>Ga0134124_10000032_pt1 | contig 202030 bp, 132 predicted proteins | sample KB304_FD_96880 | JGI IMG/M metagenome (GOLD analysis project Ga0134124, IMG submission 96880) | Terrestrial soil microbial communities without Nitrogen fertilizer from Kellogg Biological Station, Michigan, USA - KB3-0-4 | ecosystem: Environmental > Terrestrial > Soil > Unclassified ...
CCGCATCTCTACAGGGAATTACACCACACCTCTGGAGGGAGAACAAGTTCCCGCTCGGCATACCTGGTATCCCCCAGGCCCGCCGGGCCCACCGAGGAGCAGGAGGGCGGTAAACAGATACGGATCTCCTTGCCCCAGTCAACTCGACGTGGCGTCAGCAATTATAAGGTGCATTGCGTGGCCGAGGTGCCCCGGCCCCAACCTTCATACCGCCTTCCCGATCACCGGAAGCTTCGCTCGCCGGTTGATCTCCTCATCCGCGGCCGTCAGCGCGAGGCTCCGTGGCAGCGGCACGCGATCGACATCGAACAGTTTCCGCCGCAGCGGAAGGTAGTCGGCGCCGCGGTCGCGGCGGACGCGGCCGATGCCGCCGGACATGGGATGGACGCGCCGACGCACCCCGAGGCCGGCTTGGATGCCGGCGCCGGTCATCGCCACGAGGCCCGCGGCGGTACGGAAGTCCCAGCGCGCAGAGGCGTAGGACGCGAGCCTTGGGAGGATGTTGCGCGCGGCGAAAAAATCCTTGTAGCAGCCGAAGAGAAGGTTGGTCAGGCGCTCCGGCTCGGGTGGCGCCAGGTGACCGTCGATATCGAAAATCTGGTTGCTCCCCACCCTTCCCTTCGGCCGCGCTCCTACTCCTGGCGCAACTAAATCATCTCTATTAAGGCCAACTCTTGACCAGGGAGCGAATCGCGCTGGCTACCTCTGTGCTCACCTCCTCCCCTGCCATTCTGACGAGAACCGGCGTGAAAAGAGTGAGAGCGGCCAGGAACCGAGGCCTCGGCAGAGTAGCGAGCGATCGCAGCGTTTCATTCCACCAGGGCCGCAAACTGTCCGGCGGCAGCAACGCCAAACGCGGGGCGAGCCGAGACAAGGCCTCGCTAAAAAGATACGCGCTCGAAAGCGCCAGCACCGGGGGCACAAAGGTCAGCACCCAGCAATCCGGAAGCCACGGAAGGATCCGGGCCAAGTGCATCACGAATTCCTCGGGACTGCGAGCCCAGGCTCCTGACTCCTCGCTCCAAGCCTTGGGCGGTTCGTCGAAGAGAGACAGGATGTCCTTGATGTCCTCTGGGCTGGGCGTCCTCCTGGGGGCCCCCAGGTGTTGCCACTCTGCGATGTAGAGCTGCCACGATGGTTCGAAACCCCCGTTCCGCGCGGTGCGCCAGTTTGACACGGCCTCTCCATACTCGCCGCGATCAAGCTCAGCCTGTCCCTGGACGAATTGAGCGAGGGCCTGAGGGACCCGTTCTTCTAGAGCCATGGTCAGGAGAACCACGAGCGTCTCGGTCTTCGCGTCTCGCGGCTCTTTGACAGGGGGCCAGAAAGCGAGAGACGGATCGAAGTGGAGTGGTGGAAATCCACGGGATAATTGCAGCGCCCAGCCTGCGAGTTGTTGGTTCGGATCTGCATCGAAGATCCGCGCACAGGCTTCGAGGGCTGCGCTCTTATCGCCCTGCAGCCGGCAGGCATGGAATTGAGCAAGCTCGTGTCGTCCCAAGACGTGCCACTTCTCAACCATGATCAGGCCGCCGAGCTCACGAGCGAAGAGCTGAGCCTTAGGCACCTCGGAGGTCAGTTCGCACAACTCGGTCATGAGCCCGATTGAGCCCTCGAGATCCCCTTGGTGCAAGACCTTCGGGATCTCGTCACGGATTTCTTCCACCCTGGCCTCCAGTTGCGCGGCCCGGAGATGACGGACCTTACGGACCAAAGACATAGCCTCCTTCCGCCTGGGGTCTATGCGGAGGGCTTCCGTTGCAAACGAGAGGGCACTCTCCACCTCCTCCTGATTGATGCAGATCCGCGCCCGCGAAAGGAGTTCCGCCACGCGGTCGCGGCAAATGGAATCGAATCGTTGCGTGGCAAGCTCTCGAAGGTCACGGCTCTCTCCTTGATCAACGTCAATCGCGAGGGCCTGCAACCAGACATCAATCGCCTCCAGAGGCGCGCCGGCATCCAAGAGCCTGAGCGCCTGGGTCAGCAGCAGGCCGAATCTCTGGGCCTCTCCAGCGGCGAGGAGGGCAGTGTCAGCGACGCCTTTGAGCGCCTCAGCATTGCCCGGATCGAGTTGCAAAACACTCCCCCAGGCTTCACGTGCCGTGGCAGACCAGCCCCTGTCAGCTGCATCCTTGGCCACGAGGATTCGCCGTGCGACCTGCAGGGCATGCTCGGCATGGCGCAGCAGATCACTCGCCGCAGTGAAGGATGGGTCGTGCCGCAGGATCGTCGCGCAGAGGGTTTGCACCTTGGTCATTTCTCCACTGGCGAGCGCTTGCAAGGCGGCCTCGAAATAACTGAGGAGTCCTATCTGCATGAAAGCGGGTGCGTCTCTCGGCTGGGCGGCCAGACATTTGCGGGCGGCCGCAATTCCCGCATCCGCTTCGACATCGTCGATATCGATCAGAAATACACGAGCCCACGTGTCGATCGCTTGTTGATACAGACCATGATCAAAGGCGTCCTGCCCTGCATCCAAGAGCCGCTGCCGTGTCTCGCTCGTCGTCTCGCTTGACAGGATGGCATCCGAAGACCTCAGATGCGCAGCCAGTCTCGTTGTTTCCTGCTCCAATTTTTTCGGCAGACGCTCACGGGCCAGACCGATTCTCTCTTCCGCCTCGGGATCGTCGGGATCGATCAAAAAAATTCTTGCCCATACCTTGATAGCCTCCTGAAACCAACCGCGATCGAATGCCGCCTGCCCCACGGCCAAAAGCCGGCTGCGCGGAGAGCGGCCGGGGTTGCGGAGTCGGCGGGCAGCGAGTCGTTCCGAGGACTCCGGAGTCTCTGAAAGCAGCGGGAGAGGAAGGTCGTGCTCCCGAGCAGGCGACCACACCTCGGCGACTCCGGCTGCGAGATCTCCGGATACGGCATGCGTGGACGGCAGCGCTGCCGCGTGCTCGAGCAAACGTTGCGCCCCTTCTTCGTCTCCTAACAGATGGGCAGCGGAGCGAGCGGCGTCGACGACTTGGATCAGATAGAGGCGGCTTTGCAGCCTGTTCTCCGGGGATGAGGCAGGCCGAGTGATGGGGGGCGGCTCGGGAGGGCTGATCCCCTCGGAACTGGACGCGGAAACGTCTTCCGACCCTTGCAGGAGCGGAGAAATTTCCGGATTGTCGGCCACGCGTGCGGGCTCGCCGACCTCCTTGAGCCAGGCGTACCATTCTTCGAGCTCTCGCGGATCTGCATGGCGATCGGGATTGAGGTTGGCGATCACCATATTTCGCCCCCTGCCCAAAGGCAGGCCCTGAAATGCGCGCCAGGCTCTCTGTCGCTGAGCCTGCGGCACGCTGGCGGCGGCTGGTGCGAGAACCTTGACCCAGAGGCCTTCATCACCGAGCTCGAGCGCCTCATCGACCAGCTTTTCGAAGGGAAGGTCGACAAAGAAGCGGGGGATGAGGCTGTGCAGGATCAGGAGCCGCAGCTTACCTGGTAGCCCGCGGGCTTCACGCAGCAACTCCGGCAAAAACTCGGGAGGTGCACCGGGGCAGAGGGCAACCAGCCCGCGGGCAACCAGAGCCTCCGAGCTCAAATGACTTACATGTTCTCGTGCCTCTTCCCAGAGCTCTCCGGAGAGGTGCGAGCTGAGTCCAACGAGAGCTGCCAAGCGATCTTCCTCATCGTTGAGCCGCCAAAGCTGCGTCAAGACGCGGTCGAGCTTGGCCGGTGCCAGATGGCCTCCCAAGGCACGAAGGACCTTTGCGCGGCTCGAGCTGCTTAGCCCCTCGTCAGTCATGCCATCGAGGAAGGTGGATACCGCCTCGGGCCAGCGTAGAGCGAGCCCGGCGAGAAAAGCTGCCCGGTCCGCCTCCTCCTCGAGGTCCATGGTGCGAGCCAGAAGATCGGATTGCAGGCGATCCGGCGCGTGCAGACTCATGCGCAGCAGCATTTCTACCCGTTGTCCTTCTTCCCGAATCATGCAGAAAGCTTCAAGAGCTTGAGCCATGACATCCGTGCCGCGGTCCGCAGGGGCGTGGAGGCCGAGCCACCACAACCCTGTCGCTGTGACAGCCATGTCGTCGACGGTCGCCGAGAGCGCCAGGAGCTCACGCAGTTGATCCGTGCTCACGGACGCGACTCGACGGGCGGATGCGTCGATCAAGCCGAGGAGCCGTCTACGACCTGAGGGTCGCCCCCTCAAACGCGTGGTCAGGATCTTCAGACGATCGAGGGGAATGGCCGCGACGGCTGTCCGGAGAACGGCGGATCGTTCTCGCTTCGATCCTTGGAACCACACGAACGCCAGCATCTGCTCGATGGGTAGCTCGCCGAGACGCCGCGCGAGCGCCTTGAGAGCCGGGAGACGATCCTCCGACCAATCCTCCAGTGCGAACTCCCAGGCCGATGCGAGAAGCTCACTCGGCAAGCTGGCTGCCGCCTGTCTCAGGATCTCCGCCCGTGCGGAGTGGTGCACCGTCGCAATCCCTTCGAACACCATGCTCCAAAGAGCCGAGGAGTGAAGCACCAGCCCCTTCCCAGCCGGAGGGGCAGCCAGCTCCGGCCATGGACGATCGAGGAGGGCGACAGCGATCAGGAGAAGGTCCTTACGATCTTCCTTCTTATTGCACTCACGAGCTGCCGCCAATGCTTGCTGAAGGACCGAGCCCACCGCGGCTCCGCGCAGCCGTGAGGCGAGAGAGAAGAGAAGCCCAGCTTGATTTGCAGCCTCAAGCTTGGAAGAAACCCTAACGACCTCGATGAGGGCTGTAGCCTCGTCTTCCGGGGCGAGAAATGGGATCAAGGCGAGGAGGGCGGAGGCGCGCTTTCGTCCATCGCGCTCGCGAAGCGCGATATTCAGCGCAACGGGTAGAGCGCTCTCCGGCAGGCGAGGCGCCAGGGAATCCAGCTCCTCGACGAGGCCAGCCTTTTCTTCTTCTTTGGCCGACATCAGCACGATGGCCAGCAGTGGAGGCGGCGCCGAGACCAGGATCTCTCGAAACGCCCCGCTTCTCTGGGTTCCGTTCGGAAGGTCGCTCAGATCGGCGAGGATCCGCGTCAGCGCCAGGGTCCACTCGGTCTCAGGAAGATGAGGAAGAGCCCGCCGCAGAAGCCAGGATCCCGATGGTCCGAGGTGGTGGCACAGAGAGGGAACCTTACTAAGGTCTGCGACGGACAAGCGAGGTAACAGGGCGACGACCGCCCGAGCAACAGGCCATCCGTCACTGGACGGCTGAAAGCCGGCCAACACCTCTCCAGCTAGATCTGGCGGCAGGAACGGCGTAGCCAGCACAAGGAAGCCGCTTGCGGTCTCAGCTCCCCACGTCGCCGCCATGTCCAGCACACGCCGCAAGAGGAGGCTGGGAAGGTGAGGGATCAGATCTGAGAAAAGCTCGGCTCGTGCAGCCCTGTCCTCAAGCCCTCCAGCGATGGTGACTGCCTCGTCGAGGCGCTCCTCCGGTAGGAAGCGAATGACGCTCGAGAGAGCGCCAGCTCGCGCCAGCTCCGGCAGGAGACAGCGGATCTCCGCGAGAGTGTCGGCCCAATGATCCATCAGGTGTGCGAGCGCTTCCGACCGATCAGCCTGTGCCCGCTCCGCCACTTGTCGGCGTGACCGCGCGGTGAGCTCATGGGGAACCTTGCTCGACAGGCTGTCCAGGATCTTCGTCCGCAGGCTTTCCTCCCATGCGGCACGCATAACGCAGAAGAGTTGGGGTGAGACGCTACCCATAGTGCACTCGAACGGGTGCTCCGAGAGATCCTCCTCTACTTTTTCCTCGGGGTCTTCCGGTGCCGCGAGGGAAATAATTTCGCTATCGGCCAGGAGATTGATACGAGGCGCCCTTCCAACAGCCAAACGCCGGTTCCCCGGCCGCCGCCACCCAGGGCTACCCTCCAAGGCCTTGACAAGAAAGCGGCCGGAGAGCGTGGGCAGCAGCACCATCAACACTTCAGGCGCAGGGGCGACGGAAAGAAGCGTCAAGAGAATCTCGTCGGCGAGCCCCCCTTCCGCCCGAGTGTGCAGGGCGAGCAAAAGCCGGGAGCGCAAAGAGGCATCGGAGAGCTCTGCAGCGATCGCGACTGCCGTCTCACGGCCTCCCCGCGAGAGGTGGGGGAAAAGAGCTGGCAGGATGTCAGCCAGGAGTGGCTCCGATCCGTCGCATAGAATCGCGAGGCCGGGAAGCAGAAGATCTGTGGGAAGCCATGAGAGAACCGCGCTCGCGATATCCTCATCGAGGATGGCTTCGGGTGTCGCCGGTGGCAGCTCGAAACCGATCAGCTGTTGGAAGTCGGTACCCACCTTGACAGCCGTCAGGCGCTCGAACCAGCGGACAAGCGGGAAGGCCAAGATTCCGGCGGCCCAATGAGAGTCCTCCAGTCCTGCGCTACCAGAAGTCATGCCTGGCAGCTTGCACTGCGCCACCAGAGAGACCCAGGGCCGATCGCCGGCTGTCTTCCTGAGAGCCTCGGTGTCATGGGAGCCCGCTGCCAAGGCAAAGAGAGCAACGGCCCGCCAAGTCTTGTCTTCGGCTCCTGCTGCCAGATCCGCGGCGGCGTTCCTAAGATCGGCCGGAAGTCTGGTCGCGATCTCCCTGATCACCAACGCCCGAGTCTTCCCGTCTTCCTCTCTGGCCAACAAGGTGAGAACCGCACCGAGGAGGTCCTCAGGGAGTCTGGAAAGGAGCAGCAAAAGGCCGAAGTACCTAGTGATTGTTTCTTTGGAGCTCGAGACAGCCGCAAGTCCTTCAGTGAGCAGACGATCGGGCAACCGAGCGAGAACCGGAAAAAGAACTTTCGCTTTCTCTTCTTCGTCCCCAAGAGAGAGCGCATCAGCCAGGATCTTGCCCAGCAAGGCGTCATCGGCGCGGCCAGTCAGCGCCGCCAGAACCTCAGCCCGAGGCTTATCGTCGAGGCCGCGGGCGGCGGCCGGGATTTCCGCAAGAAGGGACTCGGGCAGCAGAGGGATCAGCTTTGTAAGCGCCGTTGCACGCTTTCCGGAGGGGGCCTGCCGCGCGTAGGCGAAGGCCTGGGATGGCGACCAGATCCCGTGGCGCAGAAGTGCAGAGATGAGAGCAGGGGGTACGTTGGCCGCGAAGCTCACGAAGGTGGCCATGACTCCGGCATAGAAGCACTGGCGGCCCAGTGTGACCTCCTCGACCGGGTCGGCCTCGGACTCGCAGAGGCTCCAGGCGCGGGCAACGTCCGCCAAGTAGCCGGCGATCTGCCCCTCGGACTGGCGGGCCTCGAACCATGCGTTGCCACCCTCGACGGTTTCCTCCCGCAGCAGGAGATGAAGGTCTCCAACCTTCGCTGCCTTTTCCAGGTGCCAGGCGAGCCTGGCGTGGATGTAACCATCACTCTGGAGATTCTGCCAGAGGCGTTCCCGGCACCCGGCGCGATACCCCTCGACCAGGGCGGCGTGAGCAGCAGTGAGCGTGGAACCAAGCCCCTGGGGAGAAGGGTCCGTTAAGCGCCGACGCGCTACGTCGTGGAGCAGGTCGTGGAGTCGGTAGCCGCGGCGGCTTCGTCCGCCTGCGAGGAGAGGCGGTGCAGGCAGCAGGAGGGCGTCGCTCCACAGTAGCTCGAGAACCTCCTCGGCGGCATCTTCCGACGTACGCCAAAGCGTCGCGGCGAGTGGCGCGGCGAGAACCGCATCCTCGGGCAACACCCCCAGCGCGACGAAACTTCGCCAAGCCGCCTCATCTTCGGAGCGTAAAGCCTCCAGGCTGAGGTTGAGTGAGGCTTCCAAGCGCGCCGGCGCACCGCGTCTCCGGCGCGCGCTTTCAAGCTCCTCGAGGCGGGCGACCTCTTGCTCCAGGGCATACCGCAGCGTCTGCCAAGCCACTCCCCGGCGCACGCGGGCGGCGACCAGCTCAAGTGCGAGCGGCGAATAACCGACAGCAGCTGCCACGGACTGGGCCTCTTCCTCTTCCAGCGTGGCCAGTTCCCGGCCCAGATACGAGGCAAGAAGAGCCAGCGCCTGATCGGGGTGCATGACATTGAGATGCAACAACTCGGCTCCGATTTCGTCCGCCACATCTGCGCGACGCGTTGTCACGAGGGCCCGAGCACGCTCACCACCCGCCAGAAACGGCCGCACGTGCTCGCTGCTCCAAGCGTCATCAATGACTAGAAGCGCGGCTCTCCCGTGCAGCATGCTTCGCAGGTGACTGGCCGCGGCCTCTACCGATGAGGGGCTGAAGTCGTGGTCGCCGAGCCCGTGGATCCACTGGCTAAGCGCGGAGAGGAGGTCTGGCTGCTGTCCAAGGGTTGCCCACAGAACACCTTCCCGGAACCGCTCCAGGATTTTTGGGTTGTGGGCCACCGCTGCGGCGAGCGTCGACTTGCCGATGCCTCCCTGCCCGTGAAGAGCGCCAACCGCCAAAACTTGCCCCCCATCCGCAGCACAGAGCCGCCTAAGAAGATATTGCGTCTCCGCGGGACGGGATACGTAGTGAGGCGGCAGAGCCGGGGCTTGGGCTGGGATCACCTGCGGCGGCCCGATAAAGCCGAGATGAACTCGAAGAAGGTCTGGATAGCTGTTTAGAAACGAAAGGATGTCGTCCCAGAACACCACCTGAACCGTGAAGAGGCCGAGGGCCAGGTTTTCCTGTGTGAGGAGCCTCGCGAACCCTTGGAGCCTCGCATCTCGGCGCGCTGTGGTGGCGACGATCAAGGTCACCAAAGGAGGTTGGAAGGCCCGCGCCTTGGCCACTTCCTCAAGCAGCTCGTCTCTGGTGAGTACCGCGCCCAGGCCCTTTAGCTTGCACTGCACACCTGCCCACGAGGACCCTTGGTCGGGCCGACCATAGATATCCACTCCCTGCTGTCGCTGGCCCTGCCGGCCATTGCGCTGAGTACCGGGATCGGCCCAGATCCTTGTCCAGAGATCTGAGCAGAGGCTCTCGAAGTCCTGCCAATTCGAGGGCGGCGGGATTTGTCGATCCGCAATACCTGGCATAATGCAGGAAGCGTCTGTCGCGACCTACTCAGAAATGCCGATGGATCGGCTCTGAGACGATCAGACAGAACCAGGAGCCTATCTTCGCACAGGGGCAAGCTCTTCGGCCTGACCTGGAGCTGGAACTACCGGCGTCCGGACCGAATACCCGCGCCTCCAGGTTTTCGTCCCCGGCTACTTCGAGGAGATGGGCCGATGGGTGCGGGAGGTGGTGGTCAAACGGTGATCCCGAAGCGCTCCCGGAGCACCGCTACGTACTCCGCATCGCCGACAAGCTCCCTTTCGGTCCGTTCGCCGTCCCGGGTCGTGATGAGCCGCATCTCGCTCAACGACACACGCCCGTCCGGCGTCGCCAGCGAGCAGATGCGGCGCTGCTTGAAGTGGGAGTCCGGCGAGGTCTGCTGATAGACGCACCTCTCGGCGTAGTCGGCATAGACATGCGGCTCCAGACCAAAGCGATATTCGCCGTTCCAGGGTCCGTCCCCGTCCCTCCGCATCAGGATGAAGCGGCCTGCTTCGGCAGGATCGATCCGGTACGCGCTCCCGCCCTGGACCTGCGGACCCCGCTCATCCAGCCGCAGCGGCTCGCGGAACAGGTCGCCGAAACCCACGTCGGCCAGCCAACGTTCCCCGAGATCCACCCGCAGCGCCATGTGATCGAAGTCCGGGCTGACGCTCCCGTCCGCGCGCAGGACTGCGGCGGAGAGCAGCGTGACCTCGAACCCCAAGGCACGCAGCAAGGCGGCAAACAGCCCATTCAGCTCGTAACAGAAACCGCCCCGCCGGCGCACCACCACCTTCTCGAAGAGAGCCTCATCGTCCAGCTCGATCGGCTCTCCCCAATGGATGCTCAGATTTTCGAAAGGGACCGCCAACAGGTGCGCACCGTGCAACTGGCGGAGCGTCTCGGCCGTGGGCGCCAGTGGACCTCGATACCGGATGCGCTGGAGATAGGCGGCAGTATTCATGGCGGTCCATGCAGCGCCCTCTGCGTGAGAGGCACGCCGGCGGACTACTCCCCGCCCTCCCCCGCTCCCTCCGCGCTCACTCCCGGCGCACGGCCTCTGCGCACCAGGTACTCCTCGACGTAGAGGAGATTCTGCGCTCCGGCGCGGCGGACGACGGCGAGGAGGTCGGACATCGAGGAGACCTCTTCGAGCTGCTCCTGCACGAACCAGTCGAGGAACTTGATGCCGATGTAGTTCTTGTCCGCCCGGGCCAGCTCCACCAGGCCGTAGACCTGGCTCGTCACCTCTTCCTCCCAGGCGAGGGCCTTGCCGACCGCCTCCTCCGCCGAGGCGAAATCGCTCTGCGGCTCCGGGATGGCCGGGATGCGCACCCGGCCGTTCACGTCGTTGACGAACTTCACGAAGCGCATCGCGTGGGTCCGCTCTTCCTCCGATTGGCGATAGAAGAACTGCGCCAACTCCGGCAGAGTTTCGGAGTCAAAGTACGACGCGATGGCGATGTACTGCATGGATGCGCCCATTTCGTGCCCAATCTGCTCGTTAAAGGCACTGATGAGGCTCTCGCTTGCAAGCATGGTAATCCTCCCTCGGAAAGACTGCGGGCTGATTCTATCCCCGTCATCCCATAGAATCACCCCTGACCGGTGCCGCCCCCCAGGCGGAGGGACGCGCCGGAACCTGTTTCCTGTGGAGGGCTCATGGCTGACCAACCGAATCCGCCTCACATCCGCTCGGCGCTGTTCGTCGACTTCGACAACATCTACCTCGGACTGCAACGGGAAGATCCGAATGCAGCGGAGCAGTTCGCGACGAACCCATCTCACTGGCTGCACTGGCTCCAGGAGAAGCTCCCCAATCCGAGCGGGGACGAGGGTCGCGTCCGGCGCAGGATCCTGTTCCGCCGCTGCTATCTGAACCCGTCCCAGTTCGGGCGCTTCCGCCCCTACTTCACCCGCTCGGCGGTCGAGGTGGTGGACTGCCCGCCGTTGACCAGCGGCGGCAAGACCAGCGCCGACATCCAGATGGTGATGGACATCCTCGACGCCCTGAACCACACCACGGGCTTCGAGGAGTTCATCATCCTCTCCGGCGACGCCGACTTCACGCCGGTGCTGATGCGCCTCTCGAAGCACGACCGGCGCAGCTCGGTGCTCGCCGTCGGTCCCGCTTCGGTCGCGTACAAGGCGGCCTGCGACCTGCTGATGGACCAGGACACCTTCCTCGAGGAGGCGATCGGCGTCGCCGCCACCCAGAGCACCCGCTCGGCCGACAGCCCGGCGACCTCGGCCATGCAGGAGCTGTTGCGCCGTATCGCCGACAAGGTCTATGAACGGGCGAGCTCGATCGGCGAGCTGATCGCGACCGACCTGCCGGCGATCTTCCGTGAGTTTCCGGAGTTCACCGCCAGCACCAACTGGCTCGGCTTCAACAGCCTGCGCATGATGACCGGCGCCGTGACGCAGGCGCGGCGCGACCTGGAGATGGTCGACGGCGATCCCTGGAAGGTGCGCGTCGGCACCGAGGGGGAAGGCGAGCCCGGCAGCGAGATCGTGTTGCGGGAGCGCGTGCCGGTGGTGCCGTTGACGCGCCCGTCGCCGATCGACCAGGGGCGCTTGACGGAGCAGATCCTCGAATACGTCAAGGGGGTGGTGGCGGCCTCGGAATCGGCGGTGCCCATGGCGCGCGCGGCGCAGATGGTGATCAGCCGTTTCGGCGACGAGGTGCTCGCCTCGCGCTGGGCCGGCGCCGGCACGTTCCGCGACCTGCTCGAAGGGCGGCAGAATCCCGGCTTCGCCATCTCGTCGCTCAAGCCCGGCTACCTGTTCGATCCCGAGCACCACCAGGTGCCGTCCGACGGCCGTCCGGACGATCTGGCGGCGATGGACCCGGTCCTCGGCTCCCTCGCCTATCGCGTCCACCAGCTCACCGATACGCCATACCTGACGCCGGAAGAGTACGGCCAGGTCTTCCGGCACATCGGCGAGGAGGTCAACGCGCACGGCTACTTCCTCACCCGCACCTCGAAGGCGGTGCGCGACCGGTGCATCGAGGAGGGCGCGACCATCGCCCGCGCCAGCGTCAACTTCATCCTGCGCGGCATCACCTTCGGCGGCCACCGCTTCGGCCAGAACGGCGGCGACGAGCCGCTCACCCTGGCGCGGTGCTTCTTCCGCAACGTCCTCGGTCTGTGCGAGAGTGCCGGCCTGCAGCTCGATGAAGAGGAGCGCCAACGGATCTCCGACTGGCTGCTGGGCGAGGTGCAGAGGCTCCCCGTCAAGGCTCCGGCGGCGGGGACGGAGGAGACGGAGGAGAAACCGCCGGAGGTGGAAGGCTCCTCTGAGACCGCCGGCGCAGAGGAGAGCGAAGAGCCCGCGGCGGTGACCGCCGAAAACCAAGGAGACCATGACTGACCACCACGGCGATACCCAGGAGGTCGACGCCACTCTCTCCCTGCCTCCGCTGGAGCGCTACAGCTATCTCGTCCACCGCATCGCCGGCAGCGAGGAGGCCTGGGGGCTGCGCAGCGAGGAGGGCTGGGTGCTGATCAACGACGACAACGGCAACGCCTTCTGCCTGTGGCCCCATCCGGCGTTCGCCCAGGCCTGCATCCAGGAAGGGTGGGACGGCTGCTTTCCGGAGCCGATCGCGCTCCAGGAGCTGGTCGAGGAGCTGCTGCCGGCGCTGGAGGAGGACGACATCCGCCTCGCCGCGTTCCCGGCGCCGTCGGGGCAGGTGGCGGTGGTCGACGCCCGCGACTTCCGCCACCATCTGGAGGAGGAGCTGACGCGCCACCGGGACGGTGAAGCGTGAGCTGGGAGCTGGCGGACGGCGAGAAGGAGATGGTGCTGGCGCTCTCCGCCCGAGAGCGCTACGGCTACTTCATCCAGCTCGCCGTCGACAGCGGTGAGATCTGGGGGCTCAAGAACGACGAGGGCTGGGTGCTCGCCGGCGATGAGGAGCGGGACGCCCTGCCGCTCTGGCCCCATACCGACTTCGCCGCCGCCTGTGCCCTGGGCGACTGGGCGACGGCCGTGCCGCAGCCCATCGCGCTCGACGAGCTGCTGGCCGACCTGATCCCCATTCTGAAGGAAGACGGCATCTCCGTCGCCGTCTTCCCCGCCGCTGACGGCGACAGCGCCGTGGTGGAGCCGGAGGATCTACGCCGCGACCTCGAAGCCGAAATCGAGCTCGGTGCTTCCGAAGACGCCGAGGAGACCGAGACAGACCATGACCACACGCATTCTGAAGAGTAGAGCCGCCGGCCTCATTGGCCTCCTTGGCCTCGTCGGTCTCATCGTGCTCGCCTCCGGCGCGGCGCTCGCCGCCGCGCCGCCGCCGCCGGCGGCAGCACCGGCCAAGGCGCCGTCTCCCGATCGCGAGAAGATCGCCGCCATCGAGGAGCGCATCCAGGCCGCGTTCGCGGCCGGCGACGCCGAGGCGGTCGCCGCCGAGTACACCGAAGACGGCATGCTGATGGCGCCGAGCAATCCGAGCATCGTCGGGCGGGCGCAGATCGCCGACCTCTACCGGGCCATCTTCAAGCAGTACAACTGCACTTTGAAGACCGAGGTCCAGGAGGCCGAGGTGAACGGGGACTGGGCGTTTGTCCGCGGTGTCCTCACCAGCACCTTGACGGCGAAAGCCGGCGGCGAGACGCACGTCAGCCACGGCAAGTACATCGCCATCGTCCGCCGCGGCGCCGACGGCGTCTGGCGTTTCTCCCGCGACATCTACAACATGGACCAGCCGCCCGGCCAGCGCTAGCCGGCGCCTCCGCGGGGCTCGGCGTGCGCGTCGCCGTAGCGGCGCAGGGCGGCGATCAGATCATCGACCCGGACCGGCTTGCTGACGTAGTCGTCCATGCCGGCCGCAAGGCAAAGCTCGCGGTCGCCTTCGAGCGCGCCCGCCGTCATGGCCACGATCCAGGGCTGCTGCGTCCCGTCCTCCCGGCCGCGGATGCAGCGGGTGGCCTCGAAACCGTCCATCTCCGGCATCTGCACGTCCATCAGAACCACGTCGTAGGGTTGGCGCGCGGTCGCCTCCAGCGCCTCCAGGCCATTGGCCGCCACGTCGGCGCGGACGCCGTAGCGCTCGAGAATCCGCGTGCTCACCCTCTGGTTGACCGGATTGTCCTCGACCAGGAGAAGACGTAACCCTTTCGCGGGGCGCCAATCGGTGGCCGCGGAGCGTGGCGAGGCGGCAGCCGGCGTGCCATCAGACGGCTGGGCCGGCACGGCGAGGGCGGCGGCCAAGGCGGCATGCAGGGCCGACATCCGCACCGGCTTCGTCAGTTGCGCGCCGAAGAGAAGCGCATCCTTCCCCACGAACCGGTCACCGAGCGAGCTCAGGACGACCAGAGGGAGATCCCGCATCGGGCCGTCCAGCCGGCGGATTTCGCGGGCCAGCATGAGCCCGTCCATCTCCGGCATGTGCATGTCGAGGATGGCAACGTCGAACCGCGAGCCCTTCCCCAGCCATTCGAGAGCTCTCCGGGACGACTCCTCCGCGTGCACCTCGAGTCCCCAGCGGCTGCATTGGGCGGTGAGGATCCGGCGGTTGGCCGCGTTGTCGTCCACCACCAGGAGCCTCTTGCCTGCGAGCTCCGGCGTCGGCGTCAGCCGGCCGGAGCCTTCGGGAGGAGGGACTGCGAGAGCCGCGAGAGTAAAGAGAAACGTCGAGCCATGGCCGGCCGCCGGTTCGACCTCCAGGGTGCCCCCCATGGCCTCGGCCAACCGTTTGGAGATGGCGAGCCCCAGCCCGCTGCCACCGAAACGGCGGGTGGTCGAGGCGTCGACCTGCGAGAACGAGTGGAAGAGCCGGCCCATCCGGTCGGCGGGAATCCCAATGCCGGTGTCGTGCACGGCGAAGAGAACATGCCACAGGCTATCCTCATCCTCCACGGCGGAGACGATCACCTCGACCTGGCCCTGTGCCGTGAACTTCACCGCGTTGCTCATCAGGTTGAGCAGCACCTGCCGCACCCGGCCCACGTCGCCGAGCAATCCTTCCGGGACCTCGTCGCCCACCTCGTAGACCAGATCGAGACCTTTGGCCGCCGCGGCCGCAGCCACCAGATCGAGCACCTCCTCGACGCAGAGCGATGCCGAGAAGCTCGTCTGCTCGAGCTCCAGGCGGCCGGCTTCGATCTTCGAGAAGTCGAGGATGTCGTTGATCACCGCGAGGAGGGCTTCGCCGCTCGAGCGCACGGTCTCCACGTACTCCCCCTGCTCCGCGTCCAGCGGCGTCAGCAGCAGCAGGCCCGTCATGCCGATCACCGCGTTCAACGGCGTGCGGATCTCGTGGCTCATGTTGGCCAGGAAGTCGCTCTTCGCCTGCGCTGCCCGCTCGGCCGCCTCCTTGGCCTCCAGGAGCACCCGCCGGCTCTCCTTGATCTCGGTGATGTCGCGCAGAATGCCGGTGAACAGACGCCGTCCGCCGGTGTTGAGCTCGCTCACCGAGAGATGCAAAGGGGCCTCACTGCCGTCCTTCCGCATGCCGACGACCTCCCGGCCAGTGCCGAGGATCTTGCGCACGCCGGTGCTCCGGTAGTTTTCCAGATAGCCGTCATGCTCCTGCCGGTAGGGAGAGGGCATGAGGAGTGAGACGTTGCGCCCGAGCACCTCCGTCTCCGCATACCCGAAGAGCCGCTCGGCGGCGAAATTGAACGATTGGATGAGCCCGCTCTCACCGATCGTGATGATGGGGTCCACCGCGTAGCCGACCACAGCGCGCAGCCGCTCCTCGCTGTCGCGGAGATCAGCCGTGCGCGCGGCGGCGAACGCCTCCAGCTCCTCGTGTCTCAGCGTGCTTGTCATCCGGCTGCGGCGCACGAAGATGGCGAGCGCTCCAAAAAGGAGGAAGACGCATCCGGCGCTCAGGCCGTTGAGGAGCAGCACCCGGCTGAACTCACGAGAGACCTCGGCCCGCACCTCGGTCTCGATCCTGCGGGTGAGCTGGATGATCCTCTGGAACGCGAGGTCGAATGTGTGATCCAACGCGCTCCCGATCCCGCCGGTGGACCTGTTGCCCAAGCGGTTTGCCGTCAGCCCTCTCCACTCGACGACGAGTTGCTCGAGCTGCTCGAGCTGCGAGTGCAGCACAGCCGCTTCGGCCGGGTTCTCAAACAAGCCCGGGCTTAGCGCGACGCTCTGCCGGGCGTCCTTGAGGAGCTCGATCGCACTGTCGATGTTGCCATAGACCTGGCTTCGGACATCGATCGTCGGATCACCGCCGATCTTCTCCTCCATCCACAAATGGGCGGCGCTGATCCGCAACGCGACCGCCTCGCCGAGCGGCAACAGCTCTCCGGCTCTGCGCTCGGTGTCGTAGGCCAGCCAGGCGGAGGTGCCGAGGAGCAGAAGGGCGACCACTCCGGCGCCGAGCGTTGAAGAGGTCAGAGGATCCCGGAATGAAGACTGCATCGCTGAGGCTCAAGGTGACAATTAAGCATACACTGGTTATCCTTGAGCGAGCAAACTGCCGGCTGACGGGAAGGCGCGTCTCGACCGTGCTATCGTCGCCCCCCATGGTGAGGCAGCTCTCCTTCTCGATCCGCGGCCAGGGCTTGCACGAGATCACCCGTGAGATCGCGGCGGTGGTCGCGGAGAGCGGTGTGCACGACGGATTGTGCACCCTCTTCATCCAGCACACCTCGGCCAGTCTGGTCATCCAGGAGAACGCCGACCCTTCGGCGCGCCAGGACCTGGAGCGCTGGCTCACCCGCCTGGTGCCGGAGAACGATCCCCTCTACACCCACACCCAGGAGGGGCCGGACGACATGCCGTCGCACATCAGGGCGGCGTTGACGGCCACGTCGCTGTCGATCCCCATCCTGGGCGGCAAGCTCGGGCTCGGCACCTGGCAGGGCATCTATCTCTGGGAGCACCGCCACTTCAGCAGCCGGAGGAACCTGCTGGTGCACGTGGGGGCGTAGAGGAGCAAAAAAGCCAAGGACAGCAAGGACCTCAAGGACAGCAAGGACCAAACAGCTCCACGGACGATCTCTGTGTCCTTGGAGTCCTGTGTGTCCTTGATGTCCTTTGGGTCCTTTGCCCCTCCCCTACTTCGCGTCCAGCTCCTCGATCAGGGCGTCCGAGGCCGGCCTTTCCTTCTGGAGCTTCGCCGCCACCTGCTCGGCCTGGCGGAAGGCGCGCAGCACGTTCAGGCCGGCGAGCTTCCTGATCTCCTCGTCGCTCCAGCCGCGGCGCAGCAGCTCGGCGAGGAGCACGGGATAGGTGTCGACGCCGGTCAGCTCGGCGGGCGTGGTGGGGATGCCGTCGAAGTCCGAGCCGATGCCGACGTGGTCGATTCCGGCCACCTTGCGCACGTGCTCGATGTGATCGGCCACCTGCGCCACCGTCGCGCGCGGCGCCGGGTGCGACTTGTCCCAGGCGGCGAGCTCGCTCTTCACGGTGTCCGGACTGTCGGGGTGGAGAGCCTTCAGGCGCGCCTCTTCCGCGTCCTGCAGCGAATTCCAGGTGCGCACCTCCTCGGAGAGGAACGACGGCACGAAGGTGACCATCACGACGCCGCCGTTCCTGGGCAGCAGCGCCAGCACGTCGTCCGGCACGTTGCGCGGATGCCCGACGAGGGCGCGCGCCGAGGAGTGGGAGAAGATCACCGGTGCCTGGGAGACCCCGATCGCCTTTTTCATCGTCTGTGGCGCGACGTGCGAGAGGTCGACCAGCATGCCGAGGCGGTTCATCTCGCGGATGACCTCCTCGCCGAAATGGGTGAGGCCGTCGTGCTTCGGCGCGTCGGTCGCCGAATCCGCCCAGTCGGTGTTCTTGAAGTGGGTGATCGTCATGTAGCGGGCGCCCGCGACGTAGAGCTGGCGGAGGGTGCCCAGCGAATTGGCGATGCAGTGCCCGCCCTCGACGCCGACCAGCGAAGCGATCTTGCCCGACTTGTGGATACGCACCACGTCGTCCGCCGTCGATGCCAGCTCGAAGACGTCCGGATAGCGCGCCGCGAGGCGGTGGACGTCGTCGATCTGCTCCAGCGTCGCCACCACAGCCTGCGGCCCGGAAAGCTCGACAGGCACGTAGACGGACCAGAACTGGCCGCCGAGGCCGCCTTTCTTCAAGCGCGGGATGTCGGTGTGCATCGGCTTCTCGAAGTGGCCGGTGTCCGACCGCAGATCAATCTTGTCGAGGTGGTTCTTGACCCGCTCGCGGTACTCCCACGGGAGGTCGTTGTGGCCGTCGACCAGCGGCACCTCGTCGAGGATCTTGCGCGCCCGCGCCACCAGGGCGGGGTCGGCCTGCGGCGCGGCGCCGAGCGGCACCTCCGCCAGCGTCACCGCGAGCACTGCTGCTGCCGAAAGACAGATCATCCGTCGCATGAAAGATCCCCCCGAGTGCACAGCGATTGCGTTCGCCTGCACGACCGGGGGGATTCTAGCGTGTGTCAGGGGTTGGCGAGCGCCGGCACGCCGGTGATGGCCGGCGGTGGCTGGCGGTATAGTGTTCACACACGAGCAAGGCAGGCGCAGCGCGATGAGCGAGCACATCGGCATCTATCGGGTAGAAGGCCGGATCGGCCGTGGCGGCATGGGCGAGGTCTTCCTTGCCTGGGACGAACGCCTGGAGCGCCGCGTCGCCATCAAGCGCATCCGGCAGGACGCCGGGCTCTCCTCCGAGCAGCGGGAACGCTTCCGCCGCGAGGCCCGGCTGGCCGCCCGCCTGAGCCACTCGGGCGTGGTGCGGATCTACGATCTGGTGACCGAAGGCTCCGACGACGCCATCGTCATGGAGTACGTCGAGGGTCGCACCCTGGCGGAGCGGCTGAAGAGCGGCCTCCTCCCGCTGGCAGAGGTCTTGCGGCTGGCGCAAGAGATCACCCAGGGCCTCGCCGCCGCCCATGAGGCCGGCCTGATCCATCGCGATCTCAAGGCCACCAACGTGATCGTCACGCCGGCGGGACACGCCAAGATCCTCGACTTCGGCCTGGCGCGGCCGGCGAGGCGACGAGCGGGCGAGACGCCCCTGACCCGGCAGGGCTTCGTGATCGGCACCCTGCATGCCATGTCACCCGAACAGGCGCGGGGAGAGGAGCTGGACCAGCGCTCGGATCTCTTCTCGCTCGGAGTCCTGCTCTACCAGATGCTCACCGGACAGGAACCGTTCCGTGAGGACGATCCAGGCGCGACCCTCCGGCGGATCGTGCGCGAGCCGCCGCCGGATCCGCGGCCGTTCCGGCCGGACCTTCCCGCCGAGGTGGGGACCCTGCTCGACCGGCTCCTGGCCAAGGACCGCCGGGACCGGCCGCACACCGCGGGCGAGGTCGAGGCCGTTCTGGAGCGCCTCCGCGGCGGCTCCGGGTCTCTCCCCGCCGTGGAGTCCGCCAGCATGAGCGACATGCCGACGAACCCGCTGGTGGTCCCGCACCCGGCAGCCGAGCCGGGCAAGCCGGGGAAGGGGCGCCCCCCGGTCCGCCGCCGGAGCTGGATCGCGGCCGCCGCCCTGCTGATCGCGGCGGCGAGCCTGACCGTCGTCCTGACCGGCAGCTCCAGACCCCCGTTGCGCCTCGCGGTCGCGCCGATCGAGGTGGTTCCGGCAGGCGATGAGCGGCTCGCCCTGGCCGGCTCGGGAGTGGAGACGGCGGTGCTCGCGGGCCTGACGTCCCTCGAAAGGCTCGCGCCGATCGACCCGCGGGAGGCGAGGCGCGGCGGCCGTTCCCCGGTGGAGATGGCCCGCGCCACCGCCGCCGGCGAGGTCCTCACCGCCGAGATCCGGCGCGAGGGGACCTTGGCACGGGTCACCCTGCGCCGCCTCCAGGGAGCGGACGGCCGGGTGCTGTGGACCGGCACGGTGCCCGTGCCCATCGATGCGGGAGGTCTCCGCGTGCTGGCCGACGCGGTCGCGATCAAGATCCGGAACGCCTTTCCCGATCACGCTCTCCGTCCGGGCGTGCCCGAGCTCGACGTCCGCGGCCAGGACTACGCCGCGTTCCTGGAGGTCAAGCAGCGCCTCGACGCCGGAGCGACACAGGTCGAGCCCGAGCTCCGGCGGCTCGACGACATCGTGCGCGGCAGCCCGCGCTTCCTGGAGGCGTATCTCCTGGCCGCGCGGGTGGCCCACAACCTTTTCCTGTCACGGCGCGAGGTCGCCGATCTCGACCACGCCGCCGAGCTCGTCCGGCAGGCCAGGGAACTGGCCCCGGCCGACCCGCGGCCGCTCCTCCAGGAGCTGCAGATCGCCCTCACCGCGAACCGGCTGGAGGACGCCAAGGCGATCCTGGCGCGGCTCGAACGGCTCCTCCCCGGAGACCCCGAGATCCTGCCGCTGCGGGCGCGGCTGGCCGAGCAGCAGGGCCGCCTGGACGAAGCCGCCGCGCTGCTGACCGCGGCGGTCGACGCGGCCCCCTCCTGGCAGAACCTCTTCCGGCTCGCGAGCCTGGAGGCGGAGCGCGGACACATCGACGAGGCCCGGCGGCGGATCGGAGAGATCCTCCGGCAGGCGCCAGACAATGCGTGGGCGCGGCGGGAGCTCGGCCAGCTCGAGCTGCTCTACGGCGACCTGGCGCGCGCCGAGACGATCTATGAGGAAAACGCCGCCTCGGCCCCACGGAGGTCCCTCAACAATCTCGGGACCGCTCGACTCCTCCGTGGGCGCTATCAAGAGGCCGTCGATGCCTACCGGCGCGCCCTCGCCCTCGAACCCGATCACGTCGTCACCCTGGTGAATCTGGCGGACGCGGAGATCGAGCTGGGCCGGCCCCGCGAGGCCGAAGCCCTCTACCGGCAAGCCCTGGCCCACCTGGAAAAAAACGAGAAGGCCGTGGGGCTCGATCCCGCGGAGTCCATGTACAAAGCCCTGTGCCTGGCGCGGCTCCGCCGCTCGCGGGAAGCGGTCGAGCTGGCGCAGGCGCAACTCCGCAAGAGCCCGGACAATCCCGACTTCCTCCAGCAGAGCGCTCTCGTCCACAGCCTTGCCGGGGAGCGCGCTTCGGCCCTCAACAACGCGCTGGCCGCTCTGGACAAAGGCCTCCGGCCCCGCTGGTTCGGCGGTTCCGCCTTCCGCTGGCTGCGCGACTCCCCGGAGCTCCGCTCGCGGCTCACCGAGGCGGAACGTTCCTATTGAGACTCGGAAGGATCGGAATGAGTCAGGGGTGGCTCGCGCGGCTCCGGATCGATCACCGCGGGGACCGGTTCCGTCGCGTTGTTTTTCAGACGCCCGGCGCCGGCGGCCTCCATCCCCGCCATCCCCGCACCGGTTTGGATGCCGGCCTCGTAGGTGTACCGTTTCAAGGTCTCCGCCGGCCCGCGATTGCCCCGGCCGATCACTTCGCTTCCGGTCGATTCCAGCAGAAAAAAGGGACCGAGGGGATCTTCCTGAAAAACTATCTGGAGGCTGGCATCCGGTGGCAGACCGTCACAATGCCAGACCACCCGGTAAATGTCGTTGGTCAACGTGACGGTCTCCGGGCGGACGGGCTGTGGCGATCCGGGCTGGACCGTCACCGTCACTGTCTTTCTCGCGCCGTGCGCCTCCTGGCTGTGTCCGGGCTCTGTCGTCTCAGTGCTCATCACATCTCTCCTTTCGTTGACGGGCCTCTCTCCCACCGCAACTCGGGTGCCAATCGGCCAATGACGTCGAAATCACTGAGAATGAATCGCTTGGAGCCCCCGCGCCGGGCTCTTCGTTCGATAGGGATCGGATAGACTCTATCCGATCGGAGAGAATCCTGACCGTGAGCTACCGGCTGATCGCCGTCTCCGGCCCGCTGGCCGGCACCACGCTCGCCCTCGGCGGCGAGCCGGTCACGCTCGGCCGCGACCGGACGAGCACGCTGCACCTGCGCGACCTGGCGGCCTCCCGGCAACATTGCGTCATCGAGCCGGCCGGCGAGGGCTTCCGGCTCCGCGACCTGGAGAGCCGCCACGGGACGTTCGTCAACAGCCTTCCCGTCCGCGCGCGGGATTTGCAGCCCGGAGACCGGATCACGGTTGGCGAGTCCCTCTTCCTGGTTCAGCGGGACGACCCGGAGATGCCGGGAGAGGGCCTCTTGCTGGACGAGGGGAGCTTCTCCGCGGAGAGCACGATCCTGCGTCCGGCGGACGCCTCGCCCTCCCTGCGGACCGAGCGCGACCTCCAGGCCCTGCTGCGGATCGGCAAGGACCTCCACTCCCTGCGGACCACGCAGGACCTGGGCCGCCGCCTGCTCGAGCTGCTCCTGGAGACCGTTCCCGCCGAGCGCGCGGCTCTCCTGCTGCTCGACCGTGCCGGCGAGCCCGCCACCGCCTTCGCGCTCGACCGCGCGGGCTCGTCCGCCCTGTTCCCCCTCTCCCGCACCCTGGTCGAACGCGTGACCGGAGAGCGCCAGGCCACGCTCGCCAACGACGTCCTCCAGATCCCGGGCTGGGGCGATGCGGAAAGCCTGCGGGCGGCGCGCATCCGGTCTCTCCTCGCGGTGCCGCTCACCGGTCCCGGCAGAGCCCTGGGCCTCCTCTACCTGGACACCCGCCACGAGGGACCTCGCTTCGACGAAACGCACCTCGACCTGGTCCTGGCGGTCGCCGGCATCGCCGCGGCGGCCCTCGCCAACGCACGGCACATGGAATGGCTCGCCGAAGAGAAAGAACGCCTGGAAGACGCGATCGATCACGACCTCGTCGGCGAGAGCCCGCGCATCCGGGAGATCTGGCGGCTGCTCTCCCGCGTCGCTCCCAGCGACTCGACCGTCCTCGTCCGCGGGGAGAGCGGAACCGGCAAGGAGGTGGCGGCGCGGGCGATCCATCGCAAGAGCCGGCGGGCGAGCCGGCCGTTCATCGCGATCAACTGCGCCACCCTCTCCGAGACGCTGCTCGAAAGCGAGCTCTTCGGCCACGAGAAAGGAGCGTTCACCGGAGCGGTCCTCCGCAAGACCGGCAAGCTCGAAGTGGCCGACACGGGCACCCTGTTCCTCGACGAGGTCGGCGAGATCCCCCCGCCGCTGCAGGCCAAGCTCCTCCGCGTCCTCCAGGAGAGGGAATTCGAACGCCTCGGGAGCACGCGGCCGATCCGCGTCGACGTGCGCGTGATCGCGGCGACCAATCGCGATCTGGAGCAGGCGATCCGCCAGGGCACGTTCCGCGACGACCTCTTCTATCGGCTGAACGTCATCTCCTTCACGCTGCCGCCTCTGCGCGAGCGGCGCGAGGACATTCCGCTGCTCGCCAGCCACTTCGCGGCCCGTTTCGGTTTTCGCCTCGGCCGCCGGGTGGCCGGCTTCTCTCCCGAGGCGCGCGCCCTCCTCCAGCGCTACGCCTGGCCGGGGAACGTGCGCGAGCTGTCGAACGCCGTCGAGCGCGCGATCGTCCTCGGCGAAGGGGACCTGATCCGCCCCGAGGACCTGCCGGAAACGATTCTCGAAGCGCCGCCCGGAGCCGCCGGAAAAGGTCCTGTCACCCGCTTCCACGAGACGATCAACGAGACGAAGAAGCGCCTCATCCTCGACGCCGTCGAAACGACCCGCGGCAACATCACGAAAGCGGCGGAGCTCCTCGGGCTGAACGCCAACTATCTGCACCGGCTGATCAGCAACCTCGGCGTCCGCGATCAGATCGATCAGATCTGATCGATCCCTCTTTGCGGAGAGAGTCTCTCCGATCGGAGAGAAGTCTCCGTCCACTCTCCTTTCCGCAAACCATTCACAGGTCGATATTTAGGCCCGCCCCCCGGGCCTCGGCTTCCTGGCATTTCGACTGCACTCAGGGATCGCAGACACCAGCGGCCGGCGATCGGTCGCAGGTTCCCAGGAGAAACACAATGGCACGCGCAGATTTCGTTTTCTTTTCGTTCGACAAGAAGTTGGGCGGCGTGGATGGCGATCAGGCGAGCAAAGAGTTCATCATCGAGGGCGTCCCTCTGAAGGAACAGGCCTATCTGCTGCTCCAAACCTTCGACGTCCAATCGTCCCAGCACAGGATCGTCATCAACGGCAAAGATCTGCCGGTGATGGACATCCCCGCGCACCCCGCGCCGAACGTCTGGCAGACCTGGATGGATCGCATTCCACCCGGCGTTCTTCAGCAGGGGAAGAATACGCTCACGGTCATCAAGCAGAAGGGGACGGACGCTTTCGAAGTGCGGGGAGTCTCCGTCAACTGGCGCGAGAACGGCTGAGTCCGACCCAGGCCCGGTAGCCGCTGCCTATCCCCGGCCGGAGGGCTCACCTCCGGCCGGGACGGTGCGGCGCCGGCCGGGCCGTCCATGGATTTTCCCTCCCCCCGGTGTATCTTCATGGATTCCCTTCGTCTGTCGCGCGGCCCTGGTATGATCCGGCAACCGCAAAAGGAGCTCGCATGGACCATCCGATCCCGATCCGCCCCGCGGATCATGCCGTCTATGACCCACAGAAGATGGGCAAGGCGACGCTCTATCAGTCCGACCGTCTGCTCGTCGGGCTCAACGCCTTCGAGCCGGGCCAGGAGCACAAGCTGCACGCTCATGCCGGAATGGACAAGGTCTACCACGTGCTCGCCGGCCGCGGCGTCTTCCTGCTCGACGGCGGCGAGGCGCCGATGGAAGCCGGCACGATGCTGATCGCGCCTGAAGCGGTGCCGCACGGCATCCGCAACACCGGCTCCGAGAGACTCCTCGTGCTGGCCATCCTGGCGCCGTCGCCATGAGCCTGCGCCCGGCAGCTCTCACCGCCCTCCTGGCTCTTGCGGCCGCGAGCCATCCTTCCGGAGCGCTCGCCCAGACCGCCCCCTCGGCCGTCATTGCGGCGGCCGGCGACATCGCCTGCGACCCGGCCGACGCCAACTTCAACGGCGGCGCCGGCACGGCGGCCGGCTGCCACATGAAAGCCACCTCGGATCTCCTGGTGGGCGCCGGCTACGACGCGGCGCTCCTCCTCGGCGACAACCAGTACGAAGACGGCGCGCTGGCCAAATACCAGGCCTCGTATGCTCCGTCCTGGGGACGGCTCAAGACGATCACCCGCCCGGCGCCGGGAAACCACGAGTACGGCACGGCGGGCGCGGCCGGCTATTACTCCTATTTCGGCGCCGCGGCGGGAGATCCGGCGAAAGGCTGGGGCAGCTTCGACCTCGGCGGCTGGCATTTCATCGAGCTCAACTCCAACTGCGCCTTCATCGGCGGTTGCGGACCCGGCTCAGCGCAGGAGCTGTGGCTCGCCGCCGATCTCGCCGCCCACCGCGGCGTCTGCACCCTCGCCTACTGGCATCACCCGCGCTTCTCCTCCGGTCCGCACGGCAACGACGCGACGTCTCAGACCTTCTGGGACGATCTCTATGCCGCGGGCGCGGACGTGGTCCTCAACGGCCACGACCATATCTACGAGCGCTTCGCGCCGCAGACCCCCGCGGGCGCCGCGGACCCGGCGCTTGGTATCCGGCAGTTCGTCGTCGGCACCGGCGGCAAGAACCTCACGTCGATCGTCCAGGTGCGGCCGAACAGCGAGGTCCGCGACGCCACCACCTTCGGCGTCCTCGAGCTCAGCCTGTATCCGAACGGCTATGCCTGGCGCTTCCGCCCCGAGGCCGGCAGAACGTTCACCGACAGCGGTCTCGGCCAATGCCACTCCGCGCTCCCCGCGCCGGCGGCGGACTACTCCACGCTCGCTCCCTGCCGCCTCCTCGACACCCGGCAGGCCGCCGGCCCGTCCGGCGGACCATCCCTCGCCAACGGCACGGCGCGGACCTTCCCCGTGGCCGGAGTCTGCGCCGTACCCGCCGATGCGGCGGCGGTCGCCGTCAACATCACCGCCGTCTCTCCCGCCACCGCCGGCTTCGTGCAGCTCTATCCGGCCGGAGCGGCCGTGCCGGTCGCCAGCACGCTCAACGCCGGCGCCGGCAAGACACGCACCAACAACTCCATCCTTCCACTCGGTCCCGGCGGCCAGGCCACGGCCCGCGCCACACTGACCAGCGGAACGGTCGATCTGGTGGTCGACGTCATGGGATACTTCCGCTGAGAGGAGACACGCCGTGGGATGGAAAGAACAGCTCTTCGGCCCGAGCCGCGACGAGATCTGGCGGCAGCTCTGCCGCGAGATCGGCGCCGACTTCGTGGACGGCGGTTTCTGGAAGGGCTCCAAGGTCGAAGCCCACCACAAAGGGTGGACGATCACCCTCGACACGTTTACCGTCTCGACCGGGCATACGCACCAGGTGTTCACCCGCATGCGCGCCCCGTTCGTCTGCCATGACGGTTTCCGCTTCACGATCTACCGCAAGGGGCTGTTCAGCGGGATCGGCAAGACGCTCGGCATGCAGGACATCGAGATCGGCGAGTCGTTCACCTTCGACGAAGACTTCATCATCCAGGGGAATGACGAGAGCAAGGTGCGCGCGCTCTTCGCCAATGCCCAGATCCGCAGCCTCATCGCCGAGCAGCCGCAGATCCGTCTCGAGCTCAAGGACGATGAAGGGCTCTTCCAGCAGCGCCTCCCCGAAGGCGTCGACGAGCTCGTGTTCCACGTCCATGGGGTGATCAAGGACATCGCCCGCCTGCGCCAGCTCTTCGACCTCTTCGCCGCCGTCCTCGACGAGCTGTGCCGGATCGGCTCCGCGACGCCGGACGATCCCGGCGTCGCGCTGCGCTGATCGGCGCTGACCTGCTCAGGCCCCATCAGGCGGTAATGCGGCTCAGCAGCTCGAGCTGCACCAGGCGCATGAAGTCCTGCGCATTGGTCACCACCCCGAACGCCTGGTGGGTGCCGCGGTCCTTCAGCTTGTTGACCACGAACTCGGTCTGGTCCACGCAGACGGTGGTGATCTCGGAGATCGAGCCGTCCGGGCGGTGGCAGTAGGTGGGCAGCATGTTGCCGGCGGCGATGGCATGGAGCGCGGTCGCCACCATCACCACCATGGTCGCTTTGGAGGTCAGCTCGCGCATCGCCCCCTGCGCCTCCAGCGCCGAGGCAATCGTTTCCGGCAGCGGCCCGTCATCGCGGATCGAGCCGCCGAGGACGTAGGGGACCCCGGTAACCGTCAAGGCGTGCATGATGCCGCTGTGCAGGCGCCCGTCGTCGACGAGAGCCTTGATCGAGCCCGCCTTCTTCACCTCGTTGATCGCCCGCATGTGCGTCGAATGGCCGCCGGCGGTGCCCAGGCCGTCGGCGCGCATCCCCAGGGTCGTGCCATAGAGAGCGGCCTCCACATCATGCACCGCCACCGCGTTGCCGGTGATCACGCCGTGGCAGAAGCCGTTGTGGATCATCCACTCCATGGCCACCCGGCCGCGGGAGTGGACCAGCGCCGGGCCGATCACCCAAAGGATATAGCCGTTGTGGCCGCTGTTTTTCATCAGCTCGCGGTAGATCGCCTCATAGTTGACCGGCTTCTCGCGGCTGACCTCGGACGCCATGAACGAGAACGCTTCGGGCACGTGGGTCTCGTCGACCTCGTCCATGAAGCCGCGCTCCCAGACGAGCACGCCCTCGGAGGCGTCCTCCTTCGTCGCGACAGCCACCAAGTCACCCTGACGGACGAGGCGGAACTCCTTGATCAGCAACCGTTCGGCGGCCGCATCCCACACCAGGTGGGAGTCCATGCGCGGCCGCTCCGGCATCCGCCAGCACCCGCCGACCTTCACATAGGTAGGATGGTTCGTCGTCGACATGAAGCCATCCGGCAAAACCGTGTCCGCCGGAGACGGCACGAAGCGGCATTCAGGAGCCTGCACGAAGCGAGGCTCAGAAAAATCGGGTTCTCTGTACATGGAGCCGCATGGTAGCCGGCCCCGGGGTGGGCGGCAAGGGGCGGGAAGGCGCGAAGATTGAAGATGCCCTGCTCGGGAGTCAACCCGCCCGGTTCAGGATTCAGTCCGCCCCGTTCAGGATTCGATCCGCACCGTTCGGGCTTCAATCCGCCCCGTTCGGGATTGACGATCCCCCAGGGTAGGCCGACGATCGCCTGGGGTAAGTCGGCGATCGACTGGGGTAGGCCGGCGATCGCCTGGGGTAAGTCGGCGATCGACTGGGGTGAGTCGGCGATCGTCTGGGGTGAGTCGGCGATCGTCTGGGGTAAGTCGGCGATGGATCGGGGTAGGTCGACAATGCCCTGGGCTACGTCGGCCGGGGGAGTCGTCTACTCGACCGGCCCCCCGAGGAGATCGGAGACCGCGAACACCGCGTCTGGAAGCGCCTCGGGAGCGATCACATCGCCACGGCTGAGGCGCCGGACCTCTGCGTAGCCGTTCGGGCCGGGCCGGCGGCAGATCTCAAGGATGTCGGCGCGGAGATCGAGAATCCAGTACTCGCGGATGCCGTGGCTCGCGTAGAGCGGCGCCTTGACGCGCCGGTCGTAGCCGGCGGAGGAGTCCGCGACCTCGACGGCGAGAAGGATGTCCTTGGCCGAGGGGGCCGAGGCATATGCGTCATCCCGCCATTCCAGCAGGGTCAAATCGGGCTGGGGCTCGGACCAATCTCCGAGGCGAACAGGGTTCTGGACATCCACTATGACCCGATCCAGGAAGCGGCGATGGAACTGCAAGTTCAGACTTCTTACCCTGTGGGCGTGGCTGTCGCCGATCGCGGTCATCTCGACGATCTCCCCCTCGATGAGCTCCACCCGCTCGTCTTGCGCAAAGAGCCCGTCCTCCGCCATCCGGTGGTAGTCATCGACCGAGATCAGCCGTTTTGGGTTCTGGATCGCCATCGGGGTTCGCCTCCGTCCCGTCATTCTACCCGAGTCTTCCGCCTCCCCTCGTCATCGAGAAGCATAACCTGTCCCAGATGAGGACAACAAGCGGGCGTCTTCTTGCCTTCGCTGCGGTAACCTCTCTGCGATCCTGGGGTTCGGGCGGTCCGGAGGGAACCCTGGCGAGCACACGGTCGAACGCCGCTCAGTCGCCCTGCCGGGCTCCGCGCAGCATCGACGCGAACCGCTCCGCGCTCCACCTCTTCCGGTCCGAGACCTGCCCATCACCAAGCTCGATCAGGCGCGGGCCCCCGTTCGCCGACAGCACCACGTCCACCGAAAAGAAGGGGCTGTCGATGCGTCCGGCGATCGTGCTGACGAGATCAGGCACGGCATCCGTGCGCCCGAACGATCGGCCGTTGAGGACAAAATACCGCTCTTCGGTCTCCGGCAGGAGTTTCTCGAACCGGCGGACGCAGACGCCGCCTTCGATGGCTCCCCGGTACTGTTCGATGAGAGAAACGACCTCTGAGACTTCAGCCGGTGTTCGAGCGACGGACCCGCGCTGCGTGGTCAGAGACTTGACGTAGTCCTTGACGAAAAAGGCTGGCCAATCCAGACCTGCCAGAGCCGAGGCGAAGTCGGCATCGCGTGGTAGAAACACGGTCTCGGGCGTCAGCTCCCGGCATTGCGAATACCACTCCGGAAGATAGTGGCAGCGGCGATATTGCTCCGGACTGGTCTTCGGCTTCCCGCCGCAGCCGACGACCGCCGCATGTAGCCGCGAGTAGGAATCCGGTGTCAGCATCCAGCCACGGTAGAGGATCTCTTCGTCCGCGCCCGGCTTCGGACGCGGCCGGAACGAGCCGGACGCCTCGAAGTCTTCAAACGAGAACAGGGAACAGTCGAGACCCACGGAACGAACCGCATCAAACTCTTCGGTGAACGCTTCGTCCACGACGGCCTTGTTGAGTGGATCGCTGGGGTACAGAAGACGCATGGATTTCGACCTCTCGATCTTCCTCTGACCTGCCCTACCGAACCTCGCTCGTGGCGATCATCGTCATCCTGCAAGCCACCGGTTTTCCTTTTCTCGTCGCGGGCTGATAGGCGCAAGTCTCCAGCGATCGGCGGAAAGCCTTCTCAAGACTGTCATAAGGCTCGCCACGCCGGCTCTGGCTGACGAGGCTCACAGCTCTCACCTTGCCGGTCGCCGAGATGACGACTTCGTAGACAAAAGAGGGCTGCTCGATCTTCTCGTGCCGCAATGATTCAGGGATCGCTGGCCGGCAGGCGGAGAGCTGCCGCGGCGGGAGAACGTCGCCGCCGACCGGGTAGACGGGCTCTTCGGCCCCGCTTTGAATCCACTTCCAACAGCCGGCGCGATGCTCGAAGCGGAGGTCTCGCGCGGTGAAGGGGTCGTGGACCTCCGCCAGCCGGGATTCGAGGCTTTTGATCACCGGCCTGGCCTTCAGACCGGATTCGATCCAGGCGGCCATTTCGGTTTCGTTGCGCAGGAGCGGGCCGGGGTCTCGGAAGAGTTGCTTCTCGTATTGGGCCAGAAGGCAGGCCGGCGTCGGATCGCAACAGATGACCGGGGACACTCCTGTGTAGAGATTGCCGGAGCCCTCTTCGAGGACCTGAATACCCCCGGCGAGAGAATCCTTGTCTTCCTTGCTCGCGGCATGGTCGCGCAGATAGCGCAGGACCGGCAGCGTCGCGGGCTCGGCGAGATCGGAGAGGACCCAGGCGTGCCGGTCCGCCGGAGGCCGGGCGAAGTGGGCACGCAGCACGCGGAACGCTTCGGCGCCGAACGCGGAACGGGCCAACTCGCAGAGAAGCCAGTCGTGGACTTGGCCGTCGCCGGGACGGTGGCCGGTTTCAAGCCAGGTGAGGAGGCGCTGTTGATCGACCAGCGCGAGGCGAGGGAACGAGCCGGGATGGCTCAGCCGGAACTGCCGGTGCGGCGCGAGGCTCCAGAGATCCCAAAAATCGCGGAAGACGACACCTTTGCCGGCGCAGAGGGAGCCCCAGAGTAGCTCCCACTGCACGTCCTGCTCGGGCTCGACGGCAAGGCGGTCGAGCGCCATCGGAACGAAGTCGCGCGGAAAGCGAGCGAAGCCGATGCGAGCCGCGAGGACGCGCTGCCAACCGGTTTCCAGGCGGGTGGCGAGCGCGGCCCAGATCACCGGCACGCCGCGCGACCGCAGACCGTACGAACGCAGGGCGAACATGCGGCCGTTGTAGCAGCCTCGGAGCGGCAGCTCGAGCGCCGCGCGGTAGAGGTCTCGTTGCTCGGCTCTCTCCTGGACCGGCGTGGCCGCGGGCGGCAGATAGCCGGCCAGGAAGAAGGCCAGGATGGCGCGCGAGGAACAGCCGTCGGCAAGGTCGCGCAGGAGATCGGACCGGCTGCGCCGGTCCAGCGGAATGTCGTGCCAATGCGCCGCGAGCTCTTCGAGCTTCGGAAACTGGTCCTCGACGAGGAGGGCATTCGCCAGAAAGCCGATCTCGCGCACTGCCACAGCGCGGCGGATCGCCACCAGGGCGCGGACCGATCCGATGTTGTGCAGGGCCTGGAGAGCGACACTGCGCTCGTACTCTGTCCCGAGGTCGACGTGGCGCTCCAGCACGCGGATGGCGACGGCGGCCTGGCGGGAGACCGCGAGGGCATAGGTGAGCGTGTAGATCAGGTCATCGCCGCCGAACCCCGGCGGTGCGCCCGGCGGCAGCAGGCTTGTCCGCGGCTCCAACCGGCCGAACGCCTGATCGAGCAAAGTTTCGACCGGCGGTCCGAGGGCTCCGGCCTCTCGTTCCAGAACCAGCAGCGCTGTGCGTGCCAGCACGGAGCGCAGGGAGCCCGGAGACGTCCCGCTGAGACGCAGGAGATCGTCGGCCGCGACTCCCTGAAGAGCTCCGAGATGAATCGTGCGCAGCAGGCGGACCTCGAGAGGCTCGGGCGCGGCCCGCGCCGTCGCGGCGGCAAAAAGGCCGAAGACCAGGACCGCTCCGAGAAGGAGGCGGCAACACGATGGTTTCATATGAAGCCATCATAGTGCCGCGCCCGGCCGGAAGGAAATTGTTTACTCGACCGGCCCGAGCAGATCAGACACCGCGAACACCGCGTCCGGGAATGCCTCGGGGGCGATGACATCGCCCCGGCGGAGGCGCCGGACCTCGGCGTAGCCGTCCGGGCCGGGCCGGCGGTGAACTTCGAGGATGTCTGCGCGGAGATCGAGAATCCAGTACTCGCGAATGCCATGGCTCGCGTAGAGCGGCACCTTGACGCGCCGGTCGTAACCGGCGGAGGAGTCCGCGACCTCGACCAGGAGAAGCACGTCTTCGGCGACGGGAGTTGCCGCAGCGTAGTAGTCGGCCCTCCAGGCAAGAAGCTTGATGTCCGGCTCGGGCTCGGACCAGTCTCCAAGCCGAACAGGATTCTGTGCGTCGACGACGGCACGGCGGCCCACTGCCTGCTGGAAGAGCGCGTCCAGCCGGCGAACTCCCGTGGCATGGGGGTTTTTGATGGGACTCATCTCGACGATTTCCCCCTCAATAAGCTCCACCCGCTCGTCTTGCGCAAAGAGCCCATCATCCGCCATCCGGTGGTAGTCATCGACCGAGATCAGCCGTTTTGGATTCTGGATCGCCATCGGGGTTTGCCTCCGTCCCGACATTCTACCCGAGTCTTCCGCCTCCCCTCGTCACCCGGAAGCATAATACCGGTTCCTTCCCTCGGCAAAGACCGTCGAGAAATCTCCTCGCGAAAGCATTGACGCTCTGCGGGGCCAATCATAGAATCGCTTGAATGCAGCAGGTCATCCCCGAGCCAGGCCGCTTCCTGGACTTCGCGACAGCGGCCCAAGAGGTGCTGCGCCTGCTGCACAACCGTCTGGGGTTCGATCTCTGGATGGTCACCCGGACGGAAAAGGACGACTGGATCGTCCTCAATGCCGAAGATCACGGCTACGGCGTGACGGACGGGACGGTCTTCCGCTGGGCCGATTCGTTCTGCTTTCACATGGTGACCGGCGAGGGGCCGCGGATCGCTCCCCGTTCGGATTCGGTGCCGGCCTATGCGGCGGCTCCCATCGGCCGCCAGGTAAAAATCGGCGCCTATGTCGGCGTGCCGTTGAACCGTGCCGACGGGTCTCTCTTCGGAACCCTGTGCGCGATCCATCCGGCGCCGCAACCGGCGGCGATCCAGGCCGAGCAGCCGCTCGTCGAGCTGCTCAGCGGGCTCCTCAGCACCATCCTGATCACGGAGCTGCGCGCGGCCGACGAACAGCGCCGCGCCGAACGAGCCCAGGCCGAAGCTCTGGCCGACTCGCTCACAGGTCTCTACAACCGCCGCGGCTGGGACCAACTGCTCGCCGCCGAAGAAGAGCGCTGCCGGCGCTATGGGCATCCGGCGTGCGTCCTCTCGATCGACCTGGACGGTTTGAAGACTGTGAATGACTCCCTCGGTCACGCGGCCGGCGACGACCTTCTCCGCCGCTGCGCCGAGATCCTGCGCTCCGCGATCCGCCAGCAGGACGTCGCGGCACGTCTGGGCGGCGACGAGTTCGCGATCCTCTGCGTCGAGTGCGATCTCCCCGGCGTCAGAGGTCTGATCGAGCGCATCCGGACAGCTTTCGCCGCGAGCGGAATTGGCGCGTCGCTCGGCGTCGCCAGCCGCGATCCGGCCCGCGGTCTCGTCCACGCGGTCGAGCAGGCCGATCAGGCGATGTACGCAGAAAAACGCGCCGCTCCCTTCCTCCGCGCTTAGATCCGCCGCCTACCGCACCTTCCACAGCTTGTGCTGCTGCACGGAGAGCCGCCACGGCGGATTCTCCTTGCACAGGCGGATGCACCAGTCGAGAGTGCGCGGGTCGACGTCGGCGCCGTCGAAGGCAGGAGAGATGAGGGAGTGCTCGGCCTGGACGACGGTCTTCGGGATCGCCTGGCCGTGGCCGCGGACGTATTTGACCTCGTGCGCGGTGCGCTGGCGGATGGCGTGCTCGGCGACCTTGGGGCTGACGGTGATCCAGTCGAGGCCCGGCGGCAGCCCGATGCTGCCGTTGGTCTCGATGGCGAGCTTGTAGCCCGCGGCGTGAAGGGCGTCGATCAGCTCGGCGTCAGTCTGGAGCGCCGGCTCGCCGCCGGTGAGGATCACCCAGTCGCAGCTCTCCGAGAGCAGCCGGAATTCGGCCAGGATCTCGGGGATCGACAGCCGCCGGCCGGACTCGAACTCGGTGTCGCAGTCGAAGCCGTGCGTCTCCACCTTGCAGGTGAGGTTGCAGCGGGACAGGCGGAGAAAGAGGTTCGGTGTTCCGGCACGGACCCCTTCCCCCTGCAGGCTGTAGAAAATTTCGTTGACGAGATAGTGGTCCACGGGCACTACTTTATCCTTCCCGGCTCGCACCTTCACAGGACAGACACCTTCTCTTGTACGGGCCCTTTTTTCCGGAACCCTATTTCAGAGGAGAGAGCAATGCCGACCTCGAAGAAGGTTTGTCGTGCTGTCCTGTTGTCCCTTGCCGCACTCGTCCCCTGCGCGCACGCCCAGGTGAGCCCGGGCGCTGACGCCCGCGCCGCCACGGTGATCTCGCTCAATTCCGGGATCATCGACACCAGCCGGCCTCAGACGCTCGCCGAGGAGCTGAGCGTGCCCGCCAACGATACGGCGGCGCCCGGAGCGGACGTCGTCCTCGTCAAATTCGCCGGACCGGTGACCGCCCGCCAGGTCCGTGAGCTTCGCGCCGCCAGCGAGAAGATCTACACCTATCTCCCCTACTACACCTATCTGGTGAAGATGCCGGCCGGCAAGACGAATGCCCTCGGCCGTGTCGGCGCCAGTTGGAGCGGCCCCTACCATCCGGCCTACAAGATCTCCCCCGCCATCGCAGCGGTGGAGTCCGGCGATGCGGCGAAAGAGGCGAGCCGCGGCGCCTACCGGCCCGTGCTGCTCCAGGTCTTCCCGGACGCCGACGTGAAGGACGTCGTCCAGAAGCTGCGCGACCTGGGGATCCAGCGGATCGTCGGTGCGCGCCATGACGACCAGTTCTCCAAAGTCCGCCTGCTGCTGACCGCTTCCGAGATCGCCGCCCTGCGCAACGAAATGGCGCGGCTGCCGGAGGTGTTCTGGATCGACCTCGAAGGGCGCCGTACCCTGCTCAACGACACCACTGTGTGGGTCGGCCAGTCGGGCCTCACCGGCGGCCAGACGACGCCGATCTTCAGCCAGGGGATCTTCGGCGAAGGGCAGGTGGTTGCGATCATCGACACCGGCATCGACCCCGACGCGTGCTACTTCCGCGACACCACCCTCGGCCTGCCGCCCACCAACGCCTGCAACGGCGGCACCGTCGTCAACACCTCACAGCGCAAGATCCTCGCCGTCGACTTCCTCACCTCCAGCGAGTGCACCGGCGGCATCTCCAGCACCGAATGGGACACCCAGAACCATGGCACCCACGTGGCCGGCACCGTGGCGGGTGACAATTTCTCGCATCTCCTCACCCACGACGCGGGGGACGGCATGGCGCCCGGCGCCAAGCTGGTCATCCAGGACGCCGGCTTCCTCACCGACAACTGCGGCGACCTGCCCGGCATCGGCTGTCCGGTGGTCGACCTGAAGCCGATCTTCCAGCAGGCCTACACCCAGGGCGCCCGCATCCACACCAACTCCTGGGGCGACAACGAGAACGCCGCGGTGCAGAACAATTACACGACGGCCAGCCAGGACGTCGACAACTTCATGTGGAACCACAAGGACGACCTGATCTTCTTCGCCGCCGGCAACGCCGGTCCGGGCACCGCCTCGGTGGGCAGCCCGTCGACCAACAAGAACGGCGTCGCGGTGGGCGCCACCCTGCGCGGCACGAGCGCGGACTCGATGGCCTCGTTCAGCAGTTGCGGCCCCACCGCCGACGGCCGCATCAAGCCCGACATCACCGTCCCCGGCTCCAGCATCGTCTCGGCCCTGAACGACCGCAACACGGCCAGCAACAACTGCAGCACCACCTCGATGTCCGGAACCAGCATGGCGAGCCCGGGCGCGGCCGGCCTGACCGCTCTCATCCGCCAGTACTACACCGACGGTTGGTATCCCTCCGGCAGCAAGAATTCGCTGAACGCATTCACACCGACGGGCGCCCTGCTCAAAGCGACGCTGGTCAATTCGGCGGTGAACATGGCCGGCACGACCGTGATGCCCGCCAACTGCCAGGGCTGGGGCCGTGTCCTGCTCGAGAACGCGCTCTTCTTCACCGGCCAGACCCGCAAGCTGTGGCTCAACGACAGCGACACGCCGTTCAACACCGGTTCCACGAATGAGGACCGCACCTACAGCATCACCGTCAACACCAGCACCGAGCCGCTCAAGGTGACCCTGGCGTGGACCGACTTCCCATCGACCCCGGCGGCCAATCCGAACCTCAACAACGACATCGATCTGATCGTCACCGGTCCGACCGGCACGGTGTGGAAAGGAAACGTTTTCTCGGCAGGCGTCTCGGCGACCGGCGGCGCGGCGGATCGCAAGAACACTCTGGAGCAGGTACTGCTCAGCAGCCCGGCGACCGGCGTCTACACCGTCACCGTGCGCTCCTTCAACGTGCCAAACGGCCCGCAGCCGTTCGCGATCGTGGTGACCGGCAACGTCACCGCCGGCGGCACCCCGCCGCCACCGCCCGTCACCGTCTTCTTCGACAACTTCGAGACCGCCACCGGCTGGACCACCAACGCCGGCGCCACCGACACCGCGACCACCGGTCAATGGGAGCGCGGCGTGCCGCAATCCACCACGTCCGGCGGCGTAAAGCAGCTTGCCACCACGGTCAGCGGCACCAACGACCTGGTGACCGGCCGCCAGGCCGGCACCGCCGCGGGAGACTTCGACGTCGATGGCGGCACCACCACCATCCGCTCGCCCGCCATCACCCTGCCCGCGACCGGCACCCTGACGCTCACCTTCTCCTACTACTTCGCCCATGGCACCAACTCCTCGACCGCCGACTTCTTCCGCGCCAAAGTGATCGGTACGACCACCTCCACCGTGCTCGAAGAGCTGGGCTCGACCGCCAACGACGACGCCGTCTGGATCACCGGCACGGCCAACATCACCGCCTTCGCCGGCCAGACTGTGCGCATCCAGTTCGAAGCCGCCGACGCGAGCACCGCGAGTCTCGTGGAAGCAGGGGTGGATGATGTGAAGGTCGTGCAGCAGCCGTAAGGCGCTGAGCTGCGCGGGAGGGGGGACACCCCCTCCCGCCGTCTAGCGTTTCCGCGTGACCCTCTCACCAAAGAGTGAGAGGCCCAAAGGCGGCTCCCTCTGCAAACCCACGGATTCCTGGGTTTTCCTCCCTGGCACGCACCGTGCTCTCTCTGGTGTTCGCTGCGCTTGGACAACCATTCACACTGAATCTGGGAGGAACCACGATGCCATCCGTCCGCCGCCCCTTTGCCATTGCACTCCTGACCGCCTGCGGGCTCCTCGCCGTCCATCGGACGGCCGTAGCGGTCGACGTCAACGAAGACATGATCCGCCGCTATGCACCGGAGCTCCATCTCTGCACCTACGGGACCGATGGCTCGGGATCGGGCAAGGACTGGACCCGCCCGGCCAACATCGATTGGTACTTGAATCCCAACGTCCAGGCCGACGGCCAAACCGTGGGCGCGGCGATGCGCTTCAACCAGCCGGACTGCACCGACGACGGCATTGCGTCGCCCGGCCAGCTCAACCGGAGCAACGTCGGGTCGACTCAGTGGCAGGATCAGTACAAGTCGGGCCTCTTCTGCAGGAAATCGGGCTCGTACTACAACGCCAGCCAGAAAAACCCCAGCGATGATCTGACCAAGGCTTATTTCTTCCTCCAGCCGCGTGTCGGCACCGGGGATGGCAAGGACTACGACAAGGTCCATCACGGAATCTACGGAGGATCCAACGGAGCCAACCCGACCTTGTTCAGCAAGGACGGCGCGGGCGAGAGCGTCGCGGACCTGCTCAAGAAGGGGATCGATCCCGAGGCACCGCCGGCGGTGGGCAAATGGGTGATGTACACCTATGTGCTCACCCCCTCGCGCTTCGGTGGCGCGGCCGACATCCAGTACTGGTTCTTCTATGCCTATGACGACGCCGCGGCGGGCTTCAATCACGAGAGCGACTGGGAGCGCGTGACGGTCACCGTCAACGATCAGGGGCAGGTGATCTCGCTCTATCTCACCGAGCACGAGAACGGGACCCAGTTCATCCCGGACGACACGAGCATGTGCAACGGTGGCTACGTCAGCAAGTACACCATGAAGCAGAACGGCACCTCGGCCCGCGTCTGCCTGGCCTTCAGCACCGAAGACGGCGGGATGCACCCGACCGTCTACTCGGCGGACGGCACCCATGCCGTCTATCCCAGCGGCTGCGCCACGCAGTGCGCCTGGACCGGCTACGCCGGCGGCACCAGCGATTACACCTCGGCGGCGGGTCCGGTGTGGAAGGGCTGGCTGACCAGCGGCTCGCTCAAGAATTACGAGATCGTGACCGATGCGACCAACTGGATTCTCTACGCCAACCTGTGGGGAGAGATCGGCACGACCAGCACGACCTCGGGCAAATACAGCCCGAAGTGGCAGAACTGGGGGAAATACAACGACGATCACCCGAACGGGAATCGGTAAGAGAGGGGCTGGCGGAAGTAGAACGGGGACGGCGCGTCACGCCGTCCCCTCCGGCGTCTCTTCAAGGAGAGGCAGCAGGAGGGAATCCTCCGGCGCCGGGGCGACCCAGGGCAGGTAAGCGCCTGCTTTGCCGGAACACGGCACCTCAGGTATGCTCTCGCCGCAACAAAGTTGTAGGGACATGGGTTGACGCCCCCCAGCAGGAGAGCTATTCTCGTCTTGGCATCATGGAGGTCCGATGACCGAGCCGGCATATCCCTTGACGCAAAGCTGGCCCGCCCAGGGCCGGTGGACGTATGCAGACTACCTCCGCCTCCCGGACGATGGCCAGCGGTACGAGGTCATTCGAGGAACCCTCTACGTGAGCCCGGCCCCGACCTTCGAGCATCAGTTCACGGTCGTCCGCATCTCTCGCTATCTGGACGTGTACGCGAGCGAGAACGAGGCCGGGGTGGCCGGAATCGTCCTCGTGGCCCCCTTCGATGTCCGCCTCCCCCAGCGGATCGCCGACCCGGTGCAGCCCCGACGTTCTCTTCTTCAGGAAGGGCAACGGGCCTCGGTCCGGTAATAAGAATTTCCTGGGCGTTCCGGACCTGGTCGTCGAAGTTCTTTCGCCGAAGACCCGCCGGGTGGATGAAAGTATCAAGCTCACCGCCTACCGCGATGCCGGAGTCCCTGAAGTCTGGCTCGCCGATCCGCAGCGCCGGACGCTCTTGGTGAAACCGCCTCGACAGATCGACCAGAACCTATGTTAAGGAGGCACGCTACGGGCTTGGGGAGACGGTGACGTCGGCCAGCTTCCCAGGGCTGCGGTTCGCCGTCGACGCTATCTTTCCCCCGTCGTAGATCTCTGAAGGCCCTCCCCCAGCCTGAGCAGCCGCTCACGATACTCGATCCGTTCTCTCCAGTCCTGTGTCCAGACGTCTAGACCCAGGGCTGCGCCCGCGAAAGCTCCCGTGAGACAGGCGATCGAATCGGAGTCTCCCGCCGTGACGGCAGCACGCTTCAGGGCACGCCGTGGATCGTCGGAAAAATAGAGGAAACACAGGAGGCCCGTCGCGAACGCCTCTTCGGCGATCCAGCCCTCTCCCGTGAACAGGCACGGATCGATCGCCACTTTGCGTAGCGTGAGCGCCTGGTCCAGGCGGTCGAGGATGCCGAGGCACTCGTCCCAACCGCGGGCGATGAAGTCTTCGGGCGACGTGGCGGCCGGCCGCTTCCAGAGGTCGCCGAGCCATGCGGCGTGGTAGACCGTGCGCTGGGACAGCGCGTAGTCCCGCAGCGCCTGCGGCAAAGATCCGGAATCGCCTCCCTCCGCAAGATAGGCGACCGTGAACGCCGTAAGATCAGAGGCGGCCAGAGCGGTCGGGTGACCGTGCGTGAGCGCCGCCTGGAACTGCGCGATCGCGGCCCTCTCCTCCGCACCGATCCCCCAGGCGGACAGCAGCCCCACCGGCGCCACGCGCATGTTCGCCCCGCACCCTTTCGAGCCCGCCACCGTCGCGGAGGTCCATGGCCGGCCGTCGGCCAGCGCCTCACAAGCGGCGAGGCACGTCCGGCCCGGCGCGCGCGTATTGTCCGGAGATTCAGACCAGGCGACGAACGCCGACCGGAGAGCCTGCTCGAGACCGCGAGGCGACAGGTCGTCCGCGGCATGGGCCGCGACCAGCGCCTCTCCTACGGCGAGCGCCATCTGGGTGTCGTCCGTGACCAGGGCCGGATCCGGCAGATCGTCAGGCCCGGACGGCGGCCATCGTTGCAGGATCTCGGGAACCGAAAGGAATTCGGTGGGAGCCGCGAGAGCGTCTCCAAACGCACTGCCGAAGAGGCAACCCAGAATGTTGGCGCTTTTTATCTGACGATCCATGGTGCCATCTCGCTGGCCGGCCTCAACCTGCCGCAGCCTCACGGCAGGAGTCGACGAACTCTTCCGGTGTCTTCAAACGATCGTCGATCGACCGGTTGATCATCTGCCGGCGGCCGAGTTGCGGTGTCTCGATGAAAAAGGAGGGGTATCCTTCAATGCCGTACCGGCGGGCGAGCTCTTCTTCTTCGGCGCCGCTCTCGGGATTGATCTTGACCTTGACCACGGCGGTGAGATGCTCCTGCACGGCCGGCGTCTGGAGCAACTTGTCTTCGAGCTCCCGGCAGTAGTGGCACCAGTCGGTGTAGAAGTAGACCGCGACGACCCGGTGGTCCTGCCGGGCCTCTTCCATCGCCGAGGCGTATCCCGACGCTCCCTCGTACCAGACATGCGGCATGCGGACGGATTTGCCGTCGCGCACCGCTTCCTGGCGCGACATCTGCCGGGCCGAGGCTGGCTGCACCGGAACCGGGGCGTGGCTGCTGGCGTAGACGTAGGCCGCCACCACGACGCCCAGGCAGAGCAGGATGATCCCGCCGGCATGGGAACGCCCCTGGTCGGCCACCGGCCGCACGTCCCCGTGAGGCGGCCGGACCGGCTCGCTCCGGAGCTTCGCGAAGAGGATGCCACAGCGCGAGCACTCGGCGGCCCGGGGCTGCTCGAACCCGCAGCGCGGGCAGGTGATCGCATCCTGTCCAACCTGGCCAACGTCGGTCATCCGCGCCTCCTGGATCCACAGGGAGATGGGCAGAAGCTTACACCTCTGAATGGCAGAAGACAGGAATCCGTTTCAGGATGGGCCGGCGCCGGCAGGTGTCGCCCCCAACGCGCCCTCTGGCATCCGCGGCTCCCCCGGCGACGCCGACGCCAGCACCGCCTCGAGGATTGAGCGCGTGTGGCGAAGCTGGCGGAAGCGGATGAGCGCGTGCCAGAGAGGCTCCAGTTTTTTCCAGGCGGCGCTATAGAAGAAGCTCTGGGCGCGGCCCATCCAGGTGGCGTGGTGCGTGCTGGACCGGAAGATCGAGCTCCAGCGGTAGAACTCTTCATACGCCCACCAATACCCCGCTTCGAGCTGCTGCTCGGACAGCCCCCGCGTCTGATAGACCACGTGACGCGTGTCATACAGATCCCAGTCCCGCGTCTTGATGCGTCCTTCGGCTTCCATGCGGGTATGGAGCGCGGTGCTCGGATACGGCGTCAGGATGTGGAACGTGGCGGTCGTGATGCCGTGCTCGATCGCCCAGTCGACGGTGCGCCGGAAGACGTCGGGATCGTCCTCGTCGAGCCCGAAGACGAAGCTGCCGTTGATCTTGATCCCGAGATCGTCGAGACGGCGCACCACGGCGGCGTAGTCCCGCCCCAGGTTCTGCCCTTTGTTGCTCTGCCGCAAGTTCGCCGCGCTGAGCGTCTCGAAGCCGACGAACAGGCTGCGCAGACCGGCCTCCGCCGCGCGCTCGATCAGATCCCCGCGCAGCACCGCATCGACGGTGGATGCGCCCTGGAAGAGCCGGCCCATGCCGCGGAGGCCGGCGAAGAGCGACGCCGCGAATCGCTGGTCGCCGAGCAGGTGATCGTCCAGGAAATAGAGATGCCGGCCCGGCAGGCGCTCGATCTCGGCCAGGGCGTCGTCCACCCGTTGCGTGTAGAACGACCGGCCGCCGGCGAAAAAGGCGTCCTTGTAACAGAAGTCACAATGATGCGGACAGCCGCGGGAGACCACGATCGAGTTGGGAACGAAATAGGAATTCCGCCGGATCAGGTCGCGCCGCACCGGCGGAATCCTCTCGATCGTCCGCACCGATGAGGCATAGCGCTTCTGCGGGCAACCCGCGGCGAGATCGCGCAGGAACGCGGGAAACGTCTCCTCGCCGGGACCACAGAACAGACTGTCCGCGTGCGGCGCCGCCTCCTCGGGAAGCGACGTCACATGCAAACCGCCGAGCGCGACGTAGCACCCGCGGGCCCGGTAGTGGTCCGCGATGGCGTACGCGCGATAGGCGTTGGTGATGTAAACCTGGATGACCACCAGGTCCGGACGGTCGTCCAGCCGGAGCGGCTGCACGTGCTCGTCCACGAGATCGATCTCCGTTTCGGGATCGAGATAAGCCGCCAGCGTCGCCAGGCCCAGGGGTGGAAACAGCGAGTACTTGATCGGTCTCCAGAATGGCCCGGTCGCCTCGGTGAGCGCCGGCAGAATCATCTTCACCTTCCGTGGTGTCCCTGGTCTCGGCATGCCCTCGCACCTCCCGACGTCATCTCACACGCCGACGGTGTCGAGGGCAGGGCAGGATCAAGGAAAAAGGAAGGCGGATTGTGGCGGAATCGTGTCCTCCGTTCCGACCTACTCGGGCCTCCGGCCTCGCTGACCCCAGACCTTGGGCATCGACTGGAGACGGCGATGGCCAGCCTTGTCGCTTCCGCCGCCGCCCGAGCTATCCCGGAGCTCGGGCAGAGGCACCGACGCACCCACCAGGGTGGTCGCAGGTGCCGGAGCCGCCGCCGGCTCGGCCGCGGCCGGAGCAGGAGCGGGGGCAACGGCAGGAGCGGCAGGCGCCGGCGCATTGCTCTCCGTCGCGCTCACCAGCAGCTTCAGGCTCTCCGCGATACTGGCCAGATAGCCCCGCATGGCGACGAGCTCTTTCTCGATGGCCTTGTTATCGACCATGGCAGGCGCGGCCACCGAAGCGGAAGCGAGCGGCGCCGGCGCGGCAGGCGCCACCGAAGCCGGAAACCGCGACGCCGTCTCCTGGCGGAACGGCGTGAAAGCCGATGCGGAAGGAGTCGCAAGAGCTTGTGCCGGAGAAGCGTTCGCCGGCTTGCGGCCGGGCTTGCTCTCTTTCCTCAAGCGTTGAAACACCTTGACCGCCAGACGCGGATACCGCGTGTTTCTTCCCGATCCTTCAGAAGGAATTTCGTCACCAAATTTTAACGCGTAATTACGCAAGGTGGCATACGAAATGCCCGTTTCATCCGCTATGTCCACCAGGGACAGTAGCTCTCGTTGTCTCGCCATTTCTTTTTTCAGACCTCCATTTTATTTCAGGATTTTCCTGTACTCCAAAGCCGGACCCACACCAGGGGGAGGCGCTCAGGAGTACCGAGTCTACACCTACTGCAACAAAAGAGGGATTTTTCAGCTTAAGCGAATCACCCGCGCGTGGTACCGCGGGTGCTGTGTGAAGAAGAGATCCAGGTCGTGGACGCCCGCCGCAAGGGTTCGGACGTCGAGCTGCGCGACGCCCAGAAAGCCGTTGCCATAAGGCCCGCAGAGCCAACGCTCCAGTGGATGCATGCGGCCGTCGAGGCGCAACACGGGCCGCGGTTCCTGCGCTTTGAGATCGACCGTCACCGCCAGGCGCGACACCGTCGCCAGGCCGCCATCGAGCGCGCCGGTCTGGATCTGACGGTGCGCGAAGGCGCTGCCCTCTCCCCCACCCGGCGCACGCAGCACCAGGCGGTGGCTGCCGGCGGAGACGTAGTCGATCGGGATGATCGCCGCGAACGCATCGCCGTCGATCAAGGCGAAGTCACGAGCCAGGGCGATCTTCTGATGATCGAGCCAGACTTCCGGCAGCTCCTCGCGGCCGATCGGTCCGCCTCGCGCGGCGCGGCGGCCGATGAGCACCAGCGGTCCGGAGACCAGCTCACCGTCCGCGGGAGTCTCCAGCACAAACGGTCCGGCCGCCGCCGCGGACGCCGGCTCGCGCGGCACCAGCCACGGCGACTGCTTCACCCGGCCGTTGCGCACACAGACCTCGCATCCCGAGGAGACCACTCCGGCCGCCTGCTCGGCACGCAACGTCGTGTAGCCGGGGCCGTTCCAGATCTCCTCCATCGTCTGCTCGTGCAGGTTGCCCAGGATGTCGTCGTTGAAGCAGCACGGCCGCACCTCGCCGGAGGCGTTGACGTTGATCGTCATCCACGGCTCGGAGCAGGCCCAGGGAAGGCGGAGCTCCTCCGGATGCCCATGCGCCGGAGCATCGGCCTCCGCGTCGGCGGGCACCAGCGGCGGCTGCGCCTCCGCCTCCGCTTCGAACGACGCCAGCTCCTCCATCCGGGTGATGAACTCGACGCCCAGGAACGCCGCCCGCAGGCGCGCTGCCTCGACCAGCTCGACCACCCGGTCGCGGCCGAGGTGCCCGAGATGCTCGCGGCGGAAGAAGTCCTCGATCACCGGGTGCGGATACGGATAGAGCCCTTCCAGGAACACGCCGTCGCCGCCCACCTCGGCGCAGAGGTCGACCAGGTCCGGCAGCTCGGCGAGGTTGGACGCCATGCCGACGAGCGAGAGATGAAGCAGCGGCTTGCCATGCCGCCGGCGCGCATCTCCGAGCGCCCGCAGACCGCGCACCACGTCCGCGAACTTGCCGCGCTTGCGGATGCGCTCATAGGTCTCCGGCGTCGCGCCGTCGATCGAGACGGTGATCCGGTGCAGGCCGGCGCGGGAGAGCGACTCGGCGATCTCGTCGTCGATCAGCGTCGCGTTGGTGGTGATCCACACCTCCACCCCCGCGGCGGTGAGGCGCTCGGTCATCGGCACGAGATCGGGATGGAGCACCGGCTCGCCGAGGCCGAACAGATAGGCGCGGGTGAGCGTGGAAAACACCGGCTCCAGGCGATCGAACACCTCCGCCGCGAGGAGCCCCGGACGCCCGGACGCCGGCTGATAGCGCGGGTCGACGATGATGGGGCACATCTCGCACCGCAGATTGCAACGCGCCGCCACCTCGATGTACGCCTCCAGCGGCCGGGCGGCCACCCGCGCCAATCCGGCGGCATACCCCTGCTCCAGGCGCAGAATGTTCGACCACCGGTTCGCATCCATGGAATCAGGAGGAGAGATCGTACGCGTCCTTGAGCCAGCCGGTCAGCTCGGCGTCGATCTGGGCGGGATCGGAGACCTTGATCTCCAGATGCCACCGCTGCGCCGACGTCTTCTCCCGCCGCGCCACCCGGCCGCTGCGGATGTCGTGGTCGGCCTTGAGGGTGAGGATGAGCAGGTCCTTGCGCGTCGCGACCCCGGCGAAGGCGGTCTGGCGGTTCAAGTGGATCGACGTCTTCTTCGGGTCCTCGGTGAACGGTCCAAACGTGCCGGCGACCGCCAGGAGCCGGTCGTAGATCTGCCGGACGACGGGGGACCGGTCGGTGAAGTGGTCGTCGACGGTCGAGGATTGCGGGCTCATCTGGATCTCCACAGGGCAGCCTTCGAAAGAGGCGTCGACGGACTGTACCATCGCGTCGCCTTCAGAGCTACAATCTGGCCCATGCCGCTCCCGGTCCCCATCGAGCTCGTCGTGGACGAGCTGGAAATGCTCGAACAGGGCATGCTGACCTACGTCCACCGGAAGACCGGCGAGCTGGTCACCTTCACCGAGGAGATGCTGGACCTCGCCCACCGGGAGGACGACGAGGTCTTCGAGGACGAGTGGGGCGAGGAGCATTCGCCCGACCAGCTCCGCGAGATCCTCGACTCCGCCGACTGGGTCGCCCTCCCCGACGCCTTCGCGATCCACGAGTGGGAGATCATGCGCGCCTTCGCCGGTACCCTCGAGGACACCCGGCGGAGCGAAGAGCTGCAGGGCGCGCTCCAGGGCAAGGGCGCCTTCCGGGCCTTCAAGGACATCGTGAACCGCTACGGTCTCCAGGACCCCTGGCTCGACTACAAGCGGCAAGCCTTCGAGAAGATCGCCCGCGACGCGCTGGACGAGGCGGGGATTCCGCATACCGCGTGACCTCCCGCGACGAAAGGGAGCCTGTCCATTGAGACCTCGAACCTCGTCCGTCTTCGGCGGTTCCCTCCTCGCCTCTCTGCTCCTTCTGACCGGCTGCTCCCTGTGGGCAGCGCCGGCACCGGCGGTGCCCGCGAAGCCGGCGGCCGTCTACGCCGCCTATGTGCTGCTGGCGGAAACTCCCACTGGAAGCACCGCCGCCTTCGCCCGCGTGATCGTCGATCCCGGCCAAGCCTGCCCGGCGCTCCTCGGCCCGGGGACGGAACGGATCGCCACCACGCCGCGCCGCAATCCGCAAGGCTTCACCGTCAAGGTCTGCGAAGCCCGCTACCCCACCGGGCGCTCGCTGACCGTCGACGGCGGTCCGAAGCTCCCTGCGGTCGTCGAAGCGCCAACCCGCATCGCGGTCCTCGGCGATTCGGGCTGCAAGCCGAAGGATCAAGCCGGTTGCGGATTGGACGATCCCCAGTGGCCGTTCCCCACCCTCGCGAAGGCCGCCGCCGCCAATCATCCGGATCTCGTCCTCCACGTCGGCGACTACAACTACCGCGGCACGCCGAGCGGCTTCAAGACCACGGTCGACGGCAAGCAGGTCCAGAGCTGGTACTACGACGCCGGAGACGGCTCGACGCCCGCGGAGAAGTGCGGACTTCCAGGTCCCTACCTCAGCCAGAACAGCACCGGCAATCCGGACACCGACCGCTGGGAAGCCTGGTGGCTGGACTTCTTCCAGCCGGCCGGCGACCTGCTGACCGCGGCGCCCTGGGTCTTCGCCCGAGGAAACCACGAGCTCTGCAGCCACGCAGGCCCGGGCTGGTTCTACTTCCTCGACGCCAGCTCGGATCTCGCCGAGGGAGGAGGCAAGCAGCTCGCCTGCCCGTCCCAGGACGGCCAAGGCCCCGCGCTGCCGCATCTCCAACTCGTCGAGCCGCAGGTGCTCCACCTCGGAGACCTCGATCTCCTGGTGCTCGACTCCGCCAACGCCTGCGACCAGTTGCCCGGCCTGACCGACGTCTACCGGAGCCAGCTCCTCGCCGCGGCGCAGCGCCTCGGAGGCCACAAAGCCTGGCTGATGACCCACCGGCCGATCTGGGGAGTCCAGGACGCCGCGTCGACCCTCTATGGCTGCGACGGCCAGCCGAGAACCGGCCCCGCGGTCCCCAACGGAGAGCTGAACCAGACGCTGCAATGCGCCCTCCACGGTGAAGCCGGCGAAGCCCTCCTCCCCAAGATCGACCAAATCCTCGTCGGCCACATGCACCGCTTCGAAGCCCTCACCTTCGCCGCCCCCACCCGCCGTCCCCCGACGCTGGTGGTGGGCAACAGCGGAGTGGTCGAAGACAACGGACCACCCACCGGAGCCTTCGCCCAGACCGTGGACGGCGCCCCGGCCTCCGGCTTCTCGGTGATCAGCTTCGGCTATCTGGAGCTGACGCGGGACACCAAAGGGACCTGGAACGGTGCGATGGTCGCCGTCGATCCCGCGGCCTGGCCGCCGTTCCTGGCGCCGTGCACGACCCCGCCGACCGCGGGGCAGGCGTTGTGCGTCAAGCCGCTGCCTTGATCAGGACGCCGCATCCTCGCGGAATTGGACGACGTTGCCCTCGGGGTCATACCCATCACTAGCCCGGAACCCACGGGCTTCCCACTCCTTCTTCTCCGGGCTCAAGCCGCCCCCCAAGGCGGGAGCCTTGTCTCTCGCTTCCGCCAGGCTCGCCACGGGAAAGAACAGCTTGATCGCCCGCTCGTCGCGGAGCTCGGGAGGGCTTGCGATGGTGATCGAGTCCGCGACCCGCTGCGGGATCGCATGAACAACCACCTGAATGACATCCGACTCAAGGATGACGTGGCCGTTTTCGACCTGGACCACGGACAGACCTGCGATCACTTCATAGAACCGCGCCACGCGGGCAGGGTCCTTGGCAAAGACGACGGCGCCGGGCTTTGGTTGCATACAGAGGAAGGTATCCCGCGATACGGAGTCCACGCAAGAGCGCGCGTGCCGATTCCCACCTGAGCAAACACCGCCGAAGCGGGGAGAGCACGGTTCTCTCCCGTGCTCCCCAACGACCTGCCGGAATACACCTCCGGCAGGCGGACTGCACTCAAATCCGGGCCGAGGATGGCCGTTTCTCCTCTGCCCGCGCGATTCAGTTGTCAAAGAACATCATTCCGTCGTGCCCAGCCGCCGGCCGCGATGAAATGAGCCGAGGGCGCCTTGCCCAGGCCCAATCCATCGCAGCCAGAACGCCGCCGGCACGGCAGAGTCCTGCGTACGCCATCCGAAGCGTCTGACGGTCCGGAATGGCCCTGGTCAGCCCGGAATGGCGCTGGCCAAGCCGTCAGAAGCTTCTGCCATCCCAGAATCGCCCCGCTCAACCCATCCGAAGCTCGTTACCCTCCGGAATGCCGCTGCGCAAGGCAGAATGACCTTCTGATGCTCTGGAATGGACTTGCTTAGAGCATAATCTGCCTCTCATGAACCGAAATCAACTTATCTAAGACATCACCCGCTTCTTCCAACGAAGAATCATTCTATCCAAGCTGCTCTCGCATCATATAGAACCATTTTTCTGAAGAAAAATCAACCTCGGACCCTTGACAACGTCGCCACACCGAATGCAATATAAGCCGATCGAAGCGCGCCACCGGCGCGCCTCCTTTGGCAGCAGGTTGTTCTTTGAAAACTGAATCCGAGATTGACCGGGCAACGCGGCATGGGCCACCGCACTGTCCCGGTCGCCGGAGCTTTGGGCGGTCGCGCAAGGTGGTTGTGGAGCTTGCGGACCGCCCTGGCTACTGCTTTGTCAGTGTATGGTGGTGCCAAACTCCGGCGGATGGATGATCCCTCGCTGCATCAACCATTCATCGATCAGCCGATAGACCTCCGCGATCTCCTCGTCAGAGCGGCCATGATCATGCATCCAGTCTTCAAATGGCCTTTCTCCTGCCAGAATGCGGCTCCACAAATCCTCGAGATCCGGCTCCGTGAAACCGAAGGCCGAGAGCCATTGCTGCTTCGTCGCGGCGAGAGCACCCTGCGCCATCAGGCCCAAGAGTCGATGTCGATTCTCTCGAACAAGATCATCCAAGAGGTCATTGACGGCTGCTTTCTTGGGTGACGGAAACCGGCGTATTTCCATCTGATCATTGAGATGCTCCTTGACTCGACTGACGCCACCGGCTCTCAACCAACTTCTCAGGTCGTCCACAGAGCTGGAAACCGATCGAAAAGGATCGTTCTTCAGGACTTCCAATGCATATTCAAAGTTCCGGCGAAGAACCTCTGGCCAATCATCCGACTCCAATCGTTCAATGAGAGCCATTCTGTTTCATCTCCCTCTGGGTGGCATCTACCGCGTCCCTCTCCGCCGAGGCGGGCAGAACCGATCGCGCAGCCTCCACACCGCTTGCATGTCCAGCCGCTCCCCCTCGAATACGATCTGGCGGCTGTCCTTGTCCTTTCGGTTCTTGAGATAGCGCGTCACATTCATCCAGCGGATCGTCCCCTCCCCACTTCGCTCCTCCGTCTGGCGGATAACGAGATACACGTCCACGGGCTGGCTGATCCAGTAGTCCAGATGGCGTTCGTTTTTCACGTCGAAGACTTCGCGGCCGTCGCTCTTGCGTGTCCGCAGGTAGGAATTTCCGCTCTTGAGCTGGACGTAGATCTTCTGGCCGCTGGGCTGGCTGTCGTCGCCCTTGAATTCCAACTCGCCATCGATGCCATAGTCAAACATCGTCAGCGGGCGGAAGATCTGGTTGGACTCGCCGCAGACGGCCATCATATGGCCGATCAGGATTTGCTCCAAGGCCTGCGTGTCCAGTTCTCGCGTCGCGGTCTCCTCCATGGACAGAATCTTGCGGGCAACTGGATCGCTCTTGAGCCGCTGCTCGATGAAATCGATCAAGGGCACCTGCTCGTCGCATTCCTGGCAGGTGATGAAATCCTTACAGGCTGTCAGACGCCTGCGCACGGCGTCGAGATTCGTCACCGGCTGCTCACAGTTCGGGCACACATACCGCCGGTCGCGCGTCACATCAGAGCCATACTTGGCCAAGTGGCGGTGGACGTATTCGATGATGATCACTTTGAGCTCGTCTGGCGTCTTCACGTCGACGAACAGGCTGATCGTTGCCTGGCCTTCGCCTTGCCGGTTGTCGATCTTCAGGCCCATCAGATGACCACGGCTGGTTTGGAACTCCGCCGCATTGCGCCACAGTTCGCGGTGATCGAACTCCTGGCTATACCACAGACGCACTACCAGCGTGGTCCAGACCGTCTGCCATTCGCCGCTGAAGGTATAGGACACGAAGACGCCGGGCTCCCATGGAATGTCCTTCTCTCGCCGGTATTGGGAAGGAAACACCAGATGCCGCCCCTGCGATGTGTATTCGGCGATGCACAGCGAGTGGTCAAGGAAAGTTTGGACCAACGCCCGCAGCAGGAGCTCTTCATCTGGACGGCTCAACCGGTCGACACCGGTGAAGTCGAAGTCAGGTCCGTAGATATCCGCCTCGGAGACGCAGCCTATCTCGCCCTGATGGACGCGGGCTGCGCGGATCATCGCCCCGGCGTAGCCGTTCAGGAGGTCGGGCCGCAACAGCACCAAGTCACCGAATTTCAAGGGTCGGGCCAGCCCGTGATTGGCCAGGAGGGTGACCGCTGTGCGCACGTCAACCTCTCCGAATCGCTCATCGGGCAGGGCTTGCTTCAGCCGCTGCGCCAATTCGGGGAAGCGCAGCAGGCGAATGTCCGTCGTGTCGCGAATCGTCATTACGGCGTTCTTCAGCGCGGCGAGCAGCCGCGGCGTGGCTGTCCATGGCAGAGTCGACCACGGGATGTGATCAGCGATCATCTGCTTCAGCATCGATGGCCTTCCGCCGTTCTCCGTGTCCGAGCATTGCTCGCCCGTCTTGGCGCTAGTGGCCAGCCAGCCAGCGAAACCGTGCTCCTCGCGGAACCGCTCGATCTTGGCATCGCCGATCTTCATCCCGCCGACATCGATCTGGGAGAAGATGAGCAGTCGGGGAACGGGGCGTTCCGGCGCGGCGGTCTTCAGGGCCTTGAGCCAGTCGCCCGCCTCGGCAAAGGGATCATCCTTCTGCGGATTGATCAGCAATAGAGCCAATGCGGTTTCTTCAAGAAACAGCCGGTGGATCAATCGATAATCCTCCTGTCCGGCCAAGTCCCACAGCAGGGCTTCGCGCTGCAGCGTGGCCTCGGGCGGAAGAGGCACATCCAGCGACCACACGTTCATTCCGTGCGTGCGGTCCTTGACCACATAGCGGTCTTCGATCAACCGGTGCGCCAGCGACGTCTTGCCCACCGTCCCCTCACCGAGCAACACGACCTTGGCGTTCACGTACCGGCGCATCGACTCGGCAGATTGCGCTGCGCGAACGCCAGTCACGCGGTAGACAGAGATGATCGCGTCGGAAGTTGTGCCCACCAAGAGGCGCGAGCCATCGGGATTAAAGGCGACAGAAATCGGTCGAAGGAACTCCAGCTTGATCACCTGCAAACACTCCCCCGATTTCCAATCCCAGAGTCGGACTGTATAGTCTGTGAACCCCGAAGAAGCAATCACATTGCCATCGGGAGAGATGGCGACTGAAGGCACTGCTTTCTGATGACCTTCCAGTGTCCCGACGCAAGAGCCCACTTTGAGATCCCAGACCTTAACGGTCTTGTCATCCGAGCTTGACACGCCAAACCGTCCGTCGGACGTGATCTGAACAGACTTCACGATGTCCGAATGGCCTTTCAGCGTCAACAAGCACTGGCCCGTTTCGAGATTCCACAGCCGAACTCTCCCATCGCGATGGCCCGACAGCACCCGAGCTCCCGCTGGATCGACAGCAGTGCCGAAGATGTTGTCGGCATCGTCCGTCCCGAACTCGATTGCCTTAAGACATACGCCCGTGGCAAGATCCCACAGCCTGATGCCATCCCATCCCCCGGTGAGGGCGCGAGCGTCGGTCCGTAATGTGACGACCGACCATACCTTTTTCTTGTGGTCCAGCTTCGCCACTTCACTGCCCGAGCCTACCTCCCAAACGCGAACGGACTCGTCTGTGGACGCCGACAGAATTTTCTTTCCATCCGGTGTAATCGCGACAGACTGCACTCCACTCGTATGCCCTTGCAGGGTTTCACGGCATGCACCAGTCTCCAAGTCCCAAATTTTGACCGTCTTGTCGTCGGAGCCTGACGCCGCCCATGTCCCATCCGGACTGACGACCACACTCCTAACATAACTTGCGTGCCCCGTGAGAATGCGCTCCAGCACAGCAAGCGGCTCGGCCTGCTCCGGCGGCTGCGCGGGCTTCTTCGCAGGCGCGAGCGGCACTTCGGACCGACAAGCCGCGAGCAACTCGGCAAACTCCGCCTCCGTTTCCCCGCGGTAATCCATATATTTGTAGCGTCGCAATGCGTCCGGGAGCTCGCAGTCAGCCAGTAATAGCGGGATGAACCGCCGGCCAACATTGGTCGGATTGCGGAACAGCACGGTGCCGCGTTCGAGCGCCACCCACTCCGACCCTAGGGCCGCCGGCGACAGGCACAACACCTGGGCTCGCGCCCCTTCGAGCCCGTCTTCGGTTCCTACGCGCAACCCCGCGGCGCGCAGCTTCTCCGCCAGCACCCATACCCGCCGTTTGTCCCTTGAGCTGTGGCTCAGGAAGACGTCATAGTTGAAGCGGTCGGCCATCTTTCAACCTCGGTAGGGTCGGACCTGCTTGGATTCGTTGACTCTCACAAGGTTAGCAGAAGGACCTTTTCGTAGGGGCGGTCCGCAGGATGCCGTCAGGCGCCCTGCATGGCCGCCCTGGGCGGGGGAAGGGCCGACCGGGACTTCAAACCTGGCCGCCGCCCTCCCAACCCAGGGCGTTGCCCTGGGCTGAGGAAACCCCGAGCCTTCGGCCCTTTCCCCCGCCCAGAATTTGTTTTTCGGCCCGGAGGGTCGTGTTTCCTTAGCCCGGTGCAACGCCCTGGGTTGAAGGCGGTGCCGCGGCAAATCTTGAGAGCACGGCGCTTGTGGCCGATCGAATCGCCCCCCTCCTGGCCTCCCCCCCTGCTCCAACCCTCCCCCGCCCAGGGGGGAGGAACCCCCGCCCGTCATGCCGTGCCGGGTTTCCCCCTCTCCCGGTCGGGTGGGAGGAGGTGGGAGAGGGGGCGGGGGAAAGGGCCGAAGGCTCGGGGTTTCCTCAGCCCAAGGCAACGCCCTGGGTTGGGAGGGCGGCGGCGATTTGGTTGCCCCCATCCCTCCGCCCTCTGATACACTCCCCGCGATTTCGCGAGGAACACCCGACGACGATGCCGATCCCGACGCCTTTTCACGAGCGCACGCAGGCCCTGTGCTCCAGCTATCGCTGGAAGGACTGGGCGGGCTATTGCGCGGTCTGTAGCTTCGACACGACGCACGAGCGCGAGTACTTCGCCTTCCGCGAGACCGCCGGACTGCTCGATGTCACTCCTCTCTATAAGTATGAGGTCTCCGGGCCGGACGCCGCGGCCCTCCTCGCTCGCATGATGGTGCGCGACGTCTCCAAGCTCAAGGTGGGCCGGGTGGCCTACTCGTGCTGGTGCGACGACGAGGGGAAGGTGATCGACGACGGCACGGTGTCGCGGCTGGGGGAGACCCACTTCCGCGTCACAGCGGCCGATCCGACGCTCCACTGGATGGTGGCGCTCTCCCGCGGCTTCGATGTGACGATCGAGGATTCGAGCACGCGGCTGGCGGCGCTGGCTCTCCAGGGGCCGACGTCACGCGCCATCCTGGCTGATGCGAGCGATGCCGATCTGGAGAAGCTCAAGTTCTTTGGCGTCACCCGTGCGACGGTCCGCGGCGTTCCGGTCTGGATCAGCCGCACCGGCTACACCGGCGATCTCGGCTACGAGGTCTGGACCGAGCGCGAGCAGGCTTTGACGGTGTGGGACGCGTTGATCGCCTCCGGCCAGCCGCACGGCATCGAGCCGGTGGGTCTCGACGCTCTCGACGTGGCACGGATCGAAGCGGGCTTCGTGCTGCTCGGCGTCGACTACTACAGCTCGCACAAGGTCGTGCTCGAATCGCGCAAGTCGACGCCGCATGAGCTGGGGTTCGGGTGGATGGTCGACCTGAACCGCGGCAACTTCGTGGGCCGCGACGCCATCGCCGCAGAGATGAAGCGCGGCTCGATCTGGCAACTGGTCGGCTTGGAGGTGAGCTGGGAGGAGCTGGAAGCGCTGTACTCCGGCTTCAACCTGCCGCCGAGCCTGCCGGTGACCGCGAGCCGCGACGGCTTGCCGGTGTATGACGAGGAAGGCCGCCAGGTGGGCCAGGCGACCAGCCACACGTGGTCTCCCCTGCTCAAGAAATATCTGGCGATCGCCTCGGTCCACCGCGGCAACGAGGCGAAGGGGCTGAAGCTCCAGATCGAGCACACGGTCGAATACGAGCGCCGCAAGGTCACCGCGACCGTGGCGTCGCTCCCCTTTTACGATCCGGAGAGGAAGCGCAAGCCGTGACGAGTCAACAGTACGATGCCATCGTCGTGGGCGCCGGGCACAACGGCCTGGTCTGCGCGGCCTATCTCGCGAAGGCGGGGCGGAAGGTCCTGGTCCTCGAACGGCGCCATCAGGTGGGCGGCGCCACGACGAGCGAGGAGATCTTCCCCGGCTTCACCTACACCTGCTGCTCCTACGTGGTGTCGCTCCTGCGGCCGTGGATCATCCGCGACCTCGAGCTGCCGCGCTACGGCTACGAGATCCTGCCGCTCGAAGCGACCGTGACCCCGTTCCCGGACGGACGGTATCTGATGCGCGACAGCGATCCCGAGCGGACGCGCCGGTCGATCGCTTCGTTCTCGCCGCGCGATGCCGAGGTCTACAAGCGCTTCGGGCAGGAGATGGCCGAGCTCGGCCGGCTGATCAAGCCGCTGATCGACGAGCCGGCTCCCGATCCGCTGTCGCGCGATCCGCGGGAGCTGATGCGCATCGCCAAGCTCGGCAAGCACCTCCGCGGACAGGGCGACGCGTGGCTCTATTCGAACGTCAAGATGATGACGATGAGCGCCGTCGACTTCCTCTCCGAGCGCTTCGAGTGCGAGCAGCTCATCGCGCCGATGGCGATCTCCGGCATCATCGGCACCTTCCTAGGTGTGCGCTCGCCGGGCACGGCCTACGTCCTTCTCCACCACTACATGGGCGAGATCGACGGCTCGTTCCGCGCCTGGGGTCTGCCGAAGGGTGGCACCGGCGCGATTGCGAACGCCATCGCCAGCTCCGCCAAGGCGTCCGGCGTCGAGATCCGCTGCAACGCGGGCGTCGCCCACCTGCTGCGCGAGGACGGCGAGACGATCCGCGGCGTGGTGCTCGACAACGGCGACGAGATCCGCGCCAAGGCGGTGATCTCCGGGCTCGATCCGCATCGCACCTTCCTGAAGCTGGTCGGCGAGGAGCATCTCGATCCCGAGATCGCGACGCAGATCAAGCGCTTCAAGATGCGCGGCTCGTCCGGCAAGGTGAACCTGGCGCTCGACGCGCTGCCGCAGCTCGCCTGCCTGCCCAACTACGGCCCGCACCTGCAGGGCGGCATCACCATCGCGCCGTCGATCGACTACCTGGAGCGCGCCTACGACGATGCCAAATACGGCGCCTATTCGCGCAAGCCGTTCATGGACGTCCTCATCCCGTCGATGACCGATCCGACCGTGGCGCCGCCGGGCAAGCACACGATGTCGATCTTCGTCCAGTACGCTCCCTATCATCTGAAGGAAGGGGCGGCGGACTGGCCGAATCAGCGCGAGGCGTTCGGCGACGCGGTGATCGACACGCTCTCCGAATACATGCCGGGGCTGAAGGATCTGATCCTGCACCGCCAGGTGCTCACCCCCTGGGACCTGGAGCAGATCTACGGCCTGACCGAAGGGAACATCTTCCACGGTGAGCTGTCGCTGGAGCAGCTCGCCTTCCAACGGCCGCTCGCCGGCTGGAGCCGCTACCAGACGCCGGTCAAGAACCTCTGGATGTGCGCCTCCGGCACCCATCCGGGCGGCGGCATCATGGGCGTGCCCGGCGCGCTCTGTGCGCAAACGATGCTCGGCAAGAGGGCGGTCTGATGGGATTCGATGTGATTGTGGTGGGAGCCGGACCGAACGGCCTCGCGGCGGCCACGCGGCTCGCCCAGGCGGGCCGCAAGGTGGTCGTCCTCGAACGGAGCGCAACGCCGGGCGGCTTGTCGGCAAAAATCGAATTTCACCCCGGCTACTCCGTGCCCGGCATCCTTCACGACGAAGCGCTCGTGCCGCGCGCGGTCACCGAACGGCTTGGGCTGGCCGGTCTCGGCTTCCGCAAAGCACCAGCCACCTATATCGCGGAGGCGAACGGCCCCGGGATCCTTCTCGCGGGTGATGCCATGGGAGCCGCCGAGGCAATCGGCAAGCGCTCCAAGAAAGACGCCGACAGCTACCTCGCTCTGCACGGCTTCCTCGGCCGGGTCACGCCGCTCCTGAGCGCGATGCTCGCCGAGCAGCCGCCGTCGATCGCGCCGAAGTCGGCCAGTGACTTCTGGCAGATCGCCAAGCGCGGTCTCTCCGTGCTGAAAGTCGACCGCAAGGATCTGATCGAGCTGGCGCGCATCGCGCCGATGTGCGTCGCGGACTTCCTGAACGAGCGGTTCGAAACGCATCTCCTCGTCGAAGCCCTCGCCGCCCCCGCGGTCGCCGCCACCTTCGCCGGCCCGTGGTCCGCCGGCTCGGTGACCAACTTCCTGCTCCGCGAATGCGCCGGAGGAGAGATGCTGGCGGGCGGACCGCCGGCGCTCATCACCGCGCTCCTCGCGGCGGCCCAGGCGGCCAAGGCCGAGCTGCGCACCGGCGCCGAGGTGAAGCGCATCCGTATCGAAAAGGGAAAAGTCGCCGGAGTCACCCTCACCTCCGGCGAGACGATCGACGCGCCCGTCGTCCTCTCCTCCGCCGATCCCAAGCGCACCCTGCTCAACCTCCTCGCGCCGGGCTCCCTCCCGCTCCGCATCGAGGACGAGTTCCATCGCCTGCGCAGCCGTGGCAGCGCGGCGAAGATCCATCTCGCCCTCTCGGGTACGCTGGAGCTCGCCGGAAGCAACGGCCGGCAGGACGAAGCCATCCGCATCGGAGGCGGCCACGTCGACGATCTCGAACGAGCCTACGACGCGATCAAATACCGCCGCTTCTCCGAGAAGCCGAATCTGGAGATCCGCGTACCGACCGTCGCCGATCCGAGTCTCGCGCCGGCCGGCCACCACGTCGTCTCTATCCTCGCCAGCTTCGCGCCGTACACCCTCGACGGCGGCTGGACCGCGGAAGCGCGAGAGAGCCTGGGCGACGCAGTGATCGCCGTTCTCGAAAAGCACGCCCCGAACGTGCGCCAGCGGATCGTGGCCCGCGAGGTCTTGACTCCCGCCGATCTCGAAACCCGTTTCGCCCTGACCGGTGGCCAGCTCCATCACGGTGAGCAGGCTCTCGATCAACTGCTCGTCATGCGTCCCACGCCTTCGGCGACGCGGTATGCGACGGTCGTCCCTGGTCTTTATCTGGGAGGAAGCGGCAGCCATCCGGGTGGCGGCGTGCGGCCGACGGCCGGACTGCTGGCGGCAGAGGCTGTGCTGGGGAGTTGACGAGACCAGCGGAGGCCCGGCCTTGGCCGCGCCTCTTCCTCCTTGCGTTCCTGCTCCCCTTGGCCTTGACGCTCGTCTCCTGGCGGGTGCGCGAGCAGCCCATGGATTTTCGGGAAGCCGGGAAAAAGGGAGATATCCCGGCCTTGCGCGAGGCCGCGGAGCGTGGTCAGCTCAGCAAGACCGCGGCGCAGTTGGCTTTGACGGGGGCTTCGTTCACCGGCCAGACGGCGGCGGCCCTCTTCCTCCTCGACCATGGAGCGGAGGTGGACGCCACCGACACGGACGGGCTCACTCCTCTCTGCCGAGCGGTCGAGGGTGGGCAGACGGCGATGATCCGATGGTTGGCGGCCCGGGGTGCGGATCTCAACCGGGAAGGCGAGAGAACCCGGCAAACTCCTCTCTTCGTAGCGGCTGTCTACAATCAGCCTGAGTCCGCCGCCACACTCCTGGATCTCGGCGCGAAGACCGAAGTCATCAGCAGCCAGGGAGACGTGCCGATCGTGATCGCCGTGCACGAGAAGCATCCGCAGGTGGTCAAAGTTCTCCTCCGGCACAAGGCTTTGCCTGACCCCAAGCTGTGGACCTCCGCCGAAACACCGCTGATCATCGCCGCCGATCTGGGAGAGATCGAAAGTGTCCGCCTCCTTCTCGCGGCCGGCGCCGATCCGAACCGTTCCTTTGCGTCGCGCCGCGAGAATCCGCTCATGCGGGCCTCCATCCTCGGGCATATCGAGATCGTGAAGCTCCTGCTCGCCGCGGGCGCGGATCCGTCCTGGACCAGCGCCGTGGGCGAGACACCTTTGATGCGCGCTGCCTATGGCGGGCGCCTCGCGATCGTCGATCTGCTCCTCGCGGCCGGCGTCGACGTCAACCACAAATCCGAGGACGGCGAAACGGCGCTGACCAAAGCGGCACAGAGGAATGAAAAAGAGATGATGGCCCGGCTGATCGCGGCGGGGGCCGACGCCGCGGTGAAAGATGGGTCCGGAAAGTCGGTCGTCGACCTCCAGCAGGGGTACCAGGCCGCCGAGGAGAAACGCAAGCGGCAGGCGGAGCAGGCGCAGCGGGAAGCCTCGCGCATTCAATCTCCGGACCTCCCCTTCACGTTCGAGCTTCCGAAGGGTCTTTACTCCTTTTCACAGTATGGGGTTGTCGAAGCGACCGAGACCTATCCGCGCGTGCTCCTCGCGATGACCACCGGAGAGCGGGTGGCGCTCGCGAGGGACATCCGTTTCTTCTTTCAGATTCGTCCCACGGACCTCACCGACTCCGGCCAGCCCTCGCAGACCTGGACGCTGCCGTGGAAGTCGCAGCAGCTTACCGTGCTGCGTCAACCCGGGATGGTGTGGGGTCGGGAGTGGATCGTCCAGAGCGTCGATCTTCCCCTGCCCTCGCAGCCGGTCCGCCTCTACGTGCAAAGCCCCTCCGACCGCGAGCCGGAGGCCAAAAGCTACCTCCAGCAGATCGTAGGCACGCTCGAACCCCGGCCCGACTGGCGGCCGAATTGGCGGACAGAGGGCGTGCGGTCGACTGAACCGAAGGTGGCCGCGCTGCCCCGGCTGAAGAACCCACTGCTCCTCGTCGTGCTGGCCGGCGGGACCGTGTTCCTGGCCGTGGTCCTTCTCCGCTGGCTCCAGGGCCGCTCCTGAGTCCAGCAAAGCGGGGGCGAGACCGCCGGAGTCAAGCGAATTCTCCCTTACTCCCTTAGAATGGAATCTCTTCAGGAGGAGCACGCGGGTCGCCGCCTGCCGGGCGGGTTCCTGCTCTCAGCATGCAAGGTTCTTGGGAGCCCGATTTCTTCGTCGCCGAGTGGCGGGTCCGCCCGGCGCTCGGACAGCTCGAACGCGGGGAGCACACCGTCTCCATCGAGGCGCGTTCTCTGCAGGTGCTCGTCTGCCTGGCTGGCCATGCGCCCAACGTCGTCTCCAAGCAGCGGCTGATCCGCGAGGTCTGGGGGGAAGAGGCGTTCGTCACCGAAGAGGTGCTGAGCCATGCGATCTGGGAGCTGCGCAAGGCGTTCGGCGACGAGGCGCGCAATCCGCGCTACATCCAGACGATCGCGAAAAAAGGCTACCGGCTGCTGGTGGAGGTCGCCCACGGCGCCGCTCCGGAGCCGCTGGCGGCCGGCAGCCGCATCGCCCAATACGAGATCCTGGAGCCGTTGGGCGGCGGTTCCATGGGAGAGGTCTACAAGGCCAAGGATCTCCGCCTGGGCCGCGTCGTGGCGCTCAAGTTCCTGCCCGCCGACCTCACCCGCGATCCGAGCGCCCGCCGGCGCTTCCTCCACGAGGCGCAGGCCGTCGCCCTGCTCGACCATCCAAACGTGGCGACGCTCTACGAGTCCGGCGAGAGCGAAGGCGGCCGCGTGTTCCTCGCGCTCGCCTTCTATGAGGGTGAGACCCTGCAACAGAAGCTCGCGCACGGACCGATCCGCCTGCCTGAAGCCGTCGCGATCGCGCGCCAGATCGCCCAGGGCCTCGCCGCGGCGCACCGCCGGAACATCGTGCACCGCGACGTCAAACCGGCCAACGTGGTGGTCCTGCCCGACGGCACCGTCAAGCTCCTCGACTTCGGTCTCGCCAAGGTCGCCGGAGCGACCACGCTCACCCGTCTCGGCTCCTCCCCCGGCACTCCGGCCTACAAATCACCGGAGCAGACGAAGGGTGAAAAGGTCGATCCGCGAAGCGACCTCTGGGCCCTGGGGGTCGTGCTCTACGAGATGGTCACCGGCCGCGTGCCGTTCGGCGGCGAGTACGAGCACGCAGTGATCTACTCGATCCTGAACGAGCCTCCGCGGCCCCTCGAAGGAGAGTTTCCTCCGGAGTTGGCGGCGGTGATCCAGCGGGTGCTGGCCAAGACTCCGGAAGCACGCTATGCGACCGCCGAGGATCTGGTGGAGGATTTGGACCGCATTCCTCTGAAAACCGTAGGCAAGGCCACCGGGAGCCGGCCGGTGCAGATTCGGCGCCGGACGCGCCGGAAAGCCGTTTGGATCGCGGCGGTGCTGACGGTGCTGGTGGCGTTTAGCATCGCCGTGGGCATCTGGCAGTCGCGGAAACATCGCTGGGATTTCTCGCCGGAGGTCACGCGCTTGGTCGACCAGGGAGACCGGCTGGAATGGCAGGGTGACACCAAGCGCAACCTCACCGATGCGGAGCAGGCCTACCGCAAAGCCCTGAACCTGGCCGGTGGCAATCCGTTAATCCAAGCCCGGCTCGCCGCCCTGTTGGCGCGTCTCGAAGTCCAGTTTCCCGCGCCCGGACAGCGGGCGGAGATCCAGAGCCTGACCACGAAGGCGCTCGCGGGTGCCCCCGAAGAGGCCTTGCCCTGGGTGGCCAAGGCCAAGCTCCTGCTGCTGGAAGACAAGCCCAAGGAAGCCGAGAAGGCGGCTCGCAAAGCCATTGAGCGGAACGCCGGTTTGGACCGCGGCTATACGTTGCTGGGAGAAGCTCTCTTCGCCCAAGGAAGGCTCGAGGAGAGCTTCATTGAATTTCGACGAAGCACCGCGATCGACCAAGGCTATGTGCGTGCCGGGCTGGTCTTTGCCGCCAAACTCTATGAAGTCAGCCGTTATGACGAAGCGGCGGCCGAGTTCCGCAAGGTGCTCGCATACAACCCTGGCCACCCCACCGCCAAGAACGGTCTGGCAGACATCTACCTGATCCAGGGCCGATATTCCGACGCCATCCCCCTCTTCAAGGACGTCTTCGCGGTCACGCAGGATGCGCGCTCCGCCAACAGCCTGGGTATCGCCTATTTCGAGACGAACCACATGGATGATGCGATCAAGGCGTTCGACGAAGCCTATCGGCTGAGCCCGGATCCCTCGATCGCACGAAATCTGGCCGAAAGCTATGAAAAAATCGGCCAGAAGGGCGAATCCCACAGGTGGTACAGGCTCGCGCTGGACAGCTTCGACCGACTGCTCGCCAAGGGCGGTGGCCAGGCAGACGAACTCTTATCTGGCCGGTCCTTCTGCGCCGCCAAGCTCGGTCTGTATGACGAGGCCCTCGACAATGTCCAGAAGGCGATCCGTTTAACCCCGAAAAGAACGGCATTCCTCTTCCGCGCCGCCCAGGTCTGCGCCATGGCAGGACGGCGGGAAGAGGTCTACTCTTGGACCCAGAAGGCTGTCCAGGCAGGATACTCGCGGGAGGACTTTCGCCGCGACCTCGCCTTTCATGATTTCCAAGAAGACAAGCGTTTCCGGGAAATCCTGGAGTCCGCGGCGAAATGAATCGCCGCAGACCTCAACTGGTGGCCGGCTGGCCGGTCGGCTTGATGACCAGCGGCTCGGGCTCCCCGCTCGCTCCGGAAAGCCTCCGGGCGAGGTGGGCGGAATGCTCACTGTGGCTCTCTCGCCTTTCGGTCCCCACCGGCACGGGCGGTGGCGAGAGCGCGTCCTCGTCCCGAATCTCCAAGAACCGCGGACGGAAGGAGAAGTCCAAATTATCCATGACGATGCTCATCGGATTGGCGAGCGCATACTCGCCAAACGCCGACTTCGGCAGGTCTCCCGCGAAGTGGAGCCCTATGGCCTTGTAGCCATCCTTCTCCGTCGCCGTCACCCAGACCGAGCCCGAGTCTCCGCCGTCGCTGATCTGGTCGCCCTTCACAGCAGGCGCGATGTGGATCTGGTTTTCGAAGATCTGCACGATCCCATCGTTGTACTCGATTGTGGAAGAAAAATAGAGCCCGTCCACGAAGCCCCAAGTGAATCCAGTGGACCGGCCATACTTTTGGACCAACATCCCGAGGTAGGGTTGGGTTTTATCCGTAATCTGCTGGACCATGGAGAGGATCTCACCGGCGCAGTAGTGACGGCTGTCGTTGATCTCGGCGAGCGCGGCATCGGTCTGATGGTCGAAGCTCCAGCGCTTCAGATGGGCGACTACATCGCTCGACCTTCCCTGATCGAGCCGGCCCGGCTGGAAGCAGGGAACCCCCGCCTCCGCGTTGGGGTCACCGGAAAGGACATGCCAGTTGCTCAGGATGCAGACGCTGCCGTCCTTGTTGTCCCAGACCAGAGCGCCCAAGGTTCCGGCAGGGGTTTGCGGACTGCCGATGCTGATGCCGCCCACCAATGGATCGAGCCGGCGGCGGGCATTGACCTTGCCCGGGTCCTTGGGGATCTCTTGCATCATGCCCGGCCGCGGCAGATCCGCGCGCTGGACCGGTCCATAGTTTCCTTCGATGACGTCGATGGGCACGTCATATGCTCTCAGTTTGAAAAATTCTTGGTTCTCTTTGTTATCTTTCCAATCGTCACGCGTTGGGAAGAAGTCATAGGGCCGGTCTCTGAAGTAGTAGCTCTTCGCTGACGGCGGAAATTTCCGCTTGACGTGAATACGGATCGCCAGCTTGTCCGTGAATTCCCCTTTCACGATCTTGTAGCCGATGTCAACAGCGGTGACCCCTGGAAAGCTCAGAAGGCTCCGGCGGTTGGCCTGAAACGCCTTGACGAGGATCTGCCATTTCAGCTTGACGTCTTTCAATTTTTCGTAATCTTCAAGGGAGATCGAATCGGGAAGCGTTGCGGCAGAGCCGGCTCCTGCAGCGATCTTCTTCCGCTTCGCCGAGCCGGGATCTGGCAGGGGTGCCGGCTCGGAATCGGCCGGCAGCGGAAAATCGGCTTCCATGTGCGGGCACACGCCACCCGGGAGCTTGGGTGGGTTCTTGGGGTTATTCGACACGAGAATCCCTCCTTTGTTCAAAATGTCGGGCGCGCTGTCGCGCCTCTCAAAGTCGTTCTGTAAGACGGACGGGGAGGGACATTTTCCGCCGCTCAGCGGGGGCAGAGCTCTGCCTCCAGCCCAAGACTTCCCTGGAAACGGCCAAGAAGCTCACCGACCTGATCCCGCCCCAGACCAGCCTCTTCCAGAGACCGTCGGATTCTTTTCAAGCACCGGACCCGCATCGAGTACAACTCCCGCTGAGGCCGGCCCAGGATGGGCGCGATGGCCGCAATGCTGAGATCTTCCAGGAAACACAGCCTGAGCAGGAGACGCTCCTCCGCGGGAAGCGCCTGGAGGAGCGGGACGAGCAGCTCGCGGAGCCGCTCCGCGGCGCGCATCTGTTCCTTCTCCTTAATGCGGCTCTCCACCTGGCCGTCGACCGGGATCTGAAGCAGCTCCTCTTCGCTCACCCACCGCCGCTCCAGCCTCCGAGGCAGCTCGGCCACGAGCCGCTCGGCCTGGTCTGTCGACAGCGTGACGCCATGCTCGACTCGGAGCCGCTCGATGGCCTCAGCGTCTGGAAGCCCATCGCGGGTGCGGAGGCGCTCCAGCATCACTCCGGCCTCTCCCCGCCGGCGGGCTGCGGCGGAAGGTCGCCACTTGCCCCAGACGTGGGTCCGGTAGTCCCGCATGAGGTTGAGCAGGACGACCGTCAGGAAGGTGGAAAAGGAGCTGCGGCCTTCCCATCTGCCAAGGATCCGATAGTCGTTGTCGACCAGCTTCAAGAGCGCCCAGGAACGAAGCTCCTCGGCCTCTGAGTCGGGCAGGCCGCTGCACCGGCTCAGATGCTGGAGCTTGCGCTGGATCAGATCGTAGTGGGCTTCGAGGAGCGCCCGGCCCCGGTTTGCCGTTGAGCCCACCGGGCAGGCCGGCTGGGGTCTGGGAGGCGCAGGCTGTTGGGCCCGCGCCGAACGGGCAGGGCGTCGACCATGCTTCGCAACCGCTTCGGGTCTCGTTCGCATGGTCTCACCGTAGCCGGCTCGACCCCGCAAAGTCCTGAAGGAGGGCTGGTCAAGTTCTGTGAAAGTTCTGAGAAGGGACCAAAGGAGGTCGGTGTGGCCTCGCAGTTGTTCTATTGTCGTCCGTATGGCCGCCAATTGGTCCGAAGCGCAACAGCGCTGGATCGACGCGTGCTGCCGGCAACTGGTCGCTCAAGGAGTCGCTGAGCCGCTCTCGACGGAGGAACAGGAGACGAGAGACTGGAGCTTGTGCCAGTTGGCGTCTCTGGTCGAGGGCCACCTCCACGAACAGATCGACGTCACCCGGCTCTCGGCAGACGAGTTCCTCGGCTACGAGCGCCGGGTCAGCTACGACGGCCGCCCACTCGAAAGCCCGCACGGCCGGTACTCCCACCCGTTCTGGCTTCTCGCGGGCCGGAGGCCAGCACCTCTTTTCCACGTCCCTTTTTTCGTCTCGAAGAGCCTTCCGGCCCTGCTCTCAACGTTTCCTGTTCAACGAGAGACCCTTTTGGTCGAACAAAAAGCCTCTCCTGTTCAACGAAAAGGGTCTCCCGTCGAGCCAAAAGGGTCTCTCGTTCAACGGGGAACCCTTTTGGCTGAACAAAAAGCCTCTCTCGTTCAACGAAAAGGGTCTCCCGTCGAGCAAAAAGGGTCTCTCGTTTAACGGGAGACCCTTTCGGCTGAACAAAAAGCCTCTCCCGTTCAACGGAAAGGGTCTCCCGTCAGGCAAAAAGGGTCTCTCGTTCAACGGGAAACCCTTTTGGCTGAGCAAAAAGCCTCTCCCGTTCAACGAAAAGGGTCTCCCGTCGAGCTGAGGACGGCCGCTCGGGAGGTCCGCGTTCCCAATGTAGGACGTGCTACAATCGGCTGCATGGAGAACGCCACTGAGCAGCGAGTCAGCTTGCGGGAAGTCAACCAACACCTGACGCGGTACATCAAAGCCGCTGAGGCCGGAGAGCGGATCGTGATTACGCGCCGGGGTCAGCCTGTGGCTCTCCTGTCGCCGATTCCCCAGCAGAAGCGTTCCTTGACGCCCGAGCAGGAGGCTGCTCTTGAGCGACTCCTGAGCCAGAGCCATCATCTGGGAGGTCATGCGCCTTCGCGGGACGAGCTTCATGAGCGTTGAGCGGATCAGCCTCGACGCCAACATCCTGTTCTACGCTATCGATGCCGATGCCGGCGAGTTGCAGACCAAAGCCCGCGAGATCGTACGCCGGGCGACCTCTGAAGACTGCTTCCTCTCTCTGCAGACCCTCAGCGAATTCTTCGCCGCGACGACGCGTAAGGGAAAGCTGACGCCGGGCCAGGCAGCAGCACAACTCGAAGACTGGCAGACGCTATTTCCGGTCGTTGCTGCCACGACCGCCAGCCTGCGCCTCGCCACTCGAGCCGTTGCGCAGCATAGCCTCTCATTCTGGGACGCCATGCAGTGGGCGGTCGCCAAACAGGCTGGAGCGACGCTGTTCTTGAGCGAAGATCTGCAACACGAAAGAGAATTGGAAGGCGTTCGCTTCAGGAACCCCTTCATCGTTCGGGACCCTTTCTCGGCAGCCGAGCCGCTGACCTGACACTCTTGGCCCAAGCTGGCGTCCTCTTTGCGAAGCGTTCCTCCCGCCGGACGGTTCCGGCAGGGAGCCTCTCTTTCAACGGGAAGGCTCTCTCGTTCTCGTCGATCCGACCCCCTCAGACCAGTGTGTCTTCGCGGCTCGTGCTCGCGACCGCAGTGATTAGTGGTCGCCAAGCGGCATATTCAGGCTTGGCCGGCAAAAGGACGACCTCGTAGTGCTGGTTGGCGGGAATGCACCTGTTGCAGTGCTTTTCGATGCCTGACTGCGAAAGTCTGATGCAAGTGAATTGCTCCTGACCCCGCCCGTCAATCGCACTGATGCAAAGCTGGCAGTCGACATCCTGGCCGAGGGTCTCAGTCTGGATCATCAGCCTCCGTCCCTTCAGCTTGTAGGAGAGAGGACCTGTGCGGGATGGGACTTCACCTTCACCCTCTGCGAGCACCGTGCCGCACAAACACCACTGGTAATCGATCGGGAAAGGCATCAGCTTCGGTACCGCTTCAAAAAGGCCGCACCAGCGAACGGGAGAGGATTTGCAATAGGAGCAGTCCGGTGTGATGTATTCGATCACTTTACCGCGCTCAATGACGGTCCAGTTGGACGTGATGTCCAGCCGGGGGATCGGGGTATCATAGGTCACCCAGTCAAGGTGTAGTGCTCCCCCCGCAAGCACATCGCGCCAAGCCTCGACCTTCGCGAGCCGTCCGTCCGACGTGCGCATCCCAAAGACAACCGACGCATGGCTGAAGAAAGGAGCTGAGGGGGGGAAACTGAAAGGAATCGACCCGGCCGGGATAAGTTTGCCAGCGAGCGCCATGCGCGAGACCTGAACTGGCGTCACCGCACCATAGGAGGCACCCGTGATCGCCAAACCCGCGATTCCGGCCGCCTTGAGGCTGTGGTTGAACCGCCATGTCAGATCGCTGGTCGGCGCCTCGTCCGCGCTGACTGTGCTGGTGTCGAGATCGACAGAAAAGCCGCCGAGCGAAATATGCGAGCCTTGTGTCTTGACCGGCACCGACAGCGAGCGGGTGATGGCACAGCGAAGCTCCAGATCGTCGAGGATGACGGTGTTGAGCGTTAGTCCGCCGCCGATCGGGCCGAGCGGGATCGCCGGTATGCCGCCGAGAGCCCCGCCGATGCCGCCGGAGATCAGATTGTTGACGATACCTTCCGCCACGGCTTCGACCACTGCCAGCACAATGGCGGCGACAATGACGCCAATAATGCCGCCGAACAGTGCGCCAAGGCCGAGCGAGAGCAGCCACACCCACCATTCCAGATCAACGTCGGTGTTTACTGACGGGGTCGTCGCGGTGACGGTGATGGCACCACCGGCGAGCGTGATGTCGATGAAGAAGAAGAAGTTCGATTCCGCCGACCAGCCGGTGCCTGAATCGGTCGCAGTTCCGTCGACGCGAATGCGGTTTCCATCGATCCGCGCTTCGAGCCGGGTCAGCGTTCCTTGGCCGCCGGGCGCCGGGGCGTTTTGGTTGAGGCGTAGCGGCGTGTCGAAATCGCTGACCGGCAGCCCCAGCGCCGTAGCGACGCGGGGCCGCATGACCCGGGCCAAGAGCCAGAAATTGCTCATCATCACCAAGGACTGGCTGCCGGCGGGGATGAAGTTGGTCGTCGCCAAGTTGATATTTCCGCCACTATCGCTGGCCATGCGCACACCAAAGACGATGCAGTCCCGATCCGCAGCGGTGGTGTCGTTGATCGTCGTCACATCAATATCGAACAGTGTCGTCGGATCGGTGTCGTCGGAGACTGGGATCGGTGGGGTCAAGTCGAGGCGCCCAATGCCGGTCTGCAGTTGCGTCAGAGCTGTCCCTGCGACAATGTTCTGAGCTTGGGCGATCGTCAGGCCGGCCACTGAGAGCGCCGGCGACAGGATGGCCGCCGAGGCGGCGTCGAAAGTCACGGTGACGGTCGGCACGCCATTGTTGAAATCGAGGGTGACAATCTGGTTGCTGCCCTGAACGATGACCTCGATCACATCGACGATCTCGATTGTTCCTCCTAGGGGCGCGAGGGTCAAGGCGACGGGGGTAGCGATGGCGAACTGCGAGTTGGCAAAGGGTAGCGTTAGGCCGAGGCGCGGACGCGGCCGGTCAAGGTCCGCCACCGGCGTGCCGAACAGTATGGTTGCCGTTCCCGTCACGCCGCTGGCATTGATCGGCAGGGTCATTGAGGGCGGAATTAGGCCTCCCGCAACGAAGGCGGTGGCGAGCTGGTCGTTCAATTCAGATTCGGAAATCTGAACCAACATGTCATATCCGGAAGTGCGGTCGAGTGCCATGGTGTCTATCCTTTCTTCTTTGCTTTTGGGCTGCAGGCGAAGTCATCGGTCTTGCCATCCGTTCTACCCGAGCCGATCGAGCCGATGCGACCGTTTGGAAAGGCTTGTGCCGACAGCGACGCGACCTTGATGCCGGGACCGACGACTCGGGCGGCGCTGGTCGCATCATTAGCTCGCGCGAGTGCCTTTTCCTCCGCCCGGGTGAGCTCGACCCCGGCCTCGCGTATCGCGGCAACGGGATTCGCCAAGAAGCGCTGGGCATTTGCGGTGTCCTTGGCGAGCCAGGCGACCATCACCTTGTCCGCCTTGTTCAAGGTAGCAACCAAGCCCGGATCGATCGTGGCCATGCCATGATCCCAGCCGAGTGAATTTCCGCGCGGTTTGCAACTCGCTTGCACCTGCACGTCTCTTTCGAGACTACGCGCAGGAACCAGCCGGACGTTGAAGCTCGCCTCGTAGTCTTGCGGTATCTGAGCCTTTACCACCTTAGCGAGATCCTCGCCGGCCGTCTGACGCTGTCCACTGGTCCGGCCGTGACCGGTGCAGTTGCATTCCGGATTTTTTGTTTGTGTCATGTTGCACGCTCCTTTGTCAGTGGGTGACGGTCCGCGATTTTCGGCATGCCTCCTCTTCTCCTTTCTGAAGAGGACTTCGCGGACTGCCGCGGATTTCTGACAAACGAGCGCGGCTTTGATCCAGGAGATCGATTAGCGGGGTATAATGTGCGCCGCGATGATCCGCTTGGCCACCATGGAACGGCGGATCGCCGACGCTTTGGTCCAGTTCCCGTGGCTGGTCGCGAAATACTCCCAAGCGCAGGGCTAGAGAGAGGACGAGAAGAAAGAGGCCGGCGAGACGCCAGCGCTCCCAGGAGGAGCTAAACGCGCGGTTCGACCATGGAATCGTGGAGCCGCGCCACTGCCGCCTCCAGCTCGCGCGGCAACTCCGCGCGCAGATATCCGGTCATCCCGGCGGCTTTCAGGAACCTACGGCAGCACCACCTCCCGCCCACCCACGATCGTGGTCACCGGCCGGCCTTTGAGGGTCCAGCCGTCGAAGGGGGTGTTGCGGGATTTGCTGCGGAACTGGCTGGCGAGGATGGTGATCTCGTCGTCGAGGTGGAAGAGGCTGAGGTCGGCCGGGCTGCCGACCTTCAGGGTTCCCACCGGCAGGTTGAGGATGCGGGCAGGGCCGGTGGAGAGGAGCTCGACGAGGCGAGAGAGGGTGAGGATTCCGGGATGGACGAGGCGGTCGAGGCAGAGGCTGAGGGTGGTTTCGAGACCCAGGATTCCGAAGGGCGCGGCGTTGAACTCGACGGCTTTTTCGTCAGGATGGTGCGGCGCGTGGTCGCTCGCGATGCAGTCGATCGAGCCGTCGGCGAGACCCTGGACGAGGTGATCGCGGTCTTTCTCGGAACGGAGCGGCGGCTTCATCTTGCAGCAGGTGTTGAATTTCATCCGTGCCACTTCTTCGTCGGTTAGGAGAAGATGATGCGGCGTCACCTCGCAGGTGACATTGAGGCCCCGGGAGCGGCCCCAGCGGACGAGGTCGAGGCTTCTCGCGGTGGAGAGATGGGCGACGTGGTATTTGCCGCCGGTGTCTTCGGTCAGCAGAAGATCGCGGGCGACCATGACGTCTTCGGCGGAGCCGGGGATGCCGGCGAGGCCGAGGCGGGTGGACCACTCGCCTTCGTGCATCACTCCCTTGGCGGAGAGGTTGAGGTCCTCGGCGTGCTGGATCACCGGAATGCCGAAGTGCCGGGCGTACATGAGAGCGCGGCGCATCACCTCGGCATTCATCACGGGCTTGCCGTCGTCCGAGACGGCGACCGCGCCGGCGCGCACCAGCTCGCCCATCTCGGTCAGCTCCTGCCCTTCCAAGCCCTTGGTCACCGCGCCGATCGGGTAGACGCGGGCGAAACCGGCGCGGCGGGCTTCGAGGAGGATGTGCTCGGTGATCGAGCGGCTGTCGTTCACTGGCACGGTGTTGGCCATGCAGGCGACGGCGGTGAAGCCGCCGGCCGAGGCGGCCATGGTGCCGGTGCGCACCGTCTCCTTGTACTCCTGGCCCGGCTCGCGCAGGTGGACGTGCATGTCGATCAGGCCCGGCGTCACGACCAGACCGTTGGCGTCGATGACCTGCATGCCTTTGGCTTTGCTGGCGATCTTGCCGTCGATCTTCGCGATGGCGCCGTCTTCGATCAGGATGTCGTTCTTGCCGTCCAAGTCCTGGCTGGGATCGACGACCCGGCCGCCCTGGATGAGAAGAGTCGTCATGTCAGGCCTCCTCGCTCGAAACGCCGGAGAGGAGGTAGAGGATCGCCATGCGCACCGAGACGCCGTGCGCCACCTGCTCCAGGATCACGGAAATGGGGCCGTCCGCCACCTCGCTGGCGATTTCGACGCCGCGGTTCATCGGTCCGGGATGCATGACGATGACGTCGTCTTTCGCCCCCTTGAGGCGCGCGGTGGTGAGGCCGAAGAGTTGGAAGTATTCGCGGACGGACGGGAAGGCCATCCGGCCCTGCCGTTCGAGCTGGACGCGCAGCATCATCACCACGTCGGCGTCGCGAACGGCGTCCTGGAGCGTGTAGGCGACGTCGACGCCCATCTTCTCCATCTCCGCGGGCATCAGCGTGCGCGGGCCGCCGACCACCACCGAGGCACCGAGCTTCTGGAGCAGGTGGATGTTCGAGCGCACGACGCGGCTGTGCTCGATGTCGCCGATGATCGCGACGCGCAGGCCGGCGATCTTCTTCTTGTGGCGGCGGATGGTGAAGGCGTCGAGGAGGGCCTGGGTCGGGTGCTCGTGGGCGCCGTCGCCGGCGTTGATCACTCCGGCGTCGATCCGCGCAGCGAGCATCTGTGGCACGCCCGGCGCGCCGTGGCGGATGACCACCAGATCGGGCGCCATGGCCTGCAGGTTGAGGGCGGTGTCGATCAGCGTCTCGCCCTTTTCCAGCGCCGAGCCGGAGGACGAGAAGTTGATGTTGTCCGCCGACAGGCGTTTTTCAGCAATCTCGAAGCTCGAACGGGTGCGCGTCGAGGCTTCGAAGAAGAGATTCAGCACGGTCTTGCCGCGCAGCGTCGGGACCTTCTTGATCGGCCGGTCGGCGATCTCGCTGAACGACTCGGCGGTGTCGAGGACCAGGTTGATCTCGGCCGGGGAGAGCTCCGCGATGCCCAGAAGGTCCTTGCGGGTCCATCTGGTAATGGTCTCAGGCGTCATTGCTTGGGCTTACGCTCCAGGATGCGGACGTGCTCGGTGCCGTCGGTGGCTTCGAAGGTGACCTCGATGACTTCGTCCTGCGACGTGGGGACGGTCTTGCCCACGAAGTCGGCCTGGATCGGCAGCTCGCGGTGGCCGCGGTCGACGAGGACGGCGAGGCGCACCGCCCGCGGCCGGCCGAAGTCGACCAGCTCGTCAAGTGCGGCGCGCACGGTGCGGCCGGTGTAGAGGACGTCGTCGCAGAGCACGACCACACAGCCGTCGATCGAGCGCGGCAGATGGGTCGCCTTGACCAGGGGCTGGGCAGCGATGGTGGACAGGTCGTCGCGGTAGAGAGTGATGTCGAGCATGCCGACGGGGATTTTGTGCCCCTCCATGCGCTCGATCTCGGTGGCGAGCTTCTCCGCCAGCGGGACGCCGCGGGTGCGGATGCCGACGAGGAGAAGCTCGTCGGCGGTCTTGTTCCGCTCGACGATCTCGCCGGCCATCCGCCGAATGATCCGCGCCATCTGTTTGGCGTCGAGGATCGTGTTCTTCGGCGTCAGATTCTTGGCCATGTCCGGGGGGTGCTCCAGATCCGCGGCATCGTACGGCCCCCGGCCCCGATTGTCAACGAAGGGGCGATGCGTCAGAATCTGCGCGCCATGAACGCAAACGAGCCTCTTTCATATACGGAGACCGAGGTGCGCAGCTACCTCCCCTCCGGCTGGAACCTGACCGACGACGGCCCCGGTGCCTGGGACCCCAAGAAGAAGATCTGGCAGACCACGGTGCTGGACAACGTCGAGTACGACTATCCGGTCGTCGTGAAGCCCGCCGACGCCCAGTCCCACGGCCGGATCGAAGCTCTCCGCCGGGCGTTCGACCGCGTGTACCGCGAACGGCTGGGATAGGAAACCGCCCCCTCTCTCACTCCCCCGGCAGCCAGCACACCACCTCCGTTCCGCCGCCGTCGCGGCGCCCGATGCGGAGGTGGCCGCCGTGCGCTTCCACGATCTCGCGGCAGAGAGGGAGACCGAGGCCGGAGCCGGTCGCCTTGGACGTGTAGAAGGGAAGGAGCGCCTTCTTGAGCTCCTCCTCGCTCATGCCGCAGCCGCGGTCGAGCACGCGCAGGCGGACTCCCCCTTCCGCGGTGTCCTCCACGGCGAGACGGATCTCCTCCGCCGGGCTGCCCGACTCCTGGGCGTTCTTGAGCAGATTGATCAGGGCCTGCTGGACCTGGGCCGGATCGAAACGGCCGGGCCGCGCGGGGGGCTCGCCGCCGGGCAGGAAAGGGAACAACTGGCGCAGCTCGGTAAGGAACGGCACCCACTCCACGGTCTCCTTGCGCGGCGCCGGGAGGCGGGCGAAGTGGGCGTAGCCTTCCAGGAAGTCACGCAGGTGGGCGGAGCGCTCCTCGATGATGTCGAGCACCGGCCCGAGGCGCTCGGCGTGCTCAGGGGTCTGGGCGATGTGGCGGGCCGAGCGGGCGAGCGAGGCGATCGGCGCCAGCGAATTGTTGATCTCGTGGCTCATCGTGCGGATCGCCTTTTTCCAGACGTCCACCTCCTGGCGCCGCAGCTCCTGGGTGAGCCGCTTGATCATCGTGAGGTCGTGGCGCTGCCCGTTCAGCTCGAAGAAGCGGCGGCCGACGTGGAACACCTCCGCTTCGCTCTCCCCCGCCGGCTCCAGGGAGACCAGGGCGTCGTGCCCGCTCTCCAGCACCTCGCGCAATGCGGGCGGGCACTCCTCCAGGATGCGGCCGAACGACTTGCCTTCCAGGCGTCCGCCCAGAGACCCGAGGTCGAACAGCTCGCGCGCCGCGCGGTTCGAAAAGATCACCCGGTCGCGCTGGGTGAGCACGATCGCCGTCGGCGTCGATTCGAGCACGGTCTCCAGGAGCATCTCCCGCTGGATCAGGTTGCGGCGCTCCTCCCGCAGCACGTCGCCCACCGAGTTGTACAGCTCGACCAGCTCGCCGATCTCGTCCCGGCGGTCGACGGCGAGGCTCAGGCTGAAGTCGTGGTCCTTGAATCCGCGCACGCCGTCGCGGAGCGCCCCGAGCACCCGCGACGCCGGCGTGAGCACCCGGCCGAGAATCCACCAGCCGGCCGGAAATCCGAGTCCCACCGCGGCGAGGAGAACCGCCCAGGGCGATTCGAGCCACCACGCCGCCGCCCCGCCGAGGCCGGCGACGGCCAGCATCGCGGCGGTGACGGCCAGGAAGACCCGGGTCGCGAAAGGGAGGGGGCGGCGCGGCATGGCGCCAAGTCTATGCGGAGCGAAACAGACAGGCGAGCACGCCGGGGAGGCGTGCTCGTGGATTCAGCGCTGGAGGGTGAAGTTCGCGGTCAGCGTGTAGTAGACCTTGACCGGCCGGCCGCCGAGCGTCGCCGCCCTGAAGCGCCAGGACTTCACGGCTTCGACGGCCGCCTGGTCGAGCCCCAGGGGCAGGGGCTTGAGGATGCGCACGTCGGTCACGTGCCCGGACTCGTCAATGATGGCCTCGACGATCACCGTCCCCTGGAGACCGGCGCGGCGCGCCATCTCGGTGTAGCGGGGCTGCGGACCGTCCAGGAGCACGGGACGGGTCACGGCGCCGGTGACGCGGATGGGCTCGTCGACCGGAGGGGCGATCTTGTTGCCGCTCCCGGAGCCAGAGCCGTTGGGATCGAAGGGCATACCGGGCACGCCGTTCTCGGAGCCGTGCTCGTCGCCGTCCTTGTCGCCCAGGAGGCTCCCGGGGCCGACCGGAACATCCACCAGCGTGATGTTCATCGCCGGAGTATCGAGCGTCGGCAGCTTCGCGATCACATCCTTGGGCTGGACCACGTCCGTCCGTGCAGGCGCCGGCGCTGCCGCCTTCTGCGCCTGGGGAGGAGTACCGCCGCCCAGCTTGATCTTGGCCTGTGGCAGGGCGGGCAGCGACACCATGACGAGCGGCTCGATGACCATGTGCTCGTTCACCTTTTCCACATGCCAATAGCTCGCGAAGGTGAACGTGCCAAGTGCGGCGATGTGCAGACCGACTGCGATCGGCAGCGACAGCCACCGGCGCCGAGCGGGTTTTTTGCTGTCCAGGGAAATCAGGGAGTGCTCGAACATGGTCCACCTCCGGGTCCAGGCGTTGATCTGTTTCCTCCAAGCCGTTTGAGCTTCGAGGCTTGACCGGGAGCGCTCCCTTGGGTTCTATAGACGGTGGGCGGTCGTTTTGAGTTCCCGAAAATCGCGAGCCTGGTTGCGGAACCAGTCCGCGGTCCGCTGGAGGCCTTCGGCGAGACCGATCGGCCGGGGGACGTTGAGATCGCGCTGGATGCGGCCGGCGTCGATGACGGAGCGGAGCTGCTCGCCGGGTTTGGCCGGACCGTGGGCGGCCTGGAGATCGGTGCCCAGCGCGCGGGCGATCCCCTGCGCCAGCTCGACGACGTTGGTCTCGAGGCCGGTGCCGACGTTGTAGATGTTGAAACCGGGGAGGCCGAGGGCGGCCAGGTTCGCCTGCACGACGTCGGAGACATGGAGATAGTCGCGCGTCTGGAGGCCGTCGCCGTTGATGGTGGGCGGCGTGCCGGCGAGGAGGCGGTCGAGGAAGATGGCGACGACTCCCGCTTCGCCGTGCGGGTTCTGCCGCTCGCCGTAGACGTTCGAGTAGCGCAGGCAGGTGGCGTCCAGACCGTAGGCGACGTGGTAGAAGAAGAGGTAGCGCTCGAAGGAGAGCTTGCTGACGCCGTAGGGCGAGACCGGACGGGCGGGGTGGTCCTCGGTCGCCGGAAAGACGTCCTGCTCGCCGTAGATGGCGCCGCCGGTCGAGGCGAAGAGGACCTGGCGGACGCCTCCCTGGCGGGCCGCTTCAAGGAGGTTCAATCCTCCCAGGATGTTGACGCTTGCATCGAAGACCGGATCGGCGACCGAGCGCCGCACGTCCATCTGCGCCGCGTGGTGGACCAGGACGTCGATGCCGGCGCCGCGCACCAGGGCGGCGGCCTCGGGGGTACGGATGTCGAGAACGTGCAGCTCGGCGCCGCCGGGCACGTTCTCGCGCCGGCCGCCGGAGAGGTCGTCGAGGATCAGGACGCGGACGCCGCGGGCGAGGAAGGCCTCGGCGAGATGGGAGCCGATGAACCCCGCTCCCCCGGTGACACAGATGGTACGGATGCCGTGGGCACGATCGTGGCTCATGGTGGGAGGAGCTTACCGCAACCGGCCGGCCCCGGTGAGATCGATGAGATCCCTATTCTTGACGGCCGTGATAACTTGAAGTCGCGCATGAGCCCGCAACCCCTCTCCTGGGACGGCGACCCGGCACGGGTGCCGCCGGATCGGCCACGCGGCGCGGTCGACGTGATCGTGCCGGTGTATGGCGCCGCCGAGGCGTTCGCGCGCTGCGCCGCGAGCGTCCTGGCGCACACGGACCTCGCCCGCCACCGGCTGGTGATCGTGCTCGACGGAGCCCAGCCGGCGGCCACGATGGCGCTGGTCGACCGGCTCCGCCAGGAGCGGCCGGACGGCGTCCTGATCCTGGAGAACCCGGAGCGGCGCGGCTTCGTGGTCAGCGTCAACCGCGGCATGTCCGCCGGCCATCAGGATGGCCATCAGGACGGTGAGCGCGACGTGGTCCTGCTCAACAGCGACACGCAGGTGACCGCGGGGTGGCTGGAGAAGCTCCAGGAGGCGGCGTATTCGGCGAGCGAGATCGCGACCGTCACGCCGTTCTCGAACAGCGCCACGATCTGCTCCCTCCCCCGCTTCCTGGAGACCAACGTCCTCCCCACCGGCTGGGATACGGACTCGTTCGGACACCTCGTCGAGTCGCGCTCGCGCCATGCCTATCCGCGCCTGCCGACCGGCGTCGGCGTCTGCCTCTATATCAAGAGGAAGGCGCTCGCGCAGGTCGGCCTGTTCGACGACAAGAGCTTCGGCCAGGGGTACGGCGAGGAGAGCGAGTGGTGCATGCGCGCCCTGAAGGCGGGCTACGCCCACGTGCTCGACGACGCGACGTTCATCTTCCACGAGGGGCAGCGCAGCTTCGGCACCAGCCGCGACCGGCGGGTGCGCTCGGCACACCGGGCGATGCAGCGCCTGCATCCCGAATACCTGGCGACGGTGGCGGCGTTCATCCGCGAGGACCCGGTGCGGCCCCTGCGCCAGCGCGTGCTCGCCGATCTGCGGCCGGCGCGCGGCCTCCATCTCACCGGCCAGCTCTCCACCCGCCCGGAGCGGGTGCTGCACATCGTCCACGGCTGGCCGCCCTGGAATCCGGCCGGAGCCGAGGTCTACGCCGCCTGGCTCGCCCGCCGCCAGGCCAAGGTGCGCGAGGTGGCGGTCTACGCCCGCATCGCCGATCCGGAGCGCGCCAAGGGGGACACGGTCGAGTTGCTGGACAACGGAGTGCGGGTGCGCCTGGTGGTGAACAATTTCACCCAGCGCGATCCGCTCTCCCGCAACGCGCTCCGCGACCGCGCGCTCGACGCCGATTTTGCCCGCTTCCTCGACGAATTCAATCCACGCATCGTGCACGTGCACCATCTGGCCGGGCACGCCATCTCGCTGGTCGGCGTCGCGGCGCGGCGGGGCATTCCGATCCTCTACCAGGTGCAGGACTGGTGGGCGCCCTGCGCGCGGGCGAATCTCCTCGATGCCCAGCGGCGCCTGTGCAGCGGACCCGGAGCCGGCAAGTGCTCGGCCTGCCTGCCGCTCACCGGCCTGCCGCCGGCGCCGTTGCTGAACCGCGCCCTCTACGCCTACCGAGCGGCGGCGATGAAGCGCGCGCTGCGCAAGGCCGACGCCTTCGTGATGGGCTCGCGGTTCATCCACCAGAGCTATCTCGATCTCGGCTATCTGCGCAACCTGCGCCCCGAGGCGCACGTGCATGTCATCCCCTACGGCGTCGAGATTCCGCCGGAAGGGGCGCCGTCGCATCCGCCGCGGACCGCCGGTGCGCCGCTGCGCTTCGGCATGATCGGCTCGATCCTGCCGCACAAGGGAGTGCACGTCGCGGTGGCCGCCTTCCGGGAGATCGATCCGGCCCGGGCGACACTCACCGTGTGGGGCGATCCAACGATCGATTCGGCCTATACGCGGGAGCTCCAGGCTCTGCGCGGCGCCGGCACGGAGATCCGCGGCCGCTTCGCGGACGATGAGAAGCCGGCGGTCTTCGCCGCGATCGACGTGCTGATCGTCCCTTCACTGGGCCTCGAATCGTTCGGCCTGGTGGCGCGCGAGGCGATCCTCCACGGCGTGCCGGTGCTGGCGAGCGACCGCGGCGCGCTCACCGATCTGCCGGCGGGCGGTGTCGAAGGAGGGGGCGGAGGCGCGCTCTTCGATCCGGACGACCCCGCGGCGCTGCGCGGCTGGATCGAGCGGCTGGCCGCCGATCCGGCGATCGTGGACCGCTGGGCGCGGGAGCTGCCGGCGATCAAATCGGCGGATGCGCACGCCGAGGAGATCGAAGAGGTCTACGACCGGCTGGCAGCGGAGCGGGCCATGCTGGAGCGGACGATGTCAGGCGTCCGCCGCCACGTCCGGCGCAAGCGGCGGCCGGCTTGAGCGGTTTGCGCACCGCCTGGCGGGTGCTGCGGGCGGAGGGGTTGCGGGCGGTGGCCGACCGCACGGCGGACCGTCTCGCCGAAGCACGGCGGGCGCGCTCCTTCCTCCCCGCGCCCCCCGGCTGGAGGCCGGCCGTGCCGGTCCCGATCCTCCGCCTCGCCGCGACACCACCGGCGCCGCGCCTGGGCGGCGTGCAGGCGCAGCTCCTCGCCCGCCTCACCGCCGAAGCCCGCCAGGGCCCGGTCGCCCTGCTCTACCCCACCGGATCGGCTTGGCGCCTGGAGGTCGAGGCGGGCGGCGAGCGGCGGGCGGTGACGTTTCCGGGCGGATTCGAGGCGGCCGTTCCCGCGGCGGCGGCGCTGATCGGCGCCCAGGTGGTTCATGCCGAGGGGCTCGCCGGGCTGCCTTTCGATTCACTCCGCAGACTACGCCGCCCGGACCTGCGCCTGATCCTCTCGCTGCACGACTTCGCCGCGTTCTGCCAACGCCCCCACCTGCTGGAGTATCCGGCCCTCCGTTTCTGCGGCTATTGCCGCGACCTGGAGCGCTGTGGGCGCTGCCTGGAGAAGGATGGCGCGTTCCAGGCAGCCTGGCGGCACGAAGCAGCCGCGCTGCTGGCGGAGGCCGACGCACTGGTCTTCGCCTCGGACTTCCTGCTCCGCGCTCATCGCGACCTCTTTCCCAACCTCCCGGTCGAGCGGTCGCGGGTGATCTCTCCCGCGGTGGCTACCGGTCCGGCTCCCTCGCAGGAGCCACGGCAACCGCGACCGCTCCGGCACGTGGCACTGGTCGGCGGCGTCCAGGCGCACAAGGGGGCGCTGATCTTCGCCGACGTCGTCCGCCGCCTCGCGGGATCGGGCCTCCGCTGGACCGCATACGGCGGCGGCGACGCGGCGCTGCTCGCGGCGCTCCGCGAGCTTCCCGGTGTGCGGGTGCGCGGCTACTATCGCCAGCACGCTCTGCGGACCCTGCTGCGGCGCGACGGCGTCGATCTCGCGCTCCTCCCTTCGATCGTCCCCGAGTCGTACAGTCTGGCGCTCGGCGAATGCGTACGGGCCGGCGTGCCGGTTCTCGCGTTCGCTCTGGGAGCGCAGGGAGACCGGGTGCCGGATCTCGGCGCCGGCCGCCTGGTGGCTCCGGAGGCCGGGGCGGCAGGGATCGCCGAGGAGCTGCGGGCGATGCTCCGCGACGGGCGGAAGCCGGAGGTGCCGGCGGCAGCAGCGGCGGAGAAGATTCCGGATGCCGAAGCGGCAGCGGCGGCGGTCCGGGAGCTGTATCGATCCCTGATCTGACAAGCGGCCGTGCGCGGAGCGCGCTCTACTCCGTGCAGACCGACGAGAGGAAGATTCCCAGCGTCCTCTCGTCCGCACCCATCCCCTGGGTCGCCGGGATGAACGGTGTGGCGGTCGAGATCTCCACCAGCAGCGGCGTGCGCAGCGGCGCTCCGGCGAGGGGGACGTCGAGGTGGAATCCACCGGGCCGCACGGTGGCTTCGAGAACGGCGTGGCGTTCGACGCTCACCCGCAGCCGCACCGGAGCAGGCCGGTAGCTCGCGCCGTTCAACACCAGATGGGCCGGCTGGGCGCTGCTCTCGGCCAGCGGCAGGGCCAGCGAGGCATCGAGCGCGGTCCACCGTCCGCCCAGCTCCGGCTCGTACCAGCCGGCAAGGACGGAGTGGCCGGCGTCCGGCGTCGCGAGGTTCAGGCAGCTCTGCGGTGCGGTCCCCTGCTCCCATCCCAGGCGGCCGCCGGGGAATGTGTCCGGCAGCTCGATCCGGCGCGGAATCCAGCGCGGAGCCGCTCCCTTCGTCCCGGCGATGTACCCCAGGGCCGCGAGCTTCTGCGCCAGGGCGTCGGCCATGGAGACGGAGACCCGGTTGGTCGCCATTCTGGAGCCGCTGTTGTAGAGGTCCGCCATCTCGGATCCGAGCCGGTCGAGGTCCGCGTCTCCTCCCGCGCCGAGCAGGTTGTGCGCCTCGCCCGGATCGGCCTGGAGGTTGAACAGCTCCTTGCCGTAGGGACGTCCGGAGAGGACCAGCTTCTTGCTCCCGTCGCGGAGGGCGAGCGCGGTGCCGTCCTGGAAGTCGAGATGAAACAGATAGGGATGATCCGCGGGCACGGCGCGCCGGTCACCACGCAGCAGTCCGGAGAGGCTCACACCGTCGAGACCGCCGGCCCGCAGGCCGATCAAGTCCGCCAGAGTGGGCACCACGTCCAGCAGGCTGGCCGTGCCGAACCGGCGGCCCCCCGGAATGCGGTGCGGCGCATGAAACACGAGCGGCACGCGGACGACTTCGTCATACAGGGTCTGGCCATGGCTCATCCGGCCGTGCTCCCCCATCTCCTCGCCGTGGTCGGCGGTCACGATCAGCACGGTGCCGCGCATCAGGCCGCGGCCGGCGAGCCAGCGCACGGCCGTTTCGAGCCCCCGGTCCGCTTCCCGGATCTCGCCGTCGTAGAGATCCCGCGCCCGCGCCATCAACTCGGGAGGACGCTGGCGGACGTGCGGAGCGTCGACCTCCTCGAGGGTCACCGGGTGCCCGCGCAGCGCGGCGGGCAACGGTCCGCCGTCCCAGGCCCGGGGCGGATCGTAGGGAAGGTGCGGATCGACGAGGTGCAGATAGAGGAAGTAGGGGGGCTTGAGCGGCTCCTTGAGGCCACCCAGCAGGCCGAGCAGCTCGGCCACGAGGTCACCGGCCGCGAAGTTTTCTTGCAGCAGGAAGGTGTCGAAACCACGGTCGAAACCGAAGGTCGGGGACACCCAGCCGTTGGCGCTCGCCCCGACCGTCCGGTAGCCCCGCTCCTTCAGGCGCTCGGCCAGGGTGGTCACCTCGGCGGGCAGGCGGTCGCGCCGCGAGAACGTCTGGTGCCGGATCGGGAGAAGCCCGGTGAGCAGCGAGGCGGTCGCCGGCTTGGTCCACGACGAGGTGGACAGCCCGTCGAAGATCACGCCCTCGCGGGCCAGGGAGCTGATGAAGGGAGCCGTCTCCCGGCCGTAGCCATAGGCGGCCAGGTGATCCGGGCGCAGGGTGTCGATCACCACCAGCACCACGTTGTCCCGCATGGCGTCCTGCGCGGCGGGGCGGACGCACCCGGCCAGCAGCAACCCCATCGCTATCCCCAGACCTCCCAGCCCCCGCCGGCGCACTCCGCGATTCAGTGACAAGTCAAAGCTCCAATTCCAAAAAATCGCCCCATGGTACAGGCCCGGCGCTCTGCCTGCTCCTCCGCGGGAAAGCCTTTACAGGATTCTTGCATCGGAAGAACACCGTGATAGCCTTTCGTGAAGACTGCTTCAGGCTACTTCTCTCTGATGACGACACCTCTCGTTCGCCGCGTCGATTCCATCCTCCGCTGGCGGTCCGGTTTTCTGCCGGTCTCGGCCGCGCTGGTGCTGTTCACCTTCGTGGTCTACCGGCGGGCGCTCGGCCTGGGCGTCCTCTCCGACGGCTGGGAGCTGCTCGGCATCGCCAGCCTGGGAGTGCGCAGGGCGCCGTTCGAGCTGCTCTCCTACCACACGATCCCGGTGACCAACCTGTTCAACGCGATCCTGTGGAAGATGTTCGGGCTGCACGAGCTCTTCTACCAGTTCCTGAACATCGGCGAGCTGGCGCTCGTCGCCTGTGTGCTCTACGGGGTGGGCTGCGTCCTCTTCCGGCAGCCGCGGATCGCGTTCCTCGGCGCCCTGCTCCTGGTGGCCAACAGCAGCTTCTACGAGATCCCGTTCTGGCCGGTGGTGGGCAATTTCCAGTCGCTGGCGGCCCTGCTCTACCTGGCCGGGCTGCTGGCTGCCTGGCAGACCCGCCGCTCGCCGCGGCCGTTTCTCTGGGCCTCGGTCTTCGCCCTGTGCGGCCTGGCCGCCTTCTTCACCTATGAGCCGGCGGTGTCGGTCCTCGCCGCGGGCCTGCTCCCGGTCCTGCTCCTGCCGGAGGATGCGGACACGGCACCGGAGGCAGGGTTCCTCCGGCGTGCCTGGCGGCGGCTGCTCCCCTTTGCGCTCCCCCTGGCCGTCGCCGCCGTCATCGTCCTGGGCAGCAAGGTGCTCACCGCGCAGGCCGGTTACCACGCCATGTTCGTCCCCGACAGTTGGGAAGCGGTCAAGACGCGGGTCTACCTGCTCGTCCGCGGCTGCGTCGCGCTGCTGACCCTGCGCGGCGCCGACCACACGCTGTTCAAGGTGATCACCTTCGGTCTCAACACCTCTGGAGGCAGCGCGCTCTTCCAGGTCTGCGTCGCGGTCTGGAGCGCCGGCCTGGTGCTCGGCGGAGCGCTCCTCGTCGCGAGGACACGGACGCCGGCAGTCCGGGTGCTCGCCGGCTGGTTCGCCATCCACATGCTGACGCTCTCGCTGGCGACGCCCATCGTCTCGCGCCACTTCTATCTGGGCGCCCTGCCGTCGTCGCTGCTCCTGGCCTGGGCCTTGTGGTGGATCGCCGAGCGCCTGGCCGGCCTTTGGAACGGCCGCGCGGGCGCCGGCACGCTGGGCCTGACAGAGCCCCAGGTCGCCGTGGTCCTGGTATTCCTCGCCTTCAGCGTCCTCCTCTCCGGCGCCAAGTCGGACATGGACGCCGCCGCGGCGCTCGCCAAGGAGGCGACATGGGCCTCGCGCCAGGTGGTGGCGAGGGTTCAGGAGCGCCTGGCGCGGAGCGCCGTCCCGCCGCGGGTGGCGCTGGTCAACATGCCGGCGGCCCTGGCGCGCGACGGCGTCGGCACCTTCGCGTTCGTCAACGGTCTCCAGCCGCTGCTCCGCCTGTCCACCGCAGGCCGCCTTCCGCACGCCGCCCTCCTCTATACCTACGCTCAATTCCAGGACGGCAAGTTCGCCAACTCCAGCCGGCCGGTGACGCTGAGCGATCTCGCCGGGCGCGTGCAGGATGTGGACAGCCTGGTGATGCTGTACGACGGCAACCACAACCTCCTGACGCTGGACCGCCTGACCTGGCAGCTTCCGGCCTCCTACACGGCGCAGTCAGCCCCCTACCTGGAGTGGCAGACCGGCGCGTGGCCCTGGCTGCAGGTCCACGCCAAACAGCCTCTCGAGCTGCCGCTCGGCGGCGAAGGAGAGGGGCGCTGGGCGGCGCTCCATTATCTGCGCGCCCCCGGCACCCGCTTCACGATCTCCGGCAGCGGCCTGCCCTCCCCGCTCACCATCCGGCCCGAGCCGACGGCCCAGGCCGGCTGGCCGGCCGTGGTCTTTCCGCTCGCCGCCGGACAATCGCCGGCGCAGGTGATCCTGGCGACGGAGACCGGCATCTCGATCGCCGGTCTGTGGTCGTTCCGGCCGCTCTCCGCCTGCACCCCGGAGAGCGCGCCGTTCCTGACCTGGGCGCTCGAACCGGAGCCGGCGTTCAAGGTCGATCAACCGTTGCTTCTACCGTTCGCGGCGGGCACGGGTCCGCTCCGCCTCGAAGTCCTCGCCGAAGCGGGCCGGGAGGTCGCCTTCGGCTTCTCAGACGGCGGACCGCTCACCGAGCTCACCTTCCAGGATCTCCGCAAACCCGAGTGGCGCGCCCTTGAGCTTCCGGCCCCGTCCGGTGGCACGGCCACCGTGCTGCACATCGAGCCGCGTGGGCACCTCGGCGCTTTCGTGCGGCGGCTGGAACGATCCGGCTCATGACACGCCTTTACAGGTCCTGCACCCTCAGCTAGCATCGCAGCCTTTCAGTGACGGCCCCGGAGAGCGGACGAGAATCCATGATCGAGACAGACGACTTTTCCTATGATCTGTGCGTCATCGGCGGCGGCGGGCACGTCGGTCTGCCGTTCGCGCTGATCTGCGCCGACTCCGGGCTGCGCACGGTCATCTACGACGTCGACTCCGCAAAGGTGCGGCAGATCCGCGACGGCGTGATGCCGTTCGCCGAGGAGGGCGCCGACGAGATGCTGCGGCGCGTCCTCACCACCGGCCGCCTGGTGGTGGAGGACCGGCCTGATCTCCTGAGCCGCTGCCGCTTCCTGGTTATGATCGTCGGCACGCCGGTCGACGAGCACCTCAATCCCAGCTTCTCCGCCATCGACCGCGCCCTCGCCGCCGCGCACGAGCATCTGCGCGACGGGCAGATCCTGATCCTGCGCAGCACGGTCTTCCCGGGGACCGGCGAGCGCATCCAGCGCTCCCTCACCGACGCCGGCCTGCGCATCGGCGTGGCCTGCTGCCCGGAGCGGGTGGCCCAGGGCTACAGCCTGCGCGAGTTCCGCGAGCTGCCGCAGATCCTGAGCGCCTTCGATCCCGAGACGCTGGCCGCGGTGCGCGGCCTGTTCGGCCGCTTCGTGCGCGATTTCGTCGAGATGGAGCCGGTCGAGGCGGAGCTGTGCAAGCTGATGACGAACGCCTGGCGCTACGTGCAGTTCGCCACCGTCAACCAGTTCTACATGCTGGCGACCGATTACGGCGTCGACTTCGAGCGCATCCTGCACGGCTGCCGCCACGACTACCCGCGCATGGCGGGCATGCCCGGCCCCGGCCTCGCCGCCGGGCCGTGCCTGGTGAAGGACACCATGCAGCTCGCCGCCTTCAGTCACAACCATTTCATGCTCGGCCACGCGGCGATGCTGGTCAACGAAGGGTTGCCGAGCCATCTCATCGAGCTGGCTAAAAAACAGACCGATCTGCGCTGCGCCACGGTGGGCGTGCTCGGCATGGCCTTCAAGGCGGAGAGCGACGATCCGCGCGATTCGCTGAGCTACAAGTTGCGCAAGCTCCTGTCTCTCGAAGCGAAAACCGTGCTGTGCACCGACCCCTACGTGCCCGATCCGTCGCTGGTGCCGCTGGAACGGGTGCTCGCCGAGGCGCGCGTGCTGTTCATCGCCACACCGCACGCCCGTTACCGGGCGCTGCCCCCGCTCACCGATAAAGTCGTCATCGACGTCTGGAATTGCCTCCGGAAGGAGCCCACCGCTTGAAAGTTCTCGTCACCGGCTCAGCCGGTTTCATCGCCGGCTATCTGGTCCAACAGCTCCTCGAAGCAGGCCACGAGGTCATCGGCCTCGACAACTTCTCCAAATACGGCGCCGTGGAGCGGAGCTTCCAGGACCACCCCCGCCACCGGTTCGTGCACGCCGACGCCCGCGACGTCGAGCTGATGAAGGAGCTGGCCGCAGAGTGCGATCACTTCATCGCCGGCGCCGCCCGCATCGGCGGCATCTCCTATTTCCACGAGTACGCCTACGATCTGCTGGCGGAGAACGAACGGATCACCGCGGCGGCCTTCGACGCCGCGATCCACGCCTTCAAGAACCACCGGCTGCAGAAGATCACGGTGCTGTCGAGCAGCATGGTGTATGAGAACGCCACCGTCTTCCCCAGCCCGGAAGGGCACGAGCGGCAGTGCCCGCCGCCGTCGTCCACCTACGGCTTCCAGAAGCTCGCCTGTGAATACTTCGCCCACGGCGCCTGGGAGCAGTACCGGCTGCCGTTCACCATCTGCCGCCCGTTCAACTGTGTCGGCGTCGGCGAGCGGCGCGCGCTCGGCGACAAGGACATCCCAAGCGGCAACATCAAGCTGGCGATGAGCCATGTGCTGCCCGATCTGGTGCAGAAAGTGCTCAAGGGGCAGGACCCCATCCACCTCCTCGGCACCGGCCAGCAGGTGCGCTGCTACACCTACGGCGGCGACCTGGCGCGCGGCATCCTCGCCGCCATGCTGCATCCGGCGGCCCTGAACGAGGACTTCAATCTCTCGACGCCGGTCGCCACCACCGTCCTCGAGCTGGCGGAGATGGTCTGGCGCAAGGTTCATCTCGAAGGCAGGGGCGACGCCAAGCCGTTCCGCTCGGTCTCCGATCCTCCTTATCCTTACGATGTTCAAATGCGCATTCCTGACACTCGCAAAGCGCGCGAGGTTCTGGGGTTCGAAGCGGCGACGCCGCTCTCCGCGGTGCTCGACGAAGTGATCCCCTGGATCGAGCAGGAGATCGCCGCAGGGCGGATTTGATCGGGCGATTACTTCGCAGTAACGTTTTTGGAGTTTACTGCGCCTCATTCTGCGAGTAGACTCGAAGTTGCCGGTCCCGGTTGAACTTCCGTTTCATGCACATGGCTTTTTAAGGAGAATGCTTATGAGGAAGATTGCTCTCGCGCTGTCGATTCTCGCCGCTCTGCTCTGCGCCAGCTCATCGCACGCACAGGCGACCCGCACCTGGGTCTCGGGTGTCGGTGACGACGCCAACCCGTGCAGCCGGACCGCTCCCTGCAAGACCTTCGCGGGAGCCATCTCGAAGACCGCCCCCAGCGGTGAGATCAACGTGCTCGATCCGGGCGGCTTCGGCGCCGTCACCATCACCAAGGCGATCACCATCTCCTCGGAAGGGTTCGAGGCTGGCGTGCTGGTGTCGGGGACGAATGCCATCATCATCAGCGCCGGGACCAATGACGTCGTGACCCTGCGCGGCCTGGACTTCAACGGTCTGGGCACCGGCCTCAGCGCCATCCGCTTCATCAGCGGCAAGGCGCTGCACGTCCAGAACTGCCAGATCTATGGCTTCACCCAGCAGGGCATCGACTTCGAGCCGAACCAGTTGAGCGCGCTGCTCACGGTGAGCGACTCGAACATCCACGAGAACGGCAACGGCATCCTCATCAAGCCGGTCGCCCCCGGGAACGCGAAGGTCGCCATCGACCGTGTGCGCATGGAGAACAACAGCGGCGACGGGTTCAAAGCCGACACCACGGCCGGCGCCATCGCAGCGACCCTGCGGGAGAGCACCATGGTCGCCAACGGCGGCAACGGCATCCACTCCTTCGCGCCGGGCGCAAACCCTTCCCTCATCATGGTCGATCACTGCAGCGCGCAGAACCAATCCGGAGCTGCGCCCAACGGAAACGGAATCCTCTCGGAAACCACCGGCAGCTCTAACATATCGATCACCGACAACGCGATCTCCGGCAACCGCGTGGGTGTCGCGATCTCGGGCGGCGCGTTTACCACGTTCAACAACAACCACATCAGCGGCAACACGACAAACTCCGGCCCCGGAGCTCCGGCCAACTAGACCAGGAGCAACAGGCAGCCACACCCACGAAACGCCCCGGCCGGCCGGGGCGTTTCTGTTTCAGCCCGTTTCAACGGAGCCGCTTGAGATAGCCGTCCGGCGCAAAACCGACGGCCAGCCGGTTACGCGTCCGGTCGATCTCGAAGGCGCCGCCGCTCTCCGCCAGAAAGTCCAGCACCGCCCGGTGCGGGTTGTCGTCGCGCCAGGAGGTTTCGGCGAGCGGCAGATCCCAGAGGTCTTTCATGATCGTGTCGAACGCACAGAGATAGCCGCCGGCCGGCACCAGCTTCTGGTAGGCCGCGAGCTCGTCGCGGACGTGCCGGTAGGTGTGGTCCGAATCGAGGAAGACGAAGACGTTCGTCTCGCCGGCCACCAGCTCCTCCACCCGGCGCACCGTCTCGGGAGCCGTCGAGCTCCCTTCCACCAGGGTGATGCGGCCGCCCAGCGGGTGGCGGCCGAGAGCCTCGGCCACTTCGCGGGCGATGTGGATATCGACCGAGATCACACGGCCGTCTTCGATGCCGAAGAGCTGGAGGAGCGAGGCGAAGAAGACGGCGCTGCCGCCGCGGTAGGTGCCGGTCTCGACGATCACCCGCGGGCGCAGCTCGCCGATCAGCTCCTGGAGGATCAGCAGATCGGTCGGCCACTGGAGGATCGGCATCCCATGCCACTGATTCCCGCGCCACAGCTCGTTCTGCCACAGCGCCCGCGTCCATTCGCGGGGAAGGTCACGGGCGAGCTCGGGAGAACGGGCCGAGATCACCGGCAGCTTGAGCCGCCGGCCGAGGCCGAGAAGGAGACGGGTGAGCCCCGGCTCCAGCCGCCGGTGCAGCGCGCGGAGCGCCTGGGTGGTCCTGCGGGTGTCCGCCATGCGGGGGGACTATATCTTCAGTTGCTTTACAGGCTTCGCCAGAGTGGCTACGATCGCGGCGCTTGACCGCTACAAACCCAAACTCGACACCCCAGCCCTCCGCCGCCGCGCGGGAGGGGAGCTACTTCGATCATCTGGTCGGCGAAGCGGGCGACTTCAATCCGTTCACCGAACGCGGCTGGGACACCCTCGCCGCACGGTTCGCCCGCGCCGTGCCGTCGCGCGGTCCGCTGCGCGTGCTCGATGTCGGCTGCGGCACCGGCCGGTCACGCCGGATCTACCGCGTGCAGAGCGGTCTCTACACCGGCATCGACCTCTCCCTAGGCTCGCTGGGCCTGGCGCGCCAGCGGGAGCCGGACGCCTCGTGGCTTCAGGCCGACGCCCTGCGCCTGCCGTTCCGCGACGGCAGCTTCGACGTCGTGGCGTTCAGCAGCGTGCTCCACCACGTGCCGGACCGCCGCGCCGCTCTCGCCGAGGCGCTGCGGGCGCTCCGCCCGGGCGGCTGGGTCTTCGCCTTCGATCCCAACCTCCTCCATCCGGCCATGCTCCTCTTCCGCCATCCGCGGAGCCCGTTCTACAACCCGAACGGCGTGAGCCCGGACGAGCAGCCGCTCCTGCCGCGCGTGCTGCGCGAGGATTTCCAGGCCGCCGGCTTCTCCGCCATCGGCCAGCGCTGCCAGTCGGACATCCCCTACCGGCAGGTGGCGCCCAAGGGGCTCGACGCCCTGCTGCCGCTCTACAACCGCGCCGACTGGCTGTGGGAGAAGAGCGGTCTCGGCCGCTGGCTCGGCACCTTCGTCGTCACCTGGGCGCGCCGGCCGTGACCGGTGAGTCTTCTCCCCGGTACTCGGTCATCGTCCCCGTCTTCCACGAGGCGGAGACGATCGGCCCGTTCTGCCGCGCCGTGCGCGCCGCCTTCCCTCCCGGCTACGAGCTGCTGGTCTGCTATGACATGGAAGAGGACCGCACGCTTCCTGCCCTGGCCGCCCTGCCCGCAGATGCCAGGCCGGCCGACGTCCGCCTGGTGCGCAACGATCTCGGCCGCGGTGTGCGCTGGGCGATCGAGGCGGGGATGCGCGCCGCGCGGGCGCCCGTGGTGCTGGTGACCATGGTCGATCTCTCGGACGACTACCGGATCGTCGAGGAGATGGTCGCCCGTGCCGAAGCCGGCGCCGCGGTGGTCTGCGCCAGCCGCTACGTGAAGGGCGGGCGCCAGATCGGCGGCCCGTGGCTCAAGGGATTGCTGTCGCGCACCGCCGGCCTCACGCTCCACTGGCTCGCCGGCCTCCCCACCCGCGATCCCACCAACAGCTTCAAGGCCTACCGCCGCGACTTCCTGGAGCGCACGCCGATCGAGAGCCCGGCCGGTTTCAGCCTCGGCCTGGAGCTGACCGTGAAGGCTCACTTCTCCGGCGCGCGGGTGGAGGAGATCCCCGCCACCTGGCACGATCGCACGGCCGGCGAGAGCCGCTTCAAGCTCGCCGCCTGGCTGCCGCTCTATCTCCGCTGGTACTTCTGGGCGCTGCGCCGGAGGTGGCTGTAACCTTTAATCATATTGCCACGCCTGTAGTATCCGGAAAGATCTGGCTTCTTTCTGTCCGGCTGATCTACAGGAGAATCCTCATGAGAAAGACCGCGCTCTCGCTGTCCGCCCTTGCCGCCCTGCTCTGCCTCACATCCGCCGCGCACGCCCAGGCGACCCGCACCTGGGTCTCCGGGGTCGGCAACGACGCCGACCCGTGCAGCCGCACCGCCCCCTGCAAGACCTTCGCAGGCGCCCTCTCGAAGACGGCGGCCGGCGGCGAGATCAACGTCCTCGATTCGGGTGGTTTCGGCGCCGTCACCATCACCAAGGCGCTGACCATCTCCGCCGAAGGGGTCACCGCGGGAATCGTGGTGTCGGGGACGAACGGGATCATCGTCAGCGCGGGCACGAGCGACGTCGTGACCCTGCGCGGTCTGGACATCAACGGCCTCGCCACCGGGCTGAACGGCATCCGCTTCCTCTCCGGCAAGGCGCTGCACGTCCAGACGACTCGCATTTACGGCTTCACTCAGGCGGGCATCGATTTCGAGCCGAACCAGGCGAGCGCCGAGCTCGAGGTCCAGGACTCGATCGTCTCGGAGAACGCCACCGGCGTCCTGAGTAAACCGGTTGTCGGCGGCAGCGCGAAGGTTTCTCTTCAGCGGACGTCCCTGGTCAACAACAGCGTCGGCTTCCGGGCGGACGCGACCAGCGGCGCGAGCAACTGCACCTTGAAAGACACCCACGCGGCAGGCAACACCGGTGCCGGCATCGACGCCTTTTCGCCCGGCGCCACGGCGGCGGTCATCATGCTCGACCAGTGCACCTCGGTGGGCAACGGCACCGGCATCCTCTCCGAGACGGGCTCCGGCGCCGTCATCCGGATCAGCGATTCGACCGTCACGGGGAATGCCACCGGCCTGTCGTCGACCGGTGGCGGGATCGCCTCGTACAAGACCAACAATCTGGTCGGGAACGCCGTGGAAGGCGCGCCGACGAGCTTCCTGCTACAGAACTGACGAGGCCCAGGGCTCGGGGCTCAATCGCGCCGTGCGATCGCGATGATCCCCAGCCCGCGGCCGGGCATGTAGGGATCGAGCAGGCGGACGAGCGGCACGACCATGTTGAAGACCTTGAGCTGGGTGCGGCTGAAGTGGCGCCGCTTCAGGATCTTGCCGTTCACGAACCAGCCGGGGATGGCGAAGTGGTTGAAGTCCTGGAAGCGTTCGAGCGTGAAGCCGGTGGATTTCAGCTCCTCCGCCAGCATCTCGCGTGAATAGCGGCAGCGGTGGCCAAGCACCTCGTCGAGGCTCGAATAGAGATGCTGCCCCTGCGGTACGTAGAGCACCAGACGGCCGCCGGGGCGCAGCACGCTTGCCATGTTGCGCAGCGAGACGAGCGGATCGCGCACGTGCTCCAGCACGTTCAGGCAGACCACGGTGTCGAACTGCTGCTGCCAGGGAGCGAAGCAGGCGGCGTCTTCGAGGTCGATGCGGTCGACCTGGAGATAGGGCTTGCCGAGCGACAGGTTGCGCAGGTAGTGCAGGTAGTGCGGGTTGATGTCGCTCGCCACGTAGAGGTCGCGCGGCAGCAGCCAGGTGGTGATGTTGCCGATGCCGGCGCCGATCTCCAGCACGCGGGCGCCCACCCAGGGGGCGATCGACTCGGCCATCCAGCGGTTGAAGCGTTGCGCCCGCTCCAGGCTGTGCAGGATGTGGGAGCCGTACTCGTCCTCGGCGTAGACGTCGTCCATGAGCCAGAACTTGATCATCGCGCTGAGCGCCTTGAAGCCGTCCTTCCAGCCGATCTTCTTCCCCTCGCGGTAGGTGCGGCCGAGGTAGCTGATCGGCACCTCGAAGACCCGGCACTCGCGCTTGGCGATCTTCGCGGTGATCTCCGGCTCCATGGCGAAGTCGTTGGAACGGATGGGGATCGACCGCAGGAGCTCGGCCCGGAACATCTTGTAGCAGGTCTCCATGTCGGTCAGGTCGAGGTCGGTGAAGAAGTTGCTCATCGCGGTGAGCAGGCGGTTGCCCTGGGAGTGGCGGTGGTTGAGCACGCGCCGGCGCTCGCTCGGCAGGTAGCGCGAGCCGTAGACGACGTCGGCGCCGTCCTCCAGGAACGGGCGGACGAGCCGGGCGTAGTCGCGCGGGTCGTATTCGAGGTCGGCGTCCTGAAAGACGATCAGGTCGCCGGTGGCCGCCGCGATGCCGCGCCGGATCGCCGAGCCCTTCCCCTGGTTCGGCTGCTCGAAGAGGCGGATGCGGTCCGGATGCTCGGCGGCGAAGCGGCGCAGGATCTCGGTGCTGCCGTCCTTGGAGCCGTCGTCGATCACCACGAGCTCCATTTCGTCGACACCCGGCACGTCGACGGCGAGCACACGCGTCAGCAGCTCCCCGACGAGAAAACGCTCGTTGTAGACGGGGATGACGACGCTCAGCTTGAGCCGCTCCGGGCTCTTTCCTCCAGGACTGCTCTCTCCAGTCAAGGCCTCGGCTCCTGGGACGGTGCTACGGAGAATTCGGACGGACCGCGATCGACGGGCCGGAAGGATACCACGGCCGCTCCAGCCGGCGGTGTGCCGGAGTACACCCGCAGGCCGGACACGGCGTCCGCGAGGAAGAGAGGCGGCACTTTGTAGAAGCTCATGGCGGTGGCGGCGATCGCGTCGTCCCGGATGACGCCCACCCGCGCCGCGGTCCAGCTCCGCGGCTCCCAGAGGTCGCGCGTCGGCCGGCTGCGGGTTGTGATCCCCCAGACCCGCCGCCCGCTCCCCCGCTCCCAGAGGATCTGGTCGGCACGCAGCACGGCCGGCCAGACCCGCCAGTAGCTGCCGAGGACGTGAGTACATCCGGCGGCGACGATGGCTGGAGCCGCCGGGCCGACGTGGCGGTCGAACGCGGCGCGCGCCGCGGCGGGCGACGGCGGGCCGAAGCGCAGCCAGACGGCCGGCACCAGCGCGGCGACGGCCAGGACGTTGGCGATCCGCTGCCAGCGCGGCCGCCCGTCGAGGAGCAGCACCGCCGCCATGGCCGGCAGTGCCATCCCCGCGGAGAGGAGGCCGCAGCAGAGGAAGCGGATGGTGAGGTCGTTGAGATGGACCCACCTGCTGGTGCCGAGAGCCAGCAGCTCGGCGGCGGCCGGAGCGAGCAGGCAGACCCCCGCCGCCGCCGCGAAACGCGCCCGGGCCGACCGGCGCGCCGCGACAAGGTATCCGGCGAGCACCACTGCCGCGAGGACGAGAGGGATGCCCTGGAATCTCGCCGCTCCCCCCGCGAGCGCCGCCCACGCATGCGGCCAGGTGGCCACCTTCGCGGCACCGAGATCGGTGCCACCCCAGGGTGCAAACCGCGTGGCCAGAACACTGCCCACGAACGCGGCACAGACGAGGGCGAACGGCAGCAGCCGGCGCCAGAGGCCCTCACCCCCGCCCCTCTCCCGGCTCCCCCCGCCCTTTCCCCGGGAGAGGGGAGACAAGAAGAAGCCGGACTTTGCTGCTGGTCTCCCCTCTCCCGGCGGGGGGCCAGGGGGGAGCTGGGAGAGGGGCCGGGGGTGAGGGCGCTTTTCGGCGGCGGCCTCCGTTCCCCATCTCTGCAGCATCCAACGCAACGCCAGCAGCGACAGCAGCCAGAACACAATGCTCGGCGACACCCAGAACGCCAAGCCGATCAGCAATGCTCCCCCGCCGATCCGCCCCACCTTCCGGCTGTCCCCGAGCACCGCCAACCCGCCGAGCGCCAGGGCGACCGCCTGCGGATAGGGCTGCATCTGCAGGAAGCAGTGGGCGTAGAGCCCCTTGCCGGCGACGTAGAGGGCGAGGGTCGCGGCGCCCACCGCCGGCCAGTAGGAACGGGGCACCACGGTGCGGGCGAGCAGGAAGAAGGAGAGCACCACCGCCAGGAGGCGCAGGGCGACCTGCGCCAGCAGGTTGTGGAACGGCCCGCGCCAAGGCATGGCGAGCAGCGGCAGCAGGGAGCCGAAGCGGTTCTGCTCCCAGTAGAAGGGGGTCCAGCGTTGGAGACTCATCAGCACCGGCACCAGGGAGTCGCTGTCGTGGAACCGGTGGAGCGGCGACAGGTCCATCCACAGGGCGAGCAGCAGAGCCATCCCCCCGACCACGGCGAGCCGGCGGCGCTCGTTCGGGCCAGCCTGAGCGGAAGCGGGAGACGGAAGGGGGATCACGGGAAGGAGCGGTTCCAGACCGGCGGCAGGAGATTATCAGATCACGCTGTCGTGTTTCCTCTCAGCTCGCAGTAAGATACGTTTGTTTTGATGAATCCCGCTCCCGTCGCCTGTACGATCGTCTCGAACAACTACCTGGCCTACGCCCGGGTGTTCACGCGTTCCTTCCTGGAGCACCATCCGGAGGGCAAGGTCTACGTCCTGGTGGTCGACAAGCCCGACCCGTCGCTCCGCTATGCGGACGAGCCTTTCGAGGCCGTGCTCGTCGAAAGCCTGGGCTTCCCCGGCTTCCCGCACTACTCCTTCCAGTATTCCATCCTCGAGCTCGACACCGCCGTCAAGCCCTTTTTTCTCCTCCATTTGCGGCGGACGTTCGGCCACGACCGGGTGTGCTATTTCGATCCCGACATCCTGGTGACCGGCGACCTGACGGAGATCTACGAGCGTCTGGCCACGACTGCCGACGTGCTCCTCACGCCGCACATCACCGCGCCGGTCGAGGACACCCGCATCCCGTCGGAGCGCGACTTCCTCCTCTCGGGGATCTACAACCTGGGCTTCCTCGGCGTCGCGTTCAACGAGCGGACGCTCCTTTTCCTCGACTGGTGGCACCGGCGCCTGGCCAAGGAGTGCCTGCACGCGGTCGAGCGCGGCCTGTTCGTCGACCAGCGCTGGATGGACTTCGCGCCGGCGTTCCTCGCCCGGGCCGAGCTGCACCGGGATCCCGGCTGCAACGCCGCCTACTGGAACCTGATGCACCGCACGCTTCTCCAGCGCGACGGCATCTGGTGGGTCGACGCTGGTGAGACCGCCGGCCCCGGCGGCGGAAACCTGGTCCCCTTGCGCTTCTTCCACTTCAGCGGCTACAGCCTGGACCGTCCGGAGCAGGTCTCGAAGTACCAGAACCGCTTCGCCCTCGACGACCGCCCCGATCTGCAACCGCTGTTCCGCGAGTACGGCGAGCGCCTCACCGCTGCCGGTCATCGCGAGCTGTCGCGGTTGCCCTACCGTTTCGGCGTCTTCGATGAAGGGACGCCGGTGCCGGCGCTCGCCCGCGTCGCCCTGCGTAATGCCGATCCCGAAGGCCGGCGCTGGCCGAACCCCTTCGCCACTACCGGCGCCGATCCGTTCCTGGATTGGCTGCGCGCTCCCGACCTGCCCGGGCACGCCATCTTCCTGCCGCGCCTCGCCCTCTATCTCTGGGACGACCGGCCGGACCTGCAACAGGCCTTCCCGCGGCCCGGCAGCAAGGACCGGGCTCGCTTCGCCGAATGGTTCGCGCATGGCGCCGAGACGCAGGGGTATGGCGACACCTTCCTCCGCCCGGTCGCCGAATCGCTGCGCCAGGAGCGCCATCTCCCTCCGGCGCATGTGCAGGCGCTGCGCCGCAAGCTGTCTTCGGTGCTGAGCGGCGACGCCGAGCTCGCGAGCGAGCTCCAGGACGAGGAGGTCGTCTGGCTCACCTCCGACGCCGGGCATGAGCCCGCGCGGCGCCCGCGCGTGCCGCGCTTGGCCCTCATGCTCCACCAGCGTCGCGCCGACCTGCGCACCTCATTCCCCGACCCGCTCGGAGAGGACCGCGAGCGCCTGGCCCTCTGGTTTGTGACCAATGGCCGCCTGGAGTACCGTTTCCCCTACCGCATCGTCTTCCCGGTGCTGCGCACCCTGTCCATGCGCAAGGCAGTCTGGGCTCACCTGTGGTGGCAGCGCCAGCGGATGCGGCGCGGGGCGGCTCCGGCTCCCCCGCCTGCCGCGGCGGCGGCTCTCTCCGGAGAGGTCTCGCCGGTCCGCCGGATCAGCCCCGCGAGGGAGCTGCAGCGGCCGGCGGTGACCGGGCTCAACGTGGTCGGCTGGGCTTCGGCGCCGACCGGGGTGGGCGAGGCCTGCCGCGGCACGCTGCTCGCCGCGCAGCAGGCCGGCCTGCCGACCGCGGTCTGGGACCTGGGGATGAGCGCCGGCGACGATCCGAAGCGCGGCGGCGGCCAGGGGCTGCCGTTCGAGACGATCCTCTTCCACGTCAACGCGGACATGATCCCGGTCATCAGCCGGCTGCTGCCGAGCGCCCTGCTCGCCGGCCGGCATCGCATCGGCTACTGGTTCTGGGAGCTCTCCTACTTCCCCGTCACCTTCGCCGACGCCTTCCGCCACGTCGACGAGGTGTGGGCGCCGACCCGCTTCTGCCTCGACGCCTTCCGGGCGATCGCGCCGGTCGATCTGCGCTGGATGCCGCCCTGCGTCCCGGCGCCGACCGAAGCGCCGGCCGACCGGCAGAGCCTGGGCATCCCCGCCGGGAGCTTCCTCTTCTATTTCGCGTTCGATGCGCTCAGCATCCCGGAGCGCAAAAACCCGGACGGTCTGCTCCGCGCCTTCGCCCAAGCGGTGCGCGAGAGCCCCCGGCCGCTCCACCTGCTGCTCAAGGTGAACCATCTGGAATCGCAGCCCAGCCTCGGCCACCAGCTCATGCGCCGGATCGCCGACAGCGAGCTGCCGGTGACGCTGGTGACGAAGCCGATGTCCCGCCGCGAGGTCAACTCGCTGATGGCGGCCTGCGACGCCTACGTCTCCCTGCACCGCTCCGAAGGGCTCGGCCTGCCGCTCATCGAAGCCATGCACCTCAACAAGCCGGTCATCGCCACCGGCTACGGCGGCGTCACCGACTTCCTCGACGACACGACCGGCTGGATCATCCGTCACGGCATGGAGGTCCTGGAGGAGGCGCAAGGCCCCTACCCCGCCGGCGCCGTCTGGGCCGATCCCGATCCCGAGCACGCCACCGAGCTGATGCTCGAAGTCGCCAACGCGTCCAACACCTCCAAGACGGCCGACCTCCTCGCCCGCCGCACCGCCGCGGCGCGCGCCCGCGTCGTCTCCCTCTACAACCCCGTCGCCGCCGGCGAGCGCCTGCGCCGCGAGATCGAGCGCATCGAAGGCGCCTGCGGGTGGAGAGAGGCGGAGCGCAAGGTCGGCACGGCGTAATGAGACCGGGCCGAACCGCCCTGCCGCCCCCCAACCCAGGGCGTTGCCCTGGGCTAAGGCAACCCCGAGCCTTCGGCCCTTTCCCCCGCCCTGGATTTCTGTTTTTGCTTTAGGCCCAAAGGGCTGTTCTGACTTAGCCCAGGGCATCGCCCTGGGACGAGGGTGCGGCACCCTACTCCGGAATTCGTCCCGACCGTTCCTGCTTGCGCTGGCCGCGCCGCTTCTTGTCCTCCACGCGGCGGCGGTGGACGGCGCGGGGGATGCGCGTCTTCTTGCGCGGCGTCTCTTCCTGGAACGCCTCGCGCAGCAGCTCCGTGAAGCGCTCCAGGGCCGCCTCCCGGTTCGCTCCCTGGGTGCGGTGCTTCTGGGCGGTCACGTGCAGAATCCCGGCGCGCGTGATGCGCGTCGCCAGCCGCTCGCGCAGGCGCGCCTTTTGCTCCTCTGACAAGCTCGGCGAGGCCGCGAGATCGAAACGCAGCGTCACCCGCGTCTCCAGCTTGTTGACGTTCTGCCCGCCCGGCCCCCCGCTGCGCGAGGTGACGAACGAAAGCTCTTCCTCCGGGAGGGCGACGCCGACAACGATCTCGAGAGTTCCCATGCCGGAAAGTGTAGACGATCGGCTACCATCAGCTTATCGACGAGGAGCTATTCTTCATGACACGAGCCATGCGCCCCCTGCACGCCGCCCTCCTGCTCCTGACGCTCACCGCGGCTCCGGCCGCCGCCGTTCTCTTCTCCACCGACGCGCCCACCCGGCCGCTGACCGCCGAGAAGGTCTTCTCCGGCCTTGGCGCCATCACCTCGGTGGCCAACGCCGGAGACGGCCGCCTGTTCCTCACCGAGCAGGGCGGCCGCATCCGCGTCGTGCTGGGCAGCGCCGTCCTTCCGGATGCGTTCCTGGACGTCAGCTCGCTCATCGTCTCCGGCGGCGAGCAGGGGCTGCTGAGCGTCGCCTTCCATCCGCAGTACGCGCAGAACGGTCTCTTCTTCATCTTCTACACCGACCACGACGGCACCGACGTCATCGCCCGCTACCACGTCTCGGCGGACCCGAACCGCGCCGATCCGGCGAGCGGCAGGATTCTCCTCTCGATCCCCGAGCCGTTCGCCAACCACAACGGCGGCGAGCTTCAGTTCGGGCCCGACGGCGATCTCTATGCCGGCATCGGCGACGGCGGCGCGGGCGGCGATCCCGACTGCAATGCACAGCAGGGGGCGAACCTCCTGGGCAAGATCCTGCGCCTCGACGTCGACCATCACGCCGACACCCCGCCGTACTACGCCATCCCGGCCGACAATCCGTTCCTCGGCGGCAATCCGCTGCCCGACGAGATCTGGGCCTACGGTCTACGCAATCCGTGGCGCTTCTCCTTCGACCGCAAGACCGGCGACCTGTGGATCGGCGACGTGGGACAGGGAGTCCGGGAGGAGATCGACTTCCAGCCGGCGGCGGGTGCCGGGAGCCATGGCGGCCAGGACTACGGCTGGAAGATCATGGAAGGGAGCCTCTGCTACTCCCGCCAGGCCTGCCCGGTCGCCACTCCGGCCTGCGGCTCGGCGAGCTTCACGGCGCCGGTGCTGGAGTACGACCACGGCGACGAATGCTCGGTGACCGGCGGCTACGTCTCCCGCTCACCGTCTCTCCCCAACGCCTACGGCAGCTACTTCTTCGGCGACTTCTGCAGCGGCCGCATCTGGACCGCCGACCGCCAGGGCGCCGGCTGGCAGGTACGCGTGCTGACGAACCGCGTCGGCTCGCTCTCCACCTTCGGCCAAGGCAGCGACGGCGAGCTCTACGCCGCCAGCCTCGACGGCAACCTCTACCGCATCGTGCCGCAACGCCCGGTCGACACGCCGGCCCTCTACGATCCCGCCGCCGCCCGCTTCGACTTCAAGAATCTCGACATTCCCGGTCCGGCCGACCTCAGCCTCGTCTTCGGCACGCCGAACAGCGGCCAGATCCCCCTCGCCGGCGACTGGAACGGCGACGGCCGCACCACCGCCGGCCTCTACATCCCGGCCAGCCACACCTTCCGGCTCAAGAACAAGCTGCTCCCGAGCGCGCCGCCGATCGTCCTCACCGTCAACGCGCCGTCCAACGCCGCCCTCCCCATCGCCGGAGACTGGAACGGCGACGGCAGGGACACCATCGGCCTCTACGATCCCAGAACCGCCACCTTCTATCTCAAGAACACCCTGACCGGCAGCGGCTTCGATGTCGTCTTCCGCTTCGGAGCTCCGGGGAGCGCCTGGCTGCCGATCGCCGGCGACTGGGACGGCGACGGCCGGGACGGCGTCGGCCTCTACGATCCCGCGCGCGGCCTGTTCTTCCTGCGCAACTCCCTCACCGCCGGCCCCGAGCAGTTCCGCGTCCGCTTCGGGCCCGCGCACGCCCGCCCCTTCGCCGGCGACTGGGATGGCGACGGCAAGGACGGCGTCGGTGTCTGGGACCCGGCGAGCGGAACCTTCCTGCTCAAGAATCTCTTGCAGCCGGGAGCGGCGGACGTCACGTTCTTTTTTGGAACGCCGCACAGCGGGCAGGTGCCGTTGGCCGGGGAGTGGTAAGGAAGAGACTCATTCCCAGACCATCACGACTTCGGTGGCCGCCGCATATTGATGGCCACGCTGGCCGTTCAGGTCGAAATTCAGGACGTTGTAGGCGTCCGCCGGATCGTCGCCGCCCCGGTAGTTGATGCGCATGCAGTGGTTGTCCGTGACGATGATGTAGTCCCGGCCGGCGACCAGCCCCGCGGCTTCATGCAGCTCCGACCAGGGCGTTTCGCCGGAATAGATCAGGGACTTGCCGGCGCCGCCCAAGACCAGGTTGAAAAAGGGAGACTGATCGTATTCGACGTCATTGCCCCAATAGGCGTCATGCTGACCCTGCAGCCAGTTTCGCAGAGGGGCACTATTGCCCAGTTGCGTGAGGTTGTCATCATTGTTCGCCCAATTGGCGTTACCCGCGGGCTGATCGGGCCACAGCGAGAGCAGCACGCAAGCGAAGTCGGGCCGAAAAGCGCCCGCGTCCTCCGCATCCGCGGCGTAAAGATCCGACCTGACCTTGATCAGCTCCCGCGGCATGGGAATGATCGTGGGATCGTTCAGGACCGTATACGCCTGATAGGGATAGACCTTTCCGTACTCATTCAGATAGTCACCCGTTTCCTCCGTCTCGGCGTCTGCAGGAATATCCACGCCGCCCTCACCGGGTTCGCCGAAATCGTTCTGAACCAGCCAGGTGATGCTGTCGGCGGTGGCTTGCTCAAGATTCACAAAGTCGGTTTCCAGCCAGGAGGCCAGGGTTTGACGAACCTCGGTAACCCCCGCATCTCCTTGCGTCGCGCCATCACCTGCATTCCCCCTGATCTGAGCCTCCAAGTCATACTTCCAGCCGGCGCCGTGATATAAATCCACTCCATTCCCATTATCTTTTTGGATTAGCCGCTGCACCGAAAACGGAACCGCGGTCTGTCTCTGGTCCACCAGACGCGGGCTGTTGTTGATGCTGCCGAAAGGTGTCTCCGGCCGCGGCTCGCTCACACTGTCGCCGAGCGGCTCCTCGGGCAGCACGCTCGGTTGCTCGTTGACCTGGCGCGCCTCGCGCTGCCCGCTCTGCGGGCTTCTGGCCGCCGGCTCCTGCCAACCGCGCTCCGCCACCTGTCCGAAGGCCGCCGGCTGAGCCATGGTGGACTGCTGGCTCTGCTCGGCTTGCGCCGGTGCTTTACTTCTCATGGCTGCTCGAGAGTCTAGTATAGAATCGCCGCCCGAATCCCAAGGAGACCCGATGAAAACTCTCGCCGCAGTGGTCGCCGCCGCCCTCCTCGCCACGCTGGGAACACCGAAGTCGCCGGCACCGCCGCTCGGCTCAAAGCCGGCCATGACCTACGACCTCGTCCTGCGCGGCGGCACGGTCTACGACGGCAGCGGCGGCAAGCCGTTCACCGGCGACGTGGCGGTCGACGGCGACCGCATCGTGAAGGTCGGCGATCTCGGTGGCGCCCAGGGGAAGACCGAGGTCGATGCCCACGGCCTCGCGGTGTCGCCGGGCTTCGTCAACATGCTGAGCTGGGCGACCGACTCGCTGTTCGCCGATCCGCGCGCGCAGAGCGACATCCGGCAGGGGGTGACGCTGGAGGTGATGGGCGAAGGCTGGTCGATGGGGCCGAACACCGAGGAGATGAAGAAGGAGACGGTCGAGCAGCAGGGAGACATCAAGTACGACGTCTCCTGGACGACCCTCGGCGAATACCTGGAGCAGATGGAAAAGCGGGGGATCGCCCCGAACCTCGCCTCCTTCGTGGGAGCCACCACCGTGCGCGTCCACGAGGTCGGCTACGCCAACCGGCCGCCCACGCCCGAAGAGCTGACCCGCATGCGGGCGCTGGTCCATCAGGCGATGGACGAAGGCGCTCTCGGCGTCGGCTCGTCGCTGATCTACGCGCCGGCCTTCTACGCCAAGACCGACGAGCTCGTGGCCCTCTGCGAGGAGGCGGGCAAGAGCGGCGGCATGTACATTTCGCACATGCGGAGCGAAGGGAACCGCTTCCTCGAAGCGATCGACGAGCTGATCGACATCGGCCGCCGCGCCAAGGTGCCGGCCGAGATCTACCACCTGAAAGCCGCCGGCCGCCAGAACTGGGGCAAGCTGGACGCCGCGGTCCAGAAGATCGAAGCCGCGAGGGCCTCGGGCGTCCGGGTCACCGCCGACATGTACACCTACACCGCCGGCGCCACCGGCCTCGACGCCGCGATGCCCCCCTGGGTGCAGGAAGGCGGCCTCAAAGCCTGGCAGGCCCGGATGAAAGACCCGGCCACCCGAGCCCGTGTCCAGAAGGAGATGGCCACACCGACCGACGACTGGGAGAACCTCCTGATGTCCGCCGGGCCGGAGAACGTCCTTCTCGTGGCGTTCAAGAACGACGCCCTCAAGCCGCTGACCGGCAAAACACTCGCCGAAGTCGCCAAGATGCGCGGCAAGACGCCGGAAGAAACGGCCATGGACCTGGTGATCGAGGACGACAGCCGCGTCGGCACCATCTACTTCCTGATGTCCGAGGACAACGTCCGCCGCCAGATCGCCCTCCCCTGGCTGAGCTTCGGCTCGGACGCCGGAGCCCCGTCCGCCGAAGGCGTCTTCCTCAAGTCGAACGACCACCCCCGCGCCTACGGCAACGTCGCCCGTCTCCTCGGCCGCTATGTGCGGGATGAAAAGATCATCCCCCTCGAAGAAGCCGTCCGCAAGCTGACCTCCCTCCCCGTCACCAACCTCAAGATCCGCGACCGCGGCCTGCTCAAAGAGGGCTACTACGCCGACGTAGTGATCTTCGATCCCGCCAAGATCCAGGACCACGCCACCTACGAAAAGCCGCACCAGTACGCGACCGGCGTCCGCGACGTCTTCGTGAACGGCGTCCAGGTGCTGAAGGGCGGCGAGCCGACCGGAGCGAAGGCCGGGCGGGCGGTGCGGGGGCCAGGCTGGACGGGGTGGAAGAAGTAGTCGAGATGCGGGACCTGAGATCTGCGAAGGCGATGGCCCTCAAGGCCGTGTTGTTCGCTCTGCTGGTCGTCCTGAGCGCGGCCGGAATCTTCTTGCGCGCCCCTGAGCTCAGGACGGGCGTCCTCCTCGCAGTCCTCATCTGGTCCTCCGCGCGGCTCTACTACTTTCTCTTCTACGTGCTGCAGACTTACGTCGATCCCAGCTTCCACTACTCCGGCCTGCTCTCGCTTGTGCGGCACGCTGCCGCCCGGCGGCGCTCCCGGCGTGCCAGCTAGGCTAGCCCGGACGGACACGTTGGTGGTGCGATCCTTTGCCTACACGTCCAGAGCGCTCTTTTTGACCCAGCCGACAGCACCGTCGGCTGTTTTCACCCAGTAGTGCTCTCGGGAAATGGACCAGAAGCCGAGACTGAAGGACTTGCCGGCCTTGTCCTTGTCAAGGATTTCAACCACGTCATCCCTGGCAAGGCTCTTTCTCTCGGTGTGATTCTCATCGTCGTTGCGCAGCTTCGCCGCGTCGTTCAACCGGCAAAACTCGCCATTGACGCTGCCGCTGACCGAGATGATTTTTCCCTTGAGATCCAGAGTGACGCTCGGCAGCGCACTGGAGCTGAACGCCGTCCTGGGCTTGGCTCCCCCCGCTCGAGTGTCGAGGTTGTCCTCTTCCCATCTCTCTCGCAAATCGCTGACCCGACGGTTTCTTCGCTGCTGGTACTCCTGGAAGCTGAACTGATCTGTTGCACTGCTCGCGTCCTGATTGGATTGCCAGAACGTTGCAGCGTCGACGTCACGGGGGGTTCCAGGGTTATTGGGATCGCGAACGGTCAGCGTATCGTTCAGCAGGCTTTCAATGACCGACCAATGACTGAAGAGATATTTGAAGGCGGCCAGGGATTGGTCGGCCTTGTAGCTGGGAACATCAAAAACAGAATAGGCCATGACCACCCCATCGCCGCCCGTGTTGGTGAGCTTGGTTTTCATGTCCCCGGCATCGCCAAAGTTGATCACCTGGACATTCAAGCCCAGCCGTCTTCCGACCGCCGCCAGATTGTTGGCGTCCATGAACTCGCCGACAAAGGTACCGATCTCGTTGCCGACCAGCAGAATCAACTTGAGCAGCTCGGCTCTCTTCTTCGACTGGTCAACGCCAGAGATCGCCATGCCCAGGGAATACAGGCCGCAGGTTCCGCCGGCTTGTTTGTACTGGTAGCTTGATACGGCCATGCGCTGAATCGGCTTGGCTCCGCCCGCGCACTGGGTACGCTGCACCGCCGCGGTACCGGACAACGGAATCACAGGCTGGCGTGGAGCCACCAGGCGCGGGCTGTTGCTGATGCTGCCGAAGGCTGAGCCCTGCTGCGGCTCGCGGGGGCCGTTGTGGACGCTGCCGGCGAGGGATTCTGGCGCCAGCACGCTCGGCCTGCTGACCGGGTCGATGCGCTCCTTGAGCTGCGTCGCCTGGGAGCGCTGCGGGTTGGCAGGAAACGGCCTGGCCCTGGCCAGCCAGGGGAGAACCGGTGGAGCGCTTTGCCGCTCCCGGTCCTTTCCGGCTTGCGCTGATCTTCGCATGCCTGCCCCCCACGGCGAGCTGATCTGAGCGGAGGGTATCCAGGCGAAGCCGGAGAGTCAAGGACGAAGCGACCACGATTTCTGGCTGGTGAAGATGCGCGACGTCCGCTGCCCTGAGGGATTTCCCCCAGGCCGGCTGAGGGAATTCCCTCCTGCCCGGTGTCCGTCCCGGCGGGTTAGTCTGTAGAAAATCATCTGGCCCCGCCTTTACCCTGCGCCGCCCCTGGTGAGAAGCAAACTCTACGTGTCGAGATCGAACGGGTGGCCCGGTTGAAGCATGAGATCTTGAGGCATGAGATAATGGCACCCTCGCAAGGAGACTCCGAAGCTTGAACGAGGTCGAAACGCCTTCTGCTGGTGAAGCATCGGCGCCGACCGTGGCGGCGCAACCGCGGCCCACGGTCAGCCGCCGCGGGTCGCGGCTGGGGAGCCTGGCGTGGCAGGGAGTGGTCGGTCTCCTGGCGCTGTTCTCCCTGATTTCCATGGGCATCGCACTGGTCATGAACACCTATGGCCGGAAGCAGGTCGCGGAGCAATCCGCCGGGAAGCTGGAGGAGGCCGGCAAGCGGAGGGTGGAGGAGGTGCGGCGATGGCTCGCCGGCCAGAGTCCCCTCGACCCGTCCAACCTGCAGCGCCTCTCCCAGGCGTGGAAGGGCGAGGCCAGCGGCTACGCCTTCCTACTCGATCGCGATCAACGGTTCCTCTCCTTTCCCCGGCCCGAGCTGGTGGGTTTGCCGACCCCAGGCGGGCCCGGAGGCGGTGCGGCGCTCACCGCCGGCCAGGTGGCGGATCGCCATCCGGGTTTCCGGCCGGTCGCGGACGCCCTCCGGCGTCTGCAGACGGGCGGCAGCGCTGCGGCTCCCCAAAAAATGGCGGTGCCGGTCCCCCCGACGGTCCCGATCCGTGTCGAAATGCCGGCCGACCTGCTCAACGGGAAACCGTCCCTGGCCCTCGTCTTCCCGGTGCCCGGGACCGACTGGAAGCTGGTCCAGGTCTCGCCCAAGGGCGAGCTGGAGCAGGCCGCCGACCGCATCTCCCGCTCGCTGCTGCTGCTGATCTCCGGCATCCTGCTCGCCGTGCTGCTGCCCTCCTATCTGTTTCTCTCCCGCCGCTGGATCACACCCGTCACCACCCTGGCCGAGGCCGCCACCCTGGTACGCGACGGCGAGCTCGACGTCCGGGTCGGCGTGTCGGGGCGGGACGAGATCGCGGTGCTGGCGGACTCCTTCAACCAGATGGTCGACCGGCTGGCGGCCAACACGGCCGGCCTGAAGCAGGCCAACATCGAGCTCGGGCGCTCGCTGGGCCTCACCGATACCATCATGGAGGCGGTGCGCGAGGGCCTTTTCCTGCTCACCCCCGAGCTCACGATCGAGGCCAAGTACTCGGCCGCGACGCGGCAGATCTTCGGCCAGGAGGAGCTGGCGGGGGCGGACTTCCTCGACCTGATCCGCCGGATCACCCCCGAGCACACCCACGAGCTCACCGTCCGCTTCCTGCGCCTGCTGTTCAACCCGGCCAAGACCAACAGCGTGATCGCCAAGGTCAACCCCTTGAAGGAGGTCGAGGCCTCGTTCCCCAGCCGGAGCGGGCAGCTCGAGCAGAAGTTCCTGACCTTCACCTTCGAGCGCATCCGCGAGGGCGGCGAGATCCGCCATGCGATGGTGACCGTGGCCGACGTCACCGCCCGGGCGCTGCTGGCGCAGCAGCTCAGGGAGTCGCAGCAACGCATGGAGCGCCAGGCCGAGCTGCTGCTGTCGGTGATGCACGTCGAGCCCCAGATGCTGCGCGAGTTCATCGAGGACGCCCACACCGAGCTCGAGACCATCAACGAGCTGCTGCGCGAGGGCCGGTCGGCGTCGCTCTCGATCCCCGATCGCAACACCTACTACCGCCACCTGGCGGACGATATCTTCAAGAGCGTTCATACCATCAAGGGCACGGCGGCGATGCTGCGCATCGACTACTTCGCCGCCGCCGCCCACCGCTTCGAGGAGAAGCTGGCCGCGCTCCGCGGCCGGACCCTCCTGGACGGCAGCGACTTCGTCCCGATCGTGCTCGAGCTGTCGGAGATGGTCGACAGCCTGGCCGAGATCCGCAACGTGCTGGCCCGCTTCGCCGAGACCCAGCGCAACCTCAAGGCAACCTCCGCCACCAGCGACACCGAGGTGCTCTCCGCGTTGGTGACCCGCTTCGTCGACGACCTGGCGGAGAAGTCGGGAAAGAAGGTCGTGGTGGCGTTCAACGCTCCCGGCGACCTGGCGATCCCGTTCAAGTACAAGAGCGCGCTCCGCAACGTCATGGCCCAGTTGGCCCGCAATTCGGTCGTCCATGGCATCGAGCTCCCGGGCGAGCGGCGGGTTGCGGGCAAGCCGGAAGAGGGGCATATCCTGGTGGCGGCCCGGCAGAACAACGGCAACCTCGAATTCCTGTTCAGGGACGACGGCCGGGGCCTGGACTACAAGCAGGTGATCGAGCGGGTGCAGGAGCTGGCCAAGAGCACCCCCTCGATCCTCGAGCCGCTGATCGACCGCGAGCAGAACCGATGGAAACCGGACGCGCTCGACGAGATGATCTTCCATCCCGGCTTCTCCACCGCCGCCGAGGCGACCGAAGACGCCGGGCGCGGCGTCGGCTTGAGCGCCGTCCGCGACACACTGGCCAAGCTGGGGGGGCGGATCTCGCTGCGACAGCAGAGGCGAGGCCAGTTCTGCGAGCTCCACATCGTGCTGCCCAATGGAGGTTAAAACGGAGGCTAGAACCGTGTCGGGAACCAGCGGCAGATTGTTGATCGTTGACGATTCGAGCACCGTCCGGCGCAGCATCGAGCGGCACATCTTCTCGAACCGGGTGACCAAGATCTACCAGGCCGCCAACGGCCGCGAGGCGATGGAGCTGTTCGAGCGCTACCGCCCGGAGTTCGTCACCATGGACCTGACCATGCCCGAAATGGACGGCCTGACCTGCATCTCCAGGATGATGGCCCTGAAGCCGGACACCCGCCTGATGGTGATCTCGGCCCTGGGCGACGCCGAGACCGCCATCGAGGCGGTGGAACGGGGCGCCAACGAGTACGTGGTCAAGCCGTTCTCGGCCGAGGACCTCAACCTGGCGCTCGCCAACCTGATTGCCGAGCCCTGAGGCCTTGGGGGAGCGATGAGCGACGAGGAGATCAAGGTCTTCATCGACAGCGTGGTGCGCTATTTTCAGCGGTCCACCGGCGAGCCGGCGGAGGTCGATCCACCATACCTCAAGGGCGAGGACTCGGTCACCCTGGACTTCACCGGGGTGATCGGCATCTCCGGGCGCCACCGCGGCGCGGTGTACTTCACCTCCTGCGCCGAGCAGCTCACCGAGCTGCTGCACCGCTTCGGCGAGACCGTGGTCGGCTTCGCCGACCACGAGGACCTGGTGGGCGAGGTCGCCAACACCATCGCCGGCAACGCCCGCCAGTACTTCGGCAGCGAGTTCCTGATCTCGGTTCCGGTCGTGCTCTGCGGGCAGCCGGACAAGCTCTCCTTTCCCCGCCACCTGAAGAGCTTCGTCATCCCGATCACCTGGCGCAGGTATCGGAGCTACCTCATCATCTGCCTCGACCTTCAACCCTGAAGCCGGGAGATTTCATGGACACGATGTCGCACCACTACAACCTGTTCCTCGTCGCCCTCTCCTACCTGATCTCGGTCCTGGGCTCCTTCACCGCGCTCAAGCTCTGCCGCCAGCACGCCGGGGCCCGCGGCGCCGAGAAGTGGCGCTCGCTTCTGGCGGGAGCCCTGGCGATGGGGGCGGGGGCGATCTGGTCGATGCACTTCATCGGCATGCTGGCCTTCGACATGGGCATGCCCGTGGCCTACGACGTGCCGATCACCCTCGCCTCGCTGCTGGTGGCGGTGGTGGTCACCGGCCTCGGGATCTACGTGGTGGGCAAGGGGCCGACCAGCCCGTGGCGGCTGATCGGCGGCGGCACGGCCATGGGGCTGGGGGTGGCCGCCATGCACTACACCGGCATGGCCGCGATGCGGATGCAGGCCCATCTGGATTACAACCTGGCCATCGTGGGGATCTCGCTGGGCATCGCGGTGGTGGCGTCGATCGCTGCCCTGTGGCTGGTCTTCAACACCACCCACCTGTGGCAGATCGTCGCCAGCGCTCTGGTGATGGGGCTGGCCGTGTGCGGCATGCACTACACCGGCATGAAGGCGGCGATCATGCGGCACGACCCCGCGCTGCCGGCCCAGGTGGTGGGGCTCTCCCCCGAGATCCTGGCCTACGTGATCTTCCTGGTGACCCTGGTGATCCTGTCTCTGGCGTCGCTGTTGGGCAGCAACCGGCAGGCGATTACGATCCGGCGCACGACGTAGGCGTTGGATTTCAAACCCGAGAGCTGAGGCCTACCTCCCGCCGTCCGCACCCGCTCTACCGGCCGTAATACCAGATTGAGACAGTTATTCTGTGACGACCCCTAACTCAACCGATCCCCCTCCCACCGCAGCTCCGGATCATGCTGCGCCTTGCGCAGATAGGCGGCGACCTTGGAGACGACCTCCCGGCTCGCGGTCTCGGTCTCGACCGCATGCTGGAGGAAGGCGAGGGCGGCGAGGGCTTCGCGGTGGATGTGGCAGGAGGAGAAGAGTTGGACCATCGCAGCGGACAGGCGCTTCAGCTCGGCGGAGCGGCCCTGTTCGGCATAGAGGAGCGCGAGGTCGAGCGAGATGAGCGCCGTGTCGTAGGGGATGCCTTCGGCCAGGAAGCCGTCGCGGGCGGCGGTGAGGAAGGCTTCCGCCGCGCGCCGGCGGCCCAGACCGTGGTTGATGCGGCCCTTGAGCCATTTGCGCCGGTTCTGGGTCCAGGCGTCGGGAAAGGCGCGGTAGAGCGACCGCGAATCCCGGTAGAGGCACAGGGCCTCCTCCAGGCGCCCGGCCTCGGCGAGGTAGCCGGCCAGGTTGTGGCGGGCGCAGAGCACGGTGCGCGGCTCCTGCTGCGGATCGATCAGGGGCAGGGAGCGGTAGAGCGCCTCGATGCTCTCCGCGATCTCGCCGGCATAGGAATGGACCAGGGAGAGGTTGATCAGCGACCGGCCGGCGCGGTGGCTTTCGCCGGTGCGCAGGAAGATGCTGACCGCTCTCTCCAGCGTCGCCCGCGCTTCGTCGAAGCGCCGCAGGTCGCGCTCCAGGGAGGCCCGGCGGTCGAGGACGATCGCCCGTTCGATCGGATCGCCGGTACCTTTCCGGAGGCACCCCTCGGCCGCCGCGAAAGCCTCGGCCGCGCCGCGCAGATCCGAGGTCAGCCGCCGCGCGTTCCCCAGGTTGGCCCAGGCGCGGGCCCGCAGATCGTCCACCAGCTCGGGCCGGTACAAGCCAGGATCCAGCCGGTCGGAGAGATGCAGGGCGAGAGACGCGAGCTCCTGCGCCCAGAGGGGATCTTCGACACTCGCCTCCTGCGCCCGGTCGACGAGGAGCTCGAACAGGCCCCAGGTCCGAAAGCGCGCCTCGCACAACATGGGCTTCCGCTCGTCGGGCCGTGCCGCCGTCAGCTCGCCGATCAACTCGAGGGCCGAGTCTCTCTCGCGCGCCAGGGCGGCTGCCTGGTCGCACAGGTTGCGGGCCGCGGCGTCGAACGCCTCGGCATAGTCGAGAGCGGTGTAGCGCGAAGCCCCTGTGCCCAGACCCGGCAGGCTCAGGAGGCGCTCACGGCAGGGCGCGCATTGGATCAGATGCTGGACCAGGGCTCGCCGGTCGCCCCCGGTCGACAGAAAAAGCTCCTCCAGCCGCTCTTCACTCGGGTGAATCTTCAAAGGTGTCGCCCTCCTTATACTTAAGTTGCCGGCCGACCCGAAAACGGGACAACTTGGGCGAAAAAGAGGCGGGCGCCGGTCTCGAGGGGCCGGCGCCCCCGGCAAAGCTCACATGGCGCCGTTGGGATCCATCCCCCAACCCGCATCTCCCGCGCTCGCGTTGGAGGCGCCGGAATCGCCGTTCGGGTCCATGCCCCATCCTGCCTGCATGATCCAGCTCAACAGCATATCCAGGAAACTGTCGGCCAGAACAACCGGAGGATGAGAAGCGATGCCGCGGGGCCGCGCGGATGCGACTCCCGGATTGAGCAGAACGGCCGCGATGAGAATCAGGGTAACCAGGGCGATCAAAGACTTGTGCCGCATGCAGATCATGACAGGCTCCTCTCGGAGACAACCGCACCGCCTTCAGCGGCGGGCGGATATGCTTCTCCTGTAAGAGTGGCCCGTTTGCGGATTTTCGTGATGCAAACAGCGATTTAGAGGCTCAGACTGACAGAGGATTTTCCCCTATGTCCTACGTGCTCCAGGAGAATGGCTTCACCGTCAGCACCGATCCCGCACGGCTGGACGTCGACGCCGTCCACGCCGCGCTGGCGCAGTCCTATTGGGCGGAGGGAATCCCCCGCGACACCGTCGAGCGAGGCCTGCGCGGCTCGCTCTGCTTCGGACTCTATGCTCCGGAGGAGGAGGGCGGGCGCCAGGTCGGCCTCGCCCGGGTGGTCACCGACGCCGCGACGTTCGCCTACCTGTGCGACGTCTACGTGCTCCCGGAGGTCCGCGGCAGGGGATTGGGCAAGCTGCTGATGCGCGCTGTCGTCGAGCACCCGGATCTCCAGGGGCTCCGCCGCTTCAGCCTGGTGACCCGCGACGCCCACGAGCTCTACCGGCAGTTCGGGTTCGTGGAGATCAAGAACCCGGACCGGCACATGGAAATCGTCCGGCCCGGACTGTATCTTCAGCAGACTTGAGGCAGCTCTACCAGAACCCTTTGCCCTTCGCCTTCACCTCCAGCTCGACGCCCACCTTGGACGGCGGCAGCACGCCGGTCAGGAGGAGGACCTTGCCGGACTCGGGAATCGAGATCGGCAGCGGCTTGACTCCTCCCACCAGGCCTTGTTGCAGCCCCTGGGCCTCCTGGGCGAACAGTGCCTTGCTCCGGCTTGCCGCCTGGTCCTCCTCGCGCTTCTTGTCCTTCTTGCCGGCGCCGAAGGAGGAATTCCTCGACTCGTTCAGGGGGATGTTCTGGGTATTCGAGATCCGCCGCTCGTCGAGGATCGGCGACTCGCCCATGACGGTGATGACGTCCTCGACGGCGGTGGACAGGGTGATCTCGAGAGTCACCGTCTGCCCGGTGATCGCCTCGACGGTTGGGTATTCGATCGTGCTGAAGCCTTCGATCTCGGCCTTGAGGTGATAGCTGCCCTTGGGGAGCGCGACGATCTGGAAGAGCCCCTGGGCGTTGGAGACCTGCACGACGGGATTGGGAATCGGGCCCGACAGGGTCAGCGTGACCCCCGGAAGCGGCGAGCCCTGCTCGTCGACGACTCTGCCGCGCACCATGGACGAGCCGCCGGGCCCGACATACGCGCTCTGCTGGCCGGATTCGTTGCCGCCGACGTTGATGCGGTCCGTCGCGACTCCGGGCTTACTGTTCAGCAACGCCCAGGGGTCCCGGCCGGTGGGGATCGTCCCGGTTGAGACGGTCACGTTCGACTGATGATTGACCGCCGGCCGCAGGTCGCCGCGCTGGAACCGGTAGCGCGGCCCCTCGGGCAGCAGGACCTTCCAGCGGTGGTCGAGGACCGGGAGACGCACCTGCGGCAGATCGAGGGCGAGCTGCGAGCGGCCGGTCGGGATGGCGCGTTCGAGCACCGCCACGATCTCGACCACGGCCTTGGCGCCGCTGTCGAACCCGAGCGGAACAGACACCGTGCCGCCGTGCTCCAGCGGGCGGACCGGCTGGTCGTCCACCTTGGCCGACCAAAGCTTGGCGCCGGGCGGCAGGGTGAGGTCGAGCGAAGCGCCGGCCCGGCTGCGCGACTCCAGAACGAAGCGGTCGCGGTGCAGCAGGGTGCCGTCCACCGTCATCAGGGTCGTCGTCTCACGGAGTGTCACGGTGGCGTCCAGGCTCGGCGCCGAGGGCAGAGTGCTCACCGCGAGGCGCGCGCCCACCGCTTCAGCCGGTGTGCCGCTCAGCCGCCAGGCGGCGGTGAGGTCGAGGGCGGCGAGCGCCTCGGAGAGCGCAGGCGGCAGGTCGGTGAGGTCGACCCGCGACCAGGCCGCCTCGGGAAGCGGCCGGGCGTCGGCGGCGACGGCGGAGGAGATGGCGAGGTAGCGGGCTCGCACGTCGTATTCCGGCTTGACGGCGGCGAGCGGCACCCCCTGGGCCAGGTCCTGCGCCGTTGGTGTCGAGGTCAGCACCAGGTATCCGGTCCCCTGGAGCTGGTGCTGGCGGTGGATGGTGAGCGAGCCGTTCTCGACCACCGGCACGACCGCGCCTTCGTCGGTGCCCGCCTGCTCCACCTCCAGGCCCGGCGGCAGAGCGACGGTAAAGCGGCCGAGGCTGCCGCGCGACAGTTGATAGAGGATGACGTCGTGGCGCCGCGGCCCTTCCGGACGGAGCTGGAAGAGGGTGAGGACGACGGTCTGCGCGAGCAGCTTGTCCGCCTCGGCGCTGTCGATCTTCCGCCGCAGCTCCAGCACCTGCTTCTCGCCGCGGCGTGCCGCCAGGCGCACGTGCCGGCGCCCGCCCTGCACCTGGTCGTCCACCACCACCGCCCCCGGACAGCTCCAGGCGAGATCGGCCGGCAGATCGACCTCGGTCGCGGCGACCGGCGCCACCACCGGCGCGAAGGCCAGCCGCTGGATGCCGCCGTCGTCGTCGAGATGCGCCCGGCCGCTGACCTTGACGGTGTACTTGCCGCCGCTCGGCGCGACCAGCACCACCCCACCCCCGCCAGCCAGCGCGGTGATCGCAGCGGAGGCTCCATTCCCACCGGCGACCGTCTTCACCTCGGCCTTCGCCGGGTAGCCCGAAAACGGCAGCACCACCGGTTTGACCGGCGCGCCCTGGATGAGGACGTCGAGCTCGGAGCTGACGTCCACCTCGTCGCGGCCGGTCCCCACCACCAGAGCGACGTGCTGTGCCACCACCTCCGCGACCGGTGCTTCGCGTTGCGCGGCCTGTTTGACCTTTTCCTTCTCCGTCCGCTCGGCGGTCTCGACGAGCGCCAGGTAGTCCTTGAGCGGCAGGGAGACCTCGCCCGGCCGCGGCTTGTCGTCGGCCCGCAGCCCAGGACCGGCCAGGCCGAAGACGAGGAGAGCGAGGAAAAGAACGGCGAAGATCCTGCGCCTCAGAATCGTTCTCAGAACCATGACGGACTCTCCTTGTCGGTCTTGATGCGGACCACCAGGGGCAGCGGAGTCGCCGACAGGGCGTTCCAGCCGGCGGAGATCTCGTTGAAGCCGGGGGGACGGAGGAACAGACCGGTACCGCCGGTGACCACGACCGCGTGAGTATTCGCGAGAACCTGCTTGGCGATCGCGTTGGACGTGACGGCCTCCGCGCGGACCGCCGACTGTGGTGGCGGGCGCAGACCGCTGGCGCGGGAGGGATCGGCCAGCGTCGCCGGCCGGTCGTCCGGCAGCACCAGGCGCACTTCGACGCGGGCCGCCGGCACGGAGAGGGCGGGCAGCGGCACCTGGAAGTCGGCGCTCCCCGCCGGCAGCGCCATGGGCAACAGGCCGGCGAGATGGATCACCTGCGTGGCTTCACCGGTCTGCAACGGCACCGCCAGCCCGCCGCTCGCTCCCATGCTCCCCACCGCCACCGGCTCGCCGTTGCGGCCGGACGCGACCAGCTCGAAGCCGGGGGGCAGGTTGATCCCGAGCTGCTGCGCGCCACGGTTGCGCACCTCGGCCCAGACCTGGTAGGCGGCACGGCCGGACGATCCGATCAGGACGTCCACCAGCAGGCGGTCGACCTGCGCCGCCAGCACCTCCGTGCGCTCCGCCCACTCCACCTCCCAGTGCGGCGGCTTCGCCGGATCGAGAACGGCGAACAGCCGGCCGGCGGCCTTGCGCAGCGGTTCCGGCAGCGCGTTGGCGTCGACCGGCTCCGCCGCCCGCACCAGGCCGGTCTCGGTGACGGTGAGCAGCCCGTCGCCTTGCAAAGCCGCCTTGGTCAGGAAGAGCGTACGGCGGCTCCCCTCGGGCACCAGGAGCGGGCTCGCGAACGCCTGCGGCGGATCGCCGGTGAACCGCAGATCGAGAGCGAGCGACGTCTCCACCGGCGCCAGCGGCGTGGCGACGAGCACACCCTTCTCGACGTTCCAGCCGGCGAGCGGACCATTGACCGACACCAGGCTGAGCCCGGCGGGGATCGGCACCCGCAGCACCTCCAGCCGCCCCTGGGCGATCCGCGCCTCGACCCAGCCGTGCACGCGGAGCTGCGTCCGCGCGATCACCACCGACGTCGCCGACGTCGCCTCGAAGCGGAGCGGAAGCTGCGCCCGCGGCGGCAACGTGCGCCGGCCGTAGAGGGTGAACACGGCCCCAGGATCAGAAAAGGCGGCGATGAAGCTCCAGGCCGCCGCATCGCGCCGGATCAGCCCGGCGCCGCTCATCTCCACCTCGTCCACCTCCGCCGCCCCCTGCAACCGGCCGCGCACCACCGCGGCCGGCGGGAAGCGCAGCTTGAAGCTCCACGCCGGGCGGATCGCCGTCTCGTCGCGCCGCACCGGCACCACCGACTCCAGCTTGATCTCGTGCCGGCCGCGCCCCTTCACCTGGAGCGCCCAGCCGTCGTCCTTCACCTCCACCCGCCCTTCGAGATCGCCGAAGTGGGCCGTGGTGAACGAGCCGGCCTCACCCAGCGGCACACGCTGCCAGCCGTCGGCATAGATCGTCAGCGCCAGCGTCTGCGTGATCCGCGCGCTCGCCGCTCCGGCCACGACCTCGAAATCGGCCGACTCCAGGGCGAACGGCGCCGGCGGCACCGGCGGCGTCTCGGCCAGCGGATTGGCGCGGGTGCGCAGCACCTCGTACTCGGCCAACGGCAACGTCACCTGCTGGGCTCCGGCCACCGCGGCGGCGAGAGCGCACGTCATCCACACAATGCACACCATCCACACCCGAACACAGACCCCGATGGGCCTTCTCATACCCCTGACCTCCTTCACGCCCCCGTGAAACGCAGTCCTCAATTTCTCAAGCTCCCGGCTTTCCTGATAGAACAGACACCTTAGCGGGCCGAAACGAAACCGGCTGTACCAGGTTTGTCACGGAGGAGCTAGATGGCGCACGTCACCTTCATCCATGGAATCGCCAACCAACCGCCGCAGGACCAGCTTCTCAATCTCTGGCTGCGCAGCCTGGCGGACGGCGGTGGCCTCGATCTCGGCACCGAGGGCATCACCAGCTCGATGGTCTACTGGGCGGACGTGATGTACAGAGAGCCGGCCGCGGAGGTCGCGACCGAAAACGCGGGCGACGAGGCCGTCGCCGTGCAGAAGGAGGAGGCGCCGGAAGTGAACGTCGACGTCGGCAATCCCGGCGAGCTCGCCTGGACGGCTTCCCTGGCCGCCAAGCTGGGCGTGCCGCTCGTCGCCGAGGCGATCGTCCCCGGAGTCCCCGGGGTCCCCGGGGTCGTCGCGGCGGCGCCGTCGCCGGTCCGGGAGACCCTGGAGCGCATCCCGCTCCCCTGGTTCGTCAAGGAGCGCCTGATGAAGGTGCTGCTGCGCGACGTCCACCACTACCTGTTCAACGTCAAATACGACCCCGGCCGCGGCACCACCTACCAGGTGCAGGACGAGATCCGCGGCCGCATGGTCAAGGCCCTGCAAGAGGGGGCCGCCCGGCCCGGCCCGCACGTCGTGGTCAGCCACAGCATGGGGACGGTGATCTCCTACGACTGTCTGAAGCGCGTCGCCGATGCGTCGCGGATCGACGGCCTGCTGACCGCCGGCAGCCCGCTCGGCCTCGACGAGATCCAGGACAAGCTCCAGCCCGGCTGGTCGCGCGACGACGGCTTCCCCGCCGAGAAATTGAGCGGCGGCTGGGTGAACGTCTACGACAAGCTCGACCCCGTCGCCGGCCTGGATCCCAAGCTCGCCAACGACTACCGCCAGGCGAAGAACAGCGTCGTCGACGACGTCAACCAGCAGAACTACGGTGCCTGGCGCCACGACATGACCAAATACCTGCGCGGACAGCTCCTGCGGGAGAAGCTGCGCGGCCTGTTGCAGCTTTAGTTGCAGCCTGAGGAGGAACGACGATGAGCTGGGATCCGGACTCGCTGCTCGCGGACCTCAAGACCGCGGTCGAACGCTTCAACGAGGACAAGGTGTCCCGCCTCTGCGGCGAGCTCGTCGCCGGGATCGAGCGCGGCGAGTCGCTGGCGCCGGGGGTGGCACGGCAGGTCCTCTCGACGCTGCGCAAGAAGGCCCACTTCGCCCCCATGGAGCGGCTGGCCGAAGCGCTCCGCTTCACCGGCCAGGACGACACCCAGATCCGGCGCCAGTATGCGCAGGCGCTGATCGACGAGCACAAGTTTCCGGCCGCGGTCTACGTCCTCGAATCGCTGATCGCCCGGACGGCGAACGATCCCGAGGAGCACGCCGAAGCCCGCGGGCTCCTCGGGCGGGCCTACAAACAGCTCTACGTCAACGCCGTCAACGCGGACCGCGCGGCGGCAGGTCTCTTCATCGCCCGGCGCCACCTGCGGCTCGCCGTGGAGTCCTACCTCGGCGTCTACCGTTCCGACGAAAATCGCTTTCTCTGGCACGGCATCAACGCGGTGGCCCTGGCGCAGCGGGCGGCCCGGGACGGCGTCGAGCTGACGGTCGCCATCGATGCGGCCGCGCTCAGCCGGGCGATCCTCGCCGGCCTCGCGGGCCGCGGCGCGCGGGAAACGCTCCCGGCCTGGGACCTGGCCACCGGCGCCGAGGCCAGCCTGGCGCTCGGCGACTCCAACGAAGCGCTTCTCTGGCTGGCCCAATACATCCAGAGGAAGGACGTCGACGCCTTCGAGCTGGCGAGCACCATGCGCCAGCTCACCGAGGTCTGGGGGCTCGAAATCGGCACCATGCCGGGCGCCCTGCTGCTGCCGCTCCTCCAGTCCCAGCTCCTGCAGCGCAAAGGCGGGCGCATCGCGCTCGGCGCTGGTGAGGTCGCCCCCACCCTGCACCGGACGGAGGAGCACGCGAGCGACGCCCAGATGGAAAAGGTCCTCGGCAAAGAAGGCGTCGTGACCCTGCTCTGGTACAAGATGGGCCTCGACCGCGCGCAGGTGGTGGCGAAGGTCCTCAACCCGGTGGGCGACGGCTTCGGAACCGGCTTCCTGATCCGCGGCGGCGATCTGGTGCCGGCCCTCGGCGACGAGGTCTTCTTCCTCACCAACGCCCACGTGGTCAGCAGCGACCCGGATGTCCGCGCCACCTACGGCTCCCTCGATCCGGACGAAGCCACGGTCCTCTTCGAGAATTCAGAGACCGCCGGCAACCAGCATTTCCGGGTGAAGAAGCTGCTCTGGACCTCGCCGCCCGAGGTTCTCGACGCGAGCCTCCTGCGCCTCGATCCGCCGGTGCCGTCTCTCCAGACCTACCCTCTCGCCAAGAACCTGCCGCTGGCGGACGGCGTCCAGAAGGTCTACGTGATCGGCCACCCGGGCGGCCGGTCGCTCTCGATCTCGCTCAACGACAACCTGCTGCTCGATTGGGACGACCGCCTGGTCCACTACCGCGCGCCGACCGAGGGCGGCAGCTCCGGGAGCCCGGTGTTCAACCAGAGCTGGCAGCTCATCGGTCTCCACCATGCCGGCGGCATGAGCATGCCCCGCCTGAACGGCAAGGAAGGGACCTACCCCGCCAACGAGGGGATCTGGATTCAGCGGCTCATCAAGGCGTTGGGAGAGGACGGCGTCACCGGCTAGTCACCGGCTAGCCACCCGCTGACATCAACCGGCCAGCGCCGGGTGTGCCGCCTTGACGAGCGCCGCCTCGATCTCCCGCAGCAGGTCCACCGGCTCCCCCCGGCGCTCCTTCGCCGCGCGGATGAGGCGCATGTTGCGCAGGGTCGTCTCGGGCTCCCAGATTTCGCGGATCTTGCCCAGCGCGTCGCCGAGCGCCTGGAGAGCCCGCTCCCGCCGGCCGGCGAGCACGGCCAGCTCGATGCGGCTGGCGTAGTCCCAGTAGTCGGCGCCGCCGGAGGCGATCCGGCGCTCGACGGCGTAGGCCACCACCGGGATGAGGTCCAGCCGCCGCGCGTCCGGCGGCTCGCGGAGCTCCATCAGGGTCACCGTGTTGATCCCCGGCAGGCCGTCCCGCCAGTCGGCCTCGAACCCCTTCAGGTAGGCCTCGATGGCTTGGTCGAGGATCTTGGGCGCCTCCGCGTCTCCGGCCTTCTGGGCCGCGTCCCAGCGGTCTTTGTAGACGCGGCCGAGGAGCGCGCCGGTCTCGCTGCTCGGTCCGTGATCCTTCAGAATGGTGAACAGCTCGCGCTCCGCCTCCTCGCCCCGGCCGGCCCGGTTGAGCGCGAAGGCGTACTGCTCGCGCACCATCACCGAGGCGGCGAGCGGCTTCGGCATCTTCTCCACCAGGCGGACGACGTCGTCCCAGGCCTTCACCGCACGATAGGAGAGCATGAGATCGATGAGCACTCCGGCCTCGGTGTTCTCCACATCGGGCAGGAGCGCTTCGACGGCCCGCAGGGATTCCGCAGGCTTCTCTTTGTCCTCGCGCGCCTTGGCCAGCCGCTGTTTCAGCGGCTCGGAGTACTCAACCCGGTCCCGGAAGACGTCGGTCTTGGTGTGCTGGACGCCGACGAATTCGTTGACCAGACGCTCCATCGAGCTGGCGGCGAAAGGTCCCCGGGCGGCGGCCGCGCGCATCGCCTGGAGCCGCCGCACCAGCTCCCGGCGTGTCTCCCCGGCGTCCGCTGGCGCGCCGGCCGGCGTCAGGCTGTAGGGCACCGGCGGCAAGGGGATCTGCCGGCTGTCTTCGGCCGCGGCGCACACCACGATGGTGGAGCCCGGGTGCGTACCGGCGCGCACACCGAGAGCGAAGTGGGCGCTCCCGGCGGTCAGGTCGAAGATCGCGAAGGAACAGAAGATCAGCCGCTCGAGATCGGGGTTCGCGAGCGCCTCCCCGGTCCGCTGGATCAGGTAGGGATCGAGCCCCGCATCGCGGACCGCCGGAGCCAGGAGGTCCTGATAGACCGCGTCGAAATCGACAACCGTTCCGTCTCCCAAAACCGTCCTGCCGGACGATGTGACGACGCAGCAAATGTCATTCGGCATGAGCTCCCCTCGGGACGAGCGCTAAAGCGTTTCATCCCGATCATATCTCATGGTCCGCAGGGGATCAGAGAGGGCTGACGATCTCCGCCCACTCGCCGGGTGCCTTGGAGCCGGCCGGGGTGGGATCGAGGAAACGGTGGCGGATGGTGTCGAGATCGCCCTGGCAGTCGAGGAAGGCGTCGACGAGGACGGGATCGAAGTGGCGGCCGCGGTCGACGGCGATCAGGCGCACGGCCTCGCTGTGGTCGTAGCCCGCCTTGTAGGGACGCTGGCTGGTGATCGCGTCGTAGGCGTCGGCCACCGCGACGATGCGGGCGGACAGGGGGATGTGCTCGGCGGCGATCCGGTAGGGGTAGCCGACGCCGTCCCAGCGCTCGTGATGGTGGTAGGCGATCTCCATCCCCATCGAGAGGAAGGTGTTGCCGCGGAACTGCTCGATGACGGAGCGCAGGGTGTCGCCGCCGATCTGCGGATGGGTGCGCATCACCTCGCGCTCCCCGTCGTCGAGCGGCCCCGGTTTCATCAGGATCGCGTCCGGAATGCCCACCTTGCCGATGTCGTGCAGCGGGCTCGACCGGAACAGGTCGTCCACGAAGTCGTCGCTGATCGAATTGCGGTAGGGGCCGGCGGTGAGCTGGTCGGCGAGGCGGCGGCTGTAGGCGGCCATGCGCTCCAGATGCTGCCCGGTCGCGTTGTCGCGCGACTCCGCGAGCTTGGCCAGGGTGAGCAGGGCGATGTCGCGCGTCTGCCGGATCTCCACCGTCTGCTCGTAGACCATGCGCTCCAGGCCGCGCCGGTAGGATTCGTTCTGCCGGATGAGGCGGGCGCGCTCGATCGCCCGCTCGACGGTATTGCGCAGGTCGTCGGATTCGAACGGCTTGACGAGGTAGTCGTACGCGCCTTCGCGCAGGCAGCGGCGCGCCAGATCCAGGTCGTGCAGCCCGGAGACCATGACCACCTGCAGGCTCTGATCCAGCAACTTGACGCTCCGCAACAGCTCCAGCCCGGACATGCCGGGCATGTCGATGTCGGAGAGCACCAGCGACGGGCGGGGCTCCTGGCCGGCGAGAGCCAAAGCCTCATAGCCGTCGCGGACCGCGCGGCAGTCGAGGCGGAAGGACGAGAGGTAGGCGACCAGAAGGTCGCGGATGTCGGGATCGTCGTCGACGATGAGGACGCGTTCGCTCATAGATGCTCAACAGAGACCGGATGCGCTTCCACATCGCGGACGACTGCTCTACAGATACAGCCCGCCGGCAGCATCGCCGCGGGTTGTACCCTACCGGACAACCTTCCTATAAGAAAGGTGCGCGCCGAGGGCCGAAACGGGCCGGGGGAATCAGGGATCGCTCAAGCCCAGAGGGTGTCTCGAAAGTCGCCGTTGGGACCTCACCCCCCTGGCCCCCCTCTCCCATCGCCCTCCCAACCGCCGGGAGAGGGGGGAATCGCACCGATGGTCGTACTGCGGGGACGGGCGCGGGCGCCCCTCTCCCGGCGGGCGGGGGGGCGATGGGAGAGGGGACGGGGGTGAGGTTCCAACGGTGCGGCTTTCGAAACACCATCTCAAGCCCAGCGCAAAGAGGAGAGCCGCCTCAATCCCAGGGCTCCGCGATCAGGTTCGCATAGCTCGCCCGGCGGACCGCGTCGACCTCTTCGGCCTGCTCCGGGAACTCCAGGTATCCCTTGACGTAGCGCTTCACTTCCTTGCGTTTTTGCAAGTTACGCAGAAATGCCTGGACAGCCCTGCTGAAAGAACTCACTGCGGCTGGTGACTCTCCCTCCCTCTTCATACAAGCCTTAGAACTTGCCGACTGACCCAAGAAGGTACTTCAGGTTGTCGTCATTCCAGCGGATGCCGCCGCCGAGGAAGAAGGAGTGCTTCTCCAGCGGGTCGTCGTAGCCGCCGATCAGGTAGAGGTTGGGGTGGAAGTTCCAGCGGCCGGAGAGACGGAGGTGGGGCTGCTCGTCGTTCGGCCGGTTGAAGTCGAACGCCTGGAACGACAGCAGGAAACGGTTGTCGTAGAGCGGATAGTCGACCTGGGCGCCGCCGCTGCCTTCGATCAGGCCGGCGAAGAGGCGCAGATCGCGCGGCGCCTTGAAGCCGAACAGCGCCGAGACGTTGTAGGACTGCTCGAAGCTGGTGTTGCTGATCTTCGTCGTGGCGACGCTGCCGTCCGGATTGGTGACCGTGATCGTCTGGTCCTTCTGCCGGCGCTTGCCTTCCGGCGTGCTCACGACGCCGATGCGGTAGAGGCGCTTGTCGTCCTGCGGGTCGATGTCGATGTGCAAGCCGCTCAGCGAGCCATGCTGGCTGGGGAGGTCGACCGCCTGCATGTCGAGGTTGAACTTGAGCTTGTTGGCCGCTCCCAGCGTCTCGGAGAGCGATTTGACGCCGCCCTGGATGCTGTCGAGCGTCGAGACGACTTCCTTGTAGGCTTCGTCGCTGTTGACCAGCTTGCCGATCGTCCCCTCGCCCTTGGCGATCTTGTCCGAGATCCGGTTGAGGTTGTCGACCGAGGTCTGGAGCTTCTCCGTCAGCTCGCGGGCGTTCGCCGTGGTGCCGGAGACGTTGGCGCGGTTCTCGGAGAGGATGGTCTCGATCTGCGACAGCGTGCGGTTCATCTGGTCGGCGAGGCGCGGCAGCTCGCGCTCCAGCGTGGCGCTGGCGGCGTTGGCGTTGCCGATCGTGGCACGCAGGCCGGCGCGGTTCTCCGCCACCATGAAGCGGATCTCGTCACTGGTCGCCTGCACGCTGGCGACCAGGCGGTTGATGTTGCCGCCGAGGTCGCCGCCGGCGAGCGAGCCCGCGACCTGCTGCACCGAGTCGCCGATCTTGTTCAGCTTGGCCATCGTGTCGTCGAAGCTCGGCGGCGTCTCGCCGACCAGGGGGATGGACGTGTCGAGCGGCGGGGCACCGGGCGGACCGGGGATGATCTCGATGTACTTCTCCCCCAGGAGGCCGAGGTTGGAGACCCGGGCATAGGTGCCCTTGGTGAGCGGCAGCTCCTTCTCCAGAAGGAGGTTGACGCGCGCCTTGGTGTCCTTGAGACCGACGCCGTCCACCCGGCCGACGCGCACGCCGGCCACCCGCACCGAGGCCTTGTCGTCGAGGCCGGCGACGGAATCGAAGATCGCGCTGAGGCGCTGTCCCTTGGGCTTGAACGGGTTCAGGTCTTCGATCTTCCAGATGAAGAGCGCCAGAATGATCAGACAGATGGTGGCGAAAATGCCGACTTTCAGAGCTTGTGCCATGACGTCTCCAGCGCCGCCTATCTGGCCTCTGCCGTGCGCGCGCTACCCCGCGACGCCTCCTCCGAGAGGGGGCCGTCGGCGTGACCGTGGATGAACTGCTGGACTCGTGGATCCTCAAGCCGCCGGAACTCTTCCGGCGGCGCCGAGGCGATGATCTTACCTTTGTGCAGCATGGCGATCCGGTCCCCGATCCGGAAGGCGCTTTCCATGTCGTGCGTGATGGTCACCGTGGTGGTCTTGAGGCGCTCCTTGAGCTCGATGATCACCTCGTCGATGAGCGCGGTGGTCACCGGATCGAGGCCGGTGGTGGGCTCGTCGAAGAGGAGGATCTCCGGCTTGTGCGCCACCGAGCGGGCGAAGCCCACCCGCCGCCGCATGCCGCCTGAAAGCTCCGACGGCATCTTGTCGCCCGTCCCTTCGAGGCGCACCATGGACAGGCACTCCTCCACCCGCTCGCCGATCTCCTGGCGCGACAGCTTGGTCAGCCGCTGCAGCGGGAACGCCACGTTCTGCCAGACCGTCATCGAGTCGAACAGGGCGCCTTCCTGGAACGAGAAGCCGAACTTGCGCCGGAACTCGGTGATCTGCCGGTTGTTGAGCGTCTCGACCGCGGTGCCGTCGACGATGACGCTGCCGGAGTCCGGCTTGAGCAGGCCGATGATGTGCTTCAGGAGCACGCTCTTGCCGGTGCCCGAGCCGCCGATGACGACCAGCGCCTCGCTGCGGCCGATCTCGATGTCGACGCCGTCGAGCACCACCTTGGAGCCGAACGACTTGTGCAGATCCTGGATGCAGATCTTGCAGTCGGAGCCGGTGTCCGTCGCGTTCGCGGAGGGAGTTTCGGTCATAGGGCTCGGCTCAGAAGAGAATCCTGGTGAGGAAGAAGTCCGAGATCAGGATGGCGATGCTCGCGATCACCACGGCAGAGGTCGTGGCCTTGCCGACGCCCTCGGCGCCGCCGGTGGTGTAGAACCCCTGCTGGCACCCGATCGTCGCGAACAGAACGCCGAAGACGGCCGCCTTGATGACGCCCGACAGGAAGTCGTTCAGGTCCATGAACTGGAAGGTGCGGTCGATGTAGGAGACCGGGTTCGCCCCCATCATGACGACCGACACCAGGTAGCCGCCGAAGATCCCCACCCCGTTGCCGAGGACGACCAGAAGCGGCAGCATGATCGCGCTCGCCCACACCCGCGGCACGACCAGATAGTGGACCGGATCGGTCGCCATCACTTCCAGGGCGTCGATCTGCTCGGTGACCCGCATGGTGCCCAGCTCGGCGCCCATCGCCGAGCCGGCGCGGCCGGCGACGATCAGGCCGGAGAGCACCGAGGTCAGCTCGCGCACCATCGACAGGGCGACCAGCGAGCCGACGAAGCTCTCGGCGTTGAAACGGCGCAGGGTGGTGAAGGTCTGGAGCGCCATCACCATGCCGGTGAACATGGTGGTGAGCAGCACGACCGGCACCGAGCCGATGCCGACCTTGACCATCTGACGCAGCAGCTCCCGCCAATCGTAGGGCGGCCGCGGCGTCCAGGCGAAGACCCGCCCGAGCATCTGGAAGAAGCGGCCGATCTGCTCGAAGTAGCTGGCGATCGGCCCCGGCATCTTCATGGTCATGCGTCCTCCCACGCAAAACATGACATCCGCGACGCCCCTAGGCAACAGCGGCGGCGGCGGTTTTGTTCCTCCGGCGTCCCCGCGGTCTCAGAACGGTGTCGAGCTGGATGCATAGCCGTCCGGAGCGCGGTTCTTGAAGCTGGTTGTCTCGCCGAGGAACACGAGGTCGACCTTGCCGGTCTCGCCGTTTCTGTGCTTGGCGATGATCAGCTCGGCGAGGCCCCTGTTCTCGTCGGTCTGGCCGTAGACCTCGTCGCGGTAGACGAAGGCCACCATGTCGGCGTCCTGCTCGATCGATCCCGACTCGCGGAGGTCGGAGAGCTGCGGCCGGTGGTCGCTCCCCCGCCGCTCCGTCTGGCGGGAGAGCTGCGACAAGGCGATCACCGGCACCTCCAGCTCCTTGGCGAGCTGTTTCAAGCCGCGGCTGATGGCCGCGATCTCCAGGTTGCGGTTTTCATACTTCCCCCCCGCCTGCATGAGCTGGAGATAGTCGAGGATGACCAGGGAGAGCCCCTTCTCCGCCTTGAGCCGGCGTACCTTCGAGGCCACCTCGAGGAGGGTCGGGTTGGGCGAGTCGTCGATGAACAGCGGCGCGTCGCCGATCGTGCGCACGGTCGTGAAGACGCGCGTCCACTCCTTGCTCGACAGATGCGCGCCGCGCAGCTTGCTGAACGAGATGTCGGCCTCCGAGCAGAGGACGCGCAGGGCGAGCTCCTGCTGGCTCATCTCCAGCGAGAAGACGCCCACCGTCTTCGCCTCGCGGATGGCGACGTTCTGGGCGATGTTGAGCGCGAAGCTGGTCTTCCCCATGCCCGGCCGGCCGGCGATGATGATGAGGTTGCCGCGGTTCAGGCCATGGCAGATGCGGTCGAGGTCGGTGAAGCCGGTGGGGATGCCGGTGAGCAGGCTCCCCGAGCGCTCTTCGAGCTCCTCCAGGGTGCTGTGGAAGACGCTCGCCAGGAGCACGAAGCCGCGCTGCACCGCCTCCTCGCCCAGGCCGAGGATCGCCTGCTCGGCGCGGCCGAGCGCCTCCTGCGCCGGCAGGCCGCCGTCGAGGCAGTCGCGGATGATCTGGGTGGACGTCTGGATCAGCCGCCGGCGGACCGAACGCTCCTTGATGATCTCGGCGTACTGGTCGACGCGGCCGATGTCCGGCAGGTCGAGGTCGAGCGTCGTCAGGTAGCCGATGCCGCCGATCGAGTCGAGGTTCCCCTGCTGCTCCAGCTTCGCCTGTAACGTTCGCAGGTCGATCTCCACCTGTTCTTCTTGCAGGTTGAGCATCGCCTGGTAGAGCACCTGGTGGCGCTCCAGGTAGAAATCGTCCGGCCGCAGCCGTCCAGAGATGGTGGGCAGCACCTGCGGGTCGAGCAGGATGCCGCCGAGCACTGCGCGCTCGGACTCCTCGCTATAGGGAAGCGGCTTTTGCTGCTGAGGAAGGGTGTCGATCATGAGGGGGTCAGACGGCTAGAGTCGGTCATTCTAGCCGCAACCGGGGAGGAGGGCGCAAGGGCACCCATCGAAGCTCTACAGTAAAATCAAAGTTCTCGCTAGTCTTCCACCAACCAACGCACGCAAGGAGGCCTCATGTCTGCGACGACTGGTACCAAGTCCGGAACAGCGAAGAAAGCTGCGAAAAAACCGACCAAGAAGCCCGGCGGCTCCACCGCGGGCGCGACGGTCGCCTGCTGGGAAGACGACCCCGGCGACCCGCGAACGCAACCGCCGCGCCAGCCCATCGTGGTGGCCGCCCCCAACGTATCGGCCTCTCCCCTGCCGTTCAAGATCGCCGGGACGGCGCCGGCGGCGAAGGTCTACCCCGCCGGCACGGCGAGCTTCCGCTACTTCGCGGCGGCCGCCGCCTTGCGGCGCACGGCCAGCTTCTGGGGGTCGATCATCCCGTCCGGCACGCAGTGGGAGCTGGGGAAGACACTGCCCGTCATCCTCGACGACGGCGTCGACCTGAACGCGTTCTACACCCGCGGCGACTTCCAGGACGCGCCCGGCCTGCACTTCTTCCACGCCACGGTCGGCGGCCGGACCTTCTTCTCGGGCGAGAGCCCGGACGTGGTCTGCCACGAAATGGGCCACGCGGTGCTCGACGCCATCCGTCCCGAGCTGTTCGACGCGCAGGCGATCGAGGCGGCCGCCTTCCACGAGTCGTTCGGCGACATGAGCGCCATCCTCTCCTCGCTCCAGATCCCCTCGTTCCGCCAGGGCGTGATGACCGAGACCGGAGGGACGCTCAACCGTTCGTCCCGCCTGTCCCGGCTCGCCGAGCAGCTCGGCGCCGCGATCCGCTCCCAGCATCCGGACGCCGCCGACCCCGACTGCCTGCGCAACGCCGTCAACTCCTTCTTCTACCGCGATCCGCAGACCCTGCCGCCGGCCGCTCCCTCGGCACAGCTCTCCTCCGAGCCCCACTCCTTCTCTCGCGTCTTCACCGCCGCGTTCCTCGACATGCTGGCCGGCATCTTCAAGGCACAGAGCAGCACGCCGACCGCCGACGACCTGCTGAAGACGAGCGCGGACGCCGCCCATCTCCTGGTGGCGAGCATTCTGGAGGCGCCGGTGGTCCCCGACTACTTCAGCCAGGTGGCGGCCCACATGATCAGCGCCGGAGAGAACGCGCCCTTCAACGGCAAATACCGCGGCGTGGTCCGGAGCGCCTTCGTGCGGCGCGGCATCCTCTCCCTCGACGCGGCGGCGACCGTGACCAGCACCAAATCGCCGACGCCCCTCGGCTTCGCCGCGGCGGGCACCGCCCGCCAGCGCCAGGCCCGGGAGCTGCCGCAGGCGGTCATCTCCGGCGCCCACTTCGGGCTCAAGCAGGCGGTCCTCAAGGTGCGCGTCGCCGAGCAGCCGAAACACTTCGCCGTCACCTCCGCCGCGCAGACCCTCGGCACGCTCGAGCCGCGCTCGCCGCAGAACGCGGCGCAGTCCTTCACCGAGGACCTCTTCCAGCGCGGCCGGGTCGACGTCGGCGACTTCGCGCACCCGGACAGCGGCCTCGGCCACTCCCTGTCCACGAAGACGCACGTGGTCGTGGAGGAGAAGGGCGACCTGACCCTCCGGCGGCGGACGTTCGACTGCGGGTTTGACTGACGGGAGCGAAAGGCTTAGGGTTCACAGAGCGAGGAATTGACCATGGGCACAGCCAAAAAGACCGACAAGGATTGCACTCCCGACAAGCCTGCCAAGGCCGATCCAGCCGCCGATCGCTTTGTGAAGGACCTCCTGGTCCGCGAGGAAGCCGTCGAGCCGACCGCATCCGGGGCGCTGCCCGGCGACGCCACGCACGCGATCACCAAGAACCCGGACGGCACAGTCGAAGTCAAGAGAGCCCGCTACAAGGCCTTCTGATCCAGCGACGACAGGCCCGCACTGCTCCGCAAGGGCGGTGCGGGCCCTTCGTCGTCCGTCCTCCGTCATGCCTCCTGGTCGAGCCCCGGCTTACCGGCGATGAGGCGATAGATGAAGTAGATCACCATCCCGAGAGGTGTCAGCAGCAGGCAGAGGGTCATGATCGGCGCCATCAGCCAGGCGCTGAACCCCTGCCGGCGGCTGTCGAGGTAGATCCAGCGGCCGGCGAAAAGGTCTACCGGAACGAAGTGGATCCAGGCCAGGACGACAGAGTGGGGATGGGTGAAAAGCTCCCCGATCTTCTCCGGCGACGGCGCCGCGAAGAGCAGTGCATCCCGCAAATGCGGCAGCTCCAGCAGGGCATACGGAATCGCGAACGGAATCACGGTATAGACCGACTTCATGACGCGCTGTGTCAACGCCGCCTTCGGCATTACGATCATCAACAGCCACAGCGGGACGGCGAGGAAGCTGGTCGCATAGAAAGCGATGGTGTAGATGTCCACGAGGAGCTCCTTTCCCTGGAACGGTCGAGACCGTCTGGCAACGAGCTGCTACATCGGCACTGTTCAGCTAAACACTCACTAATGCGCTGGACAGTAACACCTTCGCCTGCCTCTGTCGAGACGTCCGGCTACTCCCCCACCGTCTTCTTCTTCATCAGGACCCACTCGGTATTCGCGCCCAGATTGGGATCGAACAGGGCGTCGTCGGAGTACTGATAGTTCCCCTGCCTGTCGGTCCAGACGTAGTCGCGGGAGCCGGCGTGTTGTGACGATCCGAACTCTTCATAGGGATCGTGATAGGTCTCCCGGCCCATGATGTAGTCGCTGAACGCGTCGTCGGTGGTGTACCTCCCCCAGGCCGCCTGCTCCTGGTGCCGCCTCTGCTGGTCGGCGTGCGTGGCGGCTTCCCGCTGGTGCTGCTGCTGCTCCAGCCAGGCATTGCTCTGGGCGCTGATCTGCCGGCTGATCCGGCCGGCCGCCTCGATCTGGGCATAGCCCACCTGCATCGCCTGCTCGAACTGTTGCGCGATCTGCTGCGTGACATGGGCGAGCAGCCGCTCCCACAGCGGATTGACCTTGACGGAGAGGACGATCTCCCAGAGCTGCTCGCGGAGTGAATCGAGCCTGCCCTTCTCCGCGCGCAGGCTGAAGAGCCGCTCGAACCCCCAGTTGTACTGCACCAGGCATCCGGCGCCGCCGTAGGTGGAGATCCCCGGGCTCATGACCTTGAGGCCGTAGAATTCCTCCTCGAACGTCATGCCGTTCGCGGCGACTTCGAGGGTCACCCGCACGCCTTCCCGCATCACGTTCGCCGCCGGCGGAACGCCCAGCCGCGAAGCCAGATCGGGCACGGGAACCACGTTGGTGATGCGGAATCCGCGCGGATCTCCCCGGTACTTGGGAATCACCCAGCGCATCAACGCGTCCGCCGCCGGCATCGGCTTGAGCAGCAGCGCTCCCCCACCGGCGTCCTGCCCCTCGCGCTGAAATCCCAGGTTCGGCTCGATCCAGCAGTACGGCTCGATGGGAAAGAACTCCACCATCGCCGGGCCCTGCGGATCGAACGTCCGGAAGAAGACCCGCACCGGCACGCTATACCGCTGAAAGCTCCAGTCGACATGGCTCTGCGCCTCCCAGCCCGCGGGATGCTTGAGCGCGGCGGCGACGAGGTTGTGCTGGGAGTCGAGGACTCGGTAGATCACCGACGGTTGGTTTGGCATAGGGGGGCGAGAGGGGGTTGCGGGTTGGCGTCCATGATACTCCGGCCACTTCGTACGGTGTAGACTCATCCCATGAGCCCGACCTCCCTGACTCTCCAGATCCGCAACCAGGAGACGCTCCGCAACCTCGAGCAGGTCGCGAAGGCGCTTGGAGTCTCCGCGGCCGATCTCGCCGAGGCAGCGATCGAGCGGGAGCTGGCCTTCCTCGGCACCGGCTTGGAAGGCAAGCTCGTTCGCTCCTTAGAGAGGCTGAAGTCCTATCGCGCAGAGGACTTGGATCGGGATCTCAAGGAGCTTGTTCGGAGTGAGATCGAGATTGAAGATCCTCTTCAGGCCCGTCTCGTGGAATCAACGGACGCCTACGGCGTAGGAGCTCTGTTTGGCCATCCCGTGGAACGAGGATGATCCTCGGGACGCGGTCCTCATCGGTAAGAATCTCACCCTCATTCTTCGCCAGATCGCCCGGCAAGCCCACCTTCGCCCAGTTCCTACGGTGCCGATGGCCCAGGAGTGGCATCGCCGGATCTACAAGGGTGTGAGGTTGCCCGTTCCCTACTATGCAGGCGAGGTCCGCGACAGTGATCCGAGGTTTCCCCAGCTCGACGGCTACGAGGTGCGGGTCGGCCCTCAGCGAGGGGTCGACTCTCGGCTTGTCCCCGAACAACTCGATCACTTCGAGGCTGCCATGAAGAAGGCGGTCCTCGTGCTGGATTCGGCGATTCCGACGGGCAGCAGTCCGTCCGATCCGGCCCAGCTTCGGTCCGTGCTCACCCTCTGTGCGCATGCCCATGGTGAATGGGTCCGCATTCATCCGTTCGTCAACGGAAACGGGAGGACCGCCCGGCTCTGGGCGAACTGGTGCGCCCTACGCTATCGCCTGCCACCGTTCGTGAGACTCAAGCCGAGGCCGGAAGGGAATCTCTACGCCACCGCCTCGGCGCTGTCGATGCGGGGCGATCACCAGCCGATGTTCGCGGTCCTCGCCGACATGCTTGATCGACACCTCGGTAACGAGTAGGGAGTACTCTCAAGCCTCGACGGAGTGAACCGTCCGTCGGGTCACTAACCTTATCCTCTTCCGGCTCGGCTCACTTCTTCTCGGAAACCAGCCTGCCCCGGGCCAAGCTCAACTTACCCCGGAGCATCGTCGGCTTACCCCAGGAGATCGTCGCCCCACCCCGGGGGAACGTCAATTTACCCCGGGCGTTTGGCGACTTACCCCAGGCGTTCGTCAACTTACCCCAGGCGATCGCCCACTCACCCCAGCCGATCGTCGACCTACCCCGGGGGAACGTCAACTTACCCCAGGGGATTGTCGGCTCACCCCAGGGCAACGTCGACTTACCCCAGGGGATCGTCAATCCAGAGTAGGGCAGATTCAATCCGCCCCGTTCAGGATTCAATCCACCCCGGGATGGGTTGACTTCCGACTGGGGGGATTGAGCTTACCCTGGGGCAGATTGAGCTGCCACGCCTTGCGATAGACTTCAAGGAACCACGAACCGGAGCCCGCGACCTGGACGACCTGCATGGATACTGAAACCGAAGCGAGCGAACAGGTCGCCATGGCGCTCTTCAACAAGGGCGTCCGCCTGGGGGCGCTCAGCCGCAGCCAAGAGGCGATCGACGTCTACGACCAGGTCGTCGCCCGCTACGGAGACCGCCAAGAGCCAGCTCTCGCTGACCTGGTCGCCACGGCGCTCTTCAACAAGGGCGTCCGCTTGGGGGCGCTCAGCCGCGGCCAAGAGGAGATCGACGTCTACGACCAGGTCGTCGCCCGCTATGGAGACCGCCAAGAGCCAGCTCTCGCGGAACAGGTCGCCGCGGCGCTCGTCAACAAGGGCGTCCGCCTGGGGGCGCTCAGCCGCGGCCAAGAGGCGATCGACGTCTACGATCAGGTCGTCGCGCGCTACGGAGACCGCCGAGAGCCAACTCTCGCGGAAAAGGTCGCCATGGCCCTCGTCAACAAGGGCCTCATCCTGTGGGCGCTCAGCCGCATCGATGAGGAGATCGACGTCTATGACCAGGTCGTCGCGTGCTACGGAGACCGCCAAGAGCCAGCTCTCGCGGAACAGGTCGCCAAGGCGCTCGTCAACAAAGGCGTCAGCCTGGGGGCGCTCAGCCGCGGCCAAGAGGCGATCGACGTCTACGACCAGGTCGTCGCCCGCTATGGAGACCGCCAAGAGCCAGCTCTCGCGGAAATGGTCGCTTCGGCGTTGGGCAACAAGGGCTGGCGCCAATATGAGCTTGGGTGCTACGACGCCTCAGTGGCGAGCAGCCGCGCCGCGCTGGTCCGCAAACCCAGCGCCGCTTTGATTCGTTGCAACATGGCTTTGGCGCTGCTTCACCTCGGCGAAATTGCTGACGCCAGGGAAGCCTACGCCCAGGCCGTCGGGGAAATCTCCACTCCAGAAGACCTCAACGGTGCGCTCCACAACCTTGACGCAGCTCTGGAGAAGCGGCCTGACCTGCCGGGCGCGCGGGAGATCCGCGAGATGCTCGGCTCCTAGGACGTCAACCTCCGGCAGCGTGACGCGAACCTCCACTAGCGTCACGTAAACCTCCGCGAGCGTCACGTAAACCTCCGCGAGCGTCACGCAAACTTCCGCGAGCGTCACGTGAACCTCCGCGAGAGTCACGTAAATCTCCGCGAGCGTGACGTAAACCTCCGCGAGAGTCACGTAAATCTCCGCGAGCGTCACGTAAACCTCCGCGAGCGTCACGCAAATCTCCGCGAGCGTCACGTAAACCTCCGCGAGCGTCACGTAAATCTCCGCGAGCGTCACGCAAACCTCCGCGAGAGTCACGCGAACCTCCGCCAGCGTGCCCGGCGATCCGGTGCTATATTCCTCCACCGGAGGTATCCCGATGAAGCTCTCCGTGAATGGCAAGGAGCACGAGGTAGCCGTCCCCGACGACATGCCGCTGCTGTGGGTGTTGCGGGACGTGATCGGCCTGACGGGTACGAAGTTTGGCTGCGGAATGGCGCAGTGCGGCGCGTGTACGGTGCTGGTGGACGGCCAGCCGGTGCGCTCGTGTGTGCGGCCGGCGTCGGCGGTGGCCGGGCGGTCGGTCATGACGATCGAGGGTCTCAGCACGCATGGCGACCATCCCGTGCAGAAGGCATGGGCGGAGGAGGACGTGGTGCAGTGCGGCTACTGCCAGTCCGGCCAGATCATGGCGGCGGCGGCGCTGCTCAAGGCGCGGCCGCATCCCACCGATGACGAGATCGACGCGGCGATGAGCGGCAACATCTGCCGCTGCGGGACCTATCAGCGCATCCGCGCCGCGGTGCATCGCGCCGCCGACATGAAGGAGGGCTGATCGATGAGATCGATGAGAACACCGAGCCCCAAGACTGGTATCTCACGCCGCGATCTCTTCAGGACCTCCGCCATCGCCGGCGGCAGCCTGGTGGTCAGCTTCTTCGTGCCGCAGGGCTTCCGCCGGTTCGCGTTCGCCCAGGAGGTCCCCACGGCAGGCGCTCCGGCGGCGGCCAAGGCGGCGCTGCCCAATGCCAATGCGTTCCTGCGCATCGGCAGCGATGAGAGCGTCACCGTGATCCTCGCGCACTCGGAGATGGGCCAGGGGATCTGGACGACTCTGCCGATGCTGGTGAACGAGGAGCTGGGTGCGGACTGGAGCCACATCCGCGTCGAGCACGCTCCCGCGGCGGACGTCTACCATTCGACCGTCTTTCCGATCCAGATCACCGGCGGCTCGACAACCACGTGGTCCGAGTTCGACCGCTACCGCCAGGTCGGCGCCGTGGCGCGGACTCTTCTGATCTCCGCGGCGGCGGCGCAGTGGGGCGTGTCGCCCGGCGACTGCCACACGGAGAAGGGGTTCGTGGTCAGCGGCACGAAGCGGGCGAGCTACGGCTCGCTGGCCGATGCGGCGGCCAAGCTGCCGGCGCCGGCGAGCGTGACGCTCAAGGACGCCAAGGACTGGACGATCATCGGCAAGCCGATGCGCCGGCTGGACACGCCGGAGAAGATCACCGGCCGCGCGCAGTTCGGCATGGACGTGCGGCTGCCGGACATGCTGACCGCGGTGGTGGCCCACCCTCCCACCTTCGGCGGCACGGTGAAGAGCTTCGACGACAGCGGCGCCAAGAAGGTACCCGGCGTGCGCGCCGTGTTCCAGGTCCCCTCGGGTGTCGCGGTGGTGGGCGATCACTTCTGGGCCGCCAAGCGCGGCCGGGATGCGCTCAAGATCGATTGGGACCTCGGGCCGCATGCGGACGCCGATACGGTAAAGCAGCGCGCGAGCTACCGCGACAAGGCGAAAACGGCCGGCGCGGAGGCCAAGGCGTCGGGCGACGTGGTGAAGCCGCTCGCCGTGCCGACGGTGACCGCGGAGTATGCAGTGCCCTATCTCGCCCACGCGCCGATGGAGCCGCTCAACTGCACCGTGCGCCGCTCGGCGGACGGCTGCGAGGTGTGGACGGGGACGCAGTTCCAGACCGTCGACCAGCAGCGGATCGCCGGCGTCCTCGGCTTGAAGCCCGAGCAGGTGACGATCCACACCACGTTCCTCGGCGGCGGCTTCGGACGGCGGGCGAACATCGCGTCGGACTTCGTGGTCGAGGCCGCGCATGTGGCGAAGGCGTTGGACAAGCCGGTGAAGACGGTGTGGACGCGCGAGGACGACATCCGCGGCGGCTATTACCGGCCAGCGGCGGTACACCGCGCCGAGGCGACGCTGGACGGCTCGGGCCTGCCTGTGGCCTGGCGGCACCGCATCGTGGTGCAGTCGATCATGGCCGGCTCGCCGTTCGCCGGGATGATCCAGAAGGGGATCGATCCGACGTCGGTCGAGGGTGTCTCCGATTCGCCGTATGTGATCAACGTCCCCAATCATCTGGTCGAGCTGCACACCGCGGAAGGTGGAGTGCCGGTGCTCTGGTGGCGATCGGTGGGCCATTCGATCAATGCGTTCGTGGTCGAGTCGTTCGTCGATGAGATGGCCGCCGCGGCGAAGCGTGATCCGCTCGAATTCCGCCGCGCGCTGCTCGCCAAGGCGCCGCGGGTGCTCAACGTGCTCAACCTGGCGGCGGACAAGGCGGGCTGGGGAACGCCGCTGCCGCAGGGCCGGGCGCGCGGCATCGCGGTGCATGAATCCTTCGGCAGCATCGTGTCGCACGTCGCCGAGGTCTCGGTGGACAACGGCCGCATCAAGGTGCATCGGGTGGTGTGCGCGGCCGACGTCGGCATCTGTGTCAATCCGCTCGGGGTCGCGGCGCAGATGGAGTCCGGCGTCTCCTACGGGCTCGGCGCGGCGCTCCACAGCGAGCTGACGCTCAAAGAGGGGCGCGTGGTGGAGAGCAACTTCCACGATTATCAGGTATTGCGGCTCAACGAGATGCCGAAGGTCGAAGTCCATATCGTGCCGAGCAGTGAGAAGTCCGGCGGTGCCGGAGAGCCCGGCACGCCGCCGATCGCGCCCGCCGTGGCGAACGCGGTCTTCGCATTGACCGGCAAGCGGTTGCGCGAGCTGCCGCTGCGCTTTGCCTGAGTCTTTCCAAGGAGATTGCAACCGATGAAACCGATCCGGAGCCCTTGGATTCTTGCCGGCCTGCTCGCCGCGCTCGCGGGAGCCACCGTCTTCAGCAGCAACGCCGTCAACGCGGACCCTGCCGCCAGCAATGCGTCGGACAAACACCAGGCCGCGCTGTCGGCGTTCGCCACCATCCAGACCGTGCTGCAGCATCCGCGCTGCCAGAACTGTCACATTCCCGGCGACGCGCCGTTGCAATTCGACGCCGGTCTCGCGCACACGCAGAACGTGTTGCGCGGCCAGAACGGCACTGGCGCCGCCGGTCTCCCCTGCTCCACCTGCCACGGCACGGCGAACTCACCGACCAGCTACGGCGCGCACACGCCGCCGGGCGCCCCCAACTGGCACCTGCCGCCGCCGGGCCAGAAGATGGTCTTCATCAATCTTTCGGCCTCTGAGCTGTGCGCCACGGTGAAAGACCCGAAGCGCAACGGCGGCCGGGATCTCGCCGCCTTCCTCAAGCACGTGAGCAGCGACAAGCTCGTGCTCTGGGGTTGGGATCCGGGAGTCGGCCGCGCGCCGGTGTCGGTGCCGCACGATGAGTTCGTCGCCGCCACGAAGACGTGGATCGCCGGCGGCGCGCCGTGTCCGTAGGATAGAAATGGTTCGCCCCCTCACCGCAAGGAGAGGGGGCCACCCAGCCGCCCTCTCCCCCGACCCCTCTCCCGCGCGTCCCCCACACATCCACCCCGAACGGGAGGAACGGAAAGGGGCGCCAGTCTTGATCGTTGGGCTCAAAACTTCTGAGCCCTGCACACGTATGCATGGAGACAAAACCCCGTGGCCGTTTTGCCGGCGTGGCGGACACGCTGGCCTTCTGAGGAGTCGCCTCATGAGAAAGCACCGCCTCGCCGCTCTCCTGCTGGCGCTCGGCCTCACGGCCGTACCGCCGCTCGGCGCCCAGGTGGCGACCCGGGTGAAGGATCTCGTGGCCTTTGGCCCGCCCTCCTCAGGGACTCCGGGGCCGCAGGACCTCCTGGCGGCCGGAGACAAGGTCTTCTTCAACGCCAGGACGCCGGACGCCGCCGGAAGCGGGCTCTGGGTGAGCGACGGCAGCCAGAACGGCACCTTCCTTTTGCGGGAAATCTGTCCCGAAGACTGCAGGACATCCCCGCGCCCTCTCCTGGCGCTGCGGGACATCCTGCTCTTCACCGATTTCGCCAGCGGCTTTCGGCTCTGGCGGAGCGATGGCACCCTTGCCGGGACGTACATGCTCTCTCCTTCCCCCGGGCTCTTCTCGGCGGACGCGCCCGGGGTCGATCACGCCGTCGCGGGTTCCCGCCTTTTCTACGCAGGATGTGACGGCTCCGGCTGCGGACTCTGGGCGACCGACGGAACGCGCGGTGGAACCCGGAGGGTCGACGGCGGCAGCCCGCCGGTCTGGCTGGCCCCGGCGGGAGACCGGGCCGTCTTCACGCGCCAGGGCAGCTCCGGGAGCGAGGTCTGGGTCTCGGACGGCAGCGCGGCCGGTACGGTCCTCGTCAAATCCTTCGGGAGCGGGCGACTCCGCGGCCCCGCCGCCGCGGGAGGGTACCTCTTCTTTTCGCTCACCACTCCGGCCGATGGAGAGGAGATGTGGGCGAGCGACGGCACGCCCGGCGGCACCCGGGCGGTCACCCACTTCGCTCCGGCCGCGCCCTTCGACAGCTCGGCCGGTCGCCTGATCCCGCCCACGGCAGCCGGCCGCCACCTCTATTTCCTCGCCGACGACGGCGTGCACGGCCGCGAGCTCTGGCGGAGCGACGGCACGCCGCAGGGGACGCTTCGCATCTCGGACTTCGCGAGCCCGTCGGCATTTCCCCTATTCGACCGTCCGGCCGTCGCGGAGAGCGGAGACCGTGCGGTCTTCCGGGCTTTCGACAGCGCCGCGAGGCCCACCCTGTGGAGCAGCCAGGGCACTCCGCAGTCGATGATCCGCCTGGCGGACCCTTGCGGCAAAGGCTGCCAATTCATCGCGCCGGCCAGGGTCTCGGTGCTCGCCGAGGCGGGCGGGAAGATCTTCTTCCTCGGCAACGACGGCGTCCATGGCATCGAGCCCTGGGTCACCGACGGCACCCGGGCCGGCACGCACATGATCCGCGACATCTACTCCGGCCCCCGCTCCAGCAAGCTCGATCCGGTGTTCATCTCTTCCGGCTCCTCCGAAGGAACGGTCTACTTCGACGCCATCTCGGATGCCGCGGGGACGCGCCAGCTCTGGCGCACCGACGGAACCGCCGCGGGGACGCGGAAGCTGACCGCGTTTCACGATGCCGGCACCGTGATCGACGCCGGAAGCCTGGCGGTGAGCCGCAACCGGGTCTTCTTCCCGGCGGCGCCAGACTTTTTGGGTTTGGAGCTGTGGGTCGCCGAAGGCGACCAGGCGCCGCGGGTGGCGGCGCACATCGACCGCGAGGAGATCTCCTCCGATCCGGCGGCGTTCACCCCCTGGCACGACCGCGTCCTCTTCATCGCCGGAGCCGCGGGCCAGCGCGACCTCTGGGAGACCGACGGCACCGACGCGGGGACCGTCCGGGTCACCGGCACGCCGTTTCATGCAGCGTCCAACCTCACGCCAGCCGGAGAGGCGCTCCTCTTCCCAGCGGAAGACGCCGGCGGCCAGGGTCTGTGGAGGACCGACGGAACCACGGCCGGGACGGCGCCTCTGCTGTTGGACCGCTCCGCTTTCGACCTCACGGCCGTTCCCGGCGCGGCTTTCTTCTTCACCCTGACGCCCGGCGCGCCGAACGCCCCCAAGCAGCTCTGGCGCAGCAACGGGACGCCCGGAGGGACCGGCCCGGTCGCGACGGTCGCCAGCGGCAGCGGGGTCTTCCCCGCGGACCTGACCGCGGTGGGCGGCGCGCTCTACTTCGTGGTCACCGATCCGCTGGCCGGAACGGTCCTCTGGCACAGCGACGGGACTCCGTCGGGGACACAGCCGCTCGCGCCGCTCCCCGGCCGCCGGAGCGGCGACGTCCTGCGGCCCATCCGCGCCGGCTCGCGGGTCTACTTTCTCAACGGCGGGAGCCTTTGGGAGACCGATGGAACCGCAGGCGGAACGGCGCCGCGGATCGACCAGGAGACCGGCCTGGACATCTCGGATCTCGCCGCGCTGGACGGCGTCCTCTATCTGGTCGCCACCGGGCACGGCACCTCGACTCCGGCCCTCTGGCGCTCTGACGGTACCGCCGCCGGCACGGTCCTGGTGAAAGAGCTCGGCGCCACGGGCAGCCTGGTGGCCGCGGCCGGCCGCCTCTTCCTGGTGACCGACGACGGCGCTCACGGCACCGAGCTGTGGGAGAGCGACGGCACGGCGGCGGGAACGGCGCTGACGCGCGACATCCTGCCGGGGACGGACTCCTCCGGGATCGACCATCTGACGGTCGTGGGCGGCCGGGTCTTCTTCACCGCGTTCGACGGAATTCACGGCACCGAGCTGTGGGAGAGCGATGGCACGGAGGCGGGCACCCGCATGGTGCAGGACATCGAGCCGGGAGCGGCGCCGTCGAGCCCCGCGGAGCTCGCCGTCATCCCCGCGGTCCCCGGCGGACCGGGGGACCGCCTCTACTTCAGCGCCTTCGAGGAGGCGGCCGGCCGCGAGCCCTGGGTCCTTCCTCTATCGGGCTCCACCGGCTGCCTCGCTTCCTCCACGGCTCTCTGTCTCAACGGCGGCCGCTACCGGGTCGAGGCGGTCTGGCGCGACCTCGCGGGCCACACCGGCACCGGCCAGGCCGTGGCTCTCTCCGCGGACACCGGCTATTTCTGGTTCTTCGACGCGAGCAACGTGGAGACGGTGGTCAAGATTCTCGACGGCCGCGGCGTCAACGGCCATGTCTGGGTCTTCTACGGCGCGCTCTCGAACGTCGAGTACACCCTCACGGTCACCGACACGCAGACCGGCCTGACCCGGCAGTACTACAACGCGCCGGGCCTGCTCGCCAGCGTGGGAGACGTCTACGGCTTCGGTCCCCTGGGAGCCTACGGCGCGAACCCGACTCCGCCGGTCACCATCGCCTCAGCCTCTCCCCTTCCCCTGATCTCGGAACGCCAGGACAAGGCCGCGACCGTTCCCTGCGTGGCGGACGCACAACGCCTCTGCCTGAACGGTGGGCGCTTCAGTGTCGAGGTCGCCTGGAAGGACTTCCAGGGGCACACCGGCCAGGGGACCGCGGTGCCGCTCTCGGGCGATTCTTCCGGAACGACGAGAACCTTCTGGTTCTTCAATGCCGCCAACGTCGAGCTGGTGGTCAAGGCGCTCGACGGCCGGCCGGTGAACAACCATTTCTGGCTGTTCTACGGCGCCTTGTCCAACGTGGAGTACACGGTGACCGTGACCGACACCCAGACCAACAAGGTCCGCACATACACGAATCCGAGTGGGCGTTTCGCCAGCGTGGCGGATACACTGGCGTTCTGACCGCACATAATCGACCGTGCTCAATGACTTTGCTTGCACCTTGTCACACTCCTGGCGCAAGAAATGGAATCACCCCGCGGATCACTTCCCGGTCAGGAGGATCACGCGTGAGACAACCTGCCCGCCGCGATGCTGTGCTGCTCCTCGTGTTTCTGCTGACGGCCTCGGCGCCGCTCGGCGCCCAGTTGGCGACTCTGGTGAAGGACATCGATCCGCGGGAGAGTCCTTTCTCCTATCCCTTCCCCGGCCCGCTGTACGCGAACGGTGACAAGCTCTACTTCTTCGGGTACGAGGTCCGTACAGGCAAAGAGCCCTGGATCACCGATGGCACCAGCACCGGCACCGAGCTTCTGGTGGACACCTGCCCCGGGCCTTGTGACGGAGATTCCTTCCCCTTGGGACATCTGGGCAACATCCTCTTCTGGGTCACGCTCAACATCGCGGGAGAGTCCGCGCTCTGGCGGACCGACGGCACCCGGGCCGGGACGTTCAGCGTGCTCGGCCCGGAGAGTGGGGTCCGCACCGGTGATTTCGCGGTGGCCTCCGATCACCTTTTGTTTTTCGTCGGCTGCTCCGCCGCGGAGGGTTGCGAGCTCTGGGCGAGCGACGGCACCCGGTCAGGCACCCGGCTGGTGAAGGACCTCACACCCGGGCCGGGCGATTCCTATCTGAGCCTGATCACGGCCGGCGGGAAGGTTTTTTTCAGCCTCAGAGATCCCGACGGCGACAAGTCCGTTTGGGTCACGGACGGGACGGCGGCAGGCACCGTTCTCCTGAAGGATCTCGGGACGGGGGGATTCACCTACGCGGCTCCGGTCTTCGCCGCCGGAAGCCGTCTCGTCTTCTTCGCGTCCACTCCAGCCGAGGGCACCGAGATGTGGGCGAGCGACGGCACGGCCACGGGCACACTCCAGATCACCCGGTTCCAGGCTCCCGAGCCGTTCTTTCAGATCACCGCCTCCGGCCGCCGGCTCTACTTCGTGGCGGACGACTCCGTCCACGGCCGCCAGCTCTGGCGCAGTGATGGGACGGTTGCGGGAACCCAAAGGCTGACCGCCTTTACCGCCGCCTCCCCGTTCAACGCCCCGGAAAAGGGAATGGTCGGGGAGATCGGTGACCTGGCGGTGTTCGTGGCCAGTGACAGCGGCACGCTCCCCAAGCTCTGGGCCAGCCGGGGCTCTCCGCAGTCGGTGAAGGCGCTGCCGGCGCCGGCGCCGGCTTCCTCGGTGTTCGAGGTGAATGGCCGGATCTATTTCATTGCCGATGACGGCGTACACGGCCGGGAGCCCTGGACCACCGATGGCACGGCCGCCGGCACACGGATGCTCCGCGACACCTGCCCGGGCACCTGTGGGATCACCGACGATCCGCCGTTCATCGCGGCTTCCGGGACGCTTTTGTTCCGGGCCGGGGATCTGAAGCATGTCTCTCAGCTCTGGCAGATCGACGGGGCGACCGCGGGCATCCGGCAGATCACCGACTTCGACGCTCAGGACTCCGGACTCATCTTCAGCCCGATTTACCTCGCGGTCAGCGGCCGTAAGGTCTTCTTCCTCCGGAACAAAGAAACGCCCGATCTGTGGGTCAGTGAGGACGGCAAAACACCCCATCCGGTCGTGGCCGGTGCCCGGGGAGAGTCTTCAGCCGTCGCGGATCTTGTGCCCTACCACGGTCTCCTTTATTTCACGGCGCAGGACGAAACCCGGCGGGACGTCTGGAAGAGTGACGGCTCGCCGGAAGGAACCCTCCCTGTCACCTCCGGTCTCCCGTTCGACCTCTCCCTCTCCGGCCCGGCCGGCCCGCGAGAGCTCACCATGGCTGGACAGTTCCTGTTCTTCCTGGCCGATGTCTTCGATCCCGTCGAGAGCCTCGGCAGGACTCTCTGGCGGACCGACGGCACCGCCGGCGGGACGGTGATGCTGCTCAGTGGCGACCGGCCGATGCAGGACCTCACAGATCTCCAGGGCTCGCTCTACTTTACGCTCTTCGACTATAGCCAGCCTCAGCCGGTGGAGCTTTGGCGGAGCGACGGGACTTTGGCAGGCACCAGCCGCATCCTCACGTTCGAGAAAGAGTTCAACGTCGGGAAGCTGAAAGCGGTGGGCGACAGGCTGTACTTCCTGACCGATCTGTACGGCGACTCTGCGACAGAGCAACTGTGGCAGAGCGATGGAACAGCGGCCGGGACCTCTGTGCTTGCCGCGCTTCCCGACCGCGACGACCAGGAGCTGCGGCTCGCGAAGCTCGGGACCCGCCTCTTTTTTCTCAATCGCGGCTCCCTGTGGTCGACCGACGGAACGCCCGGCGGAACCGGCGCGGTGATTCCCATTGCCGCCTCGGCCCTGGACCTTCTGGAGCTCGGCGGCTCTCTCTACGTACTTGCCGAGACGCCCGGCGGCCGTGAGCTCTGGCGCTCCGATGGCACCGCCGTGGGGACGGTCCGCCTCGCGGTGATCCCCGGCCCGGTGCCGCTCAATCCCGAGCTCTCCCACCTCACGGCAGCGGCCGGAAAGCTCTTCTTTACCGCCGATGACGGTGTCCACGGCGCCGAGCTGTGGACGAGCGACGGAACGGCCGCGGGGACCGTGCTGGTGCAGGACATCTTCGCGGGGCCGGTGTCGTCCCATCCGAGAGGGCTCACTGCGGTGGGAGACCGCCTCTTCTTCACCGCCTTCGACAGCACCCACGGCTTCGAGCTGCGGCGGACCGACGGCACGTCCGCGGGCACCCGCCTGGCGCAGGACATCGCGCCGGAAGGACTTTCCTCCACTCCCGACCAGCTCACCGTGGTCGGCGACCACCTCTTCTTCACCGCCGACGACGGCCAGTTCGGCCGCGAGCTGTGGTCGTTCCCCCTCACCGGAGCCGGCGGCTGCCAGGCCTCCTCCGCGCACCTCTGCTTGAACGGCAACCGCTATCAGGTGGACGCCTCCTGGCGCGACAGCCAGGGGCACACCGGCTTCGGCACCGCGGTGCCGCTCTCCGGCGACACCGGCTATTTCTGGTTCTTCTCTCCCTCCAACGTCGAGGCGGTGGTGAAAGTGCTCGACGGCCAGGGGGTCAACGGTCACGTCTGGGTGTTCTACGGCGCGCTGTCGAACGTCGAATACGCGCTCACCGTCACCGACACCCAGACCGGCCTCACCCGCCGCTACTTCAACCCCCAGGGGCAACTCGCCAGCGTGGGCGACGTCCACGGCTTCGGCCCGCTGGGCGCCTACGGCGCGAATCCCGCGGTCGCGCCGCCCTCTCCGCCGCCCCTGGTGAGCGAACGGGTGGAGCGGGCGGCATCCGTCGCCTGCCAGGCAAACGCGCAGCGGCTCTGTCTGAACGGCAACCGTTTCGCCGTCGAGGTCGCCTGGAAGGACTTCCAGGGGCACACCGGCAAAGGGACCGCGGTGCCGCTCTCGGGCGATTCTCCCGGAACGACGGGAACCTTCTGGTTCTTCAACGCCGCCAACGTCGAGCTGGTGGTGAAAGCGCTCGACGGCCGGCCGGTGAACAATCATTTCTGGCTGTTCTACGGCGCCTTGTCCAACGTGGAGTACACCCTGACCGTGACCGACACCCAGACCCACAAGGTCCGCACATACACGAATCCGAGTGGGCGTTTCGCCAGCGTCGCGGATACACTGGCGTTCTGACCGCACACAATCCGACTGTGCTCAAGGAGTCCGTCCTGCGCAAGCTGATCCTGGTCTTTCTCTGCTGTGCCGCCGCGGCGCCGCTCGCCGCCCAGACCGCGTCGCTGGTCAAGGACATCAACACGGAAAGCGGCCCGGCCGGCAGCCTTTTCGAGCGGCTCACCGCGGTGGGAGGAAACCTCTTCTTCACCGCCGCCGGACCGGTCGCGGGACAGGAGCTCTGGGTGAGCGACGGCACCGCGGCGGGCACGCGCGCCCTCCTCGACCCGTGCCCCGGGACCTGCGGCTCCGGCATCACGTTTCTCGGCAGCCTGGGCAACGTGCTCCTGTTCAACCAGCGCCAGGCCAACCCCCCGGCCGGCGATCAGCTCTGGCGGAGCGATGGAACGGCGCAGGGGACGTTTCCGCTCGCTCCCGGCGTTTCCCTCGGCGACTCCGCCTCCTTCGCCGGCGCCTTCTTCTTCGTGGGCTGCACGACAGCCGGCTGCGCCGTCTGGCGGACCGACGGGAGCGCCGGGGGCACGGTCCCCCTCAAGGACATGAGCCCTGTCGAGATCAGCAGTCTGGCCGCGTTCGGCCAGCGCCTGTTCTTCGCCGTCAGCGAGGACGGCGACGTCTCCCTGTGGTCCTCGGACGGCACCGCGGCCGGCACTTCCCGGGTCAAGACGGTCGGCCGCGGCATCCCCGGGGCGCTCACCGCCGCCGGAGAGCGGCTTTTGTTCTTCGTGACGACCGGCAGAAAAGAGCTGTGGACCAGCGACGGCACGCCGGCCGGCACGTTCGCGCTCAAGCAGTTCACCTTCTTCTCCGGCTCCGTCTTCTCTCCCCTCCTCACGGTGAACGGGCGCGCCTATTTCGGGGCTGCCGACGGCTCCTACATCGATCAGTTGTGGACCAGCGACGGCACGCCGGCCGGCACCCGGCGGATCACCGGGTTCACCCTGGACAGCACGCAGGTCTCCCCGGTTCTGGGATTCGGCAACCGGGTCGTCTTCGTCGCCGGGGACGAAGCCCATGACAACCAGATCTGGTCGACCACCGGCACCCTCGAATCCACCATCGCCCTGCCCAACCCCTGCACCCACTGCGCCTTCGTCGACCGCTCGACCCCGTTCGCGGCCACCGCGAAGGGTCTCGTCTTCGCCGGCAAGGACGGGGTCCGCGGAAGCGAGCCGTGGATCACCGACGGCACCGCCCAGGGGACCCATCTTCTCGCGGACCTCTGCCCCGGCCCCTGCGATTCGATCGGCCCCTACAACCGGACGCTGACGCCGGTACCGCAAGGAGTCCTCTTCTCCGCTCTCGATGCCGCCCGGAACGAAGACCTGTGGCGAACCGACGGCACCGCCGCCGGGACCGTGCGCCTGAGCGCTCTCGGCGCCCGCGGCCACATCCTGCCGGACGTCGAGGGCGCTCCGATCCACGTGGAGGCCGCCAACCTCGGAGGGAGTCTCTTCTTCGGTGCCTCCAACGCCGCCGGCCCCGCCCTCTGGTCGACCACCGGCAAAGGGGCTGCCCATCGGGTTACCGTGGTCGGGCCGCAAGGCCCCTCCTCCGTCCCCTCCTTCCTGACGCCCTACGGCGACCGCCTGCTCTTCTTCACCGCCAGCGGCGGCACGTCCGGCGCGCCGGAAGCGATGTGGATCAGCCAGGGCACCGAGGCGAGCACGGTTTCGGCCGGCGTCGAGCTCGAACGCCTCGACCACCTCTCCACGGCGGACTCGGCCCAGTCCTCCGGTCTCGCCTTCTTCCGCCTCGCCACCAACCGCGAAGGCCACCCGTTGCTGCGCACCGACGGCACGGCGGCCGGCCTGGTCGTGCTGGCCCCGGAGGTGGAGCCGGGGATCGCCGCCTTCCAGGGCAGGGTCTTCTTCGCCAAGCAGAGCGGCGGGATCCCCGAGATCTGGAGCACCGACGGCTCGAAGGCCGGCACGCGGAAGGAATTCGCGCTCCCGGACGCGCCGGAGGACGTCTACCTCGCCGCGGTGGGAAGCGATCTCTACTTCCTCACCGCCGACTTCGAGAGCTCGAAGGTCTGGCGGAGCGACGGCACACTCGCCGGCACGCAGGCTCTCGCGGACCTGCCGCCGGTCTTCCTCTCCGACTTCTCGCCGGCCTTCACCCGGATCGGCTCGCGGGTCGTCTTCCTCGACGCCGAGAACAGCCTCTGGACGACAGACGAAACCCCGGCGGGAACGCTGCGGCTGACGAACGGCGGAGCGCCGCTCGGGCAAGCCTACGACCTCGCGCTCTGGAACGGCGCGGTCTACTTCTTCGGCGCGACAGCCGACAGCCGGGGCCTCTTCCGCACCGACGGCACGAGCGCCGGCACCGTCTTCGTCAAAGCGGTCTTCGGCCTCACCGCCTTCAACCTGCCGGACTCCCTGCTCGTCGCGGGCGCCGGGCGCCTTTGGTTCACCGCCTATGACAGCGATCACGGCACGGAGCTCTGGTCGAGCGACGGAACGGCGGCCGGCACGGCGATGGTGAAGGACATCGTTCCCGGTCCTGAAAGCTCCGCCCCGGCCTGGCTCACCTTCGCCGGCGGCCGGCTCTTCTTCTCGGCCGCCGACGGCCAGCACGGCATCGAGCTCTGGCAGAGCGACGGCACCGCGGCGGGGACACGCATGGTGCAGGACATCGCCCCCCTCGCGAGCTCATCGGCTCCCGCCCACCTGACCACGGCCGGCGACCGCCTCTACTTCTCGGCGGACGACGGCCCCAGCGGTCGCGAGCTGTGGTCCCTCCCGCTCTCCGGACCGGCGGGCTGCCAGGCGTCCCAACCCTCTGACACTGCCCTCTGCCTCGGCGGCCCGTCTGGAAGATACCGGGTGGAGGCGCAGTGGCGTGATTTCACCGGTCACGCCGGCGAGGGCCACGCCGTGCCGCTCACCACCGACACCGGGACGTTCTGGTTCTTCAACCCCGAGAACGTCGAGGTCATCGTCAAAGTCCTCGACGGCCAGGGGGTCAACGGCCACGAGTGGGTCTTCTACGGCGCCCTCTCCAACGTTCAGTATCTGCTGACCGTGACCGACACCCAGACCGGCCTCACCCGGCAATACTTCAATCCGAGTGGCCAGCTCGCCAGCGTCGGCGACACGCACGGCTTCGGCCCGCTGGGCGCCACCAGCGCAAACCCGCGGCCCGCGGCGGCGACAGAGCTGCCGTCTCCCCTCCCGCTGATTGTGGAACGGAAGGACAAAGCCGCCGCCGTCCCGTGCGTAGCCAGCGCCGAACGGCTCTGCCTGAACGGCAACCGCTTCGCCGTCACCGTCGCCTGGAAGGACTTCCAGGGCCACACCGGCAAGGGGACGGCGGTCTCGCTCGCCGGCGCCTCCGGAACGACTGGCACTTTCTGGTTCTTCAATGCCTCCAACGTAGAGCTGGTGGTCAAGGCGCTCGACGGCCGCGAGGTGAACGGCCATTTCTGGATCTTCTTCGGCGCGCTCTCGAACGTCGAGTACACGGTCACCGTCACCGACTCGCAGACCGGAGCGATGCGGACCTATACGAACCCCAGTGGCCGGTTCGCCAGCGTGGCGGACACGCTGGCATTCTGATGTCTGCGCAAGAAACGCAATGGCGCCTGCGGACACTTCCCCGCAGGAGGTGATTTCCGATGGGTGTCCTGGTCAACGTCTTCTTCGCCCTGGCGAGCCTCGCGGCATTGAGCGCCTGGATCCTGAGCCCCGGCCGCTGTCCGGCATGCCGTGGCCCCCAGCGGCGCCTGCCCGACGAAGAGAGGCATGACCACCTCACCGGGACCGAGAAGAGCGACGAGGCGCTGGGTGTCCGCTACGCCGTCTGGGAGTGCCGGCGGTGCGGTGAGATCGCGAAGGCGCGGCGGGCCGCGGGCAGCCGGCGAAAGGAATCGGCAGTTTCCGCCACTCCCAGGTAGGAGGTGCCCCGCCGATGAGGACAGCGAAGACGAAGTCGACGATCGCCGCTCTGTTCCTGCTCCTGTTCGCCGCCGCCCCTGCCCATCCCATGACGGTGCAGGAGATCCCCACTCCGCGCCCCGCGGGATGGTCGGTCGACCTGACCGGCCGGATCTCCCCGGGAACCCTGCAAGAGATCAACCGCCTCGGCGACGAGGTGAAAACGAAGGCCGGCGCCGAGATCGCCGTCGTCGTCGTCGGCTCTCTCAACGGCGCCGCCTCCCGTGACTTCGCCGTGAAGCTCTTCAACACCTGGGGAATCGGCGACCCGGCACGCAACAACGGCGTGCTCGTCTTCGCGGCGCTGGACGACCACAAAGCCGAGGTCGTCCTCGGCTCGGGGATCGACAACGAGCAGAACCGCCGGACGAGCAACGAAATCATGCAGACCGAGATCGTCCCGCGGTTCCGCGCCGGAGATCCGTCGGCCGCGGTGCTCGCCGGAGCGCAGGCACACGCACGGCGGATCCTGGACGTCCAGTTGGCCGAGGCGACACCAGGGACATCGGAGACCGCGGCGGCGGCACCGCAGCCGGTCCTGCCGCCGGTGAGCGCTCCGCAGGGGGTGATGCCTCAGGCCAGCGACAGTTACTTTCCCCTCACAGCCCTTTTCCTGGGATCATTTGTCTCCCTCGCCATCAGCGTCGGAGGTATCCGCTGGCTGGCCCGCAAGCGCCCACGCGCCTGCTCCGAGTGCGGGATGAAAATGGAACGGCTCGACGAGGTTGCGGACGACAAGCACCTCACGGCCTCCGAGCAGACGGAGGAATCGGTGGGCAGCGTCGACTATGACGTCTGGCTCTGCCCGGGCTGCGGCGTCTCCGACAAGCTGCGCTACGGCGCCTACTTCACCCGCTACTCCAAGTGCCCGCAGTGCAGCGCGCGAACCCGCCTGAGCACCAAGCAGACCATCCGCTCTGCCACCTACACCTGCGAGGGCCTGGTCGAAATCCTGGAGACCTGCGCGAGTTGCTCCTACCGGTCCAGCTCCACCTATACGACGCCAGTCCTGGTCGAGACGTCGCGCTCTTCGTCATCGTATTCGTCTTCCTATTCGTCGTCGTCTTCTTCCTTCTCGTCGTCGTCGTCCTCCTCGTCCCCTTCCTCCTCCGGCTCCGGCTTCAGCGGAGGCAGCAGCGACGGCGGTGGGTCGAGCGGACAGTGGTGATGGCGGGATCGGGATAAGATACCGCACGATGAGCCTCAAGCACCTCTCCCTCGCCGCGTTCCTCGTCGCCGTCCTGGCGCTCGCCGGGCTGGCCTATGGCGGCTGGATTCTCGGCACCGGACCGGTGACGATCGGTCTCCAGGGCCTGGCCATCCTCTTGATGATCTGGGCGCGGATCACCTTCGGCGTGCGGAGCTTTCATGCGGCTGCCAATCCGACGGAGGGCGGACTGGTGACGACCGGGCCCTACCATTTCGTCCGCCATCCCATCTACACCGCCGCCCTGTTGTTCACCTGGACCGGCATCGCGGCGCACCTCTCGTGGAAGAGCGCAGTCTTGGGTCTGGTGGTCACGGCGGGGCTCTGGGGGCGCATGGTGTTCGAGGAGCGGCTGGTGGTGCAGAAGTATCCCGAGTACGTGGAGTACGCCCGCCGCACGAAGCGGGTGCTTCCCGGGGTGCTCTGATCCTGAACGAACGGTCTTCAGCAATCATCGTCGTAGGCGCCGGGGCCGCAGGTCTGGCCGCCGCGATCTTCGCCGCCAGGGACGGGCGCCGCGTCGTGCTTCTGGAGCGCACGGAGGATGGCGGACGGAAGATCCTGGTGAGCGGCGGCGGGCGGTGCAATGTGCTGCCGGCCGCGGCGGCGCCGGAGCGCTTCGTCACGGATTCATCCCCCAACACGCTGCGCAAGATCCTCTTCTCCTGGCCGCTCGCCGAACAGCGGCGCTTCTTCGAGGAGGAGGTGGGCGTTCCGCTCGCCCTGGAGGCGGAGAGCGGCAAGCTCTTCCCGGTCTCGAACCGCTCGCGCGACGTGCGCGACAAGCTGCTGGCATTGGCCACCCGGCACGGCGTTGAACGCCGCTTCGGCGCTCTCGTCGCCGGGCTGGAGCCGGACGGCGACGGACAAGGCGGGTGGACCGTGCATCTGGAAGACGGACCGGCGATCGCCGCGCGCGCCGTGGTCGTGGCGACCGGCGGTCTGTCGCTGCCGAAGACGGGCAGCGACGGACTGGGGCTCGATCTGATGCGCCAGCTCGGGCACACGGTGCACGACACCTATCCGGCGCTGACGCCGCTCACCGCGGAGCCGGCCCGGCACGCCCCTCTCGCCGGCATCTCGCTCAATGTGACGATCCGTGCGCCCGGCTCCGGTAAAGGTTTCACGGCGAGCGGCGGCTTCCTCTTCACCCATCACGGCTACAGCGGACCGGCGGTGCTGGACATCTCGCATCTGGCCGTCCGGTTCCGGCAGCCGCTCCTGGTGCAGTGGACCGATCTAGACGCCGCGGCCTGGGACGAGAAGCTGCGCACCGGTAGCGGAGTGATCGTGACGCCGCTGCGCCGCCTGCTGCCGGACCGGCTGGCCGAGGCTCTGCTGAACGAAGCGGTGATCCACCCCGGCCGGCCGCACCACCAGCTCCGGCGCGAGGAGCGGCTCCGCCTGATCGAGCTGCTCACCCGCTATCCGCTCCCCTGGACCGGCGACGAGGGGTACGCCAAAGCCGAGGTCACCGGCGGCGGCGTGGCGCTCTCCGAGATCGATCCGCGCACGCTGGAAAGCCGCCGCCATCGCGGCCTCTTCCTCTGCGGCGAGATCCTGGACGCCTTCGGACCGATCGGCGGCCACAACTTCTCCTGGGCCTGGGCGACAGGGCGCGCGGCGGGGCTGGGCGCTTCCCAGGGACCGAAGAGATAGACTGGCCCCATGGCTCTCACCTCCACCGTCTACAACCTCGACATCGCGCTCAACGACTCCGACCGCAACGTCTACGAAACATTGGCCCTGCGGGTGGCGCTCCATCCGTCGGAGACCATGGAGCACATGTTGACCCGGGTGCTCGCCTACTGCCTGGAGTTCGAGGAGGGGATCACTTTCTCGAAGGGCGGCGTCTCGGACAGCACCCAGCCGGCGGTGTCCGTCGCCCATCCCGACGGGCGGATCAAATCGTGGATCGACATCGGCCTGCCGGACGCGGAGCGCCTCAACAAGGCGAGCAAGGCCGCCGAGAAGGTGGCGGTCTACACCCACCGCGACCCGGGAACCCTGCGGCGCCAGACCGCCGGCCAGCGTATCCATCGCGTGGAAGACATCGCGGTCTATGCCATCGACCTCCGGCTCCTCGAAGAGATCGTCCCGTTCATCGACCGGCGGACCAGGCTCGAAGTCACCGTCACCGGCGGGCAGCTCTACATCGCGACCGGCGGCAAGTCGTTCACCGGCGCCGTGACCCAGCACCGGCTGGACGGAGCCTGAACCAAAGACCACGGCGGTGGGACTTACCCGGCGAGACCGCCCGATGAAGTCGATCCTCCCTCTGATCCTTCTCCTCACGACTGCGGCTCTCCCCGCCCAGGCGCCGCCGCGGACGCCGGTCACGCCGGGCGGCGGCTACGCGCTGGTCCGCATCGCCCTGTCGGGCAGCGAGGCGGCGCGCCAGGATGCGGCCCACAAGCTCGCCGCCTCGGGCGATCCGGCGTGGATCGCGCCGCTGGTCGACGCCCTGTTCTTCCTCCACGCGGATGAGCGCGAGCCGGTGCTCGCGGCGCTCCGCGCGCTGGCCGGCGAGGACCCCGGTCCGCGCTACCAGGACTGGGTGGAGCTCCTGGGCCGGCGGCCCGCCACCGTGCCGCCGCCGGGTTATCTCGATTGGAAAGGCCAGACCTTCGGAAAGATCGATCCGCACTACCGCGCCCTCTTCCAAGCGGCGGCACCGGCGCTCATCCGGCCCGAGGAGATCCTCTGGGGCGGCGTACACTTCGACGGCATCCCGGCGCTCGACGATCCGCCTCACGTTCCAGCCGACGCCGAGCACGGGCTCGATGACGGCGAGCAGGTCTTCGGTTTGAGCGCGGGCGGTGAGCAGCGCGCCTATCCCCTGCGCTACGTCTCCTGGCACGAGGTGGTCAACGACACCCTCGGCGGCCAGCCGGTCGCGGTCACCTATTGCGCGCTCTGCGGCAGCGGCGTCGCCTGGTCGGCAAAAAACCCGACGAAAGACGCACCGGCAGGACGCCACACCTTCGCCACCTCGGGACTGATCTACCACAGCGACAAGCTGATGGTCGACCGCGCGACGCAGACCCTCTGGCTGCAGATCACCGGCGAGCCCGTCCTCGGTCCGCTCGCCGCGAAACCCTCTCCGCTCGCCATGCTCCCCATGACCTTGACCACCTGGGGCGCCTGGAAGCATCTCCACCCTGAAACGAGCGTCCTGCAACTGACCGCCGCCTTCGGCGCCCGCTGGGGCTACCGCTACACCCCCGGCGCGGCGGACCTGGCGCGCGACGGCGTCTCGTTTCCGGTCTGGCAACGGAGCCGCCTCCTGGAGCAGACCGAGCCGGTCTTCGGCCTCCGCCTCCGTGACCGCGCCAAGGCCTGGCCGGTCGCAAAAATCACCGCCAAGGGCACAGCGGCGGCCGTGCTCAACGACCACCTGGGAGACGCCGACCTCGTCCTCCTGGGCGATCCCGAAAGCCGAGCCGTCCGCGCCTACCGCCGGACCGGCCACACCTTCAAAGCGGGTCCGGACCCGGCGACCGTGCTCGACGAAGCCGGCCGGCCGTGGCGCGTCACCGAGGAGAGCCTGCAACCGCCGGCCGGAACTGAAAACGACAAGCCCCTCGCGCGCCTTCCGGGCCACGTGGCGTTCTGGTTCGCTTGGTATGGGTTTCATCCACAGACGGAGGTCTGGAGTCCCATTCACGCCAGCGCGTACGTGAGGAAAAAGGAATCTCTGGCACCTCACACGGACACCGACTACAATCCCCTCGCGTGTCCTTTCTTAGTGTCTTTGTCGACGAGTCCGGGAACTTCGACTTCTCGGAGGGTGGCTCGAAGTATTTCCACCTGACAGCGGTCTCGACGCTGGGCTGTCCTGCTCTCCTGGCGGACATCTTCGATCTCAAACACCGAATCGCCGGAACAGGACTCGAGATTGAGGAGTTCCATGCCACCGAAGACAAGCAGCGAGTCAGGGATCAGATGTTCGAGCTTCTCGATCGACACTCGGGACACTCCTGCTTCGTCGTCGACGCGATCACTGCTCGCAAGAGCTGTGTGGACAGGGCTCTCCGGGAGCCGACCGTGCTCTACGCGACCCTGCTCAGGACTCTCCTCCACAAGATCTTCCATGACCACGCATCAGATGCCGTCGATGGAATTTTGGTCTGGGCGGCGCGCATCGGAACGAAGAAGCAGCGGGGAGCCTTCGAGAAAACGGTGAAGGTGTATCTCGCGAATGAGCTTGCGGCTCCCATTCCGTATCATGTCTTTCTGCATAGCTCCAGCTCGCACCCGATGCTCCAGGTGGCGGACTACTGTTGCTGGGCCATAGCGAAGAAGTGGAAGGACGGCGAGTTGCGCCCGTTTGCGAAGATCGAGAGGGCGGTCAGGTCAGAGCTTGAGGCCTTCTGTCCTGAGAGAGGAGGGCCCTAAAAAATTAGACCCACTCACCTATCTCCTCGAAAGGAGAAGAGCCCCTTGGGCTCTTTCGGCAAGTGGGAACCTTTTCGGGTAAAAGTATTGGCCTATCCGCGTCCTCTGTCAAGCCCCCATGCGCCTGCGGTAGGCTACGCTCTGATCCTGACCTCCGGAGACCCCACCATGACCGATCCCCGTTATCCCATCGGACGCGCCGAGACCAAGCCCGTCCTCGGCGAGGAAGAACGCCGCGCCGCCATCGAGGTGATCGCGGCGACGCCTGCCAATCTGCGCGCCGCTGTTTCCGGCCTGACGCCGGAGCAGTTCGACACCCCCTACCGCGACGGCGGCTGGACCGTCCGGCAGGTCGTCCACCACGTGCCGGACAGCCATATGAACGCCTACGTCCGCTTCAAGCTGGCGCTGACCGAGGACGAGCCGGCGATCAAGACGTATGAAGAGGACCGCTGGGCCCAGCTCGCCGACTCGCGGACTACGCCGATCGAAGTGTCGCTGCTTCTCCTCGAGACGCTCCACAACCGCTGGGACACCGTGCTGCGGGCGATGACCGCGGAGGACTTCCAGCGTCCTCTTCTCCACCCCGACCACGGCCGGATCACTCTCGACCGCATGCTCAGCCTCTACTCCTGGCATGGCCGGCATCACGTCGCGCACGTGACGGCGTTGCGGGAACGGATGGACTGGTAGAGCGGAGAGCCACCTGCTCGCCTGCCTGAACGTCTGGATTCTGGCCGCGGGCGCCTGCTGGCTTGTGGGCGCCGCGGGTTTGCGCGTCCTGGGCGCCGCCGGGGTTCCAGGGCCGGCGCCTGAACGCTCGGTGACGATCCTCTTCGGGCTCTGCTGCATCACGGTCCTCGGCGGTGTCTGGTCGCTCGGCGCGCCGCTGGGTCCGGGAGCGGCGGTGGCGGGCGCAGCCGTCCTCGCTCTGAGCGCGGCGATCCTGATGTTCGTTCCCGAACGGACGCCGCACGACGAGCCGGTCCGCAGGATGGGGGTGGCCCTGCCCGCGCTCCTCGTTGCGGTCATCCTGGTGGCCGCGGCCCAGGCGGCGAGCCCCATCTCGGTCTACGACACCGCGCTCTACCACATCCAGGCGATCCGCTGGATCGAGCAGCATCCGGCGGTTCCCGGCCTCGCCAACTTCTATGACCGGCTGGTGTTCAGCCCTCCGTGGTTCGAGGCGCAAGCCCTCTTCGATCCGGTGCTCTTCGGCGGGCGTCCGGTGTTCGCGCTCAACGGCCTGGTGTTCGTCGTCGCCGTGGCTTTCTTTCTCGGCGGCCTGCGCAGCCCCGGCGGCTTCAGCAGCCTCCTGCGCCTGTCCTGCGTGCCGGCGGCGTTCTGGCTCATGCGGCGCTGGCTCTCATCGGCGAGCCCGGACGTGGCGGTGGCCCTGATCACCTGGATCGTGCTGCTGCTGTTGGCGGAGAAGATGGAGCGCAAGACGGGCGAGACGCTGGACGAGACGGCGTTTGTGATCACGGCCCTCACCTCGTTCGCGGCGGTGACCAAGCCTTCCGCGGCCGTGCTCGTCCTCGCGCCGGCCTGGCTGATCGCGCGCAACCTGCGGACCGCTCCCCGGCGCGCGTCAGCTCTAGCCGGGCTGGGCGCGGCGGTGGCGGCGCCGTTCGTGGCGCGCAACGTGATCGTTTCCGGCTGCCTGATCTTCCCCATGCCGTGGACCCGGCTCGCCTGGCTCTCCTGGGCGGTGCCGCGCCAGAACGTCACCGCGACCCTGGCGACGGTGGAGGACTGGGCCCGCCTGCCCGACTCCCCGCACGTGGCGGCGCTCGACGTCGGCCGCTGGGTTCCCGGATGGCTGCACCGGCTCACCGTGGTCGAATGCGCGTTCGTCGCCGCTTTACCCGTCCTGGCCGTGCTCCATGCCGTTCTGGCTCTCCGGAGGCGCGGCGGTCATTCCACCAGGCCGTGGCCCGCGGGATCTCCGCTCCTGATTGCCCTGACCCTGGTGGGCACCCTGTTCTGGCTGCTCACCGCACCCGATCCGCGCTTCGGATGGGGCTCTTTTCCATTCCTCGCACTTCTGCTCGCCGTCCCACTCGCCCGCCGCTGGACCGGCCGCCTGCCCGGCTGGGTGCCGGTGCTTCTCCTCGCCCTGGTGCTGATCGACCAGGGGCGCCGGGTGGCGGCTCAGGATCTTCCGGACCTGCGCGGCCATTGGTTGTGGCCGGTGCCGCCACCGGTGGCGGAAACCAGGACCGTCGCCGCCGGTCCTCTCGCTGTCCGCGTGCCTGTTCAGGGGGAGGTGTGCGGAGACGCGCCACTGCCCTGCGCGCCCGCTCTCGATCCCGCGGCGGTTCCGCGCGGCACGACGCTCGACGACGGCTGGACCACCTCGAACACCTCCGCCACGCCGTCTGAATAGACACGCCGGAAGAGCTGCCGGAACACCGGATCGCCGACCGGCAGAAACACACCCGAGTCGTCCACGACTAGCATCGAGTCCGCCCCGAGCTCTTGCAGCTTCGCATGGAGAGCCGCGGGATACCGGGTCAGCGGCTGCACCAGATTGAAGCGGCCGGGACCGTTCCAGTCTCCCAGAAGCCGGCCTTGCGCCAGATAGACCATGTTCTCGGCGTGGAACGCGTAGACGGTATAGGCGCTTCCCCGGGTGCGGTTCAGGAAGCGGACGGCGGGCCAGATCGGCAGGCGCTCAGCCAGATAGCGGTCGCGCGCCGGCGGCGTGACCGGCACCGGTCCCGCCAGCGCGAGGCGGTAGCCGGCGTAGAGCCAGCCGGGCAGCAGGACGATCGCCGCCAGCGCCGCGGCGAAACGCGGGCGGCTCCAGCGAGCGAGCAGCGGCACGGCCGACGCGGCGACCGCCAGGCTGAGCAACGGCAGCACGACCACCAGGTAGCGGGCGTCCGGCGCCAGGACCAGGAAGAGCAGCGTATAGACCAGCACGGCGGTCAGCAACCGGCGCACCCGCGGATCGCGCCAGGCTCCCACGGCAAGAAGAGGAAGGGCCAGCAGATAGACCGGCGAATGCGGCGGTTGATACCCCACCTCACGGCGGTCGAAGACCACCGACCAGGGGATCCGGACGAAGGCGCCGAGCCGGCCGAGGAGGCTCTGGTGCTCCTGCGGCCACGCCGCATCCCACACCGTCGGCGCGCCGACAAGGCCCGCAAAGAAAGGAAACACCGGGTTTCCTGTGTAATAGACGATCCGGGCATACCAGGGCACGACCACGGCTCCGGCGACGAGGAGCACCAAAGCGAGGTTTGAAACCCTGCGCCCTCGGAGAGATGCGATCGCCGTGAACAGGACGACCAGACCGGCGAAGATCAACCCCAGATACTTCGTGCTCGCCGCGCATCCGGCCAGACCGGCGGCGAGAGCGAGCCAGCCGCGCGAGGCGGTCTCCGGAGATTCCCGCCAGCGCTCGTGCGCATAAAGCGCCGCCGCGGCGAACAACGCCAGCCCGGGCTCCAGATAGGCCGTGCCGGACAGATGCCCGGCGATCGGATTGCCCAGCCAGATCCCCGCCGCCAGCCAGCCGGTCCACGCCTTTCCCGTCGCCCTCCTCCCCCACCCGACCAGCAGCGCCGCCGCGGCCACGGTCGCCAACAGCTCGACCCCGTGTACAGCGACGTCGTCCGCCAGCAGCAGCACCTCGGCGAAGATCAGCTCGCTGAGCTGCGGGAAGACGGGCACACGCAGATCCGGCAGGAACGGAACGCCGCCGCTCAGGGCGAAGGCGCGCGCGAAGGGGAGGTGATACAGCGTCTCGTCGAACGCCGTCGGGGGGTAGAGCGAGAGAGCGATCAGCGGCGCCAGCACCACCGCGAGCCCGAGAAGCGCCGCGAGCCGACGACGGCGCCCTTCGCCGCTCCATAGAGACCGGACGCCCCGCGCGATCTCCCGCCAGACCCCGAGGCCGGCAATGTGGACTACGGCAAGAGCAACAAGCAGCGGACCACGCGAGAGCAGACCGGCGAACCCCAGGAGGAGACCCAGGCTGCCCCAGATCCCTAAACCCACTGCTACGGCAACGCCGAAGCCCCCCCAGGCGTCCCCGCCTCCTCCGGCATCTCCGTCAGCGGGCAGCCGGCGGGTGATCAGCCGGCCCGTCACAAAGGCGGTGACCGTCAGGAAGAACAGGGCCAGCAGATGGAACGTGAGAAAAGCCGCGGCGGGAGCGAGCTTGGCCAAGGCCCAGAGAGTCTCACAGCCGGGAGGGAGAGGCAACTACTGCCAGACCCTTCTCGCCGCCCTACCACATCTTGTGGTCCTCATCCAAGACTTCCCAAGCGCTGGGGTTGGAGTTAGGATTCTCTCGTCCTGACGGAGGCACTCCACGCAGATGCTGAAAGTCGAACGTCTCGAGATCTCAGGCTTCAAATCCTTCGTCGATCCGGTCACCGTCGAGTTCGCGGGCGGTGTCACCGGCATCGTCGGCCCCAACGGCTGCGGCAAGAGCAACCTCTCCGAGGCGATGACCTGGGTCCTCGGCGAGCAGAGCGCCAAAACGCTCCGCGGCGGCACGATGGAGGACGTCATCTTCAACGGCTCCGAGCAGCGGAAGCCGCTGGGCATGGCGGAATGCAACCTCGTCCTGCGCACCGATCCCGGCTTCCCCCATTCGGAAGAGGGCAAGATCTCCATCTGCCGGCGGGTCTTCCGCGGCGGCGAGAGCCAGTACCGCCTGAACGGCAAGCTGGTCCGCCTCAAGGAGATCAAGGACCTGCTGATGGACACCGGCCTGGGCATCCGCGCCTACTCGGTGATCGAGCAGGGGAAGATCGGCATGATCCTCTCCGGCAAGCCGCAGGAGCGCCGCAAGCTCATCGAAGAGGCCGCCGGCATCACGCGCTACAAGGCGCGCAAGAGCATCGCCGAGGTGAAGCTCCAGGAAGCGACCGCCAACCTCCTCCGCATCGACGACGTGGTCTCCGAGGTCGAGCGCGCCCTGCGTTCCCTCAAGCGCCAGGCCGGCGCCGCCCGCCGCTATCAGGAGAAGGAAGTGGAGTACCGGCAGCTCCTGGAGATGGTGCTCCTCGGCCGCTGGTCCTCGCTCTTCGCGCGCCTCGCCTATCTCAAAGAGAAGATCGAAGAGGCGAGCACCCGTGAAGCCGGCCTCGCCGCCGACCTGCACCGCGACGAAGCGGCTCTCGCCGCCGGCCGCGAGCGCCTCGACCAGTTGGCTCGCAAGGTGGCCGAGCGCCACCAGCGGGTCGCCGAGCTGGCCGCCACGATCGAAGGACGGCAGGAGTTCCTGAAGGCCAACCGGCAGACCGTGCAGGAGATCGGCGAACGGGCGGCGCAGGGGCGCGGCCTCGCCGAGCGCCGCGAGCAGGAGATCCAGGGCTATCTCGACACTCTCGCTCTTCTGGATGAACGGCGGCAGGAGCTCGCTGCCGAGCGTGAGCAGGCGGCCCTCGCCGTCGATCAGGACGATCAGCAGATCGCCGCCGCCGAGCGCGACCTGCAACAGGTCTCCGCCCGCGTCGACGGCATGCGCGGCCAGTTGCTGCGCGCCGTCGACGAGATCAACGGCCACCGCCAGCGGTCGCAGCAGGCGCAGATGGAGCTGGAGCGCGGCAACTTCCGCCGCCACCACCTCGATCAGGAGTCGGCGCAGAAGACCCACGAGTTGAAGCAGGCCGCCGAAGCGCTGGAGATGGCGCAGACCAAGGTCGCGGCGACCGACGAAGCCCTCGACCGTAAGACCGGCGAGCAGGAGAAGGTCGGCACCTCGCTCGAAACCACCATGCGGCGGGAAGCCGAGGCGACCGAGCGCAAGCGGGGTCTCGAAGACCAGCTCTCCGGCGCCCGCCAGCGCCACCGCATCCTCTCCGAGCTGTCGCGCGCCCATGCCCAGCGCCGCGCCGCACTGGAAAAGGCACTCGCCGCGGCGGGCATCCCCTCCCCCACCTTCCTGGCCGGCCAGGCGCACGCGCTGGAAGGCTGGGAGCGGAGCCTCGACATCTACCTCGGCAGCCTCGCCGACGCCGTCATCCTCGATCCCGGCAAGAGCGCCCTCGACCTCGCCCGTGGCCTCGCCGGCCGCTCCGCCGCCATCGTCATCGAGCGCCGGCCAGCCGATCTGGCCGAAGCGGTGGCCATGGTGGACGATCCGGCCGTCGTCCTCTCCCTGGGTGAGGCGCTGGGCCTGCCCGAGGAGCTGGCGACCGCGCTGCCGCCGGCCTTCCTGGTCCGCACCCCGGAGGACGCCGAGCGCCTCGCCCGTCGCCATCCCGGCTTCGCCTTCCTGAGCCGCGAAGGCGTCTGGGTGCAGGCCGGCACCTTCCACGTCGAAGGCGAGATCGCAACTCCTGGCATCTTGGAACGCGAAAGCGAGCTGACCAACCTCGGCAAGAGCATTCCGCAGCTCGAGCAGCAGATCCGCGAGGTCACCACCGACCTCGAACGTCTGGTTGCCGAACGCGCCGCCCTCGCCAAGGAGTCGAACCGCCTCCAGGGCGAGATCGGCCAGATCCGCCAGGAGCTCGCCGTCGGCCGCGCCCGCCAGGAGGATCTCGCCGCCCGCCACCGCCGCCTCACCGCCGAGCGCGAGACGCTGGCCGGCGAGCAGGAGACCATCGCCCGCGAATTGCAGCGGATCGAAGAGCGGCGGCAGCAGATCCAGGAAGAGCTGAGCGCCTCCGAAGAGCGCAACGCCGCCCTTCAGGAAGGCTTCGACCGCGCCCAGGCGGAGCTCGAAGCCGCCAAGACCCAGCGCGAAGCCCTGCGCACCGCGAGCGCCGGCCGCCGGGGCCGCCTGGAGCTGCTCGACGAGAGACTGGAATCGCACGACCGCGAGCAGAACCGCGTGCGCGGCGAAATCGAGCGCGGCCACAAACAGGTCACCCTCTGGCGCGAGGACGCCGACAAGCTCGCCATCCGCCGCACCGAGCTCGAAGCCGCCATCGGCAAGGCCGAGCAGGACCTGCAAAACGCCCTGGAGCACCGCGCCACCGCCGAGGACGGCGTGCTCGGCGAGCAGGACGGGCTCGACCGCCTGCGCGACGAAGTCCGCGCCCTCGAAGAGCGGATCGCCGGCAGCCGCGAAGGGCGTGACAGCGTGCGCACCGAGATCGAAGAGCACCGCGTCGCCCACGCCGGCCTGCGCCAGGACCGCGAGCACCTCTCGGTCACCTTCCATGAGCACTTCGAGAAGACGCTCCCGGAAGCCCCGGACGAGCCGCGCAACGACCTCGCCGAGCAGGAGGGCGAGCTGGCGCGTTGCAAAGGCGCCCTGGAACGCCTGGGACCGGTCAACGTCCTCGCCGTCCAGGAGCACGACGAACAGGAGGAACGCTTCAAGTTCCTCACCGAGCAGCGCGCCGACGTGGCCAACTCGGTGGACAGCCTGCGCAAGACCATCAAGGAGATCAACGAAGCCTCCGCCGAGCGCTTCAACGAGACCTTCCGCGAGGTCAACAAAGCCTTCGGCGAGACCTTCGCCCGCCTCTTCCGCGGTGGCGAAGCCGAGATGCGTCTCCTCGACGAGACCGATCCCCTGGAGAGCGGCATCGAGATCCTCGCCCGCCCGCCGGGCAAAAGGCTCCAGAACCTGATGCTCATGTCCGGCGGCGAAAAGGCGTTGACCGCCATCGCCCTGCTCTTCGCCCTCTTCCGCAGCAAGCCGTCGCCCTTCTGCATCCTCGACGAGGTCGACGCGCCGCTCGACGACGTGAACACCACCCGTTTCGTGGACGTCCTGCGGGAGATGTCGTCGAACACCCAGTTCATCGTCATCACCCACAACAAGCTCACCATGGAAGTCGCCGGCACCCTCTACGGCGTCACCATGGAAGAAAAAGGCGTCTCGAAGCTGGTCTCGGTCGAGATGGAAGAAGTCCAACCCGAGGAGAGGCGGCGGGCGACGGCGTAGCCAAAGAAAACAGACCGCGCAAAGAAAACGGGAAGACCGTCCCATTCGCCCCTCTGAAGAGTTAGACTATATGGTGCAGAGTTATTGAGTCGCTTCAGGAGGACGCGCAATGAAATCGCAGACGCTCCATCGATGGATGGCCGCTTCGCTGGCTCTTCTCGCACTGCCGGCGGCACCGGCATTGAGTGCGGTCGCGCCGCAGGGACACGAGCTTCAGGTCAACAGCCGGACCGACTACCGGCAGCAGAATCCGGTCGCGGCGTTCGCCCCCGGTGGACGCTCGTTGGTGGTCTGGGAGAACGATCAGAGAGGCCTGCGCGGCCAGTTCTTTGGCGCGGACGGAACACCGGCCGGCGCCGAGCTGACCCTGGCGGCCAACGATCCATGGACCGGCGGCTCCGAGGAGCAGAAGCTGGGCACCCGGCGTGAGCCCTCCGTCGCGTTCCTGGCCGGCGGCGGCTTCCTCCTCGCCTGGACCGAAGGGGTCGAGGACCTGCAGAGCTCGCCGTTCGTCGAGACCCGCACCGTCCTCGATCAGGACGTCTACCTCCAGCGTTTCGATGCCAACGGCGCTCCCGCCGGCACGCGTGTCCGCGTCAACAGCACGACGGCCGGCTTCCAGCGCTCGCCGCAACTGATCTCGCGCGCCAAGGGCGACCTCCTGATCACCTGGGAGAGCGCTGACGGCGGCATCTTTGTCCGCACCGTCAACGCCACGACCGGTGCCGCCACCGGCCGCGAGACCAGGATCAACGAGGCCGCGGGCGCCCATCCGGTCGGCGCCGCCAACGGTCAGGGGACCGCTCTGGTTGCCTGGGAAGGCTCGGACGGTACCGATGTCGGAGTCTTCGCCCGCATCCTCGACCCCACCGGCCAGGGCATCGGCCCCGCCTTCCGCGTCAACACCACCACCAAGAACCGCCAGCGCCGGCCGGCCGTCGCCGCCGCGGCTGACGGCAGCTACCTGGTGGCCTGGCAGGGCGACCTTGCGGATGGACGGCAGTCCCGCATCTTCGCGCAGGCCGTGGGCACCCGCGGCGGCCTGGTCGGACCGCAGCTCACCCTCGCCAAGGGAGTTGGCTACGATGTCGCACAGATCGCTCCTGCTCTGGCTCCCACCCCTGGCGGCCGCTTCCTGCTGAGCTGGCTCGGCTGGCCTTCCGACGGCTCCCCGGCGTTCGGCATGGTCGCCGTCGAGATCGACGTCCTCGGAAACATGGTCGGAACCCCGACCTGGATCACCGAGCACCGCGTCCAGAACAACTTCCGCCGCACCTCGATCGGCGCCAACGGCACCGGGAGCTACCTGCTCTCCTGGGAGAGCTACGCGAACGGCGCGCAGGTCATCGACGCCCGCCGCCTCGGCGCCAACTGACCCACCCTTCACTCACCGGGCCGCTGTTCCACGATGCAGCGGCCCGGCGAGTATGATCTCCCGATGGAATCCCGCTGGACCGACCGCACCTTCCGGTTCGACATGCCGGAATCCCTCTTCCCCGTCGTCATCGAGCGTCTCCGCGGCACCCCTGCCCGCATCGAGGACAAAGTCCGGAATCTCTCCCCTGCCCTCCTCACCCGGCGCGACGGCGACTCCTGGTCCATCCAGGAGCACATCGGCCACCTGTTGGATCTCGACGAGCTCCACATCGGCCGCCTGGACGACTTCCTCGCCGGCGCCGAGGTCCTGCGGGCCGCCGACATGGCCAACCGCAAGACCTGGGAGGCGCACCACAACGACCGCCCCCTCAGCGACCTCCTCGCCGACTTCCGCCGCGAGCGCGACCGCTTCGTCGCCCGTCTCGACGCCTGGGACCCCGACCTGCGCGCCATCACCGCTCGCCATCCGCGCCTGCACCAACCCATGCGAGTCGTCGACATGGCCCTCTTCACCGCCGACCACGACGATCACCACCTGGCCCGGATGACCGAGATCGCAAGGGGTCTGGCCGGCTGAAATTTTCGATTGCGTATTGAGGGCTCCGTGCCCTACAATACGCGTCGCTTCGAGGGAGCCCTTCCCGCGGAACACCCAGCCGACGTAGCTCAGTGGTAGAGCAGCTGATTCGTAATCAGCAGGTCCCCGGTTCAAATCCGGGCGTCGGCTCCAGCCGTAAACCTCATTTGATCGAGAAGATCCAAGATCTCTCTCCAGCCATCGATCCGCTCACGATCGCTGCACGCAACCCGGAACGACTGCTAGGAGGGGAATCATGCTCACCTACGACCTTCGCCATGCTCTCAAAGCGCTGGTCAGGAGGCCTGGTCTCTCCTGCGCCGTCCTGCTGATCCTGGCCCTGGGCATCGGCTCGACGACGACGATCGTCAGCATCGCCAGCTCCGTGCTGCTGAGCGAGATTCCCTACAAGGACGGAGATCGCCTGGTGGTCCTGAAAATGCTGGGAGAGCAGGCAGGCTCGGCTTTTCCGGCCTCCTACCTGGACGTCGGCTCCTGGCGTGAGCAGAGCCGGACCCTCGAGCTGATCTCCGCGAGCTCGGACGGTCAGCAGCTCAACCTGACGGAGGGCGGCAGCGCCGAGCGCGTCGCGGCCAGCTTCGTTTCCGGCTCCTACTTCGATCTCCTCGGGGTGCGGCCCGCTCTCGGGAGATCCTTCGCGCCGGCGGAGGAGGACCAGATCAGCCCGCAGGCCGTGACGGTGCTCGGCCACGGCCTGTGGAAGCGGCGCTTCGGCGGAGACCCCGCGATCGTCGGCCGGAGCATCCAGATCCAGGGGATGGCGTTCCAGATCATCGGCGTCCTGCCGGAGGGGTTTCACGACATCTATCCGGAGGTCGACCTCTATGTGCCGGTCACCATGGCCCGGCTGGTCATCCGCAAGGGGTACATCGAGGATCGAATCTCGCGCTGGCTGGACGTGTACGCGCGCCGCCGGCCGGGGGTCAGCATCGAGCAGGCCCGGCAGGAGATGCTCGCGATCACGCAACGGCTCGCCGCCACCTTCCCGGCGACCAACGCGGGCTATTCCGTGAAGGTCGAGCCCTTGCGGACGTCTCAGTTTGATTTCTCCCGCATGCGCCTGTCGATCCTGACCTTGCTGATCGGTGCGGTTTTCGTCCTGCTGGTCGGTTGTGCCAACGTCACCAACCTGCTCCTGGTCAGGGCCGTCGAGCGGCGCAAGGAGGTCGCTCTGCGGCTGGCTCTGGGGATCACCCCGTCTCGGCTCATCCGCTATTTCGTCCTCGAAGGCACCCTGCTCTGCCTGGCAGGCGCACTGCTCGGGGTCGGAGCGGCGGTTTTCGCGGTCCGGCTCCTGGGCAAGCTTGGCAACAGCGCCTACGACTTGCCGGGCTTCATCCATTTCTCGGTGGACCTGCGCGCCCTGGCAGCCGCGGTGGTGCTCTCGGTTCTGATCAGCTTCCTGATCGGTGTGGTCCCGGCCAGAAAAAGCCTGACGGTGAGCCTCCAGGAGGAGCTCCAGTCCGAGGGCAAGGGCCACAGCCACTCGGCAGGCACCGCTTTCACCCGGAGCTTCCTCGTCGTTTCAGCCATCTTCTTCTCGGTCGTGCTCCTGATCGGAGCGGGCCTGATGGCCAAGAGCCTGCAGGCGTTGATCGAGAGCGATCCGGGTTTCCGGGTGGACGGCGTCCTGAGCGCCCGCTTCGAGCTGCCGGCGAACCAGTATCAGACCGACGAGCCGGTGTACCAGTTGTACAGGCAGGTAATCGAGAAAGCACGAGCGCTCCCCGGCGTGGAGGACGCGGGCCTGTGGGCTCCGGCAGTCCCCGGCTCCGGCCACTTCTATCTGCTCATCGTGCCGGAAGGGCGCTCGCTGGAGAAAGCGGAAGACAAGTTCAAGGTCTACAACCACAGAGTGTCGCCCGATCTCCTCCGTCAAATGAGGATCACTCTGCTCAAGGGGCGTTTTTTCACCGAGCAGGATGACGCGAGACATCCCCTGGTCGCCCTCGTCAGCCGCTCCGCGGCCGAGGCGCTCTGGCCGTCTCGAGACCCGATCGGAAAACGGTTCTGGGTGACGGCGCCCAAGGAGGAGTGGGCGGAGGTGGTCGGCGTCGTCGCCGACGTCGACCAGCGGGGGCCCACCCAAGCGGATCACGACTTCCGGCGCGACATCTACATCCCCTTGTTCCAGATGCGGGCGCGGACGGCGTCGATCCTCCTGCGTACGCGCCAGGGCGGCGGCCCGACCGCCGACCAGTTGAGCCTTCTCATGCGGACGATCGCGCCGGACATCCCGGTCTACGATGTCAAAACCTTGCAGGAACGCAAGCACGACGAGGAGGCCGGCACGCGGCTCAACGCCTCCCTCCTGATCTTCTTCGCCTCTTCGGCTCTCGTGCTGGCGATCATCGGCATCTATTCGGTCCTGATCTACACCGTGCGCCAGCAGAGCTTTGAGATCGGCATCCGCATGGCCGTCGGGGCCGATCAGTCAGACATTTTGCGGCATTTCGCCTGGAAGGGGGCGGCGCTCCTCGGCATCGGACTGATCGCGGGGCTCGCCTTCGCGCTCGGCATGGCGAAGACGATGGCGAGCCTCCTGTTCAACGTGAACCCGCACGATCCCCTCGTCTTCATTCTCGTACCGTGCGTCGTCGCGCTCATCTCTCTGCCGGCGATCCTGCAACCGGCCTGGCGGGCGACGAGGATCGATCCTTCATCCCTGTTCCGCCGCTCCTGATCCGTGCGGCGAGAGTCTCGACGTACGGCGGCCTGCAGTCGGCTCAGTGTGTCGCAAACGTATAGAGGCCGACCTCCGTCGCGGCATAGGCGCTGCCCGTCGTCGCATCGTAGGCAAGCTGCTTGATGCGGGCAGAGTACGACTCCGGGGTGGGGTTGGTGAAGTAAGTGGTCCAACTGGCGCCCCCATCTGTACTGATGTCTACTTCCCCGATCGAGCCGACATAGATGGGCGGTGGCTCGCCGACGCCTAAAGCCAGCGACAAAGCTCCGCGACTCGTTGCGGTGTCCTGCCAGGTGGCTCCTCCGTCCGTGCTGAAGGAGAGGGCAAAACCACCCACGTATAGAGTCAAGGGATCGGCGGGGTCAAGGGCCAGGGAGTTAACACGGCGATGCAGTTGCAGCACATCGCCGAAGCTCTCCCAAAGATCTCTCCAGGTGATTCCACGGTCGGTGCTCGCGTAGACACCGCCCCCCCCTCCCCAGGGACAGCCGGCCGGCTTACCTCCCAGGTACACCGTGCCATCCGGCGACGCAACCAGAGCCGAGGGCACGGTGCATTGCGGGACGGGAACCGGTGGCGACCAGGTGGCACCGCCGTCGCTGCTGTGGGAGAGACCGGTCAGCGTGAGGACGTAGACGGAATCCGGCGTCTGTGGGTCGATGCTGAGAGGCCCTGTGACGACCGTGCTCCCGAGCCCGTTGACCGGCGTCCAGTGCGCCCCGCCGTCCTGGCTTCTCTGGAGGAATCTGTTGCCCGCCGCCAGGATCTTCGCCGGGTTCCGCGGGTCCAGCGCCAAGGACTGCACCGAGCCGAGCGATGCGTTGAGCAGGCTCCAGGTCCCGCCGCCGTCGCTCGTTTTCCACAGTCCGGCTCCATCCGTCCCAGCCAGAACCGTGCCAGAGTGGCTCGCATCGAGAGCCACACAATTGACTGCGGCGCCACGCAGGCCCTGATTGGCCAGAGTCCAGTGGACGGCGGCATCGGAGCTCTTGAAGACCCCCCAGGAATGGGCCCCGATGTAGACCGACTGAGGTTTCCGGGGATCGATGGCCAAGGCCTCGATGGCGGCGTTCCCGATGTCTTGTGGGGCGACGCGCCATGTCTTGCCCCCGTTCGTGCTCACGAACAGCTCCTGGATGACCGGCGCCAAGAAAATATAGGTCCCCGCGGCGGCATAGACCACTCCTCCCTGGGCCGCCACGGCGCCGACGGCGAGACGATTCGGCCACACGACCTGATGCCAGCGCACGCCTCTGTCCGTACTATAGAAAATACCGTCCTCCGTACCGCCGGTATACACGGTGTGCGTGATGGGATCCACGGCCAGGGTATGCAAGTTGGAGCCTCCGAGCTGATGGCTCAGATCGCTCGATGTCCAGGAAGATCCGCTGTCGGTCGTCCGGAGGATGCGGCCTGTGCATGTACCGACGTAGAACGTGCCCGGAGCTCCGTGGTCTGCCGCCACCTGCATTGGACAGGGGACCTTGAGAGGATTCACGCCCGACCAGTGCTTGCCCCCATCGGTGCTCCGCTGCAAGCCCGACGAGCTGATGAAGTTGGTTGTGAGGATGAACAGAGTGCTGCGCGCGCGGTCCGCCGCGATGGCCGTGACATAACCGGCGTTCGTCAGGAGAGCCCAGGTGGTGCCGCCGTCATGGCTTTCGAAAAGCCCGGCGGAGTCGGAGGCCGCGTAGATCGACGCCGGGCCGGCCTCCAGCGCTCCGATATATCCACCGAGCGGCCCCTCAGGCAGTACCGGCAGCCAGGTCGTCCCCCCATTCAAGCTGCGGTACAGCCCGGCGTCGGTGCCTGCGAAGACGACTCCTGGCCGCTTGGGATCGGTCAGAAGAGCCGTCATGTGGGCTCCATACGGGCCGATCGGCCGCCAGGCCGGTGGTGGACCGGCGGCGCGAAGCCCCGGAAGCCAGAGAAACGCGATCAGCAGGGCGAGGCACGTCCTTCGGCGGGTCATGCGTTCCGGTCTCCTTCCGTATGTCGTCTTCAACAGAATCTTATGACAGAACGTCCAAAAGGCAAGATGACACGACAGAGCTCAGAGATCGCGAGATTGAAGAGTGGCGCGGGCATACCCAGATCGAGGTAGAGCAAATCTCCTCGATCTCGGGACGCGCGGCAGCAGAGCGGCGCTTTACCTTGAAGCCCGTCGACGAGCCGGAATACACCGGCCGGCACGACACTGGAGGAAGAGCACACCATGAAAGCTCACAGCCCTGGAAAGCAGCGGATCGCATCCTTGATCGTTTTCGGCCTGGCGCTACTTTTTTCGATTCCCGCGCTCGCGGACGGGGCCAGGAAGCCGGCCATCGTCCTCGTGCATGGAGCGTTCGCCGACGGCTCGAGCTGGGCCAAGGTGATTCCGATCCTGCAGGCCAAGGGCTTCAGCGTCACAGCCGTGCAGAATCCCCTGACGTCATTGGCCGACGACGTGGCGGCCACCAGGCGGGCGCTGGCACAGCAGGAGGGCCCGGTGCTCCTGGTCGGCCATTCGTGGGCGGGCGTCGTGATCACCGAAGCGGGAGTGGATCCCAAGGTCGTCGGCCTCGTCTACGTCGCGGCCTTCGCGCCGGATCAAGGCGAGACGGCCGGCGGCCTGGGAAAGGCGTATCCGCCTCCGCCCGCGCTCGCGGCACCGATCGTGGACAAGGAGGGTTTCCTGAGCCTGTCCACGGACGCGGTGGTGAAGCACTTTGCCTCGGACCTGCCGGCGGCCGAAGCGCGGGTGCTGGCGGCCACCCAGGGGCCGATCGCCGGCTCGGCGTTTGCCGCCCAGGTGTCCGGCGTCGCGTGGAAGACAAAGCCATCGTGGTACATCGTGGCCAAGCTCGACGAAGCGATCGCGCCTGAGGAAGAGCGCTTCTTCGCGAAGCGTATGAAGGCGGCGACGACCGAGCTCAACGCGAGCCACGTGCCGATGCTGTCGCAGCCGAAGGCGGTGGCCGCGGTCATCCTCGACGCCGCGGCGAAAGCCCCGGCGGCCACCACCTCCGCCTCGCACTGAAGGAGCCTCATCCCTCTGCCGGCGATCCTGCAACCGGCGACGGCTTTCCCCTCCCTCCGGTAGAATCTCCGTGTCTCCCGGAACACACCTTGTCCGCGCGCCTGGAGGGTGAGCACATGAAGGCAGGGCCGCAGCCGTTGAAAATATGGATGGAGCGGCTTGCGTTCCTCCAGGAACAGGAAGCTCTCGTCGTCGATGCTGCCCAGAAGTTCGTCCTGCGCAAGCAGATCGAGGAAGCCCGGGACAGGGTCCGTGATCTGGCGGAGACCGAAAACAAATCCGGTCCGGGGGAAGGGCCGGAGGCCCGGGCTTCCTCAGCCCAGGGCAACGCCCCGGGTTGGGAGGGCGGACCTTCTCCCGCCGCCGGGCCCCCCTACCGCTGCATGGCCCCGGCCCGGGAGCCCTTCGTCCAGCGCAGCGAGTACGCGAAGGTCCGGGACGCCCTCCTTCTCGATGGGGCCGGCCGCGCCACGACGGTAGGCATCACTACCGCCATCCACGGCGCCGGCGGATTCGGCAAGACCGCTCTGGCGATCGAGCTCTGCTACGACGAGCAGCTCCGCGAGCGGTATCCCGACGGCATCCTTTGGACCACCCTGGGCGAGGAGATCGACGCCGCCGGCCGCCTGGCCCGAGTCCGCGACCTGATCCGCTGGTGGACGGAAAAAGACCCGCCCGCCTTCGAGACCGTCTCCGCCGCCGGCGCGCATCTCCGCCAGGAGCTGCATGGCAAGCGGGTGCTTCTGGTGATCGATGACGTCTGGCGCCCCGAGGATGTCACCCCGTTCCAGGGCCTGGCCCCTCTTCTCGTGACGACTCGCGACAGCCGGACCCTGCCATCGGACGCGGTGCAGGTCCATGTGGATGCGATGGAGGTCCCGGAGGCGGTCCGGTTGCTGGGCGCCGGCCTGCCTGCCGGAGCCGAGGCCGAGCTGAAAACCCTCGCGGCGCGCCTCGGCGAATGGCCCCTGCTGCTCAAGATCGTCAACCGGCAGCTCCGGGATCTGGTCCAGAAAGATGGCCTTGCGCCGGAACGGGCCTTCCGGGAGGTGGTGGAGGCCCTGGACGCCGAGGGCCTGACCGTCTTCGACCGCGAGGATCTCGAATCCCGGGGCCAAGCCGTCGCCCGGACGGTCGGGGCGAGCCTCCGGCGGTTGGCCGGTGAAGACGTCAGCCGCTTCGAGCAACTGGCGATCTTCCCGGAAGACAAGGACATTCCTCTCCAGGTCCTGGAAAAGCTCTGGGGCTCCGGCTCATTCGCCACCAGGAAACTCTGCGGCCATCTCCATGACCTCTCCCTGCTCCTCCGCTTCGATCGCCAGGCCGGCACGATCCGCCTCCACGACGTCATCCGCGCCTATCTCCTGAAGAAGGGCGAGAGCCATCTGGTCGAGTGGAATGGGCGCCTCCTCGATGCCTGCCGCCCCGCCAACGGCCGTTGGCCGGATCTGCCGCGACACGAGAGCTATCTCTGGACTCATCTGATCCACCATCTAATTGGGGCGGGGCAGAGCGATGTCTGCCGGGCTCTCCTGCTGGATTTCGACTATCTCAGGTCCAAGCTGAGCGCGACCGATATCAATGCCCTGCTCGCCGACTACTCGTTTTTCGCCGAAAAGGACCAAGAGCTCCGGCTCGTGCGAGACGCTCTACGGCTCTCGGCGCATGTCCTGGCTCGGAATCCGAATGAACTCCCGGGACAACTCTTGGGGAGACTCTTGGACCGGCGAGAGCCGGGAATCCGGAGTCTCCTCCAAGCGAGCAAGGGCTCAGGCGCTCCTTGGCTGCGGCCACGAAAAGCGAGTCTCACCAGGCCCGGCGGTGCGTTGATCAGAACGATCGAGCATCCAGGAAAAGCCTGCGCTCTCACCGTGCTTTCAGATGGTCGAGTAGTCTCCGGCTCTGACGATGGGATGTTGCGGGTGTGGGATGTGGAAAGCGGGCAGATCCTCCGAAATCTCGAAGGGCACTCCAGAGGCATCAACGCCGTAGCGATGCTGGACAGCCGGAGGGTGATTTCCGGCTCCGACGACGGGACGTTGCGAGTATGGGATGTAGAAAGCGGTCGGACGCTCCAGACGCTCATGGGTCACTACCCCCAGGGGCGGGTCCACGCCGTGGCGGTGTTGGACAGCCGCCGGGTGGTCTCCGTCTACGATGCCGGGCCGTTGCAGGTGTGGGATGTGGAGAGCGGCAAGACTCTCCAGACTTTCGAAGGGCACTCCGGCCAAGTCTGCGCCGTGGCGGTGTTGGACAGCCGCAGAGTAGTCTCCGGCTCTTACGGCGGGTTACTGGTGTGGGATGCGGAAAGCGGCAAGACTCTCCAGACTTTCGCGAGGCGCTACACCGTTAAGATCCACGCCGTGGCGGCGTCGGGCGGCCGTTGGGTGGTCTCCGGTTTCAGCAACAAGAGGTTGCAGGTGTGGGATGTAGAGAGCGGCAAGATTCTCCAGACCTTCGAAGGGCACTCCGGCCAAGTCTGCGCCGTGGCGGTGTTGGACAGCCGCAGGGTAGTCTCCGGCTCCTACGACAGGACGTTGCGGGTATGGGATGTGGAGGACGGTCAGTCTCTCCAGACACTCGAAGGGCATTCCGACTATGTCAACGCCGTGGCGGTGGTGGGCAGCCGCCAAGTGGTCTCCGGCTCCTCCGACGGGACGTTGCGGGTATGGAATGTGGAGAGCGGCAAGACTCTCCACGCACTCAAAGGGCACTCCTACTTGGGCAGTGTCTTGGCGGTGTTGGACAGCCGCCAAGTGGTCTCCCGCTGCTCCGATTGGACGTTGCGGGTATGGGATGTAGAGAGCGGCAAGATTCTCCAGATCCTCGAAGGGCACTCCAACCTGGTCAGCGCCGTGGCGGTCTTGGACGGCCTCCAGGTGGTCTCCGGCTCCTACGACGGGACGTTGCGGGTGTGGGATGTGGAGAGCGGAAAGACTCTCCAGACAATCGAAAAGCACTCCATGATCGGCGCCGTGGTGGTGTTGGACAGCCGCCGGGCGGTCTCCGGCTCCAACGACGGGAAGTTGCGAGTATGGGATCTGAAAAGCGGCAAGACTCTCCAGATCCTCGAAGGACATTTCAACTGGGTCGTCGCTGTTGCGGTGTTGGACAGCCGCCGGGTGGTCTCCGGCTCCGATGACCATACATTGCGTGTGTGGGACGTGGAGAGCGGCCAGACTCTTCAGACTCTCAAAGGGCACTCCTCCGGGGTCAGCGCCGTAGCGGTATTGGATAGCCGCCGGGTGGTCTCCGGCTCCCGAGACCTGACGTTGCGGGTGTGGGATGTGGAGAGCGGCCAGACTCTCCAGACCCTCAAAGGGCACTCCTCCGGGGTCCTCGCCGTAGCGGTGTTGGATAGCCGCCGGGTGGTCTCCGGCTCCCGAGACCTGACGTTGCGGGTGTGGGATGTGGAGAGCGGGGAGGTCGAGTGCCTGTTTACACTCGATATGCTGGTGACCTTCGTGGCCGTGATTCCGGACCGCCGCGTGATTGTGGCAGGTGACCAATCGGGCCGGGTTCACTTCTTCGACTTCGTCGAGGGTGGCGATTCGGTGGATGCCGGAACGGTGCCCAGCTCCACCCCGGGCTGACGTGGATTCTCGATCCGGCTGTCGTGGACTCCGGCTAGGCGTTCTTGTTCAACGAGAGGCTCTTCTCGATTTCCAGGAGACCCTTTTCGTTCACCAGGAAGGCTTTCCCGTTCGACGGAGAGCTTTCCCGTTGAACGGGAGACCCTTCTTGTTGAACGGGAGACCCTTTCTGCTCGACGGAAAGGCTTTCTTGTTCAGCAAAAAGGCTCTCCCGTGAGCAAGTACTGGACAACAGCTCAACAAAAAGGGTCTCCCGTTGAACCGAAAGGCTCTCCGGTCGAACAAAAAGGGTCTCCCGCTCAATAAAAAGCCTTTCCCGTCGAGCCAAAAGGCTCTCCCGTGAGCAAGTGCTGCACGGCGGCTCAACAAAAAGGCTCGCCCGTTCAACAAAAAGGGTCTCTCGTTCAACGGAAAGGGTCTCCCGTTGAACCAGAAACCCCGATGGGACCTCAGCCTGCCCTGCTTGGGGTTCAGCCTGCCTCGCTCGGACCTCAGTCTGCCCTGCTCAGGGTTCAGCCTGCCCCGATCGGACCTCAGTCTGCCCTGCTGGGGGTTCAGCCTGCCCCGCTCGGACCTCAGCCTGCCCCGATCGGAATTCAGTCTGCCCCGGTGGGGGCTCAGCCTACCCTGGGGGATCGTCAGCCTGCCTCAGGGTAAGTTCAATCCACCCCAGGGCAAGCTCGATCCGGACGAGGGCGGACTGAACCCTGAGCGGGGTGGATTCAATCCCGAACAGGGCAGGTTGAATCCGGACCAGGGTAGATCCAATCCCGAACGGGGCGGACTGAATCTTGAGCGGGGTATCTTCGATCTGGACCGGGCCCGCGTCGATCCCGAGAGGGGCAGCGGCAATCCTGAGAGCCTGTCATGAAATAACCATCTCAACCTGGCAAAGCGGTGCGTAGAGACGACCCAGTCCTTGGCCGATATCCTCGCGAGTCCATTGGCGGCGGGTCGTCTCAGCGGTTATGGAACGTGGCCGGGTCGTTGCCCGGAAAATCAGGCCGGAGTTGGCCTGCCTAGGTTGAGACGGCCCGCCGATCATAGTTTCGGAGAGGGCTGTGGTAAAGGACTGGGCCGTCTCTACGGGCCGTCGCCGCGATGTGACCGGCTTCGCGTGCCATCCCCCGCCGGTCCTGATCCGCTCGGCGGCCACGGGTCCCGGTTGTTCACGCCGAAGAGGAATGCCCGTTCCCCAGCCCCGAAGGGGCGGCAGCAGACCGCTTCCCCCAGCCCCGAACGAGATGTGTGTAAGAGGGTGTCTGAGAAGCCGGACTGCGCTTGCGCGCGCTTCGTCCTCGCGGGAGGGAGCTCTGGGGCCGCGCCCGTGTGCGCAGTCACCGGATTCGTGAACGCAGTGACTCAGCTCGCGAACGCCGTGACTCAACACGCGAACGCCGTGACTCAACACGCGAGCTCTATGACTGCGTTCGCGAACTCGGTCGCTCAGCTCGAGAGCTCGGTCATCCCCTCACCGAACGCGATGACCGCGCGGGCTGCGCAGTAGCTCCGTTCGCGAGCTGAGCCACTGCGTTCGCGAGTTGAGTCACTGCGCTGGGGAGCTGAGTGACCGCGTTCGCGAACAGAGTGACCGTGCAACGTGCGCAGTCACCGCGTTCGCGAACGCAGCCATCGAGCTCGCGTGTTGAGTCACCGCGCTCGCACGTGCAGTCACCGCGTTCGCTTGACGGATGAGGGAGCGCGCCAAACCGAAGGTGGAGCGCACTCGCCCGCGCCGAGACACATCCCGGGGGCCGGCCTGCTTCCGCCCCTTCGGGGCTGGGTTTCCGATGGCTTGGATCCTGGGGCTCACGCCCCAGGCTTTATCATGTCGCCCCTTCGGGGCTGGCCCTGCCGGCGATGAATTCAGCCCCGAAGGGGCGGCAGCGTAAAGCCTGGGGCGTGAGCCCCAGGATAAAGGCCTTCGATCTGGACCAGGCCGGTCAATCCTTCATCCCTGTTCCGTCGGTCCTGATCCGCTCGGCGAGAGTCTCGACGTACGGCGGCCGGAAGAGATTGAAGTGATTTCCAGGGTTGAAGACGACCTCGACGCCTCCTTCGGCCAGGGCTCCCCAGCCGAGCTCCGGGTCCGCGGCACCGGCACACACCCCTTCCTCGGCTACGATCAGCAGGGCTTTGCCCTTGTAGGGCGCTGGGCTCCAGCGGCGCGAGGCCTCCAGGTTCGCCATCCAGACGGCGATCTCCCGGTCCGCCAACTCGGCATCGAACTCCGGCAGGGCGCGGACCTCCTCGGGGATTTCAGGAGCGGTAATCGTCTCGGTGCGCGGGAGGACCGGAATGTCCACGAGGACCAGTTGCTCGACGGTCTCGCCGTCCCGCTCCAGTTCCCGGGCCATCGCGAAGGCGATCTTGCTCCCCATGGAGTACCCCAGCAGGCGGTAGGGCCCCCGCGGCCGGACCTCGCGGATGGCGGCGAGGTAGAGGTCCGCCATCTCTTCGATGCTCTGCAGCGGCGCCTGGCCCTCGGAGAACCCGCGGGATTCCAAGGCGAAGACCGGCCGGTCTTCGCCCGCCGCGCTCAAGGTGCTGGCGAAATCGCCGAAGGTGAGAGCGTGCCCGTCCGCGCCAGGGATACAGAACAGCGGCGTCTTCTCCGCGTTCTCCGCGCGCCCTGGCGTCAGCTCGACCAGTGGGGACCAGGGGAGGTCCCGCGCGCCGCGCCGCAGGAGCTCGGCGAGCGCCGCGATCGTGGGCCTCCGGAAGAGCTCGGAGAGCGGGAGCTCCCGGCCGAACAGGCGGCGGACGCCCGCCATGAGACGGACGGCGGCCAGCGAGTGGCCTCCGAGCGCGAAGAAGTTGTCGGAGACCCCCACGGACCCGACACCCCTGGAGCCCAGGATCTCCTCCCACAGGCGGACGAGCCGCAGCTCGATCAGGTCGCGGGGCGCCTGGACGGCCTTGCGTTCGCGGCCGGGCTCGGGCAGGCGCGCGCGGTCCACCTTGCCGTGAGGTGTCAGCGGCAGGGCGTCGAGGAAGACCCAATCGGCCGGGATCATGGACGCGGGGAGGCGCTCGGCCAGGAAGACGCGGAGGTCGTCAGCTCCTGATCTCTCCGCCACCAGCCAGGCGGCCAGGCGCGGCTCGTCCTCACCGAAAGCCGCCACGACGGCTTCGCGGACCGCCGGATGGCTCCGCAGCACGGCCTCGACCTCTCCGGGCTCGACGCGCTGGCCGCGGATCTTCACCTGGAGATCGAGCCGCCCCAGGAGCTCCAGGACACCGTCAGGACGGTACCGTCCGCGGTCGCCCGTCCGGTAGAGCCGATCGCCCGGCGTGCCGAAGGGATTGGGGATGAAAACCTCGGCCGTGCGGTCCGGTTGTCCGAGGTACCCGAAGGCCAGACCGGGACCGCCGAGGCAGATCTCCCCCACCGCGCCCGGCGGCACGGGGCGGAGCGCCCGATCCAGCAGGAACACCCGCGCGGACGCGGCCGGCCGGCCCACCGGGAGAGCCGGCAGGCTCTCGTCGGCCGCGGTGACCGGATACCAGGTCGAGGTCATCGTCGCCTCGCTCGGTCCGTATTGATTGATCAGCTCGACCTTCTCGCCGAAGGCCTTGCGCACCGCCGCGGCATCCGTGCCATGCAGCTTCTCTCCGCTCGCCAGGATGAGACGCAAGGACGGGACCTTCCGGCCGGAGGCCAGCGCCTCCTCGACCAGGAGGCGGAGCAGCGAGGGGACGATGCTCGGCAGGCAGGTGACTCCGAACCCCTCCATCCGCTCCAGGAGGGCCGCCGGATCGCGCACTGCACCCTCCGGAACGATCACGATTCGTCCCCCGGCGGCCAGGGGAGCGAGCGTGTCGCGCAGAGAGGCGTCGAAGGTGAGAGGCGCCAGTTGCAGCGCGACGTCGGATTGCGTGAGGCCGTAGTTGCGGATCACCCACTCCAGGTAGGTGGCGGCGCCCCGGTGGTGGGCCACGATGCCCTTGGGGCGTCCGGTGGAGCCAGAAGTGTAGACGACATATCCAGGGAGGTCCCCCCCGGTCGCGGGAAAGCCGCCGTGGGGCCTCACCCCCCTAACCCCCCTCTCCCATCCCCTCCCACCCGCCGGGAGAGGGGGGAACGAGGAAGCGTAAACTCTGCCGCCAGAGCCGGGTGGTGGCGCCCCTCTCCCGGATGGTGGGAGGGGATGGGAGAGGGGTCGGGGGTGAGGCCCCACGGCGGCTTTCAAGACACCCTCTGAGTCTCTGTCCGAGTCTCTGGAGGACGGCTCGGGGGCGTGGAGGGTTGCTCCTTCGAGGACCCGCACGGGCGCCAGGTCCGCCAGAATCCTCGCCCGCCAGGCCTCGGGCTGCCCGGAGTCGATCGCCACAAACATGGCCCCGGCAGCGAGGACGCCGAGAACCCGGGCGACCCGCTCCGCCGAACGCGGATCCAGGATCGCCACACGGTCTCCCGGACCGACTCCCTGGGCGCGGAGAGAGGAGGCGATCTCGCGGCTCCGCCGCACCAGGTCCCGGTAGCTCCAGCGCTCCTCCTCGAAGATCACCGCCACGGCGTCCGGCGTCCGTTCGGCCTGGCGCTCGACCAGCCCGTGCAGGGAGAGGGCCGACACCCGCTCCTCCGCGGCGCTCCAATCGACCAGGAGCTGCCGCCGCTCGGTCTCGGACAGGACTTCCAGGTCGTGCAGCGGCACTCCGGGATCAGCCCCGGCCATTCCGGAGAGCAGCGTCTGGAAGCGGGCGACCAGCCGCTCGGCGGTGCTCCGGTCGAAGAGGTCCGCCGCGTAGGCCAGCACGCCGGCGAATCCGTCCGGGCTCTCGGACAGGGCCAGGGAGAGATCGAATTTCGCGACGCCCGAATCCACGCCGAGCGTTGAGATCGCCAGCCCCGGCACGGCGAGATCCCCCATCGGGGCGTTCTGCAGCATGAGCTGCACCTGGAAGAGCGGCGTATGGGCGAGGGTCCGCTCCGGGGCCAGCTCCTCGACCAGGCGCTCGAATGGCAGGTCCTGGTGGGCGAACGCATCGAGAGCGGTCCGGCGCACCTGCCCCAGCAGCTCGGCGAGGCTCGGGTTTCCGGACGGTTTTCCAGACAGATCGGCGCGCAGCACCAGGGTGTTGACGAAGAATCCGATCAGGTTTTCGATCTCCCGCCGGTTGCGCCCCGCGATCGGCGTTCCCACGAGCACGTCGTCCTGGCTCGCATGGCGCCCCAGCAGGACCGCCCAGCCGGCGAGGAGAGCCATGAAGGGAGTGACCCCCTGCTGGCGGCACAGCCGTCCGATCGCCTCGGAGAGCGGGAGGGAGAGGATGACGGGACACGTCGCGCCGCGGTAGCTCTGCACCGGGGGACGCGGGCGGTCGAGAGGGAGCTCCAGCACCGCCGGCGCCCCGGCGAGCCGCCGCCGCCAGTAGCCGAGCTGCGCATCCAGGGCCTCTCCCTGGAGCCAGTCCCGCTGCCAGGCCGCAAAATCGGCGTATTGCACCGGCAGCTCGGGGAGAGGGGATGGCAGCCTTTGGGAAAATGCCCCATACAGGGCCGAGACCTCGCGCACCAGCACGCCCAGGGACCAGCCGTCCGAGACGATGTGATGCAGGGTCAGGAGCAGCAGCCAGTCCGTCCCGGCCAGACGCACCAGGAGCAGGCGCAGCAGAGGTCCGCGCTGGAGATCGAACGGGCGCCGCGCCTCGGAGAGCGCGAGAGCCCGCGCCTGGGCCTCGCGCTCGTCCGCGGGCAGATGCGACAAATCGAGCAGCGGCAGCTCGAGAGCCTCCGGCGCGGCGATCACCTGCACGGGCCCGTCGTCCCGCGACGTAAAGGTGGTGCGCAGCGCCTCGTGCCGACGGACGATCTCGGAGAAGATCCGCGCCAGCAGCCCGGGCTCGATCTCCCCGCTCAGGCGCAGCGCCAAGGGGATGTTGTACGCAGGATTTCCCGGCTCGATCTGATCGATGAGCCAGAGCCGCTGCTGGGCGAAGGAGGCGGGCAGATCGCGGTTGCGCGGCACCGGAAAAATGGGAGGCGCCTGGACGGTGCTCCCCGCCTGTTCGACGGCCCGGGCAAGCTCCGCGATGGTCGGAGATTCGAAGAGCTGGCGCACCGGCAGATCCGTGCCGAAGACACCGCGGATGCGCGACATCACCTGCGTGGCCAGCAGGGAGTGCCCCCCGAGGGCGAAGAAGCTCTGGTGGATTCCCACCCGCTCGACCCCCAGCACCTCGCTCCAGATCCCGGCCAACAGCTCCTCGGCCGGGGTGAGGGGAGCCGCGGCGCCGGCCGAGGCAGCCTCCTGGGGCTCCGGGAAGCTCAGGGCCAGGCCCCGCCGGTCCACCTTACCGCTCGGCGTCAGGGGAAAGCTCTCGACCGGCACAAAAGCCGCCGGCACCATGTAGTCGGGCAGGCGGTCGCGCAGGTGAGCCCGCAGCGCGGCGTCCAGCTCCTGGATGCCCTCCGCCGGGATGACGCACGCCACGAGACGCCTCATCGCCCCGTCTCCCCGGACCACCACGATGGCTTCTCGCACAGCCGGATGGGTTGCGAGAGCGGCCTCGATCTCTCCGAGCTCGATGCGGAAGCCGCGGATCTTGACCTGGTCGTCGAAACGGCCGAGGTACTCCAGCTCTCCGTTCACCGCGAGGCGCACCGTGTCGCCGGTGCGATAGAGGCGCCCCCCCGGCACGGCGCTGAACGGATCGGGGACGAACCGCTCGGCGGTGAGACCGGGGCGCCCCAGGTAGCCGCGCGCCACGCAGGCGCCGCCAAGGTGGAGGTCTCCGGGGACGCCGACAGGGGCGGGCACCAGGCCGGGCTCCAGACCGGTCTCCAGGACGTAGGCCGAGGATCTCCAGATCGGCCGGCCGATGGACGGGTAGACCTGCCAATCGGCGGGGTCGGGCCGGAGGGTGAAGGCGGTGGCCACGTGGGTCTCGGAGGGACCGTAGTGGTTGTGGAAGGCGCACCCCGGGAGGCGCTCGAAGAGCGCCGCCATGGCCCGGTTGGTCTGGAGCCGCTCGCCGGTGGTGGTGATCTCGCGCAGCGGGGGAAGCTCCGCGCGCCCGGCGAAGACCTCGGCGAGCTGGGTGAGGACGACCACCGGGAAGATCGCCTTTTCGATCTGCTGCTCCACCAGGAGGTCGGCGAGCGCCGGCATGTCGCGGCGCGTCTCCTCCGTGACCACCACCAGGGTGCCGCCGGAGCCCCAGCAGGCGAACATCTCGTGGAAGCTGGCATCGAAGCTCACGGAGGCGAACTGGAGCGTTCGCACGCCTCCCAGAAGCGTGGCCAGATGCCAGTCGATCAGGTTGCGCAGGGCGCCGTGGGAGAGGGCCACCCCCTTGGGCCGGCCGGTCGAGCCCGAGGTGTAGATCACATAGGCCAGGTTCTCCGCCGAGGGCTCGGGGAGGGTGTCTGGAAAGCCCCACCGTTGGCCCCTCACCCCCGTCCCCTCTCCCATCGCCCCCCCATCCACCGGGAGAGGGGCGCCCGCGCCCTCACTGCCGTCGAGGAGGACGATCTCGGCGTTTCCTGCCGGCACCCGGCCTCGCAGCGGCTCCTGCGTCACGACCACCGGAGCGCGGGTGTCCTCGAGCATGAACGCGAGGCGCTGCTCGGGATAGCCGGGGTCGAGTGGGACATAGGCGCCACCGGCCTGGAGAATGCCCAGCATGCCGACGACCATGTCCAGCGAGCGCTCGACGAAGAGGCCGACCAGGACGTCCGGCCCGACGCCGAGGCGGCGCAGGTGGCGGGCGAGACGGCCGGCCCGGCCGGCCAGCTCGGCATAGGTCAGCGCCGCTGCCTGAGGACCGTCGCCGAAGACCACGGCGACGGCGTCCGGAGTCCGCCGGGCCTGCGCGGCGAACAGCTCCTGCGCACCGGCCGCGAACGACCCGATATCCCCGGTGTCCCCGATATCCCCGGTATCCCCGGTATCCCCGGTATCGTTCCATTCGATCACGATCTGCCCGCGCTCGGCCTCGCTCAGCAGCGGCAGCTCCGCGATCCTCCGCTCCGGCGCCTCCACGGCCGCCGCGAGGAGGCGCTCGAAGTGCCCGGTCAGGCGGTCGATCGTCGTGCTGTCGAACAGATCGGTGGCGTACTCGGCCGTGCCGATCAATTCCCCGTCGCCCTCGGTGAGGGTCACCGTGAGATCGAACTTCGACGTGGTGCCGGCGACCGGCAACGGATGCAGCCGGAGATCCTGCACCTCCAAGCTCCCCATGGGAGCGTTCTGGAGCACCAGCATCGCCTGGAACAGCGGGGTCTGGGCAAGGCTCCGCTCCGGCGCCAGCTCCTCGACCAGCTTTTCGAACGGCACGTCCTGGTGCAGATAGGCGGCCAGCGCGGTCTCCCGGACCCGGCCGAGCAGCTCGCGGAATGACGGCCCGCCACGCTGGTTTCCAGACATGTCCCCCCGCAGCACCAGCGTGTTGACGAAGAACCCGATCAGACCTTCGATCTCCACCCGGTTGCGCCCGGCGACGGGCGAGCCCACGGCGAGGTCCTTCTGGCCGCTGGTGCGCGCCAGGAGAGCCTGGAATCCAGCCAGCAGCAGCATGAACAGCGTCGCCCCCTCCTGCCGGGAGAGGGCCTGCGCCTGACGGGTGAGGTCGGCGGGCAAGCGCACGGGCCGTACCGCGCCACGCAGGCTCTGCACCGCGGGCCGCGGCCGGTCGGTGGGGAGCTCCAGGCGTGGCGGCAGGTGCGCGAGCTGGCGGCGCCAATAGGCGATCTCGTTGTCCAGGTGCTCACCGCGCAGCCAGGAGTGTTGCCAGACGGAGAAATCCGCGTATTGCGTCGCCAGCTCCGGCAAGGGCGACGGCCGACCCTCGGCAAACGCGGCGTAGAGCGCGGCGACCTCGCGCACCAGGATTCCCATGGACCAGCCGTCGCTCGCGACATGATGCATGGTGAGAGCCGTGACGTTGTCCTCCTCTGCCAGCCGCACCAGCAGGGCGCGCAGCATGGGGCCGTGCGCGAGATCGAACGGCCGGCCGGCTTCTTCCTCCGCGAGGCGGCGGGCGAGCGTCGCACGCCGGCTCTCCGGGAGCCCCGACAGGTCGACCACCGGCAGGACGAAGGGCGACCGCGGATGGATGACCTGGACCGGCGCTCCCGCCACTCCCTCCAACACCGTGAAGGTCGTCCGCAACGTCTCGTGACGCCCCACGATCTCGGAAAGGCTCCTCTCCAGCACCCGGGGATCCAGCGGACCTTCCACCTGGAGCGCCACCGGGACGTTGTAGAGCGGGCTGCCCGGTTCGAGCTGATCGATGAACCAGAGCCGCTGCTGGGCGAACGAGAGCGGCAGATCGCGGTCACGCGGCACCGGCAGGATGGGAGAGGGCTGCGCGTGCTCCCCGCGGCGCTCGCCGTCGATGCGCGCCGCGAGCGCGGTGACCGTCGGCGCCTCGAACAACGCGCGGAGCGGCAGCTCCACTCCGAAGGCGTTGCGCACCCGCGATATCACCTGCGTCGCGAGGAGCGAGTGGCCGCCCAGGGTGAAGAAGTCATCCTGCGCGCCGATCCTCGCGAGTCCGCGCCGCTTGCCGCCGAGCACCTCGGTCCAGATCTGCGCCAGCACCTCTTCGACCGGTCCCTGCGGCGTCAGGAAACGCGCCACCGGACGCACCGCGGCCGGCGCGATCTTCGCGAGCGCGCGCCGGTCGATCTTGCCGTTGGCGTTGAGCGGCAGGCTCGGGAGGACCACGACCTCCGCGGGCACCATCGCCTCGGGCAGTGTCCGGCGGAGCGCGGTGCGCAGGTCTTCTGGCGCCGGCGCCGGATCTGTCGACGAAGCGGTGTTGGCGGTGTTGGCGGTGTTGGAGACATAGGCGGCCAGGCGCTTGTCGCCCGTCTCGTCCTCCCGTACCAGCACCACCGCCTCGCGTACGCCGGGGAGCCGGGCGAGAGCGGCCTCGATCTCCCCCAGCTCGATGCGGAAGCCGCGGATCTTCACCTGGTGGTCGATGCGGCCGAGATAGTGAACCGTGCCGTCGGCCAGCCGGCGCACCAGGTCGCCGGTGCGGTAGAGGCGCCCGCCGGGCTGTCCGCCGGTCAGACTGCCGAACGGATCGGGGATGAACACCGCCGCGGTCAGCTCCGGCCGTCCGAGATAGCCGCGCGCGAGCCCCGGACCGCCGAGCAGCAGCTCGCCCGGAACCCCGACCGGTTGCGGTGCGAGGGTGCGGTCCACCACATGGAGCTGGTGATTGGCGATCGGCCGGCCGATCGGGACCACATCGCCGGGCGGCTCGGGAACGCAGGGCCAGAAGCTCACGTCGACCGACGCCTCGGTCGGTCCGTAGAGGTTGTGCAGCTCGGCATGGGGGAGGCGGGAGAAGAAGCGCCGCACGAGCTGCGGCGGCAGGGCCTCGCCGCTCGCCACCACCCGGCGCAGCGACGCCAGCGCTTCGAGCCCTGGCGTCTCCAGGAACACCTCCAGCATGGAGGGCACGAAATGGACCGTGGTGATCTTCTCGCGCGCGATGAGATCGGCCAGGTAGCGCGGATCCTTGTGCCCTTCCGGCTGCGCGAGCACGAGGCGCGCCCCGCAGAGAAGCGGCCAGAAGAATTCCCACACCGAGACGTCGAACCCGAACGGCGTCTTCTGGAGAACGCGGTCCTCCGCCGTGAGGCCGTACACCTCCTGCATCCACAGCAGCCGGTTGACGATGCCCTGGTGGGGGATCATCACCCCCTTGGGAGTCCCGGTCGAGCCCGAGGTGTAGAGGACGTAGGCGAGGTTGTCGCCGGCTACCGCCGTCGGACCCTCACCCCCCTGGCCCCCCTCTCCCATCCCCCTCCCTGCCCCCGGGAGAGGGGGGAAGTGCGCGGCAGACCCTGTCGCAGGAGATGGGTGGTGGCGCCCCTCTCCCGGTGGAAGGGAGGGGGATGGGAGAGGGGACGGGGGTGAGGGCTCGCCTGCGAGCCGCCCACCGGGGTCGAGGAACACCAACGGCGCTCCCTCCGCCGGCAGCAGCGCCGCGAACCGGTCCTGGGTGACCACCGCGGAAAGGCCGGCGTTTTCGACGAGCGTCGCCAGCCGCTCCTCCGGGAGCGTAGGATCGAGCGGCACGTACGCCGCGCCCGCCTCCAGCACACCGAGGAGGCCGGTGATCATCGCGAGCGAGCGTTCCAGCAGCACGCCCACCCGGCCGTCCGGCTTCACGCCCAACCTGGCCAGAAGGCCGGCCAGTTGGCGGGCGCGGTCCACCAGCTCGCGATAGGTGGCCTGCTCGTTTTCGTCCACCGCGGCCACCGCGCCGGGGGTCTTCTTGGCCTGCGCCGCGACCAGCTCGTGCAGGCGGTGGCCGCGCGGGTAATCGATCTCCGTGTCGTTCCATTCGGCCAGGAGCTGGTGGCGCTCGCCGGGAGCGAGGAGAGGGATCTCCGCAAGCGGCCGTTGCGGCTCCGCCAGCACGCCGGAGAGGAGCCGCTCGAGATGCCCGCCCAGGCGGACCATCGTCGGGCCATCGAACAGCTCCCGGCCGTAATCGAGCATGCCGAGCAGGCCCTCCTCGAGCTCCCTGAAGGTGCAGGTCAGCTCGAATTGCGCGACCCCCAGCCCGGTGCCTTCCGGGATGATCTCGATGCCGGGATGCTCGAGCGCGCCACCCTTGGGGGTGTTCTCCATGGTGAACATCACCTGCACGAGCGGCGGCCGGCTCAGTTCCCGCTCCGGCGCGAGCTCCTCGACCAGGCGCTCGAACGGCAGCTCCTGGTGCGCGAAGGACGAGAGCGTCATCTCACGCACCCGGGTGAGGAGATCGCTGAAGCTCGGATTGCCCCCGAGGTCCGTCCGCAGCACCAGCGTGTTGATGAAGAAGCCGATCAGCGGTCCGAGCTCCGTCCGGGTGCGGCCGGCGATCGGCGTCGCCACCGCGAGATCGTCCTCGCCGGTGTAGCGCTGCAAGAGGATGAAGAAGCCGGCGAGCAGCGTCATGAAGAGCGTCGTCTCGTGGCGGCGGGAGAGCCCTTGAAGCGCGGAGAGCGCCGCCGGATCCATGAGGAAGCTCTGCCCGGCTCCCTGCGTGCTGCGGACCGCCTGCCGAGGGTGGTCGGCCGGCAGCTCCAGGACCGGCGACATGCCGGCCAGCCGGCTGCGCCACCAGTCGAGCTCCGCCTCCAGAAACGCGCCGGCCAGGCGGCGGCGTTGCCAGAGGGCGAAATCAGGATACTGAATGGGCAGCTCCGGCAACGGGCTCGGCTGGCCGGCGAGGAACGCCGAATAGAGCGCTCCAATCTCTTTCACCAGCACGCCCATCGACCAGCCGTCACTCACGATGTGATGCATCACGAGAAGGAGCAGGTGCTCGGCGTCCGTGCAGCGGAACACGCAGCCGCGCAGCAGAGGGCCCTTTTCGAGGTCAAACGGCAGGCGGCTCTCCAGTGCGGACATCCGCCGGATCTCTGGATTCACCCGCGCAGCCGGCAGGACGCCGAGGTCGACCACGGGCAGCCGCGGCACGAATCGAGGCGCGATCACCTGCACCGGCTCGCCGTCCTCGGTGGCGACGAACGTCGTGCGCAGGGCCTCATGGCGGTCGGCCACACCCGCGAGCGCGAGAGCCAGGGACGGCAGGTGGAGAGACCCGAGGATGCGGGTCGCCGACGGCAGGTTGTAGACCGGATCGCCGGGATGCAGACGGTCCAGGATCCAGAGCCGGAGCTGGCTGAACGAAAGAGGGAGCGGAGCGAGCCGGTCCTCCCGGGGCTCGATGCGATCCGTTCCCCCCTCTGCCTGCCTCTTCTTGCGGAGAAGGTCAAAAAGGACCGCCTTCTTGGCAGAAGAAAGTCCGGATAGCTTGTCCTGCGTTTGAGTCATCGGTCGTCCATCTCTCCTCGCGAGCTCCTGCCGCGATGGGGAAACAGAGATGATAGACGATCCGGGCGCGCCAGAGCCCCGCGTCCGGCGCACGCGAGCCCTGGTTCAGGCGCTCAGTCGACGATGAGCAAGGGCCACGGGTGCTCGATGCCTGTGCCCTCGCGGAGGGCTTCATGGCGCGAAACACGAAGAAGGAGCTGAAAGCCCTGGCCGGCACGTGGAGGCCCACTTCCGCCGAGAACAACGGATATAAAGCATCCGAAGAATATCTGAAGGGAACCCTTTGGATTCGGGATGCAGACGGCAAGTGGGTGGACGTTGTCGAATGGACCGTCAAAAAGATCGACGCGGCGAAGAGCCCCAAAGCGCAGCATCCGCGCGCTCTCCGAGCTCAAGAGGGTGAAAGACTAAAGCCGGAGATCGACGTCGATGTCGAGCAGGGCCTGCGGGCTTTCGAGCCTGTGGCGCTGCTGTGGACGCCGGTGCAGGTCGAGGATCAGGTCGCGACGTTCGCTCGTGGCGTCCGCAAAGGTACGCGTGTCGCGCAGGGCCAGGAAAAAGGCGTTGCGATCCGGGGACGGATAGATGAACGTTCCCGCGGCGCCGAGGCTGGTCTCGATGACGTAGCCGAGCTCTTGAAAGGCACGGAGGGTGTAGTGGCCGCAGGAACCCAGCAGAGACCGCACACCGAGCGGCTCCGCGATGGCGAAGCTCGCGGCCATCAGGAGCGGCAGGACGCCCATTTTGGCCAACCGGCGCGACACCCACAAGCCGCAGCTTTCGCCGATGCCCTCCGCCAGCCGATCCCGCACGAAGTTGCCCACCTCCGGCCCGAGGGGCGGCCCGAAGGAGATCGCCCGTTCCGTGGGGAGAGCCTGCTGGCCGTCGGCCTTGTGCAGCCTCACCCCCCCCAGCAGCTCACCGTCCTCCTGCGATTCGATCACCGTCGCGTGGACGTGGGGATTCGTGAACCAGTCACGGCTCAGGCTGGTGATGCCTGTCATGTCGAACTGTTGCAGGATCTCCAGGTGGCAGCGAAAGTATCGCTCACAACAGTCCGGGTCGTCGACCGCGCGAAATCGCCGCAGGCGGAGCCTCTGGACAGGGGAGGCGTCAGTCGGCGACACGCAGCACCTCGGAAAGGGGCAGCCGCAGCGAGGCCGTCGCCATCGGCTCGGCGACGAGCAGGCGGAACAGGAAGACCGGCTCGTCCGGGTCTTCCCTCTCATCCCGCAGGCCGAACAGGTCGAACAGGCCGCGCCGCAGGGGTGCCATCTCGCTCTGCATGGCCTCCGGGATGCCCTCACCGCGCCCGTGCTGCAGACGCGCGATGTGGACGAGCAGCGCGGTCATCGGCTGTAACGCCAACCCTCTCTGCGTCGCCGCCAGCCAGACCCGCTCCATCGTGCGCCCGCCGAGCAGGAAGGTCTCGCGCTCGAAGCGCGGAAGAGTGAGGAGCCCGACCGCCGAAGCGGAGGCGACGGTTTTGCGCGAGAGCTTTTCGAAACCCTTGCCGCCGCCCCATTCGCGGAGATACGCGACGACCCGCGGATCGCGTGCCGCCAGAAAACCGACGTGCTCGGTGGGCGTCAGGTCGATGCCGGCGATGTCGATCCCGAAGCGGTCCCGCTCGCTCTCCTCCCGCGTCCACTTCACCTCGCGCTCGAAGAAGTCCTTGTGGGCGTCAGGGTGCAGGAAGCGCAGGCGGTCGCTCGTCGCGACGAGGTCGCTCAGCGCCCCGAGCTCGTCCTCCCCCGTCGCCCAGAGCAGGCGCGCTCCGGCGGTCTGCTCGGCGAGGGAGGTCAGTGCCTCGAGATGCCCGGCCGCGATCGGGGTCCGCGGCACGATCCGGCGGTTGGTGCCGCGGGCGGCGATGGCAGGTGCCAGATCGTCGGCGATGTGCGGCTCCAGCCCCGGCCGTGCGGCGCCTGCGGCGAAAAAGCGGAGGACGGCGACGACTTTTTCCGGCAACCCCTCCGGCCAGGTCTCGATCCGGACCTCGAGCGCGAGCGCATGGGCCTCCAGCACCAGATTCTCGAGCGCCGCGCCCAAGCCCAGGTAGTCGGATGTATTGCGGAACAGTGTGTAGCCCTGCGAGCGTGAGTCATCGTGCAGCAGCGCCAGCGCACTCCCCTTCTGCACCCAGAGCCAAGGCTGGAAGTTAGCCCCCGAAGGTGCCGCGGCGGCGGCGGCGACCAGGCGCTCGATGGTGGCGCAGCTCAGCGTCAGTGCCTCTGCCTCTGCATGTGCCTCCAGATAGGGGCCGAGATCGAGCGCCGGAGGCGGCTCCGGCAGGACAGGCGATCCGGCAGCCGCCTGGATCTCCGGGCTCGCTCGGGGAGCGTCGCAGACCAGCTCTTCCAGATCGATGAAATAGCGCCCCGAGGCGTGAAACTGATCGAGCATGATGCGGCGGTAGACATCGGCCGTGAGCGCCCCGCCGAGCACGACGGCCGACGCGAGCTGCGGCCACGTCGAGACCGTCTGCTCGATCTCGAGCATCGACGCCTTGAGGCGTGCCGAGACGGTGCCGAGGCCCAGGAACGCGAGCATGTAGGGCACCTTTTCCTCGTTGGTGCGGAGATGCGCGAGCTTCTCGACGTCGAGACCGGCAAGGAAACCGTGCAACAGCGGCCGCTCGGGCTCGAGGTCGAACCGTTCGACATCGATCATGCCGCGGTCGCTCGCCTCCATGAGGACCGGCACCCCGAGCGCCTTCGCCTTCCGGCGGCAGAGCACTTTGACATCCAGGCCATCACATTCATCGATGACGACATCGAGCTTGCCACCGTCGAAAAAGAAGGCGTCCAGGTTCTGCTCGGTGATCCCGTCGACAAAACAGACCGTCTTCAGAAAGGGATCGATCTCGGCGATCTCGCGGGCGACCATGACCGCTTTCGAGACGTTGAGATTGTGAACCCCGGTGCGGATACGATTCAGGTTGGTGAGCTCCAGGAGATCGAAGTCGGCGAGGCGAAGCTCGCCGAAGCTGCGCTCCATCGCCAAGGTCACAGCGACCGACTGGCCCACCGAGAGCCCGATGATGCCGACTCTCTTCCGCGACAGAATCGCACGCTCTTCGAGCGTAATCTTGTTGCAGTTGCGGTTGGTGCGAAGGAAGACGAACTCCTCCTCGTCCAGGAGGTGGACGAGCCGGCAGGACCAGGGATAGAAGACCCAGACTCCATAGTCCGCGGGCGCCACGCCGTTCAGATGCGCGACGACCGCCTCCTCCACGTCGGCTTTCGACATCTTGCGCTGCGGCTGGAGCGACTTCACGAGCTCCCGGAGCTGCCCCGCGATCTCATCGAATACTTGCAGCCGCGGCTCGTCTCTTCGGAGACTCTGGAAAAAAGCCGCGTCCGCCGGATTGGAAAGATGAAGAATTTTTACCGAGCAGGACTGTTGATCCAACGTTGATCTCCTTACTGAGCGTGAACCGCCGCGAGCGGCACGAAAAACAGGGCACAACACAGGAGGTGAAGCCTGAGGACTATGACGGTCTCCTATCGTTGTTCGGCTAAAGGATAAGATAGCACACCAGGAAGCGGCTGTCCGCGACGCCTTCGCAGCCCATCAGGGCGTCACCTCGCCCGATTTCCCACTCGCCGGCTACGACGCGATCACGCGGGCACGGATCACGGCGTTCGCGTTCCTTGTCTTCGCCGATCTCATCGCGCTTGAAGCTTCGGCCATCGCGACCGCAGAAGCCAGCGAGGCCGAGGACCAGACTCTGGTCGATCTCACGTCCGAGAAGCGCCCCAAGGCGCCGGTGCCTTTCAAAGTGGGACGGATGCCTTCGGCGGACTTGCGCGCGGCGGAGGTGGTCGGCCTCTTGGACGGTCACGTGCGCCAGGGCCAGGGCACCGCCAGGCTGTACGGCGATGACGGCGCGTTCCCGCTCCCGGAGTCCACACGGGCGGAGCTTCTCTCCGCGTTCGACCGGTTCGGGGACCTCATCGAGCCGGTCGGCGCGGGCATGACCGGGACCGACATACACCGGCGGGGACTGGCTCAACTGGTCGCCGAATCCCTCCACGGACACCCGAGCGGCGCCGAGTTCCTGCTCTGGCGCTCCAAGCGCTTCAGTGTGGGGGGAGAGCCGATCGATCCGTGAGCAGGATCACGGTGGCGGCGGGCCTTTCAAGTCGCCGTCGGCGGCGCGCACCGTAGGGAACGGCTGCGGCACCCCTCCGATAAGGACTGTTTATCCGCAAAACGATCAGATTCCTACGCATTGAGGAGAGCGCCCACAAGGAGAGAAGGACCTCTCTTAGCTCGCGGCCCCTCAAGCCCTAGCTAGCTAACTCTTGTTGTGCTTGTCGATCGCCTCTGCGACGGCTTTGGCTAGGGGAGCAATATTCTCGAAGCCCTCGGCGATCGCGCTGATCGCAGTCTGTCGCCGAATAGCGAAGTCATCGGACCCCGGTGGTCTCGTCAGGTAGTACCGCCACGAACTCACGAATCCGCCGTGCAGAAGGCTCATGAGTTGAGCCAACGTCGGCTCATTGTCGCGAACTCGAGGACCATCTAGCCGCAACATGCACTCCACCTCCGTGAAGCCATGGACGGCCACTGCGGTGATTCCTCGGACAGGTTCGTTCTCCTCGTCCTCAGGCAAGAGCTGCCTCATGATCTTTATGTTGTCCGGATCAATGCACGCGCCGTTCGCCTTCGTGAGAATATCCACCCATTTCGCTCCGTAGGCCAATCCCTGGATGGCGTCGGGCGCGACTCCGAGGGCGGGGCCCGGACCGTCGCTGAGTCCGAGGTAAGCCGAGGCGAGGATGAGCATTGCGTCGGAGTCGCCGTTGTCGGCAGCGCGCTTGATCCAGAACAGGGCCTGCTTTGGATCCTTCGCCACGCCGCTGCCCTTGAGGTCGAGAACCTCGCCGTAAAAATAGAACCTCGCCAAGCTCAGCATCGCTTGAGTGAAGCCACGATCGGCGGCAAGGCGAAACCAATAGAAAGACGTAGCTGGGTCGGCTGGAAAGTTCGTGCTCTTTCTTGGTGTGTTGACCGTCATCCCGACGAGAAAGATCTTGCCGATATCGTACGCAGCAATGGGGTTGCCGGCGGCCGACGCTTTGCAGTACCAATCAAGGGCCTCTAAGTCATGCCCCCAGTTGGTACCGAGCGGCCCGTCGCCCTCGATGATCTGTGCCGACTTGCCCTTCCGCCAAGCGCTCCAGCTGTCGATACCTTTGCCACTTGTCGGTCCGTTCGGGCACGCCATGACCACAGGATCGCCATGCCAGTGCGGAAGCCAAACAGGCGAACTTTCACGAGGGCCACGTGGCACCTGAGTCTGGGCCCGCAACGCAAGCACGTGAGCGCGATCTCTTTCGACATCGCTCATGGCGCCGCTCGCCCCCTCCATCTGGGCAAGCTGGAGGCGTCGAGCTCGTTCATCATCATCCCCGGGAACCGTGTCTATCGCCTCCCCCCAGGCGGCGGTGAATGGTGAGGAGCCCAGCTCGCAACACGGATGAGAGGTCCATGTGATGGTGCCGTCGACGATCGTGTCGCCGCGGGGAGAGAGCTTTCCCTTGAGGACGGCGGTTCCCGGAGGCTTGACGTCTGTACGGTTCAGGACAATGGATTCCGGGGTGAAGCTTTCAACTGTGACGATCGAGCGGCCGGGGGCCGCGATTTCGGTGTAGTGATCAGTCCGCCATACCAGCGTGGTGCAGTGCTTGGAGCACCAGTGCATGATGGAGGGGAGGCCCTTCGGTACGGCAGGATGCTTCGCCACTGGAGGCGGCGTTCCGGCGCCGGTGGGCGGCTCGGGTCTAGGAGCCAGGGAACTGGAGTCGTTAAGCGAGGAAGACCAAGTGCCGTCGACCTGCTTTTTCCAATGCCCGGGCCAGGTCCATGTGACGGTCCCTTCGATGCGGTCATGACTGAGCTTGCCGCGGTAGATCGCGGTGAGACCTGGTGTGGCACCTTCCGGCCCATCGCTTCGACGAATGATGACCCAATTGGAGTCAAACTGCTGGACGATGAGATCGGCTACGGCGCCGTTGTCCCAACGACCGGTGCCCTGCGAACCGCTGAAGGTCCAGGTGCCACAGATCTGTGGGTTCTGGCCCTCGCAGACCCGCAAGTGATTGGGGACTTCTAAGTCTTGGGCAAGGGTGGGAGACCATGAGAGCTGGACAACCCAAGAGACGAGGAGAGCGAGGTAGAGCCCGCGCCTGCGCAGCGCGAAATTCGCGTGCGGTCCCGCAGAGCCGTGACTGAAGAGTGATGCGCTAGCCATGAGAGAGATCATCCCACACCGTTCTCGATCGACGGAATATTATTTATAATTTGTAATTTTCCGATTGCTTCTTCTTCAACTGCGTCTGAAGTATGGGGCAGCTCGTGGTCGACCATGTAAGGCGAGCGCAGCGCCACCGCACCCACGGGCGCGCATAGCCCCTCGCCCGCCGACCGGCAGCTCGCCGCCGAACTCGCCGCCAGGGTCTTCCCTTCGACCTCCTCGAAGGGGCCGCCCTGCTGCTCGCGGTGGCTCGCCGCAACGGCCGCCCTCCACAAGCGCCCCTCTCCCCCCATCCGCTCTCTTGCTTCCGATAATCCCGAGTTATCGGAAGCAAAGAAAGGCGGCATACTACCCCGCCATGGAGACCGACGCCGACAGCGCGACCAACCTGGTCCGCCGCGACCGGCCGGTGTCGGCGGAGCTCAGAGCTCATTCCTGCGGCTTGGTAAGGTTCCCTCGTCATAAGGCTCGCGGCCCCCGTGACGCTGACCAAGGTTCACGCCACCCAAACCGAGGTCTACGCCACGCAAACCAAGGTTCACGTGACATGAACCGAGGTTTACGCAACGCAAACGAAGGTTTCCGCAACGCAAATCAAGTTTTACGCAACACAAACCGAGGTTTACGCCACACAAACGAAGGTTTACGCCACGTAAACCATGGTTCATGCCACGCAAACGAAGGTTTACGCCACGTAAACCAAGATTTGCGCCACGCAAACCAAGGTTCCTGGCGCTCAAACCTGGGTTCACGTCACGTGGACCAGGGTTCGGGCGGTGCTGAGCCCTGCTGGAGCTCCGCGCGTCAGCCCGAGCCGCTTCGCCGCCTTCTTTGCCGGCAGCCTCGACAGAGAGTCGGGCCTGAAATCGAAGCTGGGCTAGCTCGGCCTAGCTCTCGATCCTCGCAAGGTCGCGTTGCAAGTGCTCGACCAGGCCCGCGAGGGCTGGCTGGCGCACGACGGATTGGTGATCCGCGTTGAGCAGATAGGTCTCAATATCGGCAAGCGCTCCCCAGCCCGCTGTGAGATCCGCAGCTCCCGCAGCCAGCGAGGCGCTGGCCCGGAACAGGGTGGCCCGCCCACCGTAGGGGCGCGCTACGTAGCCGAGCACGGCCTTCACAGAGCGCCTGAAGAGAGAGAACCATTCCCGCAGGCCGCGCTTGCCCATGTCCAGAGGCAACGTTCCTTCGGACTGCCCCAGCTCGATCAGGAGGTCGAGCCCGGTGTCCATGTCCAGTCCTTCCAGCATCTCCCGGATCAACGCTCTCTGCCGCTCGGACGGGCGCCCAAACTCCGCGAATTCGGCCAGCAGGGAGATGTCGTCGGTGTCGGCCGTCTGGCGGTTCCCTTCCGGTGGTGCCGGGGGGTCGATCAGCGCCAGGAGCGACACGGTGCCGCCCGATCTTTCGATCTGCTGCGCCATCTCATAGGCCATGATCGCGCCGGAGGACCAACCGGCCAGCAGCCAGGGGCCTTCGGCCTGGACCTGGCGCACGGCGGCCAGATATTGCGCGGCCAGCTCTTCCAGGGTGGGCTGGTGACCGTTTTCGCTGGCCGGAATGAACGCCTGGATGCCGTAGACCGGCCGGTCGGCGCCGAGCAGGCGCGCCAGATCCACATAGGAAAAGACTCCTCCCCCGACCGGATGGACGACGAACAGGGGACGGCCGATGCCTCCCGGGTGGAGCCGCACCAGCGGCGACCGATCGGTGCGGACCGATCGGTGTTGGACGACCTCGGCCAGCCGCTCCACAGTGGGCGCCTCGAACAGGGTCGCGATCGGCAGTCTGACCCCGAAGGCCTGCTCGATCCGCGCCATCAGCCGGACCACCAGCAGAGAGTGGCCGCCCAGGTCGAAGAAGTTGTCGGCCGCGCCGACCTGCTCGCGGCCGAGGAGATCGGCCCAGATGCCGGCAAGGACCTCTTCGGCCGGCGTCCGCGGTGCAACGTAGCGCTCTCCGGCGCTCTGCTGCTCCGGGGCGGGCAGTGCCTTGCGGTCCAGCTTGCCGTTGGGAGTGAGAGGCAGCGCGGCGAGCCTCACGAAGGCGACGGGCACCATGTAGTCCGGCAGCCGTTCGCGCAGCGTCCGGCGCAGCTCGTCGGTGGTCATGCCGATCTCACCGGTGAGATAGGCGACCAGCCGCCGGTCACCGGGTCCCTGGGTGGATCGATCTTCGCGCACCACCACGACCGCCTCGCGGGCTCCGGCCAGTGCCACCAGCGCCGCTTCGATCTCGCCCGGCTCGATGCGGAAGCCGCGGAGCTTGACCTGATGATCGACGCGCCCGAGAAACTCCACGCGGCCGTCCGGCAGCCGGCGGGCGAGGTCGCCGGTCCGATAGAGGCGGCAACCCGGCCGATCTGCCGCGAAGGGGTCGGGAAGGAATCTCTCGGCGGTGAGGTCGGGCCGCCGCAGGTAGCCCCGGGTGACGCCATCGCCTCCGATGTACAGCTCTCCGGGCACGCCCAGCGGAACCGGCGCGAAATGCCGGTCCAGCAGGTGGATCGCCGTGTTGGCGATCGGGCGGCCGAGAGTCACGCGCGGCGGCTCCGGCGCGGGACCGGTGAGCCGGTCGGCGGACGACCAGACGGTGGTCTCCGTCGGTCCATAGAGGTTCCACACCGTGCGGGCGCGGGCCCTGAGGTCGCGTGCCAGATCCTCCGGGAGGGGCTCGCCGCCGCACAGCACGGTCAGGCGCGGCGAGCCCGGCCAGCCGGAGCGGACGAGCAGGCGCCAGGTAGAGGGAGTGGCCTGCATGAAGGTCGCCCGTGACGCATCCAGCCGTTCCCGCAGCCGTTCCCCATCCGTGGCGATCTCGCGGCCGACGACCTCGACGGTGGCGCCCGCGAGGAGTGGCAGGTAGAGCTCCAGCGCGGCGATGTCGAACGACAGCGAGGTGACCGCGAGGAGACGGTCCCCCGGGTCGACCCGCAGCAGGTCGCGCAGGGAGAACAGGAAGTTGACCAGGGCGCGGTGCGGGACCTGGACCCCTTTCGGACGGCCGGTCGAGCCCGAGGTGTAGATCATGTACGCGAGCTGCAGATCGGTGGCGCATCCGCGGGGAAGCCGGTCGCCGGTCTCGGCATCGTCAATGTCCTCTGCGAGGCGATCAAGCCACAGCACCGGCACCTCCAGAGGGGGCAGGCGATCGCGCAGCGGCTCGCTCGACAGCAGCACCGCGGGCTGCGCGTCCGTCAGCATGAAAGCCAGCCGCTCCCGTGGGTACTCCGGATCGAGCGGCACATAGCCGCCCCCCGCCTTGAGCACCGCCAGCAGAGCGACCACCAGCTCGGCCGAGCGCTCCAGGCAGACCGCCACCCGGGACTCGGGACCGACTCCCAGAGCGCTCAGGCGCCACGCCAGACGGTTGGCCCGGCGGTCCAGCTCGCGATACGACAGCTCCTCGCCTTCGCAGACGACAGCCACGGCACCGGGAGAGCGGTCCACCTGCTCCTCGATCCAGGCGTGGAGCGGACGGTCGAAGGGATAGGCGGCGGCGGTCTCGTTCCAGGAGCGGAGCTGGAGAGCCTCCTCGGGGCTGAGCAACCCGATTTCGCCAGCGCGGTGGTCCGGCATCTTGACCATGCCGGTGAGCAGCCGCTCGTAGTGGCCGATCAGGCGGTCGATTGTCGCGGCGTCGAACAGATCGGTGGCGTGCTCGACCGCACCGGCCAGCTCGCCGTCGATCTCCCCGAGGGTCAGCGTGAGATCAAGCTTCGCCGTCGTCCCGGCCCCGCTCATCAGCCGGAGGCGCAGGCTCTCGATCTCCGGGCTCCCGGCCGGGGCATTCTGCAGCACGAGCATCGCCTGAAACAGGGGGGTATGCGCGAGGCTCCTCTCCGGGGTCAGCTCCTGGACCAGCTTTTCGAAGGGCACGTCCTGGTGCAGGTAGGCAGCCAGCGCCGTTTCGCGCACCCGGCCGAGCAGCTCCCGAGCCGACGGCGCGCCGGCCAGGCCGCCGCGCAGCACCAGGGTGTTGACGAAAAAGCCGATCAGTCCTTCGGTTTCCAGCCGGTTGCGCCCGGCGACGGGCGAGCCCACCGCGAGATCGTCCTGTCCGCTGATGCGAGCGAGGAGAGTTTGGAAGGCGGCGAGCAGCACCATGAAAACCGTCGCTCCCTCGCGCCGGGCGAAAGCCTCCACCTGCCGGGTGAGCCCGGCGGGCAGGCGCACCGGCCGCGACGCGCCACGGAAGCTCTGCACTGCGGGCCGCGGCCGGTCGGTGGGCAGCTCCAGGAGCGGCGGCAGCCCGGCGAGCTGCCGCCGCCAGTAGGCGATTTCGCCCTCCAGGATCTCGCCGCGCAGCCAGGAGGATTGCCACACCGCGAAATCCGCGTACTGCACCGGCAACTCCGGCAAGGGCGACGGCCGGCCCTCGGCAAAGGCCGCGTAGAGAGCTGTGACCTCGCGGACCAGGATGCCCATCGACCACCCGTCGCTCGCGATGTGGTGCATGGTCAGCGCGACGACATGAGCGGTGGCTTTCCCGAAATCGGCAGCCAGGCGCAGCAACAGACCACGCAGCAATGGGCCACGCATTAGATCGAACGGCCGGCCGGCCTCCTCTCCCGCCAGGCGGAGAGCCTGCGCCTCGCACCGGCTCGCCGGCAGCCCCGACAGGTCTACCAGGGGCAGATGGAAAGGTCTCGCCGGCTGGATCACCTGGACCGGCGAGCCTTCCCCTTCCTCAGACACCGCGAAGACGGTGCGCAAGGCCTCGTGGCGGCGCACGATCTCACCGAGGCAGCGGGCCAACACCCCGGCGCGAAGCGGTCCTTCGACATGCAACGCCACCGGCATGTTGTAGAGCGCCGAGCCCGGTGCGAGCTGATCGATGAACCAGAGGCGCTGCTGGGCGAACGAGAGCGGCAGAGGCCCCTCGCGCAATCCTGAGGCCATGGGGACCAGGGGAGGAGAGAGGCGTCCTTCGCCGGAGCGCCGCGTCGCTTCCACCCGAGCGGCGAGATCCGCCAGCACCGGAGCCTCGAAGAGGTCGCGCACCGGCATCTCGACGCCGAAGGCGGCCGGCAGGCGGGACGTCACTCGCGTCGCCAGCAGCGAGTGCCCGCCGAGGTCGAAGAAGTGGTCGTGGGCGCCGACGCGATCGACACCGAGCACCTCGGTCCAGATGCCGGCAAGGATTTCTTCGACCGGCGTCCGCGGCGCCACGGAGCCGCTCTCGGTGCTCTGCCGCTCCGGAGCCGGCAGTGCCCGGCGGTCCACCTTGCCGCTGCTGAGAAGGGGCAGCTCGGAGAGCATCACGAAGGCAGTTGGGATCATGTAGTCCGGCAGCAGCTCGCGGAGCGACTGGCGCAGGGTTTCCGCCGTCAGGCCGGAGGCATCAGCGCCGAGATCAGCGGCGAGATAGGCGACCAGGCGCCGGTCGCCCGGCCCGCCATCCTCGCGCGCGATCACGACCGCCTCGTGGACTCCGGCCAGCGTCACCAGCGCGGCCTCGATCTCGCCCAGCTCGATCCGGAAGCCGCGGATCTTGACCTGGTTGTCCGCGCGGCCCAGGAACTCGATCTTGCCATCGGGCAGATACCGCACGAGATCCCCGGTCCGGTACAGCCTTCCGGCGCCAGACGGATCTGGGACGAAACGCTCCGCCGTCAGATCCGGCCGGTTCAGGTAGCCGCGCGCCACACACGCGCCGCCGGCGTAAAGCTCGCCGATCACTCCCACGGGCACCGGCTGCTGGTGCCGGTCCAGAATCCGCATCTCCGCGTTCGCCAACGGGCGCCCGGGGGGGACCATCGGAGGCCGAAGCCGGCGACTGAGCTCGAGATCGATCCGGTTCATCAGCACGCCGACCGTGGTCTCGGTCGGACCGTAGTGATCGAAAACCTGACAGGTCGGCCGCAGGTCGCCGATGGCGTCCACCAGTTCCCAACCCAGCGCCTCACCGCCCAGGATCAGCCACTTGCGGGGCAGCAGACGCGCGCCGAAGGGAGTCTTGAAGAGAGCCGCGAAGTGGGAGACGACGATCTTGAAAAAGTCGATGGGATGACGCTCGAAGTACTCTGCCACGGCCCGCGGATCGAGGGAGGTCTCCCGCGAAAGGACGTGCAACCTGCCGGCGGTGAAAAGCGAAAGGAACAGGGCGGTGTTGCCACCGTCGGCCGCGATGGTCGAAATCATCACGTAGGCGCTGTGCGGCGGCACCCTCAGCTCGGCCGCGATGGCATCGATGTAGCTCACCAGATTCGCATGGCTCACCCCGACGCCCTTGGGCCGGCCGGTGGAGCCCGAGGTGTAGAGCACATACGCCAGGTTTTCCGGCGCCGCGCCGGAAGCAAAATCCGCTTCATTCTCCCTGCCGATCTCGTCCCAGTCGGCGCCGAGGAAGATGAGCGGTGGCGTCTGCTCCGGCAGCAAAGATTTCAAGTGCTCTTCAGTGAGCAGAAGATGCGCACCGGAGTCCTGCAACAGATAAGCGAGGCGATCCTGCGGATACGTGGTGTCGAACGGAACATAGGCACCGCCGGCCTTGAGGATGCCGAGGATGGCGAGGACCAGCTCCGGGGTCCGCTCCAGGAAGACACCGACCCGCACCTCCGGCCCGATGCCTCGCTGCTTCAGGGCGCGGGCCAACTGATTGGCCCGCCGGTTGAGGTCCCGGGCGGTGATGGACCGGCCCTGGCAGACCAGGGCGACAGCGTCCGGCGCCCTCTCCACCTGGGCCGCGAAACGTTCGTGGGCACAGAGGCCGGCGCCGCCGGCCGGCATCGCTGGATTCCATTCCGCCTGCAACTGGTGGAGCTCCGTGGAGGCGAGCAGCGGAAGCTCCGCCACGGGGCGATCCGGATCGGTCACGGCGGCAGCCAGCAACCGCTCGAAGCGGGTCAGCAGCCGCTGAGCCGTCGCGGCGTCGAACAGATCGGTGGCGTACGTGGCCGTGCCGGCCAACCCGCCGTCGTGCTCCCCGAGGTCGAGCGTGAGATCGTGCTTCGCCGCCGTCCCTCCCCCACCCACCGGCCGCAGGCGCAGATCCCGGATCACCAGGCTCTCGGCAGGAGCGTTCTGCAGCACCAGCATCACCTGGAACAGAGCCGCGTGCGCGAGGCTCCTCTGCGGCGCCAGCTCCTCGACCAGCTTCTCGAACGGCACGTCCTGATGCATGTAGGCCGCCAGCGCCGTCTCGCGCACCTGCCCCAGCAGCTCATGGAACGACGGTCTCCCGGACAAATCTCCACGCAGCACCAGCGTGTTGACGAAGAACCCGATCAAGCCCTCGGTCTCCTCGCGGTTGCGCCCTGCCACAGGTGAGCCGACCGCGAGGTCGTCCTGGCCGCTGGTGCGCGCCAGAAGAGCCTGGAAGCCGGCCAGGAGCACCATGAACAGCGTCGCTCCCTCACGCCGGGCGAGCGTCTCCATCCGCCGGGTGATCCCGGCCGGCAGACGCACCGGGCAGGAGGCGCCACGGAAGCTCTGGACGGCGGGACGAGGCCGATCGGTGGGCAGCTCCAGCAGCGGCGGCAAGCCGGCGAGCTGGCGGCGCCAGAAGGCGATCTCCCCCTCCAGGATCTCGCCCGCCAGCCAGGAGCGCTGCCACACCGCGTAATCCGCGTACTGCACCGCCAGCTCCGGCAATGGCGACGGCCGGCCCACGGCAAATGCCGCGTAGAGGGCCCCGACCTCGCGCACCAGGATGCCCATCGACCAGCCGTCGCTCGCGATGTGGTGCATGGTCAGCGCCAGGATGTGGTCCGCCTGTTCTCCGGAGGCGGCGAGGCGCAGCAGCACGCCGCGCAGCAGAGGACCGCGTGCGAGATCGAACGGGCGGACGGCCTCTTCACCAGCCAGGGTGAGCGCCTGGGACTCGCGCTCCGCCGCCGCCAATCCCGAAAGATCCACCACCGGCAGCGCCAACGGTGCCGCCGGCTGGATCACCTGCACCGGCGAGCCCTCCGCTCCCTCCAGCACCGGGAAGACCGTGCGCAGCGCCTCGTGACGGCGCACGATCTCTCCGAGGCAGAGCGCCAGCACCGCACCCTCCAGAGGGCCTTCGACGCGCAACGCCACGGGAACGTTGTAGAGCGGGCTGTCCGATTCGAGCTGATCGAGGAACCAGAGACGCTGCTGCGCGAACGACAGCGGCAGAGGACCTTCCCGGGGGATTGGCGAGATCGGGGAGGCGATCGTACTGGAACGCAGGGTCTGCAACGAGGCCTCGATCCGAGCCGCGAGCTGCGACAACCGGGGAGCCTCGAACAGCTCGCGGAGCGGCATTTCGATCCCGAAAGCACCACGGAGGCGCGACATCACCCGCGTCGCCAGCAGCGAATGCCCCCCCAGCTCGAAGAAATGATCGTCTGCCCCCACCCGTTCCCCCGCGGAGAAACCGAGCACCTCGGCCCAGATGCAGGCGAGCACCTCCTCGACCGGCGTGCGGGGCGCCAGCCGGCCCTCCGCGGAGGTCTGCCGCTCCGGCATTGGCAGAGCTTTCCTGTCCACCTTGCCGTTGGCGGTCAGCGGCAACCGGTCGAGCACGACGATCCAGGCCGGCACCATCGGCTCTGGAAGCAGCTCGGCGAGGTAGCCGCGCAACTCGATCCCCGTGGGCCCCGTGGCCCGGCTTCCCTCCCCCGCTGTCGTTGGTGCCGGAGTCGGTGCCGGAGTCACGTAGGCGGCGAGCCGGCGGTCGCCGGGAGCGGCCTCGCGGGCCACGACCACGGCGTCTCCCACACCGGGGTGGCGGGTGAGCATCGCCTCGATCTCGCCGGGCTCGATGCGGAAGCCGCGGATCTTCACCTGCTGGTCGAGCCGGCCGAGGAATTCGATCCGGCCGTCCGCGAGCCGGCGGACGAGATCGCCCGTGTGGTACAGACGGGAGCCGATCCCGCCGAACGGATCGGGGATGAACCTCTCTGCCGTCAAGGCCGGATTGCGGAAGTAGCCGCGCGCCAGCCCGTCGCCTCCGGCGCACAGCTCTCCGGCCACCCCCAGGGGAACGGGGTGCAGGCTGACATCGAGGACATGCGCCCGAGTGTTGGCGATGGGCCGCCCGATCGGCAGAGAGCGCGTGGTGTCCAGCTCCGCTCCCACGGGATGAAAGCAGGTGAACGTGGTGTTCTCGGTCGGCCCGTAGCCGTTGATCAGGCGGGTTCCGGGAAGCGCGGCGCGGGCGGTCCGCACGTGCTCGGGCGAGAGCACGTCGCCGCCTGCCAGCAGGTACCGCAGCCCCTGGAGCGCCTGGAGGCCGTGCTCGATGTCTTCCGATATGGCATGGAAAAGCCCCGCGGTGAGCCAGAGGACGGTGACTCCGGAACGCTCGACGATCGTGCCGAGCTCGCCGGCCGAGAGCCTCCCCGGTGGGCAGACCACGAGCCGGCCACCGTTCAGGAGAGGGCCCCAGATCTCCAGGGTGGAGGCGTCGAAGGAGACCGGGGAGTGTTGCAGGAAGACGTCTTCCGGTCCGAGATCGATGTAGTTGGTCCCGAGGACGAGGCGCACGACGGCCCGGTGCTCGACACAGACCCCCTTGGGGCGGCCCGTGGAGCCGGACGTGTAGCTGATGTAGGCCAGGTGAGCAGGACTGCTGCGCGGCTCGATCGGCTCTCCGTCGCCGGTTCCCTCGCAGGAGAGGAAGGGGACGACGGTGATTTCATTGACCGGATCGATCGGGTCGGGAAGCGCGGATCGGAGATCGGAGACGACCAGCCGGAGCCGGGCATCCTGGATGAGGACACGGAGCCGCTCGGCCGGGTTGTCCGGATCGAGGACGAGGTAGGCGCCTCCGGCCTTGAGGATGGCGAGCAGGGTCACGATCAGCTCCGGAGAGCGTTCGAGGAAGACGCCCACCGGAGCATCCGGCTCCAGGCCGGCAGCGAGGAGCCTGCGAGCCAATCGATTGGCTTCCCGGTCGAGCTGGCGATAGGTGAGGATCCGGTCCCCGGCGATCAGGGCGACGGCGTCGGGCGTGCGCTCCACATGGTGCGCGAAAAGCTCGGGGATGGACCGCTGAGGTGGATCGCCGGCGGTGTCGTTCCACTCCGCCAGGAGCTGGTGCTGCTCGGAGGGCGCGAGCAGGAGCAGCCCGGAGAGGAGCGTCTCCGGGTCCGCGGTGGCGCCGGTGAGCAGGCGGGCCAGACAGCCGAGGAGCCGCTCGACGGTCGTGGGATCGAAGAGGTCGGTCGCATACTCCACGGCACCGGCGAGGCCCTGGGGGGTCTCGCCGAGGGAGAGCGTCAGGTCGAACTTCGCCGTCGCCCCGGCGCCGGTCAGCGGACGGAAGCTCAGGCTCTGGATCTCCAGGCTCTCGACAGGAGCGTTCTGCAGGGCCAGCATCACCTGGAACAAGGGGGCGTAGGCAAGGCTTCTCTCGGGAGCCAGCTCCTGGACCAGCTTTTCGAACGGCACGTCCTGGTGCAGCCAGGCAGCCAGCGCGGTCTCGCGAACCCGGCCGAGGAGCTCGCGGAACGTCGGATCACCGGCCCTGTCTCCAGACAGGTCGCCGCGCAGCACCAGGGTGTTGACGAAAAACCCGATCAGTCCCTCGGTCTCCATCCGGTTGCGCCCGGCGACGGGCGAGCCCACCGCGAGATCGGCCTGGCCGCTGCTGCGCGCCAGCAGAGCCTGGAACCCGGCGAGCAGTACCATGAAGAGAGTCGCCCCTTCGCGCCGGGCGAGGGCCGTGGCCTGCCCGGCGAGAGCAGCCGGCAGCCGCACGGGGCGCGAGGCGCCGCGGTAGCTCTGGGCCGCCGGCCGCGGCCGGTCGATGGGCAGCGCGAGGTGCGGCGGCAGGCCGGCGAGCTGCCGGCGCCAGAAGTCGATCTCGTTCTCCAATACCTCGCCGTGCAGCCAGGAGTGCTGCCACACCGCGAAATCCGCGTATTGCACCGGCAGCTCAGACAAGGGCGAGGGCTGACCCGTGGCGAATGCCGTATAGAGCGCGGCGACCTCACGGACCAGGATGCCCATCGACCAGCCGTCGCTCGCGATGTGGTGCATGGTCAGCGCGACGACCTGGTCGCCTTCTGCCAGGCGCAGCAAAAGACCGCGCAACAGCGGGCCGTGCGCGAGATCGAACGGGCGGCCGGCTTCTTCACCCGCCAGCCGGAGAGCCTGCGGCTCGCGCCGGCTCTCCGGCAAGCCCGCCAGGTCCACCAGCGACAGGACGAAGGGAGACGCCGGGTGGATCACCTGCACCGGCGCGCCGTCCCCTCCCTCAGACACCGAGAAAACCGTACGCAACGACTCATGGCGGCGCACGATCTCCCCGAGGCAGAACGACAGCACGCCGGCGTCGAGCGGCCCTTCGACGCGTAACGCCACCGGCATGTTGTAGAGCGCCGAGCCCGGTTCGAGCTGATCGATGAACCACAGGCGCTGCTGCGCGAAGGACAGAGGCAGAGGCCCTTCCCGGGGGACCGGGACGAGCGGCGGCGTGATCCGGTCCGCTCCGGTGCGCAGCGCCACCTCGACGCGGGCGGTCAGCTCCGCCAACGTCGGGGCTTCGAAGAGATTGCGCAGCGGCATCTCGACCCCGAAAACGCTGCGCAGGCGCGACATCACCCGCGTCGCCAGCAGCGAGTGGCCGCCGAGGCTGAAGAACGAATCGTTGGCACCGATCCGTTCCCCCGCGGAGAAGCCGAGCAGCTCGGCCCAGATCCCGGCGAGAGCTTCTTCGATCGGCGTGCGCGGCGCGAGCCAGCCGTCCTCGCCACCGTGCTGCTCTGGCGCCGGCAGCGCCTTCCGGTCCACCTTGCCATGCGCGGTGAGGGGCAGCGCCGCGAGAATCACGAAGGCGGCCGGAATCATGTAGTCCGGCAACCGTTCCCGCAACGAATGGCGAAGCGCCTCGGCCGTGGCGGTCCCCACGAGATAGGCGACCAGCCGCCGGTCGCCTTCCGATCGGCCTTCCCGCAGGACGACCACGGCCTGGCTCACGCCAGGCAGGGCGGTGAGCTCCGCCTCGATCTCTCCCAGCTCGATGCGGAAGCCGCGGACCTTGACCTGGTGGTCGATCCGGCCGAGGAATTCCAGATGCCCCGCGCGCGTCCAGCGCGCCAGGTCTCCCGTGCGGTAGAGGCGCGCGCCGGGCTCTGCCGCGAACGGATCCGGGACGAACCGCTCCGCCGTCAGGGCGGGCCGGCGCAGATAGCCGCGCGTGACGCCCGCTCCGCCCACCAGCAGCTCGCCGGCCCCATCGATCGGCATCGGCTGGAGCTCGGGAGCCACCACATACAGCCGGCTGTTGGCGATCGGCCGGCCGATCGGCACCTGATCGGGCTCCTGCCCCGGCGCGCAGACCCAGCGCGTGGTGTCGATGGAGATTTCGGTCGGACCGTACTGGTTGTCCAGGAGCGCCGGCAGGCGCGCGAGTGCCCGGTCGCGCAGCTCGGGGGTGAGCGCCTCGCCACCCGAGAACAC
>Ga0134124_10000033_pt1 | contig 187096 bp, 135 predicted proteins | sample KB304_FD_96880 | JGI IMG/M metagenome (GOLD analysis project Ga0134124, IMG submission 96880) | Terrestrial soil microbial communities without Nitrogen fertilizer from Kellogg Biological Station, Michigan, USA - KB3-0-4 | ecosystem: Environmental > Terrestrial > Soil > Unclassified ...
CGGCACGCGGCAGCACCGATCCGGCGGCGCTCACACCCACCTCCCGCGCAGCCTGGCCACGCTGCCGAGCAGAAGACCGGCGACGAGACCGGCCTGCATCGTCGTCAGGCCCATCGGCGGCGTGACGGCGAAGCGATCCATGCTTTGCGCCAGAACCGGCGCGACGAAGCCGACGCCGAACCAGAGCGGTCCCCATGCAAAGAGTACTCGAAGGATCTCTTTCAGGCTCACGAGGCTCTCACCACTTCTCGAGCCACGGTCGCAGCACGACTTCGAACGCCCAGGTCGAGCGATGCTGGCGGTGCAGCTGCAGATAGACCTGCGCGATACAGTCCGGGTCGGCCATGTTGTCGTCCACGGAAGTTCCCGCCAGTTGATGCGCGCGGCTGCCGTCTTCGCGTGTCCAGCCGATCGCCGCATCGATCGGCACGTTCGCGACGTGGATCCCGTGCGGCATCAACTCGCGCGCCATGCTCTGCGCGAGGCCCGCCTTGGCCTGGCACGCCATGGCAAAGGCCGCGCTGAGAGCGAACCCTTTGAGTGCCGCGCTCGCGTTCGTGAAGATGATCGTTCCCCGAACTCCGTTGGCATCGGGTTCGTTGGCCCGCATCACCCGAGCCGCCTGCTGTCCCACCAGAAACGCGCTGAACGGTGAGTTCCGAAGCGTCGCCAATGCGAGATCCGGTTCAGCTTCGGCGATTCCCTTGCGAAGGATCCCCGCCACGCGTCCATCGATGTTGTGCACCACGAGCGTGGGAGCTGCGAGGTCTCCGGTGACACTATCGAAAAGCTTCTCCACGTCCGCCGGCTCGCTCGCATCGCAAGCGTACAGGCGCACGCCATGGCGGCTCTCGAGGTCCGCCAGAACAGGTCTGGCGGGATTGCGGGCGGCCACGGCGACGCGCATTCCCTCCCTGGCGAACAACCTGGCACAGCTCGCGCTGATGCCTGGGCCGCCTCCAACGATGAGTGCGACGTCCCCGGAACGGGGAGAGTCCTGCGGTTCGTTTTTTGCCATTGGTCTCCTCAGTGATTCCACCACGGTCGATCGGAGAACGCGCGCAGGTCGAGCTCGTGCGTCCACGTCGAGCGGTGCTGCTTCGCAAGGTGGAGGTAGGTCTCCGCAATCTCGGCAGGGAGCATGAGCCCGTCGTGTTCCCTGCCCCGGGTTTCCCTCAACAGCTCGAAACGCTCCGGTCCCAGAAGTTTCCCCAGGGTGTCGGGTGCATCGACGGCGCCGTCGATCACGATGTGTGCGACGTGGATTCCCTTCGACGCGAACTGCGCGTTGAGCGACTGGCAAAGCATCCGCCGTCCACCCATGGCCGCGGCATGCGAATGCTGACCGCCGTTTCCGCGCATCGCAGCGGTCGAGGAAGTTACCAGAAGCGTCCCTTTGCCTCGTGCCTCCATCAGCGGGCACACGGCCGACGCGAGGCGAAACAGGCCGAACGTGCCGATCCGCCATCCTGTTTCAAAGGCCTTGAGTGAGGTTTCCTTCAAGGGCCTGTCGCCGATCTGTGCGCCCAGGTTGTAGAGGGCCACTTCGATCGGGCCGATGTCGGCCTCGACACTGGCAACCAGCTCTTCGATGGAGTCCGCTGCGACAGCGTCGAGCAGAAATCCCGATGCGGAACCGCCGCCCTGCTTGATGCCCTCCACGGCTTGATGCAAGGCATCCTGACCGGTGCGGCGACAGAGTACGGCGTGGTAGCCTTCACTCGCGAAGCGGCGCGCGACGGTGCCGCCGATTCCGGCTCCGGCACCGATCACAAGGCAAACTGGTTTCATGTTCGATTTCTCCTCAACGAAACGATTCATCGCCTTCTCGGTCGCTTGCCGTCAAGAGAACCGCTGCTTCCCTAGAGGGCATCTACGCGCGCCGGCGTATGCTTGTGCCACGGTGTACCCGCAAGCCAGTCGCGGTCCTCGGAGCGCGTAAGCTCATTCGGCGACACTCCCGTTGCAACGCACTCGTCATTCTCACCCGGGTAGTCGAGCCCGAGGCCGTTCGGCAACGAGATGTGCCCGGGCCTCATTCGATCGGAGAATTCCACGACTGTCTCCGCGCTCCCGCGACGGGTCGACAGGCGTACCCGGCCACCGTCGGTCACGCCGGCTCGCATCGCGTCGTCCGGATGCATGCGTAGCGCGCCGGCGCGGTCTTTCTTGCGCCACTCGGGATTGCGGATGATCGTGTTCGCCGTGAAGGACCGACGTTCGCCCGCAGAAAGGACGAGTGGAAACTCCGGACTTGTGCGTTCCGGTTCGCTCGCGAGCCCATCGAGCTCGTCGAACAGCTCGGGAATGGCAAGTTGGATGCGGCCGTTCGGCGTGTAGACGCGCGCGAAGCTCTCTTCCCATTCGTCCACTGAGAACGTAATCGCGCTCTTGCTCGTAAGCATGGCGTCAAACAGTGCGTCGGCTGCCTCGGGCGGTGAACCGGCGTAGCCGGCACGTGCGAGGGAAGGCGCGATCCTCGGCGCCGCCAGCTGGCAGATCGCCCAGACGCCCGCGCCTTCGGCAAGACCTTCCGGGAGGAGGTCTCCGATCGCTCGGTAGACGAGGACCGGAGCGATGGCGCCGAGGCGATCGTCAGACGACAGGAGCTCGAAGAACTTCGTACGGAAAGCGACCCGACTCTCCATCCATGCTTCCCGGAGCGCCTCGACGGCATACCTGGGCAGGGCACCGAGCGCCTCGGCGAGCCTGGCGTGCAGTTCCGCCTCGGAGAACAAGCCGTGTAGCGGCGGCATCAACGCCTTGCGCAGAAAGAAATAGTTGTTGGGAAACTCGAAATTGAAGAAGACCGCCTCGGCCTTTTCGAACTGGCTCGCGACGGGAAGCACATAGTCCGCCAGTCGCGCTGTTTCGGTGAACGCGACGTCGATCACCACCACGAGATCGAGAGCTGCGAGCGCCTCGCGCATACGAACGCCATCCGCGATGGAATGCGCCGGATTTCCGCTTTCGACCAGCATTGCGCGGAAGCGCTTGGGGTGATCGGTGAGAATCTCATCCGGAACCACGTTGCAGGGCGTAAGCCCACCGATGATCTTCGATCCGGTTACGGGCGTTGTTCCGAATTCTTCACCGTTGAAGGCCTGCGGAACGAGCGTGCTCGGCCGATACTCGGCGCCCTCCTTGCCGAAGTTCCCGGTGAGGAGCACGAGGAGCTTGTGCAGGTACGAGACCAACGTGGAATGCAGGTTCATCTGCACACCCAGATCCTCGAAGGTGGCCATGCTCTTCGCCGCCGCGATCCGACGGGCAGCGCTACGCAACTGTTCTTCCGGTACTCCGCTCTTCTCCGCATGCACCGCGATGTCGAGCGAAGTGAAGTGCGGGAGCACCTGCTCCAGACCATCGGCGTGCGCCGCCAACCAGTCCTTCTTCACGAGGCCTTCCTGCACGATGACTGCGATCATCGCCGCGAGCAGGAAGGCATCGCCGCCTGGTTTCACCTGAAGGTGGATATCGGCCATCTCCGCGGTTTCGCTGACGCGCGGATCAACCACGATCAGCGTCCGCGCCGGGTCTTTCGCGATCTCGCGCAGTGTTACGCGGGCACGCGGGATGCCGTGTGAGAACCACGGATTCTTGCCGAGAAAGAACCCCACCTCGCAGTTCTCGAAACTGCCACGCGAGTAGCCGCCGACCATCTTCGTCGCGACCCAGAACTCGCCTGTCTTCTCCTGCGATAGCGCGTTCGCGCTGTGCATAGAGCCGAGCAGCGAGCGCGTCGCGGGTCCGTACACGCCGGGGAGATGGTTCCCTTGACCGCCGCCGCCGTAGTAGAAAATCGTCTCGCCGCCGTGTTCGTCGCGAATCGCCGCGAAGCGCGCCGCGACCTCGCGGATCGCGGTATCCCAGTCAATCTCCTCGAAGGTTCCGTCCGCGCGCCGGCGCAGCGGCTTGGTCAGCCGGTGCGGTCCGTTCTGGTAGAAGTCGAGGCGATGCGGCTTCTCGCATGCGTAGCCTCGCGACGCAGGGTGCGCGTCGTCGCCGCGAAACTTCACCAGGCGGCGACCATCCTCGCCTCCGAGCTGAACCTCGATTCCGCAGTTGCACTCGCACAGGATGCAGGCCGTCGATTTCCATTCCGACATAACATCTCCTTCGGTTGATCAGGCGAGCCTTCACCGGCCCTGGAAGCGTGCTTCGCGACGCTCGACGAACGATTGAATCCCTTCCTTGAAATCCTCGGATTCGAAGACCGCCTTCTCGACGGCCGGGATGGCAGCTACGGCCGCGCGTTCCCCATGCTCGAGGTAAGTCAGCGCCGCCTTCTTCGTGGCCCGAAGTCCGATGGGCGCGCACCGACAGATCTGCCTCGCGATCTCCATCGCGCGCTCGCGGTGCCTGCCGAACGGATGCACCTCCTGCACGAATCCGATGCGCCACGCCTCTTCGGCATCGAACTCGTCACACAGGAACAGGTGGTACATCGCGTTCCCCCAGCCTGTCCGACTGAGATAACGGAAGTGAGCGCCGCCGAACGGCGCAATCCCGCGCTTCGATTCCATCTGGCAGAACCGGGCCGTGTCGGCCGCGATCACGATGTCGGCAGCGAGCATCATCTCGATGCCGATCGTGTAGGTGATTCCGTGTACGACCGAGATGACCGGTTTCGTAGTGCGCCTGGCCAATGCGAATGGATCGACCTGATCCTTCGGTATCGGCTTGGCGGTGGCAGCTGGGCCAAAAAACTTGGGCATGTCGAGGCCGGCGGTCGTATGGTCGCCTGCCGGATCGAGGACGGCCACCCAGAGACTGTCGTCTTCCTCGAAACTGGTCAGGTGAATGGACAGCTGCGACATCAGTTCCGGGGTGATGGCGTTCTTCTTCAATCGGTTGTCGAGCGAGATCACACAAATGTGGCCGTCGATGGTCATTCTCACTTCGGGTGTACTTGTTTCAGTCGACATCGAGACTCCTGTGAATAGTTCCTGCTGCGCTACCCGTCGCTGCGTCTTGAGCTCCGTCATGCGGGTACCGGAGCTGTTAAGCGGTCGCCGTACCGGCAGCTGCACGGTCGAGCTTCTGCAAGTACGGTCCGACGTCCGGAGCGAATGCGGGATGGATCCGCAGACGCTCGAAATGTGCGAAGGCTTGCGCGTACGATGGATCGCTCCTGGCATCGTCGAGAATCGGCGACAGGGCGTGCACCTCGAGTGCCTGTCTGCGTGCGCGCTCGTTGAAGAAGAGCCCCATCTCCGACACGAAGCAGATGTCGGCGAGAGTGAGTGCACCGCCTACCAGGAACTGCCGCTCCGAATGCAATGCCCGGCTGATCCCTGCGAGATAAGTGCGGAGCGAGTCCCGCGCGCGGCCATGAGTCTCCGAAGAGACGGTTCCGTCGACCAACGACAGCAGGTACGTCTGCGCATCGCGGGCAAAGACGAGGCTCACATCGAGAAAACTGTCCACACGGGACGCCTCGTAGGCGCCGTTGCCGAAGAGGGGAAAGTTCTTCTCGCCGAGCCGAGCGACCGCCCGCATGATGCTGTTCGATTCGAAGATGCCGACCGTGCCATCCGGGCTGAATGCGGCCGGAACGGTGCCGAAGGGATGCGCGTCGAGAAATGCACGCGTCTTGCGCAGCGTGACTCCCTTGAATCCCGTGCGGCCGATCTCGAGATCGCCGTCGGCAGGGCTGGACTGGTCAGCGATTGTCAGCGGTCGCGCGTCGAAATCCCAGAGCCAGGATTGGAGCTCGGTCGGTGAAGCTCCCCTGACCTCGACTTCGACTCCCGCGAGACGGCCGGCAATCGTCGCTTTCCATACTCGGGGATTCGGCAGGTACGAGAAGATCCGGAGGCGACTCATCGGATTGTTACCAGTTCTCGGCGAAAGGCCGTACTTCGACGTTGAACGACCAGGCAGAGCGCTCCTGATGCGCGACGTGCCACACTTCCTCGGCAATCGCGGAGGGCTGGGCGAAGAACGGGTCTCCTTCTGGCTTGGAGAACATCGCCCGCGTCCACTCGACGTCGATCACCGCATCGATGACGACGTAAGCGACGTGAACCCCCGTCGGCCCGAGGTCGCGCGCCATGGCTTCGGCAAGAATTCGCTGCGCGGCCTTCGTCGGAGCGAAGCCGGCAAATTTCTGTCGTCCCCTCAGAGCCGACGTGTTTCCGGTTACGATGACGGCGCCCTTGCCTCTCTCGATCATCGCCGGTGCGACTCTTCGGGCGAGATGCAGAAGCGCCATGGTATTCACTTGAAAATTCCGGTTCAGGACTTCCGGCTCGATCTCGAGGAAGGTCCCGAAAGCACCGCCGACGGCGTTGTGAACGAGGACGGCCGGCGCGCCGAGGTCGCTCGACACTCTCTGCAACGTCGCCTCAACCTGCGCCTCGTCCGCCACGTCGCACGAGTACCCGTGGGTGTTCTCGATCTCGCGCTCGAGCGCGGCGAGGCGGTCCTTGTCCCGCGCCAGCATTGCCACGGCGTAGCCGCCGCGTGCGAAGCGACGCGTGATCGCCGCGCCGGTTCCGGGTCCGACGCCGCTCACCAGAGCGACGGGAAGTTTCTGTGCCATGGGCGCTCCTTCGATCGTTGGGCGTCGCGCTCAGCCGCGCAGGCGCCGCTCGAGAAACTCGAGGCGATCGTTGCCGAAGAACATGTCCTCGCCGACGATGAACGTCGGAGATCCGAAGACACCCCGTTCGGCCGCGAGCTCGGTGTTTTTCTCGAGAAGTTCCTCGTACCTGGTGCCGTCTGCCGCCTCGAGGAGCTTCCTCCCGTCGAGCCCCGCTGCGTCGAGGCAGGCCTGCAGTCGCCCGCGTTCGTTCACATCGACGGCGTCGACCCAGAACGCACTGAAAATCGCCCGGTCGTAAGCCTCCGCAGTTTCCTGGCCCTGCTCCTGCGCGACGAGCGCTCCTCTCAGCGAGAGGCTCTGGTCCCCACCGAAGAGGTGCGGGTTCATCTGGAAAGGGACGCCATATTGCGACACCCAGCGGCCCATGTCCTGGCCCGCGTACTTCATCTTGTTCGCACAGATGACCGTCGTGGGAACGTTCCCGACACGCTTCATCAGCTTGAGAAGATGCATCGGCCAGCGCCGAATGCGGGCGCCGGTTCGCTTCTGAATCGCCTGCAGCTGGGTGTCCGCCAGATACGTGTACGGGCTGATGAAATCGAAGAAGAAGTCTACATCTTGTGCCATGGCGCAACCTCAACGACGAAAGCGTGACGGTGGTGGTTCGGGAATACGGGCGTCGGCATGCAAGGACTTGGCTCGGGCGAGCAACGTCTCCTCTGTCTCGGGGAGATCCGGGTTCGGAACACAGCAATCGACCGGGCAGACCGCAGCGCATTGCTCCTGGTCGAAGAAGCCGACGCATTCCGTGCACTTTTGAGGAACGATGTAGTAGAGGTCATCCGAGATTGCGTCGTGCATCGACGCGTCGGCCGCCTCCCACTGCACCCCGCCCTCGTAGATCGCACTGTTCGGGCACTCGGGCTCGCAGGCTCCACAGTTGATGCATTCTTCGGTGATCATGGTCGCCATCTGGTATCGGTCCTCTCGGTCGAGTCGCTGGAAGCTGTGTGAATCGACGCTGGCGCCGTCGCTCGCGTCGGGCCATCCCGACACATCCCGCACGGGCCTGACGGTTGCGTAACGCTACCACTGTCCAGTTGCACTACGCAACCACAGAATGACCCATCGACAGTCCTTCGAGTGGCGAGGACCACCAGCGAGCGAGCAACCGTCGGTAAGCGCAGGGACCCGACAAAGCCGCCATGGGACAGCAAGTCGCGAAGCGGTGAGTTTCGAAGTTGGGGGGAGCCTGTGCGACCAGGAAGACGCGTTTACGAGGAAGGATGCGCCTCTCGCGCAGAACCGCTACGGGGCGGCAACGGACCTCACGAAGCTTGAGAGGTTCGCGGCGAGAGGCGCTCCTTCGTCTCTTCGTCCGCCCCCGGACCGGGAACGGCGCGAATACCGCGGAGTGACACCTCTCGTCCGTTCGCGTCACGGACCTTCATCCTGGGAATTCTCTTCCCCGTCCGGCGATCCGTCAGGAAAATCGGTTCTTTCCCGCGCCCGAAGACCCACTCGTCCGACCATTCACGAAGTGCAGTCAGCACCGTGAGCAGCGCTTCACCCTTCGCGGTGAGGTGGTACTCGGAATATCGTCCCGCCTCGCCCGTATCGAGCTTTTCGAAAATTCCGTGATCGACCAGGTGTTCGAGCCGGCTGGCAAGGATGTTCTTGGCAATGCCGAGACTGCGCTCGAACTGGCTGAAGCGCGTGAGCCCGAAGAACGCATCGCGAATGATGAGCAGGCTCCACCAGTCCCCGAATGCCTCCAGGGCCTGGGCGATCCCGCAGTTCATGTCGTCGAAGCGTTTACGGCTCACGGCAGTGATTGTAACCGAACGATCTGGTTGCAGCAAGCAACCAGTTTCGACGAGTAGTCCGGCACTCGAACGCGAGATCCCGGAGCCGGGTCCGGGAGAGGTCCGCATCAAGGTCAAAGCCTTATTCCGGCACCGCACGCGATTCCCAGGACACGCTGGAGTTCAGTGCGCTGAGCAACATTCAGATGATCGAGAAGTTCTCCCATGGAATGTGCACGACGCAGAAGGACGAGGTGAATGTGGACCTGCTCGCGTTCCTGTCGGAGTAAGGCGTCGTCTTTGTACGCACACCGCAGAGGGCTACGTACCGCGGTCACTTAGATCCGCAGCCGCCAGTCGCCGACTCTCAGGCGGGAGCCCGGATGCTCGGTCAGTTTCTTGAGTTTGGAGCCGACCCCCCTGACGCACGGGCGTCAACATGCCAATACCAATCGGCTTGTCGTCTCGCACACAACCACGCTGGCGTATGAATGCGCGGAGTTGGGAACGACGGGATGCGACGCGACCGAAAAAATCCCGGACGCCTTTGCCGCAGGCAATTTTCTCTTGCGCTCGGGACTGCGCGTGTTCACGTTACGCGGAATTCGACGGCCGCCTGCGTCTCGACATCATGGGCTCACTGCGAACAAATTCTTCCGCGCGCATCCCGCGCGATTCCTGGCGTATCCGCTCCGGCGCCGCGCTGATCTTTTCGCTGCTGGTTGTCGCGTACAGCGCGAACGACGGACTCGCGCTCGGGCCACTGGATGCCGGCCCGATCTGCCCCGATGACGAAGCAGCTACGACGGCACCGATGTCCGTTGAGCAGCTCGCGCCCGCGTGCATCACCGCATGCGGCGACGGCTTGCGATCAGACGGCGAAACGTGCGACGACGGCAACTTCCACAATGGAGACGGCTGCTCGGATCACTGCAGCGTTGAGTCCGGCTTCGAGTGTGCCGGCGAGCCTTCTGACTGCCGTTCGATCTGCGGCAACGGAGCGATCGACGCTGCAGAAAGTTGCGACGACGGCGATCTCGTCGAAGCGGATGGCTGCTCTCCGGATTGCACGATCGAACGAGGCTGGATCTGTTCGGGTGCCCCGTCGGTCTGCGTCCCGGATTGCGGGGACGGTGCGGTTACCGGCACGGAGCAGTGCGACGACGGCGCCGTCAACGGTCGCCAGGAGAGCTGCTGCTCGGATCACTGCATGTTTCGCGCTCGCGGCTCCCGCTGCGACGATCAACAGGTGTGCACTGCAGGTGACGCTTGCAATGGCTCAGGTCGCTGCAGGAGCAGCGGACCTGTCGACTGCAGTGACGGCGACGCGTGCACCAACGATGTCTGCGATCCGCAGAGAGGCTGCCAGTACACCTTCCGCCCACCGCCTTGCGATGACGCGGCACTTGGCGGAACCGCTCGCAACGGGAGCAACCGTCAGCCTTTTCCGGATCGCACCATTGCGATGCCGAGTCGCGCATCCCGCAATGTGGCCAACGACTGATTCTGTTCTTTCCAAAGCAGCTCGACGAGTCGGCGGTTCCGCGCTCGGTGGACTTCGCCAGAAAGACTAACAGCTTCGACGACTCGAGACGTATTGCCAACGGCCGCGAAGCCACCCAGTATGGGCCTCTCAGGCTCCGGCTCTCACGGGCCACAGCGAGCCGCCGAGGAGGGAAAATCAGTATGAAGAACCTTCAGCCCGCGCCGGCGACCATCGCGTTCGCCGCGCTCACGATTCTTTGTGCGACTGCGACCACGGCGCAGGCTATCGACCACTGCAAGGTGAAGGTCGACAAGAAAACCGGCGTCATCCTGGTTGATGCGAGCGGTGTAACTCCGCCGCTGCTTTGGGGCAGCGCGGCGGGCCAGGAGACCAACGCGCTCTTCAATGCGGGCACCTGCGTGGCAGACGGCAAGGCGAAAAAGTGCCAGCTCGCCGATCCGTTGACCCTCGCCTCCAAGACGCCGCCCGCCGGTTGCACGCTCTATCTCGACGACGGCGCCGCTCCTTGCACGGCGTGGATTGCCGGCTGCACGCCCAGTCCGCGAAGCGGCACGGGCGCGCTCGTGAAGGACTCCGCCGGCGCCCTGATCGGCTATTCGGCAGATTCGAGTGGAATGTATGCCGTCCGCGAGGAATCGGGAGATACGGTGCGTCTTGCCATGCTCACCGATGGGAGCGACTTCCAGGTAGGCGGTTACGTTTACTACCTGTCGAACGACTGCACGGGCGCCCCGCTGATGCCGGTAGATCTGAGCATGATCAAGCAGGTCGCCGTGGTTTCGAGCACTCTTGGAATCTTCGGTCCGGGCACAGGGACGAGCCAGCTTGTGGGCAGCGTCAACTTCCTCGTCGGCATCATCAGCGATCAAGCGGGATGTGACAGCTACTTCGGGCCAGGGGTGGCGACATTCGTTGCGCCGCACGGCTGCTGCGAGCTCGCGGGATATTCGATGTCGCTTGGAAACGGACAGACCATCAATCTCGGCCAGTTCGTTCCGCCGTTCTCGGTCGATTTGCAGTAAGTTCGGCGGATTGCACTACGGACAGGTCGGCGGCGCCGCGCAAAGTTTGCGGACGTACGTCGTGTCCGGATTTCCGGCCGGCGTGCCGCCGCACTCTGCGCAGTACTGCGAGTTGGCGCCGATGGTCAGGTCGATGTCGACGTCACCGATGTTCGGCACGGTAAACGTGCCGGTGTCGGGCCTGCAGACAGCTTTTACGAGGCCGGGCTTGACTCGCACGGTGCAGTCGCCGTTGTCGCACAGGTAACCTTTCGAAGGATCACTGCCCGCCGTCCAGCACGAAGGCGGAAGCACATACGTCTGTCCGCCGGTCGAAGTGGTAAAGGTCAGTGTCGCGCCGTCGATCGTCGGATCGTCGGCGGGCCCCGCGAAGTCTCCATCGGCGATGAACTTGAACACCCTGCCGGGCTTGATGCTCACGACTCTCGTAGGAACGGGGAAGTGGGAGTCCACGGACAGCACCGTGGTCGTCGTGGTCGCGGGCAGCGTCGTGGTCGTCGCGTCCGGAACTGTCGTCGTCGTGCCCGAAGGAAGTGTCGTCGTGGTGGCGGGCGGAACATTGAGGCCGGGGATTTCCAAATGATTGCACCAGCATCGTGATTTCGTCGTCGGGAATGCCTGCGCAACGCCGTTACAGATGTCAGCGGCAAGCAGCAGCGACGGGTTGAAGCTGACGCACGCGTCGATATCGGCGACGCCATCACTTGTCGTATCCGCGCAGGCTATCGTGATCGGCGGCAGTGTGATCACCGATCGCGCCGGAAGCCCGGACGTGCCCGGGCTCGTACTGTCGCGTTCCATATCCCCGCAGGCATCGGAGTCGGCGTCGAACCACGGTCCGTCGGTGACTTCGACATACGGGTCGTCCGGATTCGCGCTGGGAGTGTAGTTCGGGTGGGCCACCAGCGGCGGTGCAAGATAGTCGTGGTAGCACTGCGAGCCGCCGTTCGCGCTGCCGCCGTCGGTGGCGAGGAAAACCCCGATGTCGTGGCGGTTCGCGGCAGCATAACTGACCAGGCCGACGGTGAACTGCACAGTCGCGGTATCCCCGGGTCCATTACAGGGGTCGATGAGCTCAGGGACGAGCGTATCGATAGCGACGTCGTTCGCCGTACAGTTCGAATCGGGCTGGTAATGACCGATGCAGACGTCGCCACTTTCACCCGTGGCCGCGGCGTGCGACGCAGCGAGAAGTGAGGTGACCAAGGCGGCTGCGGCAAGGCGACGGGAATTCGATGTCAGCATACGGCGGATCATGGCGAATCGAATCCGCGACGGTCAAGGTAGTGAAGCGCGGGAATGACGATACTCGGCGACCGATCGCACATTTAATAGCAAGTTCGCCCTCGGGTGCGCGGGTTGTCGTTGCGGAATGTTTCTCCGTGACGATGACGTCGGACCGCACTCGGTTGGTTCCGGGCCGTTGCCCGCGATCGAAGCGCACGCTAGGAAGCCGGCGATGAAATCGAAGCTACCTCTGATCGCACGCCTGCTGCTCGGCGCCGTGTTTCTCTTCGGCTCCCTGTCGTTTTTCCTCAATCTCGTACCGCCGCCGACCGACATGCCGGCGCCACTCAAGACCTTCAACGAAGGCCTGATGGCGAGCGGGTACTTCTTCACCCTGTTGAAAACGACCGAGCTCGTCTGCGGACTGATGCTTGTCTCCGGCTTCTTCGTGCCGCTCGCACTGGTCATTCTCGCGCCGATCTCGCTCAACATCTTCCTCGTCCATTCGATGCTGGCGCCGGAAGGCCTGCCGCTGGCCATCGTGATCGGCCTGCTCATGATCTACCTGGCATTCTTTGCTGAACCGTACGCGAGCAGCATCAGGCCTCTCTTCCGGCCGCGGCCCTGACGCACTGGCATGCCTGCAAACGGCGGGCCCGGATGAAGGACGACGAGGTACAGGATTACATCGACGATTTCGGAGATTTCGCCCGTTCTCCCGAGCGGATGGAGCCCGGCGACGGCGGACGGCGCATTGCGAGACGTAGAAGAACCCCGCCAGATTGAGATCTTGCCGGCGAAGTCTGTGGCGGAATCCTTCACATATAGGTCGTGCGGACACGGAGACAGACCAATGCCAATCGTGACGATCCAGATTACGCGCGAGGGAACGACGCCCGAGCAGAAGGCAGCGCTCATCAGGGGCGCAACCGATCTTCTCGTAAACGTGCTGAACAAGGCTCCCGCGCTCACGCACGTTCTCATTCAGGAAGTCGACCTCGAGGACTGGGGTGTCGGAGGACTGCCGGTGCCTGAATACCGCCGAAAACTCGCTACGGCATCAGAACACTGACATCCGCTTGATCGTCTCGTCGATCTCGCTGCGAAGGCAGGCGACGAGCTCGGCTGCACGACTGGTGTCGCTTCTTTCGCTGACCCTGATCGCCGCGGGATGCGGGAACGGTGACGGCGGCGTAGACTGGAACCATGCGCTCTCGTGTGACCAGGCTTATCCGATTTGAGCGGGAGATTGGCGGCTGCTGCAGCGGCTGGAGAGACTCGCAGCGAGCCGACGCATACGAATAGGTCACGCTTGCCGGACCATAAACCTCTCCAAAAAGGAGAGGGCGGAGCGACCGCCCTCTCCCGCCGGAAAGAGATCAGCTGGGCTCTAGCGCTGAACTCCGCCGGACTCGATGTGCAGGCCGCCGCCAAACGGCGACGAGTTCGTGCCGATGATCTGCAGGTTCTGAGCGCTGCCCCACGAGACACCGCTGCCATAGCTCGGCGTGATCTCGACGACACTCGGGCTCGCACCGTGGTACGTGATCGTCCCGGTGAATGCGGCCAGGTTCGAGCCGGACAGGCGCGTCACGAGGATGTCGGCGTCCATCTGGACGTTATCGGTATCGAAAAAGCCGAGCGAAACGCTGCCGAGCTTCACCTCGACGTAACCGCTGCCGTCACCGGAGTAGAGCGAGAGATGAACCCTCATCGCCTGGCTCGCCGAAATCGCCGAAGCGGGAATTGAGGTCGTCCACAGCGTCGTCGCGACGCTGTTGGCAGCCGTCCCGACGTCGGTCGTCGTTGAGTTCTGGTAGAGAGTGGCCGAAGCCGTCGTGGCAATCAGCGAAAATGCGACACAAGCTACAAATCGTTTCATGTTGGTCCTCCGAACGCGCGGTAATGGGCCCTGTCGATGGGAGCCCCGCAATTAGCCCCAACGACACACGCGGCATTTCGACTGGAAATCAGCCAGACGTCCGTGTGCCCGCGCCGCGGATACACGATTCGCGCTGCGATCGTCCGTGGACTTCGCACGACAGCGATTCCAGTCGCATTCACCAGAGTTCGCGCACGATTATGCGTTCAGATTGCGCAAACGGCCTTCGCGCATGAACGCATTGAAGCGCTGTTGGAGAGAGCCCGCCTCCCCTCCGGTCGAAACGGTTCTAGATTCCGAGATCGTCGATCGTCAAGAAAAACAATCAGTCATCCGGTATGACATGTGAGTCGTCTCACGTCGTGAATCTTCGCGCTACACGACTGTCAGCGGAAATCTGACGCAGCCTGCAGGCAAAACATCGAGCTTTCGGAATCTACGCTTTTGTCGATGAAAGTATGTTCCGCGCAGCGCACGACGCCGGATGGTCCCGATTCGAGGCGTGACGGACGATTACACCGGGGAATTCATGCGGGGGGTTCGTTCCAGCGTCGCATGCGAAGCGAGTTCCGTAGTTCCGCGCACCTACTGGTACTCGGACTTCTGCGGCAACTTCCTGCTCTCGATCGACACCGTCGGCGGCGTGGCGACGAATGCGCCAGCCTGAGCCGTGTCAACTATGGCAATCCCATTTGGCCGGACAGCTCGGCGTCACCAGCTGACCGACCGATTTGCGCAGGATCAGGAGCGCGTCCGACGCGGTCAGGTCGCCGCTGGCGTTGAAGTCGCACAGGTACAGCGCGCAAGAGCTGGCGCCGACGGCAGCCCGCAGCGCCAGAAGCGCGTCGCCGGCCGTCAGATCGCCGCTTCCGTTCGCATCGCCGCACAGCGCGGAGCCGCCCGGACAGGGCGCCACTTCGACGGCTCCGATGTCAGTCGCATCCCCGCGCGGACGCACGAATCCACGCTGGTCCTCGGTGAGCGAATTCGTCACGCCGGCGTCGACCGCCGGGCTGCCCGGCCCCGGAACGCGCGTCAGCGTAGGGCCGCCGTGGTCGCCCAGCGTGCTGAAGATCGGCGCATAAGCCGCACCGTTCAGATCGTGGAGCTTGTTCAGCGAAGGCGCGCAGGAGTCGTCGTCCACGAGGTTGCCGTCGGCGGAGGACAATTTGGCCGTCGCAGTGCAATTGGGGCCACCGGTACTCGAGCCGACGATCGTGTTCTGGAGCGTCGTGTCCTCGAAGTTGAAGCTGCCCATCTGGAGCCCGCTCGGTCCGAGGCTGGAAGAGTTGAACGCGATCGTCACGTTGACCAGCGTTGCGTACGAGTAAGAGTTCGCGAACGCTCCGCCCAAGCGCGCCGAATTGTCGGTGAGCGTGGAGTTCGAAATCGTGAGGCCAGTCGCCTGGTAGACATCGATGGCGCCGCCGCTGTCTTCGGCGTGATTCTGGACGAACAGCGACCTTGCGATCTTGGAGGTTGCCTGACCGCGGTATTCGATGCCGCCGCCATGGTGGTACGTGGAGTTGAGCGAGAAGGTGCTGTCCGTGATGGTGAGTGGACCGATCGCATAGATCGCGCCACCGTCGTCTCCGGTCGCGCTGTTGCTCTCGAAGGTCGAGCTCTGTGCCGAGAAGGACGAATTGGCGAACATGTTGTGGACGGCTCCGCCGGTACGCGCCGTGTTGTCGTGAAAGCTGCTGTTCGAGACCGCGACGGAGGCTCCGTCCCAGATCAGGATCGCGCCGCCCCAGCTACTGACGGCGCCGGTCGCCTGGTTGTGATGGATGTTGCTGTTCTCGATCGACACCTGCGCGCCCGGGAATCGCGGATAGATCGCGCCTCCGTTGATAGCCTTGTTGTTGGCGAACTCGCTGTCGGTGATGATCGTGGTTCCGTAAGTGACGATCGCGCCACCGCTACCACCGGACACGGAGTCCTGGATCTTCACATGCTGCAGGAACAGCGAGCCCTGGTTCGAGATCGCCCCTCCGTCACTGGCCGACGAGCCCTTCGTCAGGATCACGGCTTTGAGCGTAAGCACGCCGCCGCCGCCGACGTCGAAGAGTCGGCTGCTGTTGCCGCCACTCAAGATGATCTTGTTCTCGCCGTCGATCGAGAGATGGCCCGGGACCGGGAAGGGCGAGGTGACGGGGATGGTGGACGGCTGGCAGCTGAAGGTGATGTTGCCGCCGCCTTCCCCCTGAACCGCCGCGATGGTGTTGCGAAGCTCGGTGTCGTTCGAGCAGTTGCCGACGATGGCATCGCCGGCGGGGCTGGTCCCGGCGCTGGCCAGCAGCAGGACGGCAGCAGCAAGCGCGGAGGCCGCGAAGGATCGGATCATTGAGCTACCCCGTTCGAACCGAATGCGATTCTGCGATCTAGCGGGCGCCGCGCGAATCCGTCAATGAGATCCTAGCGACGGCACCGCGCAGGTGAGGGGAAATCGTCTGACACGTCAGTTCACGAACGACGTGAACACAATCGCGGGATCGCCGTGAGTTCCCGGCGATTCGACCGGCGGTCGAGTTTCTCTCTGATTGGGATCTGAGCCGACATCCGATTGGTTGATCGTCGATTCTCCAATCGCAATTCGGCCGGCTCACGAAGGATCGGTGGTAAGTCGAAACCGTCAGGCCCGCGGCTGTTAGAGAGAGCGCGAAGACCCTACAATCGGCAACCATGGTGCCGCCGAAAACGCGCCGACTCATGAGGGGATCGCGACCGCAAAAGCGATTTCTGGCCGACGGCTGGCTACGAAAAAGGAGGAGAAACCATGAGACGTGTTTGTGCCGTCGCTGCCTGGGGACTGGCCGCCTCGATGTTGACGCTGACGGGATCTGTCCTGCCAGCCTCTGGTGAGGTGGGAAGTGTCTACTACAGTCGACTTCCCGTCAGCCCCGATACGACCGGATCGCTCTGGGTGGCCGCGAGCGACGGATCGAGTGACGAGCAGCTGCTCGCAAATGCCTACTGGCCACGGTTGTCACCCGACGGCCGTTATCTGATCTTTCTGCGCGATGGGAGTGCGAGCAATGCCGCGTTCAATGCTGACATCTGGATTCGCGATCTGCAGACCAACATGGATACCAAGATCCGCGACAACAGCGGCGACTACATCGTCAATTTCGACTTCACGCCGGACAGCAAGCACATCGTGTTCGACTACAGTTGCAGCATAAACAAGATCAACCTCGACGGCACCGGCGAGACCGCCGCAGTTTCGGGGACCAATTGCTACGATGACGAGCCGGCGATCAGCACTGCCGACGGCAGCATCGCTTTTCACAACGGTTTCGTTGGCATCATGCTGGCCGACGCCAACGGGACCAATCGCCATCAGGTCCCGAACACGAAGCCGAACGACATCGAACCGGCCTGGTCGCCGGACGGACAGTGGATCAGCTTTCGACGCTATTCCGGTGCGGCGACCGGCAACGCCCTCTGGAAGATCCATTCGGATGGGACGGGACTGACGCCTCTCGGTGCCGTGTGTGGAAGCAATACCCTGAACACGGCGCGGGCATGGACCCCGGATGGCAACTATCTCATCGCGCCGGGAACGATTGCAGGGATCGATGGACTCTACGCGGTCGCCACCGACGGCAGCGGGGCTTTCCTGCAGATCGAAATCAGCGCCGGTGCCGATCCGGAATGGGTCGGCAGCGCCACGGGGAACATATCGGGCAGTCCTGTGGTCTCCTGCTGCGGCGACGTGAATGTGAGCGCAACTCTCACCGCGAGCGATTCGCTGCTGGTCCTCAAGGCGGCGGTCGGCAGTGACAATTGCCCGCTGCTGCCCTGTATCTGCGATACGAACGGCAGCGGCACGATCACCGCGAGCGATGCGCTGGCGGTGCTCAGGCGCGCGGTCGGTCAGGACAACGCGTTGGAATGCCAGTGCAACTAGCGCCGGCGTCCCCGCCCGATGCTGGACGGCAGGATCTGAAAACTGCCGGCACGACGCTGTAGGCTGAACGGCGTTCAGCGAACTCGCGGTTGCCGAACCAGCGCGGCACAATCGCGGGATTGCCCGGGCCTCGCGATTACGGATCGAGCGAGCAGACCGACCAGCTGCCGGATGAACTGCCGTCGGAGTTGGAATGCAGGCTGTGCGAGCAGGAGCTGTTCACGAGCTTCGGTTTGCCCGGGCTCGCGATGTCACCGCAATAGTCGTCGTAGCCCATCCCGGTACAGTTGGCGTCGATGACGCTGTCTTCCGCGTAGACATTGCCGACGATCCCGTTGCTGAGGGTGCCCGTCACCGACGACCGGTAGATCTTCGTCTTTCTCGCCAGGACGCTGTTGCCGCCTGCGAGCGTGCTATCGGCGATATCGACCCTGCGCGCATTCACGGAATACCCGACTCCATCGGTCGTGATCGAGGTGCCAGACAGAATCCGGACGCGGTTGCCGCTGACGCCGTGCTCATTGCCTGCGAGCGAGCTCGAGCGGATCGTCACCGTTGCCGCGTAAACAGCGCCAAAGTACCCAGTGATGGTCGTATCGGTGATCGATACTCGCCCTCCAACAACCGCGATCGTCCGTGCGTCGACGTCCGGAGGTGTAGACGAAGCCAGCGTGCCTCCGTTCCCGACGATGCTGCAGTTGTCTGCGCATTCGACGCCGACGCGATCAGAGCCTCCCGCGGAGAGAAGCTCGTGACCGGCGAGATCGAGCGTGCCGCCATCCGCAATGAACACCGCGGCGCCGTCGGATGACGAGCAATCGAGGTCGGCTTCGAGCACGCCGTCCTCGACCGTTTCGCCGCACGACGACACGGGCGTTGCGGCATGTGCCGCCGTGATCCAGCTCAATGCGGCGGCAAAGACGAAGGCCGAGTAAAGTGGTCTCATGAACTTCCTCCCGGATCAGATGCTCGTATCAGATCGGTCGAGGATCAGGCAACCAAGGTCCGACGTGGCGCGTATTGCGTTTGGTCAACCCGTTCGAACGACGGTCTTCCTGTCGGCGTAGGCAAGCAGGGTCGGTTCGAGGGGCCGGAGCCCGGCGTGACCGTGGCCGGCGCCGCAGGTCTCCTCACTCGCGATCACCGCGTCGTTTCGTTCGACTGGAACGGCCTTTGGGGACGCCTTCAGCCAGTCCATCGCGAAAGCCTACGCGATCCAGTCGGTTATGAATTCGGTGTATATCTGACAGGCAGCAACAACGTCTGGAAGTTTGATTTCTTCGTGCCTCGAATGTGCGAAAGCGTTTCGCACGGGTATGGCGGTTTTCAGTCTCGTGCACGCTGCAGCGAACGTCTCGTCGAGTGCCTTCATGCTCGCCGCAATTTGTACGACGTCGCATACTTCTCCAAACGTCAACTGCTGCAATGTCTTGCCGTTGTATCGATTCTTTTCGCGTTGGATACTTTCGAAAAGCGTTGTGTGAATATCGAGTTCCACTCGATTGCGAAGACATATCTCGGCCCGTGATCTAAAACGCTCATGAACATCGCGCAAAAGCTCGATATCAGAGACCGCTACACCGCGCACGATCGCGCGCTCAATTTCCTCCGGGTTCGTCACTACGGTTTTTGCATTATCCCTCATTTCTCGGATGGCCGCATTGCGGGCAATCTGCTCCTCACCCGCAAGCCCGGAATAATCGACCTGTTCCTCTTGCGTGAGCTGAACAAATACGTGTTCCGCGCGAAACCGCTCCTCATTGAGTGGGATATTCGGCTCCCGTAGGCTGGTCTCCATATCAATGGTCGACAGATGTGGGCCTGTAATGTACGTGTCTGTGAGCAGTACTAATTCATTGCGACCGGCGAGGGCGTGAATCTTCTCGATTAGCTCAAACAAGGCAGATGTCGTTTCAGTGCGTGTACGCAGGAGATAGTGCGCACGGATTTGATGAGACACAACTTTATAAACCGTGAGAATGCTGTCGTGATTCAGAATATCTGGAAGTAATCCGATCTGGAACTGCCGGTGCGCGATCAGTTCATCTTCAGGGGCTGTGAGATAAATCGTGATCGTGGCGGAAACGCCCAATTTGTCCGGCTCAGTGACTGTCCCAAGAATGAGTTTGCGGTCTTGAAGTCGGGTCCGGTCGTCATCGGTAAGATCGTTCTCCTGCCATGATGTTGTAAGGATCGAGACTCGCTGAATTTCTTCATCCGAAATGGGTTCGTGGTCCGCAGTTTCGTCTGAAACGACGTGTCCGAGTACCTTGTGGAATCTGACCACTTCCATGTAGGGAAGGTCAGGTCCTTCCGGTACGACCACGGCGGCTCGCCCGGTATTGCCACTTGCGAATAGCTGCTCAAGGTCCGACTTGAAACCGTATTCACTTGGCCCGATGTGAGTAAGTGACAAATCATGCTGACCAAGCGTCTCGTAGATGTCGAAGCGCGAACCCCTGAGCGCGGCACGATTGAGTTCACCAAAACGAGAAACGCGAAGGAATGTTACTCTCAGTCTCTTCCCGCGCGCTTCAAGCAGGCTTGGATTTATCACCGCGCGTTCCTCACCAGCCTGACGAATTCCTGGGTCTTGAGGCGCAATGATGAATTTACCATGGAGATTCCGGCCAATATCAAACCTTCGTATTAAGCTTAAGCAACCAGTTTGCTTCACCCCTGCCCGGCGTGGTGGCGCGAGCCTCGTGCAGTCGAGTTGGAAAAGGGCGATCGATTCCTTTTTCTCCCAAAGAGCCAAGGCGGGCGTGTGCGATCTTCCGATTGGTGTCACACAATAAAGAGCCGATTCGCCGCAATGGTTCACGTCTATGGAGTTTGCAAGCACGACGGCGCGCCCGACGCCTTCTCCGAGTGCCTGATCTGCGAAAGAACGAAAAGTTGCCATATCGGGCGACGACATCGGCACTACATATAGTGCAGGATGCTCGGGGTTCGGAAGCGGAAGAGTAACCCAACGAAGGAAGTCAGAGCATAGAACGACAGGGACAGAACACGAATGCTCACCGGTGGTGAATCGTACGATCGGGTTGCGCAGTATCGAAGGCGGTGAGTCCACAAACTGGGCTTCCCATTTGGAAGGATACCGTTTCGTAATCCACACAAGGTCGGTTCGATGTGGGATCGCAATTGCACACTGTGTATAGATAACAGAAGTGTCTGACTGACGAATGCTATCGCCTCCGGCGACTATGACCTGGTTAAACTGATTAGCGGCATCTTGGAGAAACTGGAGTTTACTCGGCGCACTTAAAGGGAGTGAATACTCCGGGAACACAACCAGGGTGGTCGTGTCCGATGGTTGGCCGCCAATAAATTCCAGGATGGCCCTTGCTTTCTCGAGCCGCGCGTCGATTTCTCTGACTGATCTCCACTGGTAGCAATCACGCGTTTCGCCCGCAGCTGTAATTAGCGCGGGGGCGGGGCCATCTAAAGCGGCATCGGGCCCCTCAATCTGAATAATGGCGACTCGAATCCTGAGGCTCGATACCTCTACATCAAGAACGTCGAATTCGTGATTTCCGGGTTGTGTCATGGCGTGTCCGGTGCAGCTAGGCTTTTGCGAAGAACGTTGTGGAGGAAGAGCGCTGAAGCTGCCCGACCGGATCGACAGCGCTATCCTTTAAAAAGGCATGAACTAAAATCTCAGAGTCTGGCTCTCTCGCTGATGGTCCCGAACCGGCGAAGCTGAGGGCCCCAAGAGATATTGATTCATCAACGTGTGACTGCACGAGCATGGCCTCCTCGTTCATCCCAATGCTATCCAAAGAAATCGCGCCCCAGATTGACCTCGTCACGCATAGCCATGTGGTGGCAGTCTCTTGGTACGGCAATGCATCGGCCGTAGCCTTGCGCACCGTCTCGCACACGGACTTCGTTCTAGCACCAGGACTGAGCTAGGATTGTCCAGTCATTGTTGCCGTCGACACCGCGACCGACGCTCGCCAGCGGTCTTTTGCACATCGTACCCTCGGAGCAAGCCCTCGTCTTCTGCGCTGGCGGTGAAGCTAAGCAAAGACGTCGAGGTGACCGGAATCACCAATCATCTCAATCGTTCGGCCCAAAGAGGGTTCTTGGAACCCGCCTTGGTGGGTCGGTATCGAGATGCCGACTGAAGTGATGGTGCTCACCCCGCAACGAGAAAATCCCAAACGTTAGGGTCCCTGAGTCCTTCCGTACGCTCCGAGGTTCGGGAAATATCCTCCCGCCCATGCGTGTTCTTGCAGATAGCGATACGCTCAGTATGAGCGCCCCAAAATCGACATGACTTTAGCATCGCTTCTCTCTAAATCATTCCACCCGCGCCCTTCGGACGTCCGCTCCTTCTGAAGGCGCCCCGCTTGTCCGTCCGACCAAGAAGACTTAACGAAGCTGATCATCGAGAAAAACATCATGTCAGAATCTCAGGACCTAGTCGGAGCTGACGCGGCAGAAAATGCCCACCTCACTCAGCAAGAGCGCGCACGCGGCATGTTGGCGAGACAGCTTAGTCAGATCGAATGGCTAGCCACAGCATACTTTTGCGGTATTGCCGGCTTCGTCAGCCTATACTCCATTGCCGAGTTTGCTCGGCTCGCGTACGCCCTTCAGGTACTCCTATTCAACTTCGGGGTGCTTCTCGGACTGGTGGTCGCTGGAGGTGGCCTTGGCGGGCTTCTTGGTTTTCTATTTGGGATCCCCAGGTCCCTGCAAGGAAATGGCACCACCCCGCTGAACTCGGGAACTGCTGGTATCGGGAACACGGCAGAAACAGGCAGTTCGCAATCGCAAACTACCGGTTCAGTCAGTCGCGCGTTTACAGGAAACTCCAATCTTGAAGAGATTTCTGATTGGCTGACCAAGATCATCGTTGGCGTTAGCTTAATTCAAGCTCACTCCATCTACGGGCTGCTCGCGCAACTTGCGAGTACCTTCAAAGCAGGCATCCCTAATTCACAGGGCGCTGACGTTATGTTCGCGTTGGTTCTCGTCTCATCACTAATAGGCGGGTTTCTGTTCCAGTATCTTGAGACTCGGACTCGAGTTATGTCTCTCTTTAATGTTACTGAAACCGCTACTACGCCCGAGCTAGTGCTAACACAGATTACCCTCCAGACTGCGCTGGAAACACCGATTGGGTCCGGACGCAATCAAGGGACGACGCCTTCATCATCGGAGGATGAAAAGCTTCTAAAGATCCCATACGGAGCTCTTCAGACAGCGGATCAATTGGCAGCATGGTCGTCGGCACAAGCACGTGCTGGTAACTTGCAAGCCGCAAACCAAGGGCTACGAGCTGCCATCGTGAGAGAACCTGGAAGGAAAGACCTGCTCGTGCGACTCGCCGATGTTCTGGAACGTCAAGGCAGTCCCGACGCCGCAAGAGCACTCATAGCGGAAGCCGAATCAAAAGAGGGGGACAACCTCGCGCTGCTTAAACGCGATCTTCTCCAGGCACTCTACGAGCAGCCGCCCGGAAGTTTCGAGAAGGCGCTTTCAATATCGGAAAAGCTTGTCGTCCGCCCGGACGGTGCCAAGGACCCTTTCGTTCACCTGTGGACGGCCGCTGCCTACGGCCAGAAGTTTCTCTGGCTTACTCAGAACGCCGGTAGCGAACCCGACAAGCAGCTCTCGCGAGGACAGGCGATCGCATCCGTCAGAAAAGTCGTAGAGCTTTCACCTGATCCGAAGAGCTCGGCGAGGGTTCTTCTGAGAAACCTGCTCGACCCAACAATCGCGGGTGCAGCACCGGAGGACAACGATCTGGAGATCTTCAAAACGGACCCTGAATTTCGAAACCTGATATTACCGGAGTGAGCCATTGCGCGGCATTCTGCGTGAAAGTGCTCGGCCCCGCTCGACCGTGGAATCCCATTTCTCTCCACCGACGCAACTGCACGTTTCAGCCGCGTCACACATGGAACCGAGCGGCGTGGCGACCCTGGCATCGCATCGGCGAAGTCGCGGCCGTGCGTAGGCGTCCCCGTCAAGGACACACTTCTAAACTAGACTTTTCCCGGCAGGGCGTCAGGAACGGCGCCGGCGGTACGCCGCCAAATTAATCGGGTGGCATTATAGTCTTCGAGCCATTTGTCGCTGATATCCTGCAACTCGGCAACGATCCGACCAGCCAGGTGTCGAGGACGTCCCGCGATACCTTGAAACGCTCGATCTAGGGCGTTCTGGTCAGACTTGCCGGGCTAAATGTAGCGGACCGCGGATCTTCTGTTCCGCGCTTGAGCTTGCCGTTCTCGGCCTCGAACTCCTTGATCCGCTTCAGCTCGTTGACCGTGGTCCCGGCGTATTTGCTGCGCCACAGGTAGCACGTCGGCCGGCTGATCCCGTGCCGCGGAAGCAGCGTCCCAACGCGTCGACGCCTGCCTCTCCCTCCTTCAAAATTCCGATGATCTGCTCTTCCGTGAACTTCGACTTGTTCTTGACGCCCTCCTCAGGTCGCCGGCGAAAGTTTAGTTATCCGGTATGTCCGTTTGGGGAAGCTTACACATTGTCCGGTTGGTTGCGTGGCTGCATGGACGGCGTGACCGATAGATCGTCGTCGGTTCCGCCAGTGGCCTGAAGAAGCTGGGTGACCGGCGAGGGATGCAGGATGTTCACCGTCGCCAGCGCTGCACGTTTCCTCAGCCCCGGCCAGCGGGACGTTTCGGTCGACCAGGACGGCCTTTGGCACCGCCGCCAGCGAAGTCGTCGTTGGCACCCCCCTCGTACACCTTCGCCTGTTCCATCACCCGCTTACACGCCGTCCGGAACCTCTCCTCCAGTCCGCCCGTATCATCTCCAGGTAGCCACGCGATTCGCGACCACGCGTCCTGCGCTTTCTCGACCGCCCTGCCCGCCGCCCGCCACTTCGTTTCATCCGGCCGAACACCGAGCGCGTTGCTCTCGAGCGCCGAGCGCAGCCGCTCCGCGAGCAGTTCGGTCGCAGTCTTGTTCGCCGCTGCGACAGGCGTTTCGTCGCTGACGAGCGCTTCGACTTTCGCGAGAAGCTTTTCCTTGCGCTCACGGTTCGCAACAGGGTCGAGATCCGTACCGCGAAACGCGGCCGGCCACCGCGAGACCAGTGCAGCAAGCGCGGCCATCCATCGTTCGTGCACTGCCGTCGCGGCAGCCCCCTCGGGCTGCGGCAAATTCGAGATCGTCGTTCGCAGCGTCTGGACCTGCGCGGCGAGATCGCTCGGCGCATCTTCAGATGCCCCAAGGTTTTCCAGCGCGACGACCAGCGCCTCGCACTCGGCGAGCTGCGCGGCGGCAGCGATCTTGTGCCGGTTCGCGTAGCGCTCGAAGAACTTGTCCGCAGCCGACCGGAACCGCGTCCAGACCTCTTCGCTCTTGTCGCGGCGGGTCGGGCCGATGGCCTTCCACTCGGCCTGCAGTTTCTTCAGTTCGGAAGCGGTCGTGTCCCAATCGGTCGAGTCCGCCAATTGCTGAGCCCGCTCGCACAGCGCTTCTTTGCGTGCGAGGTTCTCGTTCCACTCCTGCTTCCTCGAGCTCAGCGCTTCGCGGCGATGCGTAAAGAAGGTGTTGCACGCGGCGCGGAAGCGAAGCGCAAGTCCTCGCGCCGACGCGTCCGATACCGGCCCGCATTCCGCCCACGCTTTCTGCATCTCCTGGAATTGTGCAGCCGTCTTGCTCCATTCGGTCGAGTCGGCGAGCTCTTCGGCTTGTGCGACAAGCGCAACCCTCGTGGCAAGGTTCCGGCTTCGTTGCTCTCGTATCTGAGCGAAGTAGACCTCGCACCGGCTGCGGATGAACTCCACCGCCAGTCGGAACCGGTCCCATAATTCGCGCGCGCTTTGTTGCGGCCCATCGGCGACCTTCTTCCACTCCGCCTGGAGCTCGCGCAGCGCATTTGCCGTGGCGGCCAGATCGCTCGCCGTGCCCGCCTCTTCTTCCGCCTTCAGCGACGCGACGATGGCTTCCGCCATCGCTATCAGCCTTTCCTGCTGCTCACCGTTGGCGAACCTGCGCCACGTGTCGAGATCACGCAGCTCCTTCACTCGATTCTTGATCCGGTCCTGCAGCCTTCGCAGGTCCGCCAGTGTTTTTTCCGTCTCCCTGGTCGTCTCGCCCTTGGAGGCGTTCTCGAGAGCAGTCGTGATGTCGAGCAGCAGTCGTTCGCCTTCGCGCAAGGTCACGGTGTCCGATTCCGCCGTGCGTCTTGCGCGGCTCACCAGCTGCGCGAGCTTTGCGACCCGGTCCGCGGCAGCCTTCGCCGACGCCTCGCGCGCCGCTGTCTCGCGCGCCTCTCGCGCCTCGGAGAGAAACGCCAGCCTTTCCAGAAGATCGGAGGCCGGCTGCGATCCCTCGCTCAGCGTGTCCGCGAGCTGCCTCGCTTCGCGTGACAGTGCGCGCCAGCGGTCGGCGACGTCGTCGGTCTCCTTCGTCAAAAGAGATTCCGCCTCGGCGACCAGCGCCTCGAGCGCGGACCGGGCTTCCCGCAGTGCCGCCTCGTGCGCGATACGTTGCCGGCAGGCCTTCGCGGATGCGGCAAATCGCCCCGCGAGCTGCTCGACCTCGCGCTCGAATCCGACGAAAGGCGGGAGGTCGGCCCACTGCCCTTCCATGGATTCCAGTTGCTCGAGCTCGAGGACGTCGCCGTCCCGAAGCGTCTCGACACGGCGGCACAGAGCCTCGCGGCCCCCGAGAACTTCCTCTCGCCGACGCGCCTCTTCGAGCGCGGCAGCGATTTCGCTTCGGCGCTGCGCGATGCGCAGGCCGGCCGCATCGGCACCCCTGTCGAATCGCCGAGCTGCTGCCGCATCGGTACTCGCCAGCGTGCTCCACTCTGCACGGAGGCGCGCGAGATCGGCCGCGATGCGATCGGGATCCATGGCGGTCGCGAGCCTCTCGACGGCGGCACACAACGCCGCTTCCTGCTTTTCGCGCTCCTCTTCGGCAGCGCGACGGGCATTCTCCGCATCCTCGATCGCCTGCAGCATCGCCCTCGCGCGCCGCGCCACGACTTTGTCCTGCGCGCGCGCTTCGATGGATTTCAGGCGCGCCACGTCCGCAACGAGCGTCGGATCGCTGCCCAACACGCGATCGAACGCGGCCAGTGCCACTTCTCTGTGCTCGCTGTTGAGCGCGGTGGCGAGCAACTCGTCGGCGGTGCTCAAGCGGCCGAGCGCCGCGAGCGCCGTACTCTCGATTTTCGCGTGCCGGGCGACACCGCCGAGTGCACGTTCATCCGTCAATGCGGCAAGTGCGACCCCGCGCACGTCGTCGGCAGCCGTGCTCTTCGCGATCGTCGAAACGCGCCGAACATCCGTCAGCAGGCCGGCCGCCGTTGCGGCTTCGGAGTTCGACGCGTCGAGGGCGAGCGCAAGCAATCGATCCGCCGCGGATTCGCGGACGTTCTGATCGGGATCCGAACTGGCAACGCGTGCGAGGACGGCCGCGTCGGCGATCCTCGAAAGGGCAGCGTTCCGGACCCTGGCATCGGGGTCATGCTCAGCCAGTAACGCGAGCTCGACGGCGTCACCCAGTTCCGGGATCGCCTGCAGTCGAACGGCAGGGTCGGAGTGTTTCCAGCGCGGTTGCGGCTTCAGTCTGTCGAGGAATCCCATGGAACGATTGCTGCCTTTTTCTGAGCGAGTGATCGCCCTACGTAGCACGCTCCTACGACACTGCCCATCGCGTTCTTGCGATCCCAGTTTTCGGAGAGCGATCGTTCCACGTCGCGGATCCTTCGCCTTGAGACCCCGGCGGGAGCGCTGCGTCCTCGTATCAACGGTCGGACCTTTGCTTTGGTGCGTTCAACCCGGCATTTTCGCCCGCGGCGGGACCAGAACTAAATTTGAATTTCGGAAATCCTGGGAGGGAATTCCATGAACAGATGGTTCCGGCCGAAATCCGTCGCGTTCCTCGCGAGCGCATCGCTGCTCTTCGCACTTTCCGGTATCTCCGCGAGCATGTCGGCGCCGCTCCCGACCGGAGCCTGCTGCAACAAGTTTACCGGCTGCTGCGCACCCACCGGCAGCTGCCGCGATGCGATCTCCGGCGAATGCAACGGGATCGCAGATGTTTTCCTGGGCGACCAGACGACCTGCGCCGGTACCTGCTCGGCAACGACCACGACTTTGCCGCCTTTCGGTGCGTGCTGCTTGCCGGACGGCAACTGTGTCACCGACGAGCCGAGTGTCTGCGCGGTCAACGAGGGCGTTTTCCAGGGTGATGGAACGACGTGCGACGACGCCCAGTGTCCGGTCGTGACGACGACGTTGCCGCTGATCGGCGCGTGCTGCCTGCCGCTCGGCACCTGCGTCATTCATGAGCCGCTTGCCTGTGCGATCATCGAAGGCACTTACCAGGGTAACGGCACGACCTGCGAGAACACGGAGTGCCCCAATCCGACGACGACCACCATCACCTCGACCACGACGATCACTTTGCCGAGCGTCCTCTGCGGCGACGCAAACGACGACGCAAAGATCACCGCGCCCGATGCGCTGATCGCATTGAAGACGAGTGTCGGCACGGCGCAATGCATCCCGCAGCGTTGCGACTACAACGGCAACGGTCTGATCCAGGGCTCGGACGCATTGTTGATCCTGAAGGTTTCGGTGAAATTCAGCATCGAGCCCCACTGCCCGTCCTCGACGAACACCACGTCCTCGACGACGAGCTCTACGAGCTCTACGACGACCTCCACGACGAGCACGACGACGACAACGATCTACTCCTGTGGAGAGTGCCCGGCCAATCCACCGTACGGCAGCTATATAGATACATGCGCCAGCTGCTCCGTCGCCGATTGCAAGCTTTCCTGTTACTGTGCGGACCAGTCTACCAACCCGGCGAAATGCCACCACGACCCAGCGTCGTGCCACGCGACGGAACTCGACCTCCGCTACTGCAATCCGGTTTCGGGGATCGGCAACGACAACGGCAACCTCACGTGCACGGCCTGCGTCGCACCGGAGTGCGGTGGATGGACTACGGATCCGGCCGGATCCTATGCGAACTCGTGCATCAATTGCGGCGTCACCGATTGCAAGCTCTCGTGCACCTGCGCAACGAGCGCGCACAGCGTTGACGATTGCCACTTCGACCCCGAGCTCTACTGCAGAGATACGATGATCGACCTTTATAACTGCGATCCGGCGTACGATCTGGGCAACAACGACGGTTATCTGAGCTGCACGCCGCACTGAAGATTGCCGGGCTCGGGTCGCCTTGTAGTGGCCACAGGAGACCGCATGCCATCCATCGCGCTGACCGACCGACCCGCCTGGAAAGCTCTACGCGAGCATCATGCAACGATCCGCGACGTCCACCTGCGCCAGCTCTTCGCTGACGACCCGAGCCGCGGCGAACGATTGACAGCGACAGGGCCGGGGCTCTTCCTCGACTACTCCAAGCATCGCGTCACCGACGAGACGCTGCGCCTGCTCGTCGGCCTTGCCGACGAGATCGGCCTGCGAGACCGGATCGACGCGATGTTTCGCGGCGACAAGATCAACACGACCGAAGGCCGCGCCGTTCTGCACGTCGCGCTTCGCGCTCCGCGAGGCCAATCCATCGTCGTCGACGGGAAAGACATCGTCCCCGAAGTTCACGCGGTGCTCGACCGCATGGCCGACTTCGCATCCAGCGTGCGAGACGGGCGCTGGTCCGGCCACACCGGGCGACAAATTCTCAACGTCGTCAACATCGGCATCGGAGGATCAGATCTCGGGCCCGTCATGGCGTACGAGGCGCTGCGCCACTACAGCGCGCGCGACATGACGTTCCGCTACGTATCGAATGTCGACGGCACCGACTTCGTGGAAGCGACGCGCGACCTCGACGCCGCCGAAACGCTTTTCATCGTCTCGTCGAAGACGTTCACGACGCTGGAGACGATGACCAACGCCCGCAGCGCGCGCGAGTGGGCGCTGCGCACGCTCGGCGACGAGCGTGCGGTCGCGAAGCACTTCGTCGCCGTCTCGACCAACGCCGCGGAAGTCGCGAAGTTCGGCATCGACACCGCCAACATGTTCGGATTCTGGGATTGGGTCGGCGGTCGCTACTCGATGGATTCCGCAATCGGTCTGTCGACGATGCTCGCGATCGGCCCCGAACATTTCCGCGCGATGCTCGCCGGTTTTCACGCGATGGACGAGCACTTCCGGTCCGCGCCGTTCGACCGCAACCTTCCGGTCCTGCTGGGCCTTCTCGCCATCTGGTACCGCGATTTCTTCGGCGCCCAGACGCTCGGCGTGATGCCGTACGAGCAGTATCTGAAGCGCTTCCCCGCCTACCTGCAGCAGCTGACGATGGAATCGAATGGCAAGCACGTGACGGTCGATGGCGCGACGGTGGGCTACGACACGGGCGCCATCGTCTGGGGCGAGCCCGGCACGAACGGCCAGCATTCCTTCTACCAGATGATTCACCAGGGAACGTCGCTGATCCCTTGCGACTTCATCGCGTTCCACCACTCGCTCAATCCGATCGGCCGCCACCACGACCTTCTGCTCGCGAACGTCCTCGCGCAGGCCGAAGCGCTCGCGTTCGGCAAAACCGCCGACGAAGTGCGCGCCGAGGGTACGGCGGACTGGCTGGTGCCGCATCGTACGTTCGACGGAAACCGGCCGACTTCGACGATCCTCGCCGATCGCCTGACGCCGGAAACGCTCGGAACGCTGGTCGCCCTTTACGAGCACAGCGTCTTCACGCAGGGCGCGATCTGGAACATCGACTCGTTCGACCAGTGGGGCGTCGAGCTCGGCAAGCAGCTCGCCCAGCGGATCATCCCGGAGCTCGAGAATGCTACCGAACCGACGCTCCGGCACGACAGCTCGACCAATGCGCTGATCCGGCGGCTTCGCGAGCGGCGCGCGAAGGCGTGAGGCCGATCAGGGCTTCGCCATCCTCCCCGCCCGAATACTCGCGCCCCGGGGTAGCGCCTTCGGCACGAGGTACGGATGGCGCGATGCGCGAGAGGCTTACGACGATGCTCCGCTTCCTTCGGCATGCAGCCATCCGTGCATCGTTCGCACGAGGAACGGCATCACGACCCACGTAAGCAGCGCAACCACGCACGCATTGAGGACAACGCCGCTCAGCGGGAACGGCATGGATCGAAGCGCGGGCGCCAGCGTGAGGTTCAGCGTCGTCGCCACCGGGAAGACGCCGAGAAACGTTACTATCGCCATCTTCCATCGGGGCGGAGGGTTCGGCGATCGGAACCACGCCTCCAGGCCGTGCAGATCCCTGTAGCGTGCATCGCCTTCGGTGAGACCAGCCGCCTTGCGGTCCCATTCCAGGAACATGGCCGAACTGTAGAAGGCATCCCGCTCGGCCGCGCTCGCGAAGGTTCGCAGAATGCCGAACTCGCGCGAATCGCTGCCGGGCGGCGGCACGAGCATGTAAGCACCGAGCACGCCTGGCGCAGAGAACGACTTCTCGAAGAACTCGCGCAGTCCTTTCTGGAATTCCTCTTCCCGACCCGGGGCAACTCGGCGAGTGATGGCGACGTGGATCGGCATGGCGGTACTCATCTCCGGGGAAATCTGCGACAGGCTGGTGAGCTCAGAGCTCTGTGACCGTTCGACATCTCGTTCTCTCCTGAGGTTCTCGATTTGAAGGCCTCTGGACTTCTCTTATCGGTCCACTCTTCAGAACTTGTAGCCGACTTCGAGCCCAACGAACTGGACCACTTTGCCCGGACCGGTGTCGTCGATGAAGCTGCCGGGGATGAACACACTGTACGAAGCGGAAGCCTCGATCTCCCGGATGAATGCGTAGGTAAACAGCGCCTCGAGCTGTGACCCGATGAAGCGTTTGCCGCTGTCGGCACCGTCGCGAATGACGTTTCCGGCATTGTCGTAGATTCCGTCGTGCGTGCTGTAGCGCCAGTAGAAGACCGACGCGACGTCGAGTGTGAGCTTCCCGGTGAGATTGAGCAGCAGCGTCGGGTGGACATTGACGAGGTTGTACGGACCGAGAAGCCCGATCTCGCCGAAGTACTTCCCCTTCGGGAAAAGTGCGTTGAACGTCTGAAGGTCCGGATCCCCCGCGTCGTCATCGCCGCTGATGACGTTCGCTTTGAGTCCGATGCGCGGCTGCAGTCGCGCGCCTCCGAATGTGTAGCCGGAGCTCGATGCGAGCGACCAGGCTGAGATCTCTCCGTTCGCTGAAGAGTTGTCGAACGAACCGAACTGATAAAACCCTTCGCAATTCCAGTCGTAGCCGGCAGCAGCGCCGAACCATCTCACGCCTACCGTATGCCTTCGTTCCCTTCCCTCGCCCTGCGCGAATGCGGCCCGGTCGTCGCGATAACCGATGTAATAGACGTCGACGCCGCTTCCTTCGCCCAGCAAAGGCAGCGCTCGCGTCGCGTAGAGCGACCATGCGTCCTGCGTATCGTCGGCTTCGTCGTCCCACGTGCCGCGTCCGATCTCGACCGGTCGCGCATAGAATGCATCGACGCGCCACGGCCCGTGTTCCAGTCGCAGCAGCACCGCGTCGAACGGCTGCGGCACGTTTGGTCCGTAGCGAAGTCCGATCAGCCGTTCTGATCCGTAGTGAAGGAGCTGACGACCGCCGCGAACGAGCAGCGTTGTCTTGTCGCCGGCCGGTAGCCGCACGTCGATGAATCCCTGGAGAAGATCGAGCTGGTCTTCGTCCGGCGGAGAAACTCCCGCAGCGTCGCCCCACTCATACGCCGCAATGGCCTGGGCGAATGCGCGGAAATACGGCCCGATGTGCAGATCGGCGTACGGAAGAAGCCGGCCCCAGACGTAGCCGCCATGATCCTGGGGCCCCTGCCCCCACTGGTTGTTCTTGTAGTATTCGTAGCGCAGCCGCACTTCGCTTCCGACGGAAAGGTAGTTCGAAGAGTCGCTGCCGAGCCGCACGTACTTGAGCGGCGCAAGCGACAGGGGCTCCGCATGAGAACGCAGATCCTCGTCCTTCAGAAAACTGTAGTCCTCATCGTAGCGGTACGCCGACAGCGCAGGAAGTGCGACCGGTTTGCCGGCTTCAGCACGCCCGGATCCCTGCATGCAGCCGCAGATACCGACGAGCAGGAGGCAGCAGGAAGCGCGCCTCACACACCGTCCATGCTGCCGCTCGTCAGAACGCCCAGCACGGGCAGCCAGAGCCCCACATGCCTGCGGCAAACTCGCGCATGCCCGTTCCGCCTGAACCGTGCGACACCGATCTCCAGTGTTGGTGCGCGCCGTGGGCGTGAGATTTCGCGTGCGCCGCGGCCGCAACGTCTGCGTTCCGATAACCACCGTAGTGCGCGACCGGCGACCATTCCGGGAGGACCGGAAGCGCCTTCTGCGCAAAGCCGGCAAAGTCACCGGCGGCGTAGACGATGTTTCCGCCGACAACGGTAAGCACCGATTCGAGACCTTTGATCTCGCCTTCGGGTATTTCGAAGTAATCGTTCGTAAGCACCGCGAGATCCGCGAGACGCCCCGGCATGATGGCTCCTTTGATCGCTTCGTCACCGCTGAACCAGGCACTTCCGACCGTGTACCGCCGCAGTGCTCCCATACGGTCGAGACGGTTTTCCTCGCCATACATCGCCGTGCCGCCCACGGTGCGTCCGCTGACCATCCAGTAAAGGGACACGAACGGATTATAACTGGCGACGCGGGTTCCGTCCGTGCCGGCGCCGACCGGGATGCCGCGATCGAGCATTTTTCGGATCGGCGGCGATTGGCTCACGGCGGCTTCGCCGTAGCGGTCCATGAAGTACTCACCCTGGAACGCCATGCGATGCTGCACTGCAATTCCGCCGCCCAGCGCCTTGATGCGATCAAGATTCTTCTCGGAGACGGTTTCCGCATGATCGAAGAACCAGCGCAGGTCTCCGAATGGGACGTCGCGATCGACGGCCTCGAACACGTTGAGGAAACGCGTGATCGATTCGTCGTATGTCGCGTGCAGGCGAAACGGCCAGCGTTTCTCCGCGAGGAGCCGCACGACGGCAGTGAGCTCCGGCTCGAGATCCGGCGACAGGTCGGGACGCGGTTGCAAAAAATCCTCGAAATCGGCTGCCGAGAACGTGAGCATCTCGCCCGCGCCGTTCAGCCGGTACATGTCGTCTCCCTGGCGGTAACGCTCGGTGCTCGTCCATTTCGAAAAATCGGCAAGCTCGTCCTTCGCATGCTGGGTGAACAGATTGTACGAGATCCGCACCGTCATCTCGCCGCGCCGATGCAACTCGGTCATCACTTCGTAATCTTCGGGATAACGCTGGTACCCGCCTCCGGCATCGACACAGCCCGTGATGCCGAGCCGGTTCATCTCGCGCATGAAGTGACGTGAGCTGTTGTATTGATGCTCGAGCGAAAGCTTCGGCGCTGCAGCGATCGAACCGTACAGAATGGCCGCATTGGGCGCGGCGATCAGGAGGCCCGTTGGATTGCCGGCCTTGTCCCGCTCGATGTGGCCGCCCGCGGGTTCCGGCGTATCCTTCGTATAGCCGAGCACACGCACGGCAGCGCCGTTCAGAAGCGCGCGGTCATACAGGTGAAGGATGAACACCGGGACGTCGGACGAGATCGCATTGATCTCAGCCAGAGTCGGCATTCGCCGCTCGGCGAACTGAAACTCGCTCCACCCGCCGATCACTCGAACCCACTGTCCTGGAGGAGTGCGCTTTGCCTGCTCCTTCAGCATCCGCAACGCGTCGGACAGCGACGGAACTCCGTCCCAGCGAAGCTCCGTGTTGTACGAGAGGCCGCCGCGGATGAGGTGCAGGTGCGAGTCGATGAGTCCGGGGATGATCGTTCGTCCGCGCGCATCGATCACCGTCGTATGAGCATCGCGATAAGCGAGCACCTCCTCGTCGGTGCCGACGGCAAGAAACCTGCCGCCCTCCATCGCGACCGCACGCGCGAAGGATCGCCGGTCGTCCTGTGTCGCAATTTTCGCGTTCGTCAGGATGAGCCGCGCCGTATTCGCGGTTGCCTGGTTGCTGTACGAACCTGCGGCCATGCGGCCTCCTGTCACCGACAGCAGTGAGCTGGTGTTCGGGCTCTAGTGACCACCTTCGCTGGCATGCTCTCCGAGGATCGCCTTCGCATAGCGGATGCCGATGCCGTAGTCGGAGTGAGCTTTCTGAATGTCCATGCAGCCTTCGTACGTGGCAGAGCGGCCCCAGTCTCGCTGGAACTCGTACATCACCTGGAAGCTGGTCATGGGGACGGCGCCTGCCTGGATCATTCGCTGCACGGCGCGCTCGTGGGCTTCGATGCTGATGTCGCCGCATGCGTCTGTCGGAACGTAGACTTCGTATCCTTCCTGCAATGCCTGGATCGTCGGGAAACACGCGCAGACCTCGGTCCACCATCCAGCGATGATCAGCTTTTTACGGCCCGTCTTCTTGATCGCGTTACGGAAGTTGTCGTCTTCCCACGAGTTCATGCTGGTTCGGTCGATCGGCGACTGATCAGGATACACAGACTGCAACTCGGGCAGCATGTCGCCGCTGAACGATTTCGCTGCGACGGTCGTGAGTACGACGGGCACCTGGAAGAGTTTTGCGGTCTTCGCGAGTGCGACTGCGTTGTTCAGCGTGAAAAGCCGCGAGTGGCTCTGGATACCGAAGCTCATCTGCGGCTGGTAGTCGATGAGAGCGAGGACGGATTCCTCCGGGGTGAGCAGGCCGTGGATCACCGATGCCATGAGTGCTGCCTCCTTGTTCGTGTCGATCCGTCGCTGAAGGCTTCCCAACCCGAGCTGAAGAATCGGCCTCGGCGGGAATGTTGGGCGCGATAACAAGCCGACTAGCGGCTTCTACTTTCTCTGGCAAGCTTTACCCACGCGGTCGAGCGCAGCGAAACCGTCAGCCGACGCATCCGTGGTGGAGCAAACACACCACGCGCCAGTGGCCGACTGTGGCGCGTTCCTCCGCGTACGAAACATCTTCCACCGCCACTGATGCGGGTTTGCGACGGCCGAATACTGGTTAACGTTTGAGCGTTGAACGGCGGCGTCAGCTTCGCCGCTGGCGGTCCGTCGTCAGAAAGAAGATCGAGCAACACTCCAGCAGGAGGATAAAACGATGGCTCAGACAAGGGACAGCAGAAATCAGCAGCAATCCGGTGAGCAGCAGCGAAGCGGCGAAATGACACGGCCGGGTGAAAGCGGGCGCGGCGTTATGCGACTTGAAGGCCGAACCGGTGCATTTACGCTTCCGCTTAACCCGTTCACCTTCATGCGACGGTTCATGGAAGATCTCGATCAGCTGTTCATCGAACAGCCGGGATGGAGTGCCCCGCAGAGTCAGGGTCGCCAGCAACTCGGATCCACGAACTGGATCCCGCCCGTCGAAGTGCTCGAGCGTGGTGGCCAGCTCATCGTGCGAGCCGAAGTTCCTGGAATGAACAAGGACCAGATCCAGGTCGAGATCGAAGACGACCAGCTGGTGCTCTCCGGCGAACGCATGCAGGAGCATGAGGACAAGCGGGAAGGCTTCTATCGCACGGAGCGCAGCTACGGCCGGTTCTATCGGGTGATTCCGTTGCCCGAAGGCGTGAATCCGGAACAGGCGAAGGCGACGTTCTCGAATGGCGTCCTCGAGATCAGCATGGCGATGCCGCAGCAGCAGCAGTCGCGCGGCAAGAAGATCGAGGTGCAGGAGGGCGATCCTGCGCAGATATCGCACAGCGGACAGTCGCAGGGCGCATCGTCGAGTTCTTCCGAAAGCGGCTACACGCAGGGCGGCTCACAGAGCGGCTATTCGCAGGGCTCTTCACCACAGCGCGGCTATTCGCAAAGCGATTCGCAGCGCAGCCCTTCGGAAAGCGGCGGATCGCACAGTGGCTCGCGTGCCTGAGGCGCGAGCAACGCAAGGATCATGCGCGAGCAGCGCAAGGAGCACGGCGTGCCGGCCACGAGATTGGCTTGTGGCCGGCACGTTTCGGCCAGCACGCAGGGGAACAATCCATTGGGACCGAGTCAGGGCCATCTGCGCCGTGCGCACGAAACGTGCGCCGCGTGACTAGCACGGGCAGTTGAAAAAGAAGTACGAATCCGAACCGTGCCATTCCTCGTAGGCGGCGCGTTCGTCCGACGTGGGCTTTCGCAGCCGGAACGACCTTTGAAACCAGCTCTCTGCCATCTTTTTTGCGTAAGCCCGCTGATCGCGCCCGGTCCGGTTCTTCACGTCGCCGAGCTGATGGGGCATGCAGTACGCGTTCTCTTCGCTACCCAGGCTCGACCAGGCGTCCGCATACGCTTTGGCGAGGGCCATCGCTGCGTCGGCGGCGAAGGGGCCTTTCGGGAACTCGCGCAGATAGGCGATCGCTGACGGCAGGTCCGGAGTCTCGGACTCCTTCATTTCGTCGGGGTAGCGCTCGACGGTGGAATACAAAGTGCTCGCGCGCAGGGGCGACCTCGGATCGATCCGGTGCGCCTCGCCGAGAAGCTTGCCCGTGTATCCGAGGGTCGCATAGTGTCCGACGTAGGTTCCGGTGGCGGAGGTGGTCGCCGGATCGAGCCAGGTGTCGAACCCGCAGCAGCTTCTCTCCTTCACGAGCTTTCGGATGCGCACATCGAGCGCGACCAGCTGCCTGACCGACGGCGAGTTGCCGAGCGCCGCGTAGTCGCGCGCGATCTCGTCGAGGCCCTGTCGCACACGCATCTGCTCGTCGGCGTCCGGCGGCGGGCCTTCGGCGGTTTCCACGTCCTTGTCGGCGAGGAGCCTCGAGCCGACCCAGCCCCAGCGGAAGTCGTCGGTTCTTATGTAGTAGAAGGTCGTATCGCCTTGGTGCACGACCCGGGCGATCGTGAACTCCAGGCCGCTCGGAATGAATCCGACGGCCCGGTCCGGCTGCGCGGCCGCTGACGGCGCGAGCAGGATCTCTTCCGAAAGGCGGTAGCTGCGTCCGTTCTCGAGCGTCAGGGGATCGAGGCACGGCGCGTCTTGCGCAAGTGCCGATGCTGACGCCGGCGCGCAGTGCAGCAGAAGAGCGACGAACAGGAAGCGACGCGTTCGCATGGTGGGCCTAGCCCGGCAGCCTTGTCTCAAAACCGCGCGACCGACGCCACTGCGGCGCCCACTCCCTTGGTAACACCGTGCATAGCGGCTCTCTCTTTCTCTCGGTGCTCGGCATCGCACCCGCAAATTGGTGCGACGAAAAATAAACCCGCGCCCCGGGGGTCCGATCGCCTTGCCGACCTCGAGATTGAACCGCAGCATGGCGCGCAATTACGGAGGTCCTCATGGCACTCGATCTGCTTCAGCAAAAGGGCGTTCCGATCGACCGGCAGCGATTCACATGGCGAGAGCTGGTGAGTCCGCCAATAAGCAAACTCGACGACGACGCATTCACCAGGGTGCGCGTGATCCTCATGAACGGCATCGAGCTCGAAGCTTGCGTATTTCTGCATTCGCTGGCGCGCATGAATCGCGATCTGCAGCGCGTGGCCGCTGAAGTCCGCCGCATCGACCATCATCAGGCAACGATGGTCAACTGGCTCATCTCGCCTGACCATTCGCCGATCGAAACCACGATCGGCTATGAGCAGGTCGCCATAGAAGTGACGGCGCACGTTGCACAGCATGAGCCCGACGAGTATCTCGCGCAGGTCTACCGCTTCGGCCTGCTCGAGGACTTCGATCACATGCATGCCTACAGCGCGCTGCTCGACCGGCTGGAAGGCAAAGACTCGAACACGATCCTGCAGGGATACACCGACGTGCTTCCCGGCCGTCGTACGATCGTCGAGCACCGCCATCCGACCGACGACCTGCGCCGCAGCTACAATCGAAAAACCGCAGATCCGCTCAGCAAGCTCAATGCGCTCACAATCATGGCGGGAGAGCAGCAGACGCGGAATTACTACATGAACATCGGTCCGATCTTTGCCGATCCGGTCGCGCGACAGCTCTACGCGGAGATTGCATCCATCGAAGAGCAGCACGTCACGCAGTACGAGTGCCTGAGCGATCCGAACGAGACCTGGCTCGAAAAATGGGTCCTGCACGAGGCGACGGAAGTCTGGAACTACTGGAGCTGCGCGCAGAGCGAAACCAATCCTCGAATCCGCGCGCTGTGGGAGCGCTTCTGCGACTACGAGCTTGGCCAGCTTCAGGTGGCAATCAAGCAGTTCGAGAACGTCGAGGGGCGCGACGCGGCCGAGATCCTGCCGTCCGAGCTGCCCGATCCGATTTCGTATGAGAGCCACCGACAGTACGTCCGCGACGTGCTCAACTCCGAGGTACAGATGCGCGCCGTCGGTACCGAGTTCATCGACGATCCGGACGACGAATCGCAGCAGACGCTCGACTATCGCGAGCATCTCAACTCGGAGGGATCTCCGTCCGAAATCGTCCGGCTCGACTATGAATGGACGCCGGGTACCGAGCTGATGCAGCGCGCGATTGCGCTTGCCGAACACAGGAGGGTCCATTGAGCAATTCGATGAAGCCGACGGATATCGGCGAGAATAAAACCGGAATTGCCACGTCACCGCTCGGATTCGAGACGTTCCGCAAAGTGCAGGCGCGCAACGAGATGCCCGATACGGACGCGCTCGACGAAATGCGCCTGTCGTACTGTACCGAGTCCGACCCGGTCGGAACGATGCCGAGCCCGATCAAGCTCAAGGGCATCGTCAAATCCACCGTCGCAGCCGTCAAAGGAGAATCGGCAGCCGTGCTTCTCGACAAACTCGGCGAGCGTCTCGCTTTCGAACGCGCCGGGGTGCGGCTCTACGACGCGCTTCTCATCAAGCTCAAGGCATCCCATACGCATGATGAGAGCCTGGCGGCTGATGAGATCGAGGACATCCGCGACGACGAGCTCCGCCACGCGGGAATTCTCGCGGCGGCCATCCAGCAGCTCGGCGCCGATCCGACGGCGGTTACGCCGTGCGCCGACATCGTGGGCGTGATCGGGATCGGATTTGCACAGGTGCTGACCGATCCGAAAACCACGCTCACGCAGTGCCTCGGCACGATGCTTCAGGCCGAGGTGGCCGATCTTGCCGGCTGGGAGCTGCTGATCGAGCTTGCCGATGAGCTCGGGCACGAAGAGCTCGCCGAGCAGTGCCGGGAATGCGCCGACGACGAGGATCGCCACGACTCGAAAGTTCGTGAATGGCTGCGCACCGCGGTGCTCGGACAGGCTGACGTCTCGGAAGATCCGCAGTCGACGCACTGACGGCAGCAGAAGCGGGCTGGTCCGACGCGCCTTTTTGCGCTGCGGTCTGTCAGCTGCCGGTATGATGCCGCAACAACGTCGGCGTCGCATGATATTGGTCGCGCGACAGCAACTCCTTGCGTATTTCGCCGGAACCGGTTGTGACGCGCCAGGCCTGCACGATTTTCCCCGACAGCCCTTTTTCGATTTTCTCTTCGCCAGGCAGGAGCGAGCTATCCGGCACGCGCTCGAGCGGCGACGGCAGCTCTTCCATCAGTTCCGCTTCGATCGAAATCGCATGCGGCAGACTTTGCTCTGCCCGCACGCTGCCGCTCGCCAGTTGCTCGTTTACAGCCAGATGCAATCGGAGCGCAAAGGCGTACGGATTCCGGAATCGCAGATTTTTCCTGTCGTACGCAACGGTGGCGTCGCGTCCGAGCGGGATGTAGCGGTTTTCTCCGTAGGCGTCGATGCTGTGGTTGAAGCGCTCGGTAATCTCGCAGCCCGACAGCAATGCCAGGTTGTAGATCAATCCCGAGAGCTGGCACAGGCCGCCGCCCATCGAGGTCGTGACGCGATGGTTGATGAACATCGCACCTTCGCGGTAGCCGTTTTCTGCGACGGGTTCCAGGGCCATGCGCCAGAATGAAAACTCTTCGCCAGGCAGCAGCACAAAGCCTTGCATGCGACCGATCGCCAGCTGCAGATTGTGGATCTTGTTCCGAAAAAGGTGCCGCTGCGCCGGCGGATTGATCAGCGGGCATGCGTAGCCTGCGACCTCGTGAGGAAAGTCAGGCGGCATAAACGTTCGAGGCCGGGCTAGCCACATGCACGCTGGCGCCCACGCCCAGATGTTTGATGTGCAGATTGAACAAGCTGTTTTCGAACTCCTCGAGGAACTGGCACGCCGCCTTCGTTTCGCCTTGCATGCCGGGTTCGAATTTCAGCGCCTTCATTCCGGACACCACCAGCGCGGCAGGGATCTGCTCCAGGCTGAAGGCGCACATCCTGATCAGCATTGCCTGCGTCAGAATGGCGGGGAAAATTCGGGGCGCGTCTTTCCAGAAGGCCTGGTGGAAGAGTTCCTCGCGCAGCTCGTCGATGGCCGGCGTGGTGTAGAGCTCGAGCCGGAAGTCGCCGAGCTCCTTCCACAATTTCCACTGTCCGGAGCAATACACGGATTCCGGCGAAAAAGGCTGGGTCGGCTGGTTGTAGGTATCGAGATAAAGGTGCGACACGTACGCCATCAATGCCGCATCGCGCTCGAGCTCGGACAGAGCGGAAGCGCCGTCCCACGACTGCTGCGCGAGATAAGAGAGCATCCGCCCGCCTTCTTCGCCGAAGCGCCGGACGGCAAAAGCGTTGCTGAAGCGCGCCGACGCAGTCTCGGTGCCACGATCGCTCAACACGAGCAGACCGATTTCCGTCAACTCCCTCGTCTTGAACACCGTATGCGCATACATGCGATGCAGCGTCGGCGGTGACCGGTCGATTTGCGGGAAGAGACTTACGATGCATAGCGACTTGCGGGCGCCGCAAATCTCGAGCAGGCGCGACGCGAGCAGCACGTGTGTATGGCTATCCATGAATGCCTTCCTTCCCGGGAATGACGCGTATTGGTGAGCTATCTCGCACGATAGCACAGCCAGCTTCTCCTGGGCATGACAGAAAACGGCATTCTGCCGTCGCCTCCGGCACCCGCGAGCTGTTCCTGATGGAAACGGCCTGGGCGCACACGCACCCGATCTGACGGAGCTTGCGAGAACAGCTACGGCGTGACACGAGGCGCGCCAGAGCGATGTTCCTCCCCAGCGCGCGCCGTCAGTGTTGGTCCGCCTTCGTGCTCTTCGCCATCTTGTGCGGAGCCGCGTCCGATGCCGGAGCGATTTCGTGTGCATTCGAGAAAATCTCGGTCGGCGGTGGTCACACCTGCGGTCTCACCGCGGCAGGTGACGCCGTCTGCTGGGGAAACAATGCTTTCGGGCAGTCCGAACCGCCATCCGGGCCGTTTGTCGACCTCAGCGCCGGCCAGGACCATACGTGCGCCATCGCGGCCGATGGCAGCGTGTCGTGCTGGGGAAGCAATCTCGCAGGCCAGGCCGCGGCGCCGAGCGGCAGGTTCATCCAGCTTTCTGCCGGCACCGACTTCAGCTGCGGTGTTCGTACAGACGGAACGCTGCGGTGCTGGGGGGCGAACGCATACGGACTGCAGGACGAGCCGACGGGAACGTTCACGAAGGTCGACTCCGGCGATCGCCACGCGTGCGCGCTTCGACAGGACGGCACCGTACAATGCTGGGGTGATGGATTCGCGGGTGACCTCGACGCGCCTCCGGGCAAATTCGTTGAGATCTCCGTGAGCTGGGGCCTTTCGTGCGGGCTGCGCGAGGATGGCGAAATCGAATGCTGGGGCTACGACAACTATGGTTCGACGTCTCCTCCCGACGGACCATTTACGCAGGTCACGACAGGTTGGGGGCATGCGTGTGGCGTGCGCAGCGATGGTCACGTCATCTGCTGGGGCAATTCGGACTGGGGACAGGCAACGCCGCCGACGCGTGATGGTTTCATCGGCGCCTCCGGCGGTTTTGCCTACAGCTGCGGCCTTCTGGAGAGCGGGTTGGTCTCCTGCTGGGGCACGAACCGTCAAGGCGGCGCGGCGCTGCCGACCGGAGTTGCGCGCGAGGTGACCGTCGGCGCAGTGCGCTGGTGTGTGCGGCGGGAGAACGGCCTTGTCGATTGCTGGGGACCGACTCCGTACGGACTGGCGATTCCTGCTGCGATGTTCGACCGGATCTCATCGGGTTCCTTCCACGTCTGCGGATTGTCCGGCACCGATGCGATCTGTTGGGGATCCGACGACTACGGCCAGGCAAGCCCGCCGGGCTCAGCGTTTCGCGAGGTGTCGGCCAACGGCGACCATTCGTGCGGCATCCGCGAGGACAAAAGCATCGAATGCTGGGGACAGCTTCCCGACGGCAAACCGGTGCCGACCGCGGGAAAGTTCGAGCACCTGTCGACGGGAGAGACTCACGACTGCGCGATCCGCGTGGACGGCAGCGCCGAATGCTGGGGCAGCAACAACAGCGGCGAGGCGACTGCGCCTCCGGGCAATTTCGTACAGCTCGCGGCTGGCAACGGTTTTACGTGCGGCATCCGCGACAACGGCAGCGTGGACTGCTGGGGTAACAATCACTACGGCCAGGCCGATCCTCCGTCCGGATCGTTTTTGCAGATCGCGTCGGGCGGAGGCCATGCGTGCGGCATCCGGCCGAACGGCAGCGTCTCGTGCTGGGGCGCCGACGACTATGGACAGGCCAGTCCGCCGTCCGGCTCATTCGTGGAGCTCTCGAGCGACTTCGCCGTGACCTGCGGTGTTCGCGACGACGGCTCGGTCATGTGCTGGGGATACGAAGCGTATGCATTTCCCGCGTGTGACGCTCCGCTTTGTGGAAACCATGTCATCGACGGCGGCGAGCAGTGCGACGACGGCAGTACCGGCTTCCAGGCCGGCCAGTATTGTCTGGACGATTGCCGCCGGGTCCCGTGCGGTGAGCCGCTGACTCCGCTCGTAGCCGGTGCGACGGTGTCCGACGCTCTTTTCACCCTCAAGGCATCGGTCGGCGGTGCGAGCTGCGACGAGCGCGTCTGCGACGTGAACTCGGACGGCAGCATCACGGCGACGGATGCTCTGGCCGTGCTTCGCAATGCGGTTGGTCTGGCCGTCGACCTGACGTGTGCTGGCTGACGAGATCCGTCCCCCGATACCAGCCTCGCCTACTCCGGAACGCGTATCATGAACAGGAAAGCTCACCCTCCAACGCGACGGCGGCTCTGAGGATTTTGAGCGCGTCCACGCTCGTGATCTGCAAGTCCCTGGTCACGTCACAAACCGACCGGGCGCATGTCGATGACCCGGACGCGACGCGCAGTGCGAAATACGCGTCCGCCGACGTGAGCGTTCCGGAGTCATTCGTATCGCCGCACTTCAGCGCATGGCACTGCTCATCGCAGGGCTGGCCCTGGCTCCAGCTCACGTCGCCGTCATCGCATCCTTCCCCGAGCTCGACTGTGCCATCGCCGCACACGATCGTGGGCTTGGGAGCGGAGTCGTCCGGAAAAGCAGCGCCGGCCTCGCTCAGCTCATCAATGCGCGTCGCCGGGGCACCGACGGCCGTCAGGCCCGACGCCACGGCGACCGAGAATGCGAACTTGCTGACGCTGGGCGGGAATTCGGGCGGCGGAAGATACAGGCCACGAGGCGGCCACAGCGACTTGTTCGGACTTCTCAAGGAGAGAGAAGCGGCCTCCGGCTGAAACTGGAAAAGGTAAGCTGCGGCGCCGGGAGAACCGACCAGGACCAACCCCAGCCTCGTGTCGACCGCGCCACCAAAACCGTCGCCGGCGGCCGGGGTGGGAAAAGCGAGTAGCTTGGTTTGAGCAAACCAGTGACCGGCCTGGTGCTGGATTACATAGGCAGCTCCCGCATCCTCGGCTCCGCCGTCGTCTCCCGGCGTACCAACCACGCCCGTCGCACCATCGATCGCAACGGCAGTGCCGAAACATGCTCCACCACCGGTGTCCGAGGGCTCGACAATAGTCGTATCCAGAATCCAATCGGATCCGGACTTGCGATACGCGTAGACCGAACCCTGCGTCATGCAGTGATGGCCTGAGCCGGCCGCTCCCGGTGCGCCGATCAATATCGATCCTTCGGAAATGCCCACGCTCTGTCCGAATCGACCGCTCGGGCTTCCGGCACGCAACAACGCTTTTGGAGCCCACGTGGTTCCCGTTCGTTCGAAGACGCGTGCGCAGGCTCCCCCCGGAGCACCGACCACGACGTCATCGCCGTTGATCGCGACGCTGGTACCGAAACTCTTGCAGTCGTTGTCGAAGTCGAGGAACTTTCCCTGGTGCACCCAGGACGTGCCGTCGAAAAAGAAGACGGACGCGCTGCCGAAGGCCTTCTTGCTGCCGTTCACCGCAACATCGGCCGGTGCACCGACGATGATCGTCCGTCCGGAGACGGCTACCGACTCTCCGAAGTTAAGCTCGGCAGCAGGATCGTCGGGATCCTGGAAAGGAATCGGAACAGGACCGGTCTGGCTCTGTTCGACGTATCCGTCGCCGGAGCGTGCGAAGAGTCGCACTCTGCCTGCTTTGTTGCCGTTGGTCGCCGGCGCACCAATAACGAGGTAATCGTCCGAGAGCGCGATCGACCCGCCGAGCCCCTCACCTTCGAGTTGGTCATCCGGCACCAGAGGCGCAGGCGTGACGACTCCGATGCCCGACTCGGCCCGCATGTGCCTGATCCAGTACTGACTCTCCGCAGCATCCTGGATCGCTACCGTGATCTGGTTCGTACCGCTTGCCAGCAAACCAGCTGGCACGAGGAACTGGTCGGAAACAAACCCCTTGTTTCCACCGTGGGCAACTCCAGGGTCGTAATCGTCGAGAAATGGCTGATTGTTTACGAGGACATCGATCGGCGAGAACCCGTCATTGGTGGCGCCTGCCAGCAGCGACGTCAGATGCTCGAACTGCAGGAGCAGATTCCCGGGAGCCTGAAGAGGAAACGTGATCGTGAACGACGCGCCGTGAGATTTGAACGCCCAGTGGTCATCCGTGCGTTCCGGGCGAAAATCGAAGACGAAATTCCCGACAACACTCGCCGTTCCGCCGATGACCGAAATCGCATTGGTGGTGAAGTCTGCGTCGAAGACGGTTTCGGCTTCCGAGTTGATCCTGAGATCGTCGAGAAAGACCTCGCTGAGATTGGTGATGTCGCCGACGTAGATGACGATCTCTTTCACGGGCTTTCCTACCGGAAGATCGTGTTGGCGAGGCGCGGAGTCGGGTTGGCGATCGTTATACGGTTGGCGCCCCAGATAGGAGTTCTCGAGCGCAACCCCATCGACTGCCACATTTCCGCCCGAACCCCAGTTTTCGTAGAGCTCCATCTCCTTGAACGAAATCGACGACACGTACACCGGTTCGGGGAAAACGATGTGAAGCGCGGTCGAGTGAAACTGAAAGCAGCTGGCTCCGCAGTTCGAACGTCCGAAGCCGAAAGCGTGCGCGCTGCCGAGCTGGGTGACCGGCTCGATTCCGGGTGCGTTTCTAAACGTTCCAACCGTCTGCACGCTGATGCGCGAGTCCAGGACGCCATTCTCAAACGACTCGGAAAGTATCGTCTCGGCACAGGCGTTTTCGATTTGCGCAGATGCGACCAGAACGCAGATCAGGCAGCACCGCAGCAGGCTGGTCACGACAACGCTGCATCCTCGAACGATAGGGCTTCGTAACTGTCGGCTCATTGTTCCCCTCCGTGCATGGAAGTTCGGGGCTGCGACCCTGTCATTCGGGAACGACTACGGCCAGAAGAAGTACGGAGATTCTTCCGTGGTAGCGCAGGCAATCGTCGCAGCCGCACGTTCGTCTGCGCAATTTTTGTTATCCACTTCACAGAGAAGGGTCGGCGCGGCATCGGCACGGACGCCGTCCGGCGAGACCAACCGGTCGAGCTCAGTGCCGAGAGCTGAGAGGAAATCGCTCGGGGACTCGAACCTGTGCAACGGCGTTCTTCACGGAAGGATCTCAGCGGCTCCGCATCGAGCGAACGGTCTCGTGGACCCATCGCAGAAACGCGAGTTCACGCCATAGCCGCCGGACGATTTCTCGCACATCGTCGCCTGCACTCGAATTTGCTTGTCACCGCGACGAACTCGAAACTGGCGCGTGCCGATGCTCCGCAGACGAGCCCAGGTCGCGCTCGCGGTCCTGTTCGCGATCAACCTGATGAACTTCGTCGACCGCCAGATCCTCGGAGCGGTCGGTGAAGACATCCGAAAACAGTGGCAGCTGAGCGACACCGCGCTCGGCACTCTCGGCACGGCATTTACGCTGATCTACGCGGTCGTCGGCCTCCCGTTCGGACGGCTGGCGGACAAGCTGCGACGCACGCACATCCTCGCCGGCGGAGTGTTCGCATGGAGCCTGCTCACTGCGGCTTCGGGCATCTGCACGAGCTTCACACAATTGTTCGTCGTGCGCCTTGGAGTAGGCCTCGGTGAGGCATCGTGCGCACCGGCGGCGGCGTCGCTGATCGGCGATCTGTTTCCAGCCCACGAACGTTCCCGGGCTCTTTCCATCTACATGCTCGGTCTCCCGCTCGGGATCGCCGCAAGCTTTCTTGCCGGCGGGTACATCGCGAAGACCTGGGGCTGGCAGGCAGCTTTCTTTCTCGCGTCCGCGCCGGGGGTCCTGTGCTCGATTGCAGCGCTTGCCCTGATCCACGAGCCCGCGCGCGGCGCTGCCGAAGCGCATGACATCGGTGAGGTCGTGCGCGCCGGCTCGCCGATCAGGCTGGTGCTGTCGATCCCGAGCATGTGGCCGATCGTGCTCTCGGGTGCGCTCCACAACTTCAACATGTACGCCATCGGTTCGTTCATCGCGCCGCTGCTGATCCGCTACCATCACGTGAATATCGCCGAGGCCGGCTACTATTCGATGTTCGTCTTCGGCCTTTCGGGCATTCCCGGATTGATCTTCGGCGGAATGCTCGCCGATCGGCTCACCAGACGGTGGCCGGGAGGGCGCATGACCCTTTCTGCGATGGCATTCCTCGTCGCGGCGCCGCTGACGTACGTCGCCATCGATGCGCCACCGTCGAGCCCGATGGGCTTCGCATTCCCGATGACCCTCGGCGTCGCGGCGATGTACGTTTACTACTCGACGACGTACTCGACGATCCAGGATCTGGTCGAGCCGTCGCTGCGCGGCATGGCGATGGCCACGTACTTCTTCGCCATGTATCTGCTCGGGGCTTCGCTCGGCCCCATCGTCATGGGCCGCCTGAGCGATCACTACATGCTGGCGGCAGCCGCAGCCGCGGGCGTTTCCGCGACCAGCGGCCCCGCGCTCGAAGCGTTCAAGGGCGACGGCCTGCGCCGCGCGATGTACGTGATTCCTGCGCTCAACCTTCTACTCACGGTGTGCATGCTGGCCGCGGCCCGTATGGTACCGCGCGACATCGAAGCAGTACGTCAATGGATGCGGGAATCGGCCGAACGCCGCGATCCGGCCGGATCGCATGCGTCGCCGCTTCAGACCCGCAGCAGCCTCGGAATGTCCTCCAGAAGCTGATCACGAAGAAGCGTCACGCGCTTCGGAATGAAGTGCGCCGACGGATGGATGAGATGGATCGGAACGCCCGCGGTCGTATGCATGGGCAGCACGCGCACGAGGTCGCTGTCGCCGGTCTGGCCGGAGCACATGAAAATCGGCAGCAGCGCGATCCCCTGCCCTTCGGCCGCTGCGTCGCGAACCATATGATGATCGTCGGCGGACAATGCACCGTGTACTTCGACCGATTCGGGACCGGATGGACCGACGAGCTCCCATACCGTCGGGCCGGCGCTGCGAAACAGGATGCATTCGTGCTCCGCGAGATCGGCGATCGAGCGAGGACGGGGCTTTCGTTCGAGATACGTCTTCGATGCGAACAGGCCCGCGTGCACGAAGCCCATGCGGCGAGCAACCAGACCGCTGTCGGCGAGCTTTCCGATGCGGATGGCAAGGTCGAATCCCTCGTGGACCATTTCGACCACGCGCTGCGTGAGTGACACGTCGATTCGCACCTCGGGATAGCTCTGCGCGAATCGCACGACCGTGTCCGCAAGCAGAGTGTGCCCGCTGTCGGCCGGTGCGGTGATGCGCACCGTTCCGCGCGGAACGTCCTTGAGCTCCGCGACGGCTTCACTCGCATCGTCGATGCCGGACAGCGCACGCGACACCGTCTCGTAGTATGTGCGGCCGGCGTCGGTCGCCTGCACTCGCCGGGTGGTTCGCTGGATCAGGCGGATGCCGAGCTCGCGCTCGAGGGCGGAGACCGCGCGGCTCACGGAGGATTTCGGCAGCCCGACGGCCCGGGCCGCCGCCGTGAAGCTTCCCGCGTCGACTACCCGCACGAAGAGCCGGACCTGGTTCAGATCGATTGTGCGCATATCGGCAACAGTCTGTTCGAATCTAGCGGTCTAGCCACCTTCCGGCAACGATCGTAGACTCCTCCTCATATCGGCCGCCAACCAACTCGTCGGCCGCAGGGAGAACATCAATGAACAAGGCAGCAACTTCCGCTCGCATGCTTCTGGGGCTCATCTTTACCGTCTTTGGTCTGAACGGTTTCCTGCACTTCCTGCCGCAGCCGCCGATGCCGGACGGTGCCGTCGCATTCTTCGGAGCGCTTTTCGCGACCGGCTACATGGTCCCGCTCATCTTCGCGACGCAGGTTGCCGGCGGCCTCCTTCTGCTTTTCGGCTTCGTGCCGCTCGGACTGGTCGTGCTGGCGCCGGTCATCGTGAACATCGTCTCGTTCCACGTCTTCCTGGCGCCCGAAGGCCTGGGGCTCGCGCTCGTCGTCGCTTCGCTCGAGCTGTTTCTCGCGTACGTGCACCGAGGTGCCTATCGGGCGCTGTTCACGACGGACAGCGCAGCGCCGGAGTCTGTTCCTGCTTCGCGGCCGTTGCCCGCACGCGCGCAATGACGGAGGTGATCACATGCAATCGAATACTCTCAAATCGAATCAGGCCGGCGACGTAGCCGATCGAAAAGTTACTTCCGTCGTCACGGCTCACCGGCAGCGCGAAGGCGCCGGCTTCATCGTGCGCCGGCCGTTCCCGGGGCTGGCGCTCCGGCATGCGGATCCGTTTCTGCTGCTCGACGAGATGGGGCCGGTCGATTACGCGCCCGGTAAAGCCGTCGGCGCGCCGGATCATCCGCATCGCGGATTCGAGACCGTCACCTACGTGCTCGACGGAGAGATGGAGCACGAGGACTCCGCCGGCCACCGCGGACGGATCGGCGCCGGCGACGTGCAATGGATGACTGCCGGACGCGGCATCGTGCATTCGGAGATGCCTTCGCGCGCTTTACGTGAGCGCGGCGGCCGGATGCACGGCTTCCAGCTGTGGGTCAATCTTCCGGCGCGCGACAAGATGATGGCGCCGCGATATCAGGAGGTCCCTCGCTCGACGATTCCCGAGGCGGCCACGCCGGACGGACGTGCACGGGTGCGCGTCATCGCCGGCGAAGCGCTCGGAGCATCGGCCGTCATCGAGACGCGCACGCCGATCATGTTCCTGCACTGGACGTTCGAGCCGGGCAGCGCCGCCGAAGCAGCGGTTCCTGCAGATCACGCGGCGTACGTGTACGTTTTCGAAGGCGCATTGCGGGTGGGCGATCGCATCGTAAACGACGGCGAGCTCGCCCTTCTCGGCGAAGGCGACATGGTCCGCATGTCCGCCGATGTCGCGGCGCAGGCACTGCTTCTGAGCGGAGCTCCGCTCGGCGAGCCGGTCGTGCAGTACGGGCCGTTCGTGATGAACACCGAGCGCGAGATCGCGCAGGCAATCGAGGACTATCGCGCGGGACGGCTCGGCCAGATTGCACGCGGCGCGTGATCGACGGCGAGCACGCGCCGCGGCCCGTCGCTATCGAATGCAAGCCATGCGCGGTCGCTCGCATTGCGTTTGCGTGTACGCCCCCCGCAGATGAGCCGTACCGGAATTTTGTCAACGCAACGATCTTGGCGAGCAGCGAGATTTACCGTATCTCCGATGCTGACGAGCCGTCCGTACGAACCACGACCGTCATGAGAGGCGCCATGAAGTCATCGCCGGTCATCGCATTCATCGCTTGCGGTATTATTGCATTTGCCGGTTCCGCTCTCGGAGCCGGCAAGCCTGCCGGGGCAATGTGCCACGTCAGCCGCAGCTGCCAGTCGCATCTATGTGTCCGCCTGCAACCGGCGGACAAGTTCGGCGTGTGCTGCGAGCCCGAAACGTGCGCGTCCCTCGGCGCCCAGTGCGGCATGATCGACAACGGCTGCGGCACGCAGATCAACTGCCGCGAGTGCGACCCCGGAAGTTTCTGCGATCAGAACACCTGCATGACGACCACCACCACTACGACCTCGACGTCCACGACGACAACTTCGACGTCGACGACCAGCACGACGCTGGGCTGCATCCCGGAATCTCAGAATTGCGACCCGGCGAGCCCCAACTGCTGCAACGGAGGCGAATGCATCACGATCGAGTCGGGATCTGTGTGCATCATGCCGTGCGTGCCCGCCGGCCAGTCGTGCGCCATCGGACAGTGCTGCAACGGTTTGGCCTGTATTTCCACGCCGAACGGCCCCATCTGTCAGAGCATCATCGGCTGACCACGGCGTGGACCTCGGACGGGCCGTCGAGTCTACGATCAAGCAGGAGCGTAGGTCAGCCGGATCACATCCTCGCCAACTCGCTCATTGCTCAGAAGCCGAAGCCGCGGGCGCGGTCCTGCGAAATACGGCTTGCCGTGACCCAGCGCGACAGGGTGCAGGTAGATTCGATACTCATCGATCAGGCCGAGCTCGCCGAGACTCTGCGCCAGGTGCGGACCGGCAACTTCGATCTCGCCGTCGCGTTCGGCCTTCAATCTGCGAATGGCACCCTCGAGATTCTCGTCGACAAGCGTAGCGTTGGGACCAACCGACTGGAGTGAGCGCGAGACGACCCATTTCGGCTGCTGTCGCCAGGCGGCCGCGAAGGCGCGCTCGTCCGCATCCCATTCCGGATGCTCGTCGTCCCAGTAACGCATCACCTCATACATCCGCCGACCGTACACGCTGCCCGCCTGCTGTCGAGCCTCCTCGATGAAGTAGCGAAACAGCGTCCGATCGGGCGCAAAGGCCGTATGGTCGACGTAGCCGTCGAGCGACTGGTTCATTCCGAACACGAGCCTGGCCATGCGGACTTCCTTCTCCGGCAGCGCGTATCCGCGCGGTATCGGATCGCGTTATGCCATCGGTGGTAAAATGCCATCGGCGCGTCTTCCCGAGCACGTCGCCGATGGTCAGTGCATCTGCGCAGTCAACGCGCGCCGTGGTGACCGCGATCGATCCTGGAGAGTTCGACCTGACGGCCGCCCTTCGCTACCGGTGCGTCGTCGCGGTTGGTCGTCAAGCAAGCACACAGGCGCACAGCCCCGGCGAAGGACATGAAATGATCGAGCAAACCGTCGAGATCCCGACTGCGGACGGCTCCTGCACCACTTTCATTGCACATCCGGACCGCGGTGGTCCGCACCCACCCATACTCTTCTACATGGATTCACCGGCGATCCGCGAGGAGTTGCGCGACATGGCGCGCCGTCTCGCTTCATCCGGATACTACGTCGTGCTGCCGAACATGTACTACCGTTCGGGAGTAATGGAGCTCGGACCGATCGATCGCACGCCGGACGGCCCGTGGCTGACGCGAATGTTTCAGCTCATGGGCTCAATCAACATCCCCCTGGTCATGGACGACACCGACGCATTGCTGGCATTCATCGACACGCAAGCGGCGGCGAAGAAAGGCAGGATCGGTACGCTCGGCTACTGCATGAGCGGACAGTACGCGCTCAGCGCCGCCGGAAGGTACCCGGATCGCGTTGCGGCAGCCGCGTCCATCTACGGAATCCTGCTCATGACCGATGCACCCGACAGCCCGCACCTTGCGGTCCGAAAGGCGAAGGGCGAAATCTACGTCGCGTGCGCAGAGCATGACCAGTGGGCGCCGCTGACGATGGTCCATGCGCTCGCTGCGGACTTCCGGGAGCACGGCGTTAACGGCGAAGTCGAGATCTATGCCGGCACCGAACACGGCTTCGCGTTCCCGCAACGCCCGATTTACGACAAGTCCTCGGCCGAGCGCCACTGGACGAGGTTGCTTGCGCTTTTTTCCCGGAACCTTTGACGCGAACCGATCCGCCGTCCTAAGCGATCCCGTACTGGTGTTTCCACAGCGCGGACTGCGCCTGGCGGTCCGAATTTCCGATGATCTCGGCCGGATTGTGCGAGACGTGACCGAGATTGATGAGGCTTCCGATGGCGAGCATGTCGCCGGATTCGCAGTACATGAGCATGTGCGGGTAGCTGACGAACTCGGCCACTGCGCACTCGAACGCGTGATGGGGGTCGATGAGCATGTCCGGATGCTCGAGCAGCGGCAGGCCCGTCTTCGTCGCAAGCTCCTTGTATCCGTTCCTGCCGGTCGTCTGTATGAAGCCGCGGCCGCGAAAGGTGTAACCATCTTCCGACGGCGCCGGTGCGTTGCCCATGCGACCGCCATACGCGAGCTCGCCGATCATTCTCTGGTTGGCAGGATGGTCGGCGGTGCGTCCGTACATCTGCGCCTGTCCGGGTGAGAAGTGCGTGCTCCACTGCCTGAGCAATGCGGCGGGTGCGTAGTTGAGCGACTCGACGAGCTCGGTGCCCTCGCCGCTTTCGTGGCTTAATTGCGCCATGAGATGTGCGACGTGAACGTCCTTCGATATGCCGTACCTGGTGAATGCATTGTCCTGCGTTGCAAGGATGCCATTCACCTGCGCCAGGACATTCGGATTGTTCGTATTCCAGCCGGTTGCCTTGAAGTCGTTCAGTGTGAGCAGCCGCAATGTAGTCACCTCCGATGATATCGCTAGCGCATCCTTCCTGCCGGCCGGATCCCATGGAAGTGCCGACGGACAAAAAACTCGGTTCACATGTAAGCGGAATCACCAAACCTGTGGCTGCGGCGAATGCGAAGTGTCTGCAGTCACATGGGAGAATGATTTTTATTCTACGGATGCGCGATTGCCGCTCACTGGCATCTCGTAAACGTGCTGCCGAGATGCTCGCATGAACTCCGCCGGCGGCGGCTTAGCCGTCCCGACGGGCTCGCTATACGGCGGACCGGCGCGGTGTTCATGCCGTGGCTCGAACGCAGCACTGGTGCTACCGTCGCAACATCGGTCTCATCGAATCCACTCCGGCTGGAAAGGAATCCGCAATGACATCAGACGCTGTAATCCTCGTCGACAAGGCCGACGGCCTCGCGCTCGTCACTCTGAATCGCCCTCATGCCATGAACGCGCTGTCACGGGAGTTGCGCGGAGCGATCGCGGAAACGTTTGCAGAGCTCGAAGCGGACCCGGACGTGCGCGTTGCGATCCTCACCGGTAAAGGCCGCGCGTTCTGCGCCGGACTGGATCTGAAAGAGCTCGGCGGCGGCACCGACTCGGTTCAGGGGACGGTCGAAACAGCCGATCCGGTTCGCTCGATTGGACAGTTTTCGGGTCCGGTCATCGCTGCGATCAATGGCGTCGCGATTACCGGAGGCTTCGAGCTCGCGATCGCTTGCGACGTGCTTGTGTGCTCCACCGAAGCCCGGTTCGCCGACACGCACGGGCGCGTCGGAATCCTCCCGGGATGGGGCCTGTCGCAGAAACTGTCGCGTACGATCGGCATCTACCGTGCAAAGGAGCTTTCGCTGACCGGCAACTTTCTGAGCGCCGCGCAGGCAGCAGACTGGGGTCTGGTAAACCGCGTCGTCGAGCCCGAGGATCTGCTTCCGGTTTGTCGCCGCCTCGCCGCAGACATGCTGTCTCTCGAGCCGGAATGCCTGGCTGCCTACAAACGCCTGATCGACGACGGCTACGCGCAGAGCTTCGCAGAGTCGCTGAGGACCGAAGCCCGCGTCTGCGCCGAGACCAATCGCAACGTACGCCCGGATCAGATCGAAGCCCGGCGAGAGGCCATCCGCCTGCGGGGAAAAGCGCAGACTGGAAACACCTGACCTCGCGCGGCGACGACGCCGCGCAACCGCACCTCTCAACCCGTATCCTTTTCGCGGCGCGCACTGCGCGGTGTGAGTTACTCCCTTCACGAGGGCCGTCGAACAAAGCCCCGGCCGACCGTTGCAATGCCGCTTACCGTCCCGGCGGCGTGGACGAACCGGGCCTGCGCAGCTATAACGCGGGCCTTCATGGCCGAAGAAGACCTCAAAGCACGCGTCGTCGAGCTCGAAGCGGAACTCTCGCGGCTGCGCGAGCTCGAAAGCGTCCCATACCGCGCCGTCGTCGAAGACATGTCCGAGCTGGTGGTGCGCTGGAAGCCCGACGGCACGAGGCTGTTCGTCAACGACGCGTACTGCCGGCTGTTCGGCGCCACGCGCGAGACACTGATCGGAAGCACCTTCTGGCCGCTCATCAGCGACGACGACCGGCGCGAGGTGCACGATCGCATCGCGGCGCTCAGTTATGAGAGCCCGGTTTCGACCGGGCAGCATCGCGCGATCGGCCCGGGTGGAACCGTGATCTGGATGGAATGGGTCGATCGAGCGATCTACGACCGCGAGCATCGGCTGGTCGAGTTGCAGTCGGTCGGACGCGATATCACCGCTCGCGTCCACCTCGAGGACCAGGCGCGACGGGTTGTTCGCGGCGATGCCGCCGCACGCGCGTCGGCTGCGATAGCGCACGACCTGCGCAGTCTCCTGCTGGTCATCGGAGGATTTGCTTCACTCGAGGTGAGGAAGCAGGACGACGTCGCGTCGCTCGAAACCGTGCGCACCGCCGTCAAAGCTGCTGACCGCCTGCTCACGCAGCTGAGCCAGGTCCGGCACGGCGTGACGGTCGAGCCGCAGCGAATCGATGTCAGCGAGCGCGTTTCGCAGCTACGCAGCCTGCTGCGGGAGATCATCGGCCGCGGCGTGCGGCTCGAGCTCAAACGTCCTGCTGAGCTCTGCGAGATCGTCTGCGATCCGACCCAGATCGACCAGATCCTGCTCAATCTCGCACGCAATGCGGTCGAGGCGATGCCGACGGGCGGAGCGCTCGTCATCGAGACCGACCTCGTGTCGGACCCCGGCGTGACCATGCAGCATGAAGACGGAAGTGTCGTGCGCCATGTGCATCTGCGCGTCACGGATACGGGCACCGGCATCAGCGACGCGATCCTGACACGCATCTTCGACGTCGGAATCTCGACCAAGCCGGGTGGTCACGGGCTCGGGCTCGCCACGGTCAAGGCGATCGTCGAGAGCCACGGCGGCAGCATCCGCGTACGGTCCGGCGGGCACGGAACGACGTTCGACATCGCGTTTCCGGCTGCCGATTGACAGGGCGTCGCTCCGTCACCACTCACGACGAGCGTCGGCGTTCCGAGATCTCGAACGACATCAGTTCATCGTTACGTCTGGTGAATTCCCTTCCATGCGTCACCAGCTCTCGCCGAACGGCCGCACCTCGACGTGGAACGACCAGCATGACCGGTCCTGGTGCGCGACGTGCCACACCTCCTCGGCGATCGCGGACGGCTGCGCGAAGAACGGATCCCCCTCGGGCTTCGACAGCATTGCGCGCGTCCACTCGACGTCGATCACTGCATCGATGACGACGTAGGCCACGTGCACTCCTTTCGGGCCGAGGTCGCGCGCCATCGTTTCGGCCAGGATCCGCTGCGCCGCCTTGGTCGGTGCAAAGCCGGCGAACTTCTGCCGCCCTCGCAGCGCCGACGTATTTCCGGTCACGATGATGGCGCCTTCGCCTGCCTCGATCATCGCCGGCGCGGTCCTTCTTGCAAGATGGAGAAGCGCCATCGTATTGACCTGAAAGTTCTGGTTCAGAACGTCCGGCTCGATCTCGAGAAACGTTCCGAAGGCACCGCCGACGGCATTGTGAACGAGCACCTTCGGAGCACCGAGCTCGCTCGCAACCTGTTGCAGCGTGGCTTCGACCTGTGCTTCGTCCGTCACGTCGCATGCGTATCCACGCGCATTGTCGATCTCGTGCTCGAGCGCGACGAGCCGCTCCTTGTTGCGCGCGAGCATTGCGACGGCGTAGCCGCCGCGTGCGAAGCGGCGCGCGATCGCCGCTCCTGTTCCGGGTCCGACGCCACTGACCAGCGCTACGGGGAGGGCTTGTGTCATGAGGATTCCTTCGAGGGTTGCGCGCCGCGCTTCGTCGCGCAGACGCGGCTCGGCAGACGGTTACCCCGGCGGCGTGCACGGCGCCACTGCCAGCGACGCGATCATCCTGGTCAGCTCCGCAAACTGCACCGGCTTGACCAGGTGATGATCAAACCCTGCTTCTTTCGACCGGAGGCGATCTTCCTCCTGCCCCCAGCCGGTGAGCGCGACGACGATCATCGTCCTGCCCCAGGCCTGCTCGCGAATCCGGCGGCACACCTCGAGCCCGTTCATGCGCGGAAGCCCGATATCGAGGAGCACGAGCTCCGGCCGGATCTGCTCGGCAAGCTCGATGGCCCTCGGCCCGTCGTGCGCGGTGCTCGAATCGTGCCCCTGCAGCCTGAGCAGCATCGACAACGATTCCGCGCTGTCCTCGTTGTCGTCGACGACGAGAATGCGCCAGACCGGCGACGTGTGCCCCGGCTGTGACGGCACACGCTCGCGGCCCGATTGGTGCTCGACCATCAGCGGAAGCCGTACGACGACCTCGGTTCCACGCCCGCGACCTTCGCTATGCACCTCGATGGTGCCGCCGTGCATCTCGACGAGCTCTTTCGCAAGCGTAAGACCGATGCCGAGCCCGCCTTGAGCACGCTCGCGGGTCTGGTCGACCTGCGTGAACATCTCGAAGACGCGAGGCAACATGTCGGGCGGAATTCCGATGCCGGTATCCTTGATGGCGACGACGAGCTCGCCGTCGTGAGGCTCCGCGACGAGCTCGATCCGGCCACCGCGCTCCGTGTACTTGCACGCGTTGTGGATCAGATTGCCGAGTACCTGCGAAAGGCGCACCGCGTCCGCCTGCAAGTGGAGCGGCTCGGCCGGCAGCGATACGCGGATCTCGTGCCGCATGTTCTCCGCCAGCGGCCGGCAAAGATCGACGGCCTGCTGAACGATTCCGGCAAGCTCGACACGCTCACGCCGGAGCTCGATCTTGCCGCGGCTGATCCTGGCCACGTCGAGCAGATCGTCGACCAGGTGCACCATCTGGTCGACCTGTCGCTCCATGGTTGCAACGGCCTGTTCGACGACAGGCTTGTCATCGCCCGCAAGCCGCATGATCTGCAGCGAGTTGCGGATGGGCGCAAGCGGATTGCGTAGCTCGTGCGCGAGCGTGGCCAGGAATTCGTCCTTGCGCCGGTCGGCCGCCTGCAGATTGGCCCGCGATTCGGCGAGCTCGCGGTCGGCGCGCCTTTTTTCGGCGACGTCGCGGAAGATCAGCACGCAGCCGACCACCCGGCCGCTGCGGTCGCGGATCGGCGCGGCGCTGTCATCGATCGGGATCGAACGGCCATCTTTCGACAGCAGCACAGTATGGTTTGCGAGTCCCATGATTGCGCCTTCGCGCAGCGCGCTCGTCGCCGGGTTGTCGATCCTCTGCTGCGTGTGCTCGTTGATGACGGCGAACACGTCTTCGAGCGGCTGAGCCGCGGCGTCCGCCTGCGTCCAGCCGGTAAGTGCCTCGGCCACACCGTTGAGGTAGATGACGCGCGCATCGGCGTCCGTCGTGATCACGCCGTCGCCAATGCTTGCCAGCGTCGTGCTGAGCCGCTCGTGCTCGGCGTGCATGACTCGCTGTGCGTTGCGCGTGGCTTCCGCAAGGATGATCAGTACCGAGCAGGTCACGGCGTACACGCCGAATCCCACTAGCTGCTGCTGCACCGGCGTCGCCTGGGCGAGCGGCGTGAACAGCAGCCCGCAAGCAATGAAGCCGAACACCGCCGACAGCAACGCCGGCAGCCACCCGCCGTAGTAGGCCGCCGCTGCAACGGCAGAGAAGGTCGTCACGAATGGAAACTGGCCAGGGAGCCAGGGATCGAGCAGCCAGCGCATGACGACGATCGCCGTCGTCGCAACCGCCGCGATCAGCAGCGCGGTCGGTACACCGTTGGAGCTTTTGAGGGTCTGCCCGAAAGCCGTCATCCGGCTCCTCCCGGCTGGACCTTATCGCCAGGGAACGCGCGTGCGAAACGGAGTCGAGCCGGACTCGGATGGCTCGACCGGCCGCGGCCGGATCCACGCTCATCGACTGCGCGATCGTCGCGCCGTCGTCGCGACTTCACGCACCACGTCGCGCGCATCCTTGTCGTCGCGGAGCCCCGCGAAGCGTGCGTGGCGAAGGTGGCCGCCGCGCGTCCACTCGGTGAACTGGATCTGTGCGACGAGGTCCGGACGAAGCCAGCGGCAGCGTTTCATCACATCGCTGGTGAGGGCTTCCCCCCGGCGCGCGCTCTTCGGCTCCGGCAGGTTCGCAAACGGACACTCCGAAGTTTCGCGACGCGCGAACTGGCGTGAGACTTTCCGGCGCAGCTCGGGCACGAACCCGTTGCGGATCTTGCCGTCGAAGACGAGCTTTCGATCTTCGAAATGGCCGACGAGCAGCGACTCGAAACCGTCCGGGCCCGGAATATAGCCGCCGACGACGAGCTCCTGGCTCTGGCTCGTCTTGTGCTTCACCCACGCTCCCGACCGCCGGCCGGATTCGTAGGTACTCGCCTTCTGCTTGGCGACGAATGCGATCGATGCAGCAGGAAGCGAGTCCAGCTGCATCGCCGGAGCGCCGCCCTTCCTCCTGCGTCGATTGCCATTGACGGATCGCGAAGGCTTCGCGGCGACGCTGCTGATGTCACTCGAGCGATTGCTCTGCCAGACGGCATCCGCGGCGGAGGCAATCTCACGCATCGACCGGCCGGTCAGCACCGACTCGTCGTCGGAGCTGGCGCTTACCGGCGAGGCGGACGGACCACTGCGAATCAGCCGCCACGTCTGGCGGTCGTCCGCGTCCGACTTGAGCGTCCACTCGCCCTTCAGCTTGTGCCCGTCGAGATGGATGCGGAGAAATCCCCGGTAGTAATTCCCTTCGATGAGGTCGTAAGTCCCGATGTCCCATACCATCACCGTGCCGCCGCCGTACTGGCCTTTCGGGATGATGCCTTCGAAGTCGAAATACTCGAGTGGATGATCTTCGGTTGCGCGCGCGAGCCGCGCTTCGTCTTTCGTACAGGACGGTCCCTTCGGCACGGCCCACGACTTGAGCGCTCCGTGCATCTCCAGGCGGAAGTCGTAGTGCAGATGACTGGCGGCGTGTTTCTGCACGACGAACCGGCGGCGGCTTCCCTGCCGGCTTCCACGCGGGAGTGCGCGATCGTGCGAGGAGTCGCCGGACGGCTCGCTCGTCTTCGAGAAGTCGCGCATGGAGCGGTACTTCTCGAGCGACGATGCGCGGCGCGGGGTCGGTGCGCGGCGCTCCGCGAACGCCTGCATGATCTCCTGGGGAAGCTCCTGCGTCTTTTCGAGCACCGGCGCGAACAGGTCGCCGGTCGACGCCAGACGCTCGAGCGCGGCTTCCGGAGAAAATACGAGCCCAGCCACGTCGCGCGACTTTTCCGCAGCGACCAGTTCGTCCCACCGCACGGGCATCGACACGTAAGGCGAATGGCTCTTCGCGCGCAGTGAATACACGCCGACGGTCGTCTTGTAGTCGGTGTTCTGGCTCCAGTCGATGAACACCTTGTTCGTGCGCAGCGACTTCGACATCTCCGCGACGACCAGCTTCGGCATGCGCTCGTGCAGCAGTCTCGCTACCGCTCTCGCGAACGAACCCGTGACTGCGTACGAAACGCTGCGGTTGAGCGGGACGTAGACCTGGAGCCCCTTGGAGCCCGACACTTTCGCGAACGATTCGAGCCCGAGCGTGGCGAGCAGCTCGCGGAGCTCGAGCGCTACTCGCGCACACGCGAGCATGTCGGCGCCTTCGCCCGGGTCGAGGTCGAACACCACGTGCGTCGGATTTTCGAGGTTCCCGGCGCAGTGGAGAAACGGATGGATCTCGAGGCACGCGAGGTTTGCGATCCAGACGAGCGTCGCAAGGTCGTCGATGACGATGTAGCGGATCGGCGACCCGCCGCCGCGACGCGGGACCGGAACGACCCGGACCCATTGCGGCGTGAATCCCGGTGCGTCCTTTTCATAGAACGCCTCACCGGTGACGCCGTCTGGAAACCGCTTGAGCGTTACCGGTCGGCCTTTCAGATGCGGAAGAATCCAGTCGGCTATCCGGATGTAGAAGTCGATGACCTCCCCTTTGCGGAACCTGCCGCCGGGGTAGAGGACCTTGTCGAGGTTCGACAGTGCGATGCGGCGGCCGCCGACATCCAGCTCGTCGGTCTTCTTCATGTCGCGCTTGGACCGTCGTCATGCGGCACAACATTCGATCGCAGACGAGGGTATCGAACGGATTGCCACTGTCCCGGGGGATGCCGCGAATTTCCTGGCGGCGACGCGATCGGCGCCTCTACCCCGAAACCTCGCACGCGGAGCATCCGTTCGTGCGGCACTAAGCAGACATTCTTCGCGCGCTCGCCGTGACTCTGGAATCGGCGGGTCGATCATTGCCGGATGTTCGGCGGGTGGCCGGCGGCAGCCACTCGTGAAGTCGGCGCGCCGGTTCGGGACCCATCGCGCCGTCGAGGATCGCTGCCGGAACCGCAAGCGCGAGTCCCACAACGATCAGGCTCCAGAACGCCACGATCACGCCCGTCTCGTGATTTCGAAGCGCGCGAACAAGCGGGGAGTCGGCGTTGCCGGCCGCAACATGAGCCGAGAGCACGAGCTTGACCATGAGCGCGACTGCGCTCAGGCCGAACACGACGAACAAGGTAAACAGAATTGCGATCCCGACCAGCTGAGGACGGCCGCTTTCCAGCGAGATGCCGATCAGAGCCGTGATCGGACCCATAGCGATCATCGCAACGAGCGATGTCGCGCAGACGATCGCGAATGTCCTGATACCCGGCATGCCTGTTACCCGACGACGGGCCTCCTGCGAACGGACCGCAACGAACTTCTCGTCGCTTCACATCGGCCGGACCGGCTGCGAGCCGTCCCAGTCAATCGACATCTGCCGCACGAGGTCGAAGAACGCACCCTTGGGTCCGCTGATGTCGGACAGCTCGACGACGGTGCCCGGATGAAGCTGCGTGTCGAAGTACGCAAAGCGACCGAGCTCGCCGCCGATCTGGCCTTCGTGCCCGACCTTGTAACCGAGAGATAACGCGCGGTCGTAAAGCGCCTGATAGTCTTTCGTCCAGTACGCGACGTGCTGAAGCCCTTCGCGGCCGGAGTCGAGGAATTCCCTGTACATCGACGGCGCGTCGTTTCTCTGCTGGATGAGCTCGATCTGAAGGTCGCCGGAGTTGGCGAGCGCGATACTCATCTCGACGTCCGACGGCCGGCCGTGATGCCGGAAATAGTCGACCTTCACCCGATCGAAATAGAACCAGGGACCGACGCCCATCACGTTGACCCAGTGGTCCATGGCGCCACGGATGTCCCGCACCACGTAACCGTTCTGACGGATTGCACCAAAAATACGGCTCATCGTGGTCTTCTCCTGGAAGAGGGTGCCGCGCCGGCACAACCGTTCAGCCTCGGGGCGCCGACTCCAATCGATTTCGCGAACCTGCAAACCCGCCCCGAATCCTTTCGCACTGGCGGGAACGACGCCCGGGCGCCGCCCCGCATCCACCGCGCAAATCGCAGCGGAATGACCTTTGCAAATCACCGGCAGATGTCGCCGATCGCCGGCGGCCCAACCGTATGCCGGGAGCCTTCCAATGAGCGATTTTCTGAGCGGCTACTCCATCCAGCGATGGCTCGAGTCCTGTCCCCAGGGCTACCTCGAGGACACGGTGTTCGGTCATCCGGACGGCGAGACCGAGCCGGAGTTCCTGCTCGAAAACGACGTGCTGCGCGAAGACGCGATCCGCAGCACCGTACAGCTCGTCGTCGGCGAGCGCTGCGCCCTTGCCGCGTCGTCCGGCCTGATCAACGCGGCGCCCGACGAAGCGAGCAAGCGTTTCCTGGCCACCCAGACCCTCGACGAAGCCCGCCATGTCGAGGTCTTCACGCAGCGGCTCTATGACCTCGGCGTAAAAAGAGCCGATCTCGAATCGACGATCCTGCACTTCGCCAATCCGAACCTCATCAAATTCGCCGAAGTGCTTCTCGACAAGGTCCATCGCCGGGATTTCATCGCCGGCGTCGTCGGCCAGAACATCGTCCTCGAGGGCATGGCCTTCAGCGTGTTCGAGATGATGCAGGCCATGAACAAGGAAATGAATCCCAAGTTCGCGCACGTTCTTACCGGGACGATCGCCGACGAGCGCCGTCACGTCGGCTTCGGCGAGAACCGCATCGGATCGCTGCTCAAGCAGCACCCCGAAAAGAAGCGCGAAATCGAAAACATGCAGCGCGACATGTCGTGGTACATGCTCGCGACCTTTGCCGACGCGTTCCGCGGCAACCGCACGGCCGAGGAGCTCGACCGCATCGGCCGCGAGCGAAGCCATTCGTCGTACCAGGGCGCGGACCTCGGCGTCATGTCGCCGGAACAGATGGAAGGCCTGCTCGCCGATACGGTGCTCGGTGAGTTCAAGACGCGGCTCGCGCGCATCGGTCTCGACTACCAGTCGCCGCCGCGCCCGTAAGCGTAAAGAGGGAGAAGAGCCATGGAACCGAATCCGAGCCTGGCAACCCAGGAGCGCGCGTTCACGCTCCTGTGCGGCGGCGAGCCGCTGCTGACGCTCGTCCATGAAGGCGAACGGCGCCGCTATGTCCTCGAAGACACGGGCTTTAACGAAGTGCCGAAGAAGATGCGCCGTTTCTATCGAAAGTGGGGCGGCCAAACAGACGTGCTCGCGCCGAACGAAGTCCTCTGCCCTGTCTGCAAAGTGGTGATTCGATCTACCCAGGAGCTGCAGCCGGGCGACCGCGTGTTCTGTCTTCCGTGCATGACCAAGCTGACCGTCGTGGTTGGAAAAAGCGGCAAGCTGGAGGCGACGTCGCGGTTCTGAATACGGCGGAAGACGTTCCCGAAATTCGGTTCGGTCCGTGGTCATACCCGATCGCGTCGTACGTGACGGCACGACGCCCGAAATTATTGACTCGCGTGATTCGGGCATCTAAACGGCTCCCGTTGGCGGGAATTTTCTTTAACCCAACGGAGACTCCAATGATGAACACGCGACGCTTCTCACAAATGGCCGTGGCCGCAGTCGCCATCCTTTCCACTTTCGCATTCAGCGGACGGGCGCATGCAGCCGTCGGGACGCTTTATGGGGTCACCGGCGCCGGACCGGCGGCGCAGGGATCCTGCGGCGGGACACTATCCGCCCTGTACACGCTCGACCCGACCACAGGCGCAGCGACGCTCGTCGGTCCCGTCATGATTGGAGGCACGCAGGCACGGCACATCACGGGTCTTGCCGTGCATCCGTCCACCGGTGTGATGTACGCGGTGATGAACGGAGTCGATACGGCATGCTCGGACGAAGGCGACGCAACGCTGCTGACGATCGACCCGGCTACAGGGGCAGCAACCGTCGTGGGCACGCAGGGCAGCATCAGCGGCCAGTTCCCCGACATCACGTTCGATCCGTTTGGAACGCTGTATGCCTGGAACGAATTCGACGGCGACAGCCTGTGGATCATCGACACGACAACCGGCACGGGTACGCGCGTGGACTTCGGAGATCTCAGCACGTTCCGGACCGGCCTCGCGTCCGACTCGAAAGGTCATCTGTATCTGAAGATGACGAACGAGCTTTACCGCATCAATCAGTACACCGCGAAATCCTTCGGCTTCGTCGATATCCTGGAGGATCTGAAAAACTTCCTCGCGTTCGACCAGAACGACGTGATGTTCTCGGGTGACCGCAACTCGCAGGGCTTCTTTCTGTACACAATCGACCCGACGAGCGGCCAGGCGACCTTCATCGGATCGAACACCGTCCCCAACATGGGCGCGATCACGTTCGATCGCGGCGTCCTGACTCCGCCGCCGGTATCCGACCTCAGCCTGAGCAAGGACGTCGATGTTCCGAACCCGGTCATCGGCACCGACGTCGTCTTCACGCTCACGGTGACGAACGACGGCCCCGATGCGGCGGACAACGTGACCGTCTCCGATCTTCTACCGGCCGGCTACTCCTACGTTTCGAGCAGCGGCGACGGCACTTACGACGACGGCACGGGCGTCTGGACGATCGGAACGATCGCCAGCGGGGGCGCGTTTGCGACGATCGACATTACGGCAACCGTCCTCAACGCGCCCGGTCAGTACACGAACGTTGCCGAAGTCGCCACGTCGGATTCCTACGATCCCGATTCCGTGCCGGGCTCGGGCGACGAGGCCGGTGACACCTACGCCGCACTCACGCCCGACGTACTCGTTCCCAAGCTCTTTTCGCTCGATCGCGACACGAACCGGCTCTGGGTGGTCGATCCCACGTTCTTCCTGATCGACATGGCCATGAGCATAACCCTCGACGGGTACGATCTGACCGGCGGCAACGGCCTCACCGTGCAGCCGGAGACCGGGACGATGTTCGCAGGGCTCGATTCTTCGCAGGGCCGTCTGCTCGCGACGATCGACCCGGCGACGGGCGAGGCGACGCTCATCGGCAGCTTCGGTGACTACCGCGTCTCCTCGATCACGTTCGGCGCCGACCAGGACACGCTTTACGCCAGAACCGGCAACAGCGGCCCCAACTTCCGCACGCTGTTCACCGTCGATCCGACCGACGCCACGATGACCGCCGTATGCACGCTGCCCGAGGGTTTCGGTGGCGCGATGACGTTCTCAGGCGGGCTCATCTACATGACGACGGAGATCTGCCCGAACGACTGCTTTATCCAGGTACAGATCATCGATCCGTCCCAGTTCCCGGGAAGCGCGAGCGATCCGTGCGGCGGCACGACCGTCGACACGTCGATTCTGTACAGGGAACCAACGGGCGTGGCAGTGGAATCCGACGTCGGCGGCACGATCACGCTGCTCGTTGCATCCTTCGGTGAGTTGTATCGCGTGACCATCCCGGGCGCAGGCAGCCCGTCCGATTCGTCGTTCCTCGGTTCGATGTCGCACCAGTCGAGAGGACTCGCATTCTCGACCGCCGACGTGACACTGGCCAGCCTGTCCGCGTCGAAAACCGCGACGAAGATGCGCGTCAAGGGAAAGAAGCTGATCGACTACACGATCGGCGGTGGGAACAGCGGACCGTCCTCGCTGAGCAACGTCGAGCTCACCGACAACCTGCCGCCCGGAACGACGTTCGTTTCAGCGGATTCCGGCTGCGATTTGTTCGGCGGGACGGTCGTGTGCTCGATCGGCCAGCTCGATCCGGGCGTGACGCAGTTCTTCACGTTCACGGTCCAGCTGACGTGCAAGAAATGCTCTTCCGTCACCAACAACGTATCCGTCAGCGCCGACGGCATGTTCTACGATTACCCGTACGACAACGTCGCTTCGAGTACGTTGTCGGTCAAGGGCAAGTTCTGACGACCACCAGCGCGAGTGCTGGGCGGCGGGCGCCATGGCCAATGGCGCCCGCCGCGCGAGTTTACGCCGGCGGCGTAAACCCGGTCGCGTCGTCTCCTGTCTGCGGCAGCACGCGAACCCGCACCGAGCTCGCACGCCCGCGATCGTCGACGGCACGGAAAAGGAACGTCCCGACCCTCGCTTTCCAGTGAAGCGAGCGCGAAGGATCGACCTGGCCGATCAGCTCGTCGCCGGCGAACCAGTAAAGCTGCTTCGCATCCGCCGGAACCGACGCCACAAGCTCCAGCTCCAGGCCGCGATGCGGCTCGAGCCGGTACTCCACATGCTGTTCCGGACTGACGATGCGGATCTCCTCGGCATCCGAAGCCGGAATCCCGCAGCGCGGCTCGTAAGCCGGCGGCGTTGCGCGCCGCAGGCCGGCCTGCACGAACAGCTTTTGCATTGCGCTGTCCCAGAACTCGTAGACGCGGCCCGTTCCGCCGCGCTCGCCCGGACAGACGCGAAGGCCGCTCGCCTCGTCCACTTCGACCTTGCGATGGATCCGGCAGCTTGCGATCGGTGACACTCCGGGAATGAACCAGCTCTGCTTGCGGTGCGGACAGTCCGGACCCGGAAGGGCGCCGGACAGAGCGCACACCTCGACCTTCTTGAGATTGAGCGCAGCAGGATCCGGAGGAACCGGAACGATGCCGTGCGTGCGCAGTCGGTCGACGACGGAAAAGAAGACCGGCCCGGCAACGTCGCGACCGACCAGATTCGGATTCGGCTTTCCGTCGAACTCGCCGAGCCAGACCGCAACCACGTGCGTGCCGACGAGACCGACTGCCCATGCGTCTCTCGATCCGTAGGAAGTCCCGGTCTTCCACGGGATGTGCTGCTCGCGGAATTTTCCGAGCGCCGGCGGATTGCGCGACAGCATGTCGGTGACGAGGAAGGCCGCTTCGGGTGACAGCACTTTCCTGCCCTCGCTGCCCGTCGCCGCGCCGTCCAGGAAGCGAAGCGGCTGCATCACGCCGCCGTTGCCGAGAACCCCGTAGAGCTGCGCGATCTCTTCCGACGTCGTGCCGAGACCGCCGAGCACGAGCGCGATGCCGTAGTATTCCTCGGACTTGAGCCTGGTTACGCCGGCATCGCCGAGAAGATGGTAGAGCGAACCCGGCGCCAGCGCGCGGAACAGCTCGAGCGCCGGGATGTTGCGGCTTCGCACCAGCGCATCGCTGGCAGAGATCGGCCCGAGGAAATTGTGCTCGAAGTTTTCCGGAACGTACGACGACAGCCGGATCGGGACGTCGCGCAGCATCGTTTCCGGCGCGATGATGCCCTGATCGAGAGCCAGGCCGTAAAGAAACGGCTTGAGCAGGGAGCCGGGCGAGCGCTGAGCCGCAAGGCCGTTGACGTAGCCTGAGATCTCCGGCCGCAGATAGCCGGCCGACCCGACGTACGCACGGACCTTCATGTCCGGAAGCTCGGCGACAAGAATGGTTCCGTTACGGACTCCGTACTCCGAGAAACTTGCCAGCGTCGACCGCAGCACGTCTTCGGCGTCGCGCTGCAGAACCGGGTCGATGTTGCTCGTGAACTGGGTGCGATCGGGGAACAGCTCGCGCACGCGCTGGAAGAAGTGAGGCGCGCCCGCCGGGATGTCGGCCGGAGAATAGAGGAAGTCTCTGGCGACAACGCCCGCTGCGCCGTTCGCGTCGAGTCGCGCGACGAGCAACTGCCGTGCAGCATCGAGGTCGTGCGCACCGATGGCTTTCCAGCGCAGGCTCGGATTCTGCGGCAGGACCGCCAACGTGACGGCCTCGCCGGCGGACAGGTGGCCGGCAGGTTTGCGGAAGTAGACGAGGCTCGCCGCACCGATGCCTTCGATGTTCGCGCCGTACGGAGCCTCGTTGAGGTACGCTTCGAGAATCTGCTGCTTGGTGTAGTGCCGTTCGAGCACGAGCGCCCAGAACATCTGCGACAGCTTGCCGTAGATGCTGCGGGTGCTGAGACCAAGCTGCATGCGTGCAAGCTGCATCGTGATCGTCGAGCCGCCGATCGGTCGCTTCGGTGCGACCACCGTCATCAGCGCGCCGCGTGCGAGCGAGAACGGATTGACGCCGAAGTGATCGAAGAAGTGCCGGTCCTCGTAAAGAACGGTCGCCTGCACGACCTCCTTCGGCAGCTCCGCATACGAGATCGGCACGCGGTAGCGCTCGTCGTACGACAGGCTGAGCGACAGCAAATCGCCACGGCTGTCGAACAGCACGTCGGAAATCGGGGACAGACCCTGACTACCGGAAATCGGTGTCTGTCCCCGATTTCGGAGCGCCGGCGGCGGCACGAGCGCGAGCGCGAGCCACGCGAGCGCGACGATTCCCGCGCCGCCAAGCGCTGCGACAGCGAGCCGCCGCAGCATGCGAAGCATGTGCTGGAGGCTCGCGCTCACCGCACCTCCACCATGCTCGGCCGGCCGAGAAAGCGCCTGGTCGGATCGTACATTCCCTCGGCGTATGGGGCGGCAAATGTGTACTTGCCGCGACTCAGCGGCTTGAGGCGATACGTGAACGTCGCGGTGTCAGCGGGCAGGTCGCCGAAGAAGACAATGCGGTCCTCCTGCACGTCGATGAACTGCGGCTCCCACGTGTTCGCACCGGGATGCAGCGAGTGCCGCGACGCGAGGCCTTCGTCGCCGAGATCAATCTCGAAGCCGCCCGGGATCAGCTCGAGCACGGCCATTCTCGTCAGCGGCTCGGAAGCCTTGAGAAACAGCGTGACCTCGAGCTTGTCCTCGAGATCGAACGCATCCTTCTTGTCGCCCTTGTCGCTGCGCAGCTCGCGCTCGATCGCGAGGCCGGCTTCGTACGGCTCGGCGGCAACGTGATCGAACCCGGTCTGGCTGAGGCCGTAGAAATACATCTGGCCGCTTTGTCCTTTATAGACGAGCTCGTTCGCATCGATCGGCACGTCGGCCTTGAGAATCCTTTCGCCGGTCAGATCGAGCACGGACGTGCCGGCGGCGGTTTTCGCCTCGATCTTGAGGCGCTCGCGCTGATCCACGCTCAGAGCCTGTCCGGTTGTCGCCAGCCCGAGCATGGCAAACGAGCTCGAGAACGACGTGAAGCTCTGGTCGTCGATCATCGCCGACACGCCGAGCACCGTGTCGAGCGAAGACATCCAGGTTTCCTTGCCGAAGTGCTTCGACGAGAGCCACGCATAAATCGACCCGTGCACGCTCGCGTCCGACAGCGGCCACGGGAAGCCCTGGCTGTGCCAGACCTGTCCCGGCTTCTTCAGCAGCGAGTTCGCTTCAGTGTCCATCTGCAGCTGACGGAACGTGGCGGCCAGGAACATCGCGATCGTCGTCTCGCGCCACGACGCCTGCCACTGGCGATCGAGCTCGGCGACGAGAGCCTGCGCCTGCGTCGTCACGCGCTCGCCGGTGCGCGCCCTCAGGTACAGTGCGTAGGCCTGGGCGAGCTGCTCGTAAGCGGAGTACGACGTCTGCTTGTTGAGCGTCGCCAGCCAGTCGATGGCACGCGTGTAGACGGCTTCGGGAATCTCGAGCGACCGCTCTTTGGCTTCGAGCAGGAAGTGAACCGCGTAGACGGAGAACAGGACGTCCGAATACGAGGTTGCGTCCCACAGACCGAACGAGCCGTCGGCGCGCTGGCGGCTGCTCAGCGACTGGAACGCGCGCCGCGTGAAGCGCTCGACATCCTGCTGGCTGAGACCGATCTCCGGATCCGCTCCGTAAATCACGGCCGGGAAAGCACTGCTGACCAGCTGCTCGGTGCAGCCGTAAGGATACTGCTTGAGATAGGTGACGAGGCCCTGCCCGACGGTCAGCGGTGACGACGAGATCGTAGCCGACACCTCGCGATGCTCGGCGTACAGCGGCCGCAGGCCTGCGATGGTCTTCTCGGCGTTGTCGCCGTCCTTGTTCGGCCGGTAGATGCCGCCTTGCAGCGACGTGCGCAGTGCCTGCGGAGGGCGAAGGCTGACCGTCTCGGTCGCCGTTTCCTTGCGGTCGATCCCGCTGGCGTCGATGCGGAAGTCCTGCGGCCCGAGCACGTCGCGCGCGCGCATCCGCATGCGGAACGAGCGGTCTTCGCCTTCGGGGATGACGAGCTCGACGTCGTTGCTGCCGACGATCTCGAATCCCGACGACGGCGTCACCGCCAGAGCAACCTTGACGTCCTTGCCCGAGCCCTTGACGGTGTTCGCCACGGTTGCTCCGATTTCGAACTCGTCGCCGGGCGAGACGAAGTACGGCGCCTGCGGCTCGATCACGAAGTCGTGCTGCGCGACCGTCTGCGTGGTGGCGACGCCGAGCTTTCCGGCGCCGACCTGCACGGCAATAACGCGGACCGTTCCGTTGAAATCCTCCGGGATCGGAATCTTCACGGTTCCTTCCGCACCCGCCGGGAGAATCCCCGACCAGAACGCCATCGGCTGGCGCTTCTTGCGTGCGAACGGATTCTTGAACTTGCCGAGGCCGACGTCCTCGTCACCACCCGGCGACGACAGCTCCTCGACGATCTTGTGATCGGGCAGCAGCAGGTCGAGGATCTGGTAGGTATCGACCTCGAGCGCCCGCTTCGGCACGAAACTCGAGACCGGCGCCGGAACCTTGTAGCGCGCGAACTGAAGAATCCCTTCGTCGACCGCATAGACCAGCACGCGCCCGGCGTTGCTGGTCTTGTATCCTACCTCCATGTCGCGCCCGGGCTTGGCCTCGGGCGGCACCGTCAGGTCGATCGTCGTCGTGTACTCCGAGCGCGCGATCGAAAATGGCCGAACGCCGTAGCTGAGCGGCGGCGCGAAGATGTCGCGCGATTCCAGCGAGCGCACGAACGCGACGCTCACATAGGCGTTGCCGACGATGCCCTTCGGCACCTTGATGCGCTGCACGGACGAGAGCGTGTCGGTCTTGAACCACTGCGCAGCGTAGACCTTGTCGCGTTCGATCGTCAGCAGGCCGGAGCCGACGTAGGGGGTGTCGATGGAAACCTCGAGCTCCTCGTCCGGTTCGAGCGAGGTCTTGCTCAGGCGGATTCCGACCTCGGCGGAACGGTCGGCAAGGAACGTCGTGTTTCCATCGCCGTGGACGAGGTACCGCACCACCGCCAGCTCGGCGCCCGACGCGTCGGCGATGTGCAGCCTGTAGTCACCGGGTTCGTCGGTGTTCAGAAGGAGATCACTGCCGGCCGCATCGACGTCGAGCGTGCTCTCACTGACCGTCGTGACCTTGGGAGTCAGCTGATACTCGAGCGATCCGTTCGGCAGCTTGACCAGCGCCGAGATTCTCGTCGTCCGCTCGAGCTTCAGTCTGGCGCCCGCGAGCCTGGTAGCCTTGAGATCCGGGCCGACGGCGATCAGCGAAACTTTCCGGCCGGCGCCTTTCGCGATGAAGTCGAGGCTTCCGTCGGCCTTGAAGCCGAGGAAGTGCGGCGACGACGACACGAGCGCCTCGGCGGTGCTGACCACCGAGCGGCCCGATCCCTTCTCGAAAGCTTCGGCAGCAAACTCCAGGCGGAAGGCCTGCTCGGAATAACGCGTCAGGTCGGGAACGAAATGCACGAGCCCGTCGGTGCCGGTGGTGAGCTCGCCCAGGTCTTCGCTCTGCGTGGGAAGGTCGGAGACGCTGTCGCGCGAGTAGAAGTTGTACTGCGGGAACTCGCTGAACGTTCCGCCCCACGGCCTGACGAGCAAGGTTCCCTTGACGTTGTTGGCGACCGCCGCCGTGCCGAACAGGTTCTGCACCTTCACATCGAACTTGCCGTGCGGCGAAACCCAGCCGGGCATCGCTGCCGGCGCTGTAGCCGAAGCGGGAGCGACGGGTTTGTCTTCGATGTAGCGCGAAGTGACGGCCAGCTTGTCGGGCTGGAACTCGTCGACCCGGAACGACGTGGAACCGAGCAGCGCCTGCTTGTCCTCTTTTCTTCCGCGCACCAGATAGACCGCGAGCGAATAGGTTCCGGTCAGCGCGCCCTCGGTCTTCCAGCGGAAATCCTCAAAGCCGAAGTCGGTGAGCGCAAACTTGCGGCGCAGGATCTCGATGCCGCGCGGATCGCGCAGGCTGATTTCCAACGGCAGGTTGGTGCCGGCCGCGTCGAGGTTGCGGCGGCGCACGATGATGCCGAAACGCGACTCCTCGCCCGGGCGGTAGATGCCGCGGTCGGAGAAGACCATCGCCCGCAGGCCTTCGGCTTCGTCGCTGTTGAACACGCCGCCGGTCTCGAAGCGCGAGAAGTTGAGCTGGCGATCGTTGCGACCGAACGGAAGGAACGAGTAGTCGTCGCCCTTCTCGACCACGTAGACGAGAGGAACCTTCTCGTTGCGCAGGTCGCGGGTCGCAGGGAAATGCACCTGGCCATCGGCCGAGCTGGTGGCGGTGAAGACCGGCACGCCGTTCTGGCCGAGCAGCTTTACGGTCGCCCCTTCGACCGGCTCGCCGCTGCGAAACGACACCACGAAAACCGTGTGCTCGCCGGCCAGCGTATCCTTTACGAGCAGTCCAAGGTCGGTCAGCAGGATGAGCCGGCTGTCGGACAGCGCGCTCGAAGGCTCCGAGTCGCCGCCGTCGTAGTCGTCATACTCGCCTTCGTCCTCCCCGCTGCAGTCCTCCTCGCCCTTGCAGTTGCCCGAGGATTCGTCCGAGGCGTCTTCCGAGTCACCTTGCGAGTCGTCCTCCGAGTCGTCCTGGCTGACTCCTTCCTTTTTGGGTTCGTCCTTCTTCTCCCGGACCGTCAGAACGAACAGGCCGTGCGGCGAAGCGCCGGTCGACAGGAAGCGTCCGAAGTCGACGCTCGAGTAGTAGGTCTTGCCGCTTTCCGGGTCCGGGAAATCCTCGGTGTAGTTGAAACGCTCGGCGAGCTGGTCGAGCGCGATGTGCGACGACTTGAAGGTCGGCCGGGCGAAGCTGCCCGACGTGACGGTTATAAGATGATGGACGTCGCGCGGCAGGATGCGCGCGAGCTCGTACTCGACCTTCGGCACGCCGCACAGCGAGATCCCGAGCTGGCGCGACCCCGACAGGCTGAGCAGCGCCCCCTCGTGCATCACGCGAAGGTCCCGCGGAAAAGCCTGCGCGTACTGAATCGAGCGGTACTCGCGGGCGAGCTGGAACTGCGTCCGGGACTGAAGGCCCGTCTTCACCCGCACGAAAAGCTCACGCTTTCCGGGCGCCTCGAACGAAAACAGAAACGTCTTCGGCAACGTGGTCTCGTCGCGGGGAACAGGCGCGAGCGCGACCGGCACCGATTGCGACAATACCGCTTCGGTGACGAGACCTTCGTCGCCGAACTGCTCGCGGTTGCGGCAGAGCTCCCGGAGATGCTCATCTCGGCAATCGGGAAGCAGGTAGAGCTCGAGGTTTCTCTGCAGGTCGGCGAGCGCCGTCGGTTCCGAAACGTCGATCGTAAGAATGCGCTGGCTGGTTTCGGCGTCCCGCTTCACGACCGACAGTGACGTCGAATCGATGCGGAAGATCTCGCGCCTGGACGGAATCCTGACCCGCGACGAGGTCGGGTGATTGGTCGGCGTGCCGCCTTCGGCGGGCGGCACTCCGGGCGCCAGCTCGACCAGCACCTCGCCCCTCTCTTCGGGCAGGTCGATGCTGCTGCTCCTTATATAGTAGACCAGCGGCATCTTCGGATCGGGTTCCAGCTTGAACCCAAGGCTCGCTGCCGCGGTAAAGTCCTTCTGAGGCTCGATGCGCATCTGAAGCGACAACCGGCGTTCGACCTCGCCGATTTCGGTCGGATGCGAGAACTCCAGCGTGGCCGTGACTTGCCGTACGGAAGGATTTTCGGGATCGGTGTAAAGCTCGGTACTCGAAATGCTCGCCCAGAATCGCGGCGTCTCGAACGTTGCCCGCGGGTTTTTGAACTTGACGGCGGGAAATACGTTCTCGTCGACCGTCACGCTCACCTGCTGGCCGATCGGCCACGGCGAGGTCGGAACGAAATCGATCGCGTCTTCGTTGCTCGCGTCGGTCTTCCAGACGCCGGGGATCGCCGGGTCCAGCGTCAGGCCCTTGTCGAGAGTGAGGCCCTTCGGTTTTCCGTGGGGTACATACTGCCTTACCCACGCGTCGCTGAATCTTACGACGAGCGGCTCGCGCCGGTCGCCGCTTGCGCCGTACGAGTGCGCGGGCTCGTCGGCTACGACGACGACCAGCGGCGGCGGCGGTGCCACCGGCTTCTGCGCTTCCGCGGCCTTGTCCCATGCGTCCGGATCGGTCGCCAGAACGCAGTCGATTCCTTTTTCGAGCGCGCCGCCGCCGAGGAACGGCAGGCCTTTTTCAAGGTCGAAGCGGACCACGCTCGGAAGCTCCGGGCGAAACAGGTCCGGCCCCATGATCTGCATCGTCGTTCCCCACGCAGCCACCGTCGTCTGCAGGGCTTCTTCGTTCCCGCCCTTCTTCAGAGTCAGGTGGACGAACTCCGCAGAGCGTTTCGGAGCCGCAGCATAATTGAATCGCAGCCGCACGACGGGGAACTGGATGAGCGGAGCGCGATTGCGAATCGAGAATTCACAGCTTTCAAGGCTTACCGCCGCCGCCGGCAGGCGTACACGGAAGCTCTCCGGAGAAAACGACGGACCGGCCGCCTGGGTGCCGTCGGACGTAACCAGTCCATGAAGCGAAACGTCGACCTGCTCGTCGGGATGCCAGGCTTCCTTCGGGTCGAACGCCAGCTCGGAATCCGACAGCCAGCGCCACGCGCCGTAGCGAGCAGGATTGACGTGAATCTGCGAGAAGTTGGACGGAGCACTGCGATCGGCCGGTGCCAGCGGCTGCGTGAACCGGAACACAAGCGGGAAGGTTTCGCCCGACGGATACCTGTCGAACGGAGCGAGATCGGCGCGGATGTCGGCGCGCTTCGCGGCAGCTTGCGGCGCCACAGCCTCGGTTGCCGGGTTCGGCGCCGGCGAAGGCCGGCCTGCGAGGTTCGGCGGCGGCGAGTCGCAACCGGCCGATGCCAGCAGTGCCAGCAGAAACGATGCAGCGAACGACGTGTTCACGGATGGGGAGAAGAACGCCATAAAGTTGGAGCACTCCGACAAGCAGACGATGGAGAGGGCCGCCGAGGCGACTCTCAGGTTTTTGACTCAGGGGAAACGAACGAACGCGCGCTGGGGTGTCATGGAATGGCGGCGATCATACGGAAAGTTTTTCAAATCAGCGAGGGGAATTTTTCGGGAAATTGCGAATTGTGTGCGGAGAAAATCGGGCAGCCGCCATTCAACGATTCACAGATGGTTGGACACGACTGTCGCACGATCGACGTGCCCGGACTGTTCGGGCTATGGCCGCTTCTCAGCCAAGTACTCAGACATTGTTTGCTCCGTGGTCTTGGCCTGCCGTCGCACCTTCTCGATCACCTTCGGCGGCAGCCGAAACGTAACCGGCAAACCTGGGACGGCCTGCGGATGCCGCGTCGCACCTCGCCGTCGCACCGGGAACATCCGAACTCCCGACGACGACTCACGGCGCGGCCGCCGTCGCCGCCCGGTCGACGGCCAGACATTCCGCGGGGAATGTTCGCGCGTCGGTGAGATTGCCGCGCCTCGCGTCCATGAAGGCGCGGCCGAAGTCGAGGTCCGCCTGATACTGGTTGTGTGCCGCGCAGCGCAGCTCGATGTTCTCGAGCGTAGGAGGTCCGCCCATCGCGAAGGGAGCTCTGTGGTGGAACTCGATGTTGCTGGTCTCGCGGCAGCGACGTCCTCGGCCGTCTACGTAGCAGCAGCGTCCCGAGTCGCGTCGCCATACCTCGCGCCGCACCGCCGCCGGGATGGTCCGGGATCGCTGTGCTCGCTGCGAAGCGGCTCTATCGGCGGCGGGCGCCATTGAGTCCGGCCGGCCGGTGCATTCCGCGTTCGCCGGCGTCGTCGACTTCGGTCGATCGGTGCATCCCGCGTTCGTCGGCGTCGTCGACTTCGGTCGATCCGTGCAACCGGCCTTGCGCGCGAGTGTCCGGACGAGGAGCACGTCGATCGCACGACTGATGATCGCGGCCGCGTCGCGACCGGTCGCCGAGCGGCCGAGCAGATCCTGTAGCGACCGAAGCTTGTCGTGCGTTTCTTGGTCTACGGTGATCTCGATCTTGTAGCGGCGAGGGCTGAGCGGAACGACCGGCTTGGTCACTTTTGCCGGCTGCGGTGACGGTGGAGCGATGGCGGCGCCGATGACCTCGGAGTCTCTGGAGGCCGGCCGATTGCTCAAGCAACCGACGGACTCGCGGTCTGTCGAAGTGCGCTGATCGCTCGCACCGACGGCCGGTCGGCAATCCATCGAAGTCCCATCGGCCGCAACCGCCGTCCCATCGTTCGCCGCGTCCGCACCGCGACGCCCGGGCATCGCACGGACACGCGACGCCACATCCGGTCGCGGCGCCAGCTCGGCAACCAGCCGCTCGACCTCGCGCGAGCTCTTGTGCGTGGCGCGTTCGAGCACTTGCAGGTGGTTCTCGGTGGTCAGATGCTTCGCCAGCAGATGGATCGCGCTGAGATGCAGCTCGCCGCGTGCGACGAAGTCCAGCACGACCGGAAAGCGACGCGCCGTGCGCGCAGCCCAGATCCGCTTGGCCGTTACCTGCTCCGACATGTGAAAGCGCTCCATGCAGAAGCTGAACATGGAGGAGCAGGCATGTCTGGCCCAGAGCTTGCGCTCATCGATCTCGGCGATCGCAACGAGTAGCGCCGCAGTCGTACGACGGTCGCGAGCGACGAGGCACTCGAAGTGATCGAGCAGTTCCTGTTCGGAGAGCTTTGCAACGCTGTCGAAGGATGTCGTCATGACGATCCTTGTAACACGGGTTTTTCAGGCGTCGTTCTCCGCAAGGATGCGACCACCATCCAGCATGCGTCTGTGGCAGTGAGGCGCGAGGTCCGAGCGGCGCAACGCGCGAAGTCGGCGAAAAAAAGGATGCGCTCTGTTTTGCTTCGCTGTAGGCGACGTGAAGCGGCCAATAATCGCGTCAAGCGAAATCGACATCGCGACAATGCTTCGATAACAGAAGTGGTATGGCCGGCCGTGATCCGCGTTCGACGCGGCGCGTGTTTTTCGACGAACTTTTCAGACTCATAGCCGCCCGCGTATCTGAGTCCGACGCCGCGCGTATCTGAGTCCGACGCCGCGCGTGTATGATCCGACGAACCGTTCGGATCGGTCGCCACCGCCCATCTCGTTGCTGGTCCTCAAGACACCGATCACTCTGAGCGCTGATGCGTCAGACGAAGCCTGGGTCACATTCCCCGCGGAATGTTGGTGCGGTAGCGGCATAGCGCGCTGGCCGTGCTGCGCATCGCAACACCAAGTCCATCGCCGGTAGCGTCATCGACACGAGCGGTCGATACGAACCGCAGGATCCGGGAGCCGCCGGACTGCTGACTACGCTCCCACCTCCTCCGGCCCCCACGCTCCATACCGATTCGCCCTCCCAATCGCCGCGACGTCATTGAACCGAACCCCTTCCTCCCGCATCAATCGATGCGCGACCGGCGCGGTCAGCTGTCGCATGTAAAACGGATCCGGCACGTAGAAGTGGTGGATGGCATGCGTGCTGCCAAAGTTCGCGCAAAAGATCTGCAGCGGCAGGAACACGCCGCGGTCGAGCACCTGCACCTGGCGGAGCACATCGCCCACGGCAATGTCGCCGTAGTAGTGCAGGTTCGAGCTCACGAAATGGAGAGCGAACGTCCGCAGCACGTTCGGCGCGACGCAGACCACAAAGAGGAAGTCGACACCGCTCATCCAGCCGGGAACGTGCACGACGTGGCCGACTACGGAAGCCAGCCCCAGAAAGCCGTGTACCACCACCCATAGATAGAAGATTCCGTAATGCAGCAGCCCGAGCGGGAAATAGGCCGCAAACGTTCGCACGATCGTTCGCCTCCTCTGCCCCGCGGGAACGGGCCTGAGCAGCGACCCCGCGAAAAGCCCGTCGATCATCACTGCAATGCGACGGACTCCCATCGGCATGCCGTTGGTGATCGCGCGCTCCTCCACATCGCCCGCGGTTCCGGAAATGCGATGGTGCTCCAGGTGCAGGCGACGTCGAATCCAGGGATTGATCGTGCTCGGCCTCATCAGCCAGCCGATCGCGAGCATGGCGTCGGCTACCCGTCGCCGCGTCGGGAAGTAGCACTTGTGGATGAGATCGTGCTCGATCTCGTGCGCAACGGACGCGAAGAAGGCCGCAAGCGGCACCACGACGACCGCACCGAGGATCCCGCGAGCGTACAGAAGCGCGCAGCCCGTCATGCCGAACAGCGCGAACAGCTGCAGGGCGAGACCGATGGCGCTCTGCCATTGCTCGAGGACGGGATAGCGTTGGCGCCAGGCCCGGCTACACGCCCGTACTCCGTCGCGGATGCGGCGCGCGCCGTCATCGAGACCGGCTCGCGCACCCGGCGATGGGAGAACGTTCCTTGTCGCTGCAGAAACCGCATTGACACGTGCGGAAAGAGCGGGGTTCGGGCAAACTGCGCGTTGCATGAGTACCTCCTCGGTCCTCGCGACCGACGGGGTACGCTAACAGGACCGCCGCAGGGCCACTCGTCCGTGAACGACAATCGATTGTCCGCAAACGACAACAGGACTTCGCCGCGCGCACCTTCGGTGCTCACATCGTGGGCGCGGGCCATCGTCGCCGCGCTCGACGACCGCGGTACCGACGGTCGCAGCCTGGCTCGCCAGGCCGGAATCGACGAGCAATCCCTTCGCGATCCAGCCGGCCGCGCGCCGGTTACGGCTACGGGTCGCCTCTGGCGGCTGGCCGTCGCCGCTACCGGCGACCCCTGCTTCGGATTGTTCGCATCGCGCTATCTTTCTTTCCCTGCGTTCCCTGCGCTCGGCGTCGCGATTCTGGCGAGCGCTTCGGCGCGCGATGCGTTCACCCGCCTCGTGCGCTACAGCCGCATCGTCAGCGATGCCGCGGAGTATCGCCTCGACGACGACGGCGACCGCTGCCGCCTCATCATCAGCATCGCACCCGACGCACGCCTGGAAAACGAGTCGGTCGATGCAATCGTGTCGCTCAAAGTGAGAACGCTCCGCACGCTGCACGGAGACCGTCGCTGCGGTCCGCTCTCGGTAACGCTGAAGCGTCCTCGACCGTCTCCGTCGGATGCGTTCGACCGCTTCTTTCGCGCCCCGGTCACGTTCGGCGCCGACGGGAACGTGCTCGAATTCGATCGGGCGTTGATCGACGCCGCACTCCCGGCGGCTCACGCGGAACTGGCGCTGCGAAGCGATGAAGTGATGGCCCGGGAAATCGCCGAGCGCGGTGAGGCCGGCCTCGCTTCAAAAGTGAACGCGCTCATCCGCGACAGGCTGCCTGCCGGCGAGCCGTCTCAGGAGGAAATCGCGAAGGCGCTCGGGATCGGCGCTCGAACCCTGCAGCGCCGACTGGCCGAGGAGGGCCTGCCGTTCGCGGAGATTGTCGCGCGAACACGCGAAGAGATGGCCCGCAACCTGCTGCGCGAGGGCCGCTGGTCGATCACCGAGATCGCGTTCTCGCTCGGATTTCGCGAAGCCAGCAGCTTCTCACGTGCGTTTCGCAAGTGGACGGGACAGACGCCCTCGCGGTTTCGCGGCTGACGACGAACGCCCGTCCATTTGGCGGCGCTGCCGGCAATTCGCATGCATCGCGTGCCCCTCCTAGAACACAATACGCATGCCCGACCGCTCCACTACGACTCCGGCCGCAAAGCGACCGGACAGCGCCGCGGCCAGCGGATCGAGAACGCCAACCCGCGGGCGCTCGATGCAGCCCCAACCCTGGTGGCTGGTCTTTCTCGTCGTGATGCTCGTCAACTATCTCGTGCGGCTTGCCTTCTTTCCGGAGCCCGCATCGATCGAAGTTCCATACACGTTCTTCAAGCAGCAGGTCGTCGCCGGAAACGTCACGCGCATCGTCGCCGTGGGCGATACGATCACGGGAGATTTCAAGACCGAGGTGGTCTACACGCCCGAGCCCGCGTCGCCTCCTGCCGGCGGCGAACCGGCGAGCGCCGTCAAACCGAAGGGCTCGGCACATTTCAGGACGCAGCGGCCCGCCTTTGCCGATCCCGGACTCGAAGAGCTCCTCGACGACAAGCATGTGGTCGTCGAGGCCGTCGACGTCGAAGGCCCGTCATGGCTCAGGCTGCTGCTCAGCTTCGGTCCGACTCTGCTGCTGATTGCGGCCTTCGTATGGATGAGTCGCCGGGCGGCAGCGGCCGGCGGCGGTCTGTTTGGCCTCGGCCGCAGCGGCGCCAAACGATACAGCGAGGAAAAGCCGCAGGTCACGTTCGACGACGTCGCCGGCATCGACGAAGCCGAGAACGAGCTGCTCGAGATCGTCGACTTCCTGAAGAACCCTCAGAAGTACCAGAAGCTTGGAGGAACGATGCCGAAGGGCGTGCTGCTCGTCGGCGCGCCGGGGACTGGCAAGACGCTGCTGGCCCGCGCGATCGCCGGCCAGGCAGAGGTTCCGTTCTTCAGCCTCAGCGCGTCCGAGTTCGTCGAGATGATCGTAGGTGTCGGCGCGGCCCGCGTGCGCGACCTCTTTCGCATGGCTCGCGAGGCAGCACCTGCGATCATATTCATCGATGAGCTCGATGCGATCGGTCGCACGCGCGGCAGCGGCGCGCAGCTCGGCGGACATGACGAGCGCGAACAGACTCTGAACCAGATTCTTACCGAGATGGACGGCTTCGACTCACGAGAAGGAGTCATCGTCCTGGCCGCCACCAACCGTGCCGATGTGCTCGACCAGGCGTTGCTCAGGCCCGGACGCTTCGATCGCCGTGTCGTCGTCCAGCGTCCGGACCGGGCTGGACGCGAAGCGATTCTCAAGGTGCACACCCGAAAAGTCCCGCTCGATCCCGATGTTTCGCTCGCGAGGATTGCATCGGAAACGCCGGGCCTCGTCGGCGCAGACTTGCGAAACCTCGTCAACGAGGCGGCGCTGCTTGCAGCACGCAAGGAAATGTCGGCGGTCAGCGCGAAGGACTTTGCGGAGGCGTTGCAGAAGATCACGCTGGGACCGGCTCGCCACATCCTGCTGCAGCCGGCCGATCGCGAACGCACCGCGTACCACGAATCCGGCCATGCGCTCGTTGCACTGCTGACGCCGGGCAGCGACCCGGTGCACCGGGTATCGATCGTTCCGCGCGGCATGGCGCTCGGCGTGACCTGGCAGCTGCCGATCGACGACCGCACGAGTTACTCGGAAGATTATCTTCGCGCGCGCATCACCAGCTCGCTGGCCGGGCGTTCCGCGGAGATGCTCGTCTACGGCATCGCAACGACCGGCGCAGAGAATGACCTGAAGCAGGTCACCGAGATCGCACGCCACATGGTTCTCCGCTGGGGAATGAGCGACAAGCTCGGGCCGATCAGCTTCGTCGCGCCGCAGGATGAAGGCCTGCCGGCGGCTTTCCAGCATCAACCCTACAGCGAGGCCACGTCCGAGCTGATCGACGCCGAGGTTCGTCGGATCGTCGAGGAGTGTCACGGCGAGGCCGACCGTCTGCTGGCCGCCAACCGCGACAAACTCGATGCTCTGGCCCATGCGCTCCTCAAGGCCGAGTCGCTCGATGCGAGCGAGATCCGCGAGATCACCGGCCTCGCAGCCGTTTCCACGGATGATTCGAACGTGGGCACTGCAATCCTCCCCTCGAAAGAGGACGGACCGGAGTCGTCGTAGTCCTGACTGCGCCACGACGACGATTGCGTTGGTTTCGCCCAGATAGAAGATCGGATCCATGCGGAACCCGCGCCGCCTTCTGTCATTGCCATCCGCAATCCTCGCCGTTTCGATGGCCATCGCCGCTCCGCCGGCTCGCGCCGACGACTGCATCCCGATCGAAAATTTCTCCGCCGCAAAAGTCGGAGAGTTCCCCGCCGGCTGGAAAGTGCGCAAGGACGAGGCGAAGAAGACCTACACCGTCCAGGAGGAATCCGGTTCGCGATTCCTTCGCGCGCACTCGGTGGGCCTCGGCCAGCAGGCTGCCAGGTCCTTCGAGTGGAACCTCGACGAATACCCGATCCTCGCATGGCGCTGGCGGCCCATGGAGTTCCCGAAGAACGGCGACGAACGCGAATCGTCGCGCAACGACAGCGTGCTCGCCGTCTACCTGCTGGTGCCGTACTCGACCATTCGCGGTCCGCGCGCGGTCAAGTACATCTGGAGCGAGAAGGTTCCGACCGGGACACGCCTCGAATCGAACATGGGACTGACCAAGGTACGCGTGCTGCGCAGCGGGACCGACGGCAAAGGCACGTGGACCGACGAGCGGGTCGACGTCCGATCGGACTTCCTGTCGGCATTCGAGCTCGAAGCCGCGCCGAAACCCGGCGGAATCGCCGTGCTTACCGATGCGGACGAGACCAGCTCGAGCGCGACGGGCGACTACGCCGACTTCCGGGCCTGTCGAAAGTAAGCATCTCCGGTCAAAAACGGCTGGCCTCCGCGGCCATGGTCGCGATAAACAGGGGCCGTGCGACGGGGGACGCCGCACGGGAGGGGAAACACATGAACAAGGGCCGCATCGTTGCAGCCTTCATCGCCGCGCTCGTCCTGGCTTGCGCCGGCCAGTCTGCCGCCGACCCCGCAGCCAATCGCTGCGGCGGTTCCAAGACGAAAGGTGCCGCGAGGTACGCCAAGTCGTTCTTTGCGTGCCACGCCTCCGCGCTGAGAAGCGGCGAGGCGGTCGATCCCGAGTGCACGTCGCGCGCCGCAAGCAAGCTCGCATCGGCTTTCAACAAGGCCGAGCTCCTCGGCGGCTGCGTCACGACGGACGACGAGACCATTGCCCAGGGCATCGTGGACGACACGCGCACCTCGATTGATGCGCTACTGACTCCCGATCCAACCGACGAGGCGCGCGCCTGCGCGGCAACCAAGCTGCAAGGCGCCGGCCGCTATCTCAGCGGCCGGCTGGCGTGTTACGGAAAGCCCGCCGCGCGCGGCTTCGGTCCGAACGACGAATGCCTCGAGATGGCTTACGAGCGCCTGGTCTCGGCGTTCTCCAGCGCGGAGACCCGCGGGGGATGCACGACGACGGGCGAGCTCGACGCCGTTCGTGATCTCGACGAAGACGCTGCCCGCAGTGTAGTGCAGGCGTTGTCGCCGGTTTGCGGCGACGCGATCAAGGGCCCGACTCAGGAGTGCGAGATCGGTGACGACGGGAATTGTCCGGGCCTGTGCAGCCAGAGCTGCATCTGCGTCATTCCTCCCGAGTGCGGAGACGGCGTCGCGGAGCTGCCCGAGGAATGCGACGACGGGAACCTCACCGACGGAGACGGCTGCTCGGCGCTGTGCCAGCTCGAGAATGCGAGCGCGCTCTGTACCGGTGTCGAAACGACCGCCGGTACTTCGATCGACGCGATTCTGGTCAGCAGCGACTTCATCGCCCCGATTTTCCTCACGGCGCCGCGTCTCGATGCGAGGCGAGTGTTCGTCGTCGAACGGGGCGGCCTCATTCGCATCCTCAACCTCGTGGACAACTCGATCGATCCGACGCCGTTCCTCGACATCAGCGACCTGACGACCAACGGCGGCGAGCGCGGCCTGTTCAGCATGGCGTTCGATCCCGACTACGAGAGCAATGGGCGTTTCTTCATCAGCTACACCAACACCTCGGGCGATCTCGTGCTGGCTCGCTACGAGGTTTCCGATCCGAACACCGCCGACGAATCGACGAGGAAGGAGCTCGTGCTCGTGCCGCATCCGGGCGCGGCCAACCACAACGGCGGGCAGCTGCAGTTCGGCAGCGACGGCTACCTGTACTGGAGCATGGGCGACGGAGGATCCGGCGTGAACGCGCAAGACGACGCTTCGATGCTCGGCAAGCTCCTGCGCCTCGACGTCGACCACGACTCTGCGCCGTTCGTCACCGTGCCGGCGACCAACCCGCACTACGCGGGCGGCGCCAGCGAGCTCGAGTACATCTGGGCGAAGGGCCTGCGCAATCCGTGGCGCTTCAGCTTCGACCGCATGACTGGTGATCTTTACATCGGCGACGTCGGCGCCGGATCCGTCGAGGAAGTTGACTACTCTCCGGCGTCGAGCATCGGCGGTGAAAACTACGGCTGGAACATTTTCGAAGCGTCCACCTGCCACAGCCCGCCGTGCCCGGACCCGCCGACGGGCTTCACGTTTCCGGTCCATGAATACACGCATGCCAGCGGTTGCGCCGTGATGGGCGGCTATGTCTACCGCGGCTGCTCGATGCCGGACCTTCAGGGAACCTACTTTTTCTCGGACCTGTGCGGCGCGTTCATCCACACGTTCGAGATTGCCGGGGGAGCGGCGACGAACGTCACCGATCGAACGAATGACGCAAAGTCGGCGGGGGCTACGTTCGTCGGCGTGGTTTCGTGGGGCCAGGATGCGCGCGGCGAGATCTACATCATCAACGGCAACAACAGCATCTACCGCATGGAGCCGCAGTAGGAATTCGGGGACAGACACTGATTTCGCAGGACTGCGAAATCAGTGTCTGTCCCCGATTTCGCGGCGCATGCCTTCGCGATATTCGGCGACCAGCCGCAGCAGCTCCGTTTTTGCCTCGCACCGTTTCACGTACCGCAGCATCTGCTCGACGCTCTCGGTTGCCTCGCGCAATTCCTGGGCATGCTTCTTCAGCTCGGCCAGACCCCAGCGTTCGTCCATGAATGCGACGAAGTGAATCGCCCCGTAGCGGGGATCGCGACTCTCTTCCTCGAGCGATTGCTCCAGACGCGCCGCCTGCTGCCTGAGCGCGGGGATGTAGCGCCGGAGCGCATCGTCCGGGAGTGCTCCGCGCGCACTGTCCCTGGCCAGCCAACGCAGCTCGAGGTCAAGTAGTGCGGTCACGTCGAAGTCGCGGTAGGCCGTGATCGCCCGCTTCATCGACTCTTCCCGGAGTTTACCTTCGTCGCCCGCGACAACGTCGGGATGAAGAACCTTCGCCAGCGAAAGATAGATCTCGCGCAGGCTGCGAGCCGTGGCCGCGCCGCGTCCACGGCGCGCCGCGCGCCCTGCCCGCTTTGTGTTTTCTTCAGGGGACGACTGGGCTGCTGCTCGTTCTCTCTGTTTCAATTCGTGGAAGAACCGCGCCATCGCCTCCGGCGACGTGCCTTCGGGAACGTCGACGTCGATGCCGAAGCGCGACCGCAGGTCGTCGGCCAGCTCGTGCTTCAGGTCGTCAGCCTCCCGGCGCAGCTCCTCGCGGTAGCGAACCTCGGACCATTCGTCGTAGAACGCTTCGGTCCCGGCATCCGGTTTCTCGACGTCGAATGCTTCGCGGCAAAGGTCGACCAGCATCTCGCGCAGCGCGTCTTTCTGTTTGTTTCGAAGTGCCAGCCGTTCGGCGGCGTCAGCCAGCGCACGCGCAAGCTCAACCTGCCTGCGTGCCAGGGCCTGCTCGAGCGGCAGGACCTTTTCGTTGTATCGGTCGAGGAAGCTCTCGAGCTTCGCGCGCTCGGCGGCGATGTCTCGTTCGAGCTCGCCGATGCGCGCCGTCAGACGATTGAAGGCGCGCTCGTCCTTAGAGAGTGGTTTGTCTGCCGCCGGACGGATCGTGAGATCGGAGGATCCCGGCGACGCGGGTGTGTCTTCGGCGCCACCCTGCCGGCCGCCGCCGGTCGTTCCGGCTCTCCGCAAGACCGCCATCGTGAACGGCTATGCGATGCAGCGAAGCGGCTCAACCGCCGTTGGCGATCACACCATTTCCCCTGCAAGCTGCCGCTGTCCGCGACCGCCGTTTTTCATCACTGAAACGACGGAGCCGTGTCGAGCAAAACGTAGCGGCGCGTACCGCTGCACGGAGGAATCAAGATGTCCCTGCTCTCGACAATCAAAGGCCGGCGCGGCGCCAACGGCTTCGGTTATGCTTCGACCGCAGAGGAAGTCACCGACGGCCTCGACCTGCGCGGGCAGAACATCCTCATCACCGGCGTCGGCTCGGGTCTCGGACAGGAAAGCGCCCGCGTGCTGGCAATGCGCGGTGCAACGATCTTCGGCGCCGCGCGCAGCCCTGCGAAGGCGGAGGAGGCGTGCCGCGCGTTCGGAAAGAACGCTGTGCCGCTCGCCTGCGAGCTTTCCGATCCCGACTCGGTCCGTGCATGCGTCGAAACCGTCAAGGGCACGGGCGCAAAGCTCGATGCGATTCTGTGCAACGCGGGAATCATGGCGCTGCCGAAACGAGAGCTTCACTACGGACAGGAGCTGCAGTTCTTCACCAACCACATCGGTCATTTCCTGCTCGTGACGGGCCTCGTCGGCCGGCTTGCGCCGGCGGGGCGAGTCGTGATGCTTTCGAGCGACGCGCACACCATGGCGCCCGCGACCGGTATCCAGTTCGATGATCTTACGTTCGAGAAGGGCTACCGGCCATGGAGAGCCTACGGGCAATCCAAGCTCGCGAATCTCCTGTTCGCGCGATCCCTGGCGCGCCGCTTCGCCGGCACGAAACAGACGGCCAATGCACTGCACCCCGGCGTGATCGCAACCAACCTCGGCCGCCACATGAACGTCATCGCGCGCACTGCCCTCGGCCTGGCTTCGGCGATCGCGCTCAAGAGCATTCCGGAAGGCGCCGCCACCCAGTGCTTCGTAACTGCTCATCCGTCGCTGGCCGGCGTTTCGGGCGAGTATTTCTACGATTGCAACATTGGGAAATCCTCGCGTCATGGACGCGACGCCGCGATGGCGGACCGCCTGTGGTCGGTCACCGAGGAGATCGTCGCGAAGCTCTGAAGCGCCATCCCGTCGCGTATTTTCGTTCGCAATCGATCTGGAGCATGTTCGCGCGCCGCAAGCGCGGCCCGAACAAATTTCAGCGAGACAAACAGTGAACATCAGAAAAAGTCTTACTGCCGACCAGATCGACCTCGACGACCTCCTGTTCTGGGCAATGCCCCTCGAAGATCGCGAGGGCGCTTTCCATACGCTTCGCGAGGAGCGACCGATACCGTTCTTTCGCGAGCACGAGATCCCGGGTTTCCCTATTGAGACCGGTCCCGGCTTCTGGTGCCTGACGCGCCACGAGCACGTGCTGCTCGCCAGCCGCACTCCGGAGATCTTCAGCTCGGCGCGCGGCGCCACGTCGATCCCGGACCTTCCGTCGGACTTCAACGAGTTTTTCGGCGGCATGATCAACATGGACGACCCGCGGCACGCGCGCCAGCGCCGGATCGTCTCGCGAGGTTTCACGCCGCGCGCGCTCGCACGGCTCGAAGCCAGCGTCCAGTCTCGAGCGGCCACCATCATCGATCGCGTGATCGAGAAAGGCGCGTGCGACTTCGTAGCCGACATCGCGGCGCCGCTTCCGCTCGAAATCATCTGCGACCTGATGGGAATTCCGGCCGACCTCTCGGCGATGGTCTTCGAGCAGACCAACATCATCCTCGGCATCGGCGATCCCGAATTCACCTCCAACGGCGAGGACGCGATGATGGCGATCATGGGCGCGGGCGCGAACCTGGCCCAGCTGATGCGCGATCTGGCCGAAGAGCATCGGCGCCGGCCGAAAGACGACCTGACGTCGGCGCTTCTCGACGCCAGCCAGGAAGACGGCGCGCTGACCGACGAAGAATTGTGCTCGTTCTTCATCCTGCTCGTGGTCGCCGGCAACGAGACCACGCGAAACTCGATCAGCCACGGCATGAAGGCGCTTTGCGACTATCCGGACGAGCGCGCGCGCTGGGCCGCGGACTTCGACGGCATGGCAAAGACCGCAGTCGAAGAGATCATCCGCTGGGCGAGCCCGGTGATTCACATGCGGCGTACGTGCACGCAGGACACGGTGGTCGGCGGCCAGAAGATGGCTGCCGGTGACAAGGTCGTGCTCTGGTACAACTCGGCGAACAGGGACGACGCCGTTTTCCGCGATCCGTACCGGTTCGACGTCGGGCGCACGCCGAACGAGCACGTCGGATTCGGCGGGCCCGGGCCGCATTTCTGCCTCGGGGCGAACCTGGCCCGCCGCGAGATCCTCGTGATGTTCCGCGAGATTTTCCGCAGGCTGCCGGATCTCGAGATCACCGGCGAGCCGAACCGGCTGGTCTCGTACTTCATCAACGGCATCAAGCGGATGCCGTGCGAGTTCACGCCGGGGCGTGTGGCCAGGGTGGCCTGAAGCCGCAGCTCGCCCGCTTCAGTCGCGGACCGGGCGACGCGACCAGCGCAGGAACGGCGCGTCCACGTTCTCGCCGGCAAGCCGGCGCCGCACCTCCCCGATCACGAAGCGCGTGACCATCGGCAGGTCGAGCTCTTCGGCCTGTTCGAGCTCGAACCATTCGACGTGCAGCAGCTCTTCGCCGCTCGCGTGCGGCCTCTCGTCGAGCAGCACCTTTTCGGCTTCGGCAAGAAAGAAGCGTGCATCGAAGCGCCGCGGCCTTCCCGGCGGCGTGATCGCACGGCCCACGAAGTTAAATTGCGCGAGATCGGGCGCCGCGCCGTGGCTCGCGTAGTCGGACCATGCCGGCGGCACGCGCCCTTGCAGCGCGCCGGCCCTGCCGACAACGAGCCCGGTTTCCTCGAACGTCTCTCGCACCGCAGCCAGTGCGAGCGCACGCGGATGCCTTCGAACTCTTCCCGCGGAAAGTTGCTGTGCGATCTCCGGACGAAGCTCGCTTGCTGCCGGTGCGCGCAGGTCGGCGCGATCGACGCGCCCGCCCGGGAAAACCCATTTATCCGGCATGAACACGTGGCCGCGCGAGCGCTGGCCCATCAGGATTCGCGGCTTCGCTCCGTCGCTGCGGACCAGGATCAGCGTGGCCGCGTCTCTCGGGCGAATCGTACGCGCAGGTTTTTCTTTCGGCTCGGAAGCAGGACGCGACTCGGACATCATCTGCTCTTCACGACGCCGCCCCTGAGCGCGTCACTTCGACATCGAAGCCTTGCCCGACTTTCCCTGCGTCGCCTTGTACGTCACCGTGACAGTGCCGTACGCAACCGAGCTCCCAAGCGTTACAGCAACCGGAAGTACCCATCGCTCTCCATCACCCGTAGTCGTCTTCTCAGAGATCCCGCTCGTCTCCAACCCGCCGTTGAGCGGAGCCAGCTTGATCCCGTACTTGACGACAGGACCCGTCATCGACGACGTCTTGAACAACACCTTGCTGTTCGCCGAGGAGCCGTGTCCACCGCTATCGAGATTGAGATGGTCGGAGTGACCGGCAACGTAAACGCCCAGCCTCGAGCTGTCCGGCGTGAAGCCGGACGGCAACGTGAGGCCGCCCGCAAACTTGAGGGAGTCGCGGCCGCTGCTCTTGAAATTCAGCCTGATCGACATCTTGCTCACACTCAGTGCTTCGTGGAGCAGCGTGGGCGTATCCGCAGGGTCGGCGGGATCCGTCTCCGCGAGCGTTTCGATCACGTCGGACACGCCGTCGTCGTCGGTATCGAGCGACGTGAGGCCGAAGACCCCGAAGCGCGAAGTGTTGCCGAGATCGTCGGTCAGGGTTGCCGACAGATTCTCCCCGCTCGTGCCATCGACATCGGTAGTCCAGGCGCCGCTCAGCACATCCTTGCGCCCGAGAAACGCCCCGCCCTGATCGGACGGATCATTGAAGACCTCGATGCCGCCATTGGCCGGCGTCGTCCCCGTGAGTCGAAGCGCTACTCCCGAACCGGTCGAGCCGGCGCCGATTTCCTGGACGCTGGTGATGTTGGGCGGCCGGACCGCATCGTTGCTGCCGTCGAAGAGCGCGATTCCGCCGCGGATGTTCTTGCCTATCCGGTTGCCTTGCACCGAATTGCGTCTGCTTCCCGTCGCACGAACCTCGACGCCGTTGCCGCCGTTGAACCCGATGACATTCGACTCGCCCGAACTGTCACCGCCTACCTTGGTGCTTTGCGTACCGCGCGACAGGAAGACACCGGCGCTGCCATTGCCGGCGGTCGAAGTGCGACCCGGGATCGGGCCGTCGATTGCACCCGTCGTACCGATCACGTTTCCAATGACGACGTTGTCGTCGGTGCCGGCGTCGGAAAGCGTAATCCCTTCGAACGTGTTGCCGCTGATCACGTTGGCTTCCGCGGCGACCACGCTGCCGATCGTATTGGCATGGGCGCCGCCTTGAACGATCATGCCCGCAACGTTCGGCATCGGCGCCGCGCCGGACGCGTCCAGACCGATCCAGCAGCCCTTTACGGTGTTGCCGGTGCTGCCGCCGCCCGAGATCTCGATGCCGAACGAGCCGCATGCGGAGATGCGCATTCCCTGCCCGTTCGGTCCGATGCCGGTCGAACGTGGTCCGCCGATCGTGTTCGATGCCGCATCGGTGATCCGGATTCCCGAGCTGCTGAATCCGACGATGGTCAGACCCAGGACCTGGTTGTTGCTCGATGTCATGTCGATGCCCACCGAGCTGCCTGCCGCTGAGCCGTTGATGGTCACCCGGCGGTCGGACGCATCGATCGTGACGTTTCCGTCGTCGAGGGCGGGAAGCGGATCCTGCACGTTGATCGTGGTCTCAGCATTTGAATTCGTGAGATCGAAGACGTCCGGGTCGAACGTAATCGTGTCGCCGGCGATGACCCGCGTCATGCAGTCGCGAAGCGAGCCTGCCACCGGTGGCAGGCTCGCGTTGGTATCGAGCGTGTTGTCGACGACGCAGGTCGTGCTGCTCGGCCCGGCGATGACCGCCGATGTCGTCCACAAAGAAGCGCCGAGGATGGCAGAGTGCAGCCAGATGTTCCGCTTCGAGATCTTCATGAGTGATCCTCCCAGAGAACGGACGTCTTGTTCGCTGCGCGGGTTCTAGGGAGTTGCCGGGGTTCAGTCCAGTGCGGAATCGCATTCCGGGCCTGCAATCTGCAGTCTCAGCGACGCGACCTCCTTCACACTTGCAAAGGAAAGGTGCGCCAGAACGGGATCGACATTTCTCAGCGCCCACCCGATGCGGTACTTCGCCCACTTCTCGCGCTGCTCAGCGCCTGATCGATGATGCGGTCCGTGCATTGATCGAAGTACTCTCGCAGCTCGCGTTCGAACTCGCGGAACTGCGGCCAGAGGACTTCATCGGCGAAACGCCGGGAGACCCGTGCGGTAATGACGTTGCGTCGCTGGCCGCGGCGCCGGTAAGGCGCGATTCCGTGGTGCCGCAGCAGCGCGAAGAGCAGACGCTGGGACCACGGATCCGCGAGCGAGAACCGGTATTCGACGGGCGGATCCTCGTAGATCGACGCATGCGCAATCGATTCGCCGAGGCGTTTCAGGATGCGGTCGCGCGCATGGGCTGCCGCGTCGCGTTCGCCGTCGGTCCCGGGCCGCGAGAACAGCGCCTCGATGCGCCGAAGTTTTTCGATGAGCCGCTGTTCGTCGGTCGTCACGTGCTTCCTCTCTCGGGAAGCCGCGATCGTGCAGCGGCAGCGACGCATCGGCAATGACGCAGGTGTGCTGAAACCGGGGCCGGCCCGGTTTCAGCACCAGGCGCTTGCCGGTGACTGTTCGTTCGTCGAGGGCTACGCCTTCTCGGCGTGTGTCCGCCAGATGAACGAATATACGTCCATGAGATCGCGAGGCTCCTGACCGGCTGCCGTCAGCGCATCGCGAGTCCTCGTGGCGACCTCGGCGAAGTCGCGATATCCGGAAGCGGTCACCGGCTGCGATTTTTCGACCGACATGCCGAGAGTGGCCGACTGGGTCGCAAAAGCTGTGGGCTTTACGCAGACGCATTCGTTCGGCCGCACATACGCCGCGAAGATCGTCGCCAGCGGCCACGACGCCGCCTTCGGCTCGCCTTTCTTGTCCTTCATGTGGATTGCGCCGACGAACGCCTGCAGGCGGCTGCCGTACTCGCCTTCGCCGTACAGCAGATCCTTCAGGGCGGTCACTGTCGATGCCCGATTCTCGTCATCCATGGCCGCGAACGGAATGGGGCCTTCCATCGGGAACACGATGCTCGTTGCCTGCAGGACCTTCTTTGCGCTGTCGAACAGCGCCGCCGCTTCGACAGTTTCGAAGCGCTCGAGAGAAAGCTCCTGCTGCGCGAGGGCGATGGCCGCTTCCTTGTAGCCGAATTTTCCCTTTGCCCCGAGAACTCCACGCTCTTCGGTCGTGAAGACGTCACCGAGGAAACCGCCGGGAAAAATCTTCTCGAAGAACGCGATCTGTTCGTCGATCGACGCGAATCGCGCCTTGGCTGCCGCAGGAGTGCGAACGCGTGCGACGCTCGTCGTCCGAAGGTCGGATCTGGAGTGGCGTGCGAACGCCTTGATCTCGAGCGCGGTCAGATCCGACGGCGAAAGCGTCACGGGCACCAGAGTCGTTGCCAGGCTCTTGACGAACTTTCGCTCACCGCCGTGCTCGAAGTACATCTCCCAGTGCAGCGGCAGGTCGCGCACCACGAGACCTGCGCCCCAGCCCGGTTGGCTTTCCAGTCTCATCACTAAAGTTTTGGGGGTCGCTGCAGATCTCGGGGTAGGTGTAAGCATCCCTACGTTGTCCTCTCAACTTGCTCCGGTGTCCATCCGGCTTGCTTTGTCTCGGCGACGGCGTAGCGCGCCACGATCTCCACGAACGCATGGTCGATATCGTTGCTGCTGCCGGCAGCTTCTGCAATTCGTCTGTAAGCGCAGCGTCTTATGAGGTTTCAACCCATTATCGCGTGAATGCGGTGCATGACGAGCGGTGCACCGGGGCCGAGATGAAATGCAGTCGCGACTGCCTGCACCTCGCGATCGGCTTTGGTCATTCGCTCGTGCTGGCGCATGTGCTCGATCCACGAAGCCACGACGAAACTTTCCAGATAATTTCCCGGGTGCGCAGGATCCGACCACAGCGCCCAGCGAATCGCACCATCGCGGCGGCGAATGCGGCGAAGACTCGCCATGCTCCGCACGAAGTCGCGCGTATTGGCGGGATCGATCCGGTACTCGATCGTGACGAGCACGGGGCCGTCGTTGGGTGACGGTTCTTCGGCGAAATCGGAGACCCATGCTGTAGGTGCGGGCCTCAGGTCGATCGGCCCTGCGTCGGGAAGACGCACGAATCTGCCAACGGCAAGGCTGCCGATGAGGCTCACGGCCGCGGCATCGAGCGCAAGCGGCACGCCGACTCTTCCTGCGAGCCATCCCCAGCAGATGCTGCCGGTGGCAATGCCGCCGAAGATGCACAGAAGATTGAGCGACAGTGCGCGTGCGCGAACCCAGGCCGGAACAGAATTCTGCGCCGAGACGTTCACGGTAGACGCCGCTGCAATCCAGGCCATGCCGGCCGGCAGAAGCAGCAAACCGACCGCAAGCGGCTTCGTCACGTGCGCAATCGCAAAGCAGCTGAGCGCGAAGACGAGGCTTGCGGCGATGACGATCGAATCCGGCGTGACGCGGTTGCGGATCTTCGGAAGGATCAGGGCACCGCCGACCGAGCCGAGCCCCATGCTCCCGAGAAGAAGACCATATCCGTGCGGGCCGAGATGGAGCTGTTCGCGGGCGAGCAGTGGAAGCAGCGCCCACACTACGCTCGCGCCGAATGTGAACGCCGCGCCGCGCGCCATCACCGCATGCAGTGCCGGCGCGTGGCGGGCGTAGCGAAGACCCGCGCGCATCGCGCCGCGAAGGTCCTCCGGCGGAAGCAGGCTTTCGCGTTCCGCCGCGTGCCAACGCGACAGCACGACGATCGTGCCGAGGAACGATGCCGCATTGAGCAGGAAGTTGAAGCCCGGCCCGGCGGCAGCAACGACGATGCCGCCGAGCGCCGGACCGATGGCTCGCGACAGGTGGAATCCCATCGCGTTCAGCGAAATCGCCGAGAGCAACTCGGCGCGCGGCACGACATCCGGCACGATCGCCTGAAAAGCTGGAGCCGTGAGCGCGCCTCCGGTGCCGATGAGGAACGTCAGCGCAAGAAGCAATGCTGGCGTCATCGCGCCCGACATCGTGATCGCGGCAAGCGCCAGCGCGGTGGCAACCATTGCCGTCTGGGTTGTCAGCAGCAGCTTTCTTCGGTCGACGACATCGGCGAGTGCGCCGGCCGGGATCGACAGGAGCAGGACCGGCAGCGTCGTCGCGACCTGGACCATCGCAACCCACAGCGGTGAAGGCGCAAGCGACGTCATCAGCCACGACGCGCCGACGTCCTGCATCCATGTTCCGATGTTGGAGACGACGGTGGCGATCCAGAGCCAGCGGAAGAGCGTGTGGCCGAGCGGAGTCCAGAGGGTTGGCGCGGAGGGTGTCAGCGCATCGACGGGCGCGGGGTCGCTTAGTCCGGGGGGCATCAAGCCCAACGGTTGGCCGTGGCCGTGCGGAAGGCAAGCGCGGGCGTACTCACTCCCGTTTCGAACCTCTGCTGGGCGACAGTGGCGAGCTACGCGGCAACGGCTTTACGAACAGACGCCGCTGGAAACCGATGGCGCGCGGCTATGAGACCAATACGGAAGTCATTCCCGATTGTCCCGGATAGTACAGCCGGAGGCGTACATAGTAGGTGCGACCCGCGAACAGCTTGTAACAGATGCTCGCGTTGCGATTTTCGCCGCTGTCATCGTCAGCCGTAAGATATCGAGGCTGGCCCGAAATTTCCTCAAAGAGCGCAAGCAGAGTGTCGGAAGCTCCTTTGGTCGCGATCGTATACTTGCGCGATTCCTGCGGACGAATCACGAAATCGACCTGCTGGCCCGCTGCAAGCTCGATGGCGGCCGACTGGAACGGCTCGAGAACGGATGGCTGCGACGTGGCGCCGGGGTACCATTTCTGCGCCCAGGACTTGTCGGCATTCGAAAGCTTGCCCGGCGGATAGAGGCCCTTCTCATCGTATTGCTGGGGCTCGTCAATCAGACCGGGCTCGAATTCGTATTCCATGATCGAATCCGGATCCCATGTTGAGCCCTGCACCTGCTGCGTGCTCAGCTTTTCGAGGATGTTGTGAAAGGTCTTCTCACGCGACCAGCTGTTCGGCGGCTGCGCAAGCGAGGTGTACACGGCTTCCTCGTGCCACGTGATCCCGGCGAACGGATTCTGGTGCTCGTGCTCCATGCCAAGCACGTGTCCTAACTCGTGGAGCGCAGTTCCTCTGCCGTACGGAGTAGTCAGATCCCATCCGTAGACCGTGGTTGGCTGATTGAGAGGGACGTCGAGAACATCGCGGCCCACCGCGGATGCAGAGCTTCCGTCGGCAGTCGAATAGCCAATTCGTACCTCGGCTTCGCTCAGTTTTTTTACTTCTTGAAAATCCAGACCGATGCCGGCGGACTTCCAGACGGCAAACGCCTGTCGAACCGCATCCGCCTGAGTCTTGGGAACTGCGTAACGCGAGCTGCCGGTAAAGAAGCAGTAGTGCAGTACAGTTCCGTTGGCCCATTTCGATCGCGTCGACAGGATGGCCGCGGCACGACGCGGATCCATCATTACAGAATCCGATAGCTGCGGTGTGGCCCGGGCGGCATTCCCGCAAAGCGGCTTCATCGCGTTCTTCTTTCGAGTGGCCTTTCTGACGGTCGTTTTTTTTCGGGGGCGCGCCATAAAAGGTCCTCCACCATACTTGGGACTGCGCTGCGAATCGTAGGACTTCTCCCGAAAGCGTGTCAACGAATCGCCATCGTCGATTACAAAAGTTTGTCGACGTGGGTAAGCGCGGTCACTGTTCCCGGCACGGTTCGCGCTCTGTTTGATGCACCGTGGGCGTCGCCCATGCACAATGCGCGACGGCTCTTGAAGCCAGGTCTTTTCCGCAACGCGCTCACGATGCCAATGCGTGTCGCGTGATCGTCGTCACCTCGCGAACGCTCCACGCCGTCCGTTTTCTTGACAGAGGTAGTTCGTTCTCTCACGGTTGCGCCGCTCGAGGGGAATACCGCGTTTCTTTTCTGCGCTCTCGAGACAACCAGAAGCGAGACCTCCGAATGTCAGCACTTCGCCCACCGGGACTCGGCCCCATCGTCGGACATACGACCGAGAGCTCCTGCCGTCTGTGGATCCAGGCGAACAATCCAATGGATCTGGCACGCAGCGCTGCTGCGGATCGGCGCACTGTCGGTGTCATTGGCCTGCTCTCTGGTGAGAGGAAAATCCTCAAGGCTTACTATTTTCGGCTGCAGCGCGAGTTCGATCGTACTGGTATATTTACGCTCGGAGAGGACGTTGCGCTCGGTCGTCACGAGAGTGACGGAGTCGCGCCCGCCGAGATAGACAAGCCGTACAAGCTCAGGCCGGATAGCGAGTATGTCGTCCGCATGGCTACTCTCTCGGTCGACGATCCGAGGCCGGACGACGACTCGCCGAGCGATGCGGAGATCGCAAAGCGTCTTCCCGACATCGAGAACATCCAGGACATGCTCCTCGGCAAGGAACTGGACGACTACGAAGTCACGTTCCGCACTTTCCCCGACAAAGACAGTATCCAGGACAAGGTCTCGTTCCTTCTGGGTTCGTGCAGGTACCCGGGTCTGCTCTGGAAGATAAAGGAAGCCGACCGCATTTTCGGACCGATGCTGTCGCATTTCGACAGCGGACCGGACGCCGCGCGCTTCACACTGATGATCGGCGATCAGGTGTACGCAGATACGCTCAACCGCCTGTTACCCGTCGGGCGCGCCGATACGTACGAGGAATTCCAGGAGCGCTACCAGACCGCATTCGGCTCGCCGAACATGCGGCGTCTGCTGCGCACATCTCCGACATACATGATGCTCGACGACCACGAGATCGAAGACAACTGGACGCAGGATCAACTGCGGGATGCCGGGAAGCATCGTCTTTTCAACTACGCGATCGGCGCCTACATGAGCTACGAGTGGAGTCACAGCCCTCGTACGTGGGGACGGCTTCTCTATTACAAATTCGACTGTGGAGGTTATCCGTTCTTTGTACTCGATACCCGAACGCAGCGCTTCAAGGATGATGCCGAGGGACTCGAAGACAACCACATGCTTGGCCGGCCGCAAATCGACCGGCAGCATCTTGGTCAGCTGCAGCAGCTGCTCAACTGGCTGAGCGACCAGCAGAAGCTGCGCGGTAATGTTCCGAAGTTCATCGGCTCCTCGAGCGTCTTCGCTCCAAACGCGATGGACGAGCGCCTTTCGGGCGAGGGCGTTCCAAATCTTTTCAGAGGAAATGAAAAGCGCAGGGGAGACAGCGATTCGTGGCCGGCGTATCCGCGCACACGACAGGCCATCCTGCAGCACATCGTCGACAATCACATCGAGAATGTCGTTTTTCTGACCGGAGACATTCACTGCGCAAACATTGCGCGCATGGAAATCGAGGTGAATGCGAAACAGCCTGCAGCCAGGTCGCTTGGGTTACATCTGTACGACATAACCTCGTCCGCGTTTTACTGGCCATTTCCCTTTGCCGACGGCGATCCGAACAACTACGTCCACGATTCGCGGGCTCCGGGTCAGTTCGACGTCTTTCCTCTGAACGATGGCGAGATGCATTACACGTCGTGGGCCTATACGCAGGAGGACAACTTCTGCCGCATCTACGTCGATCGGCCTACGAGCGCGCTGACCGTCCAATACTTCGACAGGAACGGAAAACTTCTCGGCGTTACAGGGAAAGACGAAGGTTACACGGATACGAACGTCCTGCCTCTCGCCCGATGGTAGCCGCGGAACGCCGACGATGAACGATCATCCCGTCATTCTGGTACCTGGGTTGCTTGGCTGGGGCCCGGACGAGCTCTTCGGTCTCCCGTACTGGGGCGTCGCACAGAAGCTGAACACTACGCTCCGGAAGTTCGTCGCGATGCTCGGCCCCGTCAGCAGCTCACACGACCGGGCATGCGAGCTCGCCTATCAGATCAAAGGCGGACGAGTCGATTTTGGAAGCGCCCACGCGCGCACCGAGGGACATTCCCAGTTCGGACGCACATACTCCACGCCGTTTCATCCGCAGTGGTCCGAAAGCAACCCGGTGCACCTGGTCGGACACAGCATGGGTGCGCCGACGATCTGGCTGCTGCAGCATCTGCTCGCAAGCGATTTTTTCGGCTGGGGATCGAATGCGAACTGGGTCAAGTCGCTCACCAGCATTTCGGGAGTATTGAACGGCAGCACGGCTACCTACTTCTTCGGGGCAGACGAGCGAACCGGTCTGCTGCACGATTTCAGCATCGGGCACTTCCTGTCGAGTGCGATCGAGCTGCAGGTGCGAGTGGCGGGAGACCTCTTCGACCGTCTTTACGATTTCCAGCTCGATCAATGGGGCATCGATTCGGGCCAGCCGCTCGATCGGCTGATGGCTCAGCTCGCACGCTCTCCCATGTTTCGAGGCAGGGATCACGGCGCATACAGCCTGACCATCCAGGCATTGCTCGAGCAGAACGCCGTGTGCCGGACAAATCCAGACACATTCTACTTCTCCTACGCCACGGAGCAGACCGCGGAGGGCTTGTTCGGCGGGTACCATCATCCGGAATTCTGGATGAATCCTTTCCTGTTCCCGACCGCTTTCTACATGGGTCGGGCGTCGTATGCGCATCCGTTCTATCCGGAGTTCCGCGCCAGCGACTGGTGGCACAACGACGGGCTCGTTTCGGTCTATTCGCAGCTCTACCCACGCATCAGCGGCAATCATCCGGTTGGCGGCCCGATCAGCGATCTCTCGAGCACGTCTCCAGGTCGCTGGTATCACGAGATTGTCGAACACACCGACCACGGAGACATCGTACTTTTCCCCGAGCCTGATCAGATCAAACCACAGCGGCGCTTCTATCGGCGGCTGTTCGATCGGCTCTCGGAGTTGTGAACGGCTGGCGGCCGCCCGACCGGCCCAGACCACGGACCAACGAGCGAGATGCGGAGAACAATCAACAATGAAGCGTAGTCAGGAAACATCGGGACGCAGCACAACTCGCAGCCGGCGACAGAACATCTGCGGCCTCGGAAAACAGGCGTTCGTGCTTCTGTTTGTCTTCACGCTTTACGGATGCGGGCCGGACGACGCCAGGGACGAGCTACTCTCGCAGAAGACACTTCACGGTACTCCCGTCACGCAGCGAGGGATCAAGGCGTCCGGTGACGATCCGAAGGAGGTCATGGACAAGCTGGTTGCGACGTTTCCAGCCGAGCCCCGCGATCTGCTCTGGCAGATGGATCAGGTCTGGGATCCCAAAGAGGGTAAGCTCGAGCCGATCGATTTCGACGAGAATGGCGATGGCGTTGTCGACAACGAGGAACGCAACGCGATCCGCGGGCGCAACACGTGGCTGGTGTGGGGTGCAGGCGACGAGGTGTTCTGGAACTGGCTGCAGCAGGAGGGGTACGGGCTTACAGATCTGATGATCCTGCTGGATTCGCGGCAGCGCGATACTCGTTTCAAAAGAACGGGCCTGATCAATCAGCCAGGATTCAAGTCCACCACGGAGAAGCAGAAGAAAATCCTCGGCCTCTATCTGGACCAGGAGCAGAAGCCCGGCTCCGCGCTGCTCAAGCCATACGACCCCAACCGGGAAGCGGATTCGGAAACGAACCGATACAAGCCGTACGACGCGTCCACCAATGCTCAAGCTTACCAGCCGTCGACGCAGTACGATCCGTACCAATCGGAGGCCGAGGCCGAGCGTTACGATGCGCGTGGCCGGGAGTTGCGGGAGCCGGTCCCACGCCCGGTGCATTCGGGACAGTACCCCACTCCGCTCTTCACTCCGTGGAAGACCGAGAAGGAGGCCGACCCGTCCAACCCGAAGCCCTTCGACAACTACATTCCGGACCGCGTAAGAAAACAGCTCGTACAGGACGGTTTCGATCCCTCCGTTTACGGCTATCCGAGCGGCATTTTCGGATTGCGGCTTTTCCTCAATCCCGATTTCTTCGCGAATACCGAAGCGGCTGAAGAGGCGCGCAAGTATTGGAAGCAGAAAGTCGAGGACACCAACGACCGGTACTACATAGATTCGACACTCAGTTCCGATCCGAGCCTGGTGCGTCCCTTCCGCGTCAGCATGTCGTGCGGTTTCTGCCACATCGGGCCACATCCTCTCAACCCGCCCGCGGATCCGGAACATCCCGAATGGGAGAATCTGTCCGGAATCATCGGCGGGCAGTACTGGGATCCACAACCGGCGTTTGCCACGCTCCTGCAGAGATCGAACTTCCTGTATCACTTCCTTCGGAGCCAGGCGCCCGGGACGATCGACACGTCTCTCGTCAGTACGGACCAGATCAACAACACGAACGTGATCAACGCGGTGTTCGACGTTCCCGCGCGACTGAAGCGTGCGCTCGAGAAGCCTACCGAGCGCCAGAGCGACGCGAATCTCCTTCTGCGCAGCCTCGAGGACAACGGCAGCACGAGTAAAGACCGGCATTTTGCGACGGTTTTATTTCCCGGCGAGGACTCTGTCGGCGTCTTCGGGGCGCTCGCGCGAGTACCGCTGAACATCGGCCTGTTCGGCGAGCAGTGGCTGCGAATCGACAATCCCGTCATCGGGTTCACGCCGCAGCGGCCCTTCAGTGTCGCTTCGAACCTGAGCAACTCGGTCAACTGGAACGTAAACGACCGTTACCGCGTCAAATACATGGCGGACTTCTTCCAGGTCGGCAGCAAGGGCATCCGGCCAAAAAGCACGGCACCGATGCTTCTCCGGCACGCAGGTGATGCCGGCATCGCAGAGCTCGGGCCGGACGACGAGCGACGCCGGAATGGTCGCGAAGTATTCATCGACCATTGCGCGATCTGTCACTCGAGCAAGCAACCGAGGGGATTCGACCTCGGTTTCAGTCGCAAGATCGACGTGGAGTGGGACAAAGCGCCCGTTCCTGGCGACGGTCCGGCACGCCTTCACTACACACTCCCGTCGGACTATGCCGACTGGGAGAAGTTCAAACGCAGCCCGGCTTACCATGACTACGTCAGGCAGCTGCGTCAGATCGATGACCTGCTGAAACCTGCACCCGACGGAAGTATCGAAGCGACCGATCCATTCCTCAAGGACAACTACCTGTCGAACGAGCTGCGCGTTCCCATCACGCTCGTCGGCACGTATTCCGGTCGCGCGATGGCCACCAACGCCATGAGCGGCCAGGTCTGGGACAATTTCTCCTCGGATTCGTTCAAGGCACTGCCTTCGGTCGGTGCAATTCGTTACTACAACCCTTACAGCACGGCAGCAGCGATCGACGAGTATGGGAACAACGCGACCTACAGCGACGGCCGGACAATGGGCGGGCCGGGATATCTGCGTCCACCGTCACTGATCAGTGTCTGGGCCACGGCTCCGTATTTCCACAACAACGAGCTGGGCATCTACACTCACGATCCGTCCGTCAAAGGTCGGCTCGAAGCGTTCCACGATGGCATTCGCAAGCTCCTCTGGAACAAGGAACGTGCATCGAAGCCCGGTGATCCATACCGGCGCCCTGGCGACCTGCGTTCTGACGACGACACGAGCGGCAAAGGCGGCGTGCCTCAACCGGCGGCGGGCGATCCGGGATTCATTTACAGATTGCCAAACGACAGCGAGATTTCGTTCGCTCCGCCGTTCATCCGTCCGCTGATCGTCGGGATTCTTTCCGGGTATCTCGGTCGCGTCGGCGGATGCATCGCATTCGGGTTTCTGAGCTGGGGACTCTGGCTCGCACTGGCGGCATTTTTCGTGGTTGGCGTGATGCGCGGCCGCGCTCGCCATGTCGGCATACTCGTCCTTTCCCTCGCGATCGTTCTGGCGGTCGTTCTCGGTGTGACGGGGGCCGGCGGTTACGGCGGTACGACGGCTGGGGCGATCATGATGCTCGGAGCGGAAACGCTGCTGTCGATGTCGTCCTTGTGGCTGTGGGTTGCCGTGGGCGTGCTTCTCGTCGTCGGACTCTGGTTACTGCTGACGAGTCAGGAATGGAGAGTCTTTACGCGAGGCGTCTTCGCGACGCTCTCGGTGGCCACACTCGCCGCCGGCATCTTCGTACACGGATTTCTCAACGGACAATACGACGGCATCAAAATCGGCCCACTACCGCGTGGGACACCCGTCAACCTTCTGATGAACATCGACCCGGAAAAGACCGACAAGCTCCCCGCAGCAATCGTGGCGCTCGTACGTGGAATGTCGGAGGTCAGGAAGCAAGGCCTCACGGGCGACAAGGCATACAAAGTATTCAGCGACATCGCCGGGGCACCACTGATGGCTGCAAGCAAAGTGCCGGATTTCGTCGTCGACCGTGGGCACTACTTCGGCGAGAAACTGAGCGACGACCAGAAGAATGCCCTGATCGCATTCCTGGAAACGATCTGAGCTTCCATGATCGACGGACAGACGGATACCAACTCTCCGCCGACGGAGAACGAAAACGAAAGACTGCTTCGTCTTGCGGGCAGCGCGCAGGAAACCCCGTTCGACTACGTAATCGTCGGATCCGGTGCGGGCGGTGGACCACTCGCTGCTCGCCTGGTACTCGGCGGACGGAGCGTGCTTCTGATCGAGGCCGGCACCGATCCCGCGCACGAGAAGTCCACGCTCTACCCCGAAGCCAAGCCCGGCGAAGTATACAGCTGCCCCGGGTACCACGCCGCCGCGACGGAAGACCCGGCCGTGTCGTGGCAGTTCTCGGTGCGGCACTATTCCGATACGCAGCGCCAGCAGAAAGATGAGAAATACAACAAACTAAACGCTGATAAACGCTTTCTCGATCCAGAGTCGCAGGGCGCACGAGGCAAAGGGGGAATCCTCTACCCGCGCAGCGCGTCGCTGGGGGGTTGCACGTCGCATCACGCGATGATCGTCGCAGTCCCGAACGACCGCGACTGGGACTACATTGCAGATCTTACCGGCGACGAATCGTGGCGCGCGAGCAACATGCGCGGGTATTTCGCGCGCCTCGAGCGTTGCCTCTACGTTCGCGACTACAAGAAGTGGTTCCAGCGTCTGCTCGGGCCGATCTACTATCTCTGGCAATGGATCGTGCTCCTGTTCGATCCGAAGGCTGTGCTGGATGAAGGCGGCCACGGCTCCAAGGGCTGGCAGCCGACGAGCTTCATCGATCCCACGCTGATCGAAGGCATCCAGAAGACCGACCGGGATTTCGTCTCACTACTGATGAAATCCGCGCTTGCCGTCCTCCACAGCGACAACCGGCTGGTTGGCATGCTCAAGCGCTCGCTACTGGCGTTGCGCATCGTTCAGCATATCGATCCCAACGACTCCAATACGCGCAGAACCAGCCCCGAAGGTGCATTTCTGATTCCGACCGGGATTGACGCAGAAGACAGCCCGGATCGACCCGACGTTCGCGTGAAAGGTCGACGTGCAGGCGTTCGGGAATTCGTGCTGAAAACACGTGACGAGTATCCGGACCGCCTTGTGATCAAGATGCGAACGCACGTGACGCGCGTGCTGTTCGAGGAAAAGGAAACGGACTCGGAACCCAGGGCGATCGGGATAGAAGCCGCCGAGGGCGTTCATCTCTACGAAGCAAGCCCTCTCCAGGTGGCGCCGCCTTCCGCGCGAGTCCGATACTTTGCCAGGCGTGAAGTCATCCTGTGCGGAGGCGCGTTCAATACGCCGCAACTGTTGAATCTCTCCGGCATCGGAAACGTGCAGGATCTCGCCAAGGCGACAGCTCGCAACGGCGATGGAGCGCGCGGCGACGAAGAATGCGTACTCCACGGGCATGATGGTCTGCCCCTTCGCACAGAGGACGGATCCGCGCGACGCATCAACCTCCCGGGCGTCGGCTGCAATCTGCAGGACCGATACGAGGTAAGCGTCATCAGTGAGCTCGACGAAGAATTCGCGACGCTCCGTGGGGCAACCTTCACACCCGGCGACGCGAATGACCCGGTGCGAACGGAATGGATGAATACCGGTGACGGTCTCTATCGCACCAACGGTGGAACCCTCGCGATTCTGAAACGCTCGAAGGCGCTTCCTGCGGACTGGCCTGAGCCGGATCTTTTTGCGTTCGGTGCCCCGGCCGCATTTCGCGGATACTATTGGCGATGGTCGCAAGAGCTCCTGAGACGGACCCTCGGCGCACCCACGGACCAGCGCAATCTCTGGAGCTGGATCATCCTCAAAGCGTACACTCGGAACAACAGCGGAAAGGTCACGATTCGCTCATCGGATCCGTTCGCTCAACCGGAGATCTGTTTCGATTCTTTCAATGAGAAAGCCGAGCGGGACGCGGCAGAGCTCGGGGCGCTGGCGAAACCGTATCGCGATTCGGGGGAACAGCTGCCCGCCGATCTTGCGTCCAGAATCGCCGACATCGAGAGGATCCGCACCGATGGCAAGCGGGACCTCCTTGCCCTCATGGACGCCGTCGAGTTCATACGCGACGTCAACGCACGCAACCCGCAGAAGTTCGTCCGCGAGATCCAGCCGGGATCGCATCTCGCAAACAAGTCCGCTGAGCTCGAAGAGTGGATCCGCACGCAGGCGTGGGGCCATCATGCGTCTTGCACCTGCCGAATGGGATCCGACACCTGGCAGTCCGATCCGTCGCTGCTCCACGACCGTTCTGCGGTTGTCGACAGCCGTTTCCGGGTTCATGGAGTCGCTGGCCTTCGCATCGTCGATGCTTCGGTGTTCCCCAGGATACCCGGCTACTTCATTCTCACACCGATCCTGATGATCAGCGAGAAAGCCGCGGATGTGGTGCTGGAGGATTGCGGAGACGAGGTCTACGTGCCGACGTTTCGTGCGAAGGAAACGGCAGCCGTCGAGGTGCGTCGCGCAAGGGCCCACTGGCACGATGTCGAAGCCGCTTCCGATCGCGGCACGGTCGGTCTTGCCATCTCGGGCGGCGGAATTCGGAGCGCAACCTTTGGTCTCGGTCTTCTCCAGGCAATCGCGGAACGCGACCGTCTGCGGGACGTAGATTTTCTTTCCACAGTGTCGGGCGGCGGTTTCATCGGAAGTTTTCTCGGCCGGCTTTTCACGCGAGACATGGTGACCGAGTCCGAAGATCCCGTCGGAAGGGTGCAGGAGATTCTGACGAACGCGCGCTCCGGACCGCTCCTTTGGCTCCGGCGACAGGCGAACTACATCTTCGCCAACGGGTCTGTCGATCTCCGTGAGAACCTGGCCGTCTTCTGGCGCAACATCCTTAGTGTCCATGTCATCGCCGGAACGCTTTTGTTCGCGACCTTCTCGGCGCTTGCATGCCTGGCTGGCTGGCCGATCTCATATCCAGTCCAGAAATTCGGGATAGATTTATCGCCGTGGTGGTGGATGCCGGCGACTGCGCTTGTCCTGGGCGTGCTGCCCGCGACCATCGCGTACTGGCTTTCACCTAAGGCTGGATCCTATCGGCCCTATCCATACCACGCATTGATCGCATGGGTCGTCATGCTGTCGGCGGCCTTCTGGATGCTCCAATTGCCCCACGGCCGTCCCTTTGCCGGCGCCGCATTGCTGGTCGTACTGCTGGCGTGGCTCTGGCAGGACGTTGCACGATGGGGAGCAGCGCCCGACAAAGAACTTCAGGCATTGCGCAAACATTTCCGCCAAGTTTCGAGACGCAGGCCGCTTACCGATGCGGAGAAGCAGGAGCTGTGGCGCAAGGAAGCTGCGACGCGACAGCTTCTGGGGACGATCGTGCGCAACCGAATGACGCGTGCACTTGGCGAGACACTCACAATTTTCGGATGGCTTCTCGCGTTCGTAGTGCTCGACACCTTCTCGTATCTGTTCGCAAAACAGCCGGGCAATGGCGCGATTACCACTCTCATGGTCGCCTTTGCTCCGGCTCTGCCAGTCCTCCGCTACGTTGGAACCGGCGCACTTCACCAGATCTCGGCCGCTGGCGCCAAAGGATCGTCGCTGATCCGCATCGCCAAGCTGATTGCGATTCCCTTGGCGATCCTGCTGCTGTTCGTAATCGATGTTCTCGCGCATCGACTTCTGCTCGACTATCCCGGCGAAGCGCACCTGCTGATTCCTCTGAGCGCGCTTTTTGCCGTCGTGCTCGGGCGCGCGTTCGACTTTCTCAATCTCTCGTCGTTACGCGCGACATACTCCTCACGGCTGTCGCGGACGTTCCTTGGCGCATCGAACCCTGCGCGCGTCTTCAGCGCATCAAACGAAGACAACCAGGACGTACAGTCCGCACATTCGGAGGATGATCTACCTCACGACAAGTACCATCCCGAATACCACGGCGGCCCGCTTCATCTCATCAATGTCTGCGTCAACGAGACGATTGACGCCGCTTCCGAACGCGAGATCCGTGAGCGCAAGGGCATTTCGATGTGTGTCACACCGCATGGCGTCATCGTCGGTCGCCGCCACTTCGCGGAATGGTCATCCCCGGACTCACTGCCGCGCTGGCAAAAGCTTCGACGATGGCTTCAAGGGATCGATGCAGACGACGCGTCAGGGCACCGACGCACCGCCCTCAAGGCGATCTGCACGGCGAGTGATCCAAATGCCTTCCATGTCCTGAAATCGAAGAGCAGCGAAAGCGCCGAGGTCGAACCGCTCTCTCTCGCCACCTGGACTTCAATTTCGGGAGCGGCGTTCACCACCGGCACAGGTCGTGGAACTACACTTCCGCTCGCGCTCTTCATGGGCCTGACGAACATTCGCCTTGGCTACTGGTGGGACTCGGGGATTCTCCGGTCCGAGCGACCTGGCCGCTATCCATTGCCGCTCTGGCGAAAACTGAAGCGGCTGCCTGCACAGGTGTTCGGAATGCAAAGCATGCTGTTTGCCGAGTGGTGGGGCCTCTTCCGCGGACCTGGAGAATGGTTCTGGTATCTGAGCGACGGGGGTCATTTCGAGGTAACGGGACTCTACGAGCTGCTCCGGCGGCGCGTTCCATTCGTAATCCTGAGCGATGGCGGAGAGGATCCGGACTACACGTTCGGCGATCTGGCGCAGCTCACCCAGCAGGTGCGCCTCGACTTTGGCGCGGACATCGAGTGGTGCAAGTCGGAACCTGGAAGACTTCCGTATGATCTTCCGGACTGGATCCAGAATTGGATCAGGGACCCGTCCGCCATCGGCCCGATCACCGGCATACAACGCTCAGGATCCTATCCCGCCGCATTCGCGCGTGTCCGCTATGCGAAGGGAAGCGATGTCTGCTGGATCCTCATGATCAAACCGAGCCTCGGGCACGGGTTGTCGCAGGACATCAGCAACCACGCGGCTTCAAGCGAAGCGTTCCCCCAGGACTCGACGTTCGATCAGGTCTTCGACGACAAACAATGGGAGAGCTACCGCGCGCTCGGTCAGCAGATCGGTCTGCGGGTGTTGCAAAGGAGAGCACGATGACTCGGTCACGAATCTGCTGGGGCTTCCTGTCCGCGATCCTGTCTCTGGTGCTGCCCCACGCACCGAGCAGCGCGTCCGATCATGCGGATCCGATGAGTGCAAATGTCTTCGCGGTCCAGCCGGACCCGGAGGCCAACATCACCGACCTGCACGCGTTCGTGGTCGATGGCGACGGCAAGCTGTTTACCGGCGGCGACGCCTTCGCGGCGGGCAACCGGCTGGTCATCAGTCTTTGCGTGCGCCGCGCGCTGCGCCCCGGCCAGGAGAAGAGCCTGGATCTGAAGAAATTCACGTTTCGCGTGCACCTCGATCTGGCGCCGCAGGTACGTTTCGTCGATCCGCACGTCATTGACGGAAAAGAAAAAGATGCGCTCGCGAAAGCGCAGACAGACCTCTCGATGCAAAGCCTGTACGGAGGAATCATCACCCATCCCGAAGATATCGTCGAGACGGCGGTGCTCGAGTTCGAGCTCAACCTCGCGAACGCGGACAAGGAACCGTACATAGAACTGGCGGACAAGACGGCGTGGGGACTGCGCGGACCGACCAGCTTCGAGGTTCTGGCAAAGGACCAGAAGCCGTCATCTCCGTCATCGATCCGCATCACGACCGGGCTATTCGACGACCCGTTCATTTTTCCGCGATTCTTCCGGCGCAACGTCGTCGGAGTCGTCACGAGCATTCCCATGTCGAATCTGATGCCGACGCCGCCCGGCGACGGTCCGGCGCCGATTCTTCTCTGGGCCACGACCCACGACGGAAACAGGCAGATCGATCACGTCGGCCGCTCTCTTCGTACGCAGCTTCCGCGTTTCGGCCATCTCAACGACAAGCCTCCGTCGGAGCACGTTCGAGCGATCACCCGCGTCCATGCCGAACCGACGATCATGGAAGCATTTCTGGGAAGCGCCGTTGCGCCGCTCTTCGCCCATCGTCACTACGACTCTGTCCCGGACGTGATGATCTACGATCTACGCAAACCGGCTCGCTTCCCGAACGGCCGGTGGCTCGAGGACGATGTGTCCAAGACGCTCGCCGATGCCGGAGAGACGCTGCTTCTGGAGCTGTCGTACGCAGAATCACGCGAATTCCCGAGAGCTACGACCAACGACAAACCGTTTCGCGGCAACTTTCCGTATCTCGCCGATCCGTGGACAGCCGACGAGGTCAAGGCAGCCGAGCCCGCCGGCAGTGTCCTGACTGCGGCGAATGGCTCCGCGCTGCAATCGCCGTTCCGCGTCCCCCGCGCGGCAGACGGAGCTGCAGTCTCGCCGCCGAATCTGGACAATTCGGTGTGGCGCAAATTGTTCTGGCTCGAGGTTGTCGCCATCGCGCTGCTGACCCTCGCACTCCTCTTTGCAGTCCCGTCGAACCGGCTTCGGGGTGCAATCGTAGTTGTTACAGCCATCAGCCTCGTTTTTCTCTGGGATGTCTACAAGGAAAACCAGGCGACGGATCTCATGCAGCCGAATGCGAAGATCCATCGACTCGTGTTCGGGCTGGGTCTGATCGTCACATATGCAATCGGACTGGTTTTCGCTCTCGGCCATCGTTGGGGCACGAGATCCGCGGTGCCGCAGCAGGCTTTCCCACGTGATCGCCAAGGCCCGATCTCGAATGACTTCAAGGAATCGAGTTACAAAGAGATCCATACTGCGCTGTTCGTTCCCGCAGTGAGCCGCCCCTACTACGACGTCTGGAACGGCGCGAAAGGGACGCACCTGCCCATCTACAAGACCACTTTCGCAAGCGTCACCGCCGGCCTGCTGAGCCTGAGCGGGAAAGAATTCGCCATGCTGCGTGCGGCGCGCCGTACCGTGAGGACTCACGGCGATCTGCGCTGGGGAGCCGACCGCAACGGCTTCCGTCGGCTGGTTCATCCGATGGGTGTGTGTCTGGCGGGAACGTGGAAGATCGAAGAAAACTCGCCATACAAGGATTACACCGGGTATTTTCAGCCTGGTGCGGAAGGCCGTGTCATCGCCCGTTACTCACTCGGCGGCAATCAGACCGAAGGCGGACACAATCGCTCGCTCGGCCTTGCAGGGAAACTGTTTCCGCTCTCGGACGCGGTGGATGGTTCCACACGACGGGCGCATTTCATTACGCAGGAAGACCTTGGTGGAGCATTCACGAACTCCGTTACGGAGGCCATTCTCACCAACGCCCCGCCCGTGACGTTGCACAAACGCGGAAGTGGCCTGTTCGCGTTCATTCCAGTGATCGCTGCGCTCATGACAGCGGACAAGGAACCGGCCGAGCGGCAGTTGTACGAAGTCGCCGAACTCGGAAAGCCAGAGGGTGAGCCTACGGTGTGTCCGCGATTCATGCGATTGCAGCTCGTCGCACCTTCCAAGGATTATGGAGACGAAGGGGTTGATTTTCGGAATGAAATCCTGGGCATGATGTACGACGCCGGCAACCGGGAGAAACAGCGTGATCTCGAATTTACCATAGAAGTATCCGAGTCCGGAAAACGCACTTTGTTTCAGAAGGTCACAGGCCAGGAGTGGACCGTTATCGGCAAGCTGGTCTTCCATGAAGCCGCGGCGTCGTACAATGGCGATTTCGTGATCCACTTCCACCATCCGGTCTGGCGCCGGGACCGGAACGACCCCGACAGTATCGCGCGGCGCGATCTTCGGGACGTGTCCCAATCGTGATGGGAAACGCGCCGGTTGGCGAGATCCCGCCGATCGCGGGGCCTCGACGTTATCGTGCGACGCTTCTGCTGTTCGCCGTCGTCGCAGCGGCCGTGGTTTTCTGGTTCCAACGCCACATCGAGCCGTTCGTCAACGAAACGCTGATCATCGGCGGCACGATGAGCCTCTGGGGTCTGTGGAAGCTTGGCTGGTCCATGTACGAAGACGCAAGCGGCGAGAAGCGCGCGGGTCTTACGCGAAGGCTCCTTGGTCATCGTGACTCGCTGCGAGCATTGACGTTTGCGGCATTCGTTGTGCTGGCGCTGCATGTTTGCACGTCTTCGATCACTCTCCGATATGGAGGCGCGCGCTCCGGCGACGGAGAGTCGTTCACTGTCCGTGTCATGAGCGGAGACGAGATATTTCTAGGCCCATTCGATGTTACGCCCGACAAGAACGTCGCCTATCCGATGTTCTTCCGTTTCGGCAACGAACCGCTGCGTTACGAAATCGCCTCTCCGAGCGGCTTCCGGCCCATCGATGCCAAGCTCGCACCGTGGGGCGCACACAAATACAAAGTCCCCGGCGACTTCCAGCGCAAAAATCTTCACTATCTGTACCTCGTGCCCGGGAAGCTCTGGTATACGAGGCTTCCGAAGCAGGGCGAATCCGTTGGCGACCGCTATTATCTCACGGTGCGGTCCAACGGGACCGAAGCACAGTATAAAGACGTATACAGGGGAATCATGGTCACAGGGGTGACCTCTCCCGACCTGCCGGGAGACACGGCCATCGCCCGCAATTTTCTGCTGCGGCAGGAAGTCAGCGATTACTTCTCCGACGCCAACGCTGTTGCATCACTCATGGATGCGCCGCCGATGGGAGTCGCCTCGCCCGAGCTCAAAGCAGGCGACGTCGTCGAAGTGGAGATCGGTGTACTGGACGAATCTTCCACGGGTCACACGATGGAGACCAGATGCAGCATAAAGATCCCGAATGCCGTCGCGGATCGGCACACTTTCATGGTCGGCCCTGGAGAGAAAAAATGTGCATGACCAGGCGAGGAGCAGTTTGCTTCGTCCTCGCACTCATCGCGTCGGCGTCCACCGCGGCGGCGGCGCCAGGACAGATCCGCGTGAATTTCACGATCGCGTCATCCGAATTCCAACGCGGCCTGGGCACCGCCCGGCAACGGGTGGAGGAAGATCTTGCCGGCAGGCTTGCCGTGCAGTTGCAGGCGCCGTTTCCTCTTCTCGATTGGTTGACGGCGCCATCGACTCCGGAATCGGGCTCGCTTAGCGCCATCCTGGTCGAGGAAGGGACGCCAATTCCCGAGATCAAGATCCAGTGGAGCGCACGCATCGGAAATACTCTCGTCTCGACTCCCCATCTCGATACCATCGGCGTCTACGGAGCCAGTGCGCTCGACAGACCATACCACAATCCCGAACAACTCATCCGGGATGTAAACGCGAAGCTTTCGGCCTGGATTCAGACGGATGCGGGTCAAGCCAAGCTGCATCAGGATTTCGTTACCCAGGTCTCATTCGCAGACAAGGTCGAATTCGACAGCACAACGAGAGCAATCGTCATCCCGTTGGAATGGAAGCGAGCCATGCTTGGCGACGATACGGAGTTTCAACTCGAGTTCGCAACGGCAACTCCCCCAGCGGGATTCCGGATCAAACTCGACGGGGTCTCTGAGCGGCGGGGCCCGCCGATGCCAGGCAATACACAATGCAAACCGTCCGACTGCTTCGAGGATGGAACATCCGTTTCGAGCGATGTCGTCTGGAACAAGTGCGTCGGCATTCTGCTCGCTGCCAACCCGCCACCCCTCTCTGTGCGAGTCAAAAAATACATATTCGATGCCCATGCCGGACTGGCATCGCGCGATGGAACGGCGGTGACACCATGAGTGCGGGAATTCGTAGAATCGCATCGCGAATGCTCGTCGTTCTCGCCGTCTGCCTGGCGCCGGATCTTGCGCTCCTGCCGACGGCATCGGCGGATCAGTCCAAAATGACGATTGCAATCGAAGAGGCTCGTACAGCGCTTGTCCGAGGCGACTGGCAGGCCGCCAAACAGGCGTTGGATGGGATTGCGCCAGGATCCGAGGACGACGAGAAGCTGAAGAGCCAGCTTCTCTTCTATTCGGCGTTGATGGAACAGAAGCGCTCCGAAGACGGTTCGCTCGACGAAGCGACGCGCAGCGCCGCACGACTCGCAGCCATTCGTTCGTATGAAACCTTCCTCGCAGCAAACCCGACTTCCGGGGGCGTTCTCAACAACCTCGCGCAACTTTACCAGACAGATCCTTCGTCGCGCGCCAAAGCGAAAGAGTTGCTGGATCGAGCCGTGAAGCTTCGAGATGGGCGTACCGACGTCTACGAGATCAATCGCGCAAAGCTCCTCGCGGATCAGGGCCGGCCATCAGAAGCGCTACAGGTGAGCCGAGCAATCGCGCTGAAGGATCAGAGCAACGAGGCCGCGCACGTGGTCACTGTGGATCTATTGCGTAATCAGACCGGAACCGGCGAGCTCGTCCAGTATGTTCGCGACCTGAACAATGCCGGCTTCGTCCAGCGCGCGCAGGAAACAGCGCTTGCGGAAATCGAGTCGCGCCGTAGTGGACGTGAGCCCGTCCTGGTCGCGCTGGTGGAATCACTCGCCAATCCAGTTGTCGGAGATTCGGCAGCTGACTTCGCCAAGGGGTCCATTGCGCAGAGGCTCGAGAAACAGAAAGAAGAAGCGGATATCGGCGCAGGGGTACGGGAGCTTCTCGGTCTTTATGCCAAACCGCAGGACCCGAAGTCGTTCCTCTGGTGGAGACGCGATTTCGACGAACATGAAGTGTCCCGACCCGGTACGCGTGCGGCGGCACTTCTCGATCTGTCCCGCGCTCTGGGGGATCGCTGCAACGCCGCCGGCTCCGACATGTACGATTGCGCCGAGGCCTACTATCGGTTCGCAATCGATTTCACCGGCGCAACCGCAGATCCACGAGCATTCCTGTCGCTGGCGACGATCCTTGCCAACACCGGTCGTAGCGACGAGCTCCGCAGGATCAGCGAGCAGTACGAGAAAGCGCTTTTCAACGGAAAGGCGACTGCGTACGATCGAAGATACATACCCGAGATCTATCAGTTCCACGTGGCGCTCGGCGTCATGTACGGCTATCTCGGCAAGTGGTCGGACCCGCAGTTCCCACCCGCCGGCGCGGTCTGGCAACTGAAACACGCCGAGGAAAAGGCTTCCGAGTACAACAGAACAGCACCGGCTTCTCAGAAGCTCGAGTTGCCGCCACAGGCCATCTCGCTGCTGTCCGAAGGCTATCTTAAGACGGGGGCCGCCGACGATAGCGTCAAGATTCGCGTCGAAGCTGCCGAGAAATACATCGCGAAGGGCGACAAGAATCGTGCGCGTGAAGTTCTGGATGCAGGCTGGCGTACGTCACTTCCCGCCCAGACCAGCCCGGCAATGATGAATCGCGTTCACAAGGCTGCCACTGCCGCAGGCGCCCCGTAAGAACCGGTCGCCTCGACAGGATGTAAGAACGCCTCGACAACCGCAGGAGACGCCGAATGGCATCCATACAAGGCACTCTCGCAGAAATGTCCGATTTCATCCTCCGGTATGCGGTCACACTGGCCGCTCTCGGCGCGCTTACGATGGCCGTCCAGGAGGCCGTGAAAAAGGTCCTCGGCCTTCTGAGTAAATTTCATCGTAAAGCGTTGCAGGCCTGGCTCGAGGTCGACGGCGGCAGCACGAAGAAACACTACCAGGTCTCCGCCATCCGGCCGGATCGCGCGGAAGCGGCGATTCCGCCGCGCGGGCGGCAGCCCGCCTTCGGGAGCAATGCATACGAAGAGCTTCTGCATCTTACCACTGGGCTCGCACTCGACGAGACGCGGCGGACATCACCACTGGGATCGACCCGCCATGTTGCCAATGCGCTCTTCGAGCTCGAGCTGGCCCAGATGATGAGCCAGATCCAGGATGCGGCCGATGCGGCGTTGAGCAACCCGGAGCGCTATCCTGCGCTCTACGCCTTTCTCACGCGCGGCTGCGCAATCGATGATGCCGAGCGGTGGGCAAGTGCGATGAGCAGCACGAAAGTCGCCGCGGACGGCACTGACCCGAAAGAGCTTGGCGACCTTTACGGAAGAATTCGATTGCTCGTCAAGCGTCAGCTCGACAGCTTTCAGACCGTGACGACGTATCGATGGCGCGAATGGAATCAGATGAGCGCGGTGCTGCTCGGGGCTGCGCTGATGTTCATCGCACAGCTTCGAATGGCGGGCGGCCAGCCTTCGTACGACTGGGTCGGGATGGTGCTGGTCTCCGTGCTCGGCGGAATGCTCGCGCCTGTTGCAAAGGATCTGGTCGATGCATTGGGCAGCATGAAGACGAAGTGATCGGGAATGTCTCGCTACATACCGCCGCCGCTCGGTTCCGGTTATAGTCCCCGGCTGGTCCTGCAGCTGAGGAAGGATCCGGAGGGCGGCGATCCCCTTGCTGCAGTGGTTTCGATCCCCGCGGTCGTCATCAATCGGCACGAGCTGCTGGTTCTCGTGCATGGCTTCAACAATCATCAGCGCGAAGCCCAGGAAGCCTATCAGGCCTTTCGGACGCGGGCCCGGAGAAGAGTCGGCGCAGCCGGGTCGACCGCGTTTTCCGATCGCCTGGCCGATGTGTTCTGGCCGGGCGATGCGAAATGGCCCGGCATAACCGATCGCGCGGACTTCCTCGTCTATCCGCACGCCGTAACAACCGCCAAGGACGTAGCGCCGACGCTGGCGCAATACCTCAGCTCAAAACCCGGCCTGCTCATCGTCCATTTCGTGTCCCATTCCCTGGGAGGACGTGTGGTGCTGGAAACAATCGAGCATCTGCGCAACCGCCGCGGCCCGAGAATCGGCAAAGTGTGCCTGATGGCCGCCGCCGTGCCGACATTCATGATGTGCCCCGGTGGCCGACTCTACGACGCAGCTTCGGAGGCTGCGTTTCTGCGTGTTCTGTATTCCGAGTCGGACGCAGTCCTGTCACTGACGTTCGGCCCGGGCCAGACGATCGCAAACGGGGACGAAGGGTTTTTCCCACAGGCCGTTGGCTTGCGCGGAGACATCCCGATCCAGCCCGGTAAAATGGAGCGAGAACGAATTGCCGGAGCCGGCCACGGTGACTACTGGGGCGGCAGTGCCAATCCTGCAAGTGAGAGCAGCGGCAACGCCGTTGCGGATTTCTTCGGCTTCGATGCGGTAGCGTTGCGCGGTCTTTCTTCGCGACCGCTTCCGCCAAAGACGGTCGTAGCATCTCGTCCAGCCCCGCCGCTACGGTCCATCGGTGATCACCCATAGCCGTATAACAATCTGTCGAGACCTCGCCTCCCTCAATTCACCCGCCGTCCCCGCCCCGCCCAGTACGGCTCGCGCAGCTCCCTGCGAAGAATCTTCCCTGAAGGATTGCGCGGCAGCGACGCAACGAAATCGATCGACTTCGGACACTTGTACGACGCAATCCGCGTCTTGCACGCAGCAATGATCTGTTCAGCAGTCGCGGCGACGCCCGGCTTCAGCACGACGCACGCCTTCACGGCCTCTCCCCACTTCTCATCCGGAACACCGATGACCGCAGCGTCGGCCACCTGCGGACATCCCATCAGTGCATTCTCGACTTCGGCCGGATAGATGTTCTCGCCTCCCGACACGATCATGTCCTTGACGCGATCGTGGATGTAGAGGTAGCCCTCTTCGTCGAAGAACCCGGCGTCACCGGTCAGGAACCAGCCGTCCTTGATCGCAGCGGCCGTCGCTTCGGGTTTTCCCCAGTATCCCTTCATGACGGTCGGCGACTTGATCGCGATCTCACCGACCTCGCCTTGCGGAGCACTCTCGCCATTCGCTCCGAGAATGCGGATCTCGAAACCGGGATACGCTTTGCCGCACGAGCGGAGCTTTCCGCGCGACGGGTCATGGCTGTCCGGATCGAGCGCGGTGCCGGCGCCGACAGTCTCGGTCAGGCCGTACAGCTGCGAGAACGAGCATCCGAACAGCCGCGTGGCGCGAAGCAGCACCTCCTCGGAGATCGGTGACGCTCCATAGAACACGCGCCGCAGCGACGAAAAATCGCACGCGTCGGCTCCGGGCACGTCGAGCAGGAACTGGATCACGGCCGGCACGAGGAACATGTTGTTGATGCGATAACGCGCCACGTAGTCGAGAACCTTCGCCGGCTCGACCTGTTTCATGATCACCGCGCACGCGCCCTGCCCCGTCGCGACCAGTCCCGCATTCACGCCGGCGACGTGGAAATCCGGCATCGCGACGAGGTTGACCTCGCCCGGATCGTTGTCGGCCCAGCCGGACTTCTGCGCCAGCTCGAAAAACGCGATGTAGTTGCGATTGGTGAGCTGGACGCCTTTCGGATGGCCGGTGGTGCCGCTCGTGTACAGCTGAAGCACGTCGTCATCGAGATCGATCGCGAGCATCGGATCGGCCGGCGACTGCGAATCGCGCCACGCTTCAAAATCCGGCCACGAGGAATGCCCGCCGTCGATCGCGATGATCTGCCGGACGGCCGTGAGCTCGCCGCGAATCTTCTCGATCACGGGCACGAACTCGGCGCCGACGAACAGGATCTCCGCCTGCGCATCACCGAGCACGTAGACGATCTCGGGCGCAGCCAGGCGCCAGTTGACGCCAACCGGAACGACGTTCGCCTTGAAGCAACCGTAGACCGTCTCGAAGAAGCGGTCCGAGTTCATTCCGATGTATCCGATACGCACCTGCGGCCGCACGCCGAGCGCAATCAGCCCGTTCGCGATCCGGCTTGCATGCAGGTTGAGCTCGGCGAACGTCGTCGTGCGCTCCTCGAAGATCTGCGCTGTTTCGTCAGGCCGGAGGCGAGCCTGCTGGCGGGTCAGATCGGCAAGGACCTTGAGATCGGAAAAATCGAACATCGAACGACTCCTTGATGTTTTCTCGGCGACCGATGGGAAGACTCCACGCGGTTGTAGCCGCCCGCCCGTCGTCGGTCCACGAGCGCAGGCTAGATGCCGTGAAAACCCGCGACCAGCCTGCCCGCCGTCTCGGGACGCAGCAGCATCGGCGTCGCAATCGCCACGCGTCCGGCAATCTTCGCGTACCGCAGACGAAGCTCACGTCCGGCGGCTTCGGGCTGACCGACGATCGCATAGCGCTCGACCATTGCGTCCGTCACGAGCCGAGCCATCTCGCTCCAGCGTCCCTGCCGCGTAAGACCTCGCAGCTCACTTTGAAGCTCGCCCTCGCCGTCGGCTTCGAGCACCGGCCGGTATGCCTGCGTCGAAGCATAGAATGCGATCTGCGCGCGTACGGCTTCGCGTGAAGCAGCCAGCTCGCCTTCGTCCGAGCCGGTGACGACGAGAACCTGCGCGACGACATGAAAATCTTCGGCGAGCGCACTGCTTCGTCGTGCGCGTCCGGCGGCGATGGCCGGAAGCGCAAACGTCTCCAGATAGCGAAGCGAATGAAACGGATGCGTCACCCAGCCATCCGCAACCTCGCCGGCCGCCTCGAGCATCTGCCGGCCGACAGCGGCCAGCACGATCGGCGGCGCGCCGTGCGAACACGGTGCGGGCCTCAGCAGCGGCGGCATCAGCGTATGCCGGTAGAACTCACCGTCGAACTGGAGCGGCGCATCGTCGTTCCAGCATGAGAAGATCGCGCGCAGTGCGGCGACGAACTCCTTCATGCGGTCGACCGGGCGCGACCACGGCATCGAAAACCGGCGCTCGACGTGCGCGCGAACCTGTGAGCCGAGGCCGAGCGTAAAGCGCCCGCTGCTGAACGATTGCAGGTCGTGCGCGACCTGGGCGACGGTCATCGGGCTTCGCGCCAGTGCGATGGCGACGCCGGTCGCGATATCGAGACGGGTGTGCTCGGCGGCCAACGCGAGCGCAGTAAACGGATCGTGCGGCCCGTCGAACGTAAAGACGCCATCAAAGCTCGCCGCCGCGTGCGAGCGCGCGAGCGGCGCTGCACCGGCAAACGACGAGTCGAGCAGCGGCGCGTCGATCTTCACGAGTTCGTTGAGTCGTGCGAAATGCCGCTCGCTCGCGGGCGGCTTTTCACGAGATCACGCCTGCAGCCTTGCGAGCAGCGCTCCTGCGTCGGCGGCGTCGCCGCCGATGCGCGCGGTCAACCTCTGGCCTGCTTCACCGGCAGACCGCTCGACCGTCGCGCCGTCGCCGTAGAGTGTCCGTGCGACGTCGCGAAGCACCGGTTCGACGGCGGCCCAGCCTTCGTCGCTGTTCGGCCCGCGCAGCCGGTCGTTGGCGACGACCTCGATCTCGTTTACGCGAAACCTGGATCCCGGCAGCGACGCTTCTGTTGAAAGAGCGTCGACCGCCTGCAGGCCGACGCGAACCGTATCCTTCAGCGACCGGGCGCCCGCAGCGCCGCGAACCTTCCGCTGCACGGTCAGTCCCGGCTGCCCGCCGAAGCGGTCCGCGAAGATGTTGTATTCATGACTGACCAGCAGCACGCCGGGACCATCGTTGACATGGGCGTAGTCGGCGACATCGATCAGCACGAGCGGGAGACGATGCTTCTGGATCCACTGATGGAAGACCGGGATGTGCGCCTCGGGATCGAAGCGATCCGGCTCGCGTGCGGCGAACTTGACGACCCACCGGTCGATGGCGGCTGAGCCGTCCGCTGCGTTCTCCGTGGCCTGGCTCATGCTCCGATGCTCCCGAGAGCCCCGCCGGCAGACTTCGCTTCGAGCATGCGCGCGTAGCACGCGTGACAGGCTTCGATGAAGAGCTGAGCCTCTTCGACGCGGCGGTGCGCCTCGTCGAGATCGCGCACGTGCATGCCGCTTTCCGCAGCCGCCAGCAGATACCCGGATTCCTGACGGCCGACGAAACGATCGAAGAACCGCTCGTTGTCGAGGAAACGCTGGCGGAACAGCGGCAGCACGATGTCCGGATCGGCCTTCACGTCGGGTGCTTCGGTCTTGAGCAGTCCCTGCGCAGCCCGGATCATCGCGGTGAACGCAAGCTCGGAGGCGCGGTCTGCGGCGCTGGCATCATCGAGCAGCACCGACGCATCGAACGCGAGGCTCTCGGCTTCCACCAGGCTGAACTCGGTCAGGCTGACGACCTCGCCGGCGCACTCGCCGACGCCGATGTCGCCAATCGTGTACTCGCGCACGTCGTGCCAGTCCACGTAGTAGTCGGGACGCGCATCGTGCGCCGGCACCGGGGTCAAGGGATTCAGCAGGTCCTTGATGGCCTTCTTGCCGGCGCGACCGACCCAGTCACGGAACTTCTCGCCGTTGTGGCGACCTTCGATGTAGCTCGTCATCAGCACGTCGACGGTGTCCGGAATGCGTTTGCTCGGCACCGCGCCGAGCGCGAGACCGTAGCTGCCGCCGTTGTTCTGCCATTCTCCGCCGAGGATCACCTGGAAGTGCGGCACGCGATACGGCCCGATGTTGCGCGAGCTTCCATAGAAGCCGATGTCGGCCACGTGGTGCTGCCCGCAGCTGTTCGGGCATCCGGAAACCTTGATGCGAAGATCGCGCAGATCCGCATCGTACTGCAGCTCTCTCGCGTAAAGGCGCGTGCGCAGCTCGGCGGCCAGTCCGCGTGAGCTTGCGACACCGAGCTTGCACGTGTCGGTGCCGGGGCACGTCACGACGTCGACCACCGAAGCCGCGCCGGGCAGGTTCAGGCCGATTCGCGCGAGCTCGTTGTAGACCGCCACCAGATCCGCGTCGTGCACCCAGCGCAGGATCAGGTTCTGCTCGACCGTGGTGCGAAGCGCATCGCGAGTGAAGCGGCGGGTGATCGCGGCCAGCGTGCGTCCCTGGTCCGACGTGATGTCGCCGAGCGGCAGCGTGATCGAGACGGCCGTGAACCCCGGCTGACGCTGCGGGTACACATTGGTACGCCGCCATTCGTCGAATCCGGCTGCGGGCTTCGCCGTGCCGTCGGTCACGGGCGCCGGCAGGTGCTCGAGCATCTCCTCGTGCGCGGTCGCCAGCCATTCCGTCCAGCGCGGATCGCTTTCGAGCACGCGACGTTCCTCATCGACGAGACGGCGGAACTCGTCGATGCCGAGCTTTGCAACGAGGAACTTGATGCGCGCCTTGTTGCGGTTGCGCTTCTCGCCAAGGCGCGCGTACACGCGCGAGACGGCCTGGCTGAGCGGGAGCATCTCGGCTTCCGGAAGAAATTCGTAGAGCTCCTTGGCGATGTGCGGCACCGGCCCGAGGCCGCCGCCGACCACCACGCGGAAGCCGCGCTCTTCGCGGCCGTTCTCTTTGCGGACGCGCGCGACGAATCCGAGATCGTGGATCGTCACCAGACCGCAGGCGTGCTGCTCACAGCCGCTGTAGGCGATCTTGAACTTGCGGCCGAAGTCCTGCACGTCGCGATGCCCGAGCAGGAAGAACGCTTCGGCGCGCGCGTACGGCGAGATGTCGAACGCTTCGTCGCGGCAGATGCCGGCGAGCGGGCAGCCGGTGACGTTGCGCACGCTGTTGCCGCAAGCCTCGCGCGTCGTCACACCGACCGCGGCAAGGCGCCGCTGCAGGTCCGCGCTGTCTTCGATGTGAACATAATGAAGCTGGATGTCCTGCCTGGTGGTCACGTGCAGGATCGCGTCGCTGTATTCCTCGGCGCACTCGGCGATCGCCTCGAGCTGGTCGGCGGTCATGCGGCCGAAGGGAATCTTGATGCGCTGCATCCCCGGGGCATCCCATTCGGTATCGGGCCCCTTGGTCAGGCCCTTCTGCGGGAAGCCGAGATCCTGCGTCACAACGCCATCGTGACGGCGACCGTTGTCGTAGCGCTGTCCGTAGGCGCCGCGCCGCAGGCGCACCTCGGCGAACACGCGTTCCTCGATCTTGCGCTGCTTGCGCAGCTCCATCTGGTTTTCGAACGCGTCGATCTCGTCGCGCCATTGGGCGGGGATCCTGTCCTGGAGCTTCTCGCGCCAGCTCGTCTCTTTCATCGCCTCTTCTCCTGTGCAGGCCGTCGACCGTACCGGATCACGAATGACTTCGGGCCCGCTCGACGACGCTGTGTCCTCTCATTCTGCATTCGTGCCGGTGCGAAGTCGCCTGCGGAAACGTCCCGTGCACCCCTACTGGGTGTGATTCCTCGATGTTGCCAGCGGCGAGTCCAGCGCCTTGCTACGCGGTCCACTCCTCACTCTGCGTCCACAGCGAAGCGGCCAGGTCGACGGTGGCGTACTGGCTCGCCGGTTTTTCCTTGCAGCCATCGTAGTAGCGGCCGGACTCGCGGCCGAGCTCCGGCGCCGTGGCACAGTACACGGATGTCTGCGCCCCCTGCTCGGTGGATTTCATGAAAAGCTTCATGATCTGCCGAAACGGCGTCGGCACGCTGCGCCAGACGTCGGACGCAATCACACCGGGATGCAACGCGTAGGTCGAGATCCCGTCGTGACGCAGCCGGCGCGCGAGCTCCTGGGTGAACAGCACGTTGGCAAGCTTGCTGACCGCATATTCGGCGAGCCCGGTGACCGACGCCGTGGGCCGGCGCAGCACCGAGAAATCGATTCCCTTCGCATCGTAGTGCGCCTGGCTCGATACCGTGACGATGCGGCCGGGCGCGCTCTCGCGCATGCGATCGAGCAGCATCGTGGTCAGCACGAAGTGGCCGAGGTGATTGACACCGAACGTCTTCTCGAAACCGTCGGCCGTCACACCGCGTTGCCCGGCAATGCCGGCATTGTTGATCAGGATGTGCAGCGGCTGCCTTCGCGAGAGGAATTCCTCCGCCGCGGCGCGCACCGACGCGAGGCTGTCGAGATCGAGCGCGAGAAACTCCACATCTTCATTTCCGGTCGTGCGACGGATCTCTTCGATGACCGGCTGGGTCTTTTCCCGGGAGCGGCATGCGAGGATCACGCGTGCACCGCCGGCCGCGAGCGCTGCGGCCGTGCTGCGGCCGATTCCGGTGTTGGCACCTGTGATCAGAATCGTACGTTGTTCCATCGCTCGAGACCCCATCACGACGAGAAGCTGCTACGGGACCGGCGGCTCGTCACCACGCGCGGCAGCGTAAAGGTTGCCTGCTGCCGAGTAGCCGCCGGCGGTCACGATCAGGTCCGAACGCATGCGCGCCGAAATGTCCACCGGCGCTCGCGCCGCCGCACCGGCCGCCTTCTCCACTTTTGCGAGATCCGCCGGCGCCAGCGCTCGGGGCGCGACGACTTCCGTACGCACGTGCCAGCCGGATTCGTCGCGGATCGCATCGACGGCCGTCACGAACACGTCCGGAAGAGCCTGCAGCGATGACGCGATCGTGTCTTCCACCAGTTTCTGCGCGGCCTTGTGTTCCGGGTTCTCGTCGCCGAAATGCGCAGCGCCGAACAGGATGCGGCCCTTCGATGTCATGTCGTTGGATTCCATCGTGCGCACGATCACGCGCACGTTCGCATCGGCCAGGCGTTTCCTCAGGCCTTCTTCGAAGCGCCATACCGACTCCGACGACGGCTGGCGCGCGTTCAGGATCGAAAAGATCAGCACCGGGCCGCTCGGCAGCTCGTAGTATTCGACGTCGTTCAGGACGAGGTCCGGCCGCGTCTCGGCGATCTCCCTGGCGAACTGCTCAGCCTGGACGAGAAGTCGGGTTTCTTCTGAAGCAGGTGCGGTCGAGATGTCGTCTCTGAGGCCCAGGTAGGGACGCACTTCGGTCGAGCCCGTGGCCGCGACGTCCTTGGTGACGCTGCAGCGCACGAACAGCTGAACCGGCTCGCCGAGACGCTCGGCAAGCTTGGCCTGCATGCTGCGGACGCGTTCGGGAAGCAGGATGCGGGGCGTGTTGACGGTCGAGAGCACGTCGACGCGATCCGCATGGCGCGTGGATTCGATATGGATCAGCGCCGTGCCCGGCTCGCGCGCGAGCTCGGCATCGAGCACGCGGCTGATCATGGCGTTGGTTCGAAGGTCGCGCACCATGCCGGTGAGCGTCCCGGTCAGCACCACCGTGACGACGACAAGACCAATCACCGCGGCAGAGAAACGCCGCGCGAGAGTACCCAGCGATCCGAATTCCTCGCGCCGCACGAAGCCCGCGATCAGGAAAAGCACACCGGCCACCGCGAGGATCGCGAGCACGTTCGCGAAGAACAGCAGGAAAGCTCCCCAGGCGTTGTCGTACGAGCCGTACGCAAGGCACAGGCCGATTGCGGCGATCGGCGGATTGAGCGCGGTCGCGATCGCGACTCCCGGCAGCGCCGGACTGATGCGCTCATCGATCATCGCGAGCACGCCGGCAGAGCCGGCAAGCACGGCAACGAGGAGATCGATCAGCGTCGGGTGCGTCTGCGACAGCAGGAGCCGCGACGGCTCGAACGTGAACGGCATCAGCCCAAGCGCGAAGCACAGCGCGATGCCGAGCGCTGCTCCGCCGAACTCGGCCAGAAGGGCGCTTCGCAGCAGCGGCATGTCGCCGCGCAGCAATCCGAGCGACACGCCGAAGATCGGGGTCATCAGCGGCGCGACGACGTTGGCGCCGATCAACGTCGCATCACTGTCGATGATGAGCGCGAATCCGGCGATCAGCTCGGAGAGGCCGAGCAGCACGTAGTAGATGCTCGTCGACTGCGATCCTTCGTGAATCTCCGCGAGAACCTCGGCGCGCCGCTCGGGCGAAACCCTGGAGATGCCGCCAACGGCTCGGGCCCAACGCTGCGGCCATGACTCCAGGCGCGGAGATGGTGCGGCAGCGCCCTCGTCTGCAGGAGTTTGCGCCATTCGCGTCGCGGCTCAGTACGGATCGAAGACCGACGCACCGCCGACCCTGGGCTTGGACGGCGGGTTGCGCGGCGCTGGCTTCGGTTCGTGAGCCGGCGCAGCGTCCGGCGCGGAAGTCTGCGGCTCGACCGCTGCGTCGATCGCGGCGTCGGCACCTGCAGCACTGGCACTGGCAGCCTCGGCATTTGCAGCCTCGGCGGTGGCTGCGTCGCCACTTGCAGTCGCAGCACCGGCGGTTTCGGCAGTAGTCGATCCGGTCGACGGCGCTGCCGGAGCGACGGCGCTCGCGCTCCCGGCGGGCTTTGCGCTCAGCGCAATTCGCGTGCGGCTGAGCTTCGAGTTGACGACCCAGCCTTGGAGACTGCCGGCCTTGACGCGCGCGAAGCCGTTGTCGACTTTGCTGCGGCTCACTTTCTGGTTGAGCGCGAGGCGTCCAACGGTGCGCGCCGAGCCGGCGGGCTTGTCGAGCACAGGCAAGCCGTCGACGGCGGCGTAAACAGCCGACGACGCGGCCGACGAGGATCTGCCGCTCGAGAAAAGATCTCCGATACCGTTGGAGCCCGAACATCCGCCGGCAACGAGTGTCACCACCAGCATGCCCGCCATCGTGCGCATCGCCTTCATGAAAGTCCGCTCAATTGCCGGCGCGTGGGTGTCCTGTCCAATGGCACGCTTTCTTCGGCTCAGAATCCGCTGTTGCAACCGACTCCGGCTCCACAGGCCAGCCGCCGCCGAGCGCCTTGTAGAGCTGGATCAGCGAATTCAGCTGCGCGCCGATGGTATCGACCTCGTCGAGCTCGGCGGAAAACAGCGAGCGCTGCGCATCGAGAACTTCGAGGTAGTCGGCAACGCCGCCTTCGTAGCGAGCCGTGGCGAGCTGGACTACGCGCCGTTCGGCAGTGACGCGCTTGTGCTCGCTTCCGCGTGCAGCGCTGGTGTGCTCCCATGCGTTCAGGCTGTCTTCGACCTCGCGAAAGGCCTGCAGCACCGATCTCTCATACGCATAGAGCGTCTGTCGCATCTGCGATTCGGCGATCTGTACGCGTCGAATGTTCTTGCCGGCATTGAAGATCGGCTGCACGAGCCCGGCCGCGACAGACCATGCCTGCGACGAGCCCATGAACAGCGCATCGAACTCGGTGCTTGCCGTTCCATAGCCCGCGGTCAGCGCGATGCGCGGGAACAGCAGCGCCTTGGCGGCACCGATGTCGGCCGTTGTCGCATGAAGCTGCTCTTCGGCGGCACGCAGGTCGGGGCGGCGGTCCAGCAGATCCGAAGGCAGCCCCGCCGGTACTGCGAAGGCCACGGGGAGATCCGGCAGCGCCGAGCCCCGAACGATCGGGCCGGGGTTGCGCCCGATCAGCACCGACAGCGCATTCTCGGTTGCCCTCACGAGCTGCTCGAGCTGGAAGACGGTCACTTCCACGCGGCGATATTCGGCTTCGGCCTGCTGCGGATCCTTCTCGGACGTCAGTCCCCCGCTGAAGCGCGCGCGCGTCAGGTCGAGCGACCGGGCGCGCGACGCGAGCGTACGCCTTGCGATCTCCAGCCGAAGGTCGGCGCTGCGCAGGTCGACGTAAGTGGACGCAACGGACGCAACCAGCGAAATCGCAACCGCACGGCGTCCTTCCTCGGTGGCCAGCAGCAGCGCGCGCTCGGCTTCGGTCGACCTGCGGATGCGTCCGAAAAGATCGATCTCCCACAGCACATCGAGCGAAAGCCCGTACAGCATGGCGTCGTTGGGCGCCGGCGACGGGTTGTTCGGAAACCCCTCGCGGCTCTGTGCGAAGCGGCTGACATTGGTGTTGAGGTCGATCTTCGGAAACAGATCGGCGCGCACGAAGCCAAGCCGCGCACGCGCCTCGACGATGCGCTCGACGGCGATCAGCAGGTCCTGGTTCTCTGCGAGCGCGATTCGAATCACGTCCTGCAGCTCAGGGTCACGGAACAGCTCCCACCACGGCGTGTTCGCAAGGCTTGCGGGCACCGCCGCCGCGTCCTGTCCTGGCTCCGGCGCCTGGTCCCTCCATCCGACCGGCACGTCGAGCTGCGGCCGCTTGTAGTTGGGGCCGAGCATGCAACCGCCGATCAGCGGCAGCACGGCGAGCGAAAGGGCCGCGACGATCGTCCGAAGTGTGTTCGTCCTTGTGAAGCTGCGCATCGTGTTCGCCGTGCTCGTATTGTCTTCCGCCGGGCGCATCGCTCAATGACCTCCCGCCGGCGCCGGCGCCGCGGCCGGCGTCGCAGCGGCGGTTGCAGTGACCTCGGCCTTTTTCCCCTTGCGCGCAATGAGCACGAAGAACGCGGGCGTCAGCAGCACGCCGACGAAGGTTGCGACCGACATGCCGGCCACGACGGCAGTTCCCATGACCTGCCGGGATGCCGCTCCCGATCCGCTCGCGATCGCGAGCGGCACGCAGCCCATGATGAACGCGAACGCGGTCATCAGGATGGGCCGTAGTCGCAGCCGCGCGGCCTCGGTGGCGGAAGTCACGGCGTCCTCGTCCGAGCTCTCGAAGCGGGCCTTGGCGAACTCCACAATGAGGATCGAGTTCTTCGCGGCCAGTCCGATCAGCGTGACGAGGCCGATCTGCACGTAGACGTTATTGTCGAGGCCGCGCAGCCACACGCCGAGCATGGCGCCGAGCACGACGCCCGGCGTGCCGAGCAGCACCGCGAACGGCAGCGACCAGCTCTCGTACATCGCCGCCAGGAGCAGGAACACGAAGACGACGGCCATGATGAACGTCGGCGTCGACGACGGCGCGACCTTCTCCTGGTACGACATGTTCGTGTACGCGTAGCCCATCTCGGACGGGAGCACCTCGCCGGCGACTTCCTCGAGCGCGGCGAGTGCCTGGCCGGAGGAGTAGCCGGCGGCCGGAACGCCGCTCAGCTCGACCGAGCGGAACAGGTTGAAGCGGTTGGTGATCTCGGTGCCCGAAACCGGCGTGATCGTGAGCAGCGTGGATAGCGGGATCATCTCGTTGGTCGAGCGGCTGCGTACGTAGAACGAACCGATGTCGGATGCTTTCTGGCGGAACTCGGATTCGGCCTGAACGTACACGCGGTAGAGACGGCCGAAGCGGTTGAAGTCGTTGACGTAGGCGCCGCCGAGAATCGCCTGCAGCGTCGAGAACACGTCGTCGACGCGCACGCCGAGCTTGCGGGCTTTCTCGCGGTCGAGCTCGACGCCGATCTGCGGCACGTTCGGATCGAACGACGTGAACAGGTTGGCGAGCTCGGGCCGCTTGCGCGCGGCTTCGAGGTACTGGCGCGTGTAGTCGCCGAGCTGGGCGACCGACAGCGTGCCGCTGCGATCCTGCAGCAGGATGTTGAAGCCGCCGGCCGCACCGAAGCCGGAGATGGTCGGCGGCGCGAACGGAAACGCGACCGCCTCCGGGATCTGCGCGAGGTCACGCTGGAGCTTCTTCGAGATGCCCTTCAGGTGAAGCTCGGGCGTATGCCTCTCTTCCCACGGATCGAGGCGGCAGAAGAAGCTCGCGTAGTTCGAGTTGAACGAATTGGTCAGGATGCCGAGTCCGCCGATTGCGTTGCAGCTGTCGATCCCTTCGGTGCCCGCAAGGATCGTTTCGATCTGCGAGACGACCTTGTCGGTGCGCTCGAGCGAAGACGCATTCGGCAGCTGCACGTTGATCAGGAAAATGCCCTGGTCTTCGTCGGGCACGAAGCCGGCGGGAAGCGACTTGCCGAGCATCCCCGAGCCGACCGCAACGGCCGCAATCGCAACCAGTGCGAGGACCGCGCGCCGCGTGAAGATGCTGGCCATCGAGACGTAGCTCTTCGTCGTGCGGTCGAATCCGCGGTTGAAGCCGCCGAAGAAGCGGCCGAGCAGGCCGCCGCTGCCGCCGGGCGCAGCCGGCTTCAGCAGCATCGAGCACAGCGCCGGCGCCAGCGACAATGCGCTGAACGCCGACAGCAGAACCGAGATCGCGATCGTCAGCGCGAACTGCCGGTAGAGGCGCCCGGTCAGGCCGCCGACAAAAGCCACCGGCACGAAGACAGCCGCGAGCACCAGCGCGATGCCGATGACGGCGCCCGATACCTCGTCCATCGCCTTGACGGTGGCATCCTTCGGCGACATGCCGTGCTCGATGTGGTGCATGACCGCTTCGACGACGACGATGGCGTCGTCGACGACGATGCCGATGGCGAGCACGAGGCCGAACATCGACAGCGTGTTGACGGTAAACCCGAGCATCGGAAAAAAGATGAACGTGCCGACCAGCGAGACGGGCACGGTCAGCAGCGGAATCAGCGTGGCGCGCCAGCTCTGCAGGAAGATGAAAACGACGAGGATCACGAGCACGACGGCTTCGAACAGCGTGTGCAGAATTCCTTCGATCGACGCGACGACGGCCGGCGTCGTGTCGTACGTGATCTTGTACGCGACGTCCTCCGGGAAGCTCTTCGAAAGCTCCTCGATCTGCGCGTAGATGCCCTCGGCAGCCTGGAGCTGGTTGGCGCCGGGCAGCAGGTAGACCGCGAGCACGCCGGCCGGCTTTCCGTCGAGCCGCGCGAACGACTTGTAGTTCTCGCCGCCGAGATCGACGCGTCCGACATCCTTGATCCGGACCTGCGCGCCGGTGTCGGTGGTGCGCACCAGGATGTTCTCGAACTCTTGCGGCGTCGACAGCTTGCCGGGTGCGCGCACCGTGTACGTGTATTCCTGGCCCGGCGGCGACGGTGCCGCACCGATCTGGCCGGCAGGAGCCTGGATGTTCTGTTCCTTGATCGCCGCGATCACGTCCGACGGCGTCAGGCCGAGCTTGGCCAGCTTGTCGGGCCGCAGCCAGACGCGCATGCCGTATTCGGCGCCGCCGTAGAGGTCGACCTGCGCAACGCCGGGCACGCGCAGGATCGCGTCGCGCACGTTGATCGTCGCGTAGTTGTTGAGGAACAGCGAGTCGAACGTGCCTTTCGGCGAGTACAGCGAAAGCACCAGCAGGATGCTCGGATTGAGCTTCTTGACCGTGACGCCCTGCTGGTTGACCTCCTGCGGCAGGCGCGACGTGGCCTGCGACACGCGGTTCTGCGTGAGCACGTTGGCGGTATCCAGGTTCATGCCGACCTGGAAGCTCACGTCGAGCAGCATGCGGCCGTCGCTCGTGTTGAGCGACTTCATGTAGATCATGTTGTCGACGCCGTTGAGCTGCTGTTCGATCGGTGTGGCCACCGACTGCTCGACGGTCTCGGCCGATGCGCCCTGGTACGTCGTCTCGACGCGTACGCTTGGCGGGGCCAGCGCCGGGTACTGCTCGATCGGCAGTCCGGACAGCGCGCTCAGCCCGACGAGGACGGTCAGGATCGCGATGACGATCGCGACGATGGGTCGCCGGATGAAAAAGTGGCCCATGCGGTCAGTCTTTCCCGCCGTGCGCTGGCGCTTTGGCAGCCGTGTTCGCGGGCGCTTCCGTCTTCGGCGGCGCGGCCGGCTGCGGCGCCGAACCGGGCTCTTCGATGGTCACGACCGTCGGCTTGACCGTGATGCCGTCGCGGACTTTCTGCAGCCCTTCGACGACGACCTTCTCGCCGGGAGAGAGCCCGCTTTCGATTACCCACAGCGAATCGACGCGTTCGCCGGGCTTGACCGAACGCATCGTGACCTTGCCGTCGTCGGATACGACGGCCACGGAGTACGTGGCCTGCAGCTCCTTGACGGCGCGCTGCGGAACCAGAATTGCGCCCTTGCGGAGATCGACCGCAGCGCGCACCCGAGCGTACTGGCCCGGACGGATGAGCTTCTCCGGATTCGGGAAACTGACTTCGAGCATCAGCGTGCCGGTGGTGGGATCGACCAGACGGTCGGCAAACTCGAGACCGCCGCGATGATTGTGCACCGACCCGTCGCCGAGAATGAGCTCGAAGCGACCGGCATCTTTTTCGGGCTTGTTTCCCGTCGCGCGCGCGTACTTGAGATAGTCGCGTTCGGCGATCGAGAAGCGCACGTGGATCGGATCGATCGTCGAGACCGTCGTAAGCAGCGTGTTGTCGCCGCGGCCGACCAGGTTGCCCGGCTTGACCTCGGTCTTTCCGACGAGACCGTCGATCGGGGAATAGATTTTCGTGTACTCGAGGTCGATGGTGGCGTTGTCGACCGCAGCGCTTTCCGCGTCGACGACTGCGCTGGCGGCGCTCTCCAGGGCAACGGCCGTATCGTACTGCTGGCGCGGAATCGCGTTCAGCGCGACGAGCGGCTTGTAACGGGCCACGTCCTGGCGCGCGCGCGCAAGGTCGGCCCTCGCGCTGGCCAGCCGTCCTCGCGCCTGGGCGAGCGTCGCCTGAAGATTGCGCGGGTCGATCGTGTAGAGGAGGTCACCTTTCTTGACGAAGCTGCCTTCCTTGAAATCGACCGTCTCGAGAAAGCCCGCCGACCGCGCCCTGACCTCGACCTCCTGCGAACCGAGCGTCTGGCCGATGCTCTCGATGTAAATGGGAACGTCGCGCTGGAGAACGGTTGCGACCTGGACGTCGGGCGGAGGCGGCGCGACCGGTGCCGTTTTCGTGCAGGCCGCCGCGGACAGGCAGACGGCGAGCCCGGCCGCGGCATAGCCTGCCCGCGACCTGCTGAAGAAGTCTTTCATCGCAGCTTTTCCCCTTGCCCGCACGGTCCTCAAAGCAAATTCGGGTCTACGCCACACTCCGCTACAAGTCATGCCTCAAAGGGGAACGCCGAAGCAAAATCGCAGCGCAGGCCGACCGCTGCCGCACGGACCGCTCGATGGCCGCGGGATTTTCATCGACACGACCTGCAGGCCGTCCGGCGTTCGGATCGCGTCGGCCGGACGCTCGGATCAGTTCGCGTCACCCGCAACGAAGGGACTGGCATTTGGCTTGCCGGCCAGAAATTCGCGGGCCTGCGCCAGGATGTCGATTCGTTGCGGCTCGACCTGGAACCTGCGGTCGATCCTGTCGAGCGAAACCAGGAACCTGCTGCCGTCAAAGCCGAGCAGGCTGACCTGTTCGCCAGGAGAAACCTTTTCGCTCTGGCCGAGCAGCACGGGCGCCATGATCGCGACGCGCGACGGCCACAGATCGGTGCGCTTGATGAGCGCACCGTAACCGAGGTCGCGCTGCGTAGGACTGAGCTTCTTCCATTCGCGATTGGCGATCTCGAGCAGGTCGGTCTTTTCCGGATCGATGGAAAAGCTTGCCGTCCCATCGGTCGTCACCACGAGAACTTCCTTCGAGCGAACTTCGAGCACGCTCACGGTGTCGCCCGACGCGAGGCTGGCACCGGTCTCGAACGAGACGGCCTTGATCACGTGGCAATCGTGCGGCCAGAACTCGGGATGATCGACCAGCTTTCTCCAGCTCAGACTCTCCGCACCGGCAATGGCCGGCAGCAGCAGAACAAGAATGCCGAAGGCGATCCTCGAAACTCCGCGTACACGTCGCATGCTGACTCCTTCGACCATCATCGTGCGCAGCCGCCGACTTTCCGCGCGGCGCGCTGACGGCTTCCGCATTCCGTTTGCGAGCCGCTTTTTACGCAGTCGCCGCCGCTACGCATAGCGAAGCTATGCGACGGTCGACGTGGAAAGAACGCGCGCGCGGCGACCGGATTGTCTTGGAGAACCGGCCGGAAGGAGCAGATGCCAGAAGTACAGAAGAAGAGTTGAAGCAGGTGCCTGAGGCAGCAGGCTAGCGCGCGTAGATGCGCATCTGACGAACGAAGTTCATCGCCGCCTCGCGTTTCGGATCGTTGCCGGGATGCGGCGCCGTCGTCGCGGGAGGCCGACCGATCACTTCGTTCGGCTTCAGAAAGCGCTTGAGTACGTCGTCTTTCGAAGGCGTGTCGGATGCGCGGGTGCGCGGCAGCAGAGGTTTCAGTAGATCCGTCATGGAGGCTACCAGTTCTCGCGGCAGTTTAACGCATATTTAGAATATGGAAAGGGCTATGCACGTGGCGCCCTCCCCAAATGCGCCACCTGGCCGATTCATCGAGGGAAACCCGGCAGTTAGCCAGTCCAGGTTCGCACAACCGTTCGCCGGACCGGTTTGCGGGCCGCGTTCGCAGGCCGCCATTTCTCGCCTTGCCCACCGCCGCCCCTCGTGTCATCGCTCCGCGTACCATGCCGCCGACGACATCCGCACGCCGCGCCCGATCTTTTCACGCGCGGCGGTCGGTCGCGGTCGCACTCTTCTGCCTGATCGGATCCGTCGCCATCTGCTTCGCGACAGCAGCGGACGCATCGACCGCTTCGGTGGATGCGAGCGGCCGCATCTACAGGGACGGCGTGCCGTGGTTTCCGATCGGCATGTACCACGTGTCGTGGATCGGCGATCGGCAGGGTGCCAAAGCCGTAGGTGATCTCGAGGCGATCGCCGACGCGGGCTTCGACCTGATGCACGCCACGGTCGATGCGCGCGCCGACATGATCGAGCTCTTCGATGCAGCCGAGGCCCGCGGCGTCTCGATGATCGCCGAAATTCCCTGGTCGGAGAGCGGACCGGACGGCTTCGTGAACCTGTGGAAGTCGCACCCTGCCATCGTCGGCTGGAACATCCGCGACGATTTCAACGCACCGACGTTCGGGCCGGTCGCGCATCCGCCGGACGAAGTCGCCGCGCGCCGCGCGGTCATCGACGGTCTGGACCCCGATCGCCTCACGTATGCGAGCGGCACGCCGTTTCCCGGAGCCACCGTCACGCCGTACGCGGGCACGATGGAAGTCATGGGCTTTCAGAGTTACCCGATCGGCGAACAGAGCTATCCGCACGAATACGAGCTCGAAGAAGCAATGGACGAGTTCGACTACGTCGAAGCGCAGCTCGCAGGCACCGGCCAGGCCTGGGTTGCGAACGCGCAGGCGTATCGCTGGAGGAGCGCGGTCGGCACCTATCCGACCGTGCGCGAATCGCGCAACCTGCTCTATGCTCCGCTCATCCGCGGCGCATCGGGCGTCCTGTGGTACACGATGTGGGAAGGCAACGGCACATTGCTGCCGAGCGCGGCTCCGGCGCTGTGGGCAGAGCTTCCGCACCAGGTTGCCGAGCTCAAGTCGCTACGCCCGTTCCTGCTTTACGGCGTGCGTTCGGATCTGCCGACCGGCCTCGAGCGCGTGCACGCAGGACTCTGGGAGCTCGACTCGCAGATCGTCGTCGTCGTACTGAACACACATCGCACCGATTCGTTCGATGTCTCGCTCGCGCTTCCGGGCGCCGGTTACGAGTCCGTCGCAAGGATGTTTCCGGGCCGCAGCGAATCCGGAATGGTCGTGGACGCCGGCAACCTCACCGGCTCGATCGGCCCCGAAGAAGTGCACGTCTACATCCTCGACGCGACGACTCCGGCAAACACGTCGCCAGTCGCAGCCATCGAAGCTTCACCGGCAGAGGTCGCGTACCTCGAGACGCGAACCTTTGATGCGGGCACATCGACGGACGGTGACGGCAGCATCGCATCGTGGCAATGGGATTTCGGCGACGGCTCCGTCGCGAGCGGTCAGCTGGCGACGCACGAGTATGCGAAGCCCGGCAGCTACTGGACGCGTCTGACCGTTCGCGACGACGACGGCGCAACAGCCACGGCGTTCGCCGAAACCGTCGTCGCGCGCACGTCGCTCTGCCCCGCATCGCCCGCCGCCGATTGCACATCGTCGTCCTCGGGATCGATGCGCTTGTCGATGCCGGCCTCGGCCGCCAAGCGCAGCCTCCAGTGGAAATGGGATCACGGCACGGTCGTATCGTTCGGTGAGCCCGCGGCGACGACCGAGCTCGCGCTCTGCATCTACGATGCGAGCGGACGCCTTCTCGCCACGGGAGTCAGGCCCGACGCAGATCTGTGGACTGACCGCGGAGATGCCGGTCTTCGATTCAAGGACAAGGATGCTGCGCCGAGCGGAATCCGCTCGATGCAGCTTGTCGCCGGGAACCTTTCCGCTCGCATCGCCCTGAAGGCGCGAGGGGCGGCGCTGCCCGAAATTACGACCGCACTGGTTCCTCCGGTCACCGTGCAGCTCGTCGGGTCGGACACCGCCGAGTGCCAGCAGTCGGTATTCACGACCGAAGATGTTTCGACGAACGCTCCCGGAAGTTTTTCTGCATCGCAGCATTGATGTCGGAGACATCGTCATCGAGGGGGCACAGATTTGCATCGTCACCCTCGGAGATGCGTTTGACGCACGCCGCGCCGGGACGCTAGTCTGCCGAAAAATCCTGCGAGGTTACCGATGGCCAACCGGATCCTCTCCTCCATTATATGTGCGGCGCTCGTCGTCGTAGTTGCCGGACCCGCACGTGCCGACAACTTTCTCGTTACCACTTCCGCGCAGTTCAGCCTGAGCGGCGTCAGTACCGACGCCGTCACGCAATGCATCCCGGTGATTCCGGGTGCGTTCTACGAGTTCGGCGCCGAGGTGCTGATCAACGTACAGGGCGGCGCGATGGGCCGCGCCGGCGTCGTCGTCCGCGGCATGACGAACGCCGAATGCACGGCGGAGAAGGATCCGAATTTCCCGAGCTTCTCACTTGCCGGCGAAAGTGCGGCCACCGACTGGTATCCGCTGCTCGGAGGCTTCCTTGCGAAACCGGGAGTGGTCGCGGGGCTCGTCGAGTTGCGCGGGACCCAGACTTCCGATGCCGGAAGCATGACCGCGCACATCCGCAACGCGTTCCTTCGCACTCCCGACCGACCGAACGAGCCCGATTGCGCGGACCCTGCGATGCCGTACGACCAGGTCACCGCGTCGGACGCGCTCCAGATCCTGAAAGGTTCGGTCGGAACTGTCACCTGCGTCGCGTGCCAGTGCGACACCAACCTTTCCGGCGCGACGACGGCAAGCGACGCGCTGGCCACGCTGAAGCACGCCGTCGGGCAACAAGTCGCCATCGGCTGCCCGACGTGCTGACGAGCAGGCCGCCGCGCATCATCGCGACTTCGCGGCAACCCCGACGCGGCTGAGCTCGACCGTGTCGCTGACGCCTGTGACTTCCGTCGCGCGACTTGCGTCGTGGTGACGACGCCTTCAGGCTCCATGCCGGGCGCCCAGCCGCTCCATCACCGTGACGTTTCGGGCAACAGTCTATCCGCCGCTCTGGCGCAACGTCTCCGCACTGCTCTTTCTGGTCAGTCGCGGAAGCCTGCTGGTGCTGCTCGCGCTGCTGCTCTTCTTCGAGACACGGCTTTCCAATCCGCTGCGGCTGATCCGCGTATTCGCCGAGACAGCGCTGCTGCCGGGCATCGCCGGATGGCTCGTCGCGCGATTTCATCGCGCAACACTCGAAGTCCGCGACGGCATGCTCGCTGTCGAGCTGCCCGCGCGCCGCATCGAGATCCCGTGCAACTCGATCGACGGCGCGACGCCGTGGCCCATCCCGTTGCCGTCCGGCGGACTGTGGCTCGAGCTCGAATCCGGACGCCGCTTTCCGTACGGGATCGAGGTTGCGAACCCTTCCGCCCTCGTCGAGGCGATCGGGCAGTGCGCAGATCCGGATCGAGCCGGGCTTCGCATCGCATCGCAGGGCATCGCTCGAGCATATGCCGAGGCGGCATTCCGTCCGGCAGGGGCGTGGTACCGCCCGGTTCTCAAGTACGTCGTCTTTGCACTCGTGCCTGCAGTACCACTGTTCCGGCTGCACCAGTGGATCACGTACGGCGGGACCTTCGGCGAGTACTACATGTACGGTCTTCAGGCGTACCTGATCGCGTTCGCCATCTACTGGGCGCACGCGGCGATCTGGCTGATTCTTCTCGACACGGCGCTCGCGACGATCGGCGCGGCGATCACACTGGCGGCCGCGTTCGTGGTGCCGCCGGCGGCAGCAGGAGTCGGCCGCGCCATGCGCATCGCAAGGAGCATCCTCTTCTATGGATCGGTTCCGGTGTTTCTGCTGCGACTGTTCCTGCTGTCCTGATCCTTTGTATCTTCTTATTTCCTGACTACTTGGACGCGTTCTGCTGTGAACCCCCACCTGCACCGCCCGATGAGCCGAGCTTACGCACATGCACATCCTGCAGTAACTGTACCACCGCGTTCTCACGCGGCGCGACGATGACGCGGCATTCTGCGTGACATTTTTTGCTGAGTTTCTGCGGATCGCAGCGCGTCGTTCTTCGACCTGATGCATCGGGTCATCCGTTGCCTTCGAAATCCCGGAGCGCCGGCCCCTTCACGATACTTCGTGCCGTTCCTCCGATAGTTCTTGCGCGCAGCCCGAAGCGCAGTCACCGTCCCCGCGCCATCTTCTCGTGGCGCACTGACGCTCGCAAATTTTGGGGAGGGGATCATGAACTACGGCCGCTTAGGCGCTCGATTGAGCGCCGCTCTGTCTCTGACCGCACTGCTTGGCCCGCTCGGCGCACACGCCAGCACCATCGCACAGAACTCGTCGTGGACGGTCAGCCGTCCGGGCGCGACCCAGACGCTGAGAATCGTCGCGTACGGCGACTCGATCTACGCGGGCTACACCGGCGCAACGACCGTGGCGAGACGAGCCGGGCCGTACGTGACCGCCGAATACTGCGCGGCGGTGACCGGCCAGAACGTGAACGTGGCCCGTCGCTGCCAGTCGGGAGGCGTCGCGGCCGACGTCTACAACCGTATCAACTCGTCGACCGACCGTGCGTTCATGGCCGATGCCAGCACGCGCATCGTGACCTTCGAGATGTGCGGCAACGACTATCTGCAGGCTCGTTCCAGCTTCAAGAGCGCGAGCGGCACGTGCAACTACAGCGGCCTGAACACCGCGCTGGCCAACTGCAAGAACTACACGCAGCTCGCCATGGACAGCATCAACACGTTCGCGAGCCCGAACACCAAGCTGAAGATCGTCTCGAACCTGTACTACCCGGGCTATGACGCGGACAACAGCTTCAGCACGTGTACCGATTCCGTCAACGGCGACCCGGCCAACGGGTTCCGCGTCAACATGCGCAACCTGTTCCTGCCGCGCCTGCTCGAGAGCAACTGGTGGACGTGCAAATACGCCGCCGACAAGGGCTTCGTCTGCACCGACAATTTCGCGAACTACATGGCGCGCGACTACGACTCGAACGGCGACGGGCTCAACGATTCCGACGCCATCCGCTACAAGGCGGGAGAGTCGCTGGCCGACTACTCCGCGCGCGTTCTTGCGCTGCGCTCGACGTTGCGTGACTCGAACCTGAAGCTCGTCAATTCGACGACCAGTTTCGACTACCTCCAGTCGGACGACACCCATCCGACGTTCGAAGGAGCCACGGCGAGCACGCTCTTCACGACCCCGAGCGGCAGCAATCCCGTTCTCAATCCCACTGCCGGTCCGTACGCGGACGGCAAGAACCCGCACTGGAACTGGAACGGCCACGACCGCATGGGCTGGGCCATCGATCCGGGCTGTCCGTTCGTGCTCGTCAAGTGCGGAAACGGGCTGATCGAGACCGACTACCTGCCGTCCGGACAGCCGAGAACCGAAGGTTGCGACGACGGCAACTCCGCCAACGCAGACGGATGCTCGAGCACGTGTGCGGTCGAGACAGGCTATTCGTGCAGCGGCGCTCCGTCGATGTGTGCGCCGGTCTGCGGCGACGGCCGGCTCACCGGCCTCGAGCAGTGCGATGACGGCAATGCGGCCGCCGGCGACGGATGCTCGGCGACCTGCACCGTCGAGCCAGGCTTCAGCTGCATGGGCGGACCTTCGACCTGTCATCACATCTGCGGCGACGGCCTGATCGTCACCGGCGAAGGCTGCGACGACGGCAACCTCAGCAATGACGACGGCTGCGCGTCGACCTGTACGTCCGAGACCGGCTGGACCTGCGCCGGAGAGCCGTCGACCTGCTCGCCGGTGTGCGGCGACGGGCTCGTGCTCGGAACCGAGGAATGCGACGAGGGCGCGAACAACGGCGCAGCGACGACCTGCTGCTCCGCGAGCTGCTCGTTCCAGCCGAGCGGCACGGCCTGCGACGACGGCCAGATCTGCACGGCCGGCGACAGCTGCGACGGCGCGAACACCTGCGTCAGCGGCGGCCCGCTCGACTGCAATGACGACAACGGCTGCACGGACGAAGTCTGCAATCCGGCGAGCGGCTGCGAGTACACCAACAACACGGCATCGTGCGACGACGGAAATGCGTGTACCGTTGCCGACCAGTGCGCCGACGCAGCCTGCGTCAGCGGCGCGCCGCTCAACTGCAACGACGGCAACCTGTGCACCGACGAGACCTGCAATCCGTCGAGCGGCTGCGAATACACGAACAATACCGTGCCGTGCGACGACGGCAGCGCCTGCACGGTCGCCGACACCTGCGGCGGCGGCACGTGCGTCAGCGGCTCTGCGCTGAGCTGCGACGACGGCAACGGCTGCACGGACGAGGTCTGCAATCCGGCGAGCGGATGCCAGTACACGAACAACACCGCGCCGTGCAGCGACGGCAGCGCCTGCACGGTTGCCGACACCTGCGGCGGCGGATCGTGCATCAGCGGCGGCGCCCTCAACTGCGACGACGGCAACGGCTGCACGGACGAGGTCTGCAATCCGGCGAGCGGATGCGAGTACACGAACAATACGGCGCCGTGCAACGACAGCAACGCGTGCACCCTGGTCGATACCTGCGCGGGCGGGACCTGCGTCGGCGCGTCGCCGCGCAACTGCAACGACGGCAACGTCTGCACGGACGACACCTGCAACCCCGCCAGCGGCTGCCAGTATGCCAACAACACGGCTCCGTGCAGTGACGGCAACTCGTGCACGGCGCCGGATACGTGCAGCGCATCGATGTGCGTCAGCGGTGCTGCGGTCTACGGATTCAGCGGATTCCTGTCTCCGGTCGACAACCTGCCGGTCGTCAACAACGGCAAGGCGGGACGGACGTATCCGGTCAAGTGGCAGCTTCCGCTCTGTTCGGGTGGATATGTCAGCCGGCTGAGCGCGGTCGTGTACAACCCGCTGCAGGTCCGCCAGGTGAACTGCGACTCGAACGCACCGCTCGACACGCTCGAGACGGAGACCGCAGGCAACTCCGCGCTGATGTACGACGCGGCAAGCAACCAGTACCAGTACAACTGGAAGACCGACAGCACGTTCGCCAACAAGTGCTACGAGCTTCAGCTGCAGCTGGACAATGGAACGACCCAGATCGCGAGGTTCAAGTTCACCAAGTAGACGGCTTCACGTCGGCTCCGCAGGAGTGCGAGGCCGACGTGAAATCCCGGTATCGGACGGCGGCGAGGACACGATGAAGAAACCAACGAGCAGCAATCGTGTCGATCCGGACGGAATCCGGATCGTCGAGAAAAGTGGCGGCCGCGCTCCGCGTGCAGGCTGGACGATCGGAGCGCTGGCGATCGTGATGGCCGGCGGGATTGCGCTGCGGATGGCTCCGTGGAGCTCGCAGTCGCCGGCGGCGCCGACCGCAAACGCACCGGCTGCGACCGAAGCACGCCCGGATCGGTCTCACGCTGCACAGGCTGCATCGCGCGGAACACGGACCGCTCGCGCCGTTCCTGCTGCGCCAACGGAAAATCACATGGCAGAACAAGCCGAGCGCGAGATCGCCGAGGCTGCTCGCGAGCTCGCCGCGGCGACTCCGCAGCGTGCGGAGGAGCTGAGGAAGGGTTTTGCGGTCCGCGCCGAAGAAATGCTGGCAGCGGCGCGTGAAGCCGGCGAGACGACGGGGCTCGCGGCGTTCCCACCGCCCGGCACGAATCCGATCAAGCCCGGGCTGGTCGTCCCGCCCAACTACGACCTGCCCGAAGGATTCATCCGCTATCACCAGGTCACGGACGACGGACGGCGGCTCGAACCGATCCTGATGTTCTCACCGGATTACGAATTCGTCGACGACGCCGGCAATCCTGTAGAGGTTCCCGAAGACGGCGTGGTGCCGGCCGCGATGGCACCGCAAGGCTTGCCCCTGCGCGCGCTGGCGGTTCCCAAGCATCCGTATGGTGCGTTACTGAAGTAACGCACCTCGGGCGGACGTCGCTGAAGCGACGCATCTTTTTGAAACGTGACGCGCGAGCTGCCGCACCCCTGCGGCGCGGCTACGCGCGAATGACCGTACCGGCCTTCGCGCGCGCATCGTAAGAATCGCCATCGACGACGACCTTTCCGCCCACCATCACGATCTCGATTCCCGAAGGGAACTTCGCCGGCTCTGCAAACGTGGCGGCATCGGCGAGCGTCGCCGGGTCCAGCACGACGAGGTCGGCCGCGCAGCCGCGCCTGACGAAACCGCGATCGGTCCAGCCGAGCCGCTCGGCTGCAGCGCCGGTCATCTTGCGCACGCCCTCTTCGAGCGGAAACAGCCCGCGCGAGACGTACGTCGACAGAATGCGCGGGAACGTTCCGTAGCTCGCCGGATTCTGATGGCCGCATGCGGTGACGAAGGTGTCGGTTTCGATCGTGCACAGCGGATGCGCGAGCACGGTCTCGAGCGCCCGCTCGTCGCCGTCGCCGCCGCTGTACTTGTGGATCAGCACGCGCGCATTGCGGTGGCTGTCGACGACCATGCGCGCGTAGAATTCCCAGATCCCCATGCCCGCATCGCGCGCGGCGTCGCCCACGAAGGATCCGTTGTAGCGATCGAACGCAGCCGCGTTCGCATTCATGATCTGGATGTCTTCGAGATGAAATCCGATCTGTCCGAAGACGTGCTCGCCCATCGCGATGAGGCCTTCCATTCCGGACGGCGTCGCAAGCACCGTCTCGAGATGCGGGAGCAGCTCGGGCGGGAACAGCACGCTCGCCGTCGTATTCCCGGCCGTGTACGGAAATGCATCGAACGCGACGTCGATGCCGCGCGCACGCGCAGCCTCGATCACGGCGATCGCGCGATCGACGGTCGGCCACGTCGCCGAGCCGACGAAGATCAGATGGCTGATCTGGAGTTTCGCGTGCGCGCGTCCGGCCACGCGCAGGATCTCGTCGATCGCGGCGATGTTGTGCGGGTCGACCAGCGGATCGCGATCCGGATAGACCGGGCTCATCCAGCTGTACGCGCGAAGGTGCGACGTGAAGATCTTGCCCGAAAGCGACGCCCACCCGGCGAACGCGGACAGCTCGTCTTCGGACGCGAAGATTCCGGGCGGATAGCCGAGGCCCGTGCTGACGCCGATGCAGCCGTCGTCGAGCGCCTGGCGGCAGAGTTTTTCCATCGCGGCCAGCTCGTCGGCACGCGGCGCCTCGGGATTGAGATGACCCGTGACGGCCGCGCGCACGGTTCCGTGTCCGACGAGCTGCGCAACGTTCATCGCGACGCCTCCCGCTTCAATGGCGGCAAGGAACTCGCCCATCGTTTCCCAGCGCAGGTCAATGGCATCGTCGGCGATGAGCCGGCTCGCCTCGGTAACCGGTCCGCGCGTGTGCTCGTTGACCGGCGCCGGGCTGAATCCGCAGTTGCCGCCGACGAGCGTGGTCATTCCCTGCCGGAGAAACGGCTCGAGCAGCGCACCGTGGTCTGCGCCCGGCACAAGAAAATCGCTGTGGCTGTGGATGTCGATGAAGCCGGGCGCGACGATGCGACCGGTGCAGTCCACGGTGCGGGCCGCATCGAGGCCGGCAAGGTCGCCGACGTGCGAGATCGCGCCGCCGGTGACGGCAACGTCGGCCGGAAAAGCTTTCGTGCCGGTGCCGTCGATCACCGAGCCGCCGGCAAGTTTGAGATCGCAATGCATGGCACGCTTTTACCCCGCGTCGAGTGATCGGATCAATTCCCCCTATGCTCCGGCAACGCTGCAGGACGACGGCCGGCACGATGAAACAACGCGCCGTCGCCTCGCTGGACACAGCCCCATGCACGGGGAAATCTTCCGCCGGACCCGAGGAGGCCGACGACATGACGACCAACGCGCCGACTGACTCCGAACCGACTGCCGGACACGCCGTGCCTTTCGACCCGGACGCGCTGCGCGACCGTTACCGCGCCGAGCGCGACAAGCGTCTTCGCAGCGACGGCAACGAGCAGTACGTCGAAGTCACGGGCAGCTTCGAACATTACCTCGACGACCCGTACGTCGAGCCCGGCTTCACGCGCGCGGCGCTCACCGATGAAGTCGAAGTCGCCGTCATCGGAGGCGGGTTCGGCGGCCTTCTCGCCGGAGCAAGGCTGCGTCAGGCCGGCGTCCAGAGCATTCGCATGATCGATCCCGCCGGCGACTTCGGCGGCACCTGGTACTGGAACCGGTATCCCGGCATCGCGTGCGACATCGAGTCGTACACGTACCTTCCGCTGCTCGAGGAAGTCGGCTACGTGCCGAAAGAGAAGTACTCCCACGGAAAGGAAATCCTCGAGCATTCGCAGGCGATCGCGCGCAAGTTCGACCTCTATCGCGACGCATGCCTGCAGACCCGCGTCGAGGAGCTTCGCTGGGACGAGGCCGCGTCACGCTGGATCATCTCGACCAATCACGGCGACCGCATGCGCGCACGTTTCGTGTGCCTTGCGACCGGGCCGCTCAACCGCCCCAAGCTTCCCGGCATCCGCGGCATCGAGGACTTCCGCGGTCACTCGTTCCACGCGAGCCGCTGGGATTACGCGTACACGGGCGGCGACTCCGAGGGCAACCTGACCGGACTTGCCGGCAAACGTGTCGGCGTGATCGGCACCGGTGCGACGGCCGTGCAGATCGTTCCGCACCTCGGCGAGTGGGCCGGACACCTTTACGTATTCCAGCGTACGCCGTCGTCGGTCGACGTGAAGATCAATCCGGCGACGGATCCGGCGTGGGCGTCGTCGCTTCCGGCGGGCTGGCACCAGCATCGCATGGACAATTTCAACAACCTCGTCTCCGGCATCCCGCAGCCCGAAGACCTCGTCAGCGACGGCTGGACCGACATCATCACGAATCTCCTGCTGGGCATTTCGAAGGGAGAGATGACCGACTTTTCGGAGCAGGGCATTCAGCGCGCCGTCGAGCTTGCCGACTTCGAGAAGATGGAAGCGATTCGCGCGCGCATCGACGCGACCGTCAAGGACCCCGCGACGGCCGCAGCGCTCAAGCCGTGGTACCGGCAGTTCTGCAAGCGGCCGTGCTTCCACAACGAGTACCTGGAGACGTTCAACCGCCCGAACGTGACGCTGGTCGATACCGACGGCCGCGGCGCAGACCGCATCACGGCGAACGGAGTCGTCGCGGGCGGCCGCGAGTACGAGCTCGACTGCCTGATCTTCGCTACCGGTTTCGAGGTCGGCACCGATTACTGCCGGCGCGCCGGCATGCAGATCTTCGGACGCAGCGGCATGAGCCTGAGCGAGTGGTGGTCCGAAGGCGTCCGGACGCTGCACGGCATGCACGTGCACGGCTTTCCGAACTGCTTCCTGCTCAGCAACTCGCAGGCCGGCTTCACCGCGAGCTTTCCGCACATGCTCAACGAACAGGCCAAGCACCTGACGTACATCATCCGGCGTGCCGTCGAGGGCGGCTCGGACGTCGTCGAAGCCAGCGAGGAAGCGGTGCGGCAGTGGATCGATCGCTGCATCGAGAAGGCCGGCGCGGGGATGGAGTTCCTCGAGAACTGCACGCCCGGCTACTACAACAACGAGGGCAAGCTGTCCGAGCGCAGCGTCCAGAACGGGTTCTACGGCGGCGGCACCGGATCGCCGGAGTTCATCGGCATCCTCGAAGCGTGGCGCGCCGATGGAAAGATGGCCGGCCTCGCGGTGACCAAAGCAGCATAGCCAATACCGCGCGCCGCGGCGCGGTGCGCGCCGGATTCGGACTTCTTACGAAACTCCGCTTGCGCACTGCGCCTTGACGCATTGCCCGCCGGCTTGATATCCGCTGCGATTCGTTCGTCCAGACGGCTTCGCTCGCCAGATCGCACCGGCGGCTGCCGACGGAAATCGGGGACAGACACCGATTTCTGAAAATCGGTGTCTGTCCCGGATTTCTCTCGATCGAAAGGGGTGACCCGCACAGTGATGTTCCGTTCCAGCCGACGCGCCGCAGCCGTGTACCTGATTTCCTGCTCGATCGCGGGGAGCGCGACGCTTTCTGCCGCAGCCACCGGCCCGTACACGGGACCGCTCTACAACCAGGTCCGCGCCAAGTCGTCGCACAACTCGTACCAGAGGATCGAAAGCATCGGCGACCAGCTCGTCTACCATCGCGTGCATTCGCTCGAGCTCGACATTCACATGACCGGCACCGCCGGCGACTTCCAGGTCTTCCACGACTCCGACAGCACCAACAACCGCTGCCGGACGCTCAGCGGATGCCTTCGCAACATCACGGCCGAGCACGACGTCAACCCGAACCACGAGGTCATCACGATCTTCATCGACCTGAAGGAAGCGTTCACGGCCGGTCACGACCGCGCGACGCTCGATGCCGTGCTCGCGGCCTGGCTCGGCTCGCTCGCGAAGAAGCCGGCAGACCTCATGGCAGAGTGTCCGGCGGCAACGACGCTCCAGCAATCGGTCAAGGGAACGTGCCGCTGGCCGAGCCTGACCGAGATGACGGGCCGCTACTTCGTCGTGCTCACCGGCAACATCGACCAGTATGCGAGCACCGCCGGCGCCGCGATCGATCCGGCCCGCATGGCGTTCGTCGCCGGCAACTGGGCAACCCAGAGCACGCAGAGCTTCCGTATCTTCTTCAACCACGACGGCGTCAATGCGGCCGAAAGCCTGGCCATCAACAGCGCGGGCTTCGTCGGCCGCTGCTACAACCTCAACGACAGCGCGAGCTTCGCGGCCGCCAAGGCCAACGCCGTCCATTTTCTCGCGACCGACAAGGTCAACTACCACCAGGACACGTGGGCAGAGACGCACAACTCCAACCTGTGGCCGTTCGAATGCATCACCGGCACGTGCCCGACCGCAGCCGAAACTGCGGCCAACGGCATCTCGCTGCTCGTCAATACCGAAGACATCGACAACAACGCCGACTCCGGATTCTTCTTCCGCGAGATCGGCCCGTCCACCGGCAACATCGACGTCAGCGGCAACTGGTCGTACTGGGAAGCCAATATCTCGCAGTCCGAGTCGCACGTCGGCGCCCAGATGACCAAAGGCTGCCTGATGGCGCGCGCCGGCCGCACCAGCACGACGACGCCGTACTTTGCCGTGTGCACGACCGGCGACGACAATCAGCCGCGCATCCAGTGGCGCACCGGAACCGGAACCGGCTGGGGAACCACGTCATACTCGACCGAGCAGCTCGGCGTGAACTCCGAAGGCATGACGTTCTTCCGGCTGCGCTGCAAGTCGACGGCAACGACCAATACGACATGCGAAGGCTACGTCTCGCCGAACAATCTGAACTGGTATCTGATCGGCTCGGCGAAGACGTTTGCGACGCAGCTGAAGTACCAGGGAATCGCAGCCAGCTCGCACGGCACCGGCCTGCCGCGCAAATTCTACTTCGAGCGCCTGCGGAAGCAGGTGCCGGGCTTCTCGTGGGAATACCTTACGGCCGCTAGCCCCGGGTTCAGCAACGTCGTCGGCACCGTCTACTCGTCGAGCCTGTTCAACGGGCTAGGAACGACGTCGCAGCCTGGACCGAACTGAGCCGCCGGCGAACATTCCCCGCGGAATGTCGGGCGATGGCGGCCGCTCGCTCGGCTCGGGAACCCGAAGCACCCACACAAACCTGCGAAGAGCCATTCTCACTCCGCGCGCTTCGATCTGCTCAGTTGCAGGTGCCCGCGTTCTTGCCCTTGGTGCGGCACGATCCCGAGCAGCACTGGCTGCCCGCCGTGCAGCTGACTCCTGTCGACTTGCACACGCACGCCGGCAGCGTGCTGCAGGCGGCGTCGAGACAATCGATCTTGCCGTTGCAGTTGTCGTCGAGGCCGTTGCCGCAGGTTTCGCTGGCGGCCGCGCAATCGGTCGCACAATTGGAACAGTTTTCCGACGCTTGGCAGATGTCGTTGCCGCAGCAGTAGCTCGTCGGCACCGACGGCACGGTCGTGCAGGTGCGCCCGCTCGCAGTGCAGCGGCTGTCGCTGCACGGGATCGGACCCGAGCCCGAGCCGTCGCCGCAGCAGTAACGGTTCTGCGGCTTCCCGCCCTGCGTGCCGTTGCAGTCGGACGGACACGACACGCAATCCTCGCCGTTGCCGGCTTCGCACTTCCCGTTGCCGCAGACGGCACCGGTAGTCGAGCCGCCGATGCAGTCGGAAGGACATCCCGTGCAGTCCTCTCCGGCATCGCAGATGTGGTTGCCGTTGCATGGCGGGCAGCTGAGGCAGCCGGTCTTGTCGTACGCGGTGCACGTCGAGTTGCACGCGAGCGTTCCGCCGCCGGAGCAGCCTTGCTGCGTGCACGTGCCGCCGCCGAGAGCGGTACCGTCGCAGAATTCACCCGCGTTGATGACGTTGTTTCCACAGTTGCTGCACTGGGACGTATTGAAGGTGCACGTGGCCGAGCACGAGAGTGATCCGCTGACGAAACCGCGGCTCGCGCACGTCGCGCCGGCCAGATTGACGCCGTCGCACTGCTCGCCCGCATCGAGCCTTCCGTTGCCGCACGTCGGGGCGGCAAAGCAGGTCGGGAACGACGCAGCCTGCGAATTGACGAACGCGGCCATGCGGCTGGCCTCGCGGCCGGGAAGCGTGCCGCATGTATGGCCCTCGCCGAACGTCATCGCGATCGCGCCGTAGCCACCTTGCTGGTGGCAGTAGCTCATGATGGTTCCCTGGCCGCCGCCGCTCGTGAAGAACGGTGTCGGCGACGTGCACGACGGCAGGCCGACGGTCGCGCCCGCCTGGCAGCCGGTCCAGCAGTTGTCGATCGGCAGCGCACTGCCGCCGATATTGCAGTAGTCGTGGGCGTGCGGGGAATTGAAGTTGTGGCCGATCTCGTGCTGCATCACGTAGATATCCCAGACCACGCTCGCGGGATTGTGGCTCTGGTCGCCGTCCCAGTTGAAGTTCATGCCGAGGCTCGACGAAAGGCCGTAGTCGGCCGAGCCGCCGCTCAGGTAATTGTCGCAGAGCACGCCGATATACGCGATGCCGCCGCCGAGATTCTTTCCCGACAGCATCTGCACGAGCGTGCGACCCACGCTCTTCATGTTCGCATTCCAGTAATTGCTGAGCTCGTCCAGCAGCGCGCTCGTGCTTGCGGGCGACGTCGAGTACGGATCGTTGTCCTCGGTAAACAGGCGCGTGAAGCCGATCTGCATGTCGGTGTTGATTTCGCGCGAGTAGGTTACGTCGGCGTAGCCGACGAGGTCGGCCATGTAGTCGAGCGCATTGGCCGTGTTGTTGAACTTTGCGTAGTACTCGTAGTCGGTCTCGATCGCGATGTTGGCGACATGCGGCTGGTCGAGGACCGTTCCGCTCGTGAGCGAGGCAGCCGAATCGACGTCGACGCCGAGCCGTTCGCTCGGCGAGAACCGGTCGTCGTTCCCGCACTCGAACGCCGGGACGTCGTCCATCTTCACGCTTCGCGAGTGAAGCCCTCGCTGGCTGCGTCCCTTGCCGACGAGCCACGTGTGCCCGCCCTTGTTCACCGTGCCCTGAATCTCGCCGCTCTCGCGAATCGAGATCACGGCCATGGAGGAATCGTCCCCGCTGACCTTGCCGCGGAAGTACGCAGTGGTCGGCACCGCTGCGCGCTGGCCGTCGATCTCGATGACTGCGTCCGGTCGCCACACGTCGAAGCGTTCCAGGTCGAGCGTGGAAGCGATCGCCTCGCCCTGGAGCATCACTCCCTTGACGACGAGTTGACCGCCTTTGGCGAGACCCCGGGCCGATGCGGCAAGCGCACGATTGCCCGCCCTCATTTCGAGTTTGCCCGCGGCCCGCGCCGCCGTCGGTGCCGCGATCACGAGAAATGCGAAAGACGCGGCCGCCAATCCGCGGCAACGAACATTGAGATTTGTCACCTGGAACCCCCTGAGCCGGACAGACGCAGCCCTCGCAGACGCCGTCCCCCGTCCGAAGCAACACCGTGCCATGCCGGGGGGTGGCCAGCAACAATTTTTGAAGCGCCGACGACGTTCGCGACGAATCGACGATGTTGCTTCGTCCCGAAACTGAACCCGTCAAAAGTTACCCGACGACCACTGGTGTCGGAGGAAATTATCTGCTTCCTGCAATCCGTCCGGCCGGCTGATCCGTACGGGAAGGAGGAAGAGCAGCGTTTGCCCAGAGCAGACCTCAAGGAAGATGTGGCCGACTCCGTGCTCGTCACTCGCGTCCGCTCCGGCGACGAGAAGGCGATGGCGCAGCTCTACGACCGTTATTCGCCGGTCGTTTACGGCGTGGCCTCGAGGGTGCTCGGCAATGCCGAAGCCGCCGAAGACGTCCTGCAGGAGGTGTTTCTGCAACTCTGGCGCACCCCGGAGTCTTTCGAAGCCGGGCGCGGCAGTCTTGCCGGCTGGCTCGCGATGATCTCGCGCAACCGCGCGGTCGACATCCTTCGCAAGCGCCGACCGCAGGTCGACATCGACGACATCGACGTCCCCCTCGTCACCGACTTCGCCGAATCGGCCGACAACGGAAGATTCCTCGGAAAGATCCGCGGCGTGCTCGAGAACATTCCTGCACAGCAGCGCAGCGCGCTCGAGATGGCGTTCTTCGACGGGCTGACTCACACCGAAATCGCACAGAAGACCGGCGAGCCGATCGGGACGATCAAGACGCGCATCCGGTCGGCGGTGCTTCATCTTCGGGAGGCTCTGAGCGTATGACGACGCACGAGCAGTATACCGAAGACCTTACCCTCTACGCGCTCGGGGTGCTCGACGGCGCCGCACGCATCGCGCTCGAGCGCCATCTCGCGAGCTGCGCGGAATGCCGCGCCGAGCTCGAGCGCCTTCGCAGCGACGTCGCACGGCTGGCGCTGTCGCAGTCGGATGCAAGCGCGCCTGCGCGCGCGCGCGAACGGCTTCTGACGGCGATTGCGAACGAGCCGAAAACGACGCTCGGGCCGAAGGTCATGCCGCTCGCCCGCCGTTCGGCGTGGGGGCCGGTCGGCTGGGTGGCGGCCGCAGCCGCCGTGCTCGTTGCTGCCGCGACGTGGGAGAGAAGCAACGTTCTCGAACAGCGTCAGAGCGTTCTCGAGCAGCAGCATGCTGCACTCGAGCAGCAGCGGATCAGCCTCGAAAAGCAGCTTGCGGAGCTTCAGACGAAGTACGTCGAAGGCCGCACGGAGATTGCGAAAGCGCGCGAGATGCTCGCTGCGTTCACCGCACCCGGAGCCAGGCACGTCACGCTGGTGTCGACCGAGGAGAAACCGCAGCCGCAGGGCAAGGCGATCTACGTTGCCGAGCGCGCGAATCTTCTGTTCGTCGCAAACAACCTGCCGCCGCTTGCGGCAGGCAGTGCATACGAGCTGTGGCTCATTCCGCCGGACGGTGCGCCGCTTCCTGCCGGCGTGTTCACGCCGGACGCCCAGGGCAATGCGGTCGTGATGAATCCGCCGCTACCTGCGGGAACCGGTGTCAAAGCGTTCGCCGTTACAGTGGAGCCGGCCGGAGGCTCGCCGGCGCCGACGACCAAGCCGATGCTGGTGGGAGCGGCGACGTAACTCCGAAGTCGCGTCAGTGGCGAGTGCGAAGCAGTGACCCATGATGGCGCGACAACGCCATTGACGTCGCCGGCATCGTCGTGGTCGTCGTCGGCTCCGTCAGCGTCGTGGTCGGCTCCGTCATGGTCGTCGTCGGCTCGGATAGCGTGGTCGTCGGCTCGGACAGTGTCGTCGACGTCGGTTCGGCGAGCGTCGTCGTCGCCTGGCCGAGAGTCGTCGTCGGTTCGACGAGCGTAGTCGTCGGTTCCGCAAGCGTGGTCGTCGGCTGCGAAAGCGTCGTAGTCGTTACCTCGGCCAGCGTCGTCGTCGCACCGGGGAGCGTCGTGGTCGCGACCTCGCCGAGCGTCGTCGTCGTGTTGTTTCCCAGCGTCGTCGTCGGGAGCGACTGGATCGTCGTCGTCGAGCCCTCGACGCCGCCGCACTCTTCGCGGCAGCTTCTACCCTCGTCCTTGCATGTCTGAGCCGTATCGTGTGCGCCCGACGTGCAGCTCCTGATGCAGCTCTGGCGATCGGTGCCCTTCGCACACGCTTTGATGCAGTCGTTGCCGCCCGACGCGACGTCGTGTGCGCACTGGCCGAGCTGCTGCCCGCACTGGCCGAAGCAGCTCGCGGAATTGTCCTGCCCGGCATTGTTGTCGCCGCTATCGTCGCCGTCCGATGGCTCCTGTGACGGATCGTCGGGCGGGTTCGACAGGTCGTCCGGCGGATTGTCGGACGAGTCGTCCGACGGCTCCTGCGGCGGGTCGGCAATGCCGAGCTCGCAGTTGAGGACGCAGCTCGAGATGCCGCTGCGACACGTGCTGCGCGACGTCGTCTTCACCTCTTTGCAGCCGCCGATGCACGCGGCCAGATCCGCGCGCATGGCGGTCGACCAGCACTGGTCCCTGCAGTCCATCATGGTCGGATGAATCGCGGCAGTGCATGCCTTCGCGTCACGGCGGCACTCGCGGTGGCACGGGGCCGCCAGGGCCTGGCTCGAAAGGGCAAGAGCGATCACCGCGGCCGAACACGTGAGGCGCCAGACAGAACGTGTGCTCATGGTCGAGTCTCCTCGGAAGGCCGCGAGGACCGCGGCTCAAGGAATCAGCGTACGAAGGAGCACCCGAGCGACAATGCATCGAGCGAGTTTTTTCACTTTCTCGACCCGATCGCGGGATCGAACCGCGAAGAAAGGCTGCCAACAGTGACACAGGCTTCAACCGATCGGGCATCGCGCCGCGCGTGTGAAGCAGAGCAGTTGCGGGTTCCATGCGGGCGAAAGTGCATCATCGACTGTGCCAGTTCTTATGGGAGGGCGAATACGAACAGAGCGCTTCCGTACGTCGCTCCGGACATGTCGGGCGAAAATTCCTTCGGCCAGCCGCCCCATCCCGTCGGCACGGCGACATACTGCCGGCCATGAACCGACTCGTCAGCGCGCCCGCAGCGCCTCGCGCACGAAGTCGAGCCGGTCCTGTCCGAAGAACAGCTCATCGCCGACGAACATCGACGGCGCACCGAAGATCCCGCGCGCGACCGCATTTTCGGTCTCGGCCTTGAGCGCGCCCTTTACTTTTGCGTCGGACGCCATCGCGAGAAGCTCGCCGGCGGGCAGCCCGCTCTCGTCGAGAACCTGCGAGAGAACGTCGAGGTCTCCGAGATTGCGGCCGTCGACCCACATCGCGCGGAACACGGCGCCAAGAAAACGGTCGACATCCGCCGGCCGCGACACCACCACGCCGGTCGCAATCCGCATCATCGTCAGCGTGTTGATCGGGAAATGCGGGTTGAACGCGAACGGCACGTCGTAGCGGCGCGCGAAACGTGCCAGATCCGCGCCCATGTAGGCGCCCTTGGCCGGAATCGTCGCCGGCGACGCGTTGCCGGTCGCCTGGAATACGCCGCCAAGCAGCATCGGCTTGTAGATGAGCATGGCGCCTTCATCGGCGCACAGCTTCGGGAGCTGAGTCCATGCGAGATACGTCGTCGGGCTGCCGAAATCGAAATAAAACTCGACTGTCTTCTGCATGGCGGTCACCGGCTTTCCCCTTCTCTTACGTTCGCTGTCACCAGCTCTCGATTCCAATGTTCGCTGTCACCAGCTCTCGATTTTACGTTCGCTGTCACCAGCTCTCGATCCACGGTCGCAGGTCGAGCTCGAAGGTCCAGGCGTCGCGTGGCTGCTTGTGGAGATTCCAGTAGTTCTCGGCGATGTGATCCGGATTGAGGATCCCGTCCTGGTCCTTCTGCGCGTACCTGGCCGGGAAGTTGTCGCGGATGAACGCGGTGTCGATCGCTCCGTCGACGACGACGTGCGCGACGTGGATGTTCTTCGGGCCGAGCTCGCGCGCCATGCTCTGGGCGAGCGCGCGAAGCGCATGCTTGGCGCCCGAGAACGCGCCGAACCCTGCCGAGCCGCGCAGCGACGCCGTGGCGCCGGTAAACAGGATCGTCCCGCGTTCGCGCGCAGCCATGCGGCGCGCAACCGCCTGCGCCGTAAGGAACGCCGAGAAGCACGCCATCTCCCAGATCTTGAAATACTTGCGCGGCGTCTCGTCGAGGATGCTGCTCGGCACGTTGGCGCCGATGTTGAAGACGTAGACTTCGATCGGTCCGATGCCGGTCTCGATGCGCTCGACGAGCTCCGCAACCTGCTCTTCCTTTCGCGCATCGGACGCGAAGCCTTCGGCTTCGCCGCCGGCTTCCCGGATCTCGCGAACGAGCGGCTCGAGCTTGCTGCCGTCGCGGCGCGTAACGCATGCAACGTAGCCTTCGCGCGCAAAACGACGCGCGATGGCGCCGCCGGTCGAGTCTCCGGCGCCGATGATCAGCGCGGCCTGTTTCTGTGCGGCCATGCGGCCGACATTTCGCGGCACGCGTCGAGAGTCAAGGCGGGCGCAGATGGCGACCGCCACGCTCCGTCGATCGCGAGTGGAACGGCGCAGAGCGGCGCCCGCGCTCCGTCGGTCCACGACTGGAACGGCTCAGGGCGCCGCTTCGATCCGCTCGCAGATGCGGCGCAGGACCTCGACGCGCGCGTGCAGCTTGTCGTTGGCGGCGATCAGGTCCCACGGGGCTACGTCGGTCGACGTCTGCTCGATCATGTCGCAGACCGCGCGCTCGTACTCCGGCCACTTGTCGCGATTGCGCCAGTCTTCCTGCGTGATCTTGAAGCGCTTGAACGGAATCTCCTCGCGCTCCTTGAATCGGCGGAGCTGCTCCTCCGGCGTGATGGCAAGCCAGAACTTGAGCAGCACGGTGCCGCTCTCGGCAAGCTGCGACTCGAAGTCGTTGATCTCACTGTAGGCGCGCATCCAGTCGGGCTCGGCAGCAAACCCTTCGACGCGTTCGACGAGAACCCGCCCGTACCACGAGCGGTCGAAGATGACCGCGGCGTCGTGCCGGGGGATGTGCCGCCAGAAGCGCCACAGGTACGGTTGCGCGCGCTCTTCGTCGGTCGGCGCGGCAATCGGTATCACGTGGTAGGATCGCGCATCGAGCGCCTGCGTCACGCGGCGGATCGCGCTGCCCTTGCCGGCGGCGTCCATTCCCTCGAAGACGACGATCAGCGAACGCCGGCGCATCTTCTTCGACCGCATCAGGAGCGCGAGTCGGCCCTGAAGCGATTCGAGCTTCTTCGAATACTTCTTCCTGGGAAGCGTGGCCGTGTAGTCGAGCGTGTTCAGCAGATCGCGGCCGTCGATTGGCGGCTTGGCAACGGCGGTCTGGGAAACGGTCGGCGGAGCTGCGCTGCCGGCTGGCCGGCAGCGAAGAGCGTCCAGCAGCAGGTTGCCGGCAGTCAACGCGCGGTACTCGTCGTCGGATCCGTCGATCACCTGCCACGGCGCAACGCCCGTGCTCGTCATCCGCAGCGCTTCCTCGCTGGTCTCGCGAAACTCGTCGAAGTGTTTGAATCGCTTGCGCTCGACCGACGTGACACGCCACGCCGTCCTCTTGTCGGACGAAAGCTTCTTCAGACGATCGCGCTGCGCCGATCTGGAAAGATGGAACCAGAGCTTGACCAGGACCGTGCCTTCGGCCGCCAGCATCGTCTCGAGCCGGCGGATGCGCTCGAGCTCGCGCTCGAACTCCGCGCGCTTGCTGCCGTGCATCACGCGGTCGAGGATCGGCTGCGTGTACCAGGAGCCGAACAGGATGCCGATGCGGCCTTTGGGCGGCAGCGCCTGCCAGAAGCGCCACATCGGCGGACGCTCGGCTTCCTCTTCGGTCGGTTGACCGAACGCATGCGCATGGATGTGACGCGGATCCATCCACTGATTGAACAGGTTGACGGTCTCGCCCTTGCCGGCGCCGTCTGCACCGGCGACGAGGACGACCACTGGAATGTGCGCCGCGCGCAGCAGCTCGTACTGCGCTTCGAGCAGGGACTGCCTGAGCGCCGGCTCCTCTCGCTTGTATTGTCCCTTCTCCAGCCGGTGGCCGATTTCTGCGGATTCGAACATGCGACGGCTCAGGTATGCGACTGCCGCAGACACGACAAGCGTTACGCGACAGCTTGACCACCCCACGCAGGTGAGGCTCGCGCGCGCGGGCTTGCGGCTGGCACGCTGCCTGCAATACCTATCTGAAGGTGCCACGCTTCGGATCGGCACCCGAAGCGCAAGTTATCCTGGCCACTCTCGAGGTTTCTTTGCGATATCGCGGCAACATCCTCCGACTCCTTTCCATCGACCTGCTGCTGATCGCAGCCATGTCGGCGTGCAGCCGCCCTGCCCCGCCGCCGCCGCCCGCTCCAAAAGTCACCATTGCCCAGCCGATCGCCAGGGAAGTCACCGAATGGGACGACTACACCGCGCGCCTCGAAGCCACCGATTCGGTCGAGGTCCGCGCGCGCGTCAGCGGTTATCTTCAGGCGGTTCTGTTCCACGACGGCGCGATCGTGAAGAAAGGCGATCTGCTGATGCTGATCGATCCGCGGCCGTATGAGGCGACGCTGCGCAGCGCGGAAGCCGACCTCGCGCTTGCAAAATCCCGGCTCGACATTGCCGCCAAGAATCGTGCGCGAGCCAACGAGCTGATCCGGAGCCACGCGATCTCGCAGGAAGACGCCGATATCCGCGAATCGAATCTTCACCAGGCCGAAGCGAACGTCGAGCAGGCCGAGGCCGCCGTCGACGCGGCAAAGCTCGACGTCGAGTTCACGGAAATCACCGCGCCCATCGGCGGCCGGATCGGCCGCCGCCTCGTCACGCAGGGCAACCTCATCAGCGGCGGCAACGGCGCCCAGAGCACGCTGCTTGCCACCATCGTCTCGCTCGATCCGATCTACGCGTACTTCGATGCCGACGAACGCGCGTACCTCAAGTACACCCATCTCGCGCAGACGGGAGAGCGCCCGAGCTCGCGCGAGCATCGCAATCCGGTGTGGGTCGGCATCGGCGACGAGGAAGGCTTTCCACGCGAAGGCTCGATGGATTTCGTCGACAATCAGCTCGACCCGTCGACCGGAACGATGGTTGCGCGCGCCGAGCTGCCGAATCCGGACCTCAGGCTGGCGCCCGGGCTGTTCGCGCGCCTGCGTCTGATCGGAAGCGGAAAGTTCCAGGCCGTGCAGATTCCCGACGAGGCGATCGTCAGCGACCAGTCGCAGAAATTCGTCTGGGTCGTCGACAATGAGAACCGTGCGCAGTACCGCAAGATCCAGGCGGGAGTGCTGATCGACGGGCTGCGCGTCGTACGCGACGGACTGTCGACGGACGACTGGGTGATCACGAGCGGCATCCAGCGCGTCAAGTCGGGCCAGCCCGTCGATCCCGAGCGCCAGAAGATCGAGCCTGCACCGTCGCCGGCGGCAGCCGCGGCTCCGCCCGCGCAGCCGCAAAGCGCCGGCCGATGAACATCTCGAGCTTCTTCATCGATCGCCCGATCTTTGCCGCGGTGCTGTCGATCGTCACGGTTCTGCTCGGCGGCATCGCGTACACGACGCTGCCGGTCGCGCAGTATCCCGACGTGGTCCCGCCGACGATCCTCGTACAGGCGTCCTATCCCGGCGCATCGCCGCAGGTCGTCGCAGACACCGTCGCGACGCCGATCGAACAGGAAGTCAACGGCGTCGAAGACATGCTGTACATGTCGTCGCAGAGCACGACCGACGGCAACATGACGCTGACGATCACGTTCCGGCTTGGCACCAACCTCGACAAGGCCCAGGTGCTCGTCCAGAACCGCGTCGCGATCGCCGAGCCGCGCCTTCCGGAAGACGTTCGCCGCATCGGCGTGACCACGCTCAAGTCTTCGCCCGACCTGCTGATGGTCGTGCACCTGCGCTCTCCGTCCAAACGTTACGACCAGCTCTACATCGGCAACTACGGGCTGATCCAGGTGCGCGACGTGCTCAAGCGCATCGACGGCGTCGGCGAGGTCACGATGTTCGGACTTCGCGAGTACAGCATGCGCGTCTGGCTCGATCCCGGACGGATGACGAGCCGCGACCTCGCGGCCAGCGACGTCGTCGCCGCGCTCCAGTCGCAGAACATCCAGGTTGCGTCGGGCGTGATCGGCCAGCCGCCGGTCCCAGCCGGACATGCGTTCCAGATCCAGGTGACGACGCTCGGACGCCTGCTCGAGCCGGAGCAGTTCGAGAACATCATCGTCAAGACCGGCGCCGACGGCCGCGTGACCCGCGTTCGCGACGTCGCGCGCATCGAGCTCGGCGCGCGCGACTATTCGGTCAACAGCTACCTGAACAACGAGCCGGCGGTGGCCATGGCGGTCGCCCAGCGCCCCGGCTCGAACGCGCTCGCCACGTCGGACGCCGTCGAACACACGATGAAAGAGCTCTCGAAGAGCTTCCCGGAGGGCATCGAATACGCGATCGTCTACAACCCGACGGTCTTCGTCCGCGAATCGATCAACGAGGTACTGCATACGCTGTTCGAAGCCGTCGGGCTGGTCGTGCTCGTGGTCCTGCTCTTCCTGCAGACGTGGCGCGCGACGCTGATTCCGCTGCTTGCGATTCCGGTCTCTCTCGTCGGCACCTTTGCGGCGCTCGCGCTGTTCGGTTTTTCGCTGAACATGCTGTCGCTGTTCGGGCTGGTGCTCGCCATCGGCATCGTCGTCGACGACGCGATCGTCGTGGTCGAAAACGTCGAGCGCCACATCGCCGAAGGGCTGTCGCCGCGCGACGCCGCGCGCAAGGCGATGGACGAAGTGACCGGCGCAGTCATCGCGATCGCGTTCGGCCTGTCGGCAGTGTTCGTTCCGACGGCGTTCCTCGGAGGAATCTCCGGCGCGTTCTACCGTCAGTTCTCTCTGACGATTGCCGTGGCCACGATGCTCTCGGCGTTCAACTCGCTGACGCTCAGCCCGGCCATGTGCGCGCTGCTGCTGCAGCCCCACGGCGCCGAGAAGGACTGGTTCGGCAAGCTGTGGGATCGACTGCTCGGGCGCTTCTTCGCGGCATTCAACCGCGGGTTCGAACGCATGACGGGTGCGTACTCGCGCGGCGTCGCATGGATTACGCGCCGCGGACTTGTCGCCCTGGCGGGCTACGCCGCGCTTCTGGTGCTGACCGTCATCGGATTTCGCGCGATCCCGACCGGCTTCATTCCGGCGCAGGACAAGGGCTATCTGATCGCCGCGATCCAGCTTCCCGACGGCGCGTCGCTCGAGCGCACCGATGAGGTCGTGCACCGCGCGGGCGAGATCATCCTGGCGACCCCCGGCATCAACTTCGCGGTCCAGTTCGCCGGGTTCTCCGGAGCGACGCGCGCCAACAGCTCGAACGCCGGAGCGATCTTCATCGGGCCGAAACCATTCGAGGAAAGGACCCACGGCCCGAGCGCGGTCGAGCTGATCGGCACGCTGCAGAAGCGCCTTTCGGAAATCACCGATGCGGACATCTTCGTGATTCCGCCGCCGCCGGTGCAGGGCCTCGGAACCGGCGGCGGCTTCAAGCTCCTCGTGCAGGACCGCGAAGGCCAGGGGCCGCGTGCGCTTCAGGCGGCCACCGACGAATACATCGACGCCGCGCGCCACAATCCGGATGTCGCACGCGTGTTCACGACGTTCCGCGCATCCACCAGCCAGCTGTTCGCCGACATCGACCGCGTCAAGGCGCGCAAGCTCGGCGTTCCGCTCGAGAACATCTTCAACACGCTGCAGGTCTATCTCGGCTCGATCTACGTCAACGACTTCAACCGCTTCGGTCGGACGTTCCAGGTGCGCGCGCAGGCCGAAGGCCGATTTCGTGCCGAGCCCGAAGAAGTGTGGGGCCTCAAGACGCGAAACACCGCAGGCGACATGGTGCCGCTCGGATCGCTGCTCGACGTCAAGTGGAAGAACGCGCCGGATCGGGTGGTGCGCTACAACATGATGCCGTCGGCGGAGGTCAACGGCGACGCCGCACCGGGCGGAAGCCAGGGCACGGCGATCGCGACGATGGAGCAGCTTGCCGACCAGACCCTGCCGCGCGGGATGTCGATCGCGTGGACCGACATCGCGTACCAGGCCAAGCTCGCCGGCAACACCGCGATTTTCCTGTTTCCGCTGTGCGTGCTGTTCGTCTTCCTCGTGCACGCCGCCGAGTACGAGAGCTGGTCACTGCCGCTCGCGATCATCCTGATCGCGCCGATGTGCCTGCCGTTCGCGCTGTTCGGCAACTGGCTGCGCGGGATGGACAACAACCTCATCACGCAGATCGGCTTCATCGTGCTGATCGGGCTTGCGGCCAAGAACGCGGTGCTGATCGTCGAGTTCGCAAGGCAGCAGCAGGAGGACGAAGGCCGGGACCGCTTCGCGGCGGCAGTCGAGGCCGCGCGTCTTCGCCTCAGGCCGATCCTGATGACGTCGTTCGCGTTCATTCTCGGCGTGCTGCCGCTCGTCAGCGCGACCGGACCGGGCTTCGAGATGCGCCGGTCGCTCGGGACCACGGTCTTCAGCGGAATGCTCGGCGTGACGGCGCTAGGCCTGTTCCTGACGCCGGTGTTCTACGTGCTGCTGCGGCGGTCGCAGCGGGCGCCGCAGCCTGCGCCGGCTACTCTTGCGGAGCCGGCATCGTAAGCGGGTCGCTTTTTCGGATCTCTCTCAGGATCTCGTGGCCGCCGCGCGTCTCCACGAAGCCGCGGCTGCCAGCCGCCACGTTACTGCAGCCCGCCGTCGTAATCCTTCGGTGCGAGCTTCCAGTGTCCGACTTCGCCGGACCATGTTGCGGTCACGAAGCCGACGTCGTCGCCGAGGTAGGCCTGCGTCGTCATCTCGGGAAGCGTCGCGCGCGAGAAGTCTCCGTAGGCTTCGACGCGGATTCCGTAGCCGACCACGCCGGATTCGGTGCGAACCCGGATGCTGAGGCGCGCAATGCCGCCGTCGCGCTGGACGGCTTCCTTGTCGCTCGCACGGTACGCGTAACGCTTGGTGCTCCTGGCTTCGATGTCGGCGGGCTTTACTTCGGCGCGGAAGATCTCGCCTTCGGCGTTGATGAGCGTGACGACGAAGCCGTCGCGCAGCGGATCGACGTCCGACATCGGGATCATCTTGCCGTGGAACGCGAACCGGCCCGGACCGTCGGCCGAGCGGTCGACCGACCGGTCGCCGCCGGTCGGGAACGAGATCACCGCCGGATCTCGGCTGAGCACGACGCACGAGTTGCGCAGCACGCAATCGACGTCGCAGCTGGCCACGCCCATTTCGCAGTCGGGGTCCGCGCAGTCGATCAGGCCGTCGCCGTCATCATCGATGAAGTTGTCGCAGATCTCGTGGTCGCACGGATCGCATTCCTCGCCGCACGCGGCCTCGAGCACGCAGTTGCCGCACGACGTAGTGTCGCCGACGTGCACGCACATGTCGGCTGCCTCCGAGCACGTGTCGGTCGTGCACGTGATGTCGTCGGAGCAGACGACCGGAGTTCCCGGGTGACAGCCGAACAGGGCGTCGCAGACCTCGGCGCCGTTGCAGAACAGGCCGTCGGTGCAGCGCTCGTCATGCGTCAGGTGGCCGCAGCCGTGGGTGACTTCGTCGCAGAAGTCCTGCGTGCAGTCGACGTTGTCGGCACAGTTGGGCGGCGTGCCTTCGTGGCATCCGGTCAGCGGGTTGCAGCTCTCGATTCCGTCGCAGAACAGGTTGTTGCTGCACAGCGAGTGGTCGGCGGTGTGCGAGCAGCGGTCGTTCTGCTCATCGCAGACGTCGACGGTGCAGGTGACGTCGTCGTTGCAGTTGGGCGGCGTTGCGGGCTGGCAGCCCTTGGTCGGGCTGCAGATCTCGATTCCGTCGCAGAACAGGCCGTCGCTGCAGGCCGCATTGCTGGGGGTGTGCGAGCAGGTGTCGTTCGATTCGACGCAGGCGTCGGTCGTGCAGTCGACGTTGTCGCTGCAGTTCGGCGATGTCCCGGGCTGGCAGCCCTGGGTCGGGCTGCAGACCTCGACGCCGTCGCAGAACAGGCCGTCGCTGCATTTCGCGTTGCTCGGAGTGTGCGAGCAGGTGTCGTTCGCTTCGACGCAGACGTCGGTGGTGCAGTCGACGTTGTCGTTGCAGCTCGGCCCGGTTCCGGGCTGGCATCCCAGGGTCGGGCTGCAGATCTCGATGCCGTTGCAGAACTCGCCGTCACTGCAGGCGCCGTTGTTGGGCGAGTGCGCGCACGTGTCGTGGGCTTCGTCGCAGGTGTCGGCCGTGCAGGTCACGTTGTCGTTGCAGTTCGGCGCGGTCCCCGGCACGCAGCCCTGGCTCGGGCTGCAGGTCTCGACGCCGTCGCAGAACTGGCCGTCGTTGCAGAGCGAGTTGTTCGGGTTGTGCACGCAGGCCTTGTTCGCTTCCGAACAGGAATCGGCCGTGCACGAGATGTTGTCGTTGCAGTTGGGCGGCGGGCCGGCCTTGCAGCCTTGCGTGGCATCGCAGACTTCGACGCCGTCGCAGAAGTTGCCGTCGCTGCACGAAGCGTTGTTCGGCGTGTGCACGCAGCGCAGCAGCAGCTCGTCGCAGACGTCGGCCGTGCAGGTCACGCTGTCGTTGCAGTTGGGCGGGGTGCCGGCCTCGCAGCCGGTTGCGGTGCAGACTTCCGTGCCGTTGCAGAACAGGCCGTCGCTGCATGCGCTGTTGCGCCTGGTGTGCGTGCATTTCTTCTGCGCTTCGTCGCAACGGTCGGCCGTGCACGCGACGTCGTCGTTGCAGTCGGGCGCGGGAGGGATGCGGCAGCCGTGGTTGGTGTCGCAGTACTCGGTGCCGTTGCAGAACACGCCGTCGTCGCACTTGAAGTTGTTCGGTATCAGCACGCAGCCGATGTTGTCCGCGTCGGGATCGTTCGGACTGCAGATGCCGTCGTTGCAGGGCTTGGCGCCGGGGTCGCACTGGTTTGCGCGGTCGCTGCAGTCGGCGTTCGACGAGCACGTGAACGCGAGCGCGGTTCCCGCCGGGACGGTCACGCCTGCCAGGACGAGGACCGCAAAGGGCGCGAGCATCCGGCGAAACGAGCTTTTGAAGACGTTCATTTGGTTAATGATCCCCGACTGCACGAACTTTCGCGCTGGCTGTGGACGGAGAGGCGACTGGCCAGACGCTCCCCTCGTCCTCTTACAGTGAACCCGCACCCGGAACATATGGGTTTATCAGGGTTCTGAAAAGGCTTTTCAGTGTTGCGCAGTGCGACATCGGCCGGCACGGCCTTGGCGAAATCTCTCGTTGAATGCGGTGCCTTGCGCGGCCCGGCGCCGGAGGCCGGCGGCGGTCGCGGCGAAAGGCTCGCCGTCCCCCTTCTAAAGCCGGAATGGAACCCCCGCTTGCGCGGGGATTCCATTCCGCATGGATCACAGCAGAAGAACCCGGTCAGAACATGAAGAATATGCCCGCGCTGATCAGGATCTGGTCGTACTTGGACATGGCCCCGGTCCCGAGCAGATAGTCGGTGCCGACAGTGACGCCGAAGTGCTCGACGATCGGAAAGTCCATGCCGAGACCGAATCTCGCAACGAAAGCGTGATTCTGATCGTGGGGAAGATCCGCCTCCCCATAACCCGCTCCGATGACTGCGTACGGCTCGAAATGCCCTTGGATCGGGTAGAACCGGCCGTTCAGCGTGACGTCCCAGGCATTGACGTCGCCGTCGAGCCGCCCGAAGCCGTCGATATGGTCGGCATCGTCGTACTCGCTGACCGGATGATCGAACTGGACTTCGGCTGCCGCCCAGCGATTGAAACGGCGTCCGCCGCGGACGTTGTAGCCCCACGCATCGTCCGCATCGCAGTGAAAGTTCTCGATTCCGTACAGCCCGGCCACACCGACGTACCAGTAACCGGGAGGAGGAATCTCCTCCGCTTCGACGGCCGGCGCAGGTGCAACGGCGGTCGGCATCTCTTCGGCTTCCTCCGGTTCGCCCCGCGCTCCGGCAAAGGCCATGGAAGTGGCACCCAGCAGAATGGATGCACACATGACGGACATGATTTCTCTTTTCACGATAGCTCCTCGAGATGTCTTCTCGGACTGATTTGGTCGTCCACGGGTGCCGGCGGAGCCGTCTGGCGGCCGGCACTTTCCCCTCCGCTTCGCCCCAAACACTATCGTCTTCGGACGCGGCGGTCGACTCCCCGGGTCTCCGGGGCAGCCAGGCCGGCCCGAGCCCTCCGGCGCCTCGGCAAACCCGCCCTGATCCGCATCCCGAAAAGCCCCGACGCCATCGTCAGGGCGAGCTTTCTTCGGCTCTGGTCCGATCGGCTGCTTCGAACTCGCTGATCTGGTCGGCCCTGGCCTTCTGGAATGAGGCGCGATCGGTTGCGCGAGCCACGTAGGCTTCGGTGGCGGGCCGATCTCCGAACGAGCGGACGTCCGGAACGCGCAAAACATCGGCCATCAACAGGTCTGCGACGGTGAAGCGCCCGGCGACGAGCCATTCGCGCTCGCTCAATACCAGTTCCAGCTGATCGAGGCGCTTGCGCACCCATTCGGTAAGATGATTCTTCTCGTCACCGCACATCTTCAGAAACCACCACGGTACGGTGACCATCTCGATCGAGTTGAGCGCAGCAATCGTCCATTGCACGGTTTGCGCTTCTCCGGCCGGATCGCGCGGCATCAGCTTTTCGCTTTTCCGGGCGAGATGCAGCAGGCCGGCGCCGCTCTCGAATATCTCGACTTCGTCGTCCTTGAGGAACGGCACCTGGCCGAATGGCTGCTGCGCGAGATGATTGGTCTCGCGGCCATCGAACGGAATCGTACGGACTGAGTAGCGCAGACCGGATTCCTCGCACGCCCACCTCAGCCGCAGGTCACGCACGAAACCACGCGGGCCTTCGGGAACCCAGTCGTATGTCCAGATGGTCAGCTCATTCATCGCAGCGCGTCCATCCTGCAGTTGAGAACGCAACTCCCCAAGGGGGCGCGGCGTCCGGTTTACCGAGCACCGCGTTAAGCCGGCACTTGCCAGCAATGCAAATCTGCGAACGCGGATCATTCCGCTTCCGGTGACGATGCGGTACTGTCGCGCGATGCGCCGAATCGTTCGCTTTGCAGCGGCCGGACTGTTCCTGCATGCCGCAGTGCTGTGCGGTGCGAGCCGGGCCGATGCGCGCGACAGCCTTCTGCTCGTCGGCAACAGCTTCACGAAAGGGATCAAGAGTCCGCTTCGCATGCTCGCACGATCCGCCGGACGCGACGTCGCCATCGGCGTCTCTGCTGCCGACGGCTTCACGCTGCAGGCCCACGCGGAGTCGCGTTCGTCGCTCGCCAAGATTCATTCGAAAGACTGGCAGACCGTCGTGCTGCAGGAACAGAGCGACGGCATCTCCGAGGAGCGCGGTTATCAGAGTGCGCGCGCGCTCGATCGCGAAATCGCCGGCCGAACGGTCTTCTTCATGACGTGGCGCGATCGCGACGCCGAGCTTGCCGATTACGACGACCTGCGCGGCGAGCCTGAAGGCAGCACCGGCTACGTTCCGATCGCGTTCGAGCTCGACGCCGCCGTCGCACCGATCGGCTGGGTGTTTCGCGAGATTCTACTTGCCGAGCCGGACGCCGAGCTGTGGAGCCGCGACGGGCACCACGCGAGCGAGCGCGGGCGCTATCTTGCGGCGCTTACCCTGTACGCGACGATCTTCCTGGAGAGTCCGGTGGGGCTATGGATGACGCCCGGGCTCAGCGAAGATCAGGCTTTTCACGACCAGCTTGTGGTCGAGCATGTCGTGTTCGACGATGCCGCCGGGTGGAACATCGAGCTGCCCTGATTTCCGGGGGATCTGCAATCGCGGTCACATATGACGCGGGACAGGCACGTCGGGCACATTCTTCTGCACGCGCTCCTGCACACGAACGCAGAATTGCCGATTGACGAAGCCTCATCCGCGCGCGCAGGATGCGGCCGTTCCGGACTGCAGCGGGTTGCGGCTCGGGATGCGATCGATCCCGGAGGCAGGAATGGCGAGAGCGGCGGCGACGTCTCGTAACAGGTCCGTTAGTCTGCACGCAGGCCTTCATCGTTCTTCCTCGATCTTTCTTTCGACCCCGGCCGCCTCGCCGTCGTGCGCGCGCTTGACGCCGATCTTCGGCCGGTCGGTCGCTTCGGCTGGCGCAGTATCGATGCAGGAACAATTTCAGGCTGAGGACGGCAGCGCATGAGGCGAAACCCCGGCACTCCTCCCGCGGGGAAATCACATTCTGTCGCTAATGCGGCTGCCGTCTTCTCTCCCGCTGCGTAATCAGAGCTTCCCGCCCTCCCCTTCGTGCAACGCTCTCGGCGAGTCACGCGAACGTTGGCGTCCTCATCCGATCCGCAGCAATCTTGCGAGCTCGACCACGCGCCATGGCCGAACAACGCGACACAGACCGGGCCCAGCTCGTGGACAGGCTCCGACTCGACCGCGACCGCTCGAGCGGTCGCTCCGCACCCGCGTCGTCGCGGCGCAGGCTTCTCGCAGCCGCCGCGGTTCTCGTCGCTGGCGGCGGGCTCCTCTGGTTTTTCACCGGCGTCAAGGAACGGCCGGTCGTCCGGACCGCCGTTGCGCGCGCCGCCGCCGAAGTTGCGGGCGACACCTCGGTGCTCGACGCCAGCGGTTACGTCGTCGCGCGGCTCGAGGCGACCGTCTCCTCCAAGATTACCGGCAAGGTCGTCGAGGTCCTGATCGAGGAAGGCATGCGCGTCGAAGCCGGCGCCGTGCTGGCCCGGCTCGACGACGCGGAAGCCAAAGCCCAGCTCAGCCTCGCGAAGGCCCAGCTCGAGGCCGCCCGCACCGAGGTCGACGTGCTTCGCGCCGACCTCGCGCAGTCCGAGCGCGACTATGCGCGCCAGGAGTCGCTGGCGCGCGAGAAAGTCGCTGCGATGCAGGACATGGAACGGGCGCGCGCGGCCCGCGATACGCTGCGGGCGCGCCTCGCCAATGCCGTGCAGCAGATCCAGGTCGCCGAGCAGTCCGTCGACGTCGCGCAGGTCCAGCTCGACAATACGGTAGTTCGCGCGCCGTTCTCCGGTGTCGTCGTCGAGACGGCGGCGATGCCCGGCGAGATGATCTCGCCGATTTCCGCCGGCGGCGGCTTCACGCGCACCGGCATCGGCACGATCGTCGACATGAATTCGCTCGAGATCGAAGTCGACGTCAACGAATCGTTCATCGGCCGCGTCACGGCGGGGCAGCCGGTCGAGGCCACGCTCAACGCGTATCCGGACTGGAAGATCCCGGGCAAAGTGATCGCGGTGATTCCGACCGCCGACCGCAGCAAGGCCACGATCAAGGTGCGCGTCGCGATCCTGGTGAAAGATCCGCGCATCGTCCCGGAGATGGGCGTGCGCGTCGCGTTCCTCGGCGCCGACCGCGAAGCCATCGCGCGCGGCGTATGGATCCCGAACGAGGCCGTGCTGTCGGAAGGCGGCTCCTCAGCGGTGCTCGTCTACGACAATGGAACCGTACGGCGACGTCCGGTCACGCTCGGCGAGAGCGCACAGAACGATCGCCAGGTGCTGAGCGGCGTCGCCGCCGGCGAGCGCGTCGTCGTCTCTCCCGGCGAGGGAATCGGCGACGGAAGCGCGGTGCGGCTGTCGGAACCGGGCTGATGGACGCGAACGGTCATCCGCGAGGCACCGCGGCGGACGTGCTCGTCGAGGTACGCGGCCTTACCAAGCACTACCACCGCGGCGGCGAGACGATCGAAGTGCTGCACCACGTCGACCTCGACATTCCGCGCGGAGACTTCGTTGCGCTGATGGGACCGTCGGGCTCCGGCAAGACGACGCTGCTCAACCTGATCGGAGGCCTCGACGTGCCGACCGAGGGCGTCATCGTTGTCGGCGGACAGAGGATCGACCGCATGACGAGCGGCGAGCTCGCGCGCTGGCGCGCGCAGAACGTCGGATTCGTCTTCCAGTTCTACAATCTGCTGCCGGCGCTGTCGGCGCAGCGCAACGTCGAACTGCCGCTGCTGCTGACCGACCTGCCGGCGGCCGAGCGTCGCGAACGCGCATTCATCGCGCTCACGCTCGTCGGCCTCGAAAACCGCGCCGGGCACAAGCCGCGCGAGCTTTCCGGCGGACAGGAGCAGCGCGTCGCGATTGCGCGTGCGCTCGTCTCGGATCCGCTGCTGCTGGTCTGCGACGAGCCGACCGGCGATCTCGACCGCGCCACGGCCGACGACATTCTTTCTCTGCTGCAGTCACTCAATCGCGACCACGGCAAGACCATCGTCATGGTTACGCACGACCCGAAGGCTGCCGACCACGCGCGCCGGATCGTCCATCTCGACAAGGGATCGATGCTCGACGCGCACGCGGCCGCAATCAGCCATCCGCAATGAAGTACTTTCCGCTGCTGTGGGCGGCGCTGTTCCGCCGCAAGACGCGCACGATCCTGACGCTGCTGTCGGTCGTGATCGCGTTCGTGCTGTTCGGTCTGCTGCAGGCGGTCCAGCTTGCGTTCGAAGCCGGCGCGGACACCGCCGATGCGAGGCGGCTGCTGACGATCTCCCGGTATTCGTTCATCGAGTCTCTCCCGCAGTCGTATCGCGGCCGCATCGAGCAGCTGCGCGACGTCACCGAGGCGGTCGGCTGCGACTGGTTCGGCGGCAAGTACCAGAACCAGAGCAACGCGTTCCCGGTGATCGCCGCCGATCCGGCCCGCTACCTCGACATGTACTCGGAGTTCGTCGTGCCGCCGGCCGAGCGCGAGCGCGCCATCGAGACGCGAACCGGCGCGCTTGCCGGCAAGCGCCTCGTCGAGCGGTTCGGCTGGAAGATCGGCCAGAAGCTGCCGATCAGCTCGGAGATCTATCCGAAGAAAGACGGCGACATGAACTGGGAGTTCGACCTCGTCGGCACGATCGACGCCGACGACCCGGCGGTGCGCGGCAACACCGACATGGTGCTGATCAACGCGGCGTACTTTGACGAAGCGCGCGCGACGGGCACGGGAACCACAGGCTGGTACACGATCCGGGTGAGCCTGTCGGCCGATCCGCACGCCGTCGCGCAGGAGATCGACCGGATGTTCCAGAATTCGCCGCACGAGACGCGCACGCAGCCCGAAAAGGAATTCGCGCTCGGCTTCGCCAAGCAGATCGGCGACATCGGCGTGCTCGTGCGACGCATCCTTGCGGCCGTGTTCTTCACGATCCTGCTGCTGACCGGCAACACGATGGCGCAGTCGCTGCGCGAGCGGATTCCGGAGATGGCAGTACTGAAGACGCTCGGGTTCTCGGACGCGCGCGTGACCGCGCTGGTGCTGGCCGAAGCCGGGCTGCTGATGCTTCTCGGATGCTCGATCGGCATGAGCTTCGCGGTCGGGATCATGCCGGCGCTCAACAGCTCGACCGGCGGTCGCTTCCCGCCGCTGTTCGTCTCGGCGTCCACGTGGCTCGCCGCAATCGCCATCGCGAGCGTGCTGTCGGTCGCCATCGGGCTTCCTCCGGCGCTTCGCGCGCGGCGCCTGAAGATCGTCGACGCGCTCGCGGGCAGATGAAGATGGCAACGATGGCGGGCATCGCACTTTTGCGGCAGATCGCGCAGATCACGCTCGTCAACCTGTGGACGATCCCGCAGCGGCTCGGAAGCTCGCTCGTGATCGTCGTCGGCATTGCCGGAGTGGTCGGCGTGCTGGTCTCGGTGCTCGCGATGTCGCGCGGCTTCCAGCACACGCTCGCATCCACCGGACGCAGCGACCGCGTGATCATGCTGCGCGCCGGCTCGGACGCCGAGATGTCGAGCGACATCACCCGCGAACAGGCCGTGCTGCTGTCGGCAATGCCGGGAATCCGCCAGACCGCGAGCGGCCGCCCGCTGTCGTCGGCCGAGTTGGTCCTGATGGTCGACCTTCCGCGCAAGGGCCAGTCCGATCCCAACAACGTTCCGGTGCGCGGCGTCGAGGGAACGGCGTTCGAGATCCGCAGCGAGATCGAGATCGTCGAAGGCCGGCGCTTCGAGCCGGGGCGCCGCGAGGTGATCGCCGGACAGAAAGCCGCCGGCGAGTTCGCCGGACTCGAGGTCGGAAGCCGCCTCAAGCTGCGCGACAGCGAGTGGACCGTGACGGGAATCTTCCGCACGGGCGGAGACGTGCACGAGACCGAGATCTGGGCCGACGCGGCCACCGCGATGTCGAACTTCCGGCGCCAGAGCTACCAGTCGCTGACTGCAAGGCTCGAATCGGAGTCTGCGTTCGACGATCTCGTGCGCGCGATCGGCGCCGATCCTCGATTCTCGATCAAGGTCCTGCGCGAGCCGCAGTACTACGCGAAGCAGTCGGAGCTGCTGTCGTCGCTGATCGACGTGCTCGGGTACATCGTCTCGTCGTTCATGGCGGTCGGTGCGACGTTCGGCGCACTCAACTGCATGTATTCCGCGGTCGCCAGCCGCCAGGTCGAGATCGCAACGCTGCGTGCGATCGGATTCGGCAGCACGCCGGTGGTCGTCTCGATCATGATCGAAGCGCTGCTGCTCGCGATGCTCGGCGGCGTGATCGGCGCCGCCGCAGCGTGGGTCTATTGCAACGGAGCGTCGCTGTCGACGCTCAACTTCAACACGTTCTCGCAGGTCGCATTCGATTTCCGCGTGAGTCCCGGGCTGATCGCCGAAGGCCTCGCATGGGCGCTCGCGATCGGGCTCGTCGGCGGTCTGTTTCCGGCGATCCGCGCGGCGCGCGCGCCGGTCGTGCAGGCGCTGCGCGCGTCCTGAGCTACGGCGTCAGCCGGCTCCGCTGCCGCTTTTCCTCGAGCTCGGCGAGCGTTCGCGGCCAGTCGTCGTGCATCAGCCGTGCGAGCGCACGATCGGACAGCAGGCGGCCCTCGTTCTGGCAGACCGCGCAGTAGTTGGTCTCGCTGTCCGCATACGCGATGCGCTGCACCGGATTCGCGCACACCGGGCAGGGCTTTCCGTAACGGCCGTGCACAGCCATCTCCGGGCGGAACGCAGTGACCTTCTCGGGAAATGCGTCTCCGGTCTGGGAGCGAAGCCGCTCGATCCATTCCTCGAGAACTTCGCGCGTGGCGGCATGAAGGCCGGCCACCTGGTCGGCACCGAGGCGCTGCGTCAGAAGCAGCGGCGAAAGCCGTGCACGATGCAGGATTTCGTCGGAGTACGCGTTGCCTATCCCGCTGAACAGGCGCGGGTCGGTGAGCGCACGTTTGAGCGTATGGTTTTCGAGCAGCAGCCTGTCGCGGAAATCCTCGGCGCTTGCGTCAAGAACATCGAGACCGCCCGGATCGTGGTTCGCGAGCGCCTCGCGTCCGCAGAGGATCCACAGCGACGCCCGTTTCTTCGACGAGGCTTCCGACAGCGTCAGGACACCGGTCGGAAACGTCCACGTGGCGAGCAGGCCGCGCGCATTCAGCCGCGCGCCCGGATTCTTCCAGTGAAGACGGCCGGCGATCATCAGGTGGAGCACGATGAACAGCTCGCCTTCGAGCGCAAAAACGATGCGCTTGCCGATCCGCTCGATGTGAGCGACGCGCCGGCCTTCGCATGCCGACGGCGGCGGATCGACGGTCTTCAGCAGTGATGGTCCGCGAATCGCGAGTGATTCGAGCGTCACGCCCGCGAGCCGCCGCTCGAGGGCTTCACGATAGAGCGTGATGTCGGGCAGCTCTGGCAACCGATGCTGCGTACTGAAGCCCGGCGCAGAAGAAAAGCTGTATGCCGCGCATGCGCCGGCGCGTGTGCTCGAGACGCTGGCGGAGGCTCGGCAGAGCGCATCTTCGCCCGATCTGCAGTTTCGTCCTCACCTGTCGCGCCCGGATCGCCCGTCTGCGCCGCCCGGCGTCCACACACGGCTGATCTCCCGCGCGCTCCGTGCTTGAGTATCGCCCATGAAGGATCGCAGCGCCGAGCGCCGCGAAATGGTCGCGACCAGCCTGGTTCGTCGCGGACTTCACAACCAGGCCATCCTCGATGCTTTCCTTGCGGTCCCGCGCGAGCTCTTCGTACCGGCACGATTCGCGGCGTCGCCTTACGAAGACCGGCCGCTGCCGATCGAAGCCGGACAGACGATCTCCCAGCCATATGTCGTCGCGCTGATGCTCGACATGCTGCGCCTCGAAGGCACCGAGAAAGCTCTCGAGGTCGGCACCGGCTCCGGTTACGCCGCGGCAATCCTTTCGCACCTCGCACGAGAGGTGCACACGATCGAACGCCACGACACGCTCGTCGTGACCGCGCGGCGACGCCTTGCACAGCTCGGCATTCGCAACGTCCATGTCACATGCGGCGACGGCTCGCTCGGACTTCGCGAGCACGCGCCGTTCGACGCGATCATCGTCTCCGCCGGCGGCCTGCTCGTGCCGCCGGCGCTGCGGGATCAGCTCGCGATCGGTGGTCGCCTGGTCATTCCGGTTCACGAGGACGTCGACTATCAGCGTCTTCGCCGCATCACGCGCGTTTCGCCCGACCACTTCAACGAAGAGGAGCTCGATGAGGTCTGCTTCGTGCCGCTGATCGGTTCACAGGGCTGGGAGTCGGAGGAGCACAAGAAAAAAATCCTGTCCGGGCTCGATCACGCTGAGTCCCCTCCGGGTACACGACGCTGACGGTCATCCGGGATCGCGTGCTGCAGGCGCAATCGAAAAAGCCGCCGCGGCTTGCTACATGGGATCGAGAGAGCAGACGTCCCAGTCCGTATCTGTCTGCGGATCGTAGCTGGTCTCGCACGTCGTGCCATTGAGGCGCGGCTTCTGCACCGTGTAGAAATCCGGGCAAATGATCGTCACCCCGCAGTCCGGATCGACGTCATTGCCGATGACAGTGCTGTCGGCGACGATGGGGCCGTGATCGAGGCGGATCCCGCCGCCGTCCGCCGAGACGATTCCGCCAATTGCGTTGCCGGTGATCGTCGACGCGCGAACGTGGCATTTCCCGGAGTAGTAGTGGAAGGTTCCCTGGTCGCCGTTCGCGGCGATCCCGAACCCGGCGTTGCCGGTAATCTTCGAGTCCTGTACCGCCACCTTCTGTGCAATCACTCCGGTTGACGCGTTGTCGCTCACGTCACAGCCGTCGCGAATGGACGCCGATGCGGTGAAAATACCAGCGCCTCCGTTTCTGGAAACCTCGCTGTTCGACACGGTCACGCTTCCGACATCGCGAAACTCCGGCGACCAGGAATCCCAGGCGTAAATGCCCGCGGCTGCGTTGTCGGAAACCGTCGAGTCCGAAACCTTGATTCTCGGATGGTAACCGTACGCGTGGAGGCCGCCGCCATTGAAGTCGACGCTGCTCGATTGCACGGAAATCAGCTCGGCATCGACGCCTTGTCCGTTGCCGTCGATGTGACTGCCGATGATCGTCACGCGAGTGTTCGACACTGCCGTCGAGGCATTGTTGCTGATCGTGCTGTTCACGACCCGGACGACGGCGGCCGTTACTCCGCTGCCGTTGTTCGTGATCGTGCTGTCGGAAACATGGATGATGCTCGTCGTGAGCTCGTCATTCGGCGGCGAATACATCGCCGTGCCCGTACCGCTGATGCTCACGCCGGCGGCCGTCGCGGAGACGCTTCGGACACCCTGGCCGGCGATATTCTGGATCGTGGCGCCGGTAATCGTCAGATGCCCGGGCGACACGACGCCGTTTCCGGAGAAGTCACGGATCGTTCCCGGACCGAGCACCGTGCAGCCGCCGTCGCAGACGACGCCGTCCGCGTTGGTAGCGCCCGGATTGCCGATCAGGCTGAACCCCCTGAGCTCGAGCGCCGCACCGCTCCCGAGCGACACACCGATGCCCGGCGATGCCGAGCAATCGAGATCGGCTCCGAGAAACCCCGTCGTGTTCATCGGAACCGACGCGCCGCATGTCGTGACCTGCACGTCGGCTACGGCCAGCACCGGAGCGGCTGCGACCAATGAAATGGAAACAATCGACTCGAGCGCACGTCGGAGCATACGGCCCTCCTGGAGTAGACCCCGGACACCTACTGTCTCGAGCCGCACAATGGAAGACCTGTCCTGGCTGGGACGCTTTCGGCAACGTCGCCCGCCGGCAGACGTGAACAGAGGTGTAAGTGCGATGAGCAGGTTGACCCGGGTCGACGGGCGGCGGCCCGTGCATCGCCGAGCACGTCCGCTCGGGACCTGAGCCGCGGCTCTACTTCGAGAACGCCATCGACATGGAATCCTTCGGGAACTCCGCCGGTGCGAGCGGCATCGCGACGTCCTGGGGCCGCGGGCCGATGCGCTCGACGAGCGGCGACAGGCGCTCGAGATCGAATCCGAACAGCGACGCCGCGTTGGCGCCGAGCATCATCCGCGCTTCATCTTCGGGAACGTCGTGGAACGTGTGACGAAGCGCCTCGCGCGTGTACGGGTACGTTCCTTCGTAGTGCGGATAGTCGTTGCCCCAGCACAGGCGCTCGACGCCGACGGCATGGCGGTCGCGGATCTCGGCCGGCGACGCGGCGCTCGCTCCGTACCAGACGTTGCGCTTCGCATAGAAGCTCGGCGGCTCCGGCGTAACGGCGTCGGTATTGAACTGGAACTCGCCGACGAAGCCTTTGCGCACGAAACTCCAGATGCGGTCGAGCTGCTCGAGGGTCGCAGGAACCCAGCCGCAGCCGGACTCGGTGACGATGTAACGCAGCTTCGGAAAGCGATGGAACACGCCGGCGAGAAGCAGGTGCGAGTAGCTGCGCGTCGAGAAGAACGGCGTTTCGAGAAAGCGGATCGGAAGCGAGATCGGGTAGTTGCCGTAATCGGGCGAACCGGTTCCACCGTGATGATTGACGACCACGCCGAGGTCCTCGCACACCTGCCAGAACCGGTCATAGTCCGGAGCGTACAGCGGAACGATGTGCGTGCAGTCGTCCGGCACGTGCGGAAGCAGGATGCCGCCCTTCAGGCCGTTCTTCGCAATCCACTGGACGTCGCGGATGGCCTCGTCGATGTCGTTCAAATAGACGATGCCGACGCCTGCGCGGCGATCGGGCTGCTCGTTCTGGAAGTCGAGGAGCCAGCGGTTGTGCGCGCGGATGCCCTCGAGCCACAGCGGATAGTTTTCTTTCGACGGATTGCCGCAGATCAGGACGCTCGAGCGGAAAAACGGCGGCACGGTGTTCGGGAACAGGATCTCCCCCGCCACGCCCTCGCGATCCATGTCGGCGATGCGCTCGGCGTCGTCCCAGTTCTTGTGCTTCTTCGAGCCGATGTGCTCGCGCTGCGGGTTTTTGTACGAGCCGCGCCACTCGTCGAACATCTTCTGATGCGTGGCATCGAGGTATTCGCGGTAGCTGGCGATGCTCGCACCGGCATGCGCGTCCGACGTGATGACGGCGTAGGGTCTGGAGCTCATGCGGCCATCGTAAGTGGATCCCCGCGACAGGAAAAACCGCCGCCGCTCTGCGCGAGCATTCCCCGGGGAGTGTCGCGCCGTTTTAGAGCGGCGGAAGCTCGAGGCCCTGAGCACGCAGGTAGTCGGCCATCGCGCCGGCGACCTTCCTTACGCTGTCGCGTCGTCCGACACGGGCACGCCACGCCGAGACGCTGGCTAGTGAAGCCGGCGGCGGCGCGCCGAGGAAGCTCGCGAAGAACTGCGCCATGAAGAACGCGATGTCGGCGTAGCTGAAGGTCCCGGCAAGATAATCGCGGTCGGCGATGCGGGCGTCGATCGTGCGATAGTAGCGCTCGATCACTTCGAGCGCGGCAGCGACGGCGTCGTCGCCCGCAGCCGCACGCGCGCGCGGCATCAGCGTGATGACATTCGGGAAGAACACTTCGTCCGATTCGAGCTCGGCAAGGCGCGCGCGTGCCCGCTGCCGCGGGTCATGCGGCCACAGTGCCGGCTCGGGACAGATGTCTTCCAGGTATTCGAAGATCTGCGTCGAATCGTAAAGCTCGAGGTCGCCGTCGACGAGAACCGGCACCTGCGCCTTCGGGTTCACGCGCGCGACCACCGGATGCTTCGGCTCGTAGAGCGTCGCGATCGAAAACGGCACGAACTCGCGATCGCACGCGATACCCTTTTCGAGCACGCCGATCTCGGCCTTCGCACCGAACATGCTGACGGGTCCGGAATACAGTTTGATCGTCATCGCGCGCCTCCCTCATCACTGAGGCTGTCGCGATGTTCTACGCGGCACCTGCCTGTTTCCAAGTGCCAATCGCGGCTGCATCGCGGGGGCCATTTGCGGCTGCAGCACCAGGCATCGCAGCCGGGCGCGATTCGGCCGGGCGGCCGGCCGAGATTCCCGCCGGCTGCGCCGGGGTCCGGGCCGGAATTTTGTGCGCGAAACGACGGAACGAATCGGCGAAGCGATCGGGGTCTTCGAGAAAAGCCGCATGGCCCGCACGGAACATCTCCACGCGGTAATCCTCGAACGTCTCGGCTGCCGGCCGCGTGCGCGCCCATGGAAGAATGCGGTCTTTGCCGGCCCATGCGAACAGCACCGGACAATGGATCTGCGATATCAGCCACCGCAGGTCGGCTTGCGGCTCGGCGAAGCTCTTCCACGCTTCGGCAAGGACCGGCGCGATCTCGCGTGCCGATGCGACGATGCGGTCGCGCTGGCCGCGCGCCGCCTTCGACGGCAGCACCATCCGGTAGTACATCGCGAACGCCGCGCCGAACCACCACGCGCCGCGTGCGCCGGCCGCGAAGAACGAATGCATGCGCAGGATCGCAAAGCGCGTCATGCGGTCGATCTCGACGAGGCCACCGGTGTCGCAAAGGACCATCGCGCGAACCAGATCCGGCCGGCGCGCGGCAACTTCGATCGCTGCGGCGCCGCCGATCGAGCATCCGATCAGGATCGCCGGCCCGGAAGTGACGAGCGGAAGCAGCTCTTCGAGAACGCGGGCATAGCGGCTCGCGCTTGCCGGTGCGGCGTCGGGCGCGCTGCGACCCTGCCCCGGCCAGTCGACGGCGATGACCTCGAAACTGCCGCCGATGCGCGCGGCCAGCGGCTCGTAGTCGCGCGCGCCATGACCGGTCGCATGAAGACACACGACGGCCGGCCCCCGGCCGCTTCGCGAAACGGCCACGCGCGTTCCGGCAACGTCATGAAATTCCACGGGATCCCACGCCCCTGCTGCAGAGCGGAGATTCACTGCGGACGCGGCGCGAGGAGAAGAATTGTGCATTGTTGTGATATACATATCACAATGGAAACTATAGAGTCATTGGCCATGAGTCAAGGACTTTCGACCCCGCCGCGCAGCCGGCGCGCGGCGACCCGCGGGAAGCGTTCGGCGGCAGCGCCGCGGCAGCGTGCAACCACCGCACCGGAGCGCGGCGCCGCGCGCGACGCGCTGCTGGCCGCCGCACGCAAGGAGTTCGACGAAGCGGGCTTCGAAGGCACCGACACCAACCGCATCGCGCGCCGCGCAGGCTACGCGCCGCAGACGTTCTACCGGCACTTCCACGACAAGACCGCGATCTTCGTCGAGATCTACAACAAATGGTTCGAGGACGAGTGGAAGGACCTCGAGAAGGCGCACGGCAAAGGAGCGGACGGCGCGGCGCGAGTACTGCTCGACCACCATGCACGCCACCGCGAGTTCCGCCGCAGCCTTCGCCGCCTGACGGTTACCGATGAGACTGTGCGTGCGGCAAGAACCGCGAGCCGTCGCCATCAGCTCGAGCTCGTCGATGCCGAGGACAAGCTGCGCGGGCACAAGCGCGAGACCGCGCTGCGCATCGCATTGCTCTTCTGCACCGAGCGCCTGGCCGACGCTGCCGCCGACGGAGAGCTTTCCGACCTCGGCCTCTCGCACGAGGAGCAGGTCGCTCTGCTCGCCGACGTGCTGCGACGCCTGCGATCTCCTAGGGGACCGGGATCGACACGCTGATTGTCGCCGTGATCGGATTGCCGTCCCCGTCGGTCGCATCGACGATCGTCACCGGGAAATCCGCCGGCACCGGAGCGCCGGTCGCGGCGAAGCTGCACTGCACCAGGTCGGCAGGCGCCGGGAACGTGCTGAGCGAAATGACTCCGAGGTGCAGCGAATGTTCGGCCTCGACGTCGTTCGGAGCAAACAGCGCTCCGCTGACGAGACTGGTGCACTGCACCGTGGCGCCGCTCCCCAGGAACTGGCCGGGCGCGTTGGCGTAGTCGACGTTCCACTGAAGCGCGCCGACCTCGCCGCTGGCGCTGTCGAGATGGAACTGGACGAGGATGGACTCCTCGGGAAGCGTCGTAGTCGTCGTCGGCGGCTCCGTCGAGTCTGTGATCGTCGAGGAGGACGTGGTCGTGGTGGTCGTCGACGACGCCGGGCACGTGAGCGTGGACTGGCCTACGCCGCAGTCGGCGTCGCATTTCGGATCAGCGCAATCGACCTTGCCGTTGCCGTCGTCGTCGATGTCGTTGAAGCACAACTCGCAGTCGTGATCCGGATCGGCGTTGATGCAGAGCGCGGGGAGCTCGAGACAGGTCGAATTGAAGATGCAGACCGGATCGGCGTTGCACGAGCAGTCGGAGTGAGTCTGCTCGTCGAGGGCAACGAGGTTCGCTTTTTTGAAGCTGCAATCGAAAATCGTCGCGATAGCCGGAATCCTGCAGTCGGCGATCGCCACTCGAAGAGTGGAGCCGTCGTTGATCTCGGTAAAACTGACGTCGCAATCCGAAAGGGCCGCGTTGATCGCGCAATCGGGCGACCCGTCGCCCTTGTGGGCCAGCACCGCGTTCGCGTCCTGGAGATCGATCTCCGTAACCAGGCTCTCGCAGGACCCGAAGTTGTTCTGACTGAAGAACAGACGGACCGGCGGCGGACCACCGCCGCTGCTTCCGTCATCGCAACTGACAAGAAGCAGGCACGCACTGAGGCCGAAAGCACCGTTGCACAGCAAACGAAACCAAGAAGTCATATACACCTCGCGTTCGAGCGTCGGATCACACTGAGGGCTTCCACCTGCCTGCCAGCTCCTAAGGCGTCGGAACCGTCACGCTGATCGCCACCGTGATCGGGGCACCGTCGCCGTCAGTCGCGTCTTCGACCGTCACGGAGAAATCCTCCGGCACCGGCGGTGACGCGGCCGCGAAGATGCACTGCACGAGGTCGGCAGGCGCCGCGAACGTGTCGAGCGAGATGATTCCGAGCTTCAGCGACCGCTGGGCATCGAGGTCGTTCGGAGCGAACAATGCGCCGGTGACCAGACTGGCGCACTGGACCTGGCCGCCGCTGCCGACAAACTCGCCGTCTGCGCCGGCATAGTCGACGTTCCACTGCAGTGCGCCGACCGCACCGCTCGCGCTGTCCAGGTGGAACAGAACGTAGACCGATTCGACAGGAAGCGTGGTGGTCGTCGGAGGTTCCGTCGAGTCCGTGATCGAGGTCGTCGTCGTCGTCGTGGTCGACGAGGACCCCGGGCATGTAATCGTGGTCTGGCCGACGCCGCATTCGGCGTCGCACTTGGAGTCGTCGCAATCGGCCTTGCCGTTGCCGTCGTCATCGATTCCGTTCGAGCACAGCTCGCAGTCGCGATCAGGATCCGAGTTGATGCAGAGGGCTGGAAGCTGAAGACACGTCGAATTGTAGAAGCAGATGGGTTCGTCCGAGCACGTGCAGCCGGAATGCGTCTGCTGGTCCAGGGCGACGAGATCGGCCTTTTTGAAGCTGCAGCTGAACGCGCGCGCGACGGCCGGAATCTCGCAGCCCGTGATCGAAACCCGCAGCGACGCGCCGTCGTCGAGCTCGGTAAACGTCACGTCGCAATCCGACAGGGCCGGATCGATCGCACAATCGGCGGATCCATCGCTTCTGTGGGCCAGAACCGAGTTCGCATCCTGGAGATCGATATCCGTAACGAGGCTCTCGCAGGACCCGAAGTTGTCCTGACTGAAGAAGAGCCGGACCGGCGGCGGGCCGCCGCTGTTTCCATCATCGCAACTGACAAGAAGCAGGCACACACCGAGGCCGAAAGCGCCGTTGCACAGCAAACGGAACCACGAAGCCATAGACACCTCTCGTTCGAGCGCCGGATCACAGTGAGGAATGCCCGCCATTCCTCAGCGCTGCGGAGAGTAAACTACGCGCGTGCTGCTTACGAGAGACAAAATGAGGACAGGTACACTTTTATCCGAAAAGCGTACCTGTCCATTCCGCTCGTTGTGAGCTGACTAACAGTCTGGCTCGGGGCTTATCGGCCTTCCCAGCACTGAAGATCCGAGTTCACCCATTGCGTCGTAAGCACGGCCCCTTCCGGCACATCGGCTGCGGCGAGCGGTACAGACGCACCGGCAGCCTTGACCATGACGGCACCGCGCTCGCCAGACTTGGCAGCGATCTTGATTTTCGTCACGCCGTCGGCGCGCGCCTGCTTGTCCTTGTACTGGAAGCCGGTCGTGCCGCGCGCGCTCCAGTATGCACCCGGCGCAATGCCGAGGTCGGCGACGAGCGCGGGTCCGCTTCCGTTGTCGGCGTAGAGGCAGAGCGTGTGCGACGTCGTCGACAGCGGGTGGCCGAGGTCGGAGAAGTCGGTCGCATCTCCGCTCTTCCATTTCCACGTGAGCGATTTCCGCAGCGGATCGGAGAGCCGCATCGACAGCTTCGCGTCGAGCGTCTCGCGACATCCGGTGCGCGGCGCCGCGTCGCACGCGAACGGCGGCGGCGGAACGAACGGCGCAGCCGAACGCTGGCGCGTGACCCACGTCGTGTTGCCCTGGCGGTCGCGCACTTCGAAACGGATCTCGCCGTCTTCCGGGACGGCGGCCGGAGCGCCGAGCGCGATGCGCCAGATGCCTTCGCCGATCCCGGTTGCAAGGTCCGCAAGCTCGGCGCCGGCACCGCGGCCGGCAAGCGCGAAGTTCGCCACCACCGAGAGCGATCCGGGCTCGATGCCGCTGTTGGCATCGGCAATGCCGATGACGAGCTCGGTCAGGTTGTCCATCGAGCGCCCTTCGCGCGGCACGCTCACCTCGAGAGTCGGCCGGATCTCGTCGAGGAACCAGCCGTACGCGGTCGCACCGCCGTCTCCGTTGTTGATCGGGCAGCCGAGGTCGATCCAGCGTGCGATCGTCATCTTCTCGTCGATCGTCAGTGCCGGCACTCCGCTGCCGGCCGGCGGCATGATCGTGCCGGTGTAGTCGAGGTCGGCGAGATTCGTCGACGCACCCGACGGAAGCGTCGATGCGACGCCCGGCACGGTCTCGGTCGGATGGTCGGCGTTCGTCCACCCGTCGAGACGCTGGCCGAAGATCTTCCACACGAGAAGACTGCGCCGGCTCTGGAAGCTGCGGATGTAGCGGCTCGCATTGGTCTGGCGCCAGCCGTAGCCGATGACCGGCGCATAACCCCAGGTCGCGTCGCGATCGTCGGCAAGCCGCGCGTAGTCGCCGGGCACGCCGCCGTAGTCCGTGTAGTCGTCGAGCACGAGGTCGCCGCCGGGCGATGCGTTGAGCCGGCTGTGGCACGCGACGCAGCTTCGCTGCAGCAGCGGGCGGATGTCGCGGTAGAACTCGACGTCGACGACACCGCTCGCCACCGTGCGAAGGCTCGGATTTCCGGAGCCGTCGTGGCTGACGAGCGGCGTGATCTCGGACAGATCGTAGACCGGATAGCCCGGCTGGTCGGCCGCGGTCTGTTCGAAATCGAGCGGCTGCGAGCTGTGCGCATGACAGCCGCCGCAGTCGTAGCGCGATTCGCCGGGGCGCACCTGATGCCAGGTCTGCGCCATCGTCAGCGACAGGCCGTTGCGATCGAGCAGCTGGAACGTGAACGGCGTGTCGGCGGGAATCTTCGCGAGAAAGCTCGTGTCGGGATTTCCCTCGGGATCGAGAAGCACGCCGCCGCCCGGCGCAGTCTTGCGCAGCGGGATCTCACCGAGGATGCGAAGGCGCTCCATCGCATGACTCGAGAACAGCTGCCCTCCGCTCGGTCCGCCGTTCGGGCCGTAGCTGCGGTGCGTGCCGGGCTCCATCGCAAGCAGACGGATCGCCCAGATGTCGTCGTTCCCGTAGTAGCCGTCTTCGGCGCCCTGCGTGACCCAGTTCGTGCTCTGGCCGTTCTCGGCGGTGTTGAACACGTCGAGCCCGTCGTAGCTCTCGCTTCCGCTGGTTGCGTATCCGGGGAAGCTCTCGCGTTTGTAGACGCTGCTGGTGCCGACCAGGCCGAACGGCGTTCCGGCGGGAAGCTCGCCCGGATGCTCGCTGCCGTCGTTCGGCAGCCACGGAAGCTCGGCCGGCTCGGAAACTCCGTGCACTGCCGAATACGGAACCACGGCCCGCGGCCACGCTTCGTTGAAAGCGGGATCGTTCTTGATCAGCACGAGGCCGGATGGAGACGTGACGATGTCGCCGCCGGGAATCACGTACAGGCCCGCGTCGTAGTACGGCTCGGGCGACGGCCGGTTGAGGTCGTTGGCCGGACCGGGCGTCCATACGACGAGAAGATCGCCCGCGGGCGCCGCCGACGGATGCGTGAACTTGCCGACGCGTACGCCGCTCGTGCCGACCGGAGCGGCCTCGTCCTGCCCGGTCGTGAACGGCGTGATCGAATACATTCCGCGCGGCGTGAACGGCATGCGGAACGGATAATGGAACCCGGCGCCGACCGTCTGATCGATGGACGGGTTCTCGTCGACGAACGCCGAATAGAACGGAGGCTGGCCGGGAGGCGGCGAGATCGGCATGCGATAGAGCGCGCCGAAGCCGTTGTTGTTCAGGTTGTAGTAGTCGACGAGCACGAGATCGGTATTGGAAAGCTGCGTGACGAAGTGGAACGCCTGCGCATCGTGGAACGCGCTCACGACGGGACCCCAGTGCCGGCCGTCGGGATCGATCGACCACAGCCCCCACAGCCGCGTGTCGCGGATTCCCTGCGACTCGTGCGAGCTGAAGACCACGCGGCCGTCGACGAGCGGCGTCGGGTGCAGCGCGCTGCTGATGTTCATCGGCGCGATCTCGCGAACGTTGCGCCCGTCGGCGTCCATCACGTACAGCTGCAGGCTTGGGTTGGTGTAACCCTTGGGCGGAAGAAATCCGTTGCGGTTGCTCGCGAACACGATGCGTCCGCCCGCAATCGGCGCCGGCCCGAGATTGAGAATGCCGTAGCCGAGATGATCCCATTCGTACTGGTTCGGCGTGTCGACCGGCTGATAGTTGCCGCCGGGATCGCGGTACCAGTGCGCAGCGCCCGTGTTCGGCGTGAACTCGCCGTGCGTGAGCTGCTCGATCGTGCGGCTCTGCAGATGGATGCGATAGATGTCGGAGCCGGCGTACGGAAGACCACGCTGGTTGTTGATGGCGGCGGCGCGCACGTCCGGGAAGTAGCTGTAGTAAACCCACTCGGCGTCGAACGACACGAACGGATCGGTGACCGCGCCGTTTCCACCTTCGACGAGCAGCTCTTCGCTGCCGTCCGGATGAAGCAGCATCAGGTCGGCGCCCGGATCGATGCGGGCCGGATGGAAAACCTCCGGCCAGATCGTGTTGGTGTGATCGCCGTAACGAGGCTGGCGAACGTAGACGATGTCGTAGTCGACCGCGGCGGCCGTCGCCGGAAAACAGAGCATCACGGCGAGCGCCACCGCGGACGCAACACGGAGCAGCGCCCCGCAACGAAAGTCTTCCATCGGATCCCCTCCCCCTTGACCCACCCAACCACGCGACGACGGCCCCAACAAGGCCATTCGAAGCGCAAGCGTGCGTACCAGTCCGTCAAAGACCAGTGACTACGTATTCAGGATGCGTGAAGAACCGAGCGCGTGCAGAACGCCGGCCGCGCGACAGCCGGGATCAGATCGTAAGGGTCGTCAGATCATCAGATCGTCGCGATGACGGTTTCCTGATCCTTGCCGAACACCTGGGGGTTGAGCTTCATCCAGGCCAGCAGGTGACGCTCGGCCGTCTCGGACGGCTCTTCTTCGAGCATCGCGATGCGATCGCCGTCGAACGTGATCCGTTCGGATCCTTCGATCATCAGGTCGGCGGCGCCTTCGATGTGAAACGTCATGACCCAGCTTCGCAGCACGCGGTTCTCGTCGACCTCCGGGCCGCTGGTCGTGACCACGCGGCGCCAGTTGCAGCGCCGCGGAAGCGCGTCGAGCTCTTTCTGGAGGCGGCGGAAAACCTTCTCGCGTCCTTTCGTGCGCCGCCCGGCCGCGCCGTACGTCTGATAAACCGCGTCTTCGGTGAAGTATCGCTCGAGCCGCGACCAGCGGTCATCGACGTAGGTCTTCTCGAAGTCGGCCTCGTACGCCTTGTACAGCTCGAGCAGATTCATGATGCGCACAATGGCTTCGTGTCCGTGCCGATGGAAGAGCGGTGCATGCCACTGGTGTCATAAAATTTTCGGGCACGAGCCGCGCCGGGGTGCGCGGACGCACGAGACTTTGCATGACACTCCGCACGGGCGTCCTCCCTCTCGGCCCCAGCCGGGTCGCATGGAGCCGCAGGACTCTGCGGCAACCGCCTCTGCGAACCGAACGCACTCCAGGCGCCCGCGATCGCCGCGTACCTCCCGCGCCTGAGCATCGTCGCCGTGTGGTGCAGCAGGCGCGCCGCAGCAGCGACGCGGGGAAAAGGCGCGCGCGAGTCGAGAAAACGGATCATCCCGCGGAACAGGTGATACCAGCGCTCCTCGCTCCAGCGTCCGAGGCTCGACCCTTCGCGGTGCACGACCCGGCAATCGGCCGCTGTACGAAGCGTCCAGCCGCGCTCGCGCGCACGAAAGCCGAGATCGATGTCTTCCCAGTAGAAGAAGTACGCCTCATCGAACAGTCCGATCTCGCGCAACATGTCTGCGCGCAGCAGAAGGCACGCACCGGAAAGATAGTCGCACCGGCCGCGACCCGTGCGCTCGTGTCTGGCGATTCCGGTCCAGAGGCTGACGCGGCCGCCGCCGCAGGCCTGCACGCTGCCGTCGGATTCCAGCAGAATTGCGCCGACCATTCCGCACCGGCCTTTCTCGCCGGTCACCCGAAGTCTTCCGCTGGTTTCGGCGACGGGCTCTGTGGCGGCTGCTTGCGCGGCGCGCTGCAGCCGCAGCAGTGCATCGCCGGGCAGATCGATGTCGGTGTTGAGCAGCCATACCCACTCGGCATCGAGCTCGAGCGCGCGCCGGATGCCGGCGTTGGCCGCGCGCGCGAAGCCGGCGTTGCCGGGCAGCGCGATCATTTCGTGCTGCGGATACTCGCGCTCGATCGCTGCCGCCGTACCATCCGTCGATCCGTTGTCGACGATCACGACGCTTGCCGGCGGCGGGCTCGACGAACGCAGCCTTTCCAGAAGGCGGACGACGTGCGGACCGTCGTTCCACGCGAGCACCACGGCGACGGTTCGCGCGTGCGTCATGCCGGCGGTCGCAGGCAACGGGTCAGAGAAACTGTCAGAGAAACTCGCAGAGATACGCTGCTGGCGCCGCGGCTTCGACGTCGAAGCCGCTTCGGGCAGGAACCTCGAACGACGTTCCGGTCGGATACACCCGCGAGACTTCGCCCGGCAGTCGCACGCGCAGCTCGCCGCTCAGGATCGTCATGCGCTCGGGCGTATCGGTATTGAAATGAAACGCGCCGATCCCGAATACGCCGGCCGTATAGCGGCGTCCGTTGCGCTCGAAACCGATGCTCTGAACCAGACCGTCGAAGTAGCTGTTGTGCTGAAGCATGAGCCGATCTGTAGCCGAGAATGCGTCGCGGGGCCAGTCCGGGCCGCGCCCGCCGTCATCAGCACGCGTGAAGCACACGAACAGCGTTCGGAATGTCCACATGCCGAGGCGCATTGAATCCGCACGCCGCCGAGGCCATGTAACCGGCTTACTTTTTTCCGAGAGGTTGCCATGTCGATGAAGCCCGCCACGAAGCCTGCCCGTCCGCAGTTTTCTTCCGGCCCTTGCGCCAAACGTCCCGGATGGAGCTTCGAGGCTCTCGGCGGTGCTGCCCTCGGCCGCTCGCATCGCGCGAAAGTCGGGAAGGAGAAACTCGCCGGCGTGATCGAGCGCAGCAAGTCGGTGCTCGGCATGCCGAAGGACTACCGGCTCGGCATCGTGGCCGGCTCGGACACCGGTGCGTTCGAGATGGCCATGTGGTCGCTGCTCGGAGCGCGCGGCATCGACGCAATGGCGTGGGAAAGCTTCGGCGAAGGCTGGATCACCGACATCACCAAGCAGCTGAAGCTCGAGCCGCGCATCCAGCGCGCCGACTACGGCGAGATCTGCGACCTCGCGAGCGTCAACTTCGACAACGACGTGGTCTTCACGTGGAACGGCACGACCTCGGGCGTGCGCGTCCCGAACGGCGACTGGATCCCTGCCGACCGCAAGGGACTGACGCTGTGCGATGCGACGTCCGCAGTCTTCGCGATGGATCTGGCGTGGGACAAGATCGATGTCGCGACGTGGTCCTGGCAGAAAGTGCTCGGCGGCGAAGGCGGGCACGGCATGCTCGCGCTGTCGCCGCGCGCGGTCGAGCGGCTGCAGAGCTACACGCCGCCGTGGCCGATGCCGAAGATCTTCCGCATGACGAAGAAGGGAAAGCTCGACGAGGAAATCTTCCAGGGCTCGACCATCAACACCCCGTCGATGCTGTGCGTCGAGGACGCGCTCGACTCGCTTGCATGGGCCGAGAAGATCGGCGGCATCAAGGGTCTGATCGCGCGCTCGGAGTCCAACCTTGCCGCGATCGCAGCCTGGATCGGCCAGTCGAAGACGTTCGCGTTTCTCGCTTCGGATCCGAAGGTGCGCTCGTGCACGTCGATCTGCCTCAAGATCGTCGATCCATGGTTCGAGGCGCTCGGCGGCGACGAGCGTGCCGCCGCGGTCAAGAAGATCGTCTCTCTGCTCGAGAAGGAAGGCGTCGCGTACGACATCGCCGGATACCGCGACGCACCCGCCGGACTACGGATCTGGGGCGGCGCGACCGTCGACCGCGAAGACATCGAAGCGCTTCTGCCGTGGCTCGACTGGGCGTTCGCCGAAGCGAAGGGCTGAGCCGGACCGCCGCGCTGCAGCGGAAAAGCACCGCGCGACGACGATGCCGCGGCGGCGCTACTTGCAGCGCACGCCGCTCGACGTCGCAACGCAGACCGGCTTCGGGCCCGGGAACGACGCCGTCGCGCAGCTCTCGGTCGGTTCGTCCGGCAGCAGGCCGAGCACGGCGGTCAGTGGAATCTCGTCGGCACTGACCGGGTAGGATCCGTCGCGGCCGAACACGCGGAACGTGACGGTGGTCGTCACGCCGTCGGTCTTCGTCTTGACGGTCGCCTTGAAGATCCCGTCGTCCGCAGGATCGCGATCGTCGCGATACGTCCACTTGCTGCCGCCGCCGATCCATCCGACCGACGTCATGTCGTCGTAACCTCCGCCCGGAAGCCGGATATCGACCTTCGCACCCGTCGCGTCGCCGACGACGAAGCGCAGCCCGTTTGCGACCGGATCGATCACCGGAGTCCCCGCGAGCGCGAAGCCGCCGGCAAACGTGAGCGAGTCGTCGGCCTCCGCCGAAAAGATCCCGCGCACCTGGAGCTTCGGCTTCGAAACCGGCGCCGCGCATGCTCCTTCGGTCGGCTGCACGTAGGCGAGCTCGCTCGTCCAGTACGAGCCCTGCGGCAGCGAATCCCACGGATTCGGCACCAGCGTATCCGGCGTCACGTACACATACCCCGCACCGCGCGCCTGGCTGAGCAGGACCGCCGATGGCATGTCGACCTCCGCGGTTGCGTAGACGAGATGCCAGAAATGACCCGGTTCGTAGCCCGACTCCCAGCCGAGCGGCGCGTACGACTGGTACTGCGAGTAGGATCCTTCGAAGTTGAGGATCACGTCGGCCGCCGTCACGAAACATTCCGGAGTTACTGTGCCCGGATTGATCACGGTCAGGCCGAGCCCGCCCTTGGTCTTCGTGTAGACGTCGAGGTCGGAATAATACGGCGCGCTCGCGCAGTTGTTGTCGGCTTCGTCGATGAAGATGCCGTCGACCCCGTACCAGAGATAGTACTCGTCGATCTCCGCCTTGACGTCCGCGGGGTCACGCGTGGCATAGCTCGACGTGACGTAGCCGAGGACCTTGACACCGGCCGCGCGCGTCGCCGCAACCTGCGCGGTGTAGTTCGAATCGGGCGACGCGCCCGGGCCGCTGCCCGGATTCATGATCGCAACCGAGACGACCGGCGCCGCGTCCTGCATCTGCGTCCACAACGGATCGGGATAGACCGGATAAAAATACGCGGGTACGGCGATCGACTGCGGCGCCGCGGTGACACCGCCGGCGGCGGCAAGCACAACCAGGAGTAACGGAAGAATCCTACGTACGATCATTGTCCCCCCTCCGGCGGACAAAGGTATCTGCTGCCGGACCCTCAGCGAAGCGGATACTGTCCGTTTTTGGCTCTTCGCGGGCTTCGAGGTCCCGGGCCGCGCGCAATCCGCCTGATTTCAGGCCCGACCAGGACCATCCACATCGACAAGATCCGAACACCGACGACGTCTTCACGGCGCGGACGCCATCGCCTCACGTTCGACGGCACGACATTCCCCGCGGAATGTTCGCGCGTCGGCGAGATTGCCGCGCCTCGCATCCATGAAGGCGCGGCCGAAGTCGAGGTCGGCCTGATACTGGTTGTGTGCCGCGCAGCGCAGCTCGATGTTCTCGGGCGTAGGAGGTCCGCCCATCGCGAAGGGAGCTTTGTGGTGGAACTCGATGTTGCCCGTCTCGCGGCAGCGACGTCCTCGGCCGTCTACGTAGCAGCAGCGTCCCGAGTCGCGTCGCCATACGTCGCGCCGCACCGCCGCAGGGATGGTCCGAGATCGCTGTGCTCGCTGCGAAGCAGCTGTATCGGCGGTGGGCGTTGTGGCGGGTCGATCGGTGCATTCCGCGTTCGTCGACGTGGTCGACGCCGGTCGATCGGTGCATTTTTCTTTCGTCGGCGCCGTCGACTTCGGTCGATCGGTGCAACCGGCCTTGCGTGCGAGTGTCCGGACGAGCAGCAAGTCGATCGCACAACTGATGATCGCGGCTGCGTCGCGACCAGTCGCCGACCGGCCCAGCAGATCCTGCAGCGACCGAAGCTTGTCGTGCGTGGCTTCGACTACGGTGATCTCGATCTTGTAACGGCGCGGGCTGAGCGGAACGATCGGCTTTGGCTGCGCTGACCGCGGAGCGATCGCAGCGCCGATGACCTCGGAGTGTGTGGAGGCCGGCCGATTGCCCAAGCAGCCGACGGACTCGCGGTCTGTCGAAGTGCGCTGATCGCTCGCACCGCCGACAGACTCGCGGCCTGTCGAAGCGCACCGATCGCTCGCACCGGCCCGTTCGCGACCCATCGAAGTCGCGTCCGCCGCCACCGACTCGTTCACCGCGCCCCCTGCGCGACGCCCGGGCATCGCCCGAACACGCGACGCCACATCCGCTCGCGGCGCCAGCTCGGCAACCAGCCGCTCCACCTCACGCGAGCTCTTGTGCCGGGCGCGCTCGAGCACTTGCAGGTGATTATCGGCCGTCAGATGCCTGGCCAGCAGATGGATCGCGCTGAGATGAAGCTCGCCGCGTGCGACGAGGTCGAGTATGACCGGGAAGCGGCGCGCGGTACGCGCAGCCCAGATCCGCTTGGCAGTAACCTGCTCCGACATGTGGAAGCGCTCCATGCAGAAGCTGAACATGGAGGAGCAGGCATGCCTGGCCCAGAGCTTGCGCTCGTCGATCTCGGCGATCGCGACGAGAAGCGCCGC